>Ga0181530_10000014_pt1 | contig 216305 bp, 186 predicted proteins | sample PEATcosm2014_Bin_42_FD_119769 | JGI IMG/M metagenome (GOLD analysis project Ga0181530, IMG submission 119769) | Peatland microbial communities from MTU Mesocosm Facility, Houghton, MI, USA - PEATcosm2014_Bin10_60_metaG | ecosystem: Environmental > Terrestrial > Soil > Wetlands > Peat | place... | reverse complement strand
GCGAGGAATGTTCTGCTGCCAGGCTTCCTTCATGCCGCGGATAAAGCTGTTGGGCCCGCCGAGCAGCAACACATGCGGACGCAGGGTGTGGCCGCGCGTGAGCACGGTCAGATTCTGAAGGACGATCGCGTCGAACAGCGATGCCATGAGCTGGTCAGGAGGAATGCCTTGCTTCTGCAGGCCATTGATGTCGGTTTCGGCGAACACGCCGCATTTGCCCGCCACCGGATGCAATTTGATGCCGATGTAACCCTGGTCGCAGAGCTCTTCGGCGGGAATCTTCAGCTTGGCATTGATTTTGTCGATGACCGCGCCCGTACCGCCGGCGCACTTGTCGTTCATCGAGGGAATCTTCTTTTTGCGGCCAGTGTTCTCGTCCTCTTTGAAGACGATGATCTTCGCGTCCTGGCCGCCCAGCTCGATAACGGAGTTAACTTCCGGATGCAGTTTCTCGACGGCCAGCGAGACTGCCGTGACTTCCTGTACAAACTTTGCGCCGACCAGATTGGCCAGCGCGCCGCCGCCCGAGCCGGTGATAAAAATCCGGCAGTTGTGCGGCGCAATGCCGACTTCGTCTTCCATGCGCTTGAGGAACTCCAGCAGCTTCTCCGGCTGCTTGGTCTCATGGCGTTGGTAGTCCTGCCAAATGATCTGGTCGGTTTCGGTCGCGACGACGACAGCCTTAACGGTGGTCGAGCCCACATCCATGCCGACGGTGTAGACCGCCTGGCGGCCAGATTGGGCGGCAACCTCGCGCGACTTGGCCAGAATCCGCGCGGGAAGCGATTCGGCCGCGGGCGCGGGCGTCAGCAGAGCGTCCAGTTGAACGTCAACCTTGGCGGGCGCGTTATCGCACGACCCGTGCGGGTGAGAATGCGAACTCACTTGACCTCCGCTACTCCTGCAATAACGAGTTTAGTCCCTGGTGTCACTAGTCACCGAACGCGGGCGACGCGGCCAGCTTGCGCGGAGCCGACGCGGGTACACGCGCCAGCTTCTTCTTTCCGTTCATCAAGTCATTGACGTGCAGCGCGAAATTCGCGGCCACGCCGGCATAGCCGTGACGATGCGGCACGGGATAGAAGACGTTGCGCAGTTCGGGATGCTCCGCCACATACTCCTTAATGTCCTCCAGGCGCTTGCCGGTGGACTTCAGCACCTGCTCAAACTCCATGCGAGCTTTCACTTTGGCTTCGCCGAGCGCCATTTGCACACGGCTGTGGGCGTTGATCTCGCCTTCACCGGAGGTTTCGATGGGCAGGAAGATCATCTCCTTGAAGTGATTGGCGACCGCCGACTGCACTCCGTCCGATTGCGACGAAGGCATGCAGCCGAAGGGCTTCAGAGCCAGCACCATGTGGCAGAGCTGGTTTTTGGTGTAGTAAACGTTCTTGCCGACTTCCAGATGTCCTTCACCGCCGCGCGCGAACTGGTTATAGAAGGGATTGGCCATGTCGGCCATTTCTTTCTGGTCGACAAGCTCGTGCGCGATGTTGCCGAGTCCCTGCACTACGCGCTGATACTGGCGTGCGTAGATGCGCTCGCCGACGCCGATCAGCCATTGCTTCTTGCGGAACTTCAACTCGTTGGCGAGTTGCTTCTTCAGCTCATACCATTTCGGATGTTTGTAGGGAGCGTCGAGCGAGCGGCGGGCCGCGGCGCGGGCCTTCACCTGATACATCATGTACATCACCCAGGTCCCGATCGGCTCAACCAGCACCTGCGCACCTTCGCGCTCCAGGAACTCGAACATGTGGAAGTTGCCGTCGCCTTCGGTGATCTGGGCCCAGAACTCGCCAATGATCTTCACCACCGGCTTCACGCGCAGGCGGTCGACCTCAATGGTGTTGAGTTGCTCGCGCACCGCGGCGAGTGCATCTTTATACGGGTTGCCGTATAGCTGCTCGCGAACTTTAAGGAGCGAGTTGACCCATACTTCCCACTTTTTGCCTTTGTTGGCGCGGACTTTTTTTGCCATCCATTCCGGCAGGTCTTCGTGGTCCTCGAACGGCTTGCGGTCGCGCAGCAAGGTACAGAGTGTATCGACCGACGACTCGAATACTTCATCCGTTTTGCCCTTTTCAACTTCATAAGGACGGATGCGGTAAATCATCTCGTTCATGATGTCGCCCAGATTGAGGGCATTGAACATGCCCATGCCGAAGTCGACCGTGAACTTCAGCCCGGCTTCGCCGGAAGCGGCCTTCACGCCGTCATTCTGCTGGAAGAGCAGCACGCGGAAGCCGTCGAAGCCGGCATTCTGCAGTGCCAGCCGGTATTCCGACTCATACATGCCGAAGCGGCACGGCCCGCAGGAACCGGCGGTAAAGAAGATGTAGTTGTTGATGATCTCCTGCTTGGTGAGGCCGCGCGCCTCCAGAGTCTGGAGATGCTGCACCAGGTTTCCCACCGTGAAGTAGGTGGGATTGCACTGGCCGTTATTGCCGTATTCCTTGCCCAACTGAAAGGCCGAGACGTTGGGGACCGGCATGACCTCGCAGCGATATCCGCATCCCTGAAAGACGGCCTGGATCACGCGTTCGTGCTTCCAGGTGAGGCCGCCGAAGAGGATGGTCACCTTGCCACGCTCTTCTGCGCCGAACGGGCGCTCCACCGGGCGCTTGAAGTGGCGTACCGGACCACTATCCAGTCCCATCATGCTGGCCAGCCGCGCGCGCTCGTGCGCCAGCTTGCGTTGAATCTCTTCCTCGGTCTGAGGACGCGTCAGTTCGTCAATAGGGAAATCGATGCGAGTGACGGGCATAGAAATCTTCCTTTTTGAGTGGAATTGATGGTTCTTTGTTTGTCAGTGACCAATGTACATGGATTGGGAAGGTGCGGCGCAGGCGGACGACGAGCGGGTAAATTGCAGAGACGGCCGATAGGGGTGAAAACTCTCACGGCGTAAGCGATCTTTGCAACCAGGCAGTTTCGGTACAACCAACGGCGGACAGTAAAACCTACCCCACCTTGCTCGATATTATCAACTCCCGACGCGATCTGTATCAAGAGGGCGGAGCGAATTGTTGGCAATACAGTTGCTCACTCCAGCCTCCTCACCTTGAGCTTTGATGTGAGCCGCTGTCGTGGAGTTGCGCGGCAGTGGACCTCGGTCCGGGTTACAGGACGTGAATTTTCTGACCGCGGCAGGGGGCCTTCGACTCGCTTCGCTCGCTCAGGATGACACCTTGGGGGCGCTCGGCCAGATTTGCCCGCGTTGGAAAATGCTCTACACTCTAAATGAGTTGCATTTGTGTGCGATAGCGCGGGGCCGAGGCAAGTTAGCTGCGGTTTCTTGTACGCCGCACGTGATGGGAGGCTGAAGGAGTGTCGAGATTCGCCGAGCCGATGGCTCGACTGATTGAAGAGTTCAAGAAGCTCCCCGGCGTGGGCAGCAAGACCGCGCAGCGCTTTGCGTTTCATCTTCTGCGGGCGGGCGACGAAGATGCCGAGCTGCTGGCCGACGCCATCCGCGACATGAAGGCCAGCCTTCGCCTTTGCTCCATTTGCAACAACATCACCGACGTCGATCCCTGTACCTACTGTTCCAGCCCGACGCGCAACCAGCGGCTGGTCTGCGTGGTGGAGGAGCCCACGAACATTGGCGCGGTCGAGAAGACGCGTCATTATAACGGCGTCTATCACGTGCTGCACGGCGCGCTCTCGCCGCTGCACGGCATCGGCCCGGAGCAGTTGCGCATCGCAAACCTTGCCAAGCGCGTAGAGTCAGGCAGCGTCGATGAGTTGATCGTGGCGACCAATCCCACCATTGAAGGCGAAGCCACGGCGACATATCTTTCGCAGTTGTTTAAGTCGTCGGGGGTGAAAGTGACGCGCATTGCGACCGGCGTCCCCGTCGGCAGCGATATCGAGTACGCCGACGAGGTCACGATGCAAAAGGCGATAGAGGGGCGGCGGGAGTTGTAGGAAAACCGCTATTCGCTATTCGCTGTTAGCTATTCGCTTTTCGCGTGAGCCAATCACATCATTTGGGCGCTGGGGTGCCGCGCAGTTTGGCGAAGTACCCGTTGATCGCCGCTTCCCATTCCTTGCCGGCCTTTTCATCTCCCTTGGCGAAGTGCTGGACGTGCTCATTGGCTTCGGGTATCAAGGCGGTACGTTCGCAGACAACCGTTACACCGGTCTTCTGCGCACTGTCGCGCGTGAGATGAATGTCGATCAGGGTTGCCATAGCGTCATTCAGCACGTAGGTGTACTGAATATGTCCGGCGGCAAGATCGAACGCCGTGTTGACCCACACACTGGAATGATCGCCGTGCTCGATGCGAAAGACCATGCCTGGCTGGTCGTGCGCGGGAATGGGATAGATGAACTGCGGATTCCAGTCCGGCGCCCACTTGCGCTCCTCGTTGGCGCCGAACAGCGGAGCGGTCTGCTCGAAAGGCGCGTCGGCGACGAAATGGAACTCGGTGCGGGTGTGGACCAGCGCCGTCCCCGAAGGAGCGGTCTCCTGCGGAACGGCCGCGCAGCAGACAATGACTGCCATCAGCAAGGTCAAAGTGACGTTCAGCACAGCGCAAACCTCCGGCACAATTAAGGGATCTCTGATTAAGTCAGTTGGGATTCCCTCAGGGGCTGAAGCCCATTCTTACATCGAGCATTTTACGGACGGCCTGAAGGCCGTCCCCTTCAAAAGCCCAACTTAATCAGAGCTCCCGTAGGGAGAAAAACATAGTACAGGGGGCAAGCGCCAACAAAAAACGGCGCCCAGACGGACGCCGTTAACCGCAAAAGCGAACACCTGTTAGCGCGCCGCTGCGGTGGTCGCCGCGCCGTCGCCGTTGGAAGCGCTGGTCTCGCCGCCGCTCTGCTGCTTGAGCCACGCCGACAGGTTTCCCTGTTGCTGATCGCGCAGTGACACGCAGTTATCGATGGACTCGATTGCCTGCTTCTGGTTGCGCTCAGTTCCGGGGAAGGGATGCTGCTCAAAGAATTGCTTTACCTCGGCAGCTTTTTGCGCATCGCAAAACTCCTGCGCACCGTAAAGGAAGATTCCCACCCCGCCGAGTCCGCCTCCAGTCTTCTTCATCAGATCGTCGAAGTGCGTCCGCATGAAGGACCAGGCTGCGTCCTGGCTGGCAGGATTACCCAGCAGGGGCAGCAGGACGTACAAGTCCTGACCGCGCACCTCCGGAGTCAGCGTGGAATCCAGCGTCTCCTTGGTCAGCTCCGGCTGAGGAAATGCCGAGAGCCCGTAGAAGTATCCGTAATACTCTTCCGGCGACTTCGCTTTTTTCATCTGCGCCTTAAACTGGTTGTAGAGTTCGGCGTCGCCATGCCGCGCCGCCACCGCGATGACCGCGTGGGCCAACGATCCGTCTACCGAAGCCGAATCCTTCATGTATTCCCGAATCATCACCCGCGCCTGCTCAATCACCTGGGGATCCTCGCCAATGTTTCCCAGACCCTCGAAGAGATAGGCACGCTTCTGCTTCTCTTCGGGCGTATCGCTGGGCCGGCCATTGTATCCGAGCTGTTGCAGGACGGGAGAGAACTGGGTGCGCAGCCATGCCTGGAAGGCGGGCCGGTCCGCCTTGGCAAGCAAGTCGTCATTGATCATGCCGAGGTGCTGACCAAAGGAGCCGAGCAGCACAGCCCCGGGCGTGTCCTTCAACTGGGCGCCGAGCGCCAGATAATCGCCCACGCTGTGCTTGCCGATTCGCATCAGCGCCCACTCATTGCCGATTAAGCCGATGCGCTCTTCCGGGGTGAGCACCGTGTCCACGGCATTGCCCAGTTGGTGCAAGGCAGCGCTGTCATAGTTGAAACGGTAATAGCCGAGCGCATTGGAGTCAGGGAAGACAAACGTCGAACAGCCCTTCAGGGTGAATTGCTGCTGGCGCTGGGTCAGCAGGAAGCATTCCTGCTTGCCGGCGGAAGACTGGTTGACGCCCTTGGCGCAGACTGGTATCTGCCAAATCTGATCGTTCGGCTCATCGAACGCCGCGGGAGTATCGAAGTAACGCTTTTGCGAAAGAGTCAGTTGGGTATTGCCGCCTTCGCATTTGGCCTCGACGTCGACAAATGGCGCGCCGGGCTGCAAGACGAAGGTCGGCATGATCTGGTCCACGGGCTTCTTTGAGGCGCGCGCCTCGGCGCTCCAGAAGTCGGCGGCAGTGGCGTTGCCATAGGCATGTTCTTTCAGATAGAGATTGACGCCGGCGCGGAAGGTTTCCGGTCCCAGATACGACTCCAGCATGTGGAGCACGGCGGCCGATTTGCCGTAAGCGATGCCGTCAAAGAGCTGTTCGATTTCGGCGCGGGTCTCGGCATCCTGATGGATGGGCCGGGTGTTCTTCACCGAGTCGCCGGCCATCGCCTGGTCTGCCTCTTGCACCACCTGCTGGCCTTCCCTCCACTCCGGTTTCCACACCGCCAGTGGATGCGGGGCCATCCAGGTTGCAAAACCTTCATTGAGCCAGATATCGTCCCACCACTCCATGGTGACCAGGTCACCAAACCACTGGTGCGCCATCTCATGGGCAATAACCGAACCGATTTCCTGCTTAGCATCCACCGACGCGGTCTTGTCGTCGATCAGCAGGGCGCTTTCGCGATAGATGATCGCGCCCCAGTTCTCCATGGCGCCCGCCTGGAAGTCAGGCACTGCGATGTGATCGAGCTTGGGCAGCGGATACTTGATGCCATAGTAGCTGTCGTAGTAATGGAGGATGGCTTTCGACGCCGCCAGCGGGAATGCGGTCAGGTTCTCTTTGCCGGGCACGGTGCAGACACTCACCTTCACCCCGTCAGTGTGGTCGGAGACACACTTCCAATCGCCGACCGTGAGCGCGACCAGATAGCTCGACATCCGGGGCGAGGTGGCGAACTTGACGGTGTGCTTGCCGCCGGGACCAGGGGTATCGGAGACGACCTCGCCGTTGGAGATGGCCGTGTCAGCCTTGTCCACGATGGCGGTGATGTCGAAGGTCGCCTTGTATGCCGGCTCGTCGAAGCAGGGGAAGGCCACGCGAGCGTCGGTCGACTCCATCTGCGACACTTCATACTTCCGGCCGTTGTAGGTGCTCAAGTAGAAGCCGCGCAGCTTGTTGTTCAGATGTCCGGTGTACTTGATGTGCAGGGCCGCGGGACCGGCAGCAAGCTGATGGTCGAAGGCAAAGGTCGCGGTCTCGTTCTTATCGTCAAGCGATACCTTCGCGGTTTGGGTCTGTCCGCCCGCCGTCACCGTGACTTGATGGAAGTCAATCTCCACCGCGTTAAGGGTGATGGTATTAGCCGGTTTGCTGAGCTTGAGGTCGATGGTCTCGTTGCCCTCGAAGGTGTTGTCGGAAAAGTTAATATTCACGGCGAGTGAATAGTGATCGGGAGCAGCGCCGGCGGGCAAGCGCTGCGCCATCGCGGTGCAGCAGGCAAGAAGACCGGCAACGAATACAAGCAGGATCTTTTTCATAGCACACTCTCAAGAATTGGAAGATGCCCGGTGGTTATAAAAAGGCAATACGAGACGGAAGAGCCGGTAGTTCCGCAAACGGCTAAAAATATATTAGACGATAGGGAGCAGAGGGTGTGAGCGACCATGATAATACGCAGATTTGCGTGTCCATTTCCGCACAGTCAGGATAGAAGGTATATGTCGCCGACAGGCCGCTCCCATGGGCGACGACCTGCGACAGTTTTGCGCAACGGGCTTTTGCTGCTGTCGGAGCGAGTCTGATAGTCTGCGGAACGTTAATGGCGATGAAGGGGAGCCGCTTTTGTGGTCTCCCAAGGTGGGAATCGACGTTGTCGACTTTCCTTATCGCTACCGGAGGGCCGTGACGGGCGGCACAGCGCGGCCCCGGTCGATTTGTTTACGGTTTTGATAGAACATCGTTTGGAGGCAATTTGACGCAATTCAAGAAGCAGCTTTTCTCTCTCGTATTGGTTGCTGGTCTGCTGGCGCCGGCAGCCTTCGCAGGCGGCAAGGAAGAGGCACATGACTTGCTGTCGAAATCATTTCAGCAAACCGGTATCTGGAACCAGGGCCCGGTGAAACTGGTGGCGCACGTCCAAATCCCCAAGCCCAACGGGGAGAAAGCGAAGTTGGAGTACACAGTTTCCTGGGTTGGCCCTGACAAGTGGCGTGCGGAATGGACCGCCGACGGATTGGACCAGGTCACGGTCCTGAATGATGGAAAACTATCGCATTTCACCAATCAGTCCAACCCGATCGTGCGCCTGATCGAGTTCGAAGCGGCCATCGCCGCGCTGGACGGGGCCAATCCTGCCGGACCGTACTCGTTCTCACCGCTGGATTATCAGAAGGCGAAGATCGACGTTACCAAGAAGAAGATCAATGGAGCCGATGCGAAATGTCTGGCCTTCGGCCCGCCAAACACTACGTACTGCATCGATAACGCGACCGGTCACGTGCTGAGCGTCGATGGCGATCTTGGCACCTTCGAGTACATGGACTACGCCGCCGTAGGCAGCAACGCTTATCCGACAACGGTGAAGGTCAGCTACGTGAACACGCCGATGGAGGATGCCAAGATGACGGTGACGCGCGGCGAAAAATTTGCGGACGCGCTGTTCACCGCGCCGGACGGGAGCACGACCGTGGACTTCGCTTCCTGCGCCGACCTGGACAAGAACTTTACCGCTCCGCACCAGGGCAAGACCGTGACTGCCAAGATGCCGGATGCGGCCAGGAAGGCCAAGAAGTACGGCATGGTGTGGGTGCTGGCCTCGGTGGGGAAGGATGGCTCGGTGGAGAAGACCACGGTGCTGGGCGGCGAGCCCGAGTTGAGCAGCGCGGCGACCAGCGCAGTGCAACAGTATAAATTCGCTCCCTATATGCGCTGCGGACAAGCGGTGGCATTTCAGGATGTGGTGGTGGTGCCGTTTGCGCCGCCGCCAAAACCTCCCGAGGAGGCAAACCTGCCGACGCGATAGGAAAATCCCACCCAGGCGGAGGAAGCTTGGGTGGGGCTATGATGTCATCCCGAGCGACGGGCGGCCTGCTTTTGGCCGCCGGAGTCGAGGGGCCCCTATATCAATAAGGATCTTTGATTAGATAGGGGTCCTTCGACTCCGGTTCGTTCGCTGCGCGAACGAACCTCCGCTCAGGATGACACGGGTTTTGTGGCGCAGTCGCGGCTCGGCTCAGCTCAGCTCATCTTCAAACAACACCACTAGCTTCGAAGCTGCGGATTTTCAACTCACCGCGGCGACACGATATGCTGTTTCCATGGATCGCGAAGCTGCTGAGAGTTTTTCGCTCGATGTCGTCGTGATTGGGGCCGGGCCGACCGGGCTGGCTTGCGGCATCGACGCCAGGCGCGCCGGGCTGAGCGTCGTCAACATCGACAAAGGCTGCCTGGTCAATTCGCTGTTCAACTATCCCAGCAACATGACGTTCTTCACCACGCCTGAACTGCTGGAGATCGGCGACATCCCCTTTTCCAGTCCTAACCAGAAGCCGACGCGGCAGGAGGCGCTGGAGTACTACCGCAAGGTCGCCGAGCACTACCAGCTCGACGTGCGGCAGTACGAGCCCGTGGTGAAGATCGAGGGCAGCGACAACAACTTCGTCGTCCACACCACCAACCTGCACGGCCACAAGCGCGAATACCGCGCGCGCAAACTGATCCTGGCGACCGGCTATTACGACCGGCCGAACTACATGAACATTCCCGGCGAGGACCTCGCCAAAGTCATGCACTATTACCGCGAGCCACATCCCTTCTTCGGACTGGACGTGCTGGTGATCGGAGGAAAGAATTCGGCGGCAATTGCCGCGCTGGAATTGTGGCGGCACGGCGCGCGAGTGACGCTGGTGCATCGCGGGCCGGGGATCAGCCCTTCGGTGAAGTATTGGATCAAGCCCGACATCGAGAACCGCATCAAGGCTGGCCAGGTGAACGCTTACTTCAATACGCGGGTGCGAGAGATCACGCTGGAACATGTGGTGCTCGACACGCCGGATGGTGAAGTCACCGTTGCCAACGATTACGTCTTCGCGCTGACCGGATATCATCCCGACTTCGAGTTCCTATGTGCGCTGGGAATTGAGCTGAGCGGCGAGGCGGACAAGAAACCCGTGGTCGACCGGCAGACGCTGGAAAGCAATGTGCCGGGAATTTATCTGGCCGGCGTGATCGTGGCGGGCATTCGGACCAGCGAGATCTTCATCGAGAACGGGCGCTTCCACGGGCAGGCCATCGCCGCGGATTTAAAGCAGAAGCTGCGGGCGGAGGCGGTAACGGCGTAGGGATCGCTGTTCGCCTTTCGCTCTTCGCTTTTCGCCGGAAGAGACTGCTAGAGCGTGTCTCAAAAATAAGCGCAGGTCAGGTTTGTATCAGGGCACGACTTTCAGTCGTGCCGTCACTCCGACCCAAGGTGACGGCTTTAGCCGCTGAGGAACAGGGGCTAAAACCCGCTCGTTGTTGCGGCCGTTCGGCATGGCTAAAGCCATGCCCTGATACAAAGCGATTTTTGCAACACGCTGTAGCCGATGACAACCAATTTCATCCTCAGCGGGGCTGAGGAATGAAACCTCTAGCGAAAAGCGAACGGCGAGTAGCGAACGGCGAAAAGCGAATCGCGGAAACCCGGAGTTCACCTCGCCGACACGCTGAATGACTCAGGCGTCCGCCGCCGGCAGTACCGGACCGGGATCTTCCGGAGGCAAATCCAGCGCTGGAGACGGCGTGGTTTCGACGATCTCCACGGGATGAGGGGTGGTGTCGATCACCGGCTCAGCGGGAACCATTTCCGCGTGACGCTGGTACCAGGTTGTGGCGCTGGCCAGTTGCCACAAGCGCGTCAGCAGCTGCGCGAAGACGATCAGCTCCAGTATCAGGAAGGTCAGCGGCAACGCCGTTGGCGGCAAATGCGCCCAGATCACCAGCCCGATGACCAGCGTCACCCACGCGACCAGGCTGATGCAGAAGTAAATCCGGAAGAGATGCCGCGAGTCGTGCCAGGTAATGCGCCACGACTTCCACAGATTGCGCCACATGCCGCGCTGGTTCTGCGCGACGGCCCGCACCTGCGCAATATCGAACCACAACCGCACCCAGAGCGCGAGCAGCAGAAAAATCAGCATCGCGCCCCAGCCCAGGAAGATGCCCACCTGGTCGGCGATGGCGCGATCGCCAATCTTGTCTGCTGCCTTCGACAGCGCCTGATAGATCATGCCAACGATGACGAACGGAATGATCGAGAGCAGCATGAGCCGCACGAAGCGCCAGAAGAATGCGCCGGAGGCGGCGAAGAAGTCGCCGGTGTTGAGCCGGCGGTCCTGGCGATAAGTTTCCAGAATTCCGCCGGTGACAAAAAGCATGAAGACGAAGAACACGAAGGCGAAGATGTAGGAAGTGGTGCTGTAGCGCATGAGTTCCACATCGGGCAGCCTTAGCAATTCGACGAACATTCCCAGATCGAAGCCGTTGCTGAGTTTTTGTCCCGCCAGCGAGTGGTGCAGCGCGTGAGCCGTTCGTATGGCTGCGGGCGCCGCGCCCAGAGCTCCGCAGAGCGCGTTAACGACGAACACCCACCACAGCACTCCCTGACGCCGCCACAGGAGACTGAATCCGGCAGCCACAACACCTTTTTGTTCGTCTGCCATCGTGTGCCTCCTCTAGGCCAACCAGCTCAGCATCTGAGCGAAAAATTGGGTCAAGAACATCCAGTAGGTGGCAATCTTGTGCACCGCTCCGTGCTGCGATTCGGTGACGTGGCTGTTGTTAAGGAAATCGCTGTCCAGTCTCACGCGATAGTCAGGATCGATTGCCACGGATTCGAGCTGGGCTTTTTTGCGGTATACATAACGCGCCCAGCGCTCTTTGCCGTCCCAGCGCACATAGGTGGTCTCGCCATTGTCGAACTTCACCACCGCTTCCACCGGAAAGATGAAGTCGCCTTTGCGGTGCAGAATGACTTGGGTTTCATATTCGGTCTCACCTTTTTTCTCTTTCAGGTTCTCGTCGAACCACCTCACCGGAGTAGAGTCGGCGCGCTGCACTTCGTAATCCAGCATCTGGGTCCCGTAGACCGCCTGGTCCCAGTACCAGCTCAGGTCCTGGCCCGCAACCTCGTTGACGGTCCGCATAAAGTCTTCCGACGTGGGATGAGTGAAGCGATAGCGCATGAAATAGGTGTGCAGCGCATTCTTCAAGGTCTGCTCGCCGATGATTGTCTCCAGCGTAAGCAACAGGCTAGCGGTCTTGCCATAGCTGATGGCGCCGTAGCTGCCCATGCTCATGTCCCGATAGCTGAGGCGGTAGAGAGGATCGAAATCGGGCGCGCTCAAGTAGTTAAACCGTTGCTCGCCTCGTTCGCCCAACTGCGCGCCCAGCCAGTTGAGGATGCTGGCGTCCTCGCCATACATGCTGTCAAGCACCTTCACTTCGGTGTAGCTGTTGATGCCCTCATCCAGCCAGGCGTTCTCGAACTCATTGGTTGCGACCATCCCGTACCAATATTGGTGGCCAAACTCATGCTCGGTGACCAGATCGATGAAGTGAAAGCCCTTGGGAATGAACCAGCCGCTGTCGCCGGTGAAAAAGGTGGGATATTCCATTCCTCCCGCTTCGCCGGCACCGTGAGGAGGATCGACCACGGTGACCTGCGCATAGGGATAAGGTCCGTACCATTGGTCAAAGCGCTTCATCGACTCCTTGACGCAGAACATGTACGGCTGCCACGAGCGCTGGTGACTGTCATAGCTCAGCAAGCGAATGCGCACCTGTCCAACGCTGCCGTCGAAAGTATCGTTGATGACTTTGAAATTCGGATCGGCGGTCCAGGCAAAGTCGTGGATATCCTCGGCATGAAATCCGACGGTCTTGGTGCCGTTGCCGTTGTCCTGATCGGAAACCTGCACGCCGCTTGCGCCAATGACGTAGTCCTTGGGCAGAGTAATGTTCACGTCGAAGGTGCCGAAGTCGGCAAAGAACTCCGTGAGGGCGTGAAATTGATGGCAATTCCACTGGCCGTGCCACCACAGGCCAACCTTGGGGAACCATTGTCCGGCCAGCAGAAAGGTGCGCTTGTAGCCGGTGCGCGCGATCACCTCCGGGAACGTGGCCTTGAACTTGATCTTGAACACGACATCCTGGCCAGGCGCGACCGGCTGCGGCAGCTTTACCTGGAAAACCGTCTTGTCGTCGGGATTGCCGTCGTCAGGCGAGATGAACTTCATCTGCTTGGTCAGATCGCCCATGCCGACGACCTCGAACGAAGTCACCTCGTTGGCTCCATAGTCTTCCGGCTTCCATGTCGCCAGGCTGCTGGTGCGGAAGCTGCCGTCGCGATGCGCTTCGTGAATCCAGGTGGCCTTCGGCTGAAAGGCGTTCAGATAAAGGTGAAAGGGGAAGGTGTCGAGCGGCTGGCCGGTGAGGTTGTGATAGGTCAGCGTCTCGGTTCCTTCGACCGTATGCGTCGGAGGATCATACTTGGCATCGATCTGGTACGCCACGACGCGTTGCGACAGCGGTCCCTTGACCTCGGGCGCAAACGGACTCTGCGCGGCCGCAGCCGCCGACCACAGCAGCACTGTAAGGCACAAGCGCAACAGCAATTGCCGCTTCATGGGCAACCTCCCAAGTTTCCGGACTGCAAGCTCACAAGCCTTTAAGGAGTCGAAGAAGCCGTCTCCGCAAATACTAACGTATCGCTTCAATTAGCAAGCCAGTGTACACTTTGCTCAGATTGCTGACTACCACGAAGCGCTCCTGCTACACTCGCGGCAATGCGTGTTCTCGGCATCGATTGCGGCGGCGAATACACCGGCTACGGTGTTGTGGAGCAGGACGATCAGGGCTGTCTCCATCATCTGTGCAGCGGCGCCATTCGCCTTGCGCCGCGCGACGCGCTGGAGCTCCGCCTGAAGAAAATCTGCGAAGGACTCACCGAAATCATCGCCGCATACTCGCCGCAGCAGGTTGCCATCGAAGACGTGTTTTATGCCGTCAATGTGAAATCGGCGCTCAAGCTGGGACATGTTCGCGGCGTTGCCATGCTGGTGGCCGCGCAAGCCGGCCTTGAAGTTGTTGCCTACTCGCCGCTCTCCATCAAGTCGGCTGTGGTGGGCTACGGCAAGGCGGAAAAGTCGCAAGTACAGCTCATGGTGGCGCGCTTGCTCCACTTGCCCGCACCGCCGCAATCCGCCGATGCCGCCGATGCGCTGGCCATCGCGATCTGCCATCTGCACACTGCCGCCACCTTGCAGCGTCAGCAGGCGGGCGCTGGCTGATAGAATTTCTCCTCAGAATGAGATGGTGGTTCCTCTCTTTGCTTTTGGTGCGGGCGTTGGCCGTGCCGGCGCAGCCGCCCGCTGCGGTTCCGGCTCCTGCTGTCCCAGCACAGGCGTCTGTGCGCTTCAGCTTCGACTGGCCCCAAGGCTCTCCTTGGCAGGCATACTCCATCGCGGTCCAGTCTGACGGCAAGGCCGGCTTCGACGGAACTCCCCATACCGACGAGACCAACGACACCGATCCTTATCAGCAAGACTTCACGATTTCCGAAGCGAACCGGCAAAAGATCTTCGACCTGGCGCAGAAGCTGAATTACTTCCAGGGCGATTTCGATTCCCACATGAAGCACATCGCGCAGACCGGCCAGAAGACCTTGCAATACCAGTCGCCCCAGCTCCAGGGCTCTACTACCTACAATTGGTCGCGGAATCCCGACGTGGAGGACTTAACGCGCCTCTTCGAGGCAATTGCCATGACCATCGACTTTGGCCGGAAGCTGGCGTTCCAGTATCGCTTTGACAAGCTGGGCATGGACCAGCGTCTGAAGGAGCTGGAAGATATGCAAGCCAGCCATGGCGTCGAGGAGCTGGCGGCGATCGCTCCCATCCTGCGCAAAATCGCCGATGATCCCAACCTGATGAATATCAGCCGCGAAAGCGCGCAGCGCCTGTTGCGCAGCATCCACCAGCCGGGAGTGGCCGCGCAAAATCCTGCCTCGCAGTAAGGCACGCCACCCGCCGACCCTAGAACAGCCAACGGCGTAGCACGCCCAAGCCAAGAATCCCGGAGCCGAGAGCTGGAGTCGCACGAGGCTCGACACTTGGGGACGGTGAGCCGGCGGCAGATCGATCTTGTCTGCCGTAGCTTTGCCCGCTCACCCGTCGCACGCGATAATTCCAGAACGGTCATCAAAGCCGCCCCGGCGAACGGCGAACTATACTCTCAGCTTTCTTCGGGCAAACGCGAGGACGCCAATCGCACCGGTGCCGAACAGCAATATACTGGAGGGCTCAGGGTTCGAGGTCCAGTTGGCCCCGGTGATGTTAATGGTGGCTCCGGGGCTGCAGGCGTCGGTCCCGTTGCTCTGTACCTCTACCCAGCATCCCGCGTAGTCCGTCGGGCTGGCAGTGTCATAGAAGACAGCGTAGTCCAGCACGTCGCCGTTTTGAAACGTAGCTTGGAAAGCAAAACCGCCGGAGTCAAAGTAGCCCGGGCTTGGCGGGTTGAAGAACTTGTTATCGGTGTAGCCGCCGATGCTGTTCTCGATACCCGTCGGCAGGAGCATTAGATTCGTCGAAATACCCCCCTCCCTGGGGTCGAAGTAATCTCCGCTGATCCCAGTTATTGGGTAAGCCCCATTCGTCGGAGAACCAAGCGTAAAGAATCCATCGCCTATTTCGCCGTCAGCAGTTACAAAATAGAAAGGGTCTGTTGAATCTGTTGAACCAGCTACGGCTGGTGTGGATGCGACTCCAACCAACACGACGATTAGCGCCGCGATTAGCGCGAAGCGTGATACTCGTTTCGTCATACTGATCACCTTTCCTTCTCTTCCGAATTTCCTTCCTGCGCCCGAAAAAGGGCGTGAGCGTAGACTTTCACTTCCACGAGCTTCTCTACTTGGTGATCGAGGGTCAGATGAAGTTGGAGTCGATAAGGGGCTCGACAACTGGGGACGTTGAGCCGGCGACAGATCGATCTCTTCTGTCGTAGCTTTGCCCGCTCACGAATGCACGCGATAACCGGGAGCAGTTATCGAAGACCGAGGGCCCGTTTCAGGACAAGTGTAGGACGACGCCACCGCAGGTCAAGAAAAAAACGAGAATTTTTTCCTATTTTTGTCCACGGCTTCCCAAATTGGAGCCGAACGTTGCGCCGCTCACGCACCGCCTGGGAGAACTATCGCTTGACAATGTCGTCGCGCTCTTATCGAGGGCCACTCGCCAATCGTCTGTCGCGTCTCACACCTGTCTGGAGCGCAGTTTCCAGAAGATTCCAACTACCGCCGGCCCGAGCAAAAGCAGCGTTGAAGGCTCGGGGACTGACGCCGGCTCAACCTCATGACACCCGCCGCTACCAGTACACTCAGAAAACTCGCCTGGGAAGAAATCCACATACCCCTGGTCCTGACCGTTAGGATTAAGACATCCGTAAGGACCAGTGCCCGTGTGGCAGTTGGCGGCCTGATTGCCAAGTGCACCCGGCACCAGAAGGTCGGCGGAGCTGATCTGCGAACTCCAAGTTGCGCCTGGGTTGGTCAGCGTCACCTCATTTGTAAAGGGGTTGACGGGAGGGCCCCCGTTGGTCGGCACGAAGCTCGCCTCAAAGTACACATTGAGGGTGGAAGTGAAGGTCCCGCCGTACGTGGTCCCCATAATCGTAATCGTCCCCGTGGATTGGTCAGCGGGATTGAGCCCGATAAACATGTTATACAAATAGCCGCCGATATCTACCGGTGCTGTGCTCTCCAGGGATAGCGTTTCAAGCTGAATCTCAACTGGACCACCGTTAATTTGGGCGTTTCCCAAGCGTTCCACCTCGGTGTCGGTGTTCCCCGGTCCGATCGGCACCCCCATGAAATCCACGAGGCCGATTCCGTCGTATCCGCCGAAGTTGAAGAAAGTACCGCTTTGACCATTTCCCGGTATCGTTTGGAAATAGTCGGTACCCTGTGCAACGCAGTAGGGTCCCTGTGATGAGCAGTTTTGCGCCGCAGCAGTTGCCAACGACGCCAGCAGCACTAGAACAACCAGCAAACAAAACCTTATACCGTGAGTGAACGTCATACGATCCTCCATTCGACCGGTTCGCAGTGATCAGCGCGGCGACCCGGGCTTGGCTTGCCAGCGCACGCGATAACCCAGAAGGGTCATCGAAGGGTGGCTTTTCTCCCCGTGGGTGAGTTTTCGGCTAGTTAGAGAAACAACCACCAAACGACGACAGCGAGCATGGGCCCCGGCAACTCGAAGAATCGTTGCCAAGCCTGGAGAGGCAGAACAGAAGAATTACAGTGATGCAGTAAATCCGACTGTGGGTTTGCAATTCTATTGCCGCGCTATGATGCTAAAAACAGAAAGCTGCTTATTAACACGACTGCAATAAACTGCAGAAAAGTGCCCAGGGCCTTCCGCCCGAAATGGTATGTTTTTCCTGAAACGGCTCCCGATTCCCATTTAGGGAATGCCACTCTGGAACTCCCGCCAACTCGGGCTGGGCTTCACGCTTCCAGCGTGTAGCGGTTGGCGGCGAGCCGATACAATCTGCGCCACACCAGACGATTCACGGTGACAACAATAATCGACATCATGACGGTCGAGCCCAGCAGGAGCGCGAAGTTGCCCGAGTCGGTAGCGCGCGAGATGGTCGCGCCCAGACCGACGGTGGTGTATGTCTGGTCCTTCAGGCGGAAATACTCGGCGACGATGCTAGCGTTCCACGCGCCGCCGGAAGCGGTGACCATTCCGGTAACGAGATAGGGGAAAATTCCCGGCAGGATGACTCTGCGCCAGCGCTGGCCGGTGGTGAACTTGAACACCGCCGCGGATTCCTTCAGGTCGGTCGGGATCGCCATTGCCCCGGCGATCACATTGAACAGGATGTACCACTGCGTTCCCAGCAACAGGAGCAGGATGGATCCCACGCCTAATCCTCCGCCGATGCGGATCAGGACCAGCAGCACGATGGGAAACAGCGCGGTCGCCGGAACCGAAGCTGCGATCTGCGCCAGCGGCTGCGCGATGCGCGCCAATCTCGGATTGAAGCCGATGGCGACGCCCACGGGAATCGTCCACAGTGCGCCGATAAGAAGCGCGGCGAGGACGCGGCCAAACGTTGCCCCTGCGCCTTGCAGGATTTGGCGGAAATCGTCCGCGTTCAGTTGGGTCAACATGCCGACCGCGCGCACCACCGCGTAGCAGACTGCCAACACCGCGAGCGCGGCGATGGTGCGGCCTAGCCAAACCTTCCAGGTAGCCGGCGGAGCGTCCTCGTGCGTCACGTCATACACGCGGGCAAAATGAAGCGCCAGGCGCTCGCGCACAGGATTGATCACCCGCTTGCGCAATCGTTTGAGCAGCCGCGATTTCTGCAGCAGATTCAGAAACCAGGACTGCGGCGCGTCCGTGCTCTCCACCTGCTCGACCTTAAACTTTTCCGCCCAGGCAATCACCGGCCGCCAGACGATCTGGTCGAGCACCACAATCACCAGGACCATGGTGATCACGCCCCACAGAATCGCCTGGCTATCGCCCGCGCTGGCAGCGGTCTGCAAATAGGAGCCGAGACCGGGCAGGCGAAAGTCGTTGGAGCCGAGCACGAACATCTCGCAGGCCATCAGGAAGAACCAGCCGCCCGCGACCGACATCATGGAGTTCCACACCAGGCCAATGGCGGCGAACGGCAACTCGAATTGGGTGAAGCGCTGATACCAGTTGAAGCGATAGATTTTGGCGGCTTCGCGCATGTCGCGGGGAATGCTCTTCAGCGACGAGTAGAAGCTGAAGGCCATGTTCCACACTTGTCCGGTGAAGATGAGCAGGATGGCTCCCATCTCAACACCGAGCTGGTGATGAGGAAACAGCGCGACCATGGCCAACATGACGCCGGGCAGAAAGCTGAGCACGGGAATCGACTGGAGGATGTCGAGCAGCGGAATCATGATGCGCTCGGCGCGCGGATTATAGGCGGCGACATAGCCGTAAACCAGCGCGAACGCCAGCGACAGGATGTAAGCAATGGTGATTCGCAGCAACGAGTACGCCGCGTACAGCGGCAGGTGGGAGGGATCGCGCGAGATCTCGACGTGCGGATTGAATGGGCCGAACCAACTGCGCGCCAGAACAAGTATGGCGTAGAAGACCGACAGTCCGGCGGCGAAGATGAAGAAGTCGGTCAGCACCGACCAGGTCTGCGCCGGCAGCAACGCCCACGGTCCACCACCCCAACGCGCCAAAAGAGGGCGCGCCGGGGACCCCGGTTTTTTTCCCAGAATGCGGACGGGCTGCCAGTACGACTTCGAGCGCGCCATCAGGGCTCCGTCGCTGACGGCAAGACGTCAGCGTCTTCGCGATGGAAGAGCCGGTGGTTCTCCGAGTCGTAATCGAAGATCTCCGCGTAGCGTCCCCAGTTCAGCGCGGTCTCGAACTGGCGTTCCACTTCATCGGAGCTGAAGTGCTCGTCGAGAATGTCGCGGAAGAACTCCTCGCCGATGGCATGATCGCGCTTGGCGTGCAGCGTGTTCTCAATGAGCCGCAGAATAGCGACGTTCTTCAGCGCCGCCGCGCGGAAAAGCTGCTTCTGGGTCTGGATGTCGGCTGCGCCGAAGGTGCGGCCCTCGGGCGTGATCTCCACATCGCCCTCGCGCAGCACGGCAAAGCCCAGCATCACGGAAGCGTCCACGATGGGGAGAAGATCGTCGACGTCCATCGACAGCTCGTCGGCCAGCTTGTACAAATCGTCGCGGCCGCCGCGGTCGGTCAGCAATTCCATGAAGCCGGCGATGCCTCCGGGCCGGGCGTGCGGCAGCATCTGGAACTTGCTGCGCTCGCGGGCCTGCCCGTTCCCTGCAGCCACGGCAGCTTTGTCCGGCGCAGGGGCCTCCTCCTCCGGGCGGGTAAGAATCTTGTAGATGTAATCGACGTAGGCGAGAAATCGCGGCGATTTGCGATCGCGATACTGCGGGATGTCGATTTCGAAATCGGAGCGGATGCGCGCCGGATTGCGGCCCAGCACGATCACGCGATCGGCCAGCAGCACCGCCTCCTCGATGTTGTGGGTGACCATGAAGATGGCCTTGGTCGGCATCTTCTTGCTGAGCCAGAGCTCCAGCAGCTCGGATCGCAGGTTCTCGGCGGTGAGCACATCGAGCGCCGAGAAAGGCTCGTCCATGAAGAGGACTTCGGGTTCGACGACCAGGGCTCGCGCGAAGCCCACGCGCTGCTTCATGCCGCCGGAAAGCTCCTTGGGATAAGCCGTCTCAAAGCCGTCGAGACCGACGGTGTCGATCATCTTCAGGGCGCGCTTGTGGCGTTCAATGGCGCCGGTGCCGCGAGCGACCAGCGGGGCTTCAACGTTTTCCAGCACCGTCAGCCAGGGAAACAGGGCGAAGCTCTGGAAGACGATGGCCACATTCGGGATCTGCCCATCCATCATCTTGCCGTGCCACAGCACGTGACCCGACGACGGCTTCGAAAGGCCGGTCAACATGCGCAACAACGTGGATTTTCCCGAGCCCGACGGTCCCAGCAGCCCAACGATTTTTCCCGGCCACACTTCGAGATCAGTGGGAGCAATCACCTCAATGCGATTGCCGTCGGGCTGCGGATAATATTTCTCGACCGCACGGGCTTGAATGATCGCCTCGGCCAACGTTCTCTCCTTAGTCAGGTTAATTCAGTCTAGGTGGAGTTGTGAGCACGGACAATGGCCAACCCGCAAATATTATGACAGGAGGGTAAATTCGATTCCAGCCATCCCAGGGATCGAGGATAGTCGCTCGATGAGAGCGATTTCACAGTGGCTGTATCCGCTTTGAAAGGGCACGCCTTCAGGCGTGCCGAAAGCCGGGCGCAAGACATCGGCTTTAGCCGCTGAGGGAACGACCCTCAGGGCCTAAAGGCCGACCTCGTGTAGCGCCGATCGGCACGGCTGAAGCCGTGCCCCTTCAAGTCGACAGGCGAGCTACATCAACTCTGAAACCGCCATGCCGCTTCCGACGAAGGCTCTGGACGCTGGCCTGAGGGCCAGCACTGCACGAACCGCAACCCAGCTATTTCTTTGGCAGCGGGCTCACGTCGTCCAGCGCGAGGTTGACCTCCAACACGTTGACCCGTGGCTCTCCCAGAAATCCCCACTGACGTCCCTGGGTGTGCCGCCGAATGATCTCCCTTACCTGCTCTTCGCCCAAGCCGCGCTGGTGCGCGATGCGCGGCACTTGAAACTCCGCCGCCGCGGGCGTAATGTCCGGGTCCAAACCCGAAGCCGAGGTGGTCACCAAGTCGATGGGAATTGGCTGTCCGGGATTCTCCTTCTGCAAGCTCGCCACGTCTCCATTCACCCGGTCGATCAGCTTCTGGTTGGTGGGACCAAGGTTGCTGCCGCCGGAATTCGCGGCGTCATAACCGTTGCCCGCAGCCGAAGGCCGCGAGTGCAAGTATCCCGGCCCGACGAAAGCCTGCCCGATGATCCTCGACCCGACAATCGCTCCCCGGCGGGAGATGAGTTGACCGTTGGCCTGATCGTGGAACAGGCCCTGCGCCAGACCGGTAACCACTAGCGGGTAAATGATTCCCAGCAGCACCGTCGTCACCAGGGTCATCAGGATTGCGATTTTCAGATTTTGTTTCATAACTCCCTCAGAAAAACCTTTTCACCACAGAGACACAGAGACACAGAGTTTTTCTTTCTTCTTTGTTGTGATCTTTGTTGTGATCTTTGTTGTGATCTTTTTTCTTCTTGATCTTTTCTTCTTTGATCTTCTTCCTCTGTGTCTCTGTGTCTCTGTGGTAAATAACTCTTACGCCAGCCGCAGCCGCGTGATGATCATGTCGATCAACTTAATGCCGATGAACGGCACGATAATTCCGCCGACTCCGTAAATCCACAAGTTGCGGCGCAGCAGTGCCGCGGCGCCCATGGGCCTGTACTTCACGCCGCGCAGCGCCAGCGGAATCAGCGCAATGATGATCAGCGCGTTGAAGATCACGGCTGACAGAATCGCCGACTGCGGCGTCTGTAGGTGCATGATGTTCAGCGCATTCAGCACCGGAAATGTTCCGGCAAACATTGCCGGAATAATTGCGAAGTACTTGGCGACATCATTGGCGATGGAAAACGTAGTCAGCGAGCCGCGCGTCATCAGCAACTGCTTGCCGATGGCAACCACCTCGATCAGCTTGGTGGGATTGGAATCCAGGTCGACCATGTTGCCGGCTTCCTTGGCGGCCTGCGTGCCGGTGTTCATGGCTACGCCGACATCGGCTTGCGCCAGCGCCGGAGCATCGTTGGTTCCGTCGCCCGTCATGGCAACCAGCTTGCCCTGCGCCTGCTCGCGGCGGATGAGGTCCATCTTGTCCTTAGGAGTCGCTTCGGCGAGAAAGTCGTCGACTCCCGCCTCGCGCGCAATTGCGGCAGCGGTCAGCGGATTGTCACCGGTAATCATCACCGTCTTGATTCCGATGGCCCGCAGTTGATCGAAGCGCTCGCGCATTCCACCTTTCACGATGTCCTTCAGGTGAATGACGCCCAGCGCGCGACCTTTTTCGGCAACCACCAGCGGCGTGCCGCCAGAGCGGGCGATCTGCTCCACCGCGGATTGCACCTCCGGCGGCATCGTCGAACCATTCAAAGCGAGGTACTTGGTGATCGCATCGACCGCGCCCTTGCGAATCTGGTTGCCGTTCATGTTGACGCCCGACATGCGGGTCTGCGCGGTGAAGGGAACGAATTCCATTTCGTGCGAGCTCAGCTCCCTGCCCCGTAATCCGTATCTCTCTTTGGCCAGTACAACGATGGAGCGGCCTTCGGGGGTTTCGTCGGCCAGCGAGGAGAGCTGCGCGGCATCCGCCATTTCGTTTTCGCTTACACCGGGCGCGGGAATGAACTCCGATGCCTGGCGATTGCCCAGGGTGATGGTTCCGGTTTTGTCGAGGAGCAGGGTGTCCACATCGCCCGCCGCCTCGACCGCACGGCCAGACATGGCCAGCACGTTGTGCTGAATCAGGCGGTCCATGCCGGCAATGCCGATGGCCGAGAGCAAACCGCCGATGGTAGTGGGAATCAGGCATACCAGCAACGACACCAGCACAAACACCGTCTGCGGCGAGCCGGAATAAATCGCAAACGGCTGCAAGGTGACCACCGCCAGCAGGAAGATGATGGTCAAGCCGGCGAGCAGAATATTGAGCGCGATCTCGTTGGGCGTCTTCTGGCGCTCCGCGCCCTCAACCAGGGCGATCATGCGATCCAGAAACGTCTCGCCCGGATTCGACGTTACTTTCACGCGAATCTGGTCGGAGAGCACACGCGTGCCGCCGGTCACCGCAGAGCGATCGCCACCAGCTTCGCGAATCACCGGCGCAGACTCTCCGGTGATCGCCGACTCATCCACGGAGGCGACGCCTTCGATGATCTCGCCATCGGAGGGAACAAACTCGCTGGCCGAAACAACGACCACGTCCCCCGCTCGCAAATTCGAGCTGGGGACCTTCTCGAGCTCGCCGTTTTCGCGGACCCGGTTGGCAATGGTCTCCGAGCGCGCCTTGCGCAGAGTGTCGGCTTGCGCCTTGCCGCGGCCTTCGGCCATGGCTTCCGCGAAGTTGGCAAACAGCACGGTGAACCATAGCCACAGTGTGATCTGGAGATTGAACCCGAAGGCCGTACCGCCGCGGAAAAGCAGCACCGTGGTGATCACGCTGCCGACTTCGACCACGAACATCACCGGGTTACCCATCATGTGACGAGGGTCCAGCTTGACGAAGGAGTCCACGATGGCGCGGCCAACGATCTTGCCTTCCCAGATAGCTTTTTTGGAACTCTTGCTTGCCATGTCTATCGCCTTAGAATGTCTTACCCGCTGCCAGCAGCAGGTGCTCAAGAATCGGACCCAGGCTCAGCGCCGGGAAGAATGTCAGCGCGCCCACGATGACGATCACTCCAATCAGCAATACCGAGAACAGCGGCGTGGTGACGGGGAATGTTCCCAGCGAAGGCGGAACATATTTCTTTTTCGCCAGATTGCCGGCGATCGCCAGCATGGGAATGATCATGAAGAAACGGCCAATCAGCATGTCGAATCCGATGGTCGTGTTGTACCAGGGAGTGTTTACCGACAGCCCGTTGAATGCAGAACCGTTGTTGCCGGCGCCGGAAACGTAGGCGTACAGCATCTGGGTGAATCCATGCGGACCAGGGTTGCTGATGCCTGAGGTGCCGAAGTTATTCACCGAAGCTATGCCGGAGAAGAGGAGAATCACTAACGGGAAAACGAGCGCCACCAGCATCGCCATCTTCACGTCGTAGGCTTCGATCTTCTTGCCCAGATATTCCGGCGTTCGGCCCACCATCAAGCCGGCAATAAAGACGGCGAGCACGATGTAGATCAGGACACCGTACATGCCCGCGCCGACGCCGCCGAAGATCACCTCGCTGAGCATGATGTTGACCAACGGAATCATGCCTCCCAGGGGCATGAAGGAATCGTGCTGGCCATTGATCGCTCCGCAACTGGCGTCCGTCGTCACGGTGGCGAACAGGGCCGACTCCGTGATGCCGAAGCGGACTTCCTTGCCTTCCATATTGCCGCCGGGCTGCGACGCGGTGGCTTGCGTGGTGACGCCATGGAGTAGAGGATTGCCGCGCGCTTCCGCCCAGTAGGCAACCGTGACTCCACAAAGAAACATAATCGCCATCGCCGCCCACACTGCCCAACCGTGGGCCTGTGATCCGGTCATGCGTCCCAGGGTGTAGGTCAACCCGGCGCTGACCGCGAAGATGGCGAACAACTCGATGAGATTGGAGAGCGGAGTCGGATTTTCGAACGGGTGCGCGCTATTGGCGCCGAAGAAGCCGCCGCCGTTGGTGCCCCACTCTTTGATGATTTCCTGCGATGCCACCGGGCCTTGCGCGACGGTCTGGGTAGTCACCGTATCCATTACCGGCTTGCCCTGGGCATCGACGGCGGGCTTCCCATCAGCGTTCACATGCTGCACCTGTTGCGGCTCCAGCAGTTTTACGGTGTCGTAAGGCTTCAGGTTCTGCACTACGCCCTGCGAGACCAGCAGCAGCGCACCGATCACAGAAACCGGCAGCAGGACCCACAGGAATGCGCGCACCATGTCAACCCAGAAATTCCCGATGGTCTGCATCTGGCGGCGTGCGATGCCGCGGATGAAAGCAATCGCCAGCGCGATGCCGGTCGCAGCCGACATGAAGTTGTGATAGGCGAGCCCGGCCATCTGGGTGAAGTAGCTCATGGTGGTCTCACCCGAATAGGCTTGCCAGTTGGTATTGGTGGTGAACGAAGCCGCCGTGTTCCACGCCAGGTGCTCCGGCGTGACGGCGGCGAATTTCTGCGGGTTAAACGGCAGATGGAGCTGGACCCGCTGGATCAGGTAGAGCAGCAGCATCGAGACCATGCTGAACAGCAGCATGGCAGCGGCGTACTCCGTCCAGCGCATCTCGTGATTTTCGTCCACGCCAGTCAGACGGTAGAGCAGGCGCTCGACCGGGCGCATGACCGGATCCAGAAATGTTCGTTCGCGATTGAAGACCCGCGCCATGAAAACGCCCATCGGCTTGGTGACGGCGAGGATCAAGGCGAGGAAAATCGCAATTTGAAACCACCCATTGGCAGTCATGTCAGAACTTCTCCGGCCGCAGCAGCGCGTAGAAGAGATAGATCATCATCAGCGCGCAAACTACCAGCATGATGGTTGATTCGGTGTGCATAATTCCCCCTTACTTAACGCGGTCGCAGAAGTGTACGTATCCCAGCGACAGCGCGAAGAAAGCAATCGTGATTGCGACGAATAGCAGGTCTTGCATTGTCGACTCCTATGTCTTACTTATTGCTGCGGCCCCGGTTTGCGGCCCGCGAACACTCAGCCAGGCAGGAAGGTTCCAAAGAACGCTAGGCTCAAGGTACAAAGGACGAGAAAGGCGGCATTCATAGTCTTTCTTCCGCACACGACTGCGCGTGCGCAAACCCGGCAGTTGATTGGAGCACGCCACGCGTAAGGGTCAGCTAAGAAGTTCGTAAGTTTTTCGTAAATGCCAATTGGAATATCCCGATTCGGGAAAAGGGCTGCGGCTACGCTTCCAAGTCCGATCAGCTTTCTAATCTACGGGTTGCGGGACCGCGATGAAGCTCTCCAGCGCAGCCTGACGAGCGCGCATCTCTCCCAGCTCCTCTTGGTTGAGCTTTTCGGCGCAGCCCGCCACCGTCCGCGCTCCGTGGTCGATGAGTATCCGGCGGAAATCCGGATCGGGCGTCGAAGCGGCGATGTCACCGAAGGCCCGCAGCAATCGTAGGCTGACGGCCACGTCCGCCTTCGCATACATGCGGATCTGCTCAAAGGCTGCGTCCAGCAGGCGCTCGAAGTGGATCCATCGAATGCTGGCGCGAACGATGCCCGGCGGATCGTAGAGCAACTCCTCCGGCGGCTCTCGGGAGGCGAAGCGGATCAGGATGCGGCTCAACTGATCCACGCAGGTGATAGCGGTGGTGGGGTCGTTGACGGCGGGCGAGATCGCCTTCAACGCAACATCGACAATCTGCAGGACGCCAAACTCCACGTCCTGCTGCAACGTTCTAGTCGGTCCGCAGTCGAACGCGGCCAGCAGTTCGGCGGTTCCTTCGGGGGGCAGACGGTTCCCCTTTGAGACCATCATCAGCGGGATTCCCGCCGGAACGAAGTGGCCCACCCGGCGCAGAACGCGGATACTGACGTGGTAGTGCTTCGCAATGGCGACCAGGCGTCCCTTATCGATGAAGCGGATGTAGCCGGAAACACTGCTCAAGACGGCCACCTCACTCCGGTCGGGTCTCAGCGGTTCAGCATCATTCAGGCGGGTCGCCCGGTGCGGCCAAGGCATGATCTCGTTGATCATGGCTTCCGTTTCTTCCGCGATCCGGTCGACGATGTGATTGACACTGATGGCCTGCGAGATGTGGTGAATGAAAAAGAGCAGCAAGCCGACGCAGATTATGGCTAGCACCATTGCTCCCAGGACGGTGGCCACTGGAGCGAAGGGGTGAGGAGACGAGCGTGCCGCCGGAAGCGCCGCCATGCAGTACAGAAAGGTCCCGAGGAAGATGCCCAGCGTCCATTGCGTCACGCGGTCTCGGGAAAAACTGACGATGATACGCGGGGAGAACTGCATCGACGCCAAAGTGAGCGTCATCAGCAGGATGGCGAACACGATCGACACCACCGTCATGATAGAAGCGGCGATGCCCGCCAGAATGATCTGGGCAACTTGCGGGTCGGCGTGCGAAGGGAACAGGGTGGTGGGCATCCAGGCGCTGACCGCCGGATATTCCTCTTCCAACCACGACAGGAGCGCGCCCGCGCAACCCAGCGTCAGCGCAATTGTGAGCGGGCGAATCAAAAAGCCGCCACGCAGGTTGTACATCGCGTGGCGAAGCATCAACGGCAGATTCTTGCTCACGGCTCTCTCTCGCTTGCAGTCACCGTGGAAGTTTTCATCGTGGAGTCGCCAGCAATGACCGGTTTGTTACGGCCAACCGACTGCCACCAAAACCGGGCTCCGGTGCCTATCGATCGGTTTCCAGATCTAGAGAGACGGCGTGAAGCTGTGCCGTCCCCTGAAAGGACTGGGACTCGTTTCTCACTTTACCTCATTACCATGGCCCCTGCTTGCGGCCGAACCACCAGATCACGCCCAGCGTGGCCGTGTTCTGATCGGTGCTGAAAACACCTTGCTGGCCGGTGAGGAAAATCGGCCGGTTGGAAATATCGCGCCGGTATTCCCACCGCATGTCAAATCCATTTGCCAGGGTGAAGTCATAGGTTGCGGTGACTTCCTTCAGGGCCTCGATGTAGCTAGTCATTCCGGTGAACTGGCCGCCGTGATCGTTAAGATATTCCGTGCGCCCAGCCAAGTAAGTCCGCGGCGTCAGTTGATATTTGGCATAGGCTGCACCACCCCACACATCCGATGGGGCCGAAGACTCGCCAGGTGCAGCATTGGCCCACATACGCATGATTTCGTAGTCGCCTTCCAAAGTGAGGCTAAGCTTCGGGGTTGTTTGCCAGGTGACGTAGCTATCAATAATGTCCGTCTTTCCGTTCGGCGCGGGAGTGATCTTCTGGAAGCACAGTCCTGGCTGCACCGGCACCAGCCCGCAGGCAGAAACCGGCGTCGCATCCGGATGCTCTTGACCAAGATAGTAGTTTATTGTCCAACTGACCTTCTTGTTAGGGGTGAACGCTAGGCCGAAAAGCTCATCCTTGAAGCCATTGGTAGGTTCGGTCTGGTTTGTGCCATTCACGATCCAGTAGTTCAGCGCCAGCTTCTTACTAAGCGGATAGTTTAGCCTTGCGCCCATGTGATAGAAGGGCAGGAAGTCGAACCAGAAGGAACGGGAATAGTTGATCTGGTACTGGGTGTAGTTACCCTCCACTCCCAAAGAGCTGGCCCACTTGCCGAAATCCATCGTCAAACCCCTGCCCAGGGGAACTACATAGGTCCCGTAAGCCTGGAAGATGTTGCGATAGATGTCGGGGCGCGGCTCGTTCAGCGGGTTTCCCTGCGACGTCGCGGTGGCCTGCCCAAACTGCAAATCGATACGGGCACCGTAGCGCCGGCCTGCGGCAAGATCCGGAGCACGTTCCACGATCAGGTCTGCCTGGCTGAGGCTGAAGACATTGCTGAGGACGTCGTAGGCCCGCAGCAGATTGACTCTTCCCACCGGGTCGTTGAAGTTGTAGTCGTAATAACCATCGAACAAGGCATTGATGGTCGTGCCTTTGAGGTAGTCGAGCACACTGCGGTCGTCGGCAGTCAGGGTGAGCGCTGCGGGAGCGACGCTGGGGGCCTGTGCGTCAACCATGCTGTGCTCAGCGCCGTCGCCGCTGGCCATTACCGATTTGGTCCCCATTGCCGCCTTCATCTCGTTCACCTGCTGCCGCAACTCTTCAACCTCCGACTCCAGTTGCTCAACATGCTGTTGCAGCTTCTGGGTCGTCTCCTCCGCAGATGACTCCGGCGCCGCGGATGTATCCCCCGTATTCCGCTGTTGGGCCGTCATCGGCGCCACCCACGCCAGAGTCAAAAGCAGAGGCACTAACACCTTTCCAATCCGGCTGCCATACCGCGCAATTGCAATCACGTGAACACCTCCTCGATGGCATCCGCGCTGGGCGCGCGATTTCGGATGCCGTGCAGGCCCCTCCGGAGCCTACTACGGGCAGGTATTCGGTTACTGGGACACACGTCACATATCTCATGTTCGTCAGAACATGACCAGAATCGCCATGTCCAGGGTGTTCTGGTCCTTGACCAGGTCCGGCGACCAGCCAGGCACTAACGAACCTGGGTCGCCAGTATTGCCACCCGGAGGCGTTACCCCTCCCGATCCCGAGAAGTACGGCACATTCGCGTGGCGATGGTCGTATTCGAAGCGGAAGGTAATGTACTGCGACGGCATATAGTCGAATGTTCCCGAGGTATCCCATGCCTTGAAAGGCTGCCCGGGATTCTCCGTGAAATAGGGCGTGCCCGAGATCGCGGTTGCGCCATTGATGGGCGGCAACAGCACCAGATAGCGGCCGGGATTATTGATCTCGCCGCCTCCCAGGGTCAAACCGTACAGGTCCTTGTGGAACCAGAAGCGGTTGTAGAACATGTAGCCGATGAAGCTCTGCTTCGGACCTTTGGCGGAGTCACCGGCGCAACTCACGCCGCCGCCGTGCTCGCATCCCATGTCACCGGTAAGCGAAAACGCGATCTTGTCGAGGATGCGGTCAGGATGGTCGTAATACTTGATCTCCAGGCTATCGTCGGTATGGTAGCGCACGCGGCCGGGCACACCGAGCGTGTCCTCGCCCAGCATGTATTGGTTGCCCAGAAGCGACAGCCAGCCGTTGGGCCGCCACAGGACCTGCATCCCAATGCCCGGCCGATTGTTGAATCGCCCATACGACTGCCAGCCATTGATTAACCACGGCTCAATTTTCAAATGTTGGGTGGGAAACATCTGCACCCGCATGCCGTTGAAGAACCATGGCGTGTTGGACGACACATAGGACGGCTGATAGGCCCAGTTGTCGAAGTTGTAGTAGCTGAACAGGCCGATATACGACATGAAAATACCGGCTTGCACATTGATCCCGTCCCACACATTGAAGTGGTAGCCGCCATAGGCTTCGGAGACATAACGATAGGCGTCAGCAAGCTGCCACTGACCGCGTGCCGGGCTGGCATCGTTGCGCGGCGTGGTCTGGGAGTACATGCCGAACTGCGTCATCAGCCTTACCTGGACGTTGTCCCAGTGAAAGTCGCCGCCGACACCGAGCTGGGTCAACTGGAATTCGTTCGCCCGAAATATTTCGCTCGAGCCGCCGATGGTGTCGTCCTGAGGATGAGCAAAATCATAGATATAGTCGAGGTCCGACCTAATCTCTGGGGTAAAGAACTTAGTGTCAAACGGAACCTGTTTGATGCGGCTGTTGCCGTTCAGCCAACTGAAATCGGCGAAGGAAAACGGCGCCGGCGGTCCTGGATTCTCCGGCGTAGCCAAAGCGGACTCGGCAGCCGGCGCTGCTTGTTCGCCGATCTCGTGGACGGGAGCGGAAGCCTTGGAGGACAGGGCCGCGCCTTCGGGCGCGCGCGCGTTCAGTTCCGCCTCCAACTGCGCGATGCGCTTTTGCATGGCATCAAGCTGCTTCTGGACTGCCGGCGGGATCTCCTGATCGGCAGCGCTGGCCGGCTGGTCCGCGGCGGCGGACGGTTGGTCGTCAGCGCTTGCGGCCGGTTGGTCGGGCGATGGACCGCCCGGCGCTTGCGCCCGCATCGCCAGCGGCAGCGAGATGACAAGCAGCAGCATTGCGGCGGTCCGGCCGTGCGCTGCCAGAAACTCTGCCATCTGCTCTTCCAGATGAACAAAGAATCGCCGCCCGCAGGCGGCATCTATGGCCTGCGACTCAGCTACTCGGCGCAGCGCAAAATTCGGGTTGGGCTGCTGGAATCGCGTGGACTTTCGCGTCGAAATTGAACATTGCAGCAGAAAAATCAAGAAGAAAACAACGCTCGCCGCGCAGATAATGAGAAACAAATATGTCATGATGTCCTCTCCACACACGTCGGCGACTTCGCCGCCAGCATCTGGATTGAAGCATTTGGCGGGTAAGGGCGGGCTAAAAAAGTCGTAAGTTTTTCGTAAAGGCCGGGGGCGAGATTCGTCGAACAGGAAATGGCGGACGCGAACGGCCCGCAAACCCGGCGTTACCCCAAATGGGGCGATTTCGGCTGTGCTGGTGCGGAATCTCGTATCGTAGGGGCGATCCGGATGAAAAGGGTTTCATATTGACGCGAAAAACGATGGCCGGGATAATAGCAGCCGTTTGTTGGGGTCAAAAGGAGATCCCGGATTATGTCTCTGCAACTTTTGAACGGGATGGTGGCAGCCTTCGGCAGTTTGGCACTTGCTGCTATCACCTACTTCCTCACGAAGCAGCGGGAGCGGGATGCTGAGTTGCGCAGTGAGAGTCTAAGGCACTACAAAGTGTACGTGGAGAGCATCAATGGAATCATTGGGGACAGATGGACACCTGAGGGAAACGACGAGTATGCGCGCGCCTTCAATAACCTTCATCTGTTTGCTCCTCAGGCAGTGATAGAGGCGCTGCACGAATACCAAAAGGAACTCAACCCCGATAATCCTGAGCGGACCAGCGAAGCGCAAAGGAAAAGGTATACAGATCTGATGTTCCAAATACGCAAAGACTTGAAGGTAAAACCAAACGACAACGTAAGATTCGAGGCCTGGCTTTGGGGTGGCGGCATGAAAAAAGAAACACAGAGCGAGCGGCCCCCAAGCAGCTAGCCGTGCCGAACCTTACTCGCCGGGCGGCGCGCTCTTGCCCATCAGGTACTGATCGAACCAGGCAATGGTCCGGCGCATGGAGTCAATCCGGTTTTCGCGCTTTGCGAAGCCGTGACCTTCATTCGAGTAGTAATGAACATCCACCTGCCGGCCTTCTTTCTTGAGAATGTCAACCACCTGCTGCGCCTCCTCCTTGGGCACTCGCGGATCATTGTCGCCCTGAAGCACCAGTAGCGGCGCCTTCTCGTTGCGAATGTAAGTTATGGGCGAGTCTTCGTCATAAACTTTGCGGTCCTTCTCAGGATCACCCAGCAGCGCTTTCAGATACTCATCCAGCTCGGGGTCCGAGCTCTTCAGCATAGTCGACCAACTGATGATGCCGTACTCTTCCACCGCTGCACCCCAGATGTCCGGGGCCTTACCGATGGCAATCAGGGTCATGAAACCGCCATAGGAGCCACCGGTGATGCCGATCTTCTTAGGATCGACATAGCCTGTCGCCTTCAGGAACTCCACTCCGGCGATCTCATCCTTCAGGTCGCCGCCTCCCAGATCCTGAAAGTTAGCTTTTTGGAAGTCGAGGCCGTAGCCGGTGGATCCGCGGGGATTGGGAGCGATGCAGATATAGCCACGCGAGACCAGCGCCATCGCCTGGGTATTCCAGTAATCGACCATCTGGCCGGTGGGCCCGCCGTGCGGCAACACCAGCGCGGGATTGCTGCCATCGCGCTTCAGGTTGAACGGCATCCAGAGCAAGGCGCTGATGATTTTTCCGTCGAAGCTCTTGTAATGGACGATCTGCGCGGGCGGCAGCGGCGTCGAATTCAAACTGGCAATCGCGGAAAACGTGAGCTGCTCGGCATGGCGGCCGGCGAGGTTGTAGACCCAGAGGTCGCCCGGCTGATTGGAAGCTTCGTGGGAAACAATGACGCGGTCACTTTGCGGCGCAAACTCGTTGGGATTGCCCGAAAAGAAATTCAGCCCATGCGGCAGTTCCACCTTCTCCGCGTGGTTGGTGGTGCGATCGGCCAGATAGGCGTCGGTCAGCCCATCCTCATTCACAACGTAGCTGTAGCTTTTGCCGTCGGGAGAAAAGTTTCCCGCGAAGCACTCCCACTTCAGGTCGGTAGCCCAGGTGATCTTCCTGCTGGCAACATCCAGCAGGGCGATATTCATGTATGCGCCCTTGTCGGCGCTGAGCAGGATGGTCTTGTCGTCGGGCGAGAGCGATGAGCCGAGATAGCGAATCGTACCCTGGTGAGCGGTCAGGTTCTCGAGCTTGCCGCTGGCCAAATCAATGCTGTAGGTGTCGGCATCGGTAAACAGCGGGTTCACGCGGCTGGCGTAGATGGTCTTATCGTCGCTGCTCCACGCCACCACTTGCCATGAATAACCCGGCTGTTGCTCATTCGTCAGCTTACGGACCTTGCGCGTCGCCCAGTCGAGCAAGGCGATGTCATAGCTCGTGCCCTCTTTCGGTTTATAGGCAAGAGCGATGGTCTTGCCATCGTGAGACCAGCGCGGGTCCTGCTCGCGAATGGCGGGCGTGTTGGTCAGGTTGACCGGCTCGCCGCCCTCGCCGGGTATGGCATAGAGGTCCCAAAGCTCGTCGCCCGCATGGTCCTGTTGATAGACGATCCATTTGCCATCGGGCGACCAGGCCGCGTTGTACTGGCGTTCGTCGGACTGAGTGAGTTGAATCGGCCATCCCCCCGAGGCGTTGACCTTCCACAGATTGAAGCGGCCGGAGATGTTGGTGGTGAAGACGATTTGCCGGCCGTCAGGCGACCAGGCGGCGCCAGCGACGCTTCGCGTGTAATACAGATCGTCGATGGGCACTGGCCGCGCAGCAGAGTTCGACGCCGAGGCCACCGACTTCGGGTCAGTGATGGGGCGGTCGTCGGGCCCCTTGGAGACAGCCCAGGACACGCACAGGCTGCAACCCATCACGATCAGGGCTCCCCAAAATCGCTGCATTCGCATATCGATCTCCTTCCTTCAGGATATTGTTCAGCTTTTCCGTCGCGATACTGCCGCTAGGGGCCCGCCCTGCCGGGCGCTCCCACTTCCGTGATCCTGTGAGCACGCTTCCGCGTGGCCGCAGGGCCGTCATGCGCTCTAACCAGGCTTCACTACACGAAGATTGTTAGTCACCGACAGGACGGAAGATATCTGATTGACGCGCATCGTACACAGATTCTTGTCGGTTTCGTTGTCAACCACGCCTTCGAGGGTCACCCGGGAATTCTTTACGATGATGCGAATCGGTGCATTAGGCATGTTGGCGTACTTGAAGAGCGGGCCATAGCCGTAAATCTTCTGACGAACGGCCTCGCGAATCCTCTGGTCCAAGGGGCTGGGCGGAAGAACTTCGATTTTGTTGACCACCTTCTCGACGCCCTCAATCTTTTTCACCGCTCTTTCGGCGTCCGGTTTCAGGCTAGGGTTCAAAACCTGGCCTTGCAGAATCACGGTACGTCCCTCAACCTGATAGGCAAGGTTGTCGAATACGCCGTAGTAGGGCAGCATAATCAGCGCATGATTGATGGCTTGCATGAGCTTCGCCTGGGTTTCCGAAGACATGCTCTCGCCTGCCGCCTGACCCTGGGCGGGTTGATTGGAAACCAACTGGTTTAGCATCGGCGGCTGCGACGCCTGCGCACCTGCGGCGACGGTCAAAGACGTCACTAACAAGACAACCGCTACGATTCCGTGTGCTTTTCCCATGCAATGCCTCCTGTTGCCAGAAACTTTACTCCCCCTGCCCAAGGATGCGCAAAGGCGGTGGTTTATACTGCCTCCAGCGAAACCTTCCCCGGCGCCAGCGCATCCACCTAACTCAGTGGGGTTGTTGTCCTGAATCGAATGGCCGAGACGCTCCAATTCGTGGTCCAGTACGGCTATGCTCTGCTGTTCGTCTGGGTGCTGATCGAGCAGGGCGGCTTGCCCATTCCAGCCACGCCTTTGCTGCTGGCGGCGGGAGCGCTCGCCGGACAAGGCCGGATGAGCCTGCCGGCGGCAGTGCTGGCCGCCACCGCCGGCTGCTTCGGCGCCGACGTCTTCTGGTATTGCTTTGGCAAGCGGCGTGGAGCAGTAGTGCTGAACCTGCTCTGCCGCATCGCGATGGAGCCGGACTCCTGCGTGCGCCGCACCGAGAGCACTTTCGGCAAGTTCGGTCCGCGCACGCTGCTCATTTGCAAATTTGTTCCCGGCCTGAATACTGCCGCTCCGGCGCTGGCGGGAATGGTGAATGTGCCGTATCCACGTTTCGTGGTCTTCGATTTGCTGGGCGCATTGCTGTGGACCACGGCTTATAGCGTTTTGGGCTTTCTGTTCAGCAAGCAATTGGACCGCATCGCCAGGGATGCTCACCTGCTGAGCGGATGGCTTCTGGTGTTGTTCGCCACCGGCGTGGTTGGCTACGTGCTCTACCGCTGGCGGGAGCGGGAACGTTTTATCGAGCAAGTCAAGGGCGATCGCATCACCCCCGACGAACTGAAGCACCAGCTGGAGTCGGGCGAGCAGCCGGTGATTATCGACCTGCGTCATCCCCTGGACGTGCTGACCGATCCCCGCACCCTGCCGGGCGCGCTTCAGATCTCACCTGAGGACTTGCAAGCCCGGCGCGGCGAAATTACCCGCGACGGGGAAATCGTTCTCTTCTGTACTTGACCCAACGAGGCGACCAGCGCCCGGGTGGCGCTGCAACTTCGCAAGCTCGGCATTCGCCGGGTGCGGCCCTTGCTGGGCGGCTTCCATGAATGGAAGCAGCTTGGCTTTCCGATGGTGGAGATCGCTTCGATCGACCGGCTGACGGCTGGCGCGAACACGCAGATCACCGCGCAAGGCCCGGCGTAGGATTGAAAGGGCACGCCTCACTATTATGCACTTCACACAAGGACTGTAATATGCTATCGCCGCTCAGAGTTCCTTAGCGGAGCACTCAATACAAAGGCGCGAAGAAACCAGCGCGACCTCCGTGATTCGCCCCATGTAGTGTAGGGTGACGACACCCTCGTACTCTTCCTTTCCGGGGCCGAGGTCATATCTCACGGCTCCAGAATCTCGCAAGAAGCGGCACCATCTGTCTGCTCCTTCCGTAGCGCGGAGCACATCGTCAGACAATTCCTTGGCGACGTTCGGAGATTTGATGAGCATGATTCCTGCTCTCGCCCAAAGTGCTTTGCACTTTTCGCTCTCGCCTACCTCTCCGCTGAAGTGCCATGTGTCCACTTCGTGACCCTCTCGACTCGCTGTGTGCACCTGCACACCCAAGAACCTGGAAATCTCTTTAAAGCGATCCGCTAGGTCTAGCCATTCAGCGCTACCGACGACCCGCTCCGCCTTGACCCTTTCAGCGTCGAATTGCTCCGCTTTGTCGCGCCAGGCCTTGAAAAAGGCGACGAAAAGCGCCATTAGTGCTATGGCCCAGTAAACCCAAGGCGGCACAGTGTGGCCAGTAGCTTGCCATATGCCAATCGCGCCGATTACGGCACCGCCGGTCACGAGGGCACCCCAGTGACGCCGTACGGACGCGATGAACTCAAGGAGCCGCATAATTCAGCATTGTAGCGCCGTGCGTCAGATGCACAATCCTGGCACGCCTTCAGGCGTGCCGCTAAACACAGCCAGAAATCCGGCTTTAGCCGCTCAGGGAATTTGTCCTCAGGGCCTAAAGGCCGCTTATTCACACATGCGCTGCCGGCGGGGCTGAAGAGGCCGTTGAAAAAGTCGCAAAGCAGGTCCCTCGACTCCTCGCCCGAAGCGGGCTCGTCCCTCGGGATGACACATTTAAAGGAGTTGAAGCCGCGTCCCTTCACAGCCGGATACGGCCACAGCGGGCGCTGCGTGGATTTCGGTCATCCCTACTGCTTACGCTTGCGGATCAGCAGGTCGAAGCTGACCACGCCGTTCTCGTCGCGGAGCGCCTGCACCGTGTATTCGCTGTTGATGTTGTATTCCACCTGAATCACCTCCTGGGCGGAGCCGGCCAGGTCGGTAACATAAGTGAAGGTGACGTTGTTGGACACCTGTTGCTCGAAGGTGAGGCGGGCGTTGGGGTCGTTTTCCGGGCCGCCGAACGACGGGTTGATGCGGATGGAGCTGGCGCCAAAGAGCTTCGACATGCGGCTGGTGACAGCCTGGTTAAGGGCCGAGCTGAGCAAGGCGCCGGAAGCGCTGTTGGCGAACCCGGCTGATGGCGTAACTCCCAAAGCGCTCTCAGTCTGGGTCGCTCCAAATGCCAGCAGCGAGATGATGTCGTCGGTGGAGAGCGGAGGATCGGAACGGTACGTGGTATTGAGCCGCTCCAGGGTGCCGTGCATACCGATGGTGATGTCGTAATCGCGCACGTGCGTGGTCGCTTCGACATCCAGCACCGGGTCGATGCGCACCGGATTGAAGAAGGAAATATCGCCGCGCTCGAGGTGATACTTCGCGCCGGCCAGCCTCAAATCGCCTTCCGCAATGTTGATACGGCCCAGCAGCACCGGCCGCGCTCCCGTCCCGCGCAAACGCAGGTCAACGTCACCCGACAGCTTTGCCAGTGAAGTCTCGACCGTCAACTCGGGCGTGGAGAGAATGCGCACTTCGAGATGCAGATTGTTGAGCGGAGAGTTCGCATTGGGTATGGCGGGCGGCGCCGCAGCCTGCGCCAGCAAGTATTGCAGATCGCTGGATGGAATTTGCGCGAAGCGAGTTACCGTGACATTGCCGCTGAGCGCGGCATTTTGCAGCGTGCCGGTCAATTGCAGCGACTGATCGGAGGTGACACTGAGCCCCGAGTAGCGGAAACGAATATCACTTCCGTCGGCGCTCAGGTTGAAGCCGATGGTGCGCCCATAGGTGACGAAGCCGCCCAATTTCACGTGGCCGCCGCCCATGCGTCCGGTCAGGTCCTGGACCTCAAGCCGGTCTTGATTGAACGACAGGGTGCCATTGACGTCGCCCAGTCCGAGCGGCCAATCGATGATCGAGATGCCGGCATGAGCCAGCTCGACTCGCCCTGACAACAACGGAGCGGAAGCCGTGCCGTTGATTCCAACATTGAGATTCGACACGCCGTAAGCGGTGAGATCGGGATTGACGGTTTCCGCCAGTTTCAGGTTCAGCGAGCCTTCGGCGCGCAAGTTCAGGGAACGATCGTCATGCAAGCCGGCCGTACCGGTTAACTGCAAGCGAGTATCCTGGCTGATCACCGTGCAACGCTGCACGGTGATTACTTCGTCGGCCAAACTCAACTCGATGGGGCCGTCGCTCTTGACCGGAATGTGCTCAACTTCCATGGCAAACTGCTGAACGCCCAGGCTGCCATGCAACTGCCGCGGCTGCTTGAGCGGCCCGGTCAAGTGCGCCTCGCCGTCGAGCGAGGCCTGGCGCGTGACCTGGCTTCGCATCCCCTCCGGCAGGAACGGGTTGACATCCAGATTGGAAAAGCGAAGGGTCGCGTTGCCCGGCATGTCGCCCTGCAAATCGACATTGCCGTCGAGCGTGAGGCTGGCATTGGGAAAGTTTGACCGCGCGGTCAGCGTGAGCCGCCTTCCATGAGTGACCGCGTCGGCCGTAATGTTGCCGACCATATCGCCATTGAGCGCCAGATGGCCGACTTGCCAGTGCGTATTAATGACCGGCTCGTCCCGCGTGCCCGACCCTTTCACGGTGAAGTTGGCGACGCCTGCGATTTGCAAGTGCGGCGGCTGCACTTCAGGAATCTCGGCCAGGTCGATGCTTTGCCCGGTGAGATCGAGCTTCACTTCCTGGCTGCGGAAATTGTAGGCGGCCGAACCAACGACCGTGCCATGCGACGCCCGCAGATGAATGCCATCGAGCTGGACTGCATGGTTAGCAAAAGCAATTTTGGAAGTGAGCGATCGGAGTGATCGGACGATATGGCCGGGGGCCTGGCCTTCCGTCAGTGCAATCTGTCCCTGCCCGTGCGGGTCAGCTATGGTTCCCGCGGCGCGCAGGGTGAGGTTGAGCTTGCCGCTCAGCGGATAATCGAAGCCCAGGGCACCCTGCAACTCGGCAATGTCAGCATCGTGCATCGCAGCCTGCACCTGGAACTGCGAGCTCTCCGTGAAATCGCCTCCCTCCAGTGTGGAAGCACCATCAAGGGTTAGCTGCGCGCCTCCTTCGTGGACCACGCTGTGGTGCAGAGCCACTCCTGATTGCGAGTACTGTATGTCGCCGGAAAACTGGTCAATGTGGATCCGTCTCGGCTGGGTGACAGGCTGCGGCGGAGGCTGAGGCGCGGGAACAGCCGCGAGGTGGAAGAACGGTCTGTGCTTCACCGGCGCTGGCGATTTCTGTGGCGCTGGAGTCTTAGAGGCTGGCGTGTAGTTATAGGTGAAGTTCGTAGCTTGCAGGTGTCCGGCAATCTGCGGAGTCCGCAGCCTGCCATTCAGCGTTCCGTTGAAGCTCAACCCTCCGGCTAGCTCTACCGGCAGAGGCGGATTGCCCATCGCCGTTACCATGGTCTGGAATTCCGTCAGGCTGGTGGTGTTGACATTTAACTTCAGCGCGGCAGAGGTCGTTCCCAATGTGCCGGTAGCATCCAGATGCGAGTGCGGCGTCGTCAGGTTTAGCGCCGATAGCTCGATGCTTTCTGCGCGTGCGCCATAGCGGCCGCTCACATGGCCGCTCACCGGCAACTGGTTAGGCGAAGACTGAGTGGGAGAAGAGATATCCAGCGCGAAATCGGCAAAGGTGTCGCCCAGCACATGCTTCCAGGACAGATTGACCGATCCGGTCACGTTGCCGGCTGGGTTCAGCTTGTCCAACGGCAATGAGCGGGTCGAAGCCATGCGGGCCAGCTCGCTCAACGACAATCCATTCACGCGCAGGCGTGCCAATCCCTGTTCCGGATAAGCGCTGAGGCTCTTTACCGCCGCCGGAGTACCGTGTACCCTGCTGGAGTTCCGGCGCACTGGCTTGCCGTTGAGCCCGATTGGTTCTGCCGGAGCAGGCGCGATAGGCGTCAACTGCTTGGGCCACAGGTTCTTCACTTCGGCATCGCCCGTCAGTAGTCCCCCCAGCAAGCGGGCCGCAATGCGGGTCATCGACAGGTTATTGTGGTCGAGTGAAAAATTCGAATCCAGGCTGGCATTCCGCAGGGCAATCCCCTCGCGCAGGTAGTCGAGGTCACGAATCGCTATCCGCCCAGTCGACCCATAGCCGGCGGTCTCGGAGTATGTACCCGATCCGTCGAGAGCGAGCGTTCCGCCTCGCAACAGGTAGACTCGGATCACCGCTCCCAACTGCGTAATGTCAATCGTGCTGCTGTAGGTGAGCTGTACCTGCGGGCTTTCGAAGTCCGTAACCTTCCCGGTTATCTGTAGCGACGAGCCTTCCGATACCAGCTTCAGGGCCTTGATCTCGACCTGGTTGCGCCAAAGGCTGAATTGCAAATCCGCTTGCGCGGCGAGGTCGCGAAGGTCCTGATATTTCGCGTCCATCCTTCCCACCTGCACGCTGCCGTCATAGCGCCGGGCAAGGCGATCGTAGGTCATTGCCGCAACCACCTGGTTGACGCTGAAGTCCAATGCCAGCTTGTGCTCGTTCAGCAACAACATGCCATCGCGCACATCGAGGCGCGCGATGGCGAGATCAAATAACTGCTGCACCGGCGTCTTAGGATGGTGCGGCTTAACTTTTGGCTCCGGCGCGTTGGTACTGCCGTCCGGGTTGACGATGATGTGAATGGCCGGCGCCCCAAGCTCCACCTGCTCCAGGCTGAATCGTCTCTCCAGGAAGGAGATGATGCGCAGCCGCACCAGAGCGCGATCTACATGGACATACGGCGATTCGCCGGCAGGCTCCAGTCCGTGAATGGTCAAGCCGTCGGCCTCGAAGGTAAGCCGCGACAGGTCCCAATGGAAAGCAGCCATCTCCACCCGGCCGCCGGTTGCCTCTTGCAGAGTGGCGATCAGTTTCCTACGGACGACGTCCTCGAAGCGGGGGCTTCGTAAGTACCAGGTCAGTGACACAACTATCGCCAGCAACACCACGCCCGTAGCTGCGCCGATCCAGAGGCGCCGGTGCGGATGCTGCGGCTTGTGGACGTCTTCAGGCATTCTCAGTTGCCGGCGGAAGCCGGCGCTGGGTCAGCGGGTGCGTTCACTCCAGGAATGGACACGCTGCTGTGAATGTCGGCCTGCTGCCGCAAATTGTGCAGCCAGGCGTCGAGCAGTTCGTCGATGCGCTGCTCGGTCAGAAGCTCGCGAATTCTTGGCCCCACTTCGTCCAGAGGAATCGGCTTGCCGCCGTTCTTCTGCAAATCCGGCAGCAACTGGTTCTTGTAATAGGCGTCCACATCGTCTTCATGGATGTGCACGTCGGGGCGCAGGCGGACCTCAACGAAATTCATTACCTGGACTTCGGTGCGCAGGTGATCTTCGACCAGCTCCTCGCTGAGCCCGTAACCAACCAGCAGCCGGCGCCAGGCGGCATCATCGTTACCGTTGGGAAGCTGCGCCCGCAGCCTGGCCAGGTCCTGCTGCAAAGTTTCCTGCGAGGGCTGCATGTAATTCGCATCGCCCATCTGCGCTTTCAGCAGTTGCCGGTCGATCAGGTGCTGCAAAGCCAGCGCGCGGTCGGCTTGGGTCAACTGGCCGATGGGCTTCTGCTGCATAAAAGCCTCGAAAGCGACGGCCTCGTCCCAATCGCTGCGCAGTAGGGCATGACCATTGACGCTGGCCACGACGCCGTCGATCACTTCACCGGCAAACGCCGGCACTACCGCCGTCGGGAACAGCAGCACAGAACAAATCGTGAAATGCAAAAGTCGTCTCATTAGAATTAGAAAGTTTGTCCAATACTGAAATATACGTTGACCCGGCGCAGCGAAGGCGTTTCGTCCGCTTCCTGCACGGGATAGCGGGTCGCGTTTAAGGCGTAGCCCAAGTCGAAGCGCACCGGGCCTACCGGTGTCTTGTAGCGGATGCCCATGCCGATGGCTTGCGAGTCGTAGCTGAAGTTGCAAGGTAGCTTGCTGTCGTGTGCCGAGCAGTCCGCAATTGACGGCTGATTGAATTGCAGCATCCCGCTGATTATGTGATTGGCGGTGTCGAAGACGTTGCCCATGTCGTGAAAGAACACGAATCCCAGATTGTTGCCCACGTAGGGCAGCGGCACAGGAGGGGTACGAAGCTCCAGATTGTTGACGAATAGTCCCTGCCCGCCGATGGGGTAGCCGGTTTGAGTATCGCGCGGACCAGCCTGATTGATGGCAAAACTGCGCAGGGAGTTGCTGCCGCCCGAGAAGAACAGCTCGGGCAAAGGAATCTCTGTGGCCTCGACCGGGAGGCTGGAGCTTGACGGAAGCTTGATGAAATCGTTGGTGCCGTACGGCTTCTCGATTCCAATTTGAGTTTTTCTGGCGATGACCCAATGTTTCTTGAAGGTGTAATAGGAGGAGTTGTCGAGCAGCACCCGTCCGAAGTTGGTTTCCGATCCCAGCGCGCTGGTGGCCAGGCCGAGGTTCATCGCAGTGTAGGTGCCTTTGGTGGGATTGATGGGGTCATCGCGCTTGTCGCGCACGCCGGTGAAAGTCGGCATGGCGATGAAGACCGGTTTGGAGTACAACGCGATGAGCGTGGGATCGATCACCAGGCTGTTGGGATCGATAGACACGCGCTGAAACGTAAGTCCGTACAGGAAAGTGGTAAAGCGATTGTAGGTTTGCTCGGCCTGGACCGAGCCTCCCAGCCGGTTGGAGGCGAAGGTGTTGACGTCGGCGGTGTTGTCGTACAAAGCGCTGACAATGATGCGCCAGTTGTCGCGATGGAACAGGCGCGGCGCTTCGTAGGTCGCCAGCCCCCGGCGGGTGAGCAGACCAAATCTGCCGCGGATGCTGAATGTCTGATCGCGGCCAAACAGGTTCAGCCGCGTAATCTCCAGCACCGCGTTGGGGCTTATTCCGGTTTTGCCCTCCGGGTTGGTGGTGGTGGGAAGGTTGCCGGTGGCAAACTCGATGCCGCCGCCGTAGCGGAAGGTCCAGCGTTTGCCTTCCTGGATGTTGAACAGGACATCCTTCGACGGCTCCAGACCGTCGGGGTTCTGCACCGCCATGTCAACTTCGTTGAACAAGCCCAGCGAGTACAGCCGCCGCTGGGAATCGATCATGCGGTTCTGGCTTAGGGCCTCGCCATCATGAATGCGCATCTGATGGTCAACGATGTAGGGACGAGTATGGTTCAGTCCGCTAACCACGACGTGGTCGACAAAAACGCGCTGCCCCTCAGTGATTTTGTAAACCACGTTCATGCGCTGGGGTTCGCCGGCGACTGGCGTGGCTGAGGATTCGAACTGCACATCGGGAAAGCCGCGGTCGTAATAGTAGTAGGTGATAGCGTCGCGATCGTTGACCACGTTGGCTTCGCTGAAGGGCTGACCCTTCAGATTGCTCAAGTTCCGTTCCAGTCGTTCGGTGATGTAGTTGTTGTTCCCTTCGATCTGCAGATCATTCACCAGAGTCTGCGGACCCTCGTCGATCTTGATGACGACCTGCATTTCGTTTTTCTTGCCCTGATAGTTGTCTTCGAGGTCGCCGCTCACCTTGATCTCGAGAAATCCGTTTGCCTGGTAGAGGTATTTTATTGACGTCACATCGTCGGTGAGCAGCCGCTGGTTGAAGCGGCCATTGGGCAGAATCAGGCTCGCAGGCTGCACCGCCATGCGCTCGCGAATAGTCTCGCGATCGAAGTATGTGTTCCCATCCACCTTTACCGAGACCAGCTTGTGGCGAATGCCGGGATCGATGACATAAACAATATTAATGTGGTTCTGGTCGGCCACGGGGTGGCGTTGGACATCAACCGTGGCGTTGAAGTAGCCCCGGGTTTGCAGGTAGTCCCGCAGATTGCGGCGGCCCTCGTTCAGCAGGTCGTCGTCCACGGAATTTTCCTGGTACACCGGCACCAGCTTCTTCAGCTCACCCTTGCTGATGCCGTGGCCCTCGGTTGTGATGTTCACCGTGGGGCCCTGGTCCACCAGAAAAACATAGTCGAGCCGATTCTTACCCTGATGAAATTGCCGATCGACGAGCGAGACTTGCGCCTCGAGGTGGGCATTCTTCTGGTAGTGTTTGCGCAGCCGCTCGAGGGCACGGGTCACGTGCTCCGACTTGACGTAGTCGCCCAGCTTCAGCTTGGTGATGTCCCGGACCTGGTTGGGAGGGATCCCGGCATCCCCGTGGATGGCGACATCGCCTACCCGCGCCAACGGCCCTGGAGTGGCATGGAAGTGAATGGCCATCTGCTTGTCCTGGGCGTCCGGCTCCAGTTGGTAGGAGATGGCGGCTTGATAATATCCGTTGTCGGCGAAGATCTTCTTCATGCGCTCGATGGAGCTGACGACCTTGTTTTCGCTGAACACCGCTCCCAGATCCAACTGGCTGGCCGCGACCAACTGGTTGGGCTTGGGATTGGTCTTCTGCGGAGTTCCATCCACAGTGACGGCCCCGTTAAAGTAGTTTTCGGTAACCACAAAGACCAGCCGTATCGCTTTGTTTGCGGCAGGTTCGGCTTCGGCCTCCACCTGCAACGTGGCAAAGCGTCCCGTAGCATAGAGGGCCTCGATACTGGCGCGCAGCTTCTCGCGATCCAGCGGTTCGCCGGTCTGCTGCACCAGCAGCGAACGCAGCATGGCCGTGTCGGTGCTGGCGTTCCCGCGAAAGTTGATGGCGGTGACCGTCTCGCCCTCGTACTTGGCCAGAGCTCCCGTCTGATTGCCTAAGTTGGATTGCGTGGCGCTCGGGAGTGCCGGCTGGCTGGTCTGCGTCTGCGCCGGCAAGGTAAGGAGGGCGCATATTGCAACCAGCATGCACAACGATGGCGTGATCGGCGTCCTCAAAACCTGCCCTTCAACCCACGTGCTACCCCGGAGGTGTCATTGCGCGACTCTGCCAAGTCTTTATTGCCTGTGCACTTGCGTTCCAAGCGCCGTGCAACCGCGGAGACCTTTTCCCGCTTAGCCCGGGAAGGCGCAATTGATGTGGAGTACCTATAATAAACTCTGAAAGCCTTCCCCTGAGCAAGCCGCCGCCGGTTCGAGCCTCATCGGCCTGATTTGCGGTACGGAGGTTAACGCCTTGGAATTCTCCGAGCGGTATTCGCGCCAAATCCTTTTCCAGCCCATTGCCGAAGCGGGACAGCAGCGGCTGGCCAAGACTCGCATGGCGGTCGTGGGCTGCGGCGCCACAGGTTCAGCCCTGCTATCGCTGTTGGCGCGGGCCGGCGTGGGATACCTCCGCATCATCGATCGCGATTATGTTGAGCCCAGCAACCTGCAACGGCAGGTGCTGTTCGACGAAGCCGACGCCGCCGAATCCTTGCCCAAGGCGATTGCCGCGGCGCGCAAGGTCGCAGCCTTCAACTCCGAGATTGCGGTTGAGCCGCACGCCAACGATCTAACGCCGGAGAACATCGAGGAGCTGCTCGGCGAGGTCGAGATCATTCTCGATGGCACCGACAACTTCGAGACCCGATACCTGATAAATGACTTCGCCGTCAGCAAAGGTTTGCCGTGGATTTACGCCGCCGCAGTTGCCAGCTATGCGGTTACCATGACCATCCTTCCCGGCGAGACCGCCTGCCTGGCCTGCATCTTCCCCGATTCTCCGCGCGGCATCGTCGAAACCTGCGACACCTCAGGTATTCTGAACTCGGCGGTAAACTTCGTGGCCTCGATTGCCGCGACGGAAGCGATGAAGCTGGCGGTAGGGGCGCGCGACAAACTCCGCCGCACGCTGCTGTCGTATGACGTTTGGACCAACGATTACGCCTCGGTCCGCGCCGACAGGCCGCGCCCCGGCTGCCGCGCCTGTCAGCAGCGCGACTTCATTCATCTCGCCGGCGAAGGCCGCCCGCACATCTCGCTCTGCGGACGCAACTCCGTCCAGATTCACGAACGCCAGCGGCCCATCGACTTCGCCGAGATCACGCGCCGGCTCTCGCCGCACGGTCCGGTGCGGCACAACGAGTTCATCCTCAAGTTCTGGCGCGATCCCTACGAGCTGACGCTTTTCCCCGACGGCCGCGCCATCATCAAAGGGACGACAGATACGGCCATCGCGCGTAGCCTGTACGCGAGATATGTGGGATCGTGAGACCGATTCCAGTTCAACCTCCGCAATGCGGGAAGCATGCCTCACCTTAGCGCTATATTAATGGGTATTTTTGCTAACACTATTTTGCTACTAGCGGACTATCGTAAAGTGGCCGTTGCTTGCGCTAGGAGGCCCCAAGGACGACGATGGGGTCGTCGGACGACCTGAGAGCCGCCCAGGGTGTCGGAAGCGCTCAGAACGCCAGCTAATGCGCCTAGCGTCGATTTCCCGATTTGGGACGTGTTCAGGATGGAAACCCGTCGGCTAAGTCGGTGCGAATCGCTGGAAGCTATCTCGTGAGCGCCTTGTATCAGGGCACGGCTTCAGTCCTGCCTCAATCTGATCTCCACAGCGGGAACAAGACGGCGCCGGCGAGAGTTCCGATGATGGAATATAGAGCGGCATTGCTGATGCTGATCACCAGCCACCCAAGGAGCCCAACCAGCAACGACGCGTTATCAAGCCCTAAGGCAATGCCCGATGATGGGCACAGATAAAGCAGCGGCGTGGTGCTCGGATTGAGTTTCAAGCAGTGGGCAACGGCATAAACGGCTAACAGGAACCACGCCATCGCAAATCCAGTGGCAGCGAAGGCGAATACGACCCTCATACTTTTTTGAAGTCGTCTGAATTGCCTCTTCTTGCTGTAGCGCCACAACACCAACATGGTCGGGATCAGGACCAGAACAACGAAACCCATGGAATGGGTTACGTAATACATAGCTTTCCTCTGTTCTTGCGCAGAAGGCGCTGCTACTGGGGCGGTTGCTAATTGCTAGTTGCTAATTGCTTCCCTTATACGCCGTCCCCACACTTACACCGCGAAACCGCGCCGGCGCTGCGCCGTGGCCGGTGCCCATCACCTGCTGCGGCTGGCCTTTGCCGCAGTTGGGCGTTCCCCACAGCGTCCACTGATCGCGCGAGCAAATCGCATCCATCGAATTCCAGAACTCGGTCGTGATGCCCGAGTACGACGGGTTCTTGAGCATGCGTCCGCGCTTGCCGCCGACGATCTCCCAGCCGATTTCGCAGCCAAACTGGAAGTTGTAGCGCTTATCGTCGATCGACCACGAGCGGTTCGTCTCCATCAGGATGCCGCGTTCGGTGGAAGCGATGAGTTGCTCCAGCGTCAGCGGCGACTCGCCCGGCAGAATGCTGACGTTGGTCATGCGAACGATGGGCAAGCGGTTCCAGCCTTCGGCACGCAGGCATCCTCCACTGCGCGCCGCGCCAATCGCGGCTGCGGTATCGCGGGAAGTCAGATATCCGGTGAACAGTCCATTGGTGATGATGGGCGTGCGCTGCGCGGCGACGCCTTCATCGTCGTACGCGAAGGTACCGAGCCCGGGGCCATGCGCTTCGGTGGCGTCAGCCACGACATTTACGATTTCGCTGCCGTATTTCAGGGTCCGCAGCTTATCGAGCGTCAGAAAAGATGTGCCTGCAAAATTCGCTTCCATTCCCAGCACGCGATCAAGCTCGATGGGATGGCCGATGGACTCGTGGATCTGGAGCGCGAGCTGCGATGAGTCGAGAATAATATCGAACTTGCCTTCGGGACACTGCGCTGCGGAATGCAGCGCGACCGCCTGCTCACCGATTTCGGTGGCATGCTCCAGCAGCTTCAGCTCCTCAATTAATTCGTAGCCCCGAGTTTGAAATTGCCCGCCATAGGAGTTGGGATAAGAGCGCTTCTGGATTTCCGTTCCCTCGAACGAAAGTGCCGCATAACCCGCGCCCGAAGTCGTGATCGTCTGGTGGATCTCCGCGCCCTCGGTGGAGAAGAACCACTGTTCATGGCGGCGGAAGTTCATGTTCGTCTCCGCCAGCGTCACGCCCTGCACCTTGCGCAGAGTTTCGTCGATGGCAAACAGCAGTTCCAGGTTCTTCTCGATCGGGATGGCGAAGGGATCGATTTTGCAGGGCGAAGTCCATTCCGCCTTGGCGGGCGGCTCGGGAACCAGATGCAATTCGTGCGCCTTCACCGTGGCCGAGGCCTTGGCAATCTCGACCGCTCTCGCTGCGCAGCGGTCAACTCCCTCGCGGGAGAGATCGTCGGTGGCCGCAAAGCCGAAGCCGCCGTTGGCGACGACTCGAATGCCGATGCCGAGCGATTCTGTATCCGACGCTGCGCCAATTCTGCCGTTCTTCGTACCCAGCGCACGGCTGCGCTCGTCCACAATGCGCGCTTCCGCCAGCGATGCGCCACGCATTCTTGCCGTTTCCAGCGCCTGTGAGGCGATTGCTTTCATCTGCGATCCTCGCGGTAAAGATGATATCGTGTTCGGCATCAGCGCGCCGAGTGGCGCGGCTGAACGCCAATGGCCTCCATCATCAAAACCGTGATCCTGAAAGAAGGCATGCCCAGCGTGGAGCAGGCCCGCGCACGGCTGCATGGCGAAATCCGGAGTGCCCAGCAAAGTGGCGTGAAGGTGCTGAAGCTGGTGCACGGCTATGGCTCGACCGGAAAGGGCGGAGACCTGCGCATCGCCTTGCAGTCAACCTTGCGGCAGATGGCAGAGAAGCGCGAAATCCGCGATTGCATCTACGGCGAGAATTGGCGCAAGTCCGACGAGCGCAGTTGGGAGTTGCTGAAACGCATGCCGGAGCTGAAGACCGACAGCGACCTCGGCAAAGGCAACAAAGGCATCACAGTGGTGCTGTTATGACCGTCACACAAGCCTTCGCACGGCATCCCCTATAATTCCCGGTTGGACTCCCTGCCTGCTTTCAGGATGACGTCCATCAGCTTGCCGGCTTTCACGATGGATGTCGCTATCTCCAGTCCAGCTCCCAGCCGCGATACCGCCAGCGCGCCGTCGCGAGTGGCCACTGCCGCCTGCATGCTGGCCGGATTATGCACCTTCCTCAACATGTACGACACCCAGCCGCTGCTTCCCTATCTGCGCCGGCTATACCATTGCTCGGAGATTGCCGTCAGCTTTACCGTCAGCGCTACCATCCTGGCGGTCGCGCTGGCAGCGCCTCTTGTGGGGTTGCTGGCCGAGTCCGTGGGCCGCAAGAAGGTCATCGTACCTTCGCTTTACCTGCTGACGGTGCCCACGCTGCTGGCGGCCACCTCGCAGAACCTGCACCAGCTCATCTTCTGGCGATTCATGCAGGGGCTGTTCGTGCCCGGCGTGATCGTAGTGATGATGGCCTACATTGGCGAGGAATTTGCCGGAGCCTACGTCGGCCGGGCCATGGCCGCGTACATTACCGGCACCGTGCTGGGTGGCTTTGCCGGGCGATATATCTCCGGCGTCGTGGCCCATCACTTCGACTGGCGGGAGGCGTTCCTGGTCATCGGCCTGGTCAACCTGGCGGGTGCGATCATGGTGCAACGCTGGTTGCCGAAGGCCAGGAGCTTTGTGCGCTCGGCGGCGGTGCGGCACTCCCTCGCCGATGCCGGGCAGCATCTGCGCAATCGGCGGCTGCTGGCGGTGTATGGTATGGGATTCGCAGCGCTCTTCTGCCTGGTGGGAGCTTTCACCTATGCCAACTTTTACCTTGCCGATCCGCCCTACCACCTGAATTCTGAACAACTGGGCAGCGTTTTTTTTGTATACCTGCTGGGAGTGGTGATCACGCCGCTTTCCGGCAAGTTCCTCGACCATTACGGAATGCGCCACACCGCCGTAGCAGCGTTCGCCTTCATGGTGGCGGGACTGTTGTTGACCCTGGCGCGGTCGCTGCCCGTCATCATCGCCGGACTGGCCGTTTTCTCCTCCGGCGTCTTCATCTTTCAGGCAGTGGGGACGGTGCAGACCGGCATCGTAGCCGGCCGCGCCCGTTCGTCGGCTGCGGGACTGTACGTGACGTTCTATTACATCGGCGGAAGTTTGGGAGCGATCGTCACCGGATGGGCGTGGGGCGCCGGCTCGTGGCGGGCCTGCGTGTGGCTGCTGATGAGCGTTGGCGCATTGGCGCTGGCGCTCGGATTCGTGAGCAGCAGGAAGGTAGCTGTCAGCCCTCAGCCATCAGAGGTCAGCTAAGGGAGCCGCCAGCGAGCTCTTCCTAACGCATTGCAGAATCGCCTTGTGTCAGGGCACGACTTCACAGGCTGCTGACAAACGCGTCCTCGGGCTGCTTTGAAGGGGCGCGGCTTCAGCTGCGCCGTTTCAACTCCTTTAAATGTGTCATCCCGAGCGACGAGCCCGCTTCGGGCGAGGAGTCGAGGGACCTGCTTTTCGAATCTTTCAGCAGCCTGTGAAGTCGTGCCCTGATACAAACCTGGAAGATTCGCATTGCGCTTGCGGGTGATCAGAGCAGAAGCTTGCGGCCAATAGTGCCGGCAACAATGCCGAAGATTCCGACCGCGAGAAACGCCCACCCGATTCTGTGAACGTCTATCGGCGAGCCAGGCGGAGGAGCAGGCGAGAAAATCAGCAACAGTATGCCGATGCCGGCGGCCAGCGCGCCGCCAATCTGCGCCCTTCTGCCGGGTTGCCGATCGAAATTCTCCGGCTCCATCGCGCGGGGCCCTCCAATAAGCGGAAAAACCGACCTCTTCACCGCGTGCGAAAATTCACCTGGACCTGGATGTCTGTCGTTACTGGCTCGGCGGCGCACATCGCAGGTTTGAATTTCCAGGTCTTGACGATCTGTTCTGTGACAACGTCCATGTCGTGATACGAACTGCCTACCAGGTAAACATCAGTGACAGACCCGTCAGGCAAAACCGTCACCGAAACAATCGAGGTGCCACTGAGGCGCTTTTCCCTCTCTGAAGGAGGATAGGTTGGATCGGGAGCTCTTATCACTTTCGGAGGAACCATGTTCGCGCAGGTGCGACGAATGACAGCATTCGCAGGCGGAACAAAATCGCTGGCCGTGTAGGAATGCTCCTCCAGCAAGGTTACGACCACCGTCAAAACCGGAATTCCATCGATGATGAGTTTCAACGTCCTGGGGACGGAGGTATTTAGAAAAGGCTGATAGTCGCTGAACTCCTTGCGTCGTACTCCTCCGAGGTCGTTCGTTTCGTCGCTGATTACCTGCTTAGTGCCAAGGTTCACGCAGATCTCGCGCTTCCACTCCTCGCGTGTGGGGTTGCGAAGCTCAATGCATTCGTTAGCGCCGCGCTGTTTCAGCTTCGCCTTACCCGTGTTCCATTGAGTGGGGCGAACAGACCGAGGGGCCAGGACTTCAAGGATTTCGCGGACCGGTAGCGGAGTAAACGCAAGATTGCGTGCTGTAAAGGTCTGATCGTCTTTTCGGACGGCTATCTGGTGGAAGTCGCCCAGCGTCGTTTCTTCCTGCCACAAGTCCTTCGCGGCCCACTTCGCGGTGAAGTGACCCGTCTCTGCTTTGTGCAGTTGGGTCACAAAGTCACCTTCAAGAAGAAACGAATGGTTCGCGCTCCACGCGCTGCCTTGCGCATCGATGTCCTTTAGTAAGTCTGCAGCAGATGGACTCTGACAAAAACAAACCGCCGGCAAGGTTACCGCAAACAGAATCACGCTGAGGGTCTTCGTCATGTGCCCGTGAATCTACGCTTCCAACATAGACTCACAAAATCGCTCCTTTCAATACTTAAGCCGCGCCCGATAGAAAGGTATCGCGCGCGGCCGTATGAGCCTAGCCTCTGGCAACTGGCCACTAGCCACTGGCCACTGGCCACTGCTTCCTACGTTCCTTCGTTCCAGCTCGCCAGGTATTCTTCCTGCTCCGGAGTCAGGCGATCGATCTTGACGCCCATCGACTCCAGCTTCAGCCGCGCGACCTTCTTGTCCAGCTCCTCCGGAACTGCGTAGACTTTCTTCTCCAGCGAGCCGTGGTTCTTCACCAGGTATTCCAGCGAGAGTGCCTGGTCGGCGAAGCTCATGTCCATCACCGACGGCGGATGGCCTTCGGCGGCGGCCAGATTGATGAGGCGGCCTTCGCCCAGCAGGTTGATCTTGCGGCCGTCCTTGATCGAGTACTCTTCCACAAAGTTGCGCGTGGTGCGCTTGGACGACGACATCTTCTCCAGCGCCGGAATGTCGATCTCGACATTGAAGTGGCCGGAGTTGGAGACAATCGCTCCGTCCTTCATGGCTTCGAAGTGTTCCTTGCGCAGCACACTCTTGTTGCCGGTGACGGTGCAGAAAACGTCGCCGATTTTGGCGGCTTCGTCCATGCTCATCACCCGGAAACCGTCCATGACCGCTTCGATCGCCTTGGTCGGATCGATTTCGGTGATGATCACTTCAGCGCCCAGCCCGCGAGCGCGGCTGGCCAATCCGCGGCCGCACCAGCCATAGCCGGCGACAACGAACTTCGAGCCGGCCAGCAGGAAATTCGTGGCGCGGATGATGCCGTCGATGGTGGACTGCCCGGTGCCGTAGCGATTGTCAAACAGGTGCTTGGTGTCGGCATCGTTCACCGCGATGATCGGGTAGCGCAGCACGCCCTGCTTCGCCATGGCGCGCAGGCGGATGATGCCGGTCGTGGTCTCTTCAGTGCCGGCAATGACGCCGTCGAGCACGTCGGTGCGCTTGGTGAGCGCGGTGGTGACCAGATCGGCGCCGTCGTCCATGGTGATGTGCGGCTTGTGGTCGAGCGCCGCCATGATGTGCGAGTAGTAGGTGTCGTTGTCTTCGCCCTTGATCGCGAAGACCGGGATATTGTAATCGCGCACCAGGCAGGCCGCGACATCATCCTGGGTGGAGAGCGGATTGGAGGCGCACAGCACTACGTCGGCGCCGCCATCGCGCAGCGTGATGGCTAGGTTACCGGTTTCCGCCGTCACATGCAGGCAGGCGGAAACGCGAATGCCCTTCAGCGGCTGGTTCTTGATGAAGTCCTTGCGGATGATCTGCAGGACCTTCATGGATTGATTGGCCCAGTCAATGCGCTTCTTGCCCATATCGGCAAGAGCGAGATTGGCGATGTCGCCGGCGACGCGAGTGGTTGTGCTTGACATTAGTCTCCTAAAAACAGTTTCCAGTTTCGAGTGTCTGGTGGCGGAACGGTGGCTTTCGCCGCGCCGAACCCACCATTGTCATCCTGAGCGGAGCGTCCGCCGGACTTTGGCGGACGCGGAGTCGAGGGATCTGCGGTTCGAGGACAGCCTAGAAGGCGCCTTCCAAAATCGTCGAACCGCAGATCCCTCCGCTCGTCCGCCGCGGCGGACTCGGTCGGGATGACAAAAAAACAAAACGCGCGGTGCCCCAGGTTCGCGTCCGTCTTCTGGACGCTAACCTGGGCCGACGTTAGCCCAAAAGATGGGCGAACGTGGGGCACTGATTTTCTACTTCGCCGCCTGCGCGCTCTTCTGCTGTGCGCCCGCCAGACCTGCCTGCTCGCGCAGGGCAGCGGCCTTGTCTGTCTTCTCCCAGGTGAAATCGGGATCGTTGCGGCCAAAGTGTCCGTATGCCGCAGTCTTGCGATAGATCGGGCGGCGCAGATTCAAGGACTCGATGATGCCCTTCGGCGTCAGCTTGAAATTCGCGCGAATCAAATCGGCAATCTTGCCTTCGTCAATCTTTGCCGTGCCGAAGGTTTCGATCAGCACGCTGACCGGCTCCGCCACGCCGATAGCATAGGCCAACTGCACTTCGCAGCGGTCAGCCAACCCAGCAGCAACGATGTTCTTGGCGATGTGCCGCGCCATGTAGCACGCCGAGCGATCGACCTTGGTCGGGTCCTTGCCGCTGAAAGCGCCGCCGCCGTGACGTCCCATGCCGCCGTAGCTGTCAACGATGATCTTGCGGCCCGTCAGTCCGGTGTCGCCCATCGGCCCGCCGATAACGAAGCGTCCGGTCGGGTTGATGTGGTACTTGGTGTCTTCGTCCAGCATTTCAGCCGGCAGCGCGGCCTGGATGACGTGCTTCAGGATGTCGGCGCGCAGCTCTTCGGTTGAAACCGTCTCCGAGTGCTGGCTGGAGATGACCACCGCATCGATGCGGACCGGCTTGTGGTTTTCGTCGTATTCCACTGTGACTTGCGATTTGCCGTCGGGCCGGAGATAAGGAAGGGTGCCGTTCTTGCGGACTTCGGTGAGGCGCTCGCACAGCTTATGCGCCAGGAAAATTGGGGTCGGCATGTAGTTGGCGTTTTCGTTGGTGGCATAGCCGAACATCATGCCCTGATCGCCCGCGCCGCCGGTGTCAACGCCCATGGCGATGTCGCCGGACTGCTTGTTGATGCTGGAAATCACCGCGCAAGTGTTGGAGTCGAAGCCGTAGAGCGCGTTGTCATAGCCGATGGAGGCGACCACGCCGCGCACCAGGGTCTGGAAATCGACATAAGCCTTGGTGGTGATCTCGCCGGCGATGACGACCAGGCCGGTTGCGGTCAGCGTCTCACAAGCTACGCGGCTGTAAGGATCTTCTTTGATGCAGGCATCGAGGATGGCATCGGAGATCTGATCGGCGATCTTGTCGGGGTGACCTTCGGTCACCGACTCGGAGGTAAACAGGTAGCGTTTCTTGGACAAATTCGAACTCCTTTTATTGTCCGCCGTTGCGGGCGATTCAGGGCCTATCCGTGGACACAGTAATACTGCGGTCAGTTGAAGCCTATCTGAAGAGGATAGCGAGCAACTGGGAAAGCTCCCAATATTTTACGGCCAAAGGGCAGCTTTCGCCAGCTAAACGAGCAAAATCGACATTGAAGGTTCTACTTCAGTACCGACTGTATTGCGATGAGTTGGTCAAGCACTTCAGGCAGAAGCTTCAGGTCGAGCGCGTTGGCACCGTCAGATTTGGCTTCAGTGGGATTGTCGTGTACCTCGATGAAGATGCCGTCTACGCCGGCCGCGACGGCGGCGCGGGCCAGAAGCGGAATGAACTCAGGCTCGCCACCACTCACCGCAATGCCATCGCCGCCTGCGGCTGATGGCAGTTGCACCGAGTGGGTGGCGTCGAAAACCACCGGCGCGAACTTTCGCATGATCGCCAGCGAGCGCATGTCAACCACCAGATTGTTATAGCCGAAGGTGGCGCCGCGCTCGGTGAGGAAGACACGCTCGCCGCCAGCCTCGCGAACCTTCTCGACGGCATGACGCATGTCCCACGGCGAGACGAATTGTCCCTTCTTGATGTTCACCGCGCGTCCGCTCTTACCGGCGGCGACCAGAAGGTCCGTCTGCCGGCAGAGAAACGCAGGAATCTGGATGACATCGACGGCTTCAGCAACGCGTGGCACGTCACCGGCTTCGTGCACGTCGGTGAGAACGGGAACCTTCGCCGTCTCCCGTATCTTGCGCAGGATGCGAAGGCCTTCCTCCAGGCCAGGTCCGCGGAAGCTACGGATGGAAGTGCGATTGGCCTTGTCGTAGGACGCCTTGAAGATGTACGGCAGCTTTTTCTGACTTGCGATGGCGGAGATCGCTTCCGCCATTTTCAGCGCATGGGCTTCGCTCTCGATGACACACGGCCCGGCGATAAGGAAGAGATCACCCCCGCCGATGGTGACGTCCACAACCTGGAATGAGTTCATCAAAAAGCCAGTCCGATGCTACTGCAGCGATACGACGCCATGGAAGTAGTGGAGCAACAACAGCCCTCCAAGAAGGGCGATACTGATACTCAAGAGAGTGCCAATCAGAAAGTACTCGGCGAACCTGGCGTCTTTAAGCTCGGGAAAACGGGCCACCGACTTGCCAGTCAAAATCAGACCCACCAACGCCGGCGATTGCATCAGCAGCGCCGTTATGACCAGAAAACGTTCCAGCCACCCGATGTAGAGGCCGGCGTTCTGCAATTCCTCCCTCGTTTCTTCCTGCGACACGACCAATGGTTGGGACAAAGAGCGGGTACAGTACCGGATGAGGTATCCGCCTCCGAACAACACCGCGGTGTAAACCACCGCGGTTACCAGTGCATCGAGTTTCTTTGGCGCGGAGCTGAGGACGACGGCCTGCACTTCAGCCCATGTGGCCCGGGTCACGCCCCAGGCGATTCCCGCGACAATCGCTACATGAATAGCCTGGTCCGCCAGGAACAGCCGGGCGTGGTCTGGGAAGACATGGTTTCGTACCAGAAGCTGTTTGCCGACATCGGTCGCAATGTGAGCAAGCACATACAGCACCAGTAAGCCCTGAACACGCAGGGAACGCATGGGCTCAGCCGTGAACAGTAGCAGGCACCCCAAGGCACAAAAGTAGTGAGTCAACCCATGTTTGATGCAGGGCTTCCAACTGGTCTTTTTCGCCCGCACCATGGCGCTCGACTGCAGAGGAAAGTCGGCCAGCAGATGGGCCAGCAACAAGGCCAAAAAGACTTGTAATTCACTTTGCATAGAAACGTGCAAGTATTAAAACTTGCACGAAAACGTACAACTCAAAAATATACAGCGATCACCTGCTCCAGCGTGGTGCGGCTCTCCGCCAGTTGCCAATAATGCGCCCGCTTCAGGGTGCGGGATATGGTGCTGATATTGACACGCAACTTCCTTGCTGCGGCCTCCTGGCTTCCCGCGACCTCTACCGCCTCAATCGTCCGCCACTGGCGCTGCGAAACATCCTGCAGCAGCGTGTCGTGCAGATGATACATGGTATTGGTAATTCCATCGAAAACCTCGTTGCCGGATTCGATCGCCGTCAGGAGGGGAAATTTGTTACTCCCTTTTTTCAGGCAGGAGGCCGCCCGGCGAGCCCGCTCAAATGCCTCCCCACCGGCAAATACGTTTACCGGCGTCTTGTGAGCTTCGCTGACCCGGCCCATCCCGGCAGCGATCCGCAGCCGCATGGGATAAAAATGCCGGCGAACTGCAAAGATTAATTGGGGGAGAAATGTGGGACGTTGCAGGATGGCCTGAAATTCATCCCAGGCGGTGACCGCATACTCGGAAATGATCAACCCTTCCTTGCGATGTTGCAGGGAGAGCCCGCGCAATCGGCGGTCTCGCTTTTCCCGGAAGCCGCTGATCAGCCGCGAACCAATGATATCAGCGGTAATTACGGCGTAAACCTTCGAGGATGCCATAATTCATGCTTGCACGTTTCTGTGCAATTTTACGTAATTGCACGAAAACGTGCAACTATACTCTCGCTTACCGCTTCACCTTTTCCGGCCGATGGAACATCTCTTCCTCTACCCCGTGGCGCACGTGATCGCGGTGCAGCCGGTTGTCATAAGACGCCTTAATGAAAGCGGCGAACAGCGGGTGCGGCTCCAGCGGCTTCGACTTGAATTCCGGATGGAACTGGCATCCCAGGAAGAACGGGTGGCCGGGGATCTCGATGATCTCGACATAGGTCCCGTCCGGCGTAGCGCCGCTGAGGCGCAGGCCACCAGCCACCAGCGTGCCTTCGTATTCTCGGTTGAACTCGTAGCGATGGCGATGGCGTTCGCTGATCTCGTTCTGCCCATAGGCCTGGTGCGCCAGCGAGCCGGGCTCCAGCTTGCAGGTCCACGCGCCCAGCCGCATGGTGCCGCCCAGCTCTTCCACCCCACGCAGCTCGCGCAATTTGTAGATCACGCGATGCGGTGTCGCCGGATCGAACTCGCTGGAGTTGGCCTGCTCCAGTCCGCAGACATTGCGGGCAAATTCGATGCACGCCGTCTGCATGCCTAGACAAATCCCGAAGAACGGCACTTTGTTTTCGCGCGCATACTGAATGCCCTTCAGCATGCCTTCGATACCGCGCTTGCCGAAGCCGCCGGGGACCAGAATGCCGTCCACGTGTTCCATCTGCGCCTGCACGCTCTGATCTTTCTGCTCCAGCCCTTCGGCCTCGATCCAGTTCACGTTGAGCTTCAGGTTGTAGGCGAGCGCACCGTGCACCAGCGCCTCTTTCAGCGACTTGTAGGAATCTTCGTACTCGACATACTTGCCGACAATGCCAATCGTGACCTCGTCTTTGGGGTTGTAGACGCGGTGAACAATATCTTCCCATCGGCTCAGCTCCGGCTCTTTCGCATCGATGCGCAAATAGCGCAGAGCCAGCTTGTCGACACCCTCGCGCGCGAAGACGAGCGGCACCTCATAAATGGAGGCCACATCTTTGGCGGTGATCACGGCCTCGTTCTCGACGTTGCAGAAGAGCGCGATCTTCGACTTGATGTCCTTGGACAGGAAGCGGTCGGTGCGGCAGAGCAGAATGTCGGGCTGAATTCCGACGCTGAGCAGTTCCTTCACCGAGTGCTGCGTGGGCTTGGTCTTCAGCTCGCCGGCCGCGGCAATGTAGGGCACGAGTGTCACGTGGACGAAGAGCGTATTTTCGCGGCCCAGTTCCTGGCGCATCTGGCGGATGGCCTCGATGAACGGCAGCGATTCGATATCGCCGACCGTGCCGCCAATTTCGATGATGGCGAGATCGACATCCTGCGCCACCTTCTTCATCGCGCTCTTGATTTCGTTGGTGACGTGCGGGATCACCTGGACGGTCTTGCCCAGATAGTCCCCGCGGCGCTCCTTGGCGATGATGGTTTCGTAGATGCGGCCCGTGGTCCAGTTATTGTCGCGGCTCAGCTTGGCGTGCGTGAACCGCTCGTAATGTCCGAGGTCGAGGTCGGTCTCGGCGCCGTCATCGGTGACGAAGACTTCGCCGTGCTGGAACGGCGACATGGTACCGGGATCGACATTAAGATAAGGATCGAACTTCTGCAGCGTAACGCGAAGGCCGCGGCTCTCCATCAGGCAGCCAATGGACGCCGCCGCCAGGCCCTTGCCAAGCGAAGACACGACACCGCCGGTCACAAAGATGTACTTTGCCGACATCGATTCCTCTGTATGGGAGATTGAGACTGCTGGGAATTGTGCGCCGCCTCTCCCTCGGTTTTTGAGGGAGCCCTGTGCGCCGGCGTTTTAGCGCAATCAGGGTGGAGCGCGTATGCGTGCACGATCAATTATGACTGGAAACGCTCCCGGGAGCAAGAAAGAGTTGCTACCGGGAGCGTTTTAATTCCACGGAGCGGGTTGTCGTTCCAGGAACCCGCCGTCAGTTCAGGAATTTGCGGCCGAATAAGGCAAGCACCCCAGTGCCCATGAGCACCAGTGTGCCCGGCTCGGGCGTCGTCTGGGGGGCGTCGGTGCCGGCGCCAGTACCTGAAGAAGCCTGGCCAATGTACATGAATTCCTGTATAGAGTGGGGGTCCGGATTGTGTTGGTTAATCCCGGAAGGCGTAATGATATACACGTCGTCATAAAAACTTTGCGGGAGGCCCCTTATCGACCTCTGCGCAGCACTCATCCACGCCTGGCAGGTGCTGTCGCATGGCGCACTGGGATCGAAGATGGTCCATACCGCGGAGTTCATGTACACCCATTGCGACGACGGCTCAAGCTGGGTTTCCAGCAGAAGCCAGCCCGCCTCATCGTAAAGCATCAGGTCGTACAAGGAATTCGGTCCGATGATGTTATTGAAGCGAACCAGCGTTAGGTTGCCAGTCCCGAGATCGGTGATGTTCGCCATCCACTGATCGCCCGGCATTCCACCATGGACATAATCGTCGCACATCACGTCGATCTCCGTGCTATTGGTCCCTGCCTGGACGTAGTAAGGGTACCCGTTTTGCCAATTGCCGTCGTTCCATCCGACGAACGTAAACGGTACGGGGCTGGAGTTGATTTGCGCGTAGGCGCCGCTCACAGCGCCACACAGCAGCATAGCCAGAATCACCAGCTTACGCATAATTCTTGCCTCCAAACAATCGCCTCGATATTCAGCAGAACCCAAGCTCCTAAGAGCCGGAACCACATGCCGAGACCACATCCAGACGACGATGAAGTCACGACCCAAACGCTTAGAGGCCCAATCGCTGCGGGAAGTTGCCGACCCGGAGCCACAACGCGCACCTAACCCGGTCACTGCGTCAACCTCGATCCGGACAGCCAGGAAGAAGCAGTAGCCAAGCCACAACTTCCAAGCAATACGATGCAATCTGGCTTCCGAAAAATTCCCTTAAAATTGTGTTACTTCGAAAGCAGAGCTGCAAGGGATTGCAACTTTGTAGCTGACTGTTTCCTCGCCAAATTGGGCGGCCTTGGGAAAGAAATCGGCGCTGCATCGCTGATAAACCATACAGCAAAGACCGTTTCATGCAGCATGTTGGTGCTATCAACTTGCGGTTTGCGCCTGCCGACGATTGTAGTGTCCTGCATGTCCGCGATGTGAAAATCTGCCAAATCGCCTTGAACTGACGACGGGGAAACGCTGTGAGGCCCGAGTCTCGCTGCTGCTCAAGAAGTACTTCGCTGAAGCCGATGTTCTTACTAAGGGAGCGTCTTGCAGAAGCTCCCTCTGATGTCGCCGAGCGAAGGTTTATTTTCCCTTGCGGCCATGATCCTGTCCCCCAATCCTGGAAGCGGCAAAGCAGGACTGATGTTGATCGAAGGCGGCCTGACCCTGCTTGCCGCCGCCGTGGCACTGGGCTGGCCGGAAGTCGGTTCGGGATTTTTCGAGCGCTGCGAGCGGGCCTTGGGACGCCTGGCGCGCAGGCAAGGCTTAGCGGTCGCGGTCGTCGGCTTCACCACGCTTTTGCTGCGCTTGGCGGTCTTTCCCGTCTGCCCTATTCCTCATCCCTTCATACCCGACGATTTCAGCTTCCTGCTGGCCGGAAACACCTTCGCTTTAGGAAGATTGACCAACCCAACGCCTGCCATGTGGGTGCACTTCGAGAGCATTCACATCACTATGCAACCCAGCTATACCTCGATGTACTTCCCGGCGCAGGGTCTGGTACTGGCTGCGGCCAAGGTGCTCACCGGTCATCCCTGGTACGGCGTTTTGTGCAGCGGTGCGTTGATGTGCGCGGCCATCTGCTGGATGTTGCAGGCTTGGCTGCCGCCGGGCTGGGCCCTGCTGGGCGGGATGCTGGCGGTGCTGCGCATCGGCCTCTTCAGTTACTGGACCAATACCTATACCGGCGGTGGTCCCATAGCTGCATTGGGCGGAGCGCTGCTGTTGGGAGCGCTGCCGCGCTTGCTGAAGGCGCCGCGGATTCGCTACCCCATACTCATGGCGCTGGGCATCATACTGCTGGCCGGCACTCGACCTTACGAAGGCCTGCTTTTGTGCCTGCCGGTAGCGGCCCGCCTGGGTCACTGGCTGTGGGTGGGCAGGAACCGGCCTCAGCCCGCGGTGTTGCTGCGCCTCGCCGCCGCACCTCTGGCGTTGCTTCTGGGCGCCGGCGCCTGGATGGGCTACTACAACTATCGCGCCTTCGGAAGTCCCCTGACCCTGCCTTATACCGTCGCGCGCGACACTTACGCCGTGGCGCCGTATTTTGTCTGGCAGTCGCCGCGCTCTGAACCGGCTTACCGGCACGCCAGTTTGCGGCAGTTTTACTACGATAATGAGCTGTATGCCTTCCAGGTAATTCGCACCCACTTCATCTCGCAGACCCTGCTCAAAGGGGTGCGCGGAATTTTGTTCTTTTCCGGCATCGCGTTGCTGCCGCCTCTGCTCATGTTGCGGCGGGTGTTCACCGACCGCCGTACCCGCTTCCTGCTGCAATGCACGGCGGTAATGGCAGCCGGGATGGTGTTCCAGATATTTTTTATCGCCCACTACGTGGCGCCCTTCACCGCAGTTTTCTACGCGCTTGGGCTGCAAGCCATGCGCCACCTGCGGCTGGCGTGCGCCGACGGCCGCCGGGTTGGACTGGGCTGGGTACGCTTAACGGTGACGCTGTGCATTGTGCTTGCCGGACTGCGCTTGTTTTCCGGGCCGCTTCATTGCAACGCGCCCGAATGGCCGGCCTCGGCATGGAATTCCAATTGGTACGGTCCGGCCAAGTTCGGCGCCGAGCGCGCGCAAATCGAGGCTGCCCTGGAAAAACTTCCCGGAAAGCAACTCGCCATCGTTCGCTATTCTGCCGAACACTATCCGTTGGATGAGTGGGTCTACAACGGGCCTGACATCGACGGCTCCAAAGTGATCTGGGCGCGCGAGATGGATGCCGCCGCCGATAATCTCGAACTCATTCGCTACTACCCGGAGCGGCAGGTCTGGCTGGTGCAGCCCAACGCGCATCCGCCGCAAGCTTCTCTCTATCCCGTGCCCGGGCCGACAGCGGCCCCGGCAACAGTAACTGAACTCACGGCGAGCCAGGCCGCTTCTCCATGAGCGAGCGCGGGCAGCTGCGATGTGGGGGTGAGGATGAAAGAAAACCCGCCATCGTATCGGTTGCTCGCCATTGCCTCCTCGGCTCTGCTCGCCACCCTGCTCTATTGCGGTCTGTTTCACGTGGCCCGCATGGCGTTTCCCACCGACCCCGATTTCACCTGCTTCTATCGGGCCGGCCGCATGGTTCTGGCAGGACGCGGCGCTGATGTCTACAACCTGGCCGCAGAGCAAGCCTTCGATACCTCGCTGAAGGCCCAGCTCTCCGCTCCGGGAAAGCCTTTTTATACCAGGCCGTTTGTTTTCCCGCCGCCGACGCTATTGATCTTTGGGCCGCTGGCCGCGCTGCCTTACCACGCTGCGGACCTCATTTGGCTGGGGCTGAACATCGCCATCCTGCTGGCGGCATCAACCTACTTGAGCAATGCCCTTGTCCTGGGAACGGGCGCGAGGTGTGTGGCCATTCTGCTGCCATCGCTGTTTCTTCCCGTCACCTGGGCGATGGCTGAAGGTCAGACCTCGATCGTCCTTCTGGGAATCTTCTCCATGTTGTTTGTCAGCCTGTATCGCCATAGGAACTTCGCTGCAGGCTGCTGCATCGCTCTGACCGCGATCAAGCCTCAGTTCACACTTCCAGTGTTGCTGCTGGCGCTCGCCAGCCGCAATTGGAGAGCTCTCCGTGGCTTTGCCCTTACCTCGTCAGGCCTGCTACTGGTTTCGTTCTATCTGGTGGGATGGCGTGCCACCCTGGAGTTTCCTTCCACCCTCATGGCTTACTCCAGGCTTCCGGTGAGCTGGAACGGGCAGTTGGGTGAGCACCCGTTGGACATGCCGAATATTCGCGGTATTGGCCTCAACCTGTTCAGCGCGCCCGTGGGCCGCCAGGCCGGTATCGCCCTGGCGACCGGGTTATGCCTCCTGCTTCTGTGGGCGACATACCGTGCCTCGGCCGGCGAGGTTACGCGGTGGTTCTCCGCGTTCTTGGTCGTCAGCTTGCTGGTTAGCTATCACGTTTATCCCCACGACATGGCGATCCTGGCTCTCGCGCTCCCATTGCTGCTCTATTCCGCTGCTTTGACGGGATGGACACCAACCCTGACGACGCTGGCCAGCGCAGAGTGCGCGCTTTTGTTGGTGCCGTTCGTGTGGCTGGCCGAGCGGCAGCGCTCGGAGAGCTATTTCCTTTTGCTGATCGCGGTTCTGATTCAGGCTTGCGGGCCCATACTTTGCGCAGAAGTATAGGTAAGGGTACGCCTATGGCGCTGCCCGGTTTGCCAGCCTGACGCCGGAAGACGCTGGTCGCGGCACGATGCCGTCGGGGGGAAGCTCAGGCTAGGGCGGTTTTCGAATTGCGGTATCCGCAAAGCTCGGGTAGAGCGGCGCTTTCAGCGCCGCGCAAAGCCGTTCTCTTTTGTGAGGTTTTCCGCCGACTGCGCCGCAGTGTGCGGAAAACTTGGAACTTGGGGGCGCAGCCCAGACGCGAACCTGAAGGCCCGCTCTAGCGGATACACCTACGCTGGAACGCTCTAAGGGTGAATCCCGGAGAACGGACCGATAAAGAATCCGCCTCCGGGATCCAGAAGCTGCCGGCCCGGCCGACCGATGGGCCGCAGCGACGCATTATCCGCTGCCTGAATAGGCGGGTTTATGACCCTCTTCCTAATCGAGTCGGCGACAGTGACTGGGCAGCCTTGCGGCGTTGCCTGCCTGCGGCGGAAACTATGCATGCCTTTTTCGCCGTAGGACGATGACGCCCAGTAACACCGCGGCTAGTGTTGCGGCGATTACGCGAATCATCATGACTGTATCCATTGCTATCCCTCCTTCCCTTAGTTAGCTCCACGCTACTTGAAGATGCCTGCCATGTTTCTGGCTATGAGAATGACTGCCGGTCCCAGCAGGACAATGAAAATGCTGGGGAAAATAAACAGCACCAGGGGAAAAATCAGTTTCACGGTGGTCTTGGCGCCCAGCTCTTCCGCCTGCTGCCGGCGCCTCTGCCGGACGCCGTCCGAGTAGGCGCGCAGCGCCCGCACCAGGGGCGTGCCGAAGCGGTCGGTCTGGGCCAGCATGTAGACAAAGCCCTTGACGGTATCGACCTTGGTCCGCTCCGCCATGTGCTGCCAGGCCTCGATGCGTGGCTTGCCGGCGCGCTGCTCCAGATTGATCTGCATGAACTCCTGGGAAATCTCCGGCTGGCTGAGGACCAGTTCCTCGCCGGCACGCTGTAGCGCCTGGTCAAGGCCCAGCCCGGCATCGACGCACACCACCAGCAGGTCAAGCGCATCCGGCAATCCCAGCCGAATGTGTTCCCGCCGCTGGCGAGCGCAATATCCCACCCACATGTCCGGCCCGAGATAGGCCGTCACCATCAGCACCGTGATCCAAAGGAAAGTGTTGCTGCGAATGAAGGTGCCGGCCAAAACCGCGGCCACCGGACCCAGCAGCCGGATGCCAAAGTAGGTATCGATGGCCGAGCTTTCGCGAAGCCCGGCCGCCATCAGCTTCTGCCGCAGCTTTTCGTCCTGGGTAAAGCCGAGGCGGGTGCGGATGAAATGCGCCAGGCCCAACAGCAGGCGCATCGCCGGATTCTGCAAGTCGGTCTCTTCCTCCAGACGCAGGGGCGCCTGGGTTACCTCCTTGAGGCGCTTGATCTCCTCCGAACTACGCATCAGCAAGGCAACCAGTATCGCGGCCAAAGCGCAAAAGATGGTTACCATCCAACTGATCGCACGCACCGCGTTCATGCCGTTCATACCTTCACACCCACAATCTTGCGGATAACCAGCCCGCCCAGCACGATCAGGCCTACGCCGGTGTAGATCAGCTTCCTGCCCACCGGATCTTCAATCAGCACCTGGGTGTAGCCGCGGTTGGCCAGGCTCAGGAGAAAGAACATCGTCACCGGCAGCAGGGAGAGTATCCAGCCGGTCAGGCGGCCCTGGGCGGTATGGATCCGTATCTCGCCCTGGATGCGCAGGCGCTCGCGAATCACCGCCGTGGTCCGGTCCAGCACCTCGACCAGGTTTCCCCCGGTCTCCTTCTGCAACAGGATGGCGGTGACCACAAAATTCAGTTCCGGCACCGGAATCCGGCGCGCCAGTCGCACCAGCGCTTCCCGCGCCGGCAGTCCGAAGTTCTGCTGCCGGTAGACTTCGCGGAACTCGCTGCGCACCGGTTCGGGCGATTCCTCGCCCACGATCTCGATGGCCGCCGCCAGCGAGTGGCCGGCGCGCAAGGCGCGGCTCATCAGATCGATGGACTCCGGCAGATGGCGGCTGAATTCCTTCAGGCGGTGCGCGCGCCGATAGCGCAGGAACAGAAAGGGCGAGGCGGCGAATACCAATGCCGGCAGCAGAGCCAGCCAGGCGCCGGGCAACTCGTAGTAGCCGATGGCATAACCGGCGGCAGCCATGGCCACGCTGCCCGCCAGCACCCCCGATACACTCCACGAGCTTTCCGCCTGGGTAATCAGCAACTGGAGGGCTTGCACCAGGCTCCAACGCCGCAGCAACGCGTCCAGCCAGGGGATTTCGCTCAGGTGGGTGGGCTTGACGATCTCCGAGCTCTGGTCATCCGGCCCGGCATCGTCGTCTTGCCCCGCTTGCAGCCTGGCAACGCGTCCTGCAATGGTGCGTTCGGCGGCCGTCGGCCGGGTCACCACCAGCACCACTCCGAAGATCAGCCCTAACAGCAGGAAAAAGACCAGCCCCATCAGGAACATGGCTGCCACCCCCGTCGCACATCACGTCCGCTTGCAAGAAAAGCATTCACCAGAAAAGCATTCACCACAGAGACACAGAGACACAGAGACAAACAAAAGTTCTTTTTACGGACGGCGAACATAGAGATTGCGGATGTGAGTCTCGGAAATTTCTTCTCCGTCCTCCGGGTGTTGTCTTGGATGAAAAGAATCTCTCTGTGTCTCTGTGTCTCTGTGGTGAATGCTCTTCCCATCTCCGCTACACCTCCTCGGAAAAATTCAGCAGGTTGGGGTCCAGCGGTATTCCCGCCGCCTGCAGCTTTTCGGCGAACTTGGGCACGATCCCGGTGGCGTAGAAGCGGCCCAGCACCTTGCCGTTCGGCCCCAGGCCCCGCTTTTGAAAGAGGAAAATGTCCTGCATGCTGACCACCTGCTCGCTGGTGCCGGTGATTTCGGAGATGTGGGTCACGCGGCGCGAGCCGTCGCTCATGCGCGAGACCTGGACGACGATCTGGATGGCGGCGGCAATCTGCTGCCGCAGGGCCATCTCCGGCAGGTTCAGGTTGGCCATCAAGGCCATGGTCTCGATGCGGGAGAGGGCGTCGCGCGGGGTGTTGGCGTGGACGGTGGTGATCGATCCGTCGTGGCCGGTGTTCATGGCCTGCAGCATGTCGAGCGCTTCCTCGCCGCGCACCTCGCCCACGATGATGCGGTCGGGCCGCATGCGCAGCGCGTTGATCAACAGCTCCCGCTGCCGCACCCCGCCGCTGCCTTCCACGCTGGGCGGACGGCACTCCAGGCGCACCACATGCCGCTGTTTCAGCCGCAGCTCAGCCGAGTCCTCGATGGTGACGATGCGCTCGCGCGGGGAGATGAATCCGGAAAGCACATTGAGCAGGGTGGTTTTGCCGGCGCCGGTGCCCCCGGAGACCACGATGTTCAGCCGCGCCTTGACTGCGCTTTCCAGCACCCCCAGCATCACCGGGGTGAACTCGCCGTAGCTCAGCAGGTCCTGGGCGGTAAGCGGGTCGGCGCCAAAACGGCGGATGGAGAGGATGGGCCCGTCGATGGCCAGCGGAGGGATGATGGCATTCACCCGCGAGCCATCGTGCAGCCGGGCGTCCACCATGGGCGAGGACTCGTCCACCCGGCGGCCCACCTTGGAGACGATCTTCTCGATGATGTGCATCAGGTGATGGTTGTCCTTGAAGACCACGTTGGTCTTTTCCAGCACCCCGCCGCGCTCCACGTAGACCGCATCCGCGGTATTGACCAGGATGTCGGTGACCGTGGGGTCCTGGAGGAGCGGCTCCAGCGGACCCAGGCCGAAGACCTCGTCCATTACCTCATTGGCCAGGCGGGTGCGCTCGCTGGCGCTGAACGGGACACCGTGTTCGGCGACCAATTGCAGGATCACCGCCAGCAGTTGCTGCCGCCCGCGCGTGTCCTGCATGTAGAGCAGCTTCTCCAGATCGACTTTCTCGATCAGTTCGCGATGGATCGCCGACTTCACCTCCTGCTGGGCGCGCGCCAGTAAGGGATTGATGCTGCGCTCCGCCTCGCCACCGGGGCGACCTGCAAGCAGCGGGATGATAGCGGGTTCAGCCATGAACTCTCCTTATCGTCCTCCCCCTTATTCCCAGGACCAGAACCTCCGTTTGCCTTCGCTCATGGCAGGGGCCTGCCCGGGCACCAGGCTGGCTGCCCACTTCTTCATCTGGATGGCGAACTCGGATTTACGGTCGGGCAGGATGGGGTTACCGGTATTCATGGCGCGAATCAAGTCCGCCGAGGCGTTGGGAATGGTGATCGCGATCGGCTGGCGGATCGCCTTCTCGATTTTCTCCAGGCTGAGCGCCCCTTCCGACGAGAAACGGTTGATGACCACCTTGATTTTTACCGGAGGGACGTTGCTTTGCAGCAGCCGGTCGATGTGACGGGAGAGGTCGCGCAGCCCCGGGACATCGGGGGTGGCGATCAGGTAAAGCTCATCGCAACAGTCGATGGTGGCCAGGCTGAGGTTGTGCACCCCGTGGGGACAGTCGATGACCACAAACTCGTAGTTCTGGCCGAGAAAGCGGATGGCGCGCTGAATGTCGTCCAGCGAGACGTTGCCGGAGTCGTCGAAGACATCGGGCGAGGGCAGGATGTCCAGGCAACTGGAGTGATGGATGACAAAGCCGTCCAGCAGGATCTCGTCCAGCCGGGCAATATTGCGCACCAGCTCGTAGAAATGGTAGCTGCCTTCGTCCTCGCCCAGATACACCGAGACGTGTCCCAGGCGGCGGTGCTCATCCAGGATCAGTGTCCGCTTGCTGTACTGGCCTGCCAGGAAGCAGCCCAGATGGACCGCCAGGGTGGTCGTACCGGCCCCGCCTCGCGCCCCCAGCAGCATCAAAATTCTGCCTCGGGGCTTGGCCGGGGCGGGCTTGCTGGCCACCCAGCGGGCGCGCAGCCGGTCGAGGGCCTCGGCCACCTGATCGGGATCTACCGGCTTGGTGAGATACTCGGCGCAGCCCGCTCGCATCGCTTCCAGAATGAGCGCGGGGTCAGCCTGGGCGGAGACTGCGATCAGGCTGCCGCGGCCATGCAGGCTTTGCTGTAGCGAGCTTGCCGCCTCCACCGCCGCCCCACGGTTGCGATCGAAGTCGATGACACAAACCGAGACCTCGGCGCGTTGCAGCTTCTGCAACAGCAGTTGATCGCTGTCGTGGCGCGCGTAGTCTTGCAGCTCGCCGGCGAAGCTCCCGTTCTTCCGGCTGACTGCCTGCCGCACCGCTGCCGCCGTCTCCGCATCCGCGCACAGGGTGGAGGCGCACAGGCCCACCGCGAAATCCGTAGCTCCCTCGAGGTTCACGTCGTGTTCTCCAACCTTGGCTTGCGCAACGATTCCGGCCCTCAGTTCTTCTTGGGAAGATTGCGATCAAACGTTTGCGGCTCGAGGAACGGCACCGGCATCGCCGGAGCCGGGGGGGGCGGCAAGCCGGGGCCATTCAGGGTGTCGATGATTTTGGGGGTGACGATTACGATCAGTTCCATGGTGGAGTGGTTTATGTTCTTGGAGCGGAAGAGCTGCCCCAGGATGGGTATATCGCCGATGCCCGGCATTTTGCTCAGGGTGTCGGTGATGCGGTGATCGAGAATGCCGGAAATGCCAAAGCTCTGCCCGTCATTCAATTCAACTTCCGTCTCGGCCCGGCGGGTGGAGAGGGCAGGCAGGGTGTAGCCGGCAATGACCACCTCATTGGTGTAGTCCAGCGCGCTGACCTCCGGCGCCACCCGGAGCCGGATGGTCCCGTCGGAGTTCACCCAGGGAGTAAATTCCAGCTTCACCCCGTACGGGCGAAACTGTACAGTTACGGTCTGCACGCTGCCCGCGCCGCCCGGCTGGACAATGGGATAGGGAAACTCTCCGCCCGCCAGGAAGCGCGCCGTCTTGCCGTGAATGGTGGTCAGATTGGGCTCGGCGAGGATTTCCAGTATGCCCTTGGTCTGCAGGTCTTTGATGGTGGCGCCGATGCCGTTCCTGATATTGAAGTAGAAGAGGTTCAGGAAATCCGAGGTGACAGCCTGGGTGGTGCTGCCGTTGGGCTGGAAGGTGAAGGGAGAGAACTGTTCCGTCGTTCCCTGGCCCATGCCATTGTTATTCATGCCCAGCAGGTTGATGCCAAAGGCGGTCAGCTTGGAGCGATCGATCTCGGCGATGCGCACCTGCAACTGCACCTGCGGCAGGTGCCGCGGATCGACCACCAGCGAGTTGATTACATCCTTGGAATAGATCCCTGCCAGCCGGGCAGCCTCGTCCGCCGCGGCGTCGTTGTCGACCACCCCGCTGAGGTGGACGCGGCCCTGCTGGGCCTCGACCTCGACGTGGTCGCCGGGAAGCGCCTGGGCCAGCGACTCCCGCAGACCGGCAACGTCCACATCCGCCAATACGGTGTACAGCTTGGGCTGGCCGCCGTTGTCCCAAAACACCAGGCTGCTGGTGCCGGGCGATTTGGCCGTGATCACCACTTCAAACGGGCTGGAGGTAATCGAGTCCAGCACCGCCGGATTGCTCACATAGACGCGGCGCAGCCGCTCGGGAAAATCCAGAAACAGCGAGCGGCCGACGATCAGGTGCAGAGTCTGAGTTCCGCCAGGGCCGGCTGAAGATTGCCCCCCGCTGGCCGGCTTCGCTGCATCGCCTGGCGCAGCAGCCGCAGCCGTCACTTTCAGGGCCATCGGAGCAATGTGCTTTTGTGATGCGGCAGCCGGGGCAGCCTCGGCGGCGCCTGCCGCCGGTGCGGCCGGGGTTGATGGTGTGGTGGGTTGGGCTGCACCTGGCGCCGGGGTCGCCGATGGGGAAGAACTTGCCGTCTGCGACGGCGTCACTGACGTCTGCGCAGCCAGTACGGTTGCCAGGAGCAGCAGCCCGAGCAGCGCCAAAGCCTGCCCGGAGCGCAGCCGCAAGAGCTTGCCCTGGGCTTGTCGAAGCGCCGGTTTCCAGCCAAAAAGGGGTTTCATAGCGTCACTCAAAACTCTTGCTCGTACGCTTGTCGCCAAGAATGGTTTCGACCACGTACGGTTCTTTTATCGGCAAATGGAGGCGGGACGTTACTGCCGGCGCGGCCCCGGCTTCGACCCCGGACAACTGCGCCATCTGCATCGCCACGGCTTTCACCTTGGTATGGTCGGCGCCATTGCGCAGCACGAACTGGATGCCTCCCTGGGCTGCGGCCAGCACCAGCTTCTGGGCGTCTTCCGGGATGAGCAGCAGGGTCACCACGTTGACGGTTTCGGCTTTGCCTTGGGGATCGGGCTCCAGCTTCTGGCCAATAGTCAGCACCTCCACGTCCTGGAGAACGATCTGGGTCTCCGGTGTGGGCAAGCGGTCGGAGCGGAAGGTGACCAGCACGTCCACATGCGATCCCGGAAAAAGAAAGCCGGCGACGCCGACCACCTCGTCGGATTTCACCGCAATGGCGCGCATGCCGTCGGGGATCTTGGTGGTCAGCCCAATCCCCGAGCCCGGGGCTGCCAGATATCCCTCCAGAATGGGCTGGGAAGCGGCCACCGGATAGATCACCGCCCGGCCGGTGAGGTCGCCGGTTTTGGTGAAGGCATTGGGCAACGGAACCGATTCCGGCCAGTCGGTCAGGACCAGATCCTCCGGCTTCAGCACCTCTCCGGCCTGTAGCGGCCGGGAGGCGGCGACATAACGCTTCAAGTTGGAATGAGTGCCGCCCAGGCCGGTGAGTTTGCGGCTGATAAAGAACGTTGCGAAGCCGGAAAGCAGCAACGCGATGAGCAAAGCAAGAAGCACGCGACGTGAGTTCATGTTTTCATCTCAGCAGAACACTGCACAGGGAAGACCCGGCGCCGGCGGCTATGGCTAAGCCGTACGGCAGGCGCAGCGTTCGCGGGTTGTCAGCGTTTAACTCAGGATGAGGCCGCAGGCCGGAGGCGCGGTGATGCGCCATCAGCCGGCCCAGGTTGGCGAAAGTAGCTTGCAGCCGGCGGTGCGCCATCGCCAGCACAACCGCAAACAGTCCGCCCAGCAGCGCAGTGCGCAACAGGATTCCGGCTACCGCACCCAGTCCTGCCAGGCAGCAGACGGCGGCGATCAGCTTGACGTCTCCGGCGCCCATGCCTCCGGCCAGATAGAACAGCAGGAAGACCGTGCCTGCCAGCAGCCCGCCGGCGGCCGCGCTTCCCAGCGAACGCCAGCCCCCCAGCCAGCCATGCAGTAACAGACCAAGCAGAATGCCGGGGCCAGTGAGCCAGTTGGGAATACGGCGGGTGCGAACATCGCAGACCGCTCCCAGGCCGGCGCAAAGGAACGAGGCCAGCGCGTAGGACGTGTCCGTGGAAAAGGCTTGCATTCTCGCCTCAGTCAAGCGCTTGCGGCGAGCGCCCACAGCCACGGCATCCTGCCGGGAAGCGGCGCTGCGAACCTACATGGCGCAAGCTGCCCAGCGTTGGCGGAAGGGCTTTCCCCTGGCAAGCCCTTCCGGCGCTGGAGCGTTAAGCCTGGCGGGTTAGCTTGAGCAGCCACTAAGGGAGAGTCGGCGTGGCACCCGTGCTTGCATTCCTCGAAGGCCCGGAGCCAGGCTTGCTGCCCGCCCTCGAGAGTCGCCGCTCTCTCAGGACACGGCGCTGCTTAGCTTGCTGCCGACCGCACTGAACGCGTTGCTGATGTTGGTTGCCAGGGCGCTCATGGCGGCCACGGCAGCCAACGCTATCATCGCTGCCGTCAGGGCGTATTCGATCAGGTCCTGACCGGATTCGTCCCGCAGCAGCTTCTGAATCGCTCGTTTCATGTTCAACCTCCCTCCCTGCGAATTCGCCACACAGACCGACACGTCTGTCGTAGCTGGTTTCGCTACTTAATACTTCGGTTACTGCTATCGGCAGGAGCAGGAAGATCAATTAGGTTTTGTGCGGGCGGAAACTTAATCGGAACCATACTGAATCGGGAAATGGAAATGGCTGGGGGGAACGTTGAGAAGCTCACTAATGAATTGCTGCCCTGCATGTGGCCTTGTGCGCCCGCCGGCTCCCGAAGAGTTCCTGCATCGGTGCTCAGGCCATGGTGCTGCTTAGCCCGCTGCCCACCGCACTGAATGTGTTGCTGATATTGCTGGCCAAAGCGCTCATGGCGGCCACGGCACTCATCGCTATCATCGCCGCCGCCAGGGCGTATTCGATCAGGTCCTGACCGGATTCGCCCCGCAGCAGCTTCTGAAGTGCTTGTTTCATATTCAATTCTCCCCGAATTCGCCAGACATACAAGTCTGTCGCAACTGGTTTCGCCACTTAATACTTCGGTTACTCCTATCGGCAGTACAACCAATATCCAATAGGTTTCGCGCGGGCGGAAAACGTAATTGGAACAACTACCAAAGCGGGAAGGGAGAAGTGCGGGGCGAAAAGCAGCTCGGGAAACTGCTTTCGAAAAGCCGCAATATAGCGCCGGAAATCCGCAGCGCTCAGTCGTTCGCCGGCGCGCCGAGTTCCTGCACGATCTGCACGCTGGCGCTGGCCCCGATGCGGTTCGCGCCCGCATCCACCATCCCCAGCAGATGCGCCGCGGTGCGAATGCCGCCCGCCGCCTTCACTCCGATGTTGAGGCCGACCACGCCGCGCATCAGCGCCACGTCGGAGGCGGTCGCACCAGAATCGGCCAGTCCGCTGGAGGTCTTCACAAAGTCGACTCCGGCATCGGCGGCCAGCGCGCAGGCCAGGATTTTTTCTTCCTGGCTCAGCAGTGCATTTTCCAGAATCAGCTTCAGGACAGCGCCTTGTTGATGCGCCAATCGGGTGAGGCTGCGAATCTCGCTCTGCACCAGCACGCGCTGGCCGGACTTCAGCGCGCCGATGTTCATTACGGCGTCGAGCTCCTGAGCGCCCAGGCGCAGCGCCGTCTCGGCTTCCACCAGTTTGGTGATGGTCAGATTTGCGCCCAAGGGAAAGCCGACGACCGTGCCGACCTTCACGGGCGTTCCCCGAACCTGCGCCGCAGCCAGCGCCACGTTCGCCGGATTCACCATCACCACGCAGAAGCCATAACGCACGGCCTCGCGGCACAGCGTGGTCACCTGAGCACGTGTGGCATCCGGCTTCAAAAGAGTGTGGTCGATGAGCTTGGCTGCGCTGTGCCAATCTTCTACAGGGAGGGCCAGTATTCCGGCGGCAACGGGCGAAGATACTGACATAGCCACGCTAAATCCTATGCCCTATCGGAGTCCGACTCCAAGACACAAACATCTGGCAGGTTACGATAACGACCGGCGAAATCAAGGCCATATCCTACGACAAACTCGTCGGGAATTACAAAACCAACATAGTCGGCGTGAATGGGCTCGCTCCGCCGCGATACTTTGTCGAGCAGGGCGGCAATCTTGAAGCTCTTCGGCTGATGCGCCTGCAACAGGTTCTTGATATAGACCAGGGTCAGGCCGGTATCCAGCAGGTCTTCCACCAGAATGACGTTCCTGCCTTCCAGGGATTGGTCCACATCCTTCACCAGCCTGACTACCCCGCTGTGCTGCTTGGCGTTGCCGTAGCTGGAAACCGCGATGAAATCAAAGCTGACGTCGAGCTGAATGTGGCGGGCGAGATCGGCAAGAAAAATGGTCGCGCCTTTCAGCACCCCGATCAGGACGACCGGCTCGCCGGCAAAGTCAGCGGTAATGCTAGCACCCATCTCGGCAACTTTCGCCGCGATCTGCCGGTGCGTGATCAGGACTCGGAGTTTGTCCACGGGAGTTTTCGCCTGACTCTGGCGAACTTGGATAGTAGAGAAAGCGAGACAGAAACTCAACCTGCCCGGCGGCTTATGCCCAGCTATCCGTGACCGCCATCACCGACAGCGATCTGCCGGCCGTGAATACTTGCTCTCAAGGTTCGAAGAAGATCCGAACTTGAAATGGAGGCTTGCCATGAAGCTGCGCATCGCTTCGCTATCACTTCTCGCGCTGTGCCTGACATTGGCGGCTGTTCCGGCCATGGCGCAGGTCATCTATGACAACGGTCCAGTCAACGGCACCACCGACGCGTGGACCATTAACTTCGGTTTTGTTGTGAGCGACACATTCAACGTCCCTGCTAACGGCACCACCGTCACCGGCGCCAGCTTTGCCATGTGGCTGATCGAGGGCGACAATCTGGAGACGGCTGAACTGTCCATTACCTCGGGCGAAAACGGCGGCACCAGCTTCTTTGATCAGACTGTGAACTTCACCCAGAGCGGCTGCTCTTTGAACCAGTATACGTACGATGTCTGCACGGAGAGCACCAGCAGCTTCTTCAGTCAGACTCTTAACAGCGGCACCTACTGGCTGAACCTCCAGAATGCCGTCACCGCCGAGGGCGAGCCGGTTTACTGGGACGAGAACTCGGGTCCGTCTTCGGCTTCGGAGAGCGAAGTGGGCACGATTCCTTCGGAAGCGTTCACCGTGCTCGGCGGCACCGGCATCACGAGTACTAGCAGCACCAGCACCAGCACCAGCACGACCTCGACCAGTTCCTCCTCGACCAGCAGCACAGGTTTCGGTTCTGTTCCGGAGCCAGGAAGCATTGTGTTGTTTGGCTCAGGCTTCCTTGGCCTGCTGGCAGTGCTGCGCCGCAAGCTGTTCTGACCTCAGCATGGTCAGTTTGGCTTTGATCGGCTCCGGCTGACAGGTCCACGGCTATGCACCTCGACCGTCGGCAAAGCCTGGATAGCAGAGAAAGCGCACCGGAAACTCAACCGGCCCGGCGGCTTATGCCCAGCTACCCGTGACCGCCATCACCGACAGCGATCTGCCGGCGGTGAATACTTGCTCTCAAGGTTCGAAGAAGATCCGAACTTGAGATGGGGGTTGCCATGAAGCTGCGTCTCGCTTCGCTATCACTTCTCGCACTGTGCCTGACGTTGGTATCGGTTCCGGCCATGGCGCAGTACAACGACATCTATGACAACGGTCCCACCAACGGCAACACCAGCTCGTGGGCATTGGACGGGTATCCCACTGTTCCTGTCGTCAGCGACACCTTCACCCTGACCTCAAGCAACTGGATCGACGGTTTCGACTTCGCGGCTTGGGTGCCCCCGGGCTACGCCCTGGCGTCGGCCAACCTGTCCATCACCTCGCAGGAAAACGGCGGCACCGTTTACCTTGATCAGACGTTTCAGTTTTTCATGCAAGACTGCGTGCTCAACAACTACGGCTATGACGTATGCATCTTCAGCACCGGCTTCGCGGGCCCGGTGCTGAACAGCGGCACCTACTGGGTCAACCTGACGAACGGCCAGGAGTCTGGTGGCACACCGCTGTATTGGGACGAGAACTCCGGCCCGTCCTCGGCTTCGCAGAACGAAGTGGGCACGATTCCCTCCGAGTCATTCACGGTTTTCGGCGAATACGGCACCAGCACCACCACCGGCACCACCAGCAGCACAGGGAGTTCCGTTCCGGAGCCAGGAAGCATTGTGTTGTTTGGCTCAGGCTTCCTTGGCCTGCTGGCATTACTGCGTCGCAAGCTGTTCTGACCTCATCCACGGAGGGCCTACCATGAAGTTCCCATCGCTCCGCTATCACTTTTCGCACTGTGCCTGACATTGGCGGCTGTTCCGGCCATGGCGCAGGTCAAACCCAACCACGACCAAGCAACCCGGTCGAATTCCAGTTCTGAGAAACCTTGCATCAAGGCCAAGTCGACTTCTGCTTCCGCGCGGCGGCGGTCTGTCACGGGCGCTTTTCTGCGCTTGGTGGGCGCTTTGTCCAGAAGCGCTACCAACTTCCAGTCACCCAGTTGAAAGCCAGGCTGATTGGCTGATACTTTCAACACAGACGAACCTGTGAGGTGATTCATGAAGGCGACGCAGCTTCTGCATGATTTGGGCCAGAGTCTCTGGCTGGACAACATCACCCGCGACCTGCTCGACAGCGGCACCCTCAAGCGCTATATCGGTGAACTCTCGGTCACCGGGCTCACGTCGAATCCCACCATCTTCGACCAGGCCATCAAAAAGAGCGCTTCCTACGATGCGGCCATTCAACAGAAAGTGAGCGCGGGAAAATCCGGAGAGGCGTTGTTTTTCGACCTGGCGCTCGGGGACCTCACCCGCGCCGCCGACTTGTTCCGCTCCGTCCACGACCAGACAAAGGGTGTGGATGGATGGGTCTCGCTCGAGGTCTCGCCTCTGCTGGCCTACGACACGGCCAGCACGCTGACCGCTGCGAAACAGCTGCACGCGCGCGCCGCGCGTCCCAACCTCTTCATCAAGATTCCCGGCACTCCACAAGGCCTGCCGGCCATCGAGGAGGCAATCTTTGCCGGCGTTTCCGTCAATGTGACGTTGCTGTTCTCGCGCGAGCAATATCTCGCTGCGGCCGAAGCCTACCTGCGTGGAATCGAGCGCCGTATCGCTGCCGGACTGGATACGAAGGTTGGTTCGGTCGCTTCCATCTTCATCAGCCGCTGGGACGTTGCTGTCATGAACAAAGTACCGGACCCGCTGCGCGACAAGCTGGGCATCGCGATTGCCAAGCGCGCCTACAAAGCCTACTGCGATCTGCTGGCCACGCCGCGTTGGAAGGCCATTGTTGACGCCGGCTACAATCCCCAGCGGCTGCTGTGGGCCAGCACCGGGACCAAGGATCCACGCGCCTCCGACATTCTGTACATCAAGGCGCTGGCTTCGCCCAACACCGTGAACACCATGCCGGAGGCGACGCTGAAGGCATTCGCCGATCACGGTGAGTTGGGACAGCCGATGCCGCGGGATGGAGGTGACTGCGAGCAAATGCTGGCTCAGTTCGCGAAGGATGGCATCGACGTGGACGCGCTCGCAACTCAATTGCAGACCGAGGGAGCCAAGGCGTTCTCCGATTCGTGGAATGAGCTGATGAAGGTGATCGAATCCAAAAGCATGGTGCTGACCCAGGGCGCGTAGAAAAAGCGAATTCACCACAGAGCCACAGAGGCACAGAGAAAACGATTTCTGAAATATTCGTCTGGAGCCTGCGCCAGCAGCGAAGAAAAGGGCTCGAAGTTGAATCGAAGCGCTTAAGGTTCCTTTCTCTGTGTCTCTGTGTCTCTGTGTCTCTGTGGTGAATCCTCTAAGGAGCAAGCAATGCAACTGGGAATGGTAGGCCTGGGACGGATGGGCGCCAACATGGTGCGCCGTCTCATGAAGGCGGGACACGAATGCGTGGTCTTCGATGTGTTCCCCAAAGCGGTGGAAGAGTTGGTGAAGGAAAAGGCCGTCGGCGCCTCTTCCTTGCAGGACTTCGCCCGCAAGCTAAACCAGCCGCGCGCGGTCTGGCTCATGGTTCCCGCCGCTGCGGTGGATGAGACCATCGCCGGCATCGTTCCCTACCTCGAATCCGGCGACATCCTCATCGACGGCGGCAATTCCTACTACATCGACGACATCCGCCGCGCGAAAGCACTCGCGCCCAAGGGCATTAACTACGTCGATGTTGGCACCAGCGGTGGGGTGTGGGGCTTCGAGCGCGGCTACTGCATGATGATCGGCGGTCCGGACAAGGCGGTGCAGTATCTCGATCCCATCTTCAAAACCCTGGCCCCGGGCAGAGGCAATATCGATCGCACGCCGGGACGCGAAAAGGTCGGCGGCACCGCCGAAGAAGGTTATCTGCATTGCGGTTCGAACGGCGCTGGTCACTTCGTCAAGATGGTGCATAACGGCATCGAGTACGGCATCATGGCCGCATTTGCCGAGGGATTGAATGTCCTGAAGTCGGCCAATGTCGGCAAACGCAAGGGCGAGGTGGATGCCGAGACTGCTCCGCTGCGCGATCCTGAGCACTACATGTACGACTTCAATCTGCCTGACGTGACCGAGGTCTGGCGTCGGGGAAGTGTCATCGCTTCCTGGCTGCTGGACTTGACGGCCGCGGCGCTGCTCGAAGATCCGCAGCTTGCGAAATTTGCCGGACGTGTCTCCGACTCGGGCGAAGGACGATGGACCATCAAGGCCGGCGTTGACGAAGGCGTGCCGACACCGGTGCTGACCACCGCGCTGTACGAGCGCTTTAGCTCGCGCGGTCTGGCCGACTTTGCCGACAAGCTTCTGTCGGCGATGCGCTACGAATTCGGCGGACACCTGGAGAAGACAGCGGGAAAGTAGGCGGCGTTATCGATTTGCCGCCGATCTCTATCGGAAGAGCTCGAGTGCACTTCGCTCTTGAAGGGGCGCACCTTTAGGTGCGCCGTCATGACTTCTTTATTTTTGTCATCCCGAGCCGACTTTAGTCGGCGAGGGACCTGCTGTTCGGAGTTTTCCCGCACCCTTCCATTTGGGAGACACCGTTGAAGGTTGAAATCCTTCCTGATGTCGATGCGCTGGCCAAGCGGGCGGCAGTGATCATAGCAGCCGATGCGCGCGCGGCGGTTGCGTCGCGCGGCCGCTTCGTCATGGCGGTCAGCGGAGGCAAGACGCCGTGGCTAATGCTGGCTGACCTGGCCGGCGAAGACGTGCCCTGGAGCAATGTGCATGTCTTTCAGATCGACGAGCGCATCGCTCCCGCCGGTGATCCCGATCGCAACTACGTGCATCTGCGCGCCAGCCTGCTGGAGCACGCTCCCATTCCGCCGGAGCAGATCTACGCCATGCCGGTGGAGTCGCCCGACCTGAACGCCGCGGCGAAAGAGTACGCGCGCACTCTGGAAGGGATTGCCGGCAAGCCGCCCGTGCTTGATCTCGCGCATCTTGGCCTCGGCCCTGACGGTCACTGCGCGTCGCTCATCCCCAATGATCCCGTGCTCAACGTCACCGATGCCGACGTCGCCATCACCGGTGTATACCAAGGCCGGCGCCGCATGACCCTGACTTATCCCGCTATCAACCGCGCCCGCCGCATTCTTTGGCTGGTGAGCGGCAAGGACAAAGCTCCCGTGTTCCCCCGCCTGCGCACCGCCGATCCGACCATTCCTGCTGGCCGCGTTAGCCAGACGCAGGCGCTGCTGCTCGCCGATCGCGCAGCCGCGGGGCAGTAGCTCAGCCGGCATCACTGACTAAATGGCTTGATTGCGTCAACAGTCCCGCTGTCTTAAGCTGGCCTTCATGGTTCGACGCCGATGTCTTCTCGTGTTATTCCTCTGCGCGGTTGCCGCCTCTGCGACTGCGAAGCCGCCCATCTCAGGCCCTGCTGATAGCTATCAGGTCATTCACGCATATCCTCACGATCCCAAAGCCTTCACCCAGGGCCTGCTTTTCGTTGACGGTCACTTGTATGAAAGCACGGGCCTCTATGGCAGGTCATCGATACGGATGGTGGACCTTTTCACGGGACGGGTCCTGCAGAAATACGACCTGCCCGCCGAGTACTTTGGCGAAGGGCTCACGGATTGGGGCAGCACCTTGGTTCAGTTGACGTGGAAGGCACAAAAAGGCTTCGTCTACGACCGCTTCAGCTTCTCTTTCCTGCGGACGTTCCAGTACCCTGGTGAGGGATGGGGTCTCACCCACGATGAGACAAGCCTGATTATGAGCGACGGCAGTTCGTATCTTCGCTTTCTGGAGCCCAAGTCCTTTCGCGAAATCAGGCGCATCCATGTCACCGACAGCAGCGGGCATGGAATCGAGGACCTCAACGAACTCGAATACGTTCGCGGGGAAATCTACGCCAATATTTGGCAGAGCGACATCATCGTCCGCATCTCTCCGCGCACCGGCAAGGTTCTGGGATGGATCGATTTGAGCAGAATCATCGATAAGCGTTCTCTGGAGAGCTCGGACGCTGTTCTGAACGGCATCGCCTATGACTCGAAGGAGGACCGGCTTTTTGTCACCGGAAAGTTGTGGCCGAAGTTGTTTGAGATCCGGATCCAGCCCCATCGTTAGCGAGAGATTGCTAGGCAAGCGTAGGCCTGTATACAATCGTCAGCGTGCGCCAGTGAAGACCGTCGTAATCGCCATTCCAGCCCTGCATCGTCCTGACCTCACCGCGCGCTGCATTGAATTCGTTCAGAAGCAAACCCTGCCGGCAGACGAATGGGAAATTGTCGTAGTTGAGAATGAGGCGCGAGCAGGCGAAGTTCTTGCTGATCCGCTGCCGCGCAACACGCGACGCATCGAACTGCCGGTAAATGAAGGCACAACCGGGTCGATCAATCGCGCGGTAGCGGCGACCGATTCGCGGTATGTTCTGCTGCTGAACAACGATGTCGAGCTTGAGCCGGACTATATCGAGAGGCTGGCAGGCGCGCTGGATGACGATCCAAAGCTTGGATTTGCGACCGGCAAGCTGCTACGGGCGACGCAGCGCACCCATCTCGATGGCGCCGGAGACGCGATGCTGATGGGAGGAGCGGGCTATCGGCTCGGCCATATGGACCGCGACACAGGGCAGTTTGATCGCGCGATGCCGGTGCTGGCCGGTTGCGGCGCCGCCGTGCTCTACCGCCGCCAGGCTTTCGTCGCCAGCGGCGAATTGGATGCCCAGTTCTTCGCCTACCTCGATGATATCGACCTGGCGCTGCGCGTGCATCTGCTGGGATACCGCGGACTGTACTTGCCCAAGGCCGTGGCTTACCACATTGGCAGCGCTACCTTGGGCGAGCCGCTACATCCGCGCATTATCGAGCTCTGCACGCGAAACTACATTTATCTGCTGATGAAAGATTATCCGCGGATGGTGTTTCTGCGCCTGCTGCCGCGGATCATGGTGTATCAGTTTCTCTGGATGATATTCGCGGTGCGGCATGGCGGCGCGGCGCCATATCTGCGCGGATTGAGGGCGGCAATCAGCAATCGGCACAGCATGCAGCGCCAGCGCCGCGAGCTGATGGCGGAAAGCCGAATCAGCGAGGAGGATTTTCTGGAGGGCTTGCGCGCCTCCGAGCGCCAGGTATGGGAATGGCAGCAGTCGCGTGGGCCGCGAGAGCGCTCAAACCTGCTGAAGCTTTATTTCCGGTTGTTCGGCAAGCCGTAGTTGCCCGACAGCCAAACCGCGCCCTGTTAGGATTAGGGATTGGGGATCAGGAACTTAGCGACCAACGACCAGAAACCAGGGAATTGGAGTTCAGAGGGTCAGACTAAACCCTAACCCCTGGCCCCCAATCCCAAGTCTGCTCGCGGCATTAAAATCCATTCACTCCATAACGATGAAGCCAATGCATGCAATCGCAGCTAGCTCCGTAGTCGAGAACAAGAACTTGCAGATCATCGAAACCTCACTTCCCGGAGTATTGCTGATTAAGCCCCGTGTGTTCGAAGACCCGCGCGGCTTTTTCATGGAGACCTACCGCCAGAACGTGCTCGCCGAAGCGGGTATTCGCGAGACGTTCGTGCAGGACAATCATTCCCATTCCTCGCGCGGGGTGCTGCGTGGCCTGCATTATCAGCTCCGGAACCCGCAGGCCAAGCTGTGCCGCGTGGCGCAGGGCGAGGTCCTCGATATCGCCGTGGATGTCCGCGTCGGCTCGCCGCACTTCGGCAAGTGGATGGGAGTGGTGCTGTCGGGTGAGAACCACGCGCAGCTCTATATTCCCAAGGGTTTCGCGCACGGCTTTGTAGTGCGATCGGAGACCGCCGACTTCCTCTACAAGTGCAGCGACTATTTCGACGCCGGCGACGATCGCGGCGTGCTATGGAACGATCCCGAGATCGGCATCGACTGGGGCACGCCGTCGCCGACCATCTCCGACAAAGACCAGCGGTATCTTCCGCTGGCGCAGATCGCTCACGATCAGTTGCCGAGGTACCAGCCATGAACCTGCGACTGCTCATAACCGGTGCGAACGGCCAGGTTGGATGGCACCTCCAGCGCACCCTTGCTCCTATGGGCGAAGTGCTGGCGATCGACATCGAGCAAGTGGACTTGACTGACTTGGGCGCGGTCTCCCGCACGGTCCGCGACTTCGCACCTGACATCGTCGTAAACGCAGCGGCTTATACCGCCGTCGACAAGGCCGAAAGTGAGCCTGAGCTGGCGCGCACCATCAACGTAGCCGCTCCGGCGCAAATCGCCGCGGAGTGCGCGCGCACCGGTGCGCTGCTGGTCCACTACTCCACCGATTACGTGTATGACGGCAATAAGCCGGCCCCCTACGAAGAGACCGATGCCACCGGGCCTCTGAGCGTCTACGGTCAGACCAAGCTCGCGGGCGACCAGGCGATCATGGCCAGCGGCGTCGCACATATTATTCTGCGCACTAGCTGGGTTTATGACATCCGCGGCAAGAACTTCCTGCGTACAGTGCTTCGTCTGGCGCGCGAAAAGGAAGAGTTGCGGATGGTCGGCGACCAATACGGTGCACCGACGTGGGCGCGCGGCCTGGCTGAATCCACGACCATCGTCCTCGCCAATTCGCTTGAGCGTAAGAGCACAACAAAATCCTGGCAGAGCGGTCTTTTTCATCTCACGGCGGCGGGTCGAACGTCATGGGCGGGGTTTGCCCGAGCGATCCTCGAAGACTACGAAGAGTTGATCGACTGGCCTGCCGAGACTGGCGAGTTTGGCGCCCCACTCAAGGCCAAGCGAGTCGTCGAAATTACCAGCGAGCAATATCAAACCCCGGCGCGCCGGCCGCGCAATTCCGTGCTCTCTAACGCGCGAATACAGGCCCATTTTGGTATTGCGCTCCCGGATTGGCGAACCCAACTTCGGCTTGCTTTGCAGGATGCGATTCGCTGATAATCTGGAGTTATTATCAGTTGATGAACAGTTCATCCCCTTGCTTTGCGGCAGCGCACCTCCGCCAGGCTACTGGGCGGAACCTGTAGCTCGCACTGTTCACTACCAATGAACGGAGACCTATGAAAGGCATAGTCCTGGCGGGCGGTATTGGTTCGCGCCTGTATCCGCTGACCCGCGTCACCAACAAGCACCTCCTCCCGGTGTACGACAAACCGATGATCTTTTACCCGCTACAGATCCTGGTGGACGCTGGCATTCGCGACATCCTGATTGTCACCGGCGGCCACAACGCCGGCGACTTTTTGCGCCTGCTGCAAAATGGCAAGGACTTCGGACTGCACCAGCTCAGCTTCGCATATCAGGAAGGCGAGGGCGGTATCGCCGATGCCCTGCGCCTGGCCGAACCGTGGGCCAAGGGCGACAAGATCTGCGTCGTGCTCGGCGACAACATCATTGAGGGCGACATCCGCGAGACCGCGACCAAGTTCGAGCGGCTGGACAAGGGCGCGATGGTGATGCTGAAGGAAGTCACCGATCCGGAGCGCTTTGGGGTACCTGTGTTCGAGAAAGGCCGGATCATTCGGATTGAGGAAAAACCGACAGAGCCGCTCTCGTCCTACGCCGTGATTGGCGTTTATTTCTACGATGAAACCGTCTTCGATCGCATTCGCAGGCTGAAACCGTCGGGGCGCGGCGAATACGAGATTACTGATGTGAACAACAGCTACATCGAGGAAGGCTCGTTGCACCACGGCATGCTGAATGGCTGGTGGACGGACGCCGGCACCTTTGAATCGCTGTGGCACGCCAGCAATATGGTCCGCGAGAAGGTCCTGCGCCACGCGGAAGAAGCGGCTCAGGTGCGTGGCGCATGAAACTAATGGTCACGGGCGGCGCGGGGTTCATTGGCTCGAATTTTGTTCATCACATGCTGGCGAAGCACCCCGACTGGAAGTTGGTGGTGCTCGACAAGCTGACCTACGCGGGCAATCTCAAGAATCTGGAGCCCGCACTGGGCGAGGCCCGCTGCGAGTTTGTGCAGATGGACATCTGCGATCGCGGTGTGCTCGACCACGTGCGCGGCTGCGATGCCGTCATTCACTTCGCCGCCGAGAGCCACGTGGATCGCAGTATCGAGGATGCCTCGGCCTTCGTCCGCACCAATGTCGAAGGTACCTACAACATGCTGCAAGCGTGCCGCGCGGCGGGCGTGCCGCGCTTTGTGCACGTCAGCACCGACGAAGTGTACGGCAGCCTCGGCGAGGAAGGACACTTCTTCGAAGACACGCCGCTAAGGCCCAACAGTCCCTATTCAGCCACCAAAGCGGCGTCCGACTTGGCGGTTCTTGCCTATGTCCACACCCACAAGTTTCCAGGGCTGATCACGCGCTGCTCAAACAACTACGGGCCGTATCAGTTTCCGGAAAAATTTATTCCGCTGATGGTCGCGCAGGCGATGGCCGGCCAACGGCTGCCTGTCTATGGCAAGGGCGCCAATGTGCGCGACTGGATTCACGTCAGCGATCATTGCAGCGCGCTGGATACGGTCTTGCGACACGGCCGCGAGGGCGAGGTGTACAACATCGGCGGCGGCTGCGAGATGCCGAACCTCGACGTGGCGAAGCTGATCCTCAAGGCGCTGGGGCGCTCCGAAGACCTGATTCAGTTCGTAACCGATCGGCCAGGCCATGATCTGCGCTATGCCATCAATTGCGAGAAGCTGGGCCGCGAGTTGGGATGGCAGCCTCAGGTCCAGTTCGACCAGGGTCTGGCGGACACCATCTCATGGTATCGCGACAATCAGCAGTGGCTGGACGACGTGCGTAGCGGCCAATATCGCGACTACTTCCAGAAGCACTATGTGCAGCGCGAGAAGACCTTCGCGCAATAGGGACGAATTCACCGCGCATCTCCTTTCCGTGTGTCATCCTGAGCGGAGTGAGTCTGCGAAGCGGACGAACGCAGTCGAAGGACCCCTATATAGCCTCCAAACAGGCCGACTTCAGCCCGCGCTAAATCTGCTTTTCAAGTTTGCGCAGCCCGCTAAAGCAACTCTCCCGCGGCTATCTGCCGCACCAGCGCGCGGTCGGCATCGAGAAAGTCCAGCGCCGGCAACTCGCGGCGATTCACCCAGCGGATCTCGCGGAAGATACGGTTTTGCATTTCGCCTTCGTACCGCCCCACCACGAAGAAGTGCAGCTCCACCACGTTGCCGTTCTGATAATGGTGTTGCATTTGCGCAATTTTCGGTCCCACTTCGGCGCGCACGCCGAGCTCTTCTTCCAGCTCCCGTCGCAGCGCCTGCGGAGGCTCTTCTCCAGCTTCGATCTTGCCGCCCGGAAACTCCCATTTCAGCGGCAGCGCCTGATACTCCGTCCGCTGACAGCAGAGAATCTCGTCGCCGCGTATCATCAGCGCCGCCACCACCTGCTTGATCATCGAACCAGCTCCGCTGGGCCGTAGAAGAAACCGGTCCTCATGCGGTCTTCTCCAAATAGCCGCCAACCAAGCTGGCGCAATGCTCGACCAACTTGCGGTCGTCTTCGCTGAACGCCGCTGGCGTATGACTGTCGACATCAAGCTCGCCGATCACCTTGCCCTTCACCAACACAGGGACGACGATTTCCGACCTGGTTTCGATTGAGCAGGCCAGATAGCGCGGATCGGACTTGACATCATCGACTACCACCGTCTGCCCGGACGATGCAGCCGCGCCGCAGATACCCTGATTCAGCGGAATCCGCGTGTGCTGCGTCACCGCGCCTACGTAAGGTCCGAGCACCAGGACCGGATCTTCGCCGAGGCCGCCCTTTTCGATCATGTAAAAACCAACCCAGTCGAAGTGGCGCAGCCGTTCCTGGAGGCGACCGACGATGATGCTCATCAGGTCCTCGGAACTCTCGGCGGCCTCAGCCAGCGTGCTGAGTTCTTCGGCAAGCTGCTGCTGATTCGTAGGCATGCGCCTCCTTTTCTACCATAGGTCCGGCAGTTACAGTCGGCTCGCCACACCAAGACTCCCGGCATTTGGCACTTGGCATTTGGCACTTAGCTCTTAGCAAATGCGGGCTCAGCGTAATCGATGTTGCTAGGTGCTAAAGGCTAAATGCTAAGTGCCAACTGCTAAATGCTGGTTTCGATCTGCCGGATTCCCGCCGGCTGCTCGAACCGCTCGGGATGAAGCGCCCAAGCGATGGCATTCAATCCGCCAAGCAGGGTGGTTGCCGGTGTGTTCAGAAATTCGTCACTGATGCAGAAGACGCGCCGGCTTCGCGCCGCCGGCAATTCTTGCCACTGGCGCTGCTCAACAACTTTCTCCAACGGGACGCGGTCTCCTGCGCCGCACCAGGCCGCAAGAATTACGTCGGGCTGCGCGGCAGCGATTTCATCGGCGGTCGTGCTCTTGCCCGGAACGGCGATGAACTCGCCGCCTGCGGCCTTCACCAGCTCTGCTACCCACGGTTCCGAAACGATAATCGGGTTACCCCACTCCTCGCAGAAGACTTTCACTACGGACGCACCTGCCGCACGCTCTCGCACTTCTTCAATGCAACGTTGCATTCCCGCGATGACCGCCTCGCCGCGTTCTGCCGCTCCCATGATTCCTGCGATGGCCGCTATGTCGGTGTATATGTCGGCGAGGGTTCGCGGAGCGAGGCCGAGAAAACGCACTCCGGCCTTCAGGATCTCGGAGACAGCTTCAATCTGATACGGCACTGAGGCCAGCACCAGGTCAGGCCGCGCGGCCAGAATCTGCTCGGCCTGGGCGGACCATGAGTCAGAGACAATCAGTCCCGGGCCGTCGGCAACTTCGGGACACAAATCGACGCAGTGCTTGGTGCAGGCGACAATCCGATCCAGCAGACCCAGATCGCACAAGCTGACGGTCGCGCTCGGTTGCAGAGAGACAATTCGTCGCGGCCCATGGTTCGTGGCGTTCAAGGCAGATCAATTATACGGAGCATTCAACGGCAGGGGAGGCTGTATCGCGGTAACCTGATGACAGCACATTTCTCCTATGTATTCAGCCGAACTTCTCGATCACTTCCAGCATCCCCGCAATTCCGGCGAACTGCCCGATGCCAGTGCGCAGGCGCGAGTGCAGAATCCCGCTTGCGGCGACATTCTGGAGCTGGCGGTGAAGATCACCGCGGGCTGCATCGGCGAAATTCGCTTCCGCGCCCAAGGCTGCGTGCCGGCTTTGGCCTGCGCTTCGGCGGTCACCGAGTTGGCGAAGGGGAAATCGGTTGCCGACGCCCGCTCAATCGACAGAGAGGACGTCATTCGTGCCGTTGGCAGTCTGCCGCCAGCTTCGGGGCACGCCGCACAACTGGCCGTCGACGCACTGCGAGCCGTTCTCAAAATCGCAACATAAAGCCTGGGCCTTTGTCTCCGCCGCAACCTACACGCTGAATCCTCGACGAAGCTGGTCCTCACCGGACCGAAACAGCTACGTCCACCTTGAACTAAAATTAACAACACCTCTTTGCCAATCGGGCGCATCCTAACCCATGACCAGCTTTTGTGCTTGCGTTCCAGCCGCAAAGCTGATTACCATAGGAGCGTCCTCCAAATCGCCGCACTTCCGTGCAGGCGTTCCTCGCGCCCAATTTCCGAGCGCCAGACGGACGTAACTGAATCGATTTCACCGAAGTATCCAGCCGCAGCCAGGCCAGCGAGTGACGAATACTAACTGCGTTGGCAAAAACAGCGGCTCATAAGTGTGGGACCCGCTACCTGCGGGTCAAACATAAGAGAGAAGCATGAATCAAGGATCGAATCCTCCTTCCGGACATCCCGGAGGGAAAGGACGCAGACGGCGGCGCGGTCGCCGTGGGCCCGTCACACACGGGGCAACCTCGCAACAGCCTGGACAACATCGCCATGGGGCGGGCAAGAATCGTCCCCCGGGGCGCAAGTCCGGGCCACGGTCCGCCGGCCAGAACGCGCTTGCCGGCGGCATCTACACCGCGCCTATGGACCACAGTTATCGCGCGCTCCAGGGCAATAACAACGGCAACGCGCGCAGGCCCACCCGCGGCCGCATGGGCCAGCCGGGCAGGCAATTTGCTCCACCCGAGCCCGAACCTCTGCCTGTGACTTCCGAGGCCGCGCCCACCCGCATCTTCGCCTTCGTTGACGATCTTTTCTTCCTGGCGAAGATCCAGGAGACGGCGCGTAAGATGAACGTGAAGGTTGAGTTCGTCAAAACCGAGAAGGACCTCCAGGAGAAGATGGGGCAGAACGGGGATGACAAGCCGTCCCTCATCATCTTCGACCTGAACAACGCCGGGGCAAAACCGCTCACCATCATTCCCAAGCTCAAGTCGAAGCTGAAAAAGGCGACCAACATTATCGGCTTTGTCTCCCACGTGCAGGGTGACCTGAAGATGAAGGCACACGAGGCGGGCTGCGACATGGTCTTGCCGCGCTCCGCATTCTCGCAAAATCTGGCGCAATTGCTGCGCCGGCACGGCGCTCCCGAAGAAGCGCCGGAGCAGAGCCAGCAGCCCGAACCACCGGCGGCAGTTTAGTTCTTCCAAAGAGTACGGTTGTTACGGCGTGAGCTGCCAAACATTTCCGTCGTTGCCTGGTCCGCCGTATTCCGTGGTGCCGTACAGATTACCCTGCGCATCAAAGATCAGCCTGCTGCTGGGCTCGTCACTCTCTTGCTCCGTGAGGTCCCAGAGCACGGTCAGATTCCAGCTTCCGTTTGAAGGCGAAAGTTCGAAGATCGTACCGCCTCCGTTCATTCCGCCGCCGCCGGCGCTGTAAAGATTACCGGCGCTATCCAGGATGAAACCGCACTCTGCGTCACAAGGCGCCGTGGCGAGCGAATTGAACTGGTAGATGATGCTGTAGCTGAACCCGCCGCTGCCGGTCGGCTGCAATTCAAACACGGTTCCGTCGCGGTTAGCGCCTTCTTCCGTAGTTGCCCCGAATACATTGCCGGAGGGATCGACCACCGGCACCGTGGGATATTCGCCGTCGTTGCCGCCCGCGAAGCTATGCAGAACAGTCTCCGTCCAGGCCGACGCGCCCTGTGTAAGCTCGTAAACCGTTCCCACGGAATCGGCGCCACCTAGGAAAGTACTTCCGTAGAGATTGCCCGACCGATCCATAACGACACCATCTTCGGGATACTGACCGTCCGAGCCGCCCATGAATCTGTAAAGGACGTTGATGTTCCAGCTCCCCTGCGCAGGCGACAGCTCGTAGACGACACCGTTGGAGCCCTGCCCGCCGCTGAGAGTCGTTCCGTAGAGATTGCCGGCACTATCGAAGACCACTGCGCCTTGCGGTGCACCTCCGTCATCGCCGCCAGTGAAGTTGTACAAAACCGTCTCGTCCCAGTAACAGAGGGCTGTCGCACAGCGCGTTGGCTGCGGCTGCAGCTTAAAGACCACCCCCTCGCCGTAGAGTCCACCTGTGGAAGTCGTTCCATAAAGCGCGCCATCGGATCCAAAGACGATTCCGCCCCACGGATTTCCACCGTCACTGTGGCCGCTGAAGTCGTACAGCGAGGTCAACACCCAGCGGGAACCATTGTGTGAGACTTTGTAGACCGTTCCCGGACCGAAATCCCCGTACCTTCCGCCGTAGAATGTCGTTCCGTAAATGTTGCCGACAGCATCCATTGCTAGCTTTCCACCGGGATTGTTGCCGTTGGGTCCGTTGAAGTAGACCAGTTGATCGAACTGCTGCGCCCGGAGCTTAGGCGTCACGAAGGTTATTACGAGAAGTGCAAGGCCAACCAGAAAGGCCCCTGCGGGACGTCGGTTGTGGGTAGCTTTTAGCGAAACTCGCAATTGCGTCGGAATTCTCATGGTGGCCGTCTCCTCGCGCGCCGGCAGCTGTCGCTGGAATGACGAAGAGATAGTCCATCCTCAGCGCGCCGCCAATCATTGCGCTGCTCCCAGCAGCCGTCAACTTAATTTCGCATTACGGTGCAAGGAACTGAGACTTAAAGACTTAATGGAAGCGGTTTCCGAAACAGTCTCTTGTGCTGCGATCGTTCCAGCCATCTGCAAGGTACAATTGGGGCGAAATGAGCGAGTGCCCACAGCCCCTGAGCACGACTGAACTTCGATCTTTTCGTCGCACTTTGCTGCGCTGGTACGACACCAATCGCCGCGACCTGCCGTGGCGCCGCAATCGCAGCCCCTATCGCGTCTGGGTCTCCGAAATCATGTTGCAGCAGACACGCGTGGCCGCGGTGCTCGACCACTACGCCCGATTCCTGCGACGGTTTCCCACAGTCAGTTCGTTAGCAACCGCTCGCGAATCCTCCGTCCTCGCCGTGTGGAGTGGGCTCGGCTACTATCACCGCGCCCGGCGAATGCACCAGGCCGCAAAATTGATTGCACGCGAGCGACACGGGAAGTTCCCGCGTACTGCCCAAGAGTGGTCGGCGCTTCCCGGCATTGGCCGTTATACCGCGGCTGCAATCGCCAGCATCTCCTTTGGTGAGTCGGTCGCCGCCGTAGACGGCAATGTGGAACGCGTTCTCCAACGGCTGTTCGGACAGCCGCGAAGCCAGGAAACGGCTCCGGCTCGGCAACAAGCCGACAACTTGCTGGACCGCGAACGCCCGGGCGATTTCAATCAGGCGATGATGGAGCTGGGCGCGACCATTTGCACCTCGCGGGCGCCACAGTGCGGGCTATGTCCGCTCAATCCATTTTGCAAGACTCGCGGTGTCGAAGGCCCGCGCCCGCAAGTTGCCAGAAAACGCAAGGCAATCAGTTATGCTCTCGCGCGGTCGAATTTTTCCGTGCTCCTGGTTCGGCGCCCGGCTGACGCCTCGCTCATGGCCGGCATGTGGGAGCTGCCGGCACTACCTCCCGGTTTGGCCAATGTCGGCTCCCCTCTCTCGCGACTCCGCCACTCCATCACTGATACTGATTACCGGGTCGCCGTGTTCGCCACTCTGCCCGATCAGTTACGCGATTTCGCAGCCAACGCGCGGTGGTTTACTCAGCAGCAGTACGAGCGCTTGGCACTCACCGGCTTGACGCGGAAGGTCCTTGGTCGATTGCCGCTTGAGTCCCACGACAGCACGGTTGAATCTAAATGTCATTGAGAAGATTCTTTCGGAGGTTTCAGCCAGTGGTGACATTGACCGCCGGTGTCCGCGCCCCAGAATTTTCGCTGCCAACAGTTGATGGCAAGCATGTGTCCTTACAAGAGGCGCTAAACAAGGGACCGGTCGTGCTGGCATTCTTCAAGGTGAGTTGCCCCGTCTGCCAATACGCCTTTCCGCTCATCGAGCGCATGTATAGGGCGAACCGGGATGCCGGCATCACTGTACTGGGCGTTTCGCAAGACAATGCCCGCGATACCGCGGCGTTCATGAAGGAATACGGCATCACCTTCCCGATTGCGCTTGATGACCCCAAGAACTATGCCGTCTCGAATGCCTATGGGTTGACCAACGTGCCCAGCCTGTTCTACATCGACTCGAGCGGAAACATTGAGATCGCGTCGGTTGGCTGGTCGAAAGCCGATGTGGAAGCCATTAATGAAAAGCTGGCCGCACTTCGTCAGCAGCCGCCCGCCGTTCTCTGGCGCAAGCACGAAGACGTGCCCGACTTCCGCGCCGGTTGAGGCTCCAAGAACTGATCCGCGGTCCGCGGATCATGCGCCCTGAGTTTTCGCCTAAATGAAAAGCTCCTACAATCGCGGGATGCGGCCTCGCTTCCGCTGGCAACTGCGCTCTCGTTCCCTTGAACTCGGCCAGCGGACTCTCATCATGGGGGTCGTCAACGTCACCCCCGATTCGTTCTATGACGGCGGGAGCTTTCTTGATTCGGAGAAAGCAGTGGAGCATGCCTTGCGCCTGCTCGATGAGGGCGCCGACATTCTCGACGTTGGCGGAGAATCGACCCGGCCGGGGGCCCGCGTCCGTGGCGAAGAAACAACGGCCACCGGTGCGCCGAAGCCTGCCGTCAGCGCAGAAGAAGAGTTGCAGCGCGTCATGCCAGTGCTGCAAGGCGTTCTGCAAGCGCGTCCGGATGCCGTGGTCTCCGTGGACACCTACAAGGCCGCCGTGGCCCGGGCTGCCATTGCCGCCGGCGTGGAGATTGTCAATGACGTCAGCGCCTTACAGTGGGATCCCCAGATGGCCTCCGCCTGTGCCGAACTGGAATGCGGGGTGGTGCTGATGCACACCCGCGGCAAGCCCAGGCAATGGCGGAGCTTGCCACCCGACCCAAACCTGATCGCGTTGGTGGAACATGAGTTGGCGAATCGTCTACAGGTTGCCTTGGAGCACGGCATCCAACGCAGCCGTATTGTGGTCGATCCCGGCGTGGGATTCGGCAAGAACTTCGAGGAGAACTATCCCCTGCTGGCACATCTCGGCCAGTTGCATCGCATGGGCTTCCCTTTGCTGGTGGGAACCTCGCGCAAGTCCTTCATTGGTCGCACCTTGGGCAAGCGAACTGGGCAGGACGCACCGCCCTCAGACCGGCTGTACGGATCTCTTGCCGCCATGGTTGCCAGCATTCTGCTCGGCGCCCACATCGTTCGGGTCCATGACGTCAGGCCGGCGGTGGAAGCCGCGGCCATAGCCGACCAGGTGCTAGCCGCAAGCCAGGAATCTTGACCATTACCGCTGGATAATCGGCGACTGAGACTCCACCCGACCGCCTGACCAATCCTGCCGGCCCCCCTGTTCATTCCCAGCCGACCTGTTCGCACCCGGTTACTAGGTGACGATAGTAACATCGGCTTAGGTCTTGGCCACGTTCGGGCCGTTCTTCCCACAACATTCCACAACCATCATGCATGACCCACCTTGCCCACGTGCATGACCAAGTCCCCTGGTTGCTCCTGCGCCTGGCGCTGCGGTCGTTCCAGTGCCTGAGGCGCTTTCTCCGGACCTTATCACCTTATTCGGTGAGCAAGCTCACAGAAAAGTGTGCCGCGGGAAGGGTAACGTCGGCTTAGGTTACTTTAGTGCTTTCGAGAGGACTTTCCACTGCCACTCAGTCCATGCGAAAAGGGATACTGCAAACAACTGCTATTGCCTTCATATTTTGCAATCGCCTGGCGGATTGCATTCGAAAGCCGCGCGCAACGGTTTTGCGCTAGGCGCAAGGAGATTTGAAAGATGACCCCTGGACGTACCGTCTTTTTCTGGTTATACACCCCAACGTCTTCGCAAGAACTAAAGCGCTCTTTGGTGTTTCTGGTTCTGGGGATTTTGATCGCGATGCCGTTGTCTGCCACCGTGAATCCTGGTGGAATCGTTGCCAGCAGCGTCACAGCGACGCTCAGCAGCACATACGATCCCGTCAACGGCTATTCGGTTACTTTTCAATGGACCTCCACTTCCCCGGGCAACTCAATTGTGGTCATTGAAAACGACCTCGATTACGCCGGTAGGGATAACTCTGCGTCCCGCCAAATTGTTCAGAACGATGACACTTACAACCACACGGTAGTGGTGGATCACTTTCCGGCCTATAGTACTGACTCACCCTGGGGTTACTACGTCGCTACCGTTAGCTATCAATGTCCCATCGCAAGAGAGGCTGTCTGTCCCAGGTGGTCAACTTATCCCGGTCCGGGCTCTTACCTTGCCTTGCCTACCCTACCTGCAACCTACCCAACTTTGCCGACCAATCCCACCGGGCCGCTGGTCTTTACCATGTGGCCGGTCGGAGGCCAGAACGTCTATCAAGGCGATCCCACCCAATCGCCGGCCTGCACCCCCACCTCGAAGAGTTCGCGCGAGTGTAACGACCTCTACGTCGCCACGCAGGCAAATCTTCTGAGCGGATCGCCGCAGGCGGTCGTGGTCATGGAAAATGTCATGATCACGAACCTGGATACTGGCCAGCCGGTTACCAACGGCAGCATCACTACTCAGTATCTTTGCGACCTGGATGCCCCTTCCAACCCGCCTCCGCTGGGGTGGGACGGAGACTATGACCTTGCGAACGAAGCCTGTTACAATGCAACCCTTTACAGCACGAACTCCACTATACGACTACGAGTGAACTCCCAGGCCGTACCAGGTCACTATCAGTTTTTTGCTAACTTCCAGGGACAACTGGGCGGAACTGACGCCGGCAGCGCGGTGCCGATAACCTACAACTTCACGGTACTGCCGACAGCCTCGTTTACGCCGACCCCGCCCACTACGTTTCCTGCCATTCCCGGCTTAAGTACCTGGCAGAACAATATGATCAACTTCAACGCTCCCGCGGGAAGCGACAATGCCGACTTCTGGTGCACCAACGTTACCGATACGGACCCATGGTGGAGTCTCGACAACGGCAACTTCTCGGGATACTTTGACATCCCGGACAATGTCTATTTCGAAGCGTGGAACTATGACGGCGGCCGTGTCTACCAGCAGGTATATGACTGGGACCAGGAGGTTCTAGGAGGGATATATAAGACTAACGATCCCGATGAATGGCAGCGCTGCACCGAACTGGCGATGGAACCGTACAAAGACACCGACATCGGGACCCAAGGCGGGTTTGCCGTAGAGCCCAATCAATTCCCCTATGGTATGGCAATGCACTATATGCGTACCGGGGACGTGACCTATCAAAACGCGGTTGATCTTTTGGCTCATAACCCTTCAAGAAACGACTACTATAGCGGCAGCGTGTATGCCGAAAGCACTCGAGTGAGTGCATATCTGATGGATGATCGTCTTGCCGACGAGCTGGTTGGCTTTCCCCGTAATAGCGCGTTTATGCTGCGCGCGGTCGATGTCATGCTGGGCTATCTTGACCAGAGCTATAACCTTAGTCTGACCAATCCAAACCAGCAAGAGTACGACATGGCCCCCTTCTTTATCGGCACCGCGATGGAAGCTTTGATCACCTATTACGAGCTCGATCTTGCTGAAGGCAATACGCCCGATGCCAGAATACCTTTGGAGATCAAGAAGGTTCTGGACTGGTGGCAGGCTACCCAGTATATTCCTTCTAAGCATACCTTGGCTTACGGGGTCTATGATCTGCCGAGGGATCCTGCGCTCGTCCCAGGCACCCTATACGACGCCACAGAACTGAATGACCTGGTGGCTACCGCGTATGCGTGGTATTGGTACCAAACCAACAACACTACTTACTTGAACGAAGGCGATGACCTTTTCTCCCATGTGTGGGATAGCGCCAACGGTCAAAACGGAGGAGGCGACGGCGGCTGGACCTGGTCGGTGAAGGAATACAACCAGGTTTATAAGTGGAGCTTCGACTACGTGCGGTGGAGATCAGGCGCAAACCCGGATGGCTCGCAGCCACCCGTGGAAACTGTAATGGCGGCCGCAAATCCGTATACTGGGCCGTGGACTGACTACACAACTCCTGTGCAATTTATATGGACGCCGCCGAACAACGGCGCCTCTCCCGGCATTGACCCAATACTCTCCGATTCTTCCACTCTCGTAACCGTCACCCCCACAACGGCTACGATCTTGTTCAACCTGTTTAAGCCAAATACTACTTTGCAGGTTTGGTATGGGACCGCAGCTCCAACCATTTGCGATGTCTGGAATCCACAGCCGCCCTACTGTATGCAGCCGTATCCTAACTTCGGCTTCCTGCAGATGCTGAATGCCAGCTATCCCTATCAGTCGCTGGTAACTACAGACTTCCCGGACGTAATAGCTCAGGGCCTGGGAATAAACAACATCTATGACGCAACCGTAACCATCACGGGACTAACACCGAACACCATGTATCACTGGCGCCCCTTGACGACTGATGCGCTGGGAAATATGGCAGCATACTACGATCAAACTTTTACTACGTCAGCGCAGTAGTCTGGGCGCCTAACCGCTGGATGGATCCATGACCGGCAATGCATGGATCCATCCAATCTCAAAGGAAGTCAAACCAATCTTGCCGGCTGACTCAGGTATGAAGTTGAAGCGGAGGCTCGCCATAGATCGGCTGGCCGAGGCGTTACTCCGGCGCCACATCCAAAGCGACACTCTTTCGCCTGGGTATGAAAGCCGCGAGTCCAGATAGCCACGAGCCGAACTCCTCGTCGCTAAGTGCGTACTGATCGAGCAGGCGGGGCAAACGAAACGGGTCCCCGCTGCGTGTCGCCAGGCCGTGGACGCAGGTTGTAGCCGACTGGACCCCAGCATCTTGCAGCCAGGGGATGAAGTCGTCGCGAACAGCGCCACTCGGATAGCAGAAATGGATTTGGTTTCGCAGCCCCGTCATCTCTGCAATGAAGTCGCGATTTTGCTTGACTTCCGCGATAAATCGATCACGATCCAGCGGCGTGCGGTGCCGATGGGTATGTAATTGGAAGTCGACTCCTGCCCGCGCCATCGCCGCCACCTCCTCCGGGTTCATAAGTTGGAAAAGGCGTTTCTTGCAAAAGGCTTCGTAATCAAACCCTATGATGTCTGCAAATGCCGCGGCCAGATCGTCTTTCTGCTTTCCCGAAAAATCCTGCTGTTTGGCATAACCGTCGATCCGCCACAGCAGTGAGCTTCGGTTGGCCGCAGTCCGTAAGTCAAGTTGCTCCGGCAACCATTGAAACGTCCGATTTTCCATGATCTTCGACTGGAGCTCCCACATCATATGGGCCAAAGCGAAACGGAACAAGGGACGGTTGAAGAGAGAATAATAGGTCGTCAGATACACGGTTGCTGGGAACCCATGCTTTTGCAGGATTGGGAAGGCACAGAGAGCAAAGTTGGCCCATCCATCATCGAAAGTAATTGCCACACTACTCGCAGGGAGTCGTCCCGTCCTTAGTAGCCGCAAAGCTTCTCCCAGTTCGAGCACCTTGCATCCTGAACGCGCCAGGATATCCATTCGGCGCGCGAATATTGCAGTCGGCAAAAACATTTCCGGATGCGATCCATGTTCCTGCCCCATGGCGATACCGTGGTAGCAAAGGATCAGCAAGCGCTGCCGGCGCCAATTACTGCGCGCGATGACGCGTGCCAGTCCCAGCCCATTGGTCGCTAGCAGTGCCCGTTTGATTCGCCGCAGTCCATTCATAGATGTTTACGTTCGATGAGAAAAGCGTCTAACGTCCTCCGAAAGCAAGATCAGCGACAATCGTGTAGTTGCGTACGCTAGTCAGATGGAATCCATCCCTACTCTGACGCTTGCAGTGCCGAACCGTATCTTCCGAACAATGCTATCCCGATATTTGAAACCTGCCTTCTCTATCGCCCGCTGGGCTGCCCGATTGTCGGCAGGAATGGCGATATAAACGAACTCGACGCCTTCGGCCGCCGCTGCGTCATTCAATATCCGTTTCAGTGTATGCGAACCAAACCCCTGCCCCCGATAGGATGGATGTGTGCACAAATACTGTACTAAGGAGGAGTTTGGAGGATATTCGTACGCACGCTCCAGCTCAGGGATAAATGACTCGCCGGTTCGAGGAGCAAGCCATGCGTAGCTGACTAGCACATCGCCGCTCATGATCGAATAAAAGTGAATTCCAGACTCAACTTTCGCCAATGCATCGCTCAGGAAGTCCTGCCTGGAGCGGCAGTTCTTGCCGATGGATTGGTAACACAATAAATCTCGCAAATTATTGTGACGCACTTCACCCTCGCAGGAACCTTCAACAATATTCGCCCCCGCACGATAAAATCGCACCTCCGTCGAGCTCCAGATTTGGTCCTTGATAGATCTGAATAGGGATAGTAGCGAGCGAATCGGATTGTCTACAGACGATCGCCAGCGCGAAAGTTTTTCCTTATTCAGATGAAAGATGCCGACTAGTTTTTTTACAACCGACCGGATACTTGACGTGGTGCTGTGCAAAGCCCAGGCTTTGCTGTTCAGAAATATAGTTAACACATGGGCTTCATCACATCGCGTCGCCCGGTCTTCCTTATATGCATCGCCTCCAGGAGTAAGATCTAAGCTGGAGAAACCTTCCTGGTGGAGTAATAATCCAAGCTGCAAAATATGTAGTTTGCCTGGAGAGTGGATGGCTAGAAAGGGCGAGTGCGCCACTATACCCAGTATCACGTCACTTTTGTTGCGGATACCAATATGTGCGGCGACTAACTGCCGTCCTATCGTCATGACAGTGACATGCAGTAACCCGGCTTGAGCCATCAAGGCCCTGTAAAAAGCCCGCTTTCTGGGGTCGTCGCGGAAGGGGCAGCTGCCGTGGATGGCGCCCGCCCGAAAATCGTAGAAGTCTATGATCTCGTCGAAATAAGCATCCAGTTCGTCTGGCGTGTGCAGCTCCAGGAAGCTAAGCGGGCCGTCAGCTTGAAGCTTTTCCAGCCTACGGCGGTTTTTCTTTTTGTTGAGGGAGTCACGGACCGGCCCCGCATTCTCCACCGTAAGAAGTGGCCTTGATACGGCGCGAATTGTGCTTCTGCGCATCCAGCCGGCCTTCAACCATTCCAACGGCGTGCCAGGTGGAAGGTAGGTGAAAGATAAAGAGGAGAACCCAAGCTCCTGCAGCCGCTCCAGCGCTTCGGCGATAAATGTCTGCTCCCCCGGCAAGGCCAGCCAGACGCTGTACTCGGCTTGATGCGTACCGGCGAAGCTCAGCTTGCCGCTGGCGCGCTCGGTGGCAAGAGCCATAAGTCCGTCCATCTCTCCACTAATGGCATAACGGACCAGGACCAGGGGCCGATAGAGTTCCTCATAGCATTGGTACCACGTACATGCGAACTCGGGTGTCTGCAGCGCAGTTCCCCACGGACATCTGCCGGCTAAAGTTCTCCACTCCGATTGGAATTGGGGCGATGCGATGACCTGCAGTGCCTCCGAGCCGGAGTAGACGAGCAAGGTTGCGGCTTGGCAAGAGGCGACCGGCTGACTCGTCATAGCATTGTCAAGAGACCTGACATTGCGGGAAGCCATGGTTTGCGAGAACTTGGCGTCCGAAATTGCAGCCGCCGGCCATGACAAACCTGGATTAGGCTTGGTTCGCACGGTGCCGCCGACTCCCCCGAGTCTAGCAGACTCCTGCCTTCGTCTCGGAGCGTCGGTCAGGACGCAAGTCTTCGCCTTGACACTGCCTTACAGTGAATTTATTCTTATTGTTTGCCTTAGAGCGATCCCGCCCGTCTGTACCTGCCAGTGTTTTCCGTCAGGAGCTTGGCCCGCCAAAGGGGCTTGTCCCCTGCCGGCTTTTGTGCGGGAAGGATCGGCTGATACCCATTTCCAGCCGACTGGCATGGGGATTTTGGGGCGTTTCGCGTGCGGGCTGAGGCCGGTGCTGCTATGCTGATTCGTGTTCGGGAATTGGAACTCCGCAAGCTGGAGTTTGACGAAAACTATCAGCCGGGCGCCATTGAGTTCGGACCGGACTTTCGCCAGATTGGTCCGCTGCACAGCGACGGCCGGGCGGAGTTGATCGTGGAGCATCGCGGCCATCATCAGGATGTCGAGGACATCCGGCTGGTAGGCAAGGTCGAGGGGCAGCTGGAGTTCAGTTGCGCGCGCTGCCTGGATCCCGTGATTGAGGATGTAGACAAGAGTTTTGATCTGATCTACCGTCCCCTGGGCGTGGATCGCCGCGCCGACGAGGTCGCTATCAGCGAGGCGGAGACGGAAATCGGCTATTATCAAGGTGAAGGCCTGTTGTTGGAGGACGCTCTACGGGAGCAAGTGCTGTTGGCTACACCGGCCAGGGCCCTTTGCCGCGAGGATTGTAAGGGATTGTGTCCGCAGTGCGGGCGCAACCTGAACGTCGAACAATGTCATTGTGAACAACATCTGAGCGATCCCCGCTGGGATGCGCTGAGCGATATCAAGAAGAAGCTGCAAAGCTAGAGTTTTTCGATCGCCGCGTGCCGGCGGTCTGTTTGCGAGGTTTTTATGCCAAATCCGAAACGGCGTCATTCCCAGGCGCGGACATCCAAGCGCCGCGCCCACGATCATCTGACGGCGCCGGGCTTGTCCGAATGTCCCAACTGCCACGAACGCAAATTGCCGCACCGGGCGTGCCCCAAGTGCGGCTATTACAAGGGCCGCGAGGTCATTGAGATCGAAGAGGCCACCAGCTAGGCCAGTTGCTCCCATGGCGCGGCCGTAGGACGCAGCTCGCACATCGAACGCCGGAAGATCGCGCTCTTCGGGTTTCATAGTTGCGAAAATTCGCAACTGACAGGCAAGCATGCCGACCATCATTGCTGTTGACGCGATGGGCTCCGATCGAGCGCCCAAACCCGAAGTGGAAGGCGCTATTCTCGCTGCCCGCCACTATGACGTGGAAGTGGTGCTGGTCGGGAAAGAGGAAGTAATTCGCGGCGAACTGGACCTGCACCGTTTCTGGCGCCGCCTGCCCATCAGCATCGTCAACGCCCGTGAGGTCATCGGCATGCAGGAGAAGGCGGCGCATGCGGTACGCGCCAAACGCGACTCGTCACTTCGGGTTGGCCTTCGCCTGGTGCGGGACGGCAAAGCCGCCGGCTTCGTCACCGCCGGCAATACCGGCGCCGCCATGGCCACCGCCAAGATGGTGCTGGGCGGTATTCCTGGCGTTGACCGCCCCGCCCTGGCCGCGGTTTTTCCTACCGCGCAAGGCACGGCCACCATCCTTATCGACGTGGGCGCCAATGTCGATTCCAAGCCACAAAACCTGCAGCAGTTCGCCATCATGGGCGACGTCTATTTCCGCACGATTTTTGCCGGCCGCTTCGCCAGCGCCGATCATCCGCGCGTAGGCGTGCTCTCCATCGGCGAAGAAGAGAGCAAGGGCAATGAACTCACCCGCGAAGCCTACAAGCTGATCAAGGAGCTGCCGATGAATTTCGTCGGCAATGTCGAGGGCCGCGATCTCTATAACGGCAAGGCCGACGTGCTGGTGTGCGACGGCTTCGTGGGAAACGTCGCCCTGAAGATTTCCGAAGGCATGGTGGAGACGGTGCGCTTTTTGTTGAAGCAGTCATTGCAGGCGACTATCACCAGCCAGGTAGGATTTCTGCTCTCGCGTAAGGCCTTTGCCGATTTCAAGAAGCGCCTCGACTACTCCGAATATGGGGGCGCTCCGCTGCTGGGCATCAAGGGCGTCTGTATCGTGAGCCACGGCTCGTCCAACTCTAACGCTATTAAGAATGCGGTACGCGTGGCCATGGAGTACGCCAACAGCAAGCTGAATGGCACTATCGAAGAACGCATTGCCGAGGCCAGCAGGAATCTGAACCATCACCCGATCGAATCGGCCGATGCCGAACCTATGGGCACGGGTTTGGTGTAGGCCGGCTGCTAACATTCATGACCTTTCACTCTTCTGCTATAGCATTTCTCTTTCCCGGACAAGGTTCACAGTCAGTCGGCATGGGGAAGGAACTTGCTGCCATGTATCCCGTGGCGCAGGAGACCTTCGACGAAGCTGACGCCGCTCTTGGTTACAAACTTTCACAACTGTGCTTCGAAGGGCCGGAAGATCAACTGAAGCTGACCGAGATCACGCAGCCGGCGATTCTCACCGTCTCCGTGGCAGCGTGGCGTGTGTTGCAATCGAAGGGAATCACGCCCGCCTACGTTGCGGGACACAGTCTGGGCGAATACTCGGCGCATGTTGCAGCGGGAACGCTGTCGTTTGCGGATGCGGTGCGAACAGTTCGCAATCGGGGTAAATACATGCAGGAAGCGGTTCCGGTGGGTGTGGGCGCGATGGCCGCGGTGCTCGCCTTGGCGCCGGACAAGGTGCAACAAGTATGCGAAGCCGCTGCCCAAGGTGAAATCTGTTGCGCCGCCAACCTGAACTCGCCAGACCAGACCGTGATCTCCGGTAACAAGGCCGCGGTGGAGCGTGCCGCCGAGTTGGCGAAGCAGCACGGGGCCAAGCGCGCCATCATGCTGCCCGTCAGCGCACCTTTTCATTGCCTCCTGATGCAGCCCGCGCAAGACCGCCTGGCAGCGGACCTGGCTGCACTGACCTTCCATTCACCCGGACTCCCGGTGATGTGCAATGTTGATGCTGCGCTGGTCACAACCGGCGAGCAGGCCAGAGATGCCCTTCTCCGCCAAGTCACGGGCGCGGTGCAGTGGGACAAATCGATGCGCGGGTTGATTGCGCTCGGAGTGCAGAACTTCGTCGAAGTCGGCCCAGGGAAGGTGCTCTGCGGGCTGATGAAACAGATTGATCGCTCGCGTCTCTGCTTCAACGTGGAGGACGAATCCTCCTTACAGAAGACCGTGACCCACTTCGGATCCGCCTCGCCTAAGCCCGACTAGCGGCATACACACCAACCGCGGGTGGGAGATTGCCGGCGGCTACACCGACCGTAATGTTTGGGCTCGAAGGATTCCTGCCCCGAACTCTTATTATGCGGTCTCCAGATTCAACGCGCGTTTAAACGACCCGCGATCGTTCTTGATCTTCTCCTGCAGCAGCATAATCGCGTAGATCAACTGCTCAGGCCTGGGCGGGCAACCCGGCACATACACATCCACCGGGATCCACTGATTCACGCCCTGCACCAGCGCGTAGTTGTTGAACACGCCGCCCGAGGTTGCACACGCCCCCATCGAGATTACCCACTTCGGCTCGGGCATCTGCTGGTAGAGTTCACGGATCACCGGCGCCATCTTCTGCGAGACGCGGCCGGCGATGATCATCAGGTCCGACTGGCGGGGCGAGGGACGAAACACCTCCGCGCCGAAGCGCGCGATATCGAAGCGCGACGCGCCCATCGACATCATTTCGATGGCACAGCACGCCAAGCCAAAGGTCATCGGCCAGATGGAATTCTTGCGCACCCAATTCACCACCGCATCGAGCGATGCCAGGACCACGCCTTCATGCTGTTGCTCGCCGAAGGTAGCGCGCAGAATCGCGTGCCGGCTCTGGTCTGATCCGACCAGGTTCTCAAAACGCTCGTGGCCCGTCTCAGGGTTATCGAAGTGCGGAATGCGCTGCTCGGCCATATCGCTCACCATTATACCTACTGATTTTGATGTCCTGCGCCACGCCCGCGACGCACCTCAGGCTGCCAGCCACGAACCGATTCGATTGTCATCACGAGAAGGCCTTTAGGCCGACGAGGGATCTGCTTCTCGGATCACCACAAAGCAGATCCCTCGGCGGCTTGAAAGCCGCCTCGTGATGACAAAATTCAGAAGCGCGCGAACGTTACACCGTCAGCACCACCTTGCCAAACATCTCACTCTTGGCGAGATACTCATGTGCCGCGCGCGTCTCGCTCAGCGGGAAAGTCCGATCGACAATCGGTTTCAATTTGCCCGCGAAAACATGTTTCAAGACCTCGTGCAACTCGCCCATCTCGCCCATGTAAGAGCCCAGCAGCGAGATCTGCTTGGCAAACAGGACGCGCAGATCCAATTCTCCCTGATAGCCGGTCGTCGCTCCGCAGGTGACCAGCGTTCCACCCGGCGTCAGAGAGCGCACACTGTCCGGCCAGGTCGCCTGCCCGACGTGCTCAAACACAATGTCCACCCCACGCTTGTTGGTGATGCGTCTCACCTCGTCGGCAATCTTCTGCTTGTAATGATCGATAGTGTGGTCGGCGCCCAGTTCGCGCGCCTTGGCCAGCTTGCGCTCGTCGCCAGCAGTGGTGATGACCTCTGCGCCCAGCATCTTGGAGATCTGAATCGCAGCCGAGCCCACGCCCGAACCCGCGCCCAGCACCAGCACCGTCTGCCCAGCACGCAGATGAGCGCGGCCCACCAGCATGTGCCACGCGGTGAGGAAGACGAGTGGCACGCTCGCTGCCTGCACAAAATCCAGCGAGTCGGGAATCGGAATCACGTTGACCTGTGGCACTGCGATCAGCTCGCAATTGCCGCCATCAACTGTATTGCCCAGCACGGAAAACTGCCGGCAGAAGTTCTGGTGTCCGCTGCTGCACTGCTCGCAATGATTGCAGAAAACCATCGGCGCCAGCAGCACACGTGTCCCCGGCTTGACATCGGTGATGTATTCGCCGCTCTCGACGACTTCGCCCGCTACATCGCTGCCGAGAATGTGTGGCAGGGTCACGCCGCGCAGCCCGCCTCGCACCCACAGATCAAGATGATTCAGCGCGCACGCCCGAACCCGGACCAAAACATGATCCTTGCGCAACACCGGATCGGGCGCGTCTTCGTACCTGAGAACTTCCGGACCACCGAACTCATGAATGCGAACCGCTTTCATTGTGAAATCCCCTTTTCGTCAATCACGCGACACAGTGGACTCTAGTTGCACATTTCCCATTTTAATCTGCACTTTGACTTCGCCTGCTGGCATCTCAATAATGACGTCTAATCGCTAGTTGCTAGTCGCTAATTGCTAATTGCTAGTTGCTAGTTGCTAGTTGCTGCTTTCCATGGACATCTACGAACAAATCGTGCAGCTGCGCCGCGAAGGACGGCGCGGAGCGGTCGCCACCATCACCAATGCTCGCGGCTCGATTCCCTCTTTCCAGACCGCGAAGATGCTGGTGCGCGACGATGGCTCCATTGCAGGCACCATCGGCGGCGGCTGCGTGGAGGCCGAGGTCTGGCAGGCGGCCCGCGAGGTGATGGAGCAGGAGAAGCCGCGCTCGCTGACTTTCAACCTCAACAACAATCCCAAGTACGATACCGGCCTGGTTTGCGGCGGCACGCTGGAGATCTTCATCGAACCGGTGCTCCCGCCGGCGCTGCTTTACATCTTCGGCGCGGGCCATGTCGCCTACAACCTCTACAAAGTGGCGACGATCGCGGGCTTCGAAGTCGCCGTCATCGATGACCGCGAGTCCTACGCCAATCGGGAGCGCTTTCCCGATGCGCGTGAAGTTATTGCCGGCGACTTCGACGCGGTCACGGCGCGGCTGAATCCGCCCGAAGGTTCCTACATTGTCATCGTCACACGTGGTCATCGCGATGACATGCGCATCCTGCGCTGGGCCGTCGATGCCCGCGCCCGCTATCTGGGAATGATCGGCTCCAAGCGCAAGACCATCTCAATCTACAAGGAGTTAGAGAAGGAAGGTATCCCAGCGAAAAAGTTCGCCAATGTCCACGCGCCTGTGGGGCTGGAGATTGGCGCGGTTACGCCGGAAGAGATCGCCGTTGCCATTGTCGCGGAGATGATTGCCGAGCGCAGACACGCGCCGCCCAGCGTCGCGAGCAAGATGTATTCTTATCCGCCAGGCCGGGAAGAGCAAGACGCGATCGCAGAAGAAACAATTCGCAATTCCTAACTCACATTCAGGGAGGTCGATCCGCACTCGCCTTGTTGCGCGCTCCGCTAAGGCACCCGCCGCCGTTCGCGATCCAGCAATTTCAAAGTTCGATCCCCGCTACCTACTTCTTGGCCGAGCCCGCCACCGGCGACTGTTCTTTGGCGTCACTCTTGCTTAGCAACTTGCGAACGCTCTCGCGCTTCTTTTCCTTCGCCTTGCGCTGGCGATGCTCCCGTGATTTGTCTCCGTTGCGAAATGACATTACTTTTGCCTCCCCCGGATAGTACAGCATTTGTGGCTATGCGTGAGCGATCGGCTCACTGCATACGTTACGACGTGCCAATGAGAATACCTGTCGCGAACACCAGCGCACCTCCCAATGCCACCTGCAGCGCAGCGGAAAGCGGTGGAGTGTCCATGAAGCGGTGACGCACCCAGGTAATCGTCGCCAGTTCCAGCAACACGATGACAATCGCAACCGTGGTGGCGACATTGAAGTTGTGAATGAGATACGGCAGGGTGTGACCAATGCCGCCCAGTGCCGTCATAGCGCCGCAGATCAAGCCGCGCAGCCAGGGCGTGCCGCGGCCTGTCAGGCTGCCGTCGTCGGACAACGCTTCGGCGAAACCCATGCTGATGCCCGCGCCCAGCGAAGCGGCGAGTCCGACAGCAAATGCGTCCCAGGTATTTCGCGTGGCGAAGGCGGCAGCGAAGACCGGCGCCAGGGTGGAGACCGAGCCGTCCATCAAGCCAGCCAAGCCTGGCTGAATGATCTGCAAGACAAACAGCCGGCGTTGAGCCTTAGCCTCTTCTTCCCGGACCTCGGGCTTGAGCTCGCTCTTCTCCAACTCGGCCGCGCGCTCTACGTGGGCAGTCTCGGCGACGGCCAGGTCATCCAGCAACTGGCGGATGCTGGCGTCCTGAGCGCGCGCCGCAGCGTGCTGATAGAAACGGCGGGTCTCGGCTTCCATTGTGCCTACCTGCGCGCGGATCTGCTCCAGCCGCAGCGGTGTGTTCAGCCAGATGGGCTTGCGCTGAACGAATCCGCGCACATCCTGCCGCCGAATAAGGGGAATGTGCTCGCCAAATTTCTGCTTGTACATTTCGATGAGGCTGCGGCGATGTCCAATCTCCTCCTGCCGCATCTCCTCGAATACCTGCGCCGTGCCGGGGAAGTTATCCCGCAGGCTTTCCGCAAAATCGGAATAAATGCGTTCGTCCTCTTCCTCCAGCGAAATGGCCAGAGCAAGTATTTCTTTTTGCGATAAGCTGTCGAAGTCTCGCACGATTTCTCCTGAGATACAGCGACCTCAATCAAAAATAGGCGCCAGCCTAGCCAGCACTTCCTCCATCAGATTCTCGGGAATATCTTCCAACTTTTTGCCATGGCGTGCGCCGAGATCCAGGGCGCGAGGCTGGTCACACCGGACAACACCCGTGGTCTTGGTTCCGGCACCGGTAAGCGACACCGCAAATCCGGCGGTCCGAGCGAAATGGCCGCCGCTGGTGATGGGAAGCACGACCGGAACCTTGGTCATCCGGTTGAAAGCCTCTGGAGATACGATCAGCACCGGGCGGCGGCCCTTCTGCTCATGGCCAACCGTGGGATCGAGCGCCACCAGCCAGATTTCTCCTCGCCTCATTAGATCAGCTCGCGACCCAGCGGCTGGTCACTCAGCCACCGTCGTTCTTGTCTGGTTCGTTTGAGCTTTGAGTCACACTGGGCGAGCAGCTCCGCCAGGGTATAGCGTGGACGTTGGCGCGGCTCCACGATCAGGCGCCCACCTTCAACTCCAATGCCAACCTCGGCCCCCGGCTCCAAGTCCAGAATATCCAGGAGAGCAGGCGGAACCGCGAGCATCACCGAGCCGCCGACTCTGCGCAGATTCGTTCTGTGCATCATACCTCCCAAAGTTATATCCTAATATAACATAGTGCAGTCCAGGCAGGAAGCGCTTGGCGAAGTTGCTCAGTAAGGCCCAATGATTCCCCCCGTGCTTCTCGAAGCTGGCAACTTCGCTGGCCCGACGAACGCGTCCACGCCCCAATATTTCGCGAACACATCCAGATACTTACAGCCTGAGCCGGTATTGAACAGCACAACCTTATCGGCAGCAGTGAAAAATCCGCTTTGCAGGAGCTGCTTGTAGGCAGCGAACCCCGCTCCGCCTTCCGGCGCGGGGAAGATGCCCTCTACGGAAGCCATCTCCTTCACACCCTCCATGATCGCGTCGTCGCTCACCGCGATTGCTGTGCCGTTGCTCTTGCGCACGATGTCCAGGATGATGAAATCGCCATAGGCTTTCGGAACGCGCAGCCCGGCAGCCAGCGTGTGCGCATCCGGCCACATCGTCGATGTCGCCGCACCCTCCTGCATCGCTTTCGGAATCGGAGCGCATCCGTCGGCCTGAACGCAGATCATCTTTGGTCTGGGCCGCTTGCCGCGTGAAATCCAGCCCAGCTCTTCCATCTCTGCGAACGCCTTCCACATCCCGATCAGGCCAACCCCGCCGCCCGTGGGATACAGAATGGCGTCGGGCAGGCTCCATCCCATCTGTTCGGCGACCTCGTAGCCCATGGTCTTCTTGCCCTCGATGCGAAATGGTTCTTTTAACGTTGAGACATCGAACCAGCCTTCGTTGTCTTTACGCTCCGCCACCATACGGCCGCAGTCGCTAATGAGTCCATCTACCAGCGTCAAATGCGCTCCGGCCGCCTCCACTTCCAGCCGGTTCGCGATCGGCACATCTTTGGGCATGAAGACGAAGGCCTCCAGCCCCGCAGCAGCCGCATAGGCTGCGAGCGCGCCTCCGGCATTTCCCGCCGAAGGCGCGGCCAGCTTCTTCACGCCATAGTGACGCAGCATGGTGATCGCCGCGCTCATCCCGCGCGCTTTGAACGAGCCGGTGGGATTCAGGCCCTCGTCCTTGATCAGCAGGTTGGAGTACTTGCGGCTCGGTAGCAGCGGCGTGAATCCTTCGCCCAGAGTTACTGGCTCGGCGTCAGGAAAGACGGCAGCGTATCGCCACATGCTGGCTGGTCCGGCGGCAATCGAGTCGCGCGTCGTGGCGCGGCGGATCGCGTCCAAATCGTATCCCACATAAAGCGGGCCGCGGTCTTTGGGACAAATCGTCGGAGCGGATTGCGGAGGATACTTCTCGCCGCACTTGCTGCATTCGAAATGAATGATGGTTGCCATGAAGCATTGACTGTAGAAGGCTGGGACGGCGTTGGCAAGGCGGGATCAGGCGGTCCCTCCGGCTGCTATAATCCGCGCAGTTCCTGCGATGAGCGAGCCCTCCACTCCGCTGATGCGGCAATATACCGCGATAAAAAAAGAGCATCCCAGCGCGCTACTGTTCTTCCGCCTTGGCGACTTTTACGAACTTTTCTTCGAGGATGCCGTAGTCGCCTCGCGCGAGCTGCAAATTACGCTTACCTCGCGCAACAAAGAAAAGGGCACCGCGATCCCGATGTGCGGCGTGCCGTATCATTCGGCCGAAAACTATATTGCCAAGCTCATTCGCAAGGGCTTCAAGGTCGCCATCTGCGAGCAGATGGAAGATCCGCGGCTCGCCAAAAAACTGGTGAAGCGTGAGGTCACGCGCGTGCTGACGCCCGGAACCGCGGCCGATTCTCATCTCGACTCGGAGGAGAACAACTTTCTCGCCTGCGTAGCGCGCGCGGGAAATGCCGCGGGCTTTGCCGCACTCGATCTCTCGACCGGTGAGTTTCGCGCCACAGAGTTTGTAGGCGACGACGCCGAGCGCCGCATCCGCGAGGAGTTGCTGGTCTTGCGTCCGCGCGAGGTGCTCTTCGCCTCGTCCCTGCCGCTGTTCGATCAGCCGCGGACCACGACGGTGGCGCGAGCCGCTGCCGCCCCACGCATCGCGTCGATAGAGAACGCAAGCTGGGCCGAGACCCCGCTAGACGACTGGGTCTTCGCACCCGACTACGCCATTCCGCAGGTGGAAAATCATTTCGGAGTGCTCTCGCTGGAAGGCTTTGGGCTGGCGAATCGCGCGGCTGCGGCGACGGCAGCGGGCGCAATCCTGCATTACGTTCGCACCACGCAGCGCGGTTCGCTCGATCACGTGGACCGCATCGGCTTCTACGAGCGCCAGAACTGCCTGGTGCTCGACGCGGTCACTGTCCGCAATCTGGAGCTGATCGAGCCGCTTTTCGCCGGCTCGGGCGACAACGCCACACTCTTTCGCGGCCTGGATTGCACGGTAACTCCTATGGGCAAGCGCCTGCTGCGCGCCTGGATGCTGCGACCGTCGATAAATATGGCTGAAATCAGCCAGCGATTGGACGCGGTCGAGTCCATGGTGAGCGACCTGGTCGGCCGCGAAGAGCTGCGCCGTTCGATGGAAGGCATCCTAGACCTGGAGCGCCTGCTGAGCCGCGTCACGCTGGAGACCGCCAACCCGCGCGACCTGCTGGCGCTGGCGACGTCATTAGCAAAGCTTCCCGTAGTGCGCACGTCGCTATCTCTCTGCCCTGCCGAACGATTGCAACTGCTGCACGCGCAGTGCGACGAGTTGGCTGATCTGCGCGTCCGCATTCTCTCCGCACTGGTGGACGACCCGCCGCTTACGCTCGCCGATGGGGGCCTGATCCGCTCCGGTGTCGATGCCACGCTCGACGAGCTGCGCGACCTCAGCCGCAACAGCAAGCAATACATCGCCCAGATTGAGCAGCGCGAGCGCCAGCGGACCGGTATCGGCTCGCTAAAGGTCAAGTTCAACAGCGTCTTCGGCTACTATCTGGAAATCTCGAAGGCCAACCTGCACCTGGCGCCCGCCGACTACGAACGTAAGCAGACGCTGGTGAACGCCGAGCGCTTTACCACGCCCGAGCTAAAAGAGTACGAGGCCAAGGTTCTGGACGCGCAGGAGAAAATAGTTGAGATCGAGCGCCGGCTGTTTGCCGAGCTGCGCTCCGCCATCGCCGCCGAGGCGCGCCGCATCCGGCAAACCGCGCTGGCATTGGCCGAAATCGACTTGCTGGCCGCCTTCGCGTCACTTGCAGCCAATCGCAACTATTGCCGGCCAAAGCTGGACGACAGTGCTGATATCGAGATCATCGAGGGCCGCCATCCCGTAATCGAGCAGATGGAGATCGCTGGCGTTTCCGATCGCTTCGTGCCCAACGACCTTTACTTGAATAGCACCACTCATGCCATCCTGCTCATCACCGGCCCCAACATGGGAGGCAAGTCCACCTATTTGCGGCAAGCCGCGCTGATCGTGCTGATGGCGCAGATGGGATCATTCGTTCCTGCTCGTTCCGCGCGGCTCGGACTGGTGGACCGCATCTTCACTCGCATCGGTGCAGCCGACAATCTGGCGCGGGGACGCTCCACCTTCATGGTTGAGATGACGGAGACGGCCGCGATCCTCAACACCGCAACCCCGCGCTCGCTCATCCTGCTGGACGAAGTGGGTCGCGGCACCGCAACCTATGACGGCCTTGCCATTGCCTGGGCGGCCATCGAGTACATCCACGCCAACACTCGGGCCAAGACTCTCTTCGCCACGCATTATCACGAACTGACCGAACTGGCTGACCGGCTGAGCGGGGTGAAGAACTACCACGTGTCGGTGAAGGAGAGCGGCGGCGGAATTGTTTTTCTGCGCAAAGTGGAAGAGGGCGCGGCTGACAAGAGCTACGGTATTGAGGTCGCTAAGCTGGCTGGGCTGCCGATTGATGTCGTGAATCGCGCACGCGAAGTTCTAGCCGAGCACGAGAGCGCGGAGCGCAGCGCGGTCAAACACCTGGCGCACGATGAGGTAGCCGGGCCCGCCCCGATGCAGCTCACCATCTTCACGCCGCTCTCGCAGAAGATCGTGGACCGCTTGAAGGCGACTGACTTGAACCAACTCAGCCCGCTGGAGGCGCTGAATTTACTCCATGAATTGAAGAAGCAGATGGAATAGCGTCGATTGCTGTCCATTGTCAGTGATAAAGGCGACTTGAGGGCAGAATCATGACCTCGCGTTCCCAGTTTGGGATGCCATGCAGGTGATCGTTTCCCATCGCCTCACCGCTCATTTATACTTGCCCGTTTCGCGTATGCTGCGAGGAGCAGTGGTAGAACCCAAGGAGTGCCGGTGAAGATCCTGGTTTGCATGAAGCAGGTGCCGCAGAAGGACGCGCCGCTGAAGCTGAATGAGAGCGGCACGTGGATTCGCGACGATGTTTCCTACGAAGTGAATGAGCCCGACGCTTACGCCCTGGAAGAGGCGTTGCGCCAGAAGGAAAAGCATGGCGGCGAAGTGGTGGTTATCACTAGTGGGCCGGCACGCGCCCAGCAGGTGTTGCGCGAGGCGTTGGCCAAGGGCGCCGACCGCGCCATTCACCTCGAAGGCGACGGATTCGTCACGCTTGATGCCTTCAACACGGCGAGGGCGTTCGCGGCGGCAATCAAGGACGAAAGCTTTGATCTGATTTTCACCGGCCTGCAATCCGACGATTACGGTTTCGCTCAGACGGGCGTGATCCTGGCGGAGCTTCTCGGCTGGCCGCACGCCACTATCATCATGCAGATTGAAAAGAGCGACGGTGGCATCCGGGTGAAGCGTGAATTGGAAGCCGGCTTCTTCCAGTTTGTTGACATGCCGCTGCCGGCGGTGCTCACGATACAGTCGGGTATTAACAAGCTACGCTACGCGACGCTGATCGGCATCAAACAGGCCAAGAACAAGCCGCTCAAGAAGATAAGCTTCGACGAGATGAAGCCGTCGCTGGGCGACAACCTGCAGAAGATCGAGAAGATGTACATTCCGCAAAAGACGAAAAAGACTGAGTTTCTGGAAGGACCTCCGGCGGAAGTGGCGAAGAAGTTGGTGGAGAAGCTGCGCAACGAACTGAGGGTCATTTGAGCAGTTAGCATTTGGCACTTATCAGTTGGCATTTGGTTTGGTCCCTACCGTTTAAGATCAATATGGCGTCATCCACGGTTACCTGGGCTGAATGCGGATTGGCCAAGTGCTAACGGCTAAATGCTAAGTGCTAGAGTCGGCATCTAATCAGGTGGGCCATAGTTTTGGAAAGGAGCTCTGCTGGTTATGCCAGGATTCGATCGCGATCAACTCGCCATTGACAACACCGTTGAGAATCGCCGTCTCGGCTCAGTCATGCTGACCGTGGGTTGGATACTGCTGTGGATGGATGCGGTTCTCGGAGTTTTCTTCTTCATCAGTCTGCGCAACGGATCGTGGTTTTGGCCGATATGGCTGGCCATTGAAGGTGTGCTGGGACTGGCGCTGGTGATTATGGGAACGCGCTACCGGCGGGCAGTTCGTCCCACTCGGCTGGGTCAACGCCATTTGCAGCATACGCTGGCGCAGCAGCGTCAGGATGACGCGGAAGATCACCAGGTAGCCTGAGCGTTCCGCGACGGCAAAGTTTGGGCTAGCAGTGAGAGTGGCAAGTCGCAGCCCGCCACGGCGCGCAGGAGTCAGCCATGTCATCGGCGGAAGAGAAGCGTGAAAACGGATCAGCCATTATGGTTATTGGATGGCTGATGATGTTGTTCGCATTTCTGGTGATGTTTTTTCATCCAGCGGCAGTGAAGCTGGGTGAAACGCGTTTTGTGGTCATCGCCGGTTGCCTGGGTGTCGCAGGTCTGATGTTAAGCCTTATGGGAGTGGTACTTAGACGCCGCAACCGCTAATCCGGGACGGGCAGAAGCCGGTCCCCGCTGCAGATTTTCTTACTTTACTTACTTTTGACAAAAGTAAGAAAAAGCCGAAAATCTACAGAATCTTACTGGTAAGAAAATCGGACGGATATGGCAGATACCATCCTGGTGGTAGTTGAACAACGTGAAGGCAAGTTAAATCGGGTTTCCCTGGAGACACTGACTGGCGCGCAGGCTCTGGCGGCTGAGACCGGCTGGGCGCTGGAAGCGGCTGTTGCCGGCAGCGGCGTCGGCGGCATCTCCAATGAGATCGCGACGAAAAAAGTGGCCAAGGTGTATGACATCGAGTCTCCAAAGTTGGAGCCCTACACTCCGGACGGCTTCGTCGCAGCGCTCAAGCCTTTCATCGAGCAGAAGCAGCCTAAGCTGGTGCTGATGCCGCACACCTACCAGGTGCGCGACTTTGCCCCGAAACTTGCGACCGCCTTGAATCGCTCACTCATCAGCGATGCGGTTGGCTATAAATACGAGGGCGGCAAGCTGCTGTTCACCCGGCAGATGTTTCAAGGCAAGTTCGCTGCCGACGTCTCATTCGTGCGTGAAGCTCCCTATTTCGCGACATTTCAGAATGGCGCTTTCCGCGGCGATCAAGTCCAGCAAGGCGATACTACGGCGGCGGTGGAAACCGTCAGCGTGGAAATTGCCGACGGCGTTGTGCGCAACAAGCCGGAGGCACCCTTCAAAGAAGCTAAGCAGGCCGTGGACCTGACCCAGGCAGCGATCATCGTCGCCGTTGGGCGCGGCATCAAGGAGCAGAAGAACATTGACCTGGCCAGACAGTTGGCGGACGCTCTGAGCGGCGAGATTGCGGCCTCGCGTCCTATTTGCGATTCCGGCTGGCTGCCGATGGATCGCCAGGTCGGCTCGTCCGGACAAACGGTTGCGCCCAAGCTTTATCTGGCATTGGGCATCAGTGGCGCGATCCAGCACGTGGTCGGAATGAAAGGTGCACGCACCATCATTGCTGTCAATAAGGATTCTGAGGCACCGATTTTCGAGATTGCCGATGTTGCGGTGGTGGGAAACTTGTTTGAAATCGTGCCGCCGCTGGTGGAAGAGGTGAAGAAAGCAAAGAGTGCTTAAGCATCTGCTGAAAAACAAACACATTAATAGTAGTTAGCATCAGGCCCTAATCATCTTGGTTGGTTTTTGCGGGTGGACTCCGGTCGACCCGAAACCTGCTATCCTGCTTCAGCAGCGGCCTAAATCGCACTCGCTTACGAAGGTCTGGGGTTCCTTTGTTGAGCCCAAGAACTTGCGTCTTCCTCGCTGCGTATATTACGTTTCCCTCGCCGGCTGTCAGCTATCTGACAATGTGGCATACTTCTGTCGGAGCCCGAAGAAGTCGATGTCATCGGAAAACCTCTTGTCTCCGGAATAGGCCAAATGCTCGTTTTTCGCAAACCGCTCCCCGATGTTGATCGTCCTGCAATGGAGGCCGATGTCGTCATTGTTGGCGGAGGGCCGGCCGGCATGGCTTGTGCTCTGCGGCTCTCGCAGCTCATCGATGAGCACAATGCCAAACACCCTGACGCGCAGCTCAGCAAAGAAAATATCTACCTATTGGAGAAGGCGCGCGAAGTCGGCGCGCATTGTCTTTCGGGAGCTTTGCTCGATCCCCGCTCCATGCGCGAGCTGCTGCCCGGCTTCGAAAAGGAGGCGCCTATCGACGCTGCCGTCACTGGCGAAGCGATTTACTTCCTCACGCAAACCGGCAAGTTCAAGTTTCCCATCACCCCTCCGCCGATGCGAGACCACGGCAACTACGTCATTTCGATCAACAGATTTGTAAAGTGGCTGGGCACAAAAGTTGAAGAGGCGGGAATTACCGTCTTCACCGGTTTTGCCGGTTCTGAGCTGTTGTTCGACTCCGGCCGCGTGGTCGGCGTTCGCACCGACGACAAAGGCGTAGACAAGACGGGCCAGCAAAAATCCAATTTCGAGGCGGGCTACGATCTCAAATCCAAGGTCGTCATCCTTGCCGAAGGCACGCGTGGCTCGCTGACCAAGCAACTCATCGGCCGCTTTCAACTCGACCGCGACCGAAATCCGCAGACCTATGGGATCGGCGTTAAGGAACTCTGGGAGCTGCCCGCGGGCCGCGTCGCTCCCGGCGAAGTCATCTACACCATGGGTTACCCGCTTACCTTCAACGAGTATGGCGGCGGGTGGATTTATGGATCCAAAGACAACACAGTCTCGCTCGGCTTTGTCACCGGGCTCGATTACATCGACCCCCGCATTGATCCTCAGAACATTCTGCAGCAGTTCAAGAAGCATCCCTTCGTTGCCGAGCTGCTGGAAGGCGGCAAGATGGTGCGCTACGGCGCCAAGTCGCTGCCTTACGGAGGCTGGTGGTGCGTTCCGCCGCTGGCAGGCGACGGCTGGATGATCGTCGGCGACTCAGCCGGCTTGCTCAATTCGCAGCGGTTGAAGGGGATTCATCTCGCGATCAAGAGCGGAATGCTGGCCGCCGAGACCGCCTTCGAGGCCATGGCGAAGCAGGATTTTTCCCTGCCCATGCTGGAGACGTTTCCCGGCCGGGTGGAAAAAAGCTGGATCAAGTCTGAGTTGTGGCCAGTGCGCAATTTCCATCAGGGATTCGAAAAAGGTTTTCTCGCCGGAATGTTCAACGCCGGCATTCAGCAGTTCACCGGCGGACGCGGCCTGCGCGCGCACTACGCTAACAAACCCGGGTACGAGCGCATGGAGCATCTCAACCGCCTACCGGCCGATGGCGGAGCCAGAAGCCGCATCATCGGTCCCGCCAAGGGCGATGGCAAGCTCACCTTCGACAAGCTCACGGATCTGTACCACTCGGGAACGAAGCACGAAGAGGACCAGCCGGCACATCTCGTCATTCACGACACCAACATCTGCAACGAGCGCTGTGTAGCAGAGTTCGGCAATCCCTGCAAGAACTTCTGCCCGGCCAATGTGTACGAGATGGTGGAGGCGCAAGACACTCCGAGCGGCCTGGAGATTCACCTGAACCCGTCGAACTGCGTGCACTGCAAGACCTGCGACATCATGGACCCCTACGAGATCATCACGTGGGTCCCACCGGAAGGCGGCGGCGGCCCGAATTACGAGGGGATGTGAGAAGCAGCAATTAGCAGTTAGCAATTGACAACTACCAGTCAGTACGGCGGCGGCTAGCATTCAGTTGCACTCTTCATGTTCTGTCATTCTGTGCGTCTGTCATCCTGAGGGAGCGGCCTCGGCCGCCAGTCGAAGTACCCTCGATGACTAGGGTGCACTTCTTAGCGTTTGCAAAATTGGCGGTCCCCGTCCGCCAGATCGATGCTGCTTTCCCCAGCTACACATTTATAATTGTTGAAGTGTTTCCGACTTCCGCGGCCTAAAGGCATACCGATGGCTGCGGCGGCGGTGTCCCACTGTCCTTCGACTCGCGGCTAAAGACGGGCCGCTTGCTTTAGGATGACAGTCGGACCGAGGGTGTGGAGGGAAACGTCCACGCCTCCCGTGCTTGGAAAGGAAACGATCGCAGTGGCGCTTCCGTGTCTCTGTGCCTTCCCTTTTCCTGCACATTTGAAACGATCTCGCTGTTCGCTACTCGCCATTCGCTCTTCGCCAACCTCGGCAAGGGCCTCTGGCGAAAAGCGAAGAGCGAACTGCGAACAGCGATGTTCCTACGCGACAAACACGGCCGCCGCATCAGCGATCTGCGAATCTCCATTACTGATCGCTGCAACTACAGGTGCGTCTATTGCCGTTCGGGCAGCGACGGGCCGCAGTTCCCGGAGATGCCGATCACCGACTACCTGCGCATGGCGAGCGTCTTTGTCGGCTTGGGAATCACGAAGATCCGCCTGACCGGCGGCGAGCCGCTCTTGCGTAAGGGCCTGGTCGAGATGGTGCGCGAACTCGCTAAGATGCGCACTCTCGAAGGCACTCCGCTCGACATCGCTATCACCACGAACGGACATTTGCTGGCCGAGATGGCGCAACCCCTCGCCGATGCAGGTTTGTCGCGCGTCACAGTATCGATGGATGCTGTTGATCCCGAACGCTTTGCCCGCATCACGCGCGTGGCCAACGGCTGCCAGAAAGTGCTCGCCGGAGTTCGCGCGGCGCAGCACGCCGGCCTGAATCCGGTGAAGATCAATTGCGTCCTCCTGCGCGGCTTCAATGATGACCAGATCGCCGCCTTTGGCCGCTTCGCCCGCGAAGAAGGCGTGGTTGTCCGCTTCATCGAGTTCATGCCGCTGGAAGAAGATCGGGTGTGGTCGCCGGAAATTGTCGTCACCCTCGGCGAAATTCTGCGTCGCATGGCGGAGTTCATGCCCCTGCGCGAGATCGGACACATTGGAAGTGAGACGGCCAGGCGCTACGTCTTCGAGGATGGCGTTGGAGAGATCGGCATCATCGCGCCGGTGTCGCATCCATTTTGCGGCCATTGCAGCCGCGTGCGACTCACCTCCGATGGCAAGATCCGCACCTGCCTGTTCTCGGTGCGCGAGCACGATCTGGGGGCTCGGATGCAGGCCGGCGCCAGCGACGCCGAGTTGGCTGACTTCATCCAAGTCGTGGTCGATCACAAGGAGGAGCGTCACCACATTGGCGAGCCCGGCTTCATCCCAGCTTCGCGGACGATGGTGCACATCGGGGGATAAGCCGGTAGAGCGGTGCTTTTAGCGCCGCGTTCGCGGAGGCAAAAAACACGGGATCAGGCTGTTCATCGGAGATGACCAGCCTGATCCCAAGGCTCTAAATCCATCTATACGCCGGCTGAAGGCCGGCTCTACCCATCAGCGATCTCGTTACTTCGATACCGCCGCAAACAGATCTGACTTCAGCAGCGCCTGGAAGCGCTGATCGTCGGTCTTGAAGTGCATCTGCAGCAGGTCGTTCGTGCTGTCCACCGAGGTGTCATCCAGCGCGAGCTTCTCAGTAGGAGTAGCGCTCATCTTGCGGAACAGCACTCCGGCCTTCACCAGCCCCGACAAAGTGCCCGCGGTAATTGAGTCGGAGGTTTTCACACTCAGATCGAAGGTGACTCCGTTGTTGAAGTTCATCACGTAATCGGAGGCCAGCAGGCGCTTCTTCACCACATCGAAATCGGTTAGCGAGCCAGCCTGGCCTAACGCCGATCTCATCATATTCTGCGTGCCCGCCTGGTCCAGTACGCTCCATATGGTCGCGTTGTCTACGCTGGTGATCAGGTCGGCGATAACGTTATTGGTCTGCACCGACTCGGCGCCGTTGTCGCGCACGTCGATGGCGCCCTTGATCGCTGCGTTTTCACCGAACAGGATCGTAGTCGGATCCAGGAATACCAACTCCATCCCCGAGCCCATGGGATAGATGTAGGACAGAAGATATTTCTCTGGCTTAATCTTCCTGACCCGCATCTTTTGCAGGAAATCCTTCTGTTTGAGCGGCCCCTGCGCAATGCCGATGCTGCGCAGCATGCTTTTTGGCCCGCGGTAGCTGACGAACGTAAGCTGCTCCACGTCCCTTTCGGGATCAATGCCCGCTCCCTTGAGCGCGCTTTCGAACTGCTTCACGTTGTCCGGCATCACGCGGTCTCGGAGAGCGCGCGCCGTCTGCGAATCGCGCAGCTGGCGGTAGTCTACGGAAATGATCTGCTGCACGGCAGCAGGAACGACCGTCTGAGCATTGCTGCTCAGGGGTGCGGCGGAGGCCGGCAGGCACATCACGCCACTCAGGAAAAGACTGGTAAGAAGCTGCTTCATACGTATCCTATTTTACTCGACTGTCCCAGCACAGATGCCGAAAAAGGCACTATCGTTGTCTGCTCGTGACGGCAATCTATCGGGCAGGAGTTAGACGGACGAGCCTTGCCAATATCATCGGGGGATCGTAATGCCTAGCCCCTCACCGCCCCCACTCTCTGCTTCACCTCCGCCAGAAACACCTCATCCTTGATATCGGACAAATTGATCTCCACATTAGCCAGTGCGCCTTCCATCGCGGCCCGCGCTAGTGATGCGCCTACGCTCAGGTCGGATGCCATTCGCGGATTGGTCATCGGCCGCAGCGATTCGATGATCTGCCGCACTTCTCTGGCGCGCTCAGCGACCACCAGTGGAACCAGCGTCGCCTTCTTAGCCGCCGCTTCGACTTCGGCCTTCGCCTCGGGATGATCTTTCGCCTTCTTGAGCGCCGCCATCACTTCGTTGAACGACTCAGCATCCGCATCGATCGCTGCTTTGAGCTGCTCGCGCAGCTCCGCCAGGCGCGCCAGCGCATCGCTCAATTGGCGCTCGTACTGCACGTAGGCTTTCTTGCCGCGCGACATTCCGGCGACCATGGCGACCAGTGCCGCCGCCATCGCCGCCGTCGCCGCGGATGCACAGCCGCCTCCCGGAGCAGCAGTCGGCGCGGCAAGCTGCTCTATGAACGGCTCGACTCCGGCGCGAATCCCGCCCACCGCCATCTTGCCACTCATCACCGCCGCCAGCCGGTTCTCCAGGATCAGGGAAGAGTCGAAGTTCTCCACCTGTAGAAACCACTCGGCGGCATCCTCCAGAGCTTTCTTTGGAATCAGCCCGACAATCTCGCTCGACAACGGCATCACGCCGTAGCGCGCCGCCTCGCGCTTCACGTACTCAAAAGCGCGCGCAATCGGCGTCTGGTCGGTGTCGGTCAGGTTCATGGAAACCTGCGCCAGCCCGCGCACGCTCACGCCCATGCCCTTCACATAGCGCAGCCCGCCATTGGAGAAGCGCACTGCCTTGGCGACCTTCTTCGCGACCTCGACATCGGGCGTATTGAGATAGACGTTGTAGGCGACCAGAAATTTGCGCGCGCCCACAATGGTCGCGCCCGCCGTGGGATGCAGCGCCGCCTCGCCAAAATCGGGCTTGCGCGCCGGGTTGGTTTTAACCTCTTCGCGAATGCCTTCAAATTGGCCGCGACGCACATTCTCCAGATTCTGGCGCTCAGGCCTTTGCGCGGCAGCCTCGTACAAATACACCGGAACCTTGTAGCGCTTCCAGATCTGCTCGCCTACGCGCCGCGCGATGGCAACGCAGTCCTCCAGGGTCACGCCTTCAATTGGGATAAACGGAATCACATCGGCCGCGCCCAGGCGCGGATGCGCGCCGCTGTGCTTGGTGAGGTCGATCAGTTCGGCCGCTTTGCCGACGCCGCGGATCGCAGCTTCGGCCACGTTCACCGGATCGCCGACCAGCGTGATCACGCAGCGGTTGTGGTCGGCGTCCATCTCGCGGTCCAGCAGGTAGACACCGTCCGTCTTCATGGCTTCGATGATGGCATCGACGCGAGCCTTGTCGCGCCCTTCAGAAAAGTTCGGTACACATTCGACGAGTGCGGGCATAAGGATCAGGATAAAGCAACCAGGCCTGTTCCCGAAGAGGCCTCGTCTGGAGTCACGATGGGATGCAACCCGCCGCAGCTAATCACCGACATACGGGCACGGTTCTAGGGCAAACCGTAATGCTTCTAACGCCAGCGCACTGGAAAAAGCTGACCGGCCGCAGCCGATGACATTGGCGCGCCGGCAAGCTGGAGCGCCCGTGCCAGTTGCGGATCGGCGCCAGCAGCCAATTCCTCCGGACTCGGCAGAAGGATCTCATCCGGCACCACACCATGATGTTCCAGGCTGGTCCCGTCGGTCATCTTGAGATCCGCAACTGTCACTTCGACCCCGTAGGGCAGGTCAGTGCCAAAAGCACTGCCTTGGGAAAAGGGAAATTGCCGGGCTTCCATGACGGCTCCTGCCGAGCGATCGCCAATCACGGTCCCGCGTTTTTCCAGCTGGATTACACGAGCGAACAATTCCGACGCGGACGCCGAGCGGCTGTCGACCAGCACCACCAACTTGCCGGAATAGGCGTGGCTGCCGCGCGATTTGGCCACAAAAGGCTTGGAACTCTTACGCTCGACCCTGTCCGCGATTTTAACTTCGTGGTCGAATACGCCCCCAAGCAAGCGGGACAGATTCTCTTCGGCACCGCCGGGATTGCCGCGCAGGTCAATCACCACCGCTTTATGGTTGTTTGCCTTGTGAAGAAAACCGTCGATTTGTTCATCGCTCACAAGGAACTGCGGAAGCTTCCAGACCAGGACGTCCCCTTCCTCAATCGTCCTTGGCTTGTTACGTTCTTCTTCGTTCTCCGCCTGGCGAATGACATTCCACACATCGATGCCGTTGCGCCAGTCGTATTTCCTCGGCAGTTCGTGCACGGTAGACATCGCTGTCAAGTCCCGTGGCTGGCTACCCGGACTAACGACCGTCAGCTTAATGCCCGATCGGGGTGACAAGCTATGAAAAGCATAGGTCAACTTCCACCAATTTGTGCGGCTCGGCCTGAATCCTTCGATCGCCATCAATTGATCGCCCGGCTTTAGGCCCTTGGAGGCTGCGTCCGAACCCTCCTTCACCGCCGTAATCATGCAAGTGTCGCCGATGAAGCCCGCCTCCCAGCCATCTTCAACGAGAAATGGCCGACGCGGGGGCACGAAGAAAGTATGAGAGTCGTTGAGGGCATCCAAAAACCAGGCGATGACTCCGAACGCATCGCTGAGGCTTTGTGCCTCGCTGATCTTTTGTTCAGCTTCTTTGTATCGGGCGTCGAGATTCAATCCATGATAGGTCGCATCGTAATATTCTTTGCTCACCTTCTCATCGACATCCTTGAGCATCCGCAGTGCTTCATCACGCTGAAGAGAAGTCATAACATCGGCGGACCTCTTATCACCTGACGGGGCTTTGGAACCTAACAAGCTTATGAGGATGCCGAGACAGAGAGCGAGCCTGAGATGCGTGGCGCGGAGCATAGCCGCAAAGTACGCCAGAAGGATTGCTGGCGCAAGCTAGTTAATCACACAGCGTTGGTTGTGGGTCGTGAGGTGGCCAATCCCGCTAATCATTGCTATCCAAAAGGCTGGAGACTAACTATTCGGATAGTTCGCCAGCTATTCTGGGATTTCTCCAGGCGAAAGCTCGTCCACATAACACCACATCCACGCCTCTCCCGGTTCGATGGATCGAATCAAGGGATGCTTAACTCTATGGAAGTGTTTCGTAGCATGCTTGTTCTTGGAGGAGTCACAGCAGCCTACGTGGCCACACTCCAGGCAAAGCCGCAGATGGACCCACGTGTCGCCTAGCTTCACGCACTCCGGGCAAACGTGAACACTGGTATGGGTGACTTTAATCGTATTGAGGTGGGTGCAGGTTTCCGCCACTTGTATCCTCCTTCGCTCAGCGCTCCAGGGCGCTGCGGTCCCACTTCCCGAGATTAGCAGCAGCGTCGTACGTGCTCTGCAGAAATTCCAGCAATGCCGTTCTGGGAGAAGCTGCCGTGCGCACGTCATCGTACAGCAGCAGGAAGTTTTTCAATTCCGGATTGTAGAAAGCAGCCTTAGGAAGTACCGCTTGCTCGGCAAAGCCGGCTGGCTCCGGTGCTGCATAGGAATAGAACGCCGGTTTTGTCAGGCGGTCATCGCCCGGCCAGAAGCCCGCACTGCTAACTTCGTGCGAGTAGGCCTCTCGTGTAACCGGATCGACGCCTGGCCGCTCCGGCGCACGCCTGCCGGAAAAACGAGTGACCGCCAGATCGAAACTTCCCCAGAAAAAATGAACCGGACTGGCTTTGCCAAGAAAAGGCGCGCGGAACTCCTTAAGGACGTCATCCGCCCAGACCTGAATGTGCCAGAACCTTTGTGCCGACTCGGCATCGTACGACTTGTGCTCGTTATCTTGCTCGAACGGAATTGTCTTCTCAGGGGGGAGTTCGCACGGGGTCGTCCAGATCTTCACGTGAACGCCAAGTTCCGACAGCGCCGCCATCACCGACCGGTAAAACTCAGCCACGCTCTGGGGCTTTAGCGCCAGCTCTACGGCGTTGCCATCAGAAGTCTCGATCCGCAGCTTGTGATCGATGAAATCGAACCATGTCTCGACGTCTCCGTTCTCATACGGCATAACGGAGGTCGTCAGACCGCGGGCGTTCACGTACAGCGCCACATTCCACCAGTGATTCACCAGGGGTGTCAGCGCCAGGCGAATCTTGCCGACCACCTGCGTCCACATGTGCAGAGTCGCTAGTGTGTCCTTCCAGGAATCGTATGGCAACGGCGGCAGGCCCAGACCATCGGAACGAGGGTATGCCAAAGTAACACTCATCTGCCACCTCCTACCGGTCAATACTTTATACGATCCTGCGTCAGGTTGGCGGCTGCCAGGTTGCGCCGGGCCGTAAACATCGCCAACGTTCACAGATCACAAGCCGGCGTTCATCGGGCCAGTATAATTCTTGCGTTGCCGCAGGCCCTTATGACAATCATTAGACAAGACGATCTTATCCAGAGTGTTGCTGACGCGCTACAGTTCATCTCCTACTACCATCCCGTCGACTTCATCCAGAGTATGGCGAAGGCCTACGAGAAGGAGCAGTCGCCGGCCGCGCGCGATGCCATCGCGCAGATCCTGATCAACTCGCGCATGTGCGCCGAGGGCCACCGGCCCATCTGCCAGGACACGGGAATTGTCACGGTCTTCCTCAAGGTCGGGATGAATGTGCAGTGGGAGGCGACCATGAGCGTCGAGGACATGGTCAACGAAGGGGTGCGCCGCGCCTACCTGCACGAGGATAACAAGCTGCGCGCCAGCGTCCTCGCCGATCCGGCCGGCACGCGCAAGAACACGAAAGACAACACGCCCGCGGTGATTAACATGACGATCGTTCCGGGCGACAAGCTGGAGGTGATCGTCGCGGCGAAGGGCGGCGGCTCGGAAGCCAAGGCGAAGTTCGCCATGCTCAACCCGTCAGACTCGATTGTCGAATGGGTGTTGAAGACCGTTCCGACCATGGGCGCAGGCTGGTGTCCGCCGGGAATTCTCGGCCTCGGCATCGGCGGCACTGCCGAGAAGGCCATGCTGCTGGCGAAGGAATCGCTGATGGACAAGATCGACATTCAGGATCTGATCGCACGTGGCCCCAAGACAACTGCAGAAAAATTGCGCCTCGAGCTCTATAGGAAGATCAACCAGCTTGGCATTGGCGCGCAAGGACTCGGCGGACTGGCCACGGTCCTCGACGTCAAGGTGAAAGATTATCCAACCCACGCCGCGAATCTCCCGATCGCGATGATTCCCAACTGTGCCGCGACGCGCCATGCGCATTTTGTGCTCGACGGCACTGGGCCGGTGGCGCTGGAGCCACCCTCGCTGGACGACTGGCCGACGCTCACCTACGATCCGGTGGGCGCGCGGCGGGTGAATCTTGATACCGTCACCCGCGAGGAAGTCGCGACGTGGAAGCCGGGTGAGGTGCTGCTGCTCAAGGGCAAGCTGCTCACCGGCCGCGATGCGGCGCACAAGCGCATGACCGAAATGCTCACTCGCAAAGAGAAGCTTCCGGTCGACTTCAATAATCGCTTCATCTACTACGTTGGGCCGGTCGATCCGGTGCGCGATGAAGCGGTCGGTCCAGCCGGTCCGACGACAGCTTCACGCATGGACAAGTTCACCCGCCAGATGCTGGAGGAAACCAACCTGCTCGGCATGATCGGCAAATCGGAGCGCGGACCGGCGGCTATCGAAGCTATTCGCGACCACAAAGCGGTTTACCTGATGGCCGTCGGCGGTGCGGCGTATCTCGTCTCGAAGGCGATCAAGAAGTCGCGTGTGGTAGCCTTCCCCGACCTCGGCATGGAAGCCATCTACGAATTCGAAGTGGAAAACATGCCCGTGATGGTTGGCGTGGACGTAAACGGCAACTCTGTCCACGAAAGCGGCCCGAAGGAGTGGCAAGCCAAGATCGCGGAGCTAGTGGAGATTGGATAAGCAGCAAGACCAGGTGGCCGACGAGACCGTACGCTTTTCTTTAATTACCGCAACTGCGCTGGCGGCTGCTTTGAGAGGTATAACCAGGCCATCGCGTGCTTACGAAGAATTTCCTTCCTCCTCGCTCGATGCTCCAACCCAGCCTTTATTAGCGGGATAATCCCAATGGCAGGCAAGATCGTTTCGGGACTCAGTATTGATTTTAACGCCTACCCAGCGCTGAAGTGCTGGGCTAAGCTATGCCATGCCTACGGCATTGCTTCATCGCGGTCGAAACCGTGCTTTCTCGTCCCGACCACATTTGTGAGGCATTACGGATTCTGGCGACGCATCAACTTGCGCAATCATCTGTCTAAACGGAGGGTGATCGAATGTCCACCGTAACTCACTCCAGCACCCGCACCGAAAAAGATTCTCTTGGTCACAAGGAAGTTCCCGCTGACGCGTACTACGGTATTCAGACGGCGCGCGCGATTGAGAACTTTCCCATCAGCGGGTTGCGCGCGCATCCCATGCTGATTCGCGCCATCGCGATGGTGAAGGAAGCCGCCGCGATTGCTAATCGGGAGCTCGGCCTGGTCGACGCCAAAACCGCCGACGCCATCATCGAAGCCGCCAAGGAAGTCCAGCAGGGCAAGTGGGACGAGCACTTCGTCGTCGATGTCTTTCAGGCGGGCGCGGGCGTCAGCTTCCACATGAACAGCAACGAGGTCATCGCCAACCGCGCCTCCGAGCTGCTGGGCGGCGCGCGCGGCGAATACAAGCAGGTCCATCCCAACGATCACGTCAACTACGGTCAGTCGACCAACGACGTTTTTCCCACGGCGATGCGGCTGGCGGCGCTACTGGAGCTGGAGAAACTGTACTCCACCCTCGACAACTTCATTGCCGCGTTGAATGAGAAAGGCAAAGAGTTTCACCACATCCTGAAATCCGGCCGCACTCACATGCAGGACGCGGTTCCGATGCGCTTGGGACAGGAGTTCACCGCTTACGCTGGCGCGATCAAGCGTGCGAAAAAATCCATCCAGGAGCAGTCAGAGCTGCTACGCGAGATCGGGCTGGGCGGATCGGCGGTCGGCACCGGCATCAACACTCATCCGGACTACCGGCACAAAGCCATCGCCGAGCTTTCGCGCATCTCCGGGCAAAAGCTGCACGTGGTCGACGACATGCGCTATGCCATGCAATCGAACCTGGCGATGTCGAGCGTGAGTTCGGCGCTGCGCAATCTGGCGCTGGAGATGATTCGCATCTCCAACGATCTGCGCCTGCTCGCGTCCGGCCCAAACACTGGCCTGGCGGAAATTAACTTGCCTGCGTTGCAACCGGGCTCGTCGATCATGCCGGGCAAGATCAATCCGGTGATGCCCGAGCTGGCCGCCATGGTTTCGTTCCAGGTCGTCGGCTACGACACGGCCGTCGCTCTTGCAGTACAAGCCGGGCAACTGGAACTCAACGTCATGATGCCGACGATGGCTTACGGCGTACTGACGTCGATCACCATCATGACCAACATGCTGCGCCAGTTGACCGACTCCTGCATCAAGGGCATCACGGTCAATGAACAGCGGACCAATTACTACGTGCAAAGCACGGTCTCGCTTGCGACCGCGCTGAACCCATACACCGGTTATGCGAAAGCAGCGGAGATTGCGAAGGAATCGGTGAAGACCGGCAAGTCAATCATCGAAATTGCACGCCAGCGCGGCGATCTGACCGAGGAGCAGATTAAGGAGATTCTTGACCCCGCGCGCATGACCGAGCCAGTTTCGCCACTGGAGGCCGCGAAGGAGCGGGAGAGGATCAAAGCGAAGTAGCTATCAGCCGTCAGCCGTCAGCTAAAAGCCATTACCCGGCCCATCCCGTCAGCACGATCGACAGTTTGTTCTATGACCAGAGGCCCACGGGAGGCACGCTTCGCAGAGCGGTGCTTTGGCTGATAGCTGAGGGCCGACGGCTGACAGCTTCTCAGAACGCCCAGCGCAGCAGCGTCGCGCCCGACGTGAATCCCGCGCCCACCGCCGCCAGCAACACCAGGTTGCCCTTCTTCAGCTTGCCTTCTTCGATGGCGGTTTGCATGGCGAGCGGAATCGTGCCTGCAGTGGTATTGCCGTAACGATCGATGTTGATGATGACCTTTTCCATCGGCATCTTCAAGCGCTCCGCCGTGGCGACAATAATGCGCCTGTTGGCCTGATGAGCGATGAAGCAGTCCACGTCGGCGCCGGTCAGGCCGTTCTTGCGCAGCACCCGCTCGGTCATCTCCGCCATTTTCTTCACTGCGTACTTGAAGACCTGCTGCCCGTCCTGGTGGATATAGTGCATCTTCTTGTCGACCGTCTCGTGTGACGCGGGATGCAGGCTTCCGCCGCCAGGCATGTACAGAGACTGCCCGCCCACGCCTTCGATCTGGGCCTCCATATCGATGATTCCGAGATCTTCGCCTTCTTCCGCCGGCTCCAGCAGCACGGCGCCGGCGCCATCGCCAAAGATGATGCAGACGGCGCGATCAGTGTAATCAGTCATGATAGAGTTCACGTCCGAGCCGATCACCAGCACCTTCTTGTAGCGGCCCGACGCGATGAACTCGGCCCCAGAGTTCAGAGCGTAGAGAAATCCGGAGCAGCCGGCGGAAACGTCGAAGCCCCAGGTGCGCTGAATGCCCAGCTTGTGCTGCACCAGGCAGGCGGTGGAGGGATACATCATGTCGGGCGTGACTGTGCCGACCACGATGAGGTCGATCTCCTGCAGATCGATGGGGTGTGATTTCTGGAGGTTCTTGACGGCTTCCACGGCGAGATCGCTGGCGGCGACGCCTTTGTCCGCCAGATGGCGCTCGCGAATACCGGTGCGCTCCAGGATCCACTGATCGGTGGTGTCAACCATCTTCTCGAGGTCCTGATTGTTCAGAATGCGCGGCGGGACATAGGTGCCGAGAGCGGTGATTTTGGCGCGAATATTAGGCAATGATTGCTCCGTTGATCGCTTTTCGCCTTTCGCTCTTCGCTTTTCGCCAGAAGGACGCCCAAGATTCGGTGGAGTTCAGCGAGCCGCCCGACACAACCATGGCAGACTTCGCGACTGAAAGCGAAGGGCGAACAGCGAATGGCGAATAGCGGCCTCTAAGCCAGGCGCCAGTTGACCGCTGCACACGCACTGGCCTGCTACCGTTGCTTCCTTCCGGACCTGGCGGGTTTCACAAGATTGCGTTGCGCGGGACCAGCGCCCGACAAGCCCAATATAGCATCTCTTCGCGGCAGCGCGCGGGACTTGGGATGAGCGTGACGAGAGTGACTCCCGATCTGAGGACGACACGAGGATCGATGCTAAAATAAAGGGATTCCATGCAACTGAATCCCGATTCTGTGGCTTTGCTGGACGCCGTCGAACAACGTCCGTCTGCGGTCACTCCTAAGAAAATAGGATTTGTGAGTCTGGGCTGTCCTAAGAACCTGGTGGACAGCGAGGTCATGATGGGCCTGCTTGCGCAGGGCGGAGCCGAAATCACGGCACGTGCCGAGGACGCCGACATCATCGTCGTGAATACCTGCTCGTTCATTGACTCCGCCAAGCAGGAGTCGGTAGACACGATCCTGGAAATGGCGCAGCACAGGACTGCCGGCCGGGCGAAGAAATTGATCGTCGCCGGCTGCCTGGTCGAGCGCTACCGCAACGAAATCCAGAAGAACATTCCAGAAGTCGACGCTGTCGTCGGGACTGGCGAGCTTCAGCAGATCTTGCATGCCGCTGGAATCGAACCGGCGACAGCGTCCGGTAATTCGCCGTTCGTGATTCTGAACAGCCGTTCCGAAGGCGATGCCCGTGAGGCAGCCGGCAGGTTTTCCAAGGACGCCTGGGACGGTGCGATTGCCGACCTGCCAAACTATCTTTACGACGAGAACACGCCGCGCGTGCTGGCGACGCCGAAATATTCTGCATACATCAAGATTGCGGAAGGCTGCGATCATCCCTGCTCGTTCTGCATTATTCCGCAATTGCGCGGCAAGTTCCGTTCGCGCAGGTTCGAATCGGTTGTCGTTGAGGCGCAGCGTCTGGCACAGCAGGGCGTTCGCGAGATTACGCTGATCGGGCAGGACACTACGTGCTACGGCGAAGATCTCGGCCTGAAGGATGGTCTGGCGCTGCTGCTGGAGCGATTGGCGCAAATTGACGAGCTGCGCTGGATCAGGTTCCTTTACGCCTATCCCAACAAGATCACGGGCAGACTGCTGCACACTATTGCGAGCCATGACAAAATCTGTTCGTACATCGACGTCCCGTTACAGCACGCGTCACCGGATGTTCTGAAGCGGATGAAGCGCGGCGCCGGGGCGGACATTTTCCTGCGGTCAATCGAGAAGATGCGGCGTGAAATTCCTGAACTCACGCTGCGCACGTCGTTCATCGTCGGCTTCCCCGGTGAAACCGAGCAGGATTTTGAACAACTCTGCCAATTCGTACGCGAGGCACAGTTTGATTGGCTGGGCGTCTTCGGATACTCGGATGAAGAGGGCGCCGGGGCGTTTGATTTGCACGGCAAAGTTCCGGCGAAAGAGATCGAGCGCCGCCGCCGGAAGCTGATGTCGATGCAGAAACAGATCAGCCGCAAGAAGAAGCGCGCGCAGATTGGCCGGCAGTTCGATCTGCTGCTGGAAGGCCGATCGACAGAGACCGATCTGCTGTGGGAGGGCCGTACCGCGATGCACGCGCCTGAAATCGACGGAACGGTATACATCAACGATTTTGGCGAACATGAGGATGCACGCGAAGGCGAGTTTCACCGCTGCGAGATCACTGAAGCACACGACTACGATCTGGTAGCGCGCATCTTGTAGAGGAGCTGTCAGCTATCAGCTGTCGGCTCTGCCGTGATTTAGCTGAGAGCTGACGGCTGACAGCTGGCAGCTTGCTTATGAGTAAGAGACGCGCTCTTAGCCTTCGATGTCCCGGCTGCAAGAAAATTGTGCTGGCCTCCGATGCGGAGTTTCCTTTCTGCAGCGAGCGCTGCCGTCTGATCGATCTGGGCAAGTGGGCGAGCGGCGGGTATGTTATCTCCGCGCCGCTGAACGATCCGGAGACCGACACTTCCAGCTATCCTGAGAGTCATGGCAAAAAGCCAAACTGATACGGAGCAGCCGACTCCGCCGGCACCAGCTTGGGCGACTTTGGTTGCCACTTTTTTTGGAGCAGGACGCCTGCGGCCGGGACCGGGCACCTGGGGATCGCTGGCGACGGTGCTGCTGTGGTGGCTGCTGGCATCGCATCTGCCTCCGCCGGCGAGGCTCCCCATAATCCTGGGGCTGATCGTTATCGTGGTGGCGATCGGTATTCCTGCGGCGACGCTGGAAGAGCGAGGCTGCGGCAAGAAAGATCCGGGGCACGTTGTCATCGACGAAGTGGCCGGGCAACTGGTGACGTTTATCGCGTGCCCCATCGTGTGGCAAGCGCTGCTCGCTGGCTTTATACTTTTCCGAGTGTTCGATATCGTGAAACCGCCGCCGGTGCGGATGCTGGAAAAACTGCCGGGAGGCACTGGTATCGTGGTTGACGACGTGGGCGCCGGCGTTTATGCGCTGATTGTTTTGCAACTGCTGCTGCACTTTCGAGTTCTTCCGTAAGAGCGGACCTGGAACCCGCATCCTGAGCTGATTATGGATCGCAAGACGGGAACAAGAAACGTAAACGGCAAGCCGCACATCGATGCCATCGATCCCGTTTGTGCTTTGCCCGGTGGCGAAATCCGCATCGTGGGTAGCGGGTTGGGGCCGCACGAACTGCGCCGTCCCCGGGTCAGCTTTGGCGATGTGGACGGTCCTGTCATCATCAGCTCCGAACAATTCATTGTGGCGCGCGTACCCGACGGCGCTGCGTCGGGCGAGGTTGTGGTCTCGACCAATGGCTTCAAGAGCAATCCCCAGGAAGTCCGGGTTGCCGTGCCGATCGCGGAGAGCCTGCACCCCGTCGCCAATCCGGCGGTTGATGCGCAAGGCAATATCTACGTGACGTTCTCCGGCTCGCGCGGGCAAAAAGTTCCCATTGCAATTTACCGAATCGACGCCAATTTCACCGTCAAGCCGTTTGTGCACGAGATGATGAACGCCACCGGCCTGGCGTTCGATCGCTCGGGCAGTTTGTATGTCTCGTCGCGCTATGACGGCACGGTGTACCGGGTCGCGCAAAACGGCACCATGACTTCTTACGCTGAAGGCATGGGGGTTGCGACCGGTATCGCTTTCGATCGGCTGGGCAATCTGTACGTGGGCGACCGCAGCGGGACCATCTTCAAAATCAGCCGCGACCGCCAGATTTTCGTCTTCGCCACCATCGAGCCCAGCGTTGCGGCCTATCACCTCGCCTTCGGCAAGAACGGAAACCTGTACGTTACCGGCCCCACCACATCGAGCTTCGATGCGGTCCATGAAGTCGATCCGCATGGCGAAGTCAGCGAGTTCTATCGCGGGCTAGGACGCCCGCAGGGGCTCGCGGTGGATGTTGATGACAATCTTTATGTCGCGGCCTCGCACGGCGGCCGGCGCGGCATTGTAAGAATCACTCCTGACCGCAAGGCGTCGCTGGTTGTCTCAGGACATAATTTGGTGGGACTGGCGTTCGCTCCGGGACGCTCCGCAGTGCTGGCCACCACCAGCGGCGTGCATCACCTCTCATGGGACATTGAAGGGCGATCGCTGCTGCCGGAAAGCTAGCACTTGGCATTTGGGTCTTAGCATTTGGCGAAAGCTCTAGAGTTTCTTGCTAATTGCCGACTGCTAATTGCTAACTGCTGCTTTTGCTAGACTGAATTTGTGATTGCGGAAATCATCGCCATCGGCTCGGAGATGCTGACTCCGTATCGCCAGGACACCAATTCCCTGTTTCTTACCGAACGCCTCAATGAGATGGGCATCAGTGTCGCATTCAAGACTGTGGTTGGCGACAACCTGGATCACCTCGTCTCAGTCGCGCGGACGGCGATTGCCCGCGCGGACATTGCCATCTTCATGGGCGGCCTGGGGCCCACGCAGGACGACCTGACGCGCGAGGCCGTGGCGGCGGCGCTTGGCATCGAACTGAAGCGCGATCACGCTCTGGTCACGGAGATGTACAAGCGCTTCGCCGAGCGGCGCATCCAGATGCCGGAGAACAACGCACAACAGGCAGACATTCTGCGGGGCGCGGTCGTGCTGCCGAATGCCAAAGGCACGGCGCCGGGGCAGTGGCTGGAGACCAAATACGATGACAGGCCGCGAATCGTCGCGCTGCTTCCTGGCCCTCCGCATGAGTTGCGGGCCATGTGGGAAGCCGAATGCGCGCCCCGTTTGCGCGACAAGGTGCCTCCTGCGGCAATCGCCAGCCGCGTGCTAAAGGTTGCGATGATGGGCGAGTCGGCGGTCGATCTCCGCACCGCTCCGATTTACAAGAAGCACCCGAATGTCGAGACCACGGTACTGGCGGGACAGGGGCAGGTTGAGTTTCACCTGCGCGCGACCGCGGCGACAAAAGACGAGGCGCAAGCGGAAGTGGACCGGCTGGCAGGCGAACTGGAAGACGAGCTGGACGATGCGGTGTTCTCTGCGCAGGGTGAGTCGCTGGAAGAAATTGTCAACTACTACCTGCAGATGCGAAACGTGAAGCTGGCCGTGGCCGAGTCGTGCACGGGAGGAATGATCGCCGAGCGCATTACGTCGGTTCCCGGCAGCTCGCGCTCGTTCCTGGGCGGGGCGGTGGTTTACTCCAATGATCTCAAGACGCTGTTCGCCGACGTTCCGCCGCTGATGATTGAAGCGCACGGCGCGGTGAGCAAAGAAGTGGCGCTGGCCCTGGCGGAAAACATTCGCGAGCTGTGCAACGCCGATATCGGCGTCGGCGTAACCGGAATCGCCGGTCCTGGCGGCGGCACGGAAGAGAAGCCGGCGGGCCTGGTTTACGTCGCGGTCACCAATGGTCATAAACACGAGGTGGTGCAGCGCCGCTTCTTCGGCGACCGCGAGCGAGTGCGGCGATGGACCAGCCAATTGGCACTCGACCTGGTGCGCCGCATGTTGATGTGAGAAGAAGCAATTAGCAGTTAGCAATTAGCAATTAGCAGTTAGCAATTAGGAAACAACCGGAAACTGCTCAGGTGCTGCTCACAATCAGAGCTTAATCAGAGCTGCCTTAGCAATTGGCAACCGCACCGGCTCAAGCGAATGCTGGGCCGGGCAGGAAACATCTGAGATGCGTCTCTTTGTAGCGCTTGATATCGATTCGGAGATCCGGCGGCGGATTGGGGAATTTCGCAACCAGATGCGGACACTCGCGCCCGATGTGCGCTGGGTGGGGCCGGAAACGTTTCACGTAACACTTCAGTTTTTGGGTGAGACGCAAAAGCTGGATGAGATTCGCAGCGCGTTGCAGCAGGTCAAAGGCCCAGCAGTCCCGTTGACGTTTCGCAGTACCGGGTTTTTCCCAAATGCGAAATCGCCGCGGGTGTTTTGGGTTGGGATCGAGTCGGACGAGCATTTGCAGCAACTGGCGAATTCAATCGGCGAAGCGCTGAAGCCGCTGGGGTTCAAGCGCGACGCCGGCCCATACAAGCCCCACTTGACGCTGGCTCGTGCGGGCAGCGGCCGGCCCAAGCCGATTCGCGGAGAAGACTCTGCGCCGGGACTGCTCGCGGTGCGGGTCAAGCTCGAGGGCCTTGCGCCGGTCGAGTTCGGTACAATGACGGCGCACGAGTTCTATCTTTACGAGAGCAAACTGTCACCGGCGGGCGCGCAGTACACGAAACTGGCAACGTACTCACTGAAGTGAGGCCGCGCTTTCCAAACCGAAATGCAGGAGGCAAACGTTGGTATTCCGTGGGCGTTTTCGAAGTGGCTTGGCGGCGCTCGTCTCCAGCTTGGTCCTGACGTTGGCGGCGAGCGCGCGGATTATCCCAATGGCTGCTTATGACGACAGCGCGACGGTACAAGGCGAATCCCAGGCGAACAAATATCCGCTTATCCTGACGGTTACAAGTGCAGCCCGCCACACCCATAAGGGCGTAACCACCACAACTGGAACCGGCGTGCTGGCGTCGAAGGACGACCCATCCAAGCCCCCGGAGAACATCAACTTCCAATGCGATACCGGCGTTTTCAGCCATGCCGGGAAAAATGTTTATATGGCACGCGCGCATAAGCCGTATCAGCTCAAGATTGCAGCGCGTGAAATGGGCAGCGACAAGGTGAAAGAATTCACCTGCAAGTATTAACCGCGCCTTGACTAAACTTGTCCTCATCATCGTCGCTGTCTCGTACTTGCTGGGATCGATTCCGTTCGGCTATGTGCTGGTGCGGATGTTTCGTGGGCAGGATGTGCGCAAGAGCGGCAGCGGCAACATCGGGGCGACGAACGTCGCGCGCACCGGAGCGAAGGGACTGGCGATTGCAACGCTGTTGCTCGACGCGCTGAAGGGCTACGCAGCGGTAGCGTTCGCCTTCTGGATTGCCAGCAGGCAGCGCTTCGAAGGACCGATTCCCATCAGCGTTTACGATCGCATGGCAGTAACCATGAGCAGCCATACAATATTTTTGCTGGCGGCGCTGGCGGCCTTTGTCGCAATTCTGGGACACATGTTCCCTGTCTGGTTGGGGTTCAAAGGCGGCAAGGGAGTGGCTACCGCGGCCGGATCATTCGTGGCTTTGGCGCCGCGCGCTATGCTGGTAGCGCTGGTAGTGTTTGTTGTGGTGGTGGCGCTGACGCGCTACGTTTCCCTTGGCAGCATCGCCGCGGCTGCGGCATTTCCGTTGTGCGTGTGGTGGCTGGGCCCGGCGGAAGGCACCAGCGCCCCAATCCTGTTGCTCATCGCCGCCTCATCGCTGCTGATCATCCTGCGGCACAAAGACAACATCCGGCGGCTGCTGACAGGCAGGGAAAGCCGTTTTCGTTGAGGGTGATTTCGAGATTGGTATGACAGTAAAAAGATCATCTCCTCAGGGGCTAAAGCCCAGGTTTTATGTGGCTCGGGACGGCACGGCTAAAGCCGTGCCCTTTCAAAGCTCGCCGCGATCGACTTCTCCCGCAGGCTGCGCGGCCGTGTCCTTTCAAAGAACGAGGTTCGACACGCACTCAAGGAAGAACTCTTTGTGAGCGAGATTGCAGTCATCGGCGCGGGGGCGTGGGGCACGGCAATTTCCATTGTGCTGGGCCGCAAGAAGACGCACAATGTGCGCCTGTGGGCACACGAGGCCGAAGTCCGCGCCAGCGTCGCCGCAGCTCGCGTGAACCAGATGTTTCTGCCGGGACACGCAATCCCGGAAGCCGTTCGCTGCACCAACAGTTTCGAGGAAGCGCTGCACGGCGCGGAGATCGTGGTCAGCGTCATGCCCTCGCACCACACGCGCCGGGTCTTTCAAGCGATGCGACCGTATCTTCGGCCGGAGATGCTGTTCGTCAGCGCGACCAAGGGCATCGAGAACGACTCACTGCTACGCATGACCGAGGTCATTGCCGAACTTCTGGATAGCGGAGCCGACGGATTCCGGCCTCGCATTGGCGCCCTCAGCGGGCCGAGTTTTGCCAAGGAGGTTGCCAAAGGCGATCCGACCGCGATCACCATCGGCTCAACCGATAGAGATCTTGCCGTGACGGTGCAAAGGGAATTCAGCGACCCGCATTTCCGCGTTTACACCAATGACGATGTGGTCGGGGTGGAACTGGGAGGCTCGCTGAAGAACATCATCGCCATCGCGGCGGGAATTTTGTTCGGGCTTGACCTGGGACACAACACCGTGGCTGCGCTGATCACACGCGGCTTGGCGGAGATGACGCGGCTGGTGGTCGCCTGCGGCGGAAGAGCAGCGACCATGGCCGGCCTGGCTGGGCTTGGCGATCTCGTGCTGACGTGCACCGGAGGGCTGTCGCGTAACCGCAGTGTGGGCGTCGAACTGGGGCGGGGACGCAAGCTGGGCGACATTATCGAGGACATGCATGGCATGGTTGCCGAGGGCGTGCTCACCACCAACGCCGCGGTTGGGCTGGCACGCAAAGCCGGCGTCGAGATGCCGATCACCGAGCAGATGCATGCCATTCTGCAACAGGGCAAGGGGGTGGAGGACGCCATTCGCGACTTAATGGGACGCCCGTCTACCAGCGAAGTGGGGCTGGTCGGTGGTTAGCCGGTGAGCTCGGTAGTCCGGGTCAAGACATGCGGCTTTGTGCGCTTCTTTCGCATCTAAATGTTTCGAACGGTCGTAGCAGTTCACATGCATGTCCTAGATACAGCATGCAACGAACGGAAAGCAGCTTGCGGCGTCATGTATATCGGGTCGGCCATGCCGTCGTAGGCACGGGCGCAGCGGTCCTTCTTGGTTGCTGCGTTGCTCTTGCACAAACGGAGAGCCCTGGACTGACTTCGCTGCCTTCGGCCGAGCAGGTGATCCAGCGAAATCAGGATTCTTTCAGCGGCTCCATACCACAAGGCAAAGCAACTTCCGGGATCATCGACCTTACCGTGGAAGATGCGCTGGACCGAGGACTGAAGTACAACCTGGGACTCTACTTGAGCGAACGCGCCACGGAGCTGAGCCGCGCTGCCCGGCTGCGTACTCTGAGCGACCTGATACCGGTGGTGAACGGAAGCTTCACGGAGCAGGCAGAGCGGCTCAACCTGAAAGCGTTTGGGCTTAGTTTGCCTGGGGTTCCAAGCGCGATTAATTTTGGTCTGACCGAACTACAAGCCAGCGGCAACTGGAATCCGCTAGATCTGCATTCCATCACCAATCTGCACGCGGCCTCGCAAAACGTGAAGGCTGCACAATTCAGCTATCGTGATGCGCGCGACACGGTGGTGCTGGCAGTGGGAGCGAACTATCTGCTGACCATCGCCAACGAATCTCGGGTCACTTCGGCTGAAGCGGAACTGAAGGCAGCGCAGGCGCTCTATCAGTTGGCGGTCGACCAGGAGAATGCAGGCCTTGCGCCACAGATCGATACGCTGCGTGCGAGGGTACAGTTGCAGACGCAACAGTCGATCCTCATCCAGGCACAAAACGATCTGGAGAAGCAGCGCATTGCGCTGGCGCGGGTCATTGGACTGCCAGTGCAGCAGAAATTCAGGCTGGTCAACCGCGTGCCGTATCATCCATTGCCGGAAACCGAACTTGCGGACGCGTATGAGCGGGCGTTAAAGACGCGTCCGGATTACCAGGCAGCTTTGGCCTCTTTGCGCGCGGCGCAGTACAGCCGCGATGCCTCGTGGCAGCAGCGGCTGCCAAACATTGGCTTCGCAGTCGATTACGGCATTTTGGGCTACCATCCGGATTCGTTGTCGCCCAACTGGACGGCCGCTGCCACGCTTAACATCCCGATATTTCAGGGCGGCAAAGTGGAAGCGGACGTCCAACAGGCTGACGCGACCCTGAAGGAGCGCCAGGCACAAGTGGACAATCTGCGGGGAAGCATTGAGCAGGACATCGATGACGCACTGCTCGATATCAAGGCCGCTGCACAGCAAGTGGAAGTGGCGAAGACGGGACTGGATTACGCCCAGCAGACGCTGGAGCAGTCGCAAGACCGCTTCGCCGCCGGCGTGACCAACAATGTGGAAGTGATTCAGGCGCAGCAGCAGCTGGCGTCGGCCAATGAGCAGTATATCGCCAGCCTGTATGCGCACAATATCGCCAAGGTACTGTTGGCGCGTGCCATCGGCAATGCGGAGCAGGCGGTGAAGCAGTATTTGACTGAGCCCGGAAGCGTGGAACCGGCCAACCCCGGAACCCAGCCCAGTACCCCGAGCGCTCCGGCGCCAGCGCCAGGAACAGTTCCCAACGCTTCGCCAACTGCTTCCGGAGTAGTGGGACAAGTTAACCCTGTGCAAATTACCCAGCCAGCAGCCGCGGCTGCGATGCGAACGCCGAAGGGCGAGCAAGATAAACTCGCTGCCCCGCCCTAACCAAAGGGTGGCTAAAACGGGGCACTCCGGGCCGCTCGAAAGCATGGAAGCCCCGGTGTTTCGTCTGCCGTAGTCTGCCATCAATAATTGCAAAACAGTTTGGAGAACGTATGAGTCCGACCACGACCGAGCCAAACGAAATAGAACACTCTGAGCCGCAGGGCGAGCACCATGAGGAGAGCCCCGATGCGGAGCTTCGCCATCGGGCCGGAGACCGTCGCAGCCTGTTTCAGAAGCACCCGGCCGCAAAACCGATTTTGTTTCTGGTAGCAATTGTCGCTGTGTTGCTGGTTGCCTGGTTCTGGTGGGAGAGCCGGCAATGGGAAGACACCGATGACGCGCAGGTCGACGGTCACATCTATCCCATCAGCGCGCGGGTCAGCGGACAGGTCATCAAGGTGAACTTTGACGATGGTCAAGTGGTGCACAAGGGCGATGTGCTGGTGACGATCGATCCCACGGACTACACGGTTGCGCTGGAGCGCGCCCGGGCCGACTACGAGGACTCGCAGGCGCAAGCCGAGGCCGCACGCTATGGAGTGCCCGTATCCAGCGTAGGTTCGTCCAGCCAGATTCGCTCCGCCAGCGCCGATATGGCTTCGGCCCAGGCGGGAGTAGCAACTGCTCAGAAGCAATCCGAAGCGGCGCAGGCCCAGATTACCGAGGCCGAAGCGAACGCGCTGAAGCTAAACAAAGATGTCGAGCGATACCGGCAACTGCTGGGCAAACGCGAGATCTCGCAACAGCAGTTCGATGCTGCAATCGCGGCAGCCGACGCTGCCAATGCAACTGTCGACGCGAGAAAGGCCGACCTGCTGGCGGCGAACGCCCAGGTAAAACAGGCGCAGTCGCGGATTGAACAGGCCAATGCCGAGATCAAGAATGCACAGATCACCCCCAAGACCGTGGCTGCAACCAAGGCCAGAGCCGAGTCAGCCGACGCGCAGGTCTTGCGCTACAAGGCCGCGCTGGACCAGGCCCAACTGAATCTTTCCTACACGACGATCGTTGCCCCGGTCGACGGGGTGGTGGGAAAGCGCTCCGTGCAAGTGGGATCCAATGTCGCCATCGGCCAGGATCTGTTGGCCGTGGTTCCGCTAAACGATGTCTGGGTTACGGCCAACTTTAAGGAGACCCAGCTTACCCGCATGCACCCAGGGCAGCCGGTCAGGATCAAGGTCGATACGTATGGGGGCAAAAAGTGGGACGGCCACGTTTCCAACATTGGTGGGGCCACTGGAGCCATCTACAGCTTGTTACCCCCTGAGAATGCCACTGGCAACTACGTAAAGGTGGTGCAGCGCCTCCCGGTGCGGATTGACTTTGATGGTAACGACAAGCCGGACTTCAACCAGGATGGCTTGCTCCGCCCAGGAATGTCGGTCGAGCCGGATGTCAAAGTTCGATAAGCCTTGCAGCATCTGGTGGGCACGGGAGGAAATGGCTGCTTTCCTTGATAACTTTCAGGGAGCCGTCGCCAGAAAAGCGCAAACCACAGAGCAGAGACGCTTTATAGCTGCTTAAGTCCAGATATTCCCGAATTAGACCAAGCCAACTATTCTGCAACCAAAAGGGCAACCCCTCTCAAGAATTTGAGTGAACAATTCGGACAAATCCGGCATACTCTGGGTAAGGATGCCTCTCTCTATGAATTTCACGGCCTTGCCGAACCTGATAGCTCTGGCCATTTTAGTGGTAGTGTTTTGGGCGATCTCGCGCAAAGCCACCAGCGAGCATGTACAACTATGGCTCATCGGCTGGGCCCTCGTTCTGTTGCACTTCGCGTCACAATTCCCGGTATTCGCTGAAAATACATGGAGCCGTGTGGCGGAGGCCGTCAGTCTTGGCACGCTGGTTCTGGCGAGTATTGCATTTCTGATTTCGGTTTCCGCGATGGCCTCGGATCGCCGGAGCCGAGTGTTGCTAGCTACCGCTATCGCTGTGCCCACTCTTGCATATACCAATGGGCTAACCTGGGGTATCGGCAACGCCAATTACTATTACTTCTGGATAGCACTTGGAGTGCTGGCGCCACTGGCGTTTTTCTGGCGGTATAACCAACACAGGCATGGTCACGCCGCCATCGCGGTCGTGAGCAGCGCGGTGGCAGCGGGAATAGTCGGTTGGGGGGTAGCTCGGGGTAATCCAGAATTGGGCATCACGGTTATGCTTGCCGCCCTGAATTTTGTGGCCGCCTTTCTGTACTGGAACCACCACAACCGGACTACCGCGGGAGTTCTGACAGCGGTAATCGGATTTGCCTTATGGGGCGCGGTGTTTCCCACGGCGCTTTTGCTGGGAATCCTGGCGCCTTCCGCGAAGGTTGAGTCCGAGGTGTGGAACATTCCAAAGTACCTGGTAGCTGTAGGCATGATCCTCACCCTCCTGGAGGACCAGATTGAGCGAAGCACATACCTGGCCTATCATGACGAGTTGACGGATTTGCCCAACCGGCGACTGTTGGAGGACCGGCTCGATCGAGCCCTGGCACAAGCCGAGCGCTCCAGAGGCAAGGTCGCCGTTTTTGTCCTGGACCTTGATCACTTCAAGGAAGTGAATGATAACTTCGGCCATCGGGTAGGAGACATCGCGTTGCGAGAGGTTGTGGCACGGCTCGGGAGCCGCATTCGAGCTTGCGATACGCTGGCGCGTTCGGGCGGCGACGAATTCACCGTCATCAGCCAGGTAGACAATGTGGAAGGACCGCGGGTACTGTTGTCGGCTATGGAGTCGGCGCTTTCTGACCCAATTGTTGTCGAAGGCAAACAGGTGCGAACCGGACTCAGCATTGGGCTGGCGCTATACCCCGATGATGGCAGCGATCCGGACCAGCTTCGCGCGGCGGCTGATCGTGCCATGTATGCGGCAAAAAGGGCCTCTCGGCACTGCGATCCGCTTGACCCAGTGCCCCAGCCTTCCTTTTAGGCTCGCCCTCGTACCGCATGGTGGAGTTTTTTTTGGCGGACAAGAGTCTAAGTCCGAGGTTATTTTCCACCACTTTATGGATCATCCACGAAAGTGACTGTAGTAAATCACTTCCCCGGCATGTGCAACAACTTTCCTCTTTTCTTGCCGGTTAGTTTCAAAAGATGTTGAAGGATAAGCAGTTAGAAGAAATCGCGATGGAATCGAAAGTGCACTACGTAAGTCGCTTGGTCTGTTTCCCAGTTGTGTCCTTGTGTGCGCGGCGGACTGAGCCATGTCCGGAACGACCTTAGGTGAGGCGACTATGAGAAAGATTGCTCTTGCGCTCTTTGTGGTTTTAGTGACCGCTCTGGGGGGCTACGCCCAGAATTGCACGATGGAAACTTACAACAACTACCTTGGCTCCGGCTTCCAGTGCACCATCAACGACCAGACGTATTCGTCCTTCAGCTACAGTGATACGAGCAATCCGCCCGGTTTTGGGATTCCGGCGGGGAGCATAATGGCGATACCGATTACCACGCCTGGCGATCCGGGACTTCAGTTTACCGGACCGTGGGGGGTGTCAACCTCCGGTGGAATACTGGCACAGGACTCCGAATTCGACTGGACGGTCACCAGTACTTCGCTGATCACCGACCTGAGCCTTTCGATTGCCGGCGTTGGTTTTTCGGGAACTGGCGCCATAAACCTTGACGAAACCGCCTGCTTGGGAGCCATACTGCCCTCTTGCACGGGCGGCACCACTGTCACCCTCTCAGTTTTCGATAGCAGCGCCGGCCAACAGCTTTTTGACGAGATAACTTTTGCGGGAGTGCATGAAATCTCTGTCGAAAAGGACCTTTTAGTGTCAGCCGGCACGAATGGAAGCGCGGAAGTTTCGGTAATTACCGACCAGTTCTCAGAAGGCACTAGCGCGGTTCCAGAGCCTGGAACGTTGAGCATGATGGGATTGGGAGTGGTCGCACTGGCCGGATTTGCGCGTCGCAAGTTCAACCTGTAGTCGAAGTCGTCTCACCTGCAAGGACCCAAAGCCGGAGCTGTTTGCTCCGGCTTTTGATTTCCCAGCCTCCGGCCGGCCCCAAATGTGGTAGGTTAGTTTTTGCCGGAGGGACGGTGTGAAGAGGCTGATTTTCCTTCTTATCTGGGGACTGGTAACTGGCTGCGTTCTTGCGCCGGCGGCGGGCGGGCAAACCGCGCCGTCGGCGAAGCAATTTTACGGAATCTGGTACCCCTACCCGACTGGCAATCCCAGCACAGATTCTATTCGTTATGAGTTCCGTCACAATGCCGCCACTGGCAAGGACGAAATGACGGTCACGCGCACTTGCCCGGGTGAATATCGCACCACCATCGCCAAAGCTGTCTCTCCAATCGAGATTTCGGAAAACACCATCCAGGTGCTGAAGAGCGCTTATGACAGTCAGGTTGGCGAAGGCGATACGGTGTGCCGGGTGAGCGTGGCAGCAGATCTCATGAGCTACACGATTTCAGAGAGCGGCACGCAGATCACGATAACTGACCCGGGTGGCAATCCCGACCTTTTGGAACTGGTGCGTCAGGATGTGGTCCCCCAGACCGTGGTGCCGGCGAAACTTTCCGGAAGCTGGTTATGGCCACCTTCCGAGGAGAAGGATACAAACATCCAAGTAAGATTTGTGCTCTACAACAGCGCAGACAGCAACACCGGCAATCTCCGGCAGATCATGAGGTGTTCCAAAGGCAACGACTCACTTCTGGCCCAGGTTGATTCGGCGATCACCGTGAATAACGATCAAATCACAATCCTGGATTCCGCTTCCCGCGAGGAACGGAATGGAACATTTACCTGCAAGGCCACACTAACCGCCGAGACCTTGCATTATGTGCTATCGCCAAATGGCGAGATTATGACCCTTTCCAAGCCCGGCGAAAAGCCCCTTGTCCTCACGCGGGAGCATTAAGCCCGTCGAAAGTATTTGACCATGCCTCGCAGGTTCCTTCGTGCTGCATTGTGCCTGTTTCTGGTTCTGGCTCCAGCCAGTCTGTCGCTGCAGCATGCGGTGCAGGCGCAGCAGATGACACAACGGTTGATCCTGAAGGATGGCTCGTATCAGTCGATAACAAAGTATGAGATTCAGGGCGATCGTGTGCACTATCTCAGTGCGGAACGCTACGAGTGGGAAGATGTTCCCGCGTCGCTGGTGGATTGGGACGCCACCAGGAAATACAATGAGGCCCTCGCCAGCGGTAAGCTGCATACGAGGATGGTGGAAACACCCGAAGAAAAAGAGGAGCGCGAAAAGGAAGCCGCCAATTCGCCCGAGATTGCGCCAGGATTGAATCTGCCGGGAAGCGGCGGTGTGTTCTTGCTGGACGAATTTCAGGGCAAACCGGAGCTGGCGGAGATCGTGCAGAATGGCAGCGAGGTGGATAAGAGCGGCGCGAAAAGAAGCGTGCTGCGAGCCGCGATCAACCCGTTGGCCGGCAATAAGCGGGCCTTCGAGATCAAGGGAGAGCACGCGCAGATTCAATCGCACGTACCGCTTCCGGCCATCTACATCGACATTGACGAGGGTCTTCAGAACCAGGCTGCGCTGGCTGAGCACTTCCGGCTGGTTCGGGCTACGGTGAAGAAGGACGCGCGCGTGATCGGCAACGTGAAGGTGAGCGTGGGTGGCAAAGTCAGCGAGCAAATCAGTTTCCTTCCTGTCAGTGTTTCCAAGCTGGGGACCGGCCGGTGGGTGAAGCTGACACCAAGCCAGAACCTGACGCCGGGCGAGTATGCGGTGGTCGAGATGCTGACCCCGGAGGAAATGAACCTGTACGTTTGGGATTTCGGCGTCAATCCCAATGCGCCAGTCAATCCGAACACATGGCAGCCTGTACCGGCGAAATGACGTGCAGCTTGCGGTTCTGATGCTCGTCGAGAACGCCAGCGCTATTCCCGGGTTTGACACTGTAATGCGCACTTCTTATCATTCGGCAGACAATCCCGGATAAACTCAGGTCCAGGAAAGGGAGAAGGTGGGCTCATTTGGCGAGCGTCTGCGTCGGGAACGCGAGATGCGCGGCGTCTCGCTCGACGAGATTGTCGCCAGCACCAAGATCGGAAAACGTCTGCTCCTCGCGCTGGAACAGGAGCACTTCGATCTGCTTCCCGGTGGAATCTTCAACAAGTCTTACGTGCGCGCTTACGCCAAATGCGTCGGGATTGATGAAGACGAAGCTGTCGCCGACTATCTGCAAGCCGCAAATGAAGCTCCGCCTGACGCCCGTGTCATCGCCAATCAACATGCTTCCTTCCATTCCGATCGGCCGATCCGCCGCTCGGGCTTCCCGATTCTGCCGGTCCTGATCCTGCTGGTCGTGGTGGCAGGAGGAATCGGCGGCTGGAAGGTCTATCAGGACCATCGCAACGACCGCAAAGAGCGCCTTGCAGCGTCGGCGCCGGTTGACGTTTCGCCGCAGCCGGCGAGCGCGGCTGCGCCAGTTGCCGGCGGCAATGGGTCGGCTGATCAAGTTTCGTCCGCGCAGCAGGTCCAAGTCTCGCCTACGAGCCATGCTACGACGCAATCCGCATCGTCTGCGGGCACGGCTGTCGTCCCTTCGACAGAACCTGCGACGGCTGGGAAAAATCCGGCAGAAGAGTCTCCCGCCAACCTGCCCGCCGCAACTCCTTTTGAAGTAACCGTTCGTCCCAAAGATAGTGCCTGGGTTTCGATTAAGTCCGACGGCAAGTATGTGGTTCGCGGCATCATCAAGCCTCCCGACGTGAAAGCGATTCATGCCATCACGCAGGTCGTCTTCTACACCGGCAACGCCGGAGCGGTGGAAGTCTCGTTCAACGGCAAGAGCGTTCCTCTGACCGGCGGCGCAAATGAGGAGCAGGTGCTGGTTTTCGACTCGCGTGGTGTGCTGCCTGCTGTGCGATCAAAAACGGCCGCACCATGAAGCAGCCCAGTCGCAACGCTCCGCCCATATCCATGAAAAACGTCGGCGAGAATGTGGTTCGCATTGAAGCCGAGGCGTTGCGCGCTCTGGCGGATCGCCTGCACGGCCCCATGTCCGCTAGCTTCGACCGTGCCGTCGATCTGCTGTACGGTTGTGCGGGACGCATCGTGGTCACCGGCATGGGCAAGAGCGGCCTGATCGCGCGCAAGGTTGCCGCCACCCTCACCTCCACCGGAAGTCCCGCTCTGTTCCTCCATCCGGCCGAAGCCATGCACGGCGACCTGGGCATGGTGGTGCGCGGCGATGTCGTGCTGGCGCTCTCCGCCAGCGGCGAGACCGGCGAGATCCTGCAATTGCTGGCCACTGTGAAGCGCCTGGGCGTGCCGCTGATTGCCATGACCTGCGACGAGCTGCACTCCACGCCGGACGAGCCACGCACTCTTTCCACCCTGGCGCAGGCCGCCGACGTCGCCCTAGACTGCTCGGTCGCACACGAAGCCTGCTCGCTGGGACTTGCGCCCACCGCCTCCACCACGACCATGCTCGCACTCGGCGACGCGCTGGCCGTCGCGCTCTCCCAACGCCGCGGATTCAAGGAGGAGGACTTCGCCAACTTGCATCCCGGAGGCAAGCTGGGCAAGCGCTTCGCTCGCGTCTCCTCGCTGATGCACAGCGGCGATGCGGTGCCTTGCGTCGCGCCCGCCACTCCCATGGGTGAGGTGATCTACGAGATGTCGCGCAAGGGCCTTGGTATGACGACGGTGGTGGAAGGCGAAAAGCTCGTCGGCCTCATTAGCGACGGCGACCTGCGCCGTCTGCTGGAACATCACGGCAAGCACGTTCTCGACTTGACCGCCGGGCAATGCATGACGCGCTCGCCCAAAGTCGTCTCGCCTGACGTCTTCGCCATCGCCGCACTCGACATCATGGAGCAGAAGAAGATCACTTCCCTTCCCGTGGTCGACGAAGCCGGGCGGCTGCTGGGCGTGCTGCACCTGCATGATCTGTGGGGCACGCAGATGCTGTGAACTGGATGTTCTACAGTGACTCCGGCCAGCGCTGCGACGCGTGCAAGATTGCCAGTACCTGAATCTCTTTCCCAATAATTGCGTAAGCGACGATGAATGGCGTTCGCGGCACGACCATCTCCCGCGTGCCCGCAATCCTGCCTCTACGTCCCGCCGACGGAAATCGTTCAAGAAGGTCAATCGAGCTGAGGATCCGCTTCATTTGAGAAGCGGCGGCTGAACTGCTCGTGGCCTGGAGATATTCGTGAGCGGAAAGAAGCTGCTGCAACGCCCGAGGGGTCAGGCGAATTTTCATTGGTCGAGCCGTTTCATCCAGTCAGCCCTGACCTTGTCATAGTCGACCAATTTCCCCGCACGAGCTTCCTCCAGACCTTTCTCGATCTGCTCAAGGTGGTATTCGTGCACCGACAAATACTGCTCGACGGCTTCATTCAAAAGATAGCTGCGGTCGCGGTCAAGAGACCGTGCCAGACGGTCGAGCGCCTTAATCTTCTTGGGATTGGCCCGGAAGGTGATCGTCTGCTTTTCCATGGCATCAATAATACCATGTATTACAGCATATTTTATAAGAACGACCGGCGATGAGTTTTCCTCTTCGCGTTGGACAAAGAACCGGTTGAGAGCTGGGCCCTTCCGGCTATTTCGATCACAGGGTCGAGCTGAGAGCTGACGGCTGATAGCTGACGGCTTGCTCCTAGAACGGTATATCTTCGTCGGTGATCTCCGGCCCACCGCTGCTGGCTGCGGGTGGAGCTTCGGACTCGGGTGTGCGCTGGTCGAAGCCACCGGACTTGCCCGCTGCGGAGCGTCCGCCGTAACCACCGCCTTCGCCGCCGCCCTCGCGCGGTCCGCCCAGCAGCACCAGGTCGTTGATGATGATCTCGGTCTTGTACTTCTTCTGGCCGGTCTCCTTGTCATCCCAGGAGTCGTTATGCAGGCGGCCTTCGATGTAAACCTTGTTGCCCTTCTTCAAGTACTCAGCCGCGATTTCAGCCGTGCGCTGGAAGGCCACCAGGTTGTGCCATTCCGTGCGGTCCTGCCAGTTGCCTTCTTTGTCTTTCACGCGGTCGGTGGTCGCCACCGAGAACCGGGCCACTGCCATTCCGCTGGGGGTGTACTTCACCTCCGGGTCTTTGCCGAGATTGCCGATCAGGATGACCTTATTAACGCTCTTCGCCATGATGCCGCTCCTATTCCGCCCGCCTGCGGCGGGTGCGATGAAAGGCCAAATATAACAGATAGCCGCCAGCTTTCAGCTATCAGCCGTCACCTAAAGCTGTGTTGGAGTAGAGAGTGTCCAATTCCTGGACGGCAGATTCAATTGCCCAGCACCAGTACTTTGTGCTCGGGGCAGCGCGCCTGCGCCAGATCGACCAACCGGCTGATCAAATCGGGTCCATATTTTGCGTAGAAATAGAGCGCGGCAATCTCTCGCTCCTGTAGCGTCTTGTTGGGATAAACCGCGTTCTCGATCTGCGCCGCATGACGCGTGATGATTTCGGTCCGGCGTAGCTCGGCCTGCGCAGCGCGTTTCTCCAGCCGGTCGATCTGATATCGCATTTTGCTGGACGCGCGTGCGGCAGCCTCCACCAGCGTGGGATCAAGTTTCTGCAACGAGCCGCTGGCGCGCTGCATAGCGTCTTCCACCGCACGCCTCGCCTGCTCGAAATCTTGCCTGAGCTCAGCCGGCAATGAGCGCGCGGCGATACAGTCGCGAAGCTGGCATTCACCGTGAAAAAGTTCAGGCAGATCGATCTGATATTTGGTCAGCAGGCGCTCGATACGGGGCTCAATCAGGGTTGCGCTCATGCGCGCCACGATGGGCGTGATGCGGCCTAGCAGCTTCTGGTAGACCACCGCGGCTTGCGCAAAATACGCCACCTCGGCCGGTCCGCCAATGTAGGCCAGCGTGGGCAGCCAGTAATCCTGCAAGACGGGACGCAGCAACACGTTGGCGCTGAAGTTCTCCGGCACGGCCTCCACGCGGCGTTGCAATTCGTCGCCGAAAACAAGATCTCGACCGATCTTGAACTGGCCGTTGGCGCGATGGATGGGAACGCGTGCGCCATCCACCAGCGCGAACAGCGGCGTCGACTCTCCCGTGACCTTTACCTGCTCGTGATAGTTTTCCGCCTGCAATTCGCGGTTGCGGGCCAGCAGGGCGTCATCAATTTCGGGGGCGCGCTTTAGCGCGTCCGCCAACAGCGGTGTCGCGATGCGGTGGAGTTCGGGGTCCGCGGGATCGAGAAGAATGAGCCCGTGCTCGCCAAAAATGCGGGTATAGAGCTTGGCATACGCATTGGAGAACGTCTCGCCCTCGGCGTAGCTCTCGCGCAGATAATCGGCAGCCAACGACTCGCCCAGCAATCCAGCAGCTTGCCCCACCGCCTCGTTCATTCCTTCCGCAAACCGAATCGTCGACACCGGAGCGCCGTCGACGCCACGCGTCGGAGCTGCGAACGGGACAAGCTGGAAATCGTGGGTCAGCAGCAGCGTCTGGTTCACTTCCGCCAGATCGTGATCTTCGCTGGCCAGCCAGAACACCGGCACGCACTCCACCCCCAGCGCCTCAACCTGCTTCGCCAGGGCAAGCACCGAAGCCACCTTAAACAGCGCCAGCAGCGGGCCTCCAAACAATCCCACCTGTTGTCCGGTGACCACGGCAAACGCTCCCTCACGCAGCCGCTGGACGTTGCGCAGGGTCGCCTCTGAAGCTCCCCAGGCGCGGTTTTGCTTCTCCAGCACATCGGCTACGCGCGCCTGTCGCGCGTCATTGCGAGGCACGGACTTGGCAAACGCGGCGATGTGCTCCGCGTCGGGTTGCGTGGGGAAGAATTTGCGGACCGCGGGAGCGTAGGAAAGAAAGTCACCGAAGATGTGTGTGGTGTGCGGAACGGAGTTGAAGGAAATGCAGTCGGGAATCACGAGATCGTCTCCCGACAACAGCGCCTCGAGGAATGGGCGCAGCCGAGAGGAACCTGACGGTTGCAGCTTTCTCCCACGGCTTGCAGCATAAACATTCCCATTCACAATACGGTATCAGACTAATGACCGGGCAAAAGGTTTGGATGATCGGCCCGCCGCCGGGATGCAGGAAAGCTGACATCAGCGGCTTACGAATCTTTACTTTGCGTCACCATAATTAACCGCCGCAGCTTCACTGCATGTGTTCCTATAAGTGTGGTTTCCTCCCCTTTTGAGGACGTTGAAAAAGGAGGCGGACATGAAACCCGGTTCCAGCCCGGGTGCAGTCGCAAAGGTAACTCTGGGGCTCGGCATCGGACCAAGCCCCAAACTCCAGGCACGAGCAAGGTGCTAGGCGATGAAATTCTACCGACGTAGCCGAGTAATGCTGCTTATGGCTGTATTGATGCCCGCAGTGTGTGCGGGGCAAAACACGGCAGCGCAGCCGGATGCGGTTGCGCCTGCAATAAGCGGAGCTGCGGCGAACGTCATCAACTGTGGGACATTTGCCAGCAGAGACGCCAGTCTCGATCTCGTATCCAAGCTTTGTGAGTTCGCTCTCAACTATCGCCACCAGTTGCCGGACTTCATCGCCCGGCAGACCACCACCTCGCATGGACCGCGCTCCACGGTGATAATGACTGCCCAGGTCACCTACCACGGAGGTTTGGAGCACTATTCTCAACTAACGGTCAACGGTAAGCTGGTCGCGCCTCATGCCCGGGTTCCGGTCGATGTCCATCTCCTCACGAATGGAGAGTTTGGTCCGTTGCTGATTAACCTCTTCGAGGTGCCGGACGCAATCGAGTTCAAGCTCAGCAAAACCGTTACCCTGAGCGGAGCGCCTGCTGTCGTTTTTGATTTCCACCTTCCGAAAAAAAAGAACACCTTCTGGGCTCTACGCGCTCCCACAGGGCAAGTCATCAAACCCGAATTCCGTGGCCAATTATGGCTGGAGCCGCAAACCGGCCACTTGCTCCGCGAGGAGTTGGAGCCCGTAGTGAACGAGCCAGAGACCTGGATAGCTTCGGCGAAGCTGTCTACCGACTACGCCATGACCGCCATAAGCGATCTTGGCGCCTTCTTGCTTCCGGTCAGGTCCGAATCGAGGATGTGCATGGGGGGCTGGCAATCTAATATTGGATGCACAACTAACATTGCCGTTTTCAGCGATTACCAGAAGTTCGTCGCCACGAGTCGCATTCTGCCTGGGACTTCGCAGCCCTGAGCTTTCCCGCACGATGCAGCGTCCCAAGTAGGAGTCTGGATGCGGCCATGGTGCATCTATATGTATGTAATGCGGTTGACTTCCCTGCCCCGGCTGGTAGAGTTAAGTTGATCGCGGTTCGCTTCACGTATGGGGGCGTCACGGCTTCGACGGAAGTGATTGCGGCAAAGAGGCATACCGGAGTGCATGCATCCGTAATCGTGTGCAAAAACACAATTGCCAACCAAAACCTGGCATACGCAGCTTAATTAGTTAAGTTGCCGTCCTCCTCGGCTTTGCTCATGGGCTGAGAGCGGGCGTCGCACAGTGAGCTGGCTGCAGACTCTCCGCCTGTGAGTTTGCGGCGAGATCATCAGGCTGGCCTGGCCGCGTTTCTTGTCCATTCTGAGCGGGGCTGGCGAGAGTGCCGGGTAACTCCGGCGCATGAATGTGACTAAGTATGTAGGCTCTTTGCTGGCAGCATTTTCGGACGCGGGTTCAACTCCCGCCGCCTCCACAAATCTTATTTATTTTCAATAACTTATAGGTAAATTAGCGGGCTTCAAGCCGCTGATTTTAATTCCCCAAGAGTCAACCAATTTCAGCGCTCAGTTGCCGCGCTGCGGCTGAGTGCTGCTCTGTGCGACGGAGATACTTAAGTGCTGTCGCTCGCGAACTAATCTAATCACCTTGCAGTGCGCACTCGCCGAGCAGTCGCTTTCACCGGAGTTTGAGGTCACAGTCTGAATCCAGCGACTTGGCATCGTAGGGGACGTCCTGCACGTTTAGGCGCCAAACAGGTCCGTCTCTGTAGGCGAGTCCCCGTTCGGTCCGACATTTCGCGGGCATATCTCGAACGATGTTCCAGAATAGGTCGTACAACGCCGTTCCATCTAAGTGATCGGCATGGTGGAGCGTGCTGCCTCGTTCCGACGTGGCAAGTGTAATGTCGATCGTTTCCATTTTTCCGCTGGGATCGATCACTTCCGTTGCACCCGCCCGTCGATCAAGGTGTCGCGCCGTCGATAGCATCAGAGCGAGATCGTTCTTATTGACGTAAATGGCGAGTCGACCTGCCTGGCGACTAAGAGCAGGCAGGGCTGACAAGAGGTCGTTTTGCGACACGTCAGGGGCTAGTAAGACCACGGCACGGTAGCGATCGCCTGCATCTAGGTGTACACCTCCAAGTGCCCGCAGTAAAAGCTCAGCGCCCATTGAATGAGCCACCAGGACAATCCGCCGCGCAGGAATTTGTCTACGGAGCAGATTGAGAAAGTCAACCAATTCCGCGACGCTGGCCAACGCATTATCCAAGTCATGATCGTACTTCTCTCCCGCGAACAAGAAATTACTGGCCGTGATCCCGGATGATGCGGGCCAGGAATATAGAACGAGCTGGCCTTCGAACCTTGTTCGATGCTTCATTTCGGCCGCACGACAAAGCGCATCATGGAACTCATTAGCAAATCCATGTATGTAAACAACCACAGAGTCTGACGGGCGCATTCCGCCGACCGGTCTTCCAGCGTTAACCTGCGCAGAAATCTGCGAGCTCCATAAACTCTCAGCCATCAATCGAGGAGCGCTGGTCTTCCATTCCAGCACCCCCTCCATGCCATCAAAAAAACTGTGAGGTTGATCTTCCTTGAACTCCACGGTGACAGCGCCGTACCTTGGCTGGCCCAGTTCGCTGCCGAACGCTTGACCTTGACCGTCCCGATTGCTAACGAAGTAAATTGTCTCGGAGGCAGGCTGCGTTGGCCCTTGGAAATTCACTGGAGATGAACAACTCTGAGCGTCCGCTTGAGTCGTCGCCGCGGCGCGGTAGGCTACCGATAACAAGAAAACCAACAGTAATAAGCGGGGCATTTCGTGGATTATAACGCGTCGGAGGTGCCCTAAACGCCACCTTGGTAGACGCGACAGCGTCGCGCGCTGAATTGATGCTCGGCAAGCAGGAAGTTATCCGACCATTTGTGTCGAATCATCGGATGACTTCTTGAGCCTGGGGAGTGACGAGGGTCGAGCGTTTCGTGTGGTCAATACATGGTCAACGATTTGCCCACTTTCGAGTGCTGAGCGTTTTGTGCGCCCCTGAGGATTCAATAAGTTCCCTGTTTTCAACGCAGCGCAAAAGTTCAACTCCCGCCGCCTCCACCAAGTTGCTTATTATCAATAACTTAACAGAAAATCTGTTGGCTGAGGCCCGCTGATTTCAATTCCAGAAGGCTTTCCTTCCCTGACTGCCGCGCTGCAGGAACAATCCGATTAAGTGATGGGCCGGGATTCAGTTTCGGTTTGCGTACTAAAAAAGCGACGGATATCCGCGGGGTTCGAACCACCCATGCCGCTAGCTGAAAGGTGAATACCACAGAAAGTCACACTGATATGGGATCTTCGAGCAGGTGAGGCGTCAATTCTCTGGGAATTTCGACCGCGCGTCCTGAGTCTTTGCTTCGCGAAGCCCAATCCAGCAGCAATTGATACTGGTCTCGCCTGGAGATATTTCCCAGCCACACGGTTTTCTGTTGCGTGACGATCGCTACGACATTCGGCACATCGCAAGGTCCAAGGCATCCGCTGATACTCAACTGAACGCGCTTCAGCAGTCCCCGTCTTCTCCACTCCTGTTTCAGCCACTCTGTCGGAACCTCGGGGCGCGCCCGTTCGACTTGTCCGCAACAGCAGCCCTGGCAGACGAGCACATGGGCAATGACTTTTCGTTTCGTGCTAAGCATCGACAGTCTCTTCTGCTCGCCAAATCGCTTTGATTCGCATTTTTTTATTAATACTGGTCCCCAGTATATACTGGGATCCAGTATGGCACACACAATTCGAAACAAAGAAAAGCTGTTAAACCGGGTTCGGAGGCTGCGCGGCCAAGTTGAAGCGGTCGAACGCCTGCTAGAAAACGAGAGCGAATGCACGGATATTCTTCAGCAGATTGCCGCCTGCCGCGGTTCGATTAATGGGCTGATGTCGGAAGTTCTGGAAGGACACATTCGCTTTCATCTGGTCGAGCGTGGGCCGAAACGCAAATCACACAAGGGCAACGCCGTCGAAGAAGTGATCACTATCGCCAAGTCCTACTTGAAGTAGCGAGGAACCTATGTCAGTTGCAAGGCAAGATCAGCCGATATCCCCGGCCATCGTCCACCCCGCTCCCTCAGGTTCGCCGCAAGGCCATACCGGGCCTCATCTTCATGAGCCTGACCACGAAGCTCATGACCACGGCTTCGAATGGCAGGATGGAGTACGAATCGTATTGGTGGCATTGGCGGCTGCCCTGGTCTGGTTCCGTGTGTGGGAGCCCTTTGCCCGCGTCAGCATCATTGGCGTTGCAGGAACGCTGATTGGTATCTATCCCATTCTCAAAGAAGCTTGGGAAAACGTAACGGAGCGCCGGATGACCATGGAACTCTCCATGACCATAGCGATTCTGGCGGCACTTGCGATCGGCCAGTTCTTCACCGCGTTGATCATTGTGCTGTTCGTCCTGATTGCAGAAGTGCTCGAAGGACTTACAGTCCGACGCGGACGCACTGCGATCAAAGATCTCTTGGACCTGCTCCCAAGTAAAGTGACGGTTCGCAGAAATGGTCGAACTGAACAGCTGAGTACGGACAGCATCAATCCAGGCGAGATCATCGAGGTTCATCCGGGAGGACGCATACCCGTCGACGGTGAAGTGATCGGCGGCAATTCGTTTGTCGATCAATCCACGATCACGGGAGAATCTCTTCCTGTCGAGAAACTGCCCGGCACCTCGGTTTATGCCGGGACCGTCAACCAATCCGGAGCGCTCGAAATTCGAGTAACACGGATTGGCCGCGATACGGCTTTCGGTCGGATATTAAACGCGGTTGAGGAAGCGGAACGGTCGCGCGCTCCCATCCAGAAAACCGCCGACCGGCTTGCCGGGTATCTTGTCTGGTTTGCGCTCGGCTGCGCCGTTCTCACCTTCATCATCACTCGCAATCTCACCTCGACGATCTCGGTCATCATCGTTGCAGGCGCCTGCGGAATCGCGGCCGGCACACCACTCGCGATTCTAGGAGGAATAGGGCGTGCGGCACGAGAAGGCGCAATCATCAAAGGTGGTCTGTACCTGGAGCTGCTAAGTTCTGTGGAGACCGTCGTATTCGATAAGACCGGCACACTGACGCTCGGCAACCCGGTGGTCACGTCGATCGTCGCCGCGCAAGGTCGCACAGATGAGGAGGTTTTGCAGCTTGCGGCTATTGCCGAGCAAAGGTCCGAACATCCCCTGGGCAAGGCCATTGTCGGCAGAGCAGCGGAAGCCGGGCTGACTGTAACCGCACCGGAAGAGTTCCAATACATCCCCGGTGCAGGTATCTCCTGCTCTCTCGATCACCTTGAAATACTGGCAGGAAGCAGGGCATTCCTTCATCAGAAACAGATTGACCTTAGTGGACATGGGGCGCGTACCGACCACTCGTCGGAGATACTCGTGGCCTCTAACGGCCAGTATGTCGGGGCCATCCGGATTGCGGATACACTTCGTCCGGAGGCTCGCGCTGCGATCCACGCTTTGCACTCCATGGGATTGAAAACTGTGCTGCTGACTGGTGACGCCCGAGCAGTTGCCGACGCGATCGCCAAGGAGGTCGGGATCGACGAAATTTATGCCGAAGTTCTGCCGGATGAGAAAAACACAATCATCAAGCAGTTCATCACCGATAGAAAGAAGGTTGCCATGGTGGGCGATGGCATTAATGACGCGCCAGCACTCATGCAGGCAACGGTCGGCATCGCGATGGGATCGGGCACTGAAGTCGCACGAGAGAGCGCCAACGTCATGTTGATCGGAAACGATCTGCTTCGACTGGTGGACACTATCAGGATTTCCCGTAGATGCCGCCGCATCATCATGCAGAATTTTGGCGGCACCTTGGCTGTCGATAGCGTCGGTGTTGGACTGGCGGCGTTCGGCTTGCTCAACCCCCTATTTGCAGCATTCATCCATGTGGTCTCTGAGCTTACCTTCATCTTGAACTCCGCTCGGCTTCTGCCGGGAACCCACAAACAAAGAGTCAGCGCCAGCCGGACGGCTTCGGCTGCTTCAGCCGATTGATGGATCATCTGATTTGCGCCAGCCGCGAAAATTCGCTCTACTGACGCATGACTTTCGAATGCGGGGTAGCAAGGGTCGCGCACTTCGTGCGGTCAATACACGGTCAACGATTTGCCCACTTTCGAGTGTTGTGCGTTTTGTGCGCCGCTAAAGATTCAATAAGCCGGGTGCCCTGGGTCTCGCGGTTTTCGAGACCTGGGGGTTCCGCACTTTATCGCTGCAGTTGCTATCGGCGGCAGCAAGCTGAGATTCCGAAAGACAATAGCTGTCCCATGGCAGCCGCTCGCGTCGGCCCGGGTCTCAAATACCGCGAGACTCGGGGCACCCGGCGCTCAGCGGCCATCAGAATTGCATTTCAAGTTTCCGTCAGCGAATAGCCCTTGCCAACGAACCAATATTCCCTCACAGCCTGGAGCCTGACACCAAAATGGCCCCAACGTCAACGGAGCAAGGAGCATTGACGTGAGGCCACTACGAAAACAAGGGTTTGGGTCAACTCTCGTGCTTTACGGCGTGCGGATAAATCCGTGCGTATTGCCCGCCGAGTCAGTAAAGAGGCCAACGATAACACCCAGTGCATTGATGCCAGTGGCTTCCGTGAAGCTGGCCCCTGAGTAGTCGAAAGACGTGTAAGAGCCACCATTCTCGATAAAACCGTGTCCGTTGCCGGCCGAATCGGTGTATATCCCCACCGCCGTATTCCAAATGTTACCGCCGCCGGCAAAGGTAAACGAGGAGCCAGGATAACTAATCGTGGTGTAGTGCCCATAGAACAGCAGGTATCCCTGGCATACGGTGGTACATGTTGGCTCCGACGTAGTATCGTAATTACCGACTACGGCGCCAACCAGGCTCACGGTGCTGGTCTCGCTGCCGGTCGCCCCAGGCGGATCGAAGGTGGTGAAGACACCTCTTAGGTTCCGTACAAAGCTGTGGAAGGTTGCTGAAGTATCGCACGCAGCATCACTACAGTAGAAACCTGAAAGTTCGCCCAGATCGTTGATACTGCTGACCACACTACCAGGCTCACCTGGGTAGTCCACTGTTGTATATGTTCCCCGGTTCAAAACAAAACCGTGGCTGGTGCCCGCCGAGTCGATATAGCTGCCCACGACGACTCCCTCGAGATTGATGAAGTTGGGAATAGTGTTGGTTGCGCCTGGGACGTCGATCGCCGAAAATACGCCATTTGCGGTTCGTGCGAAACCGTGATTGGCGCCCCCCGACGTAAGCTCGTAGATGCCGACGCTGGTGCCTTGCAGGTTGGGACCGCCAACGATTTCGGTAAGGACTGCGCCAGGATAATCGACTTGAGTGTAGGTGGTGTGCGCCCATGCGATTGACGATGCTGCGAAAGCCGCACCGATCGTGCAAATTGCCAAAAACCGAAATACTTTAATCATAGGAATATCCTCCTTGTGTTAGTTCGCAGTTGCGAACCGACAATGCTGGTGAATACTGCCCAACGGCTTGGTATGCCGTGAGAAATTGCGCTCTAGGTTCAGTTGGGTTGGCCTTTCGTTCTTGAGCTGGGAAATGGAAAGTAGCTCTACGCCCGCCTTCGGCTCTCGATACCGCGGGCATGCCCTACTTTCAGCTTCTAGCTGGTGGGAGGATTCATTCATCTGAGCCAGGGACCGCTACAAAAAGGCAGGGAAAGAGATCTTGCAAACGAATCCCGAGCAATTTCCCCCACAAGCACGTGACTACCCTGTTCAATCCTTAGGCAACTCAGTTGCCATGAGTTCCGCGGGATTGGTAAATGGAAGAGCTGTGACAACAGGATAAGTTTCGAGTGGCCGGCTACTCGGGAGTTGGGCCGAAAAGGTTCTTTTTCGGTGCGAGCAACTCTTTCTTAAAATTCAGATAAAGAGATCGAGGGAAGGAACTAGAACCCAAACATACCGGTTATTGGAGATTTAGTTTCGCCTCTACCAATTAATGTAACAAGCACTCCATGAGATCAGGGCCGAGAGAGGGGAAATGGTGTAGTGCCGTGTGCCCCCAGGTCTCGTGGTTTTCGAGACCTGGGAGTTCTTCCCATCATAACTGCCGCTCCAAGGCTGATACCGCCAACACCTGCCTGATCGGGAGCGGAAATCCGTTGACGAGGTGATCACCAGACGTGTGGCACTAACCGGTAACGCACTTTGCGGAGATATTCCTTGTAACCCTCCAGATCGCATTCCAACAGCTTCTCCTCGCCAAAGATGCGTAGGATGAGCAACCCGACCGCGGCCAGACCTGCGAGAAGACCACAAACGGAGCCGAGCAGCAGGGGGCCACCAACGAACATCAGACTGCCCCCAAGATACATCGGATGGCGAACAAAGCCGTAGACGCCCGTGTCGATGACATGCTGGCCGCGCTCGCTCTGAATACGCACCAGCTGCGACGCATACGTGTTATCGGTGAACGCGCGGAGCATGAAGAAACTACCCCCGAGGAGCAGGAGGCCTCCGCACACTTCGCTCCATAGCGGGAGACGCGGTGTCCAATCGAAGCGCAAGTCCAGCGCCGACACAAACAGCGAGGCCAGGTAGCACAGTTTTAGCGCGAAGAGGATAGCCATATCGGAGCGCGATTCACCCCCGCTGCCGGGCTTGCGCATGCGCTCGGCCAGCAGCGCAGGGTCCCTGAGGCGAAGCCACAAAGAAAGGGTGGCCATGAAGGACACCCACCAGAGACCGAAGATCCAGCCCTCCACCCAGCGCCAATCGCCCGACAGCCATAGCAGCAGGGCCGCTAACCCTAGAACGCCAACGGGGGCAGCTACCCACAAGGGTCCGGTGATGATCGGTGTGGGGCGCATCAGAAGCTGAGAACATCCTACTCCGAGACGTGCCTGCCTTCTACTGTCGGAGCGGATTGTCGCGTGGATTTGACAGGGCGGCAAGACTCCTTCGGGCGGATCACGGGCAAAGCGGAAGTCACGGCCGCAAGACTCTCCGGTAATGGTGTTAAACTAAACCGAATTGAGGATGCGGCTGTCTTGTCCACCTGTCCACATTTATTCCGCTCTCACCCCAACTTCAGCGATGAAGTGAATCGCAATATTGCGCAGTCGGAAATTGAAGGCGGCGTGTCGCTCAACGACCTGCCACCCGCGACGGTGCTGGAGATTCAGACCCGGCACCACTGTTACCTGGTGGTGCTTTTGGATGACAACAACGCGCTCATCTCAGGACATCCTCAGTACTGCCCCGAACCAATCCAGGTGGCCATTGCGGGTTCGACATGGGGAGGGTCCATGCTGAAACGGCGCTTCGTCGGCCGAGGTATGCACCTGGAGTTTTGTCACCCGCAATACCCGACACCGATTGTCACTTCAGCTATCCAGGAAATCCGAGAGCCGCGAATGCAGCAGGTCAGAGATCAATGCGCCGGCACAGATCGTCGCGGCTGACTCAGTCTTGTCCGTAATGCCCAATTTCATCGCTATTCGTTGACGGGGAGAGGCCGCGTCCTTAAGATGAGGCGAAACGAAAAGGACCCGGGCAGATACCTTCTTAATGATTGATCAGATCATCTCGCATTACCGCATCGTCGAGAAGTTGGGCGGCGGCGGCATGGGCGTGGTCTACAAGGCTGAAGACGTCAGTCTTCACCGATTTGTCGCCCTCAAGTTTCTGCCGGATGAAGTAGCCAAAGACCCGCAGTCGCTAGCCCGCTTCCAGCGCGAGGCCCAGGCAGCCTCGGCGCTGAACCATCCCAACATCTGCACCATTTACGAAGTCGGCCAGGAAGACGGCAGGCCCTTCATCGCCATGGAGTTCCTGGACGGTACGACACTGAAGCATCGTATCGACGGAAGGCCCCTGGAGAACGATGTCCTAATCAGTCTGGCGATTGAAATTGCCGACGCACTGGACGCTGCACATGCCGAAGGGATCGTCCACCGCGACATCAAGCCCGCCAATATCTTCGTGACTAAGCGCGGGCATGCCAAGATCCTGGATTTCGGACTGGCGAAGGTCATACCCACGGCCAGTTCGTCGAGCAAGATTGCGGCAGCCCAAACCGTTACCAGGGCAGACGAAGAGCACCTGACCAGCCCAGGTTCTACACTCGGCACCGTCGCCTATATGTCGCCCGAGCAGGTGCGCGGCAAGGAACTCGATGGCCGGACGGACTTGTTCTCCTTTGGCGTTGTGTTGTACGAAATGGCGACGGGCGTGCTGCCATTTCGTGGTGAAAGCTCGGGAGTCATCTTCAAAGCCATTTTGGACGGGATGCCCACCCCGGCAGTGCGGCTCAATCCTGACATTCCCGCCGACCTGGAACGAATCCTCCATAAGGCGATGGAGACGGATCGCGAGCTGCGGTACCAGTCGGCAGCCGAGCTCCGCACGGACCTGAAACGTCTGCGCCGTGAATCCGATATCACCCGGAGTTCCGGCGCCCATCCCACCCGGAGTTCGGCCACTCATCCGGTCGCGATAGCGCTTTCTGGTGCAAAGCGTCGTTCTTTGCTGGCCAAGGTCCTTCTGGCGGCGGGGCTGCTCGCGGTAGTGATAGGGGCGATGCTATTCCTGCGCTCGCGGCGCGCTGAGCGCATGACTGAGAAGGACACCGTGGTTCTGGCGGATTTCGATAACTCCACCGGAGATCCCGTGTTCGATGAGGCGCTCAAGCAGGCCCTGAGCGTCGCGCTGCGCCAGTCTCCCTTCCTCAACGTGCTCTCACCCGACAAGGTGAGCGGGACGCTGCGGCTGATGACCCTGCCACCGGACACGCCGCTGACCGCCGAACGTGCTCGCGAGGTATGCCAGCGCGCCGGGAGCAAAGCGTACATTGCCGGTTCCATTGCGCGGCTGGGGACGGACTACGTCGTTGGCTTAAAAGCTGTCGGCTGTCGGACGGGTGACATTCTCGCTCAAGACCAGGCCACGGCGCCCGCCAAAGAGAAAGTGCTGGATGTGCTCGGCCAGTCAGCGATCAAGCTCCGCGCGGAACTTGGGGAGACCCTCGCCACCGTTCAGAAGTACGATGTGCCGCTGATTCAGGCCACGACCTCGTCTCTGGAAGCGCTGAAGTCTTACAGCCTGGGGGTGAAGGCCTCGGACGAGAAAGGCCCCACGGCCGCTCTGCTGTTCGATCTGCGCGCCATCGAACTGGATCCTGAGTTTGCCATGGCGTACCGCGCGGTGGGACTCGACTACTCGAACCTGGCGCAAACCGACCGCGCCAGTGAATATCTCGCCAAGGCATACGGGTTGCGCGAGCACGCCAGCGAACGCGAAGCCATGATTATCGCGGGCGACTACTATCTGCTGGTGACGGGCGAACTGCAAAAGGCAGCCCAAACCTTCCAGCAAATCACCGCGATCTACCCGCGCGACGAGGCCGCGGTGAACAATCTGGGCAGTGTGTATCAGCAGCTTGGGCAATACGACAGAGCCATTGAACTCGAACATCAGGCCCTCGCCATGAACCCGGACGCGGTGAACGCATATGAGAACCTGGCCAATGACTACATGGCCCTGCAGCGCCTTGATGAAGCGCGCCAGATCATTGCCGACGCTCATAAACAAGGACTCGAGGATTACGTCCTGCACATGGGCCAATATGCGCTGGCGTTCCTGGCCAATGACACTGGAGCGCTGGCGGAGCAGCAAGCTTGGTTCAGCGCCCGGCCTGAGGCGGAACCTTATGGGTTGGCGCTGGCGGCCCGCACCGAGGCTTTCCATGGCAGGGCCAGGAAGGCGCGCGAGCTGCGGCAGAAGGCGATCGAATCTGCGTTACGTGGCGACAATCGGGAGAACGCATCTCTGTGGCAGGCCAGTGGCGCAATTCAGGACGCGGCTTTTGGCGATCCCGGCAATGCGCGCCAGCAGGCGACGGAAGCTGTGGGCCGGGCGCCGGGCAGCCAGGCGGCGGAGATTGTGGCCGCGCTGGCGTTGGCCGCGGCTGGCGATGCCGCGCGCGCTGAATCCTTGAATCAGGACCTCCGGACCCGCTTTCCGCTTGACACCGATGTCCAGGGCTATTGGTCGCCGGCCATCGAAGCCCAGATTGCGCTTAAGCAAAAAGATCCCGCGCGGGCTCTCGATACGCTTCAAGTGACAACCCCGCTGGAGTACACCGGGATCCCATTCGAGTTGAATATCTCCTGCCTGTATCCCACTTATCTGCGGGGCGAGGCTTACCTGGCTTCGGGACAGGGCAAAGCTGCGGCAGAGGAGTTCGAGAAAATCCTGAAGCGCTCCGGCATGGTCTGGAACTGCTGGACGGGAGCGTTGGCGGATTTGGGACTGGCTCGTGCCAATGCCTTGGAATCGAAAACATCGCAGGGCGTGGATGCCGATGCCGCCCGCGTGCGGGCGCTCGCCGCTTATAAGGATTTCTTCGCGCTCTGGAAGGACGCTGACCCCGATCTTCCCGTCTTGCAAGAAGCCAAGTCGGAGTATGCCAAGCTTCAGTAATCCGGCGCTCAAGCCTACAAAGCAAGGTCTGAATGAAGAGAGTTCTTCTTTCCTGGAGTAGCGGCAAAGACAGCGCATGGACACTCCATGTCCTGCGCCAGCGCGGCGACTGCGAGATCGTGGGATTGCTAACCACGGTGAACGCCGAGTTCGACCGTGTAGCCATGCATGGGACTCGGCGCTCTGTATTGGACGCTCAAGCGAGAGCGGCAGGGTTGCCGCTATGGGACGTGCCTCTGCCTTGGCCCTGCTCCAATGAAAACTATGAACAGAAAATGCGAGAGGTCTGTGCTCGCGCGGTGAGCGAAGATGTGGAGGCGATTGCCTTTGGCGATTTGTTCTTGCAGGACGTCCGGGCCTATAGGGAAAGGCAATTGGGGCCCACCGGACTCGAACCGCTGTTTCCGCTTTGGCAGCAACCGACCTCGATATTGGCCCACGAAATGATTGTGAACGGCCTTTGTGCCAAGCTGACTTGCGTGGACACCAGGCAACTGCCGTCCACCTTTGCAGGTCGTGATTTCGATGAGGCTTTGCTGCGTGAATTGCCATCCGGGTCCGACCCGTGCGGCGAGCACGGCGAGTTTCACACCTGCGTCTATGCAGGGCCGATGTTCCGTTCCCCGATACTGCTGGAAGCTGGAGAAATTGTGATTCGTGACGGTTTTACCTACGCTGATTTCGTTCCGAAAATGAAGGATGCCCCAGCTGGGAAGGTTACGGCGAGCGCTTCGGACCTGGAATAGCCGATCAGAACAGTTTGCCGGGAGCTATGAAGCAGTACCATTAGACATGAGCAAAACATATCCAGATCGTTCCAAAGCTGACGCTTCTAATCGGTTGATAGCTGCCGATCTCTTCCTTCTCCAAGAGCCAGACGACGAAGAGGACGAAGAGGAGGACGACGACGATGACGGGGGCGAAGAAAATGACGACGATGAGGGGGACACAGACGACGGCTACTCGGAGTGAGCGCGCCCTTGTTTATTGCCGTGGGTGAAAGATGAAGCGTGAAACTTTCGTCAAGTTGGTCGAGGAGGCGCTCGACTCGCTCCCCCACGAATTTCGCATTCGCATTCGCAATGTTGCTGTTCTGGTCGAGGACCTGCCGCCGCACCAGTCATCACCGCAAGCCGGGCAACCAAGGACGCTGCTTTTGGGTATCTTCCATGGCGTGCCCACCACCAGGAAGAGCGTCTTCGACCTGGCAACGGGACCCGATCACGTCGTGCTTTACCAGAAGAACATCGAAGCGGTCTGCTCCAACGAGGCCGAAGTGCGGGAGCAAGTCCGGCGGACAGTCATTCATGAACTAGGCCACTATTTTGGAATGGATGAGCAGCAATTGAAGGATGTTTAGCTCAAGGCTTGCCGGTCAGCTTAGTAGTGCCCATTAGCGATGCGATGGGTGAACGGCTTGGTGGTGCTGGTCGCCTGGCCACCTTGAGTCAGTCCCGAAGAGAGGTCTTGCAGCTCCTTCTCGGCCGCGCTCTCGGCCAGCTCACGCGTAGGCGCGTGGCCCCACGACACCAATTCGTCAGGGTTCTGCTGCCGGCAAATCATCCAGTGATGGCGCGTGCCTTTGTGAAAAGGCTCCACTTGAAACGACACCACATACAGATTACGCGCTTCTTTCATTGCAAACTTCCTGTTTCTGGCAACCATATGACCGGTCCGGTCTTAATCACCCGGAATCGCAGAGACATTTAGGATGGCATTTTCATCATACGCTCATTTTCGTGAACCAGCGTACCGATCATGTTTGAGCGCTGGGAGACTTGTACTTCTTCCCCAGTGTTTCCGCCTGGAAGGTCCGCTCGTCCACGGGATGCAGGCGGTTGATCATCGCCCGCGACAGCAGTTTGTAATGGTGGATGTCCAGCAGGTAGTAAATGATGAACCAGATCGGCTTCTCCGTGGTCATCCATTGCTGAAGGTCGAAGCGCTTCAGGTTCACCGGTCGCGAAAATGTTCTCATCGTGCGCCGGCGCCGCAGGTTGAAGTAGGTATCGAAGTAACTCATGGCCAACTCGCGGAGCGAGCGGTAGACCGGCTCGCGATAGCGGCAACTGGTGTAATTGGATTTGGCGAGCGCGCCCCAGTGCCCCTTCACGCGATAGACGGCGATGACGTGGTCGGTGTCGTGCTCGGCCTCGAAATCAAGGATCAGCGGCGGGTAGCCGTTGGCGCGCAGCGCGGCCGCGGCGAAGATCGCTCCTTCGAAGCAATGGGCCGTGTTCTCGCGCAGCACCCGGCGCGGCGACCAAGCGGTATCGCCCAGGTGATAGGGCAAGTCATCGAGAAATCGCTGAATCCCGTAAGGATCTTTCAGGCTGCGCAGTTTGCGCAGCTCCGCCGGGGTGAAGTCGAGGTCGTCGCTGGGCATGATGAAGTGACTGCCAGTGTAACGCATACCCTTGGTCAGGGCTCCTTACTACCGGCTCTCAGCACCTAGCACGCCTGGAGATCGTTGCTTGCGTTTCCCTTCCCGCCATTGCATCATTTTTTCGGGAGTATGGATATGAGAAATACATCAGTCGCGGCGCGGGTCGTCGTGGTGATCTTCTGCTTGTGCGCTGCGGCAATGGCGCAACCGGCGCAGGTCGCGCTTACCATCGAGGGCGTCGACGGCAACAAGCTGACCTTCACCGTCGAGCAATTGCGGCGGATGCCGCAACAATCCGTCTCGCTCGCCAATCCGGACCACAAGACCGCGGAGAGATATGAAGGAGTGCTGCTCCGTGACCTGCTGGCGAAGTTGGACACGCCGATTGGCAAGAAAATGCACGCCGACGACATGCGGACCTACGTGGAGGTCGCGGGGCGGGACGGCTATCGCGTCGTCTTTGCGCTGGCGGAACTGGACCCGAGCTTCCAGGACAATAACGTACTGGTCGCCATTAGCAATGAAAGCAAACCATTGGACGACGAATTGGGGCCGATACGCGTGATAGCGCCGCAGGACAAGCGGCAAGGGCGGAGCGTGCGCATGGTGACCGCGATTGCGCTGCGGCGCGCGCCCTAGTCTTTCTGCACCATCACTTCGGTTGACTTGATAACGGCGCGAACCGAATCGCCCTTCTTCAGGCCCATCGACTCAGCGCTGGCGCGGGTGATGACGCTTTCGATTTGCTGGTCTGCAATGCGAATGACGACATGCGCCATGATGTCGCCAAGTGTGATGGCTTCCACCGTTCCGGCGAGTTGGTTCCGTGCAGAAAGTGTCATTCGAATAGCGTACGGATAGGGCCAGCGATGGTCAACCGCCGGGGTTATTCGTTCCGCAAAGCGATCATGGGATCGACGACGGTGGCGCGGCGCGCAGGAATGTACGACGCAGCCAGGGCAACCAGCAGCAACAATAACGAAACGCAGCTAAAGATAAGCCAATCGGCTGAACTCACGCCGTAGAGCAGGCTGGCCAGAATCCGCGACGTCGCCAGAGCCAGCAGGAAGGCCAGCACGATACCAACTGCGACACCGATTACGGCGGCGATCACACCCTGGCGGATCACCAGTTTGAAAACGTCCTGGCGCTGCGCGCCCAAGGCCATGCGAATGCCAATCTCCCGGGTGCGCTGTAGCACGGAATAGGAGATCAAACCATAGAGGCCGATCATCGCCAGGATGAGCGCCAGGCTGGCAAAGCTGCCAAACAGATAAAAGGGGTAGCGCCGCAGGAACACCGCCGGCGAGCGGTCCACAAATTCCTCCAGCGACTGGGGCTGAATGAAGGCCAGTTCCGGATCGATGGAGCGCATGGTCAAGCGCGCTGTGCTCAACATCGCCGCGGGATCGCCGCTGGTCCGAATTACATAGTTGAGGCCAGAGGTCGTGTATCCCGAATCCTGATCCACGGGGAGGTATATCACCGGCGGCGGAGGCACGGCAAGGGTGTCTTCGGCCACGTCGCCCACAACCCCGACGATCTGACGGAACGGTTCCTCGGGAGAGCGCGTCAAGCGGATGCGCCTGCCAATAGGATCCTCGCCGGTGGACAAATAGCGCTTCGCCCAGGCTTGGTTCACGATGACAACCCACGGACTGTCCGGCGTGTCCGAGGCGGCGAAGAAACGTCCCTGCAGCAGCGGGGTTTTCATGACCGCAAAATACTGCCGGTCCACCCGCCGGGCAATGGAAGATTCCTCCTCGCCCGGTGCGACCGCTCGTCCCTCAATCACAAAGCGATTGCTGCCGCGATTGCCGGCGACGGGCAGCGCGCTGGTGGCCGAAGCGCCCACCACTCCGGGTAAGCTGCGCAAGCGATCCAGAAATTCATGCATCAGACGCAGCCCGTTGGGGCTGCTGAAGGGCCAGGTCTTCGAAACCGGGTAAGATGCACCCGGCGCGCTAACCAGGAACGTCAGCACATGTTGCGGCTCGAATCCCGGATTCTGCCGGAGCAGAGTACGGAGACTTTGCAGCATCAATCCTCCGCCGACGAGCAGAATGAGGGAGATGGCGATCTCGCCGATGACCAGAACGTTGCGCAGAGCTGCGCGCGAGCCGCTGGTGCCGCCGCGGGACTCATCCTTCAGAACCTCCGTAATGGGCGTTTGCGGAACCGAAAGCCCCGGTCCCAATCCGAAAAGGATTGCCGTAAGCACGCCGATTCCGGCAACGAAGAGCAATACCGGAAAACTGATTCCTACACCCGCCAGGTATGGCATGGCCCGGAGTTGCGCCTGCGGAATCGAGCGCACCAGCAGCCACACCCCCAGCGCGGCCCCTAAGAATCCAATGAACGCACCGCCGACGGAGAGCAGCAAACTCTCGATGAGCAGTTGCAAAACCAGGTGAAGTTGTTTTGCTCCCAGGGCGGAGCGAATGGCGAATTCCCGGCGGCGATCGAGGGAACGGCTCAACAGCAGGTTGGCGACGTTGGCGCAAGCGATGAGCAGCACGAAGCCGACCGCGCCGAACAGCACCAGCAACAATGGCCGAATGTTGCCCAGGATTTCCGAGCGCAGAAGCCCCACATATGCCGTCACCGCCGCATCTTGCTGCGGATACTCGCGCGCCAGTTGCGCGTTGATGGCCTGCATTTCCGCGCGCCCCTGATCGAGCGTAACGCCGGGGGCAAGTCTGGCAATCACGTTCAGCCAGCGGCCGCTGCGCGCCGTGGTCTCATAGAGATTCAGGTGCAGAGGGACCCAGATGGGCACAATGCCGGCGGGACCAAGCTCGAAGCCCCGTGGCAGGATGCCGATGACGGTTACCGGCTTGCCGTCGAGACGAAGGACACGGCCAACGATTTTCGGATCGCCGGAGAAATCGCTGTGCCAAAAGCTGTAGCTGAGCATTGCGACCGTGGGGCCGGAGCCGGCCGGCAGGTCCTCACCGGCGGCAAAGTCGCGTCCCAGCACCGGGCTCACTCCCAAGGTCGAGAAGAAGTTGGTGGTGACCATGGCGCAGAACATGGTCTTCGGATCGCCATTGCCGGTGATGGTGAAAACGTCGGGAGCGTAGCCGGCAAGGGATTGAAAGCTTTTCGCCGTCCGCTTCCAGTCGAGAAAATCAGGATAGGAAGCGAGATAGGAACAGCAGCCCACCTGGTGACGGCTTTCGCCGATGGTCACGAGTTGGTCCGCATCGCGAAACGGCAGGGGACGCAAGAGCACGGGATAAACCACGGAGAAGATCGCCGTGTTAGCGCCGATTGCCAGCGCAAGCGTGATGATTGCCACCGCGGTGAAGCCGGGATTCTTCCGCAGCATGCGTAGTCCATAGCGAAAGTCCTGGCTCAGGTTTCCCATGAACGGATGACAGTCAGCAACCAACCAACATTACTACAATTGCCAGAACTTCTTTCGGCTTCGTTCTGCGCATCGTGACGCAGTTCCTCAAGACGGTTTTTGACAAATGATGCCGGCTTTGGTCGGGGTTCTTGCCCTAAGTGCGATGCCCCGGCGCGCGAAAATGCTGTCCGCCTGAGGTCAGAAAGGGCCCTGGATTGGCAGGAATCGTTCCCTGCGCCTGGCGCATCTCAAGACTTTTGCAGTCTCTACCGGCAACGTGCATTGCAGCCGGAATGAAGAAATTCTCCAGGCCAGGAAAGATCGATGGCAAGCACAACCATCGCTGGTTCGCAAGGCTTTACTCTCAGCCGCCCCGCACCCAGTCCGTGGCTGATTGCGATCTCCGTCATGCTGGCGACGTTTATGGAGGTGCTGGATACCTCCATTGCGTCTGTGGCCCTGCCCTACATTGCCGGCAGTCTGTCGGCCACCAACGATGAAGCCACCTGGGTGCTGACCAGCTACCTGGTGGCGAATGCGGTGATTTTGCCGGCCAGTTCGTGGTTTTCCCTGAAGTTCGGCCGCAAGCGCTTCCTGATCACCTGTATTGCAATCTTTACTGTGTCATCGTTTCTATGTGGCGCGGCAACCAGTCTGTGGATGATTCTGCTGGCGCGCGCAGTGCAGGGCGCCGGGGGCGGCGCGCTGCAACCGCTGTCGCAGGCAATTCTGTTGGAGAGCTTTCCGCCGGACAAACGCGGCTCGGCGATGGCAGTGTTTGCTTTGGGTGTCGTGGTTGCCCCGGTGCTGGGACCCACGCTCGGCGGCTACCTCACCGACACCTACTCGTGGCGCTGGGCGTTCTACATCAACATTCCAATTGGCATCCTGGCGGTTGTGTTGATCTCGCACTTCGTTCAAGACCCGCCGTACATCAAGAATGCAAAGCCCGGCAGGATCGATGGCATTGGACTGGGCCTGCTGGCGGTATGGCTGGGTTCGCTACAGATCATCCTGGACAAAGGCCAGGAAGACGACTGGTTCGGGGCCACCTGGATTCGCTGGGCGTTCGTTATTTTGGTTGTCGGGTTTGTTGCCTTCCTGATTCGCGAGGTCAGGCATGACAAACCGCTGGTGGACCTGCGCGTCTTTCGACACCGAAACTTCGCGCTCGGCTGTCTGCTGATTGCCCTTTTTGGGGGCGCCATTTATGGTCTGATCACCTTGCTGCCGCTCTTCTATCAGGAGCTGCTGGGCTACACGGCATATGCGGCAGGCTGGGCAGTGGCTCCGCGCGGCGTGGGCGCGATTCTGGCGATGCCCATCATCGGCATTCTCACCGCCAAAATCGACAACCGATGGCTCATCGCCAGCGGATTCGCGATGTTCGCCGTCTCCGGCCTGTTGTTCGGCGAGGTGAACCTGGCCATCTCACAATGGTCCTTTTTGTGGGCCATCATTCTGAGTGGATTCGGGGCCGGGGCGGTTTTCGTTCCCTTATCGACGACCGCGATGGCAGGCTTGCCGAACGAGGAGATCGGCAATGCCAGCGGGCTTTATAACCTGTTACGCAACGTCGGCGGAAGTGTCGGGATCTCCATCGTGAATACCATTGTGGCCCGGCATCAGCAACTCCATCAGAATGAGTTGGTGCACTCTTTGGCGCCCAGCAGCGTGACCTTCCAAAACCAAGTGCATCAGTTGCAACAGTACCTGTACACGCAGGGCTACGGTCCAGTGGAGTCGATGCAGAAGGCCTACGGCCTGATCGGTGGCGAGCTATCGGCGCAGGCGCGGCTGTGGTCTTACGTCGATGATTTCCGCTATATGGCGCTGGTCTGCTTCGCCTGTATCCCGATTGTTTTTCTGTTGAAGAAAACAGTTGGCCGGCATGGTACGCCGGTGGGCGACTGAGTCAGAGATTTACAATCGCATCAGGATGTCCTTTCGCTTTGAGATAGAGGCCTGCGAAGGCAAGGCGCGCGCCGGACGCTTGTTCACGCCGCATGGCGAGGTCCGGACGCCGGTGTTCATGCCCGTGGGGACGGTCGGGACAGTGAAGGGCGTCCCGCAAGATACGCTGGAAGAGCTCGGTGTCCAAATTCTGCTCAACAATACCTATCATCTTTATCTCCGCCCCGGCGTCGAGATGGTCCGGCAACTTGGCGGCGTGCAGAAGTTCATGTCGTGGGACCATCCCATCCTCACTGACTCCGGCGGCTTTCAGGTGTTCAGCCTGAGCGACCTACGCAAGGTGACGGAAGAGGGCGTGGCGTTTCGCTCGCACCTGGACGGCTCGTCGCATTTCTTCAGTCCGGAGAGCGCCATCGCCGCGCAAATCGGCCTGGGCGCAGACATCATCATGGCATTCGACGAGTGCACCGAGCATCCAGCGGAGTACGCGCGCACCAAGGCTTCAATGGAGATGACGCTGCGCTGGGCGGCGCGCAGCAAGAAGTACTTCGAAGAGCACAAACAGGAAGTGCCGTGGTTTTCCCGCGGACTAAAGTCCGCGGAAGACTTTAATGTAGCCCTTAACGGCACGGCTAAAGCCGTGCCCCTTCAAAGCACTCGGAAGACGAGTTCTTCGGCAGCCGGTGAAGCCGTGCCCTTTCCAAACGGAGGCCAAACGCAGACGCTGTTTGGCATCGTGCAGGGCGGAATGTTTGCCGACTTGCGGCGCGAGTCGGCCCAGCGCACAGTGGAGCTGGATTTTCCGGGATACGCCATCGGCGGGCTGAGCGTAGGCGAGCCGCGTCCCATGACCCACGAGATGGTGGAGGCCGCGATCCGCTTTCTGCCGGAAGACAAGCCGCGATACCTGATGGGCGTGGGCACGCCGGAAGAGATTGTGCATTACGTGGCGCAAGGCGTGGACATGATGGACTGCGTGCTGCCGACGCGGGCGGCGCGCCACGGGCTGCTCTTCACTTCCGAGGGGCGCATCGCTATCAAGAACGCGCGTTACGCCGGCGACGACAGCCCGCTCGATCCCAGATGCGGCTGCAAGGTTTGCACCCGCTATTCCCGGGCCTATCTCCGTCATCTTTATTCTTCAAATGAATTGCTGGCGCAAGTCCTTAACACCATTCACAACCTGGCGTACTACCTTGACACCATGCGGAGGGTACGGCAAGCTATAACGTTTGGGGAGTTTGCGAAGTTTCTGGCCGGTGTCCCGGCGGCGCATCGAGCATCCCAGTCCGCGCCGAACTCGTTCGACCTGGGCGCCGTGGAGAGTTGAGCCTGGGTAGCAGTTCCACGGTTGGAATTCGACACGCAGCAGGCGCGACGATGGCGCGCAGAGAAAATCCCCATTTCCCGAAAAACGCGATAAAATAGCGGATCAGGGAAAAACCACCTGTGTCGTGCTCGTAAGCTGGCCGATGACGGCCTATTCCGCTCGATGGACGCGGATCGGGCTAAAGAATCCCGGTGTTCAGTTGGAAGTCCCCGAACATCCCAAAGCGCTTCGGACGTGGGGGATGAGTTTTGCCCGCTGCTTCTTCAGCGCCTGCCGCTGAAAAAGTCGAGACAGCAGATCCCTCGCGGCCTGAAGGCCGCTCGGGATGACAAGAATAAAGGACTCTTCGGCACGACTGAAGTCGTGCCCTGACGCAAAGCTCGCGGAATCGAAATTTTTCAGGGGCCTGTAAGGCCGGATGATCTGCTTAGCTTTGACGGTACGCCTGCGAGCGTGCCCGTTCAAAGCAACGAAAGTTAAGCCAAATGGTTATGGTTAGAGTGGCAGGGTTGTTTGCCCAAGGGATCGCGGGATCGGCGCCCATCCTGATGATGGTTGCGATCTTCGCCATCTTCTATGTTCTGTTAATCATGCCCCAACAGCGCCGCCAAAAAAAATGGCAGGCCACGCTGTCGCAGATCAAGCCCGGTGACAAAGTGGTCACCAGCGGCGGTCTTACCGGGGCCATCATGTCGGTCAAGGACGATGCTGTCGTCCTGCGGGTCCCTCCCGACAACATCAAGATTGAAGTCACGCGTTCCTCGATTGTCAGCTTGACGACTGCGGAGGACCACCCCAAGTCCTGATAGGGTAGCTGTTTCTCATGAACAATAAGAATCTTCTCGCTAAAACAGGTTTGATCGTAGCCGGTCTGATCGTCGCTTTGATCGGCATCGTCGGCGTACCCAGCAGCTTCACCCCCAAAGGCCTGCTCGCCGCCATGCAGCAGCGCATTCACCTGGGATTGGACCTGAAGGGTGGCACCCATCTGATCCTGCAAGTCCAGGTCAACGACGCCATCAACGCCGATACCGACCGCGACATCGAGCGATTGAAGGACGATCTCAAGAAAGCCAACATCGCTTACGGTGAGATCTCCAAGCCCGATCCGCAACAACATCCGGAGCTGGTTGCCATCAAAGGTGTGCCGCCGGAGTCGTCTTCCGACCTGCGCCGCATCGTGACTGACAAGCTTCCGGAATACGACCTGACCTCCGGCGCGCAAAATGCGTGGACGCTGGCGATGAAGCCTTCGGTGGCGAGCGACACCAAGAAGAAAGCCGTACAGCAGGCGATCGAGACCATCCGCAACCGCATCGACCAGCTTGGGGTTTCCGAGCCGGTAATCCAGGAGCACGGACTGGGCGATTATCAGATCCTGGTGCAACTGCCCGGGGTCGACGATCCCGCCCGGGTCAAGGAGATCATGCAGTCCACAGCCATGCTGGAGATCCGGCAGGCCGTAAACGGTCCGTATCCCAGCGAGCAGGCCGCGCTGCAGGCCAGCGGCGGCGTGCTCCCATCTGACGCCGTGCTGATGAAAGGTACCAGTGGCATGCATGGCCAGGATCAAGCCAACGAAGGCGACACCTACTGGCTGATCAGCCGCGCCTCGGCCGTGAGCGGCGGCGACCTCCGGTCCGCCGACGCCGGACACGATGAGAATGGCCGGGCGGACGTGAATTTCACGCTCACCGGCGACGGCGGACGCCGCTTCGCCAACTTCACCGGCGCGCATGTCGGCGACAAGCTGGCGGTGGTGCTCGACAACCGCGTGAAGTCGGTGGCAACCATTCAAGAACAGATTCACGACCAGGGCCGCATCACTGGCAGCTTCACCGAACAGGAGACGCGGGACCTGGCATTGACCCTGCGTTCCGGCGCGCTGCCGGCAGGCATCAAGTACCTGCAGGAAGTAACGGTGGGGCCGTCGCTGGGGGCCGACTCCATTCGCGAGGGGGTGCGCGCGGCGGTCATCGGCATGGCCGTGGTCATGATCTTCATGTTGTTCTACTACCGCGCTGCCGGGATCAATGCCGACCTGGGGCTGTTCCTGAACCTGGTGATCCTGCTGGGCTTTCTGGGATACAGCGGAGCGACGCTTACGCTGCCGGGGATCGCAGGTGTCATTCTGACCGTCGGTATGGGCGTGGATTCCAACGTGCTGATCTTCGAGCGTATACGCGAGGAGCTGCGGCACGGCAAGACGCCATCGTCTGCCGTGGACCAGGGTTTTGCCCATGCCTGGACGACGATTCTTGATACCCACGTCACGACAATCGTTTCCGCCGTCATCCTGTTCCTGTTCGGCACGGGGCCGGTGAAAGGATTCGCCGTGACCCTCAGCTTTGGTTTGTTGGCCAATCTGTTCACCGCGGTCTTTGTTTCGCGGGTGATTTTCGAATCCATTCTCAACCGCCATCAGCGTGGCGAAGCACTGAGTATTTAAGAAGGATTTACCACAGAGACACAGAGACACAGAGAAGAAAAGGTTTTTACGAGTGTCGATGACAATCGGCTTCTGTCTGACACGGGGATGCAGAGCAAGAACAATTTTAGAAACCTCTGTGTCTCTGTGTCTCTGTGGTAAAAACGATTTCGCAAGGGGCTAGTGTGGAGTTATTTCGCAATACCAATATCGACTTCCTGGGCAAGAAGTGGTACTTCCTTGCCTTCTCGCTGATCTTCAGCGTGGCCGGAATCTGTTCGATGCTGTTCTGGCACCACATACCGCTGGGCGTGGAGTTCCGCGGCGGCACGCTGGTCTATGTGAAGTTCGCGCAGACGCCGGACCTGGACCAGATCCGCCAGGAGCTGAACCGAGCGGGCCTGCACGATCCTAAGATCCAGCGCTTCGGTCCCACATCGGACAATGAGGTGCTGGTCGACCTTGGCATGCAGGAGACCAGCGAGGCGGCTCTTGATAAAGGCAAGAACACCATCATTCGCGCGCTTGAGCCACAGAGTGATGCGGGCAAGCAGGACCTGAACAACACCGGTGAGGCCAGCCTGCAGGCGTACCTGATGCAGAAAGACCCGATGCATCTGGGTACCGACGCCGAGCAGCGCTACACGGCGATTGCGCGGCAAATCGAAGATTTCCGCAATAAGGAACGCGGCGGGATCCTGACTTCGATTGATGCCGTGCGCGGGGTGGCCCCGGCAGAGGTGCTCAGCGCGCTGCAACAGGATTTCTTCACCTCGGACTTCGTGGTGAGGAATGTCGAGATCGTCGGCCCGCAGGTTGGTTCCCAGCTTCGTCACCAGGCCGTCATGGCGAGCCTTTATTCGCTGGGCGGAATGCTGGTGTACCTGTGGTTCCGCTTCGAAATGATCTATGGCGTGGGCGCGGTTGTGGCCTGCCTCCACGACAGCATCATTACGATTGGCTTTTTCTCCTTGCTGGACAAGGAAATCAGCCTGACCGTGATCGCCGCCATCCTGACGCTCATCGGCTACTCCATGAACGATACCATCGTGGTGTTTGACCGCATTCGCGAGAACCTGAAGCTCATGCGCCGGGAGAAGCTGGCCGACATCGTCAACAAGAGCATCAACCAAACCCTGAGCCGGACGATCCTTACCTCGGGCCTGACCTTTCTGACCGTGCTTTCGCTGTACATCTTTGGCGGCGAAGTGCTGCGGGGATTTTCGCTGGCGCTGGTGATTGGAATTCTGATCGGCACCTATTCTTCCATCGCGGTGGCCGCCCCCATGCTGGTGGCTTACCAGGACTGGCGCGCCAGAAAGGCCGGCCAGGCAGTCGCCGAGCGCTTGAGTCCGTCGCGGAATAAGGCGCAGAACAAGGTGAAAGTAAAGGCGTAAGCTTGGGAGAAAGCGCAGGGAGGGGGTCGTCTTCGTCGGCGCCGTATGCACTGTACCCCTCGCCCGCTGATTCGAAACGGGTCGCGCGTGTCGGTCCACCGGACGCGATTAAGTTCCTGTCCAACTTGCCTGCCGGGGTGTATACTTCGGGCGCTGTCTTTCCGGGCGGCCATTCTGATTCCAGGTTGTGTCTTCGGCCCCAAAGAGTTTCCCGTGGCTGCTCTGATTTTCCGGGCACAAATGTCAGCATTCCGGTGTCTAACATTATTTGGGAGTCCTTACGGAGAGAACAGGTATGTTTGAAGACTGCCTCATAGAATCGGGTGGCAAGCTAAAGACCAAGCGCGGAACGACCACCCTCATCTCCTTCATCTTTGAAATAATATTTCTCGGCATTTTAGTTTTGCTGCCGCTGATTTTCACCGAGGCGCTGCCGACTAAGCAGCTCATGACGATGCTTACGGCCCCGCCACCGCCGCCGCCACCACCACCGCCGGCTGCAGCCCCCGTGGTAGTGAGGAAGATGCAGAGCGAGCTGGATAACGGGCAGCTTCGGACTCCGACGGCCATTCCGAAAAAAATCGAAATGATCAAAGAAGATGAAGCGCCACCCAATTTAGGGGGTGTCGCCGGCGGCGTGCCCGGCGGCGTGCCCGGCGGAGTAACAGGCGGGGTGATGAGCAGCATCATGAACGTTCCCACCGCCATACCCAAGGCCGCGACGCCCCAGCGGGTGCGGGTGTCGCAAGGCGTATCCCAGGGATTGCTGATCCACAAAGTGACGCCGCAGTATCCGCCGCTGGCCCGTCAGGCGCGTATTCAGGGGGTAGTTGTGCTGCAGGCGGAGATCGGCAAGGACGGCAGTATTCAGAACCTGCACGTCGTCAGCGGGCACCCGATGCTGACCAATGCGGCACTGGAAGCGGTAAAGGAGTGGCGTTACAAACCCTATTACCTGAATGGCGAACCGGTGGAAGTGGAAACTACGATCAATGTGAACTTTACATTGTCAGGCGAATGAGCTTTCCCGGTTGGCCGCCGGGCGCCTGAGTTTCAGCTCGATCGTGCTGCCAGGCAGCAGGGTCGTGGCCGGGATGGTACGTAATCTGGATCGCAAATGGGGCCGCTGCACGGATAGAGAAGTTGGCCCAGAAGCTGAAAATCACCGCAGCAACGCTAGCTGTTCTGCTGTAACCGAAAGTTCCGAGGAGGAAAAGTCAACTCATGTTCCTAGCTAACCTTGCAACCTACGCCTTTAGCCATGTACCCACGGCGGCCGCCTGGATCCTCCAGGAAGCGACCGTTGGCTGGGATCCCGTCTCGCTGTGGAGGCAGATGGGAATTCTGGCGAAGATCACCGTCGTCATTCTGTTCATCATGTCAGGCTGGTCGATCGGGGTGATGATCGATCGTGCCATGGCGTTCAGCGCGGCCCGGAAGCAGTCGCGGGCCTTTGCTCCGGCGGTGGCCGGCGCTCTGCGTGAAGGCAAGATCGACGAAGCCATCAAAGTTGCCGAGCGCAACAAGAAGAGCCACCTGGCCAAAGTAGTCACCGCCGGCCTACAGGAGTTCAAGGCCCACGGCGATTCGGCAGACATTCCGGGCGAGCAGATCGAAGCTTCCAAGCGCGCCCTGGAGCGTGCCGAAGCCATCGTGCACGCTGAATTGAAGCGCGGCCTGGGAGGCCTGGCCACCATCGGGTCGACCGCTCCCTTCGTCGGGCTGTTCGGCACCGTGGTCGGCATTCTGAACGCCTTCAAGGAAATTTCCACCCAGAAGGCGACCGGTCTGGGCGCCGTCGCAGGGGGTATTTCCGAAGCCCTGGTGACCACCGCCGTCGGACTGTTTGTGGCGATTCCAGCCGTCATGATGTTCAACTACTTCACCGGCAAGGTGGAAGCGTTCGACGTGGAAATGGACAACAGCTCCAGCGAGCTGATCGACTATTTCCTGAAGCGTCGCAGCGTCCGCCGGTAACTGGAGAGGCTGGCGCTCAGCGGAAGCCGGGTCCAGTCGACGGGAGGTTGAACTTATGGCACTAGCACTACGCAACGAAGGCAGCAAGGTCAACTCCAACATCAATGTCACGCCGATGGTGGACGTGATGCTGGTGTTGCTCATCATCTTCATGGTCATCACGCCCATGCTGCAAAAGGGCGCCAGCGTTGACATGGCCAAAGTGAATAATCCGACTTCCATGCCGGATGCGGACAAGGAAGACGCCTTGCTCGTGGTGGTTATGCGGGACGGACAAATCTACTTTGGGACGAGCCGCATTAAGCTGGACGAGTTGACCGATAAGGTCAAGGACCGGCTGGCCGACAAGCCGAACAAGCAGATCTTCATCCGAGCAGACATGCGCGCCAAGTACGGCGCGGTGGTGGACGTAGTGGATAACGTCCGCTCCGCCGGCGTCGACGATGTGGGACTGTTGACCGAGCAGAGACATGAGGGACCGGCGAGCAACAAGGCGCCGGCAGGTGGCGTCCCCGAGTAGGGCTGACGCCGAGCAGGGAGCTTAATCATGGGAATGACAGCCGGTGGGTCCGGTGGCGGACCCACAGCCGACATGAACGTAACGCCACTGATTGACGTGTTGCTGGTGCTGCTCATCATCTTCATGGTGATCACGCCGCTGACGCCAAAAGGGCTGGACGCGCTGGTTCCGCAGCCGCCCAAGGACAAGAACCAACCACCGCCGAGCAATGATCGCACCATCGTGGTGCAGATCCTCAAAGGGCCGGCGAACCAACCGGTGCTCAAAATCAACCAGGACGACGTCACCTGGGAGACCTTGGAGAGTCGTCTGAACGACATCTTTAAGACCCGCGCCGAGAAAGTGATGTTCGTCAAGGCCGACAATGACCTGCCTTTCAATGACGTGGCACAGGTCATAGACATCGCGCACGCGGCCGGTGTCGATAAGGTCGGACTGATCACCGCCCGGATCGAAGCCGGCGGTTAGGCAAACGGGGGAAAGCCAGAGCCACGGCGCGCGCATTTCGTGAGCGCCGTGGAGCCAAGCACAGGAATGGTTCGGGCAACCCTCCTCCGGGATGAGCGGGACGTGAGCTGGTGTGCGTCTGGCCATCGCCCGGGACCCCGAATAACGCAACGGAGAGTGATAGCAAACATGAACAAGAGCGGACGGGTACTGACGGTACTTGCTGTTCTGCTGGTGCTGTTCTCAGCGGTAGGGTGTAGCAAGCTGAGAGCACGCGACCAACTCAACAAGGGCGTACAGGCTTACAAAAACGCAAAGTACGAAGACGCAATCGAACATTTCAAGAACGCGGTTGAGCTTGATCCCAGCCTAACCAATGCCCGCCTTTATTTGGCAACCGCGTACATGGGACAGTACATTCCGGGCGCAGATTCGCCCGACAATAATCGTTACGCCGACGAAGCCATTGATACCTTCAAGCAGGTCTTGGCTCTGAATCCTCCCAAGGAGCAGCAGATCCATAGCCTGAAGGGCATCGCCTCGATGTACTTCCAGCAGAAGAAATTCGATCAGGCCCAGGAGTATTACAAGAAGATCGGCGAGTTGGATCCCAACGATCCTGAAACCTACTATTCGCTGGCCGTGATTGACTGGATGGAGGCCTATCAGCCGGACCAGAAAGCCCGGGCCGAGCTGGGTCTGAAGCCGACGGACGACCTCAAAGACAAGAAGGCTTGTGCCGAGCTACAGCAAGAGAACGCGTCCAAGGTACAGGATGGTATCGAGAACCTTGACAAGGCGATCCAGCTTCGTCCTGATTATGACGATGCCATGGCATACCTGAACTTGCTGTACCGGCAGCGTGCCGAGTACGAGTGCGACAACGCGCAGGCCCGTACGGCTGACCTCAAGCTGGCTGACGACTGGGTGGACAAGACCATGGCCACCAAGAAAGCCAAAGCCGAGAAGTCCGGCCCAACGGGCATCGTCACCACGGAAACTACGCAGTAAGCCAGTGGTAAGCCGCGGTTGACGGCTTCCTCTGATTGCGCCCCTCCCAGCCCGGAGGGGCGTTTTGCGTGCGGACCTGGGATTTGCGGATTTGCGGATTTCTGTATCCAGCCTCTACCCTTGAGGCATTCCTTTTGAAATAATCGTGGTGCGCATCCGCCGGCCTTCTTTAGCGGCGGGGAGGATACATGCAGCGGGTTCCAGCGGTTCTTGTGGTGGCTGCGGTCGCAGCAATTCTGTTTCTGATATTTCTGCCGGGATGTGGGGGCAACAACAACACCAGCAATGTCGTCACCCAACTCGTTGTGTCCCCAACCTCGCTTTCGCTGAACGAAGGCGGGGTGGCCACACTATCGGTGGTGGCGAATAATTCGGGTGGGACTCCCGTCCCTGCCGACATTAGCTTTACCAGTAGCAACTCGAATATCGCGACCGTCTCTGTGGGCGGGATGGTTTGCGGCGGGGTCTGGGACGTCAACGTCATCAACTGCAATCCAACCCTGGGACAGGGCGGAGTCGGGCAGGTGACGATTACGGCAACGGCTACAGCGTTCAACGTGTCCGCAACCGCCACGGTTTATGTGCACGAACAGGTTGACCGGGTGCAAGCGGTTATCTTGAACAGTTGCACTTCCATGGGACAGACCATCAGTCTGTATGGCAAGGCCTTCAGCACCACAGCGCCGGGCTGCTCGCCCGCCTCCCCGTGTGACATCACTTCCACCGTCGGCCCATTTAGTTTCGGTTCCAACGATAGCAGCATCGTATCCACTAACACTGCGGGGCAGCTGATCGCCGCTACTCCGGGCGCCACCACGGTTTTCGCCAGCGTTTCCGGCGTGAACAGCGTGGGTGCGCCCTATGAAACTTGTCCTGTAACCCGCATCTACGTGCACGATGCCGGCGGTTCCAACACTTCGTTCACCCTGGCTAGCGGCGCAACCCAGCCGCTGACTGCCGATGTTTACGACAGCACTAATACCTACATCAAGCCGACGCTCACCTGGGGCTCATCCTCAACCGCGACGGCCACGATTGCAGCCACCGGCTCGGCCAACAATCCGGGCACGATTACGGCGGTTGCTCCCGGCACAGCCTACATCACCGCTTCCTGTAGCTATCCCAATTGCAACAAATATCTCCCGGCGCAATACAGTCAAAACCTGGTTACAGCGACGGTGAGCGGTGGAGCTGGCGCCACGGTTTACGCTGCCAGCACCAACTCCACCATGCTGGTGCCGTTCAACATCCAGACTGATACGCCGGGAACCGCCATTACACTGCCGCATGTGCCGAACTCGATCATCGGCGACCCTGCTGGCGCCACAGTCTATTTGGGTTCCGCTAGTGGCTTGATGGCGGTGAATGTTAGCACCGGAACGGTTACCACGTATTCGGTCAACGGAACCATCGAGGCAATCTCGCCGGATGGGACGTACTTGCTGCTGTCCGATACCGTCGCCGGCTCTCTGAATTACGTTGATATCAGCACAGGTACGCTAAGCAGCACGCAGTCGGGGATTACGGTCAGTTCAACCGCCTACACTCCCGATAGCGGGTTCATCGAATGGGTCACCGGCGCCAAACTTGGAGTCGGACTTCCCAGCGGAACATCGGGTATCCTGACTCTGCCGACTACGGCGAATGCGCTGGACATCATGGCCCAAGGTGAGCTGACCTACATCACTACCAGCGTCAGCCCGCAACAAGTTTTCGTCTACTCCACTTGCAATCAGAGCCCGGTCACGGAACCGGTCCTGAGCGCAACTGCTCCTACCTTGATTAAGGCGCTGCCCAATGGAACCGGTGCTGTGGCTGCCGACTCGCCCAACATCGATGTGATTTCCACGCCCTCCGTCTTGAGCGCCGGCTGCCCGGTCACTACTCAGAGCACGATTAACGCTTACAACCTTGGCGCCGGCAGCTTCACTGCCAGGCAAATGTTTGTCAGCCCAGACAGCACTCGCGCCTGGATCGTCAGCGATCTTTCCCGGATACTGACGTTCTCTTTGCCTGCATTAGCGCCGACCAATATCCCGCTGACCGGAGGAGCGACGGCCTACAACGGCGGTATCACCACGGATAGCCAGCATGAGTATTTTGGCGCCAGCGATGGCACTGTGCACCGCATCGACACCGATGTGCTGAGTGATGTGGCCCAGATTGCCGTCGACTTGAAGGATGCCAACGGCAACCTTACTCCGCCGAACCTGGTTGCGGTGTTGCCGTAACGCGACTGCGCCGCCGACAAAGATCTCTGGCTCCTGGAAGCGCACCTTTAGGGCTGAGGCGGTTGCGACCTGGATTTGAAGGGGCGCAGCTTTAGAGCGATTTCACAGTGGCTGTATCCGCCTTGAAGGGGCACGCCTTCACAGGCTGCTGAAAAAGTCGTCTTCGGGCGGCTTTGAAGCGGCGCAGCTTTAGCCATGCCCTGAGCTTGCCGAATGGGTGCGCCGTTTCAACTCCTTTAAATGTGTCATCCCGAGCGACGAGCCCGCTTCGGGCGAGGAGTCGAGGAACCTGCTTTTCGCGTGAACTACGTTGCGGAGAATGCCATCCCGAACGCTGCGGCAACCCTCTTCGCCGCCAATGAGGCTGCCGACGAAATTACTTACTTCGACGTCGTTACTCCCCCCTCTTTTGCCTCTGTAACCAACTGAAACTAAACGAAAATGCCAAATTTTTCCCGCTAAAATCCTCCAACCATTGGACTTATAGGTAAAATCGTCCAAACAAACGACTTATGGTGGCTTCAAAACGTTAATGCGGGTGCCCGGGTCTCGCGGGTTTCGAGACCTTGGGCGAAAGCGGGTGCCCCGGGGTCTCGCGCTGTTCGAGACCCCGGGAGGATGACATGGAAGTGCGTGAAGGTTGTGGTTTTTCGATCATAGCTTCAGCTTTCTGGCCCTCATTCGCTTACTCAGACTGAAAGCAGCCAGATCGCGTATCGATGATGGGAGTCCCAGGTCTCGAAAAGCGCGAGACCTGGGCCACCCGGCTTTAGTTAGACCCAACGAGAGGATGATCCCAAACCACAATAGTGGCGTCTCCATATTTCAAAGCTCTCACAGGGTTTCCAAACTGTTTAGTAAGTCCGCTGACGCAAACATTGACATCTGCACATTCTTCAGCATCCGATACAACGAACACAAAGAATTGCTTTTGATTGGGGGGGGCATCTTCCTTCCAGTACCAACGTTTCGACGACTGTGAACGATTGCCAACAATCATCATCCCCGTGTCCTTGGTGAACTCAACAGGCCGTATAACAACTTCTGATCTACTTACTGCAGTGATAGCGTTAGCATCAGACCCCCAATACGGGCCGTAACCGTACGACAACCCATTTACTTTAAGGAACTTAATCAGAGCAAATGCGCCATTATCCTTAATGGCGAATCCTGGACGTCTCCATGTCTCAAAATTGCTAACGATCCCTGATAGGACAAAAAGAGCTATGACCACAGTGCAAATCGTCTTTTCACTTTTTGATGATCTTGGCCAGTTGTGCTCAACGAACACACCCAGTCCTATTGGGATCAAATATGCACAGTTTAGCAAGAACCGCCCCGAACGGTTCGTGGCCTCAACCTGGCTGATGACAAACGCGAGACCCACCGCGCCGATAGAAAACGTCGCCAACCAACTGAACGCAATAGTCGAACTATTTACCTTATGGTCATACTTTACCGACTTCACAACAGAGATACTTAATAATGATAGAACGGCAACTAGTGTCAGAATTGCAGGAACAACCTGGTTGCTTTTATTGAAGGGGATGATATTTAAAAGACCGCCAAGATTTTTGAGTAAAAATATCGCATTGTTATTAATTGTGGCCCAGTTGCCGAGTGCAAACTTTAGACTTGGAAGAAACGCCAACATTCCAAACATTTTGCTTTTAACCGAAGCAATAGAGACGACAGATACCAAAAGCAATTGGAAGCCATCTTCTCTCTTAATACTGGCAGAAGGACGCACCACAAATACTATGCCGACAATGGCTGCGGGAAGGTTGTAAGCTGCGACCATCCAAGGATCAGAAACAGCACCAGCGATTAAAAGCGCCAACACAGCAATCAATGTTAGAACACGTGGTTGTTGTGACCACCGTAGGATCAGATAAAGTGCTGCTAGTCCAAATAAGTTCGTGATGTTGTGTGATGTTGGATACGATACGAACCCGCTTTCGTGGGCATACGAACCAAGAAACAATAGCGCCAAAGAAATAATGACGGCAGCTTTCTTAGCCTTTAATTGCCAAGCAATGGCTCCGGAAATGAATGCGGCAAATATGAAAATAATCCAGCCAAATAGAATAACTACTGCAGGCTCCGGTCCAAATATCATAAACCCCATAAAATGGAACGGAACGAGCGACAAAAGCCAATTGTCTGGAGTGAAAAGCCAATCTTGCAACCAAGGTAATCCATGAGCGGTCACGCCGTACCAAAGCATGATTGAATGGCAGGCGTCCGCTTCAATTCCATATTGCGAAATGGCAACCTTTAGACTGCCATAAATTCCAGAAATAAGAAAAATGGCATATGCAAGCAAAGTGATGGCATGGTGATCCTGAAATACACCGCTAGCAGGCCGCTGAAAAAATGGTTGCGACGCGAATTTCGGAGAGAAACTGGCTTGCAAGTATTTGATCCGGAATTTCCTTTTTGATCTTGACGGCACCATAGTACACCCGGCTCGCCTGTTCGGGACACTGTAAAACGATGTTTCATCGGAAGCATTCCCGACGGGCTGCCTTCCGCAGTGGGGAATCCGGCCGAAGGTGAACGCGATTCCGCTGTGAAGCCGAACACGATTTCAGTGTGATTCCGACCAGGGTGGCCCAGCCTACCGACTTGAGGGTGCCCCATCCAAGCCGGGGTCCCCGACGAGCGCCGGGTCTGCGCTCGTTGGGGTGGAAGCCGGGTTTGCTTGGGTGGGGATTTTCATCGCCGCGCGTCTTCCGATTCTCCCTGCTAGACTGAAACCCTCATGCCGGAAGCTACCAACTCCTTAGCGCGCGCGTCGTCGGCCTACCTTCGCTCGGCCATGCATCAGCCCATCCAGTGGCACGAGTGGGGTGAGGAAGCTTTCGCCGCCGCGCAACGCGAGAACAAGCCCATCCTGCTCGACATCGGCGCGGTGTGGTGTCACTGGTGCCACGTGATGGACCGCGAGTCCTACGAGAGCGCGGAAACTGCCGCCATTATCAACCGCGAGTTCATCGCCGTGAAGGTCGATCGCGACGAGCGTCCTGACGTGGACAGCCGCTATCAGCTTGCGGTGTCGGCCATCTCCGGCACCGGCGGCTGGCCGCTGACTGTTTTCCTCACGCCCGATGGCCGCCCGTTCTACGGCGGAACGTATTTTCCGCCGGTCGATCAGTGGGGACGGCCCGGCTTCCAGAAAATTTTGCTGGCAATTGCCGATGCCTATCGCGAGCGCCGCGATGAGGTGCTGAAGTCCGCCGACGAAGCCATGAACGTGCTCACCAATGCGGAAAGCTTCGCCGGCCGCCAAACCGAGTTTTCCCCGCGCCTGGTCGGCGTCATGGTGCAGTCGGCGCTGCCCATCTTCGACGAGAAGAACGGCGGCTTTGGCAGCGCGCCCAAATTTCCTCATCCGGCCGCGCTCGATCTGCTGATGGACTGGTATGTCCGCACTCGCGAGGAGCGGGTCGCCACAGTCGTCACCACCACGCTGACCAAGATGGCGCAGGGCGGCGTCTATGACCAGCTTGCCGGCGGCTTCCATCGCTATTCCGTCGACGAGCATTGGACGGTCCCGCACTTCGAAAAAATGTCCTACGACAACTCGGAGCTGCTGAAAAACTACGTCCACGGCTATCAGGTCTTCGGCTTCGAGTTCTATGCTCACGTGGCGCGCGACATCATTCGCTGGATGGACGAGTGGCTCAGCGACCGCACGCGTGGCGGCTTCTACGCCTCGCAGGATGCCGACATCAATCTCGACGACGATGGCGATTACTTCACCTGGACGCGCGATGAGGCGAAAGCCGTCCTGAGCGAAGAAGAATTCGAGGCCGCCGCTCTGCATTACGACATCGAGCAGACGGGCGAGATGCACCACAATCCTGCCAGGAATGTGTTGTGGCTGCGGGCGATGCCGGAAGAAGTTGCCTCGCGCATGGGCGTTGATGTGGCCAAGGCGCTCGACCTGCTTGCGTCGGCCAAGACGAAGCTGTACGCCGCGCGTTTGCAGCGTCCGACGCCGTTCGTGGATAAGACGGTCTACGTGAACTGGAACGCCATGTGCGTTTCGGCGTACTTGCAGGCGGCGCAAGTGCTGAGGTTGGACCACGCGCGCAAGTTTGCGCTGCGCTCGCTCGATCGCATCTTGTCGGATGCCTGGGATGAAGACCGTGGCCTGTCCCACGTCATCGCCTATGCCGACCCCAATACTGGCAAGCGATTCATTCGCGGAATGCTGGATGACTATGCCTTCACCGCGCTGGCTTGCCTCGATGCCTACGAAGTCACCGGCGACATGAGTTATTTCAATTTCGCGCGACGGATAGCGGACGAGATGATCGCGCGCTTCGCCGACGCCAAATCCGGCGGCTTCTTCGATACCGAGGCCTCGCTGGAAGAAAAGCTGCAACTGGGCGTGCTTTCCACCCGGCGCAAGCCGTTCCAGGATGCGCCGACGCCTGCCGGAAATCCCAGTGCCGCCATCGCGCTTCTGCGGCTCCACGCTTATACCAACGACGCGAGGTATCGCCAAACGGCGGAGCGCACGCTGGAAGTCTTCGCCGGGGCGGCAGAGCAGTTCGGCATCTACGCAGGAACTTACGGGATCGCTGCGACCTGGCTCTCGCGCCCGCACACTCAAGTAGTCGTGGTGGGAGAAGATGAGAACGCCGCGGCACTCCTGCAAGCCGCGATCGCGCTATTCGCCGCCAACAAATCGGTGTTGCACCTGACCGATAACGAAGCCGTAGCGCAGAACCTGCCGCCGGTGCTGGCGGGAACCGTTCCAAGTCTGCCGGCGCTGAAGGAGAAGAAATCCGTGGCGATCGTCTGCACCAATTTCGCCTGCCAGCCGCCAGTCGACAATCCGGAAGAACTATCGAAGATCCTGCGGGAGGCCATCTCCGCGAAATGAGGCTAGAGGCAGCCCAACTGGAGCAGCCTTCGGCCCACCAGCGCATACCAGATCACCAGCAAGAGTCCGGCACTGGCCGCAACCATCATCCCCAAGCCGCTCGACACCGGCACAAAGACGATCTCGACGGCCATTAGCAGCCCATTTCCCAGCATCCCTGTGCAGCCGGTCGCTTTGCTGAAAGTCCTGCCTTTCAGCATGACTGCGGAAACCACCACGCAAGCAAATTCGATAAGGAGAACACCAGCACGGCTTTCTCCCTCAGCCAGCATCGCCTGCCCCGCTGCGGCTAGTAAAGATCGCTGCGCGTCTGTCGCAGCATTGGCGTATTGGTGGCTAAGCGAAAGCATGGGAAAGGCCCTGCTGCCTGCGAGGTAGACCGCTATTCCCACGAAGAAAAGGACCGCGCCAAGCGCCGCGTAAGCCTCGTTGTCACGCCTCAGGGCGAAGTAGATGGCAAGGATGGTCGGGGCCAGTAGCGCCGCGGCAACTATATTCAAAAAGCCGAGGTTACGGAGTCCAACAAACCAGTGGGTCTGAAAGAGTGTGAACCAGTCGATGACCGTGATCGTCCGTGTGGTGGCCTGTGCAACGCTTGGGAAGAGACCGATGACGATCTCCGCTGGCGCGATTGCTATCGCAAGCAGCGCAGTGGTCCCGCCGAGTGTGCAGAGACTTTTCCCGCCCGAATTAACCGGCCCGGCTTCAGTGATTGGCTGTCGTTCCGCTTGCGGCACGCATTCCTTCTGCGCGGGTTACCTTCCCTGTTGTCACCTACTGCAGCTACCTCCGTGTTTTGAGGTCAGAACTCCGGCAGCAGCCCTAAGCGTCTCGTTCCAGCAAGCGCCGTCGGAATTGGAATACTGATAGGTCTCCGAGTTCGTCTGGTGCGAGGGATGGGCGTTGCCGGAAGAATCCACGTAGAGGTCATCGGACGGCGTAACCACGTCCAACAAGTTGCTGAAATACGTGGTGTGGCCGTTCAACCTCACCAGCACATTCTTGGCGAATCCCTGGTAGAGCCGAGTGTTCTGCTGGAAGGACCCATCGGGATTGGCAGTGTAGGCATACGTCAGAGTCAGCGGCCAGGAGAACTGGGTGTTATTCGTCGTGACGTTGCTGCCGGCACGGGTAATAGTGGAGGAAGAGATGCCGGTAATTTGGCCCACGTCCTGGTCGTCGATCGTGCCATCTTCCTTGACGTAATACAGCTGCCCGTTATCGAAGTCGATGCTCTGCACCACCTTGGTATCCACGTTTCCGTGCGAGGTTTGCACGTGTCCCTCAACCGTGAAACCGCGGCGCGACGTGACCGATAGCGTCCCGTAAGCGTACGTGCCGTTGTCCGTGATGTGTTCGCTCACCACCGGATTCGGCTGGCCGATGGTGTTGGTGGTCACGCCGCCGGTCACTTGCATCGAACCCAAATCCTGATACAGAAGCAGATTGGCCGTCGCGGAAAAATACTGGTCGGCGTTGTATACGCTGACTGCGACCGTGTGCTGCTGGCCATTGCTCAACACTGCGGCAAACGGAGTCAGGTCCACGCGGTAGGGCTCGAAGTTGAGGGTGTGCACACCGGGAATGGGCTGCCACAGAAAGGGATCGATGCCGCCGGTAAAGATCCAGGGATAGATGGGAGCGACGCCGGCCGGCGTACCATCGATGCTGACTTCGGCCTCGCGGAAGGCGGTAGACGGACAACTGAACAGCTCAGCGGCAACATTGTCGGGAGCGCAGGTGTACCAGAACTCGTCGTCCTGCTGGCCCTGGGCGAACACGTCGAGATAGGCGCGCTCCACATTCGTCGGCAGGGTGAAAGTTCCCGTGAGCTGGTCGCTGGGCGTATTCAGCGCGACCGTCCCGCCGTTTGGGCCAGCCGACATCGGTAGTACGACGTTGGCCGCAGGCGGCGGATTCTGGCCGTGCTCCAGCGGATAGAATTGAAGATAGGCGCTGCCATGGTAATGGCTGGTGTATTGATTGTTGACCAGGTTGAAGAGAATGGCCGTCCCCGGCTGCGCTGTGGTAAACAGCGGGCTGAGCTCGGTCAGATTACTTTCCGTGTGCCACTGGCGCACGAAGTTCTGCGACGGCTCGGCTGTCGTTCCAAAAAAAATGTTGGCGCCGCCAATCCAGATGTTGGTGGTGCGATCGTATTGCACGCCCGCATCCACTGACCAATCCGCCTCGAAGACCACCGCGGCCCACGGGCCCGGACATCCTGCCGGAGGCGTGTAGTTGAAGGGCCGGGGATTGAAATCATCAAAATCGAAATTCTGGAACAAGGTCACCGTGCAGGGAGTGGTAGTGGGCCGCGGCACCGGCGCATTCGCCGTGACGGTTTGGGGCGAGCCGACCACTGGCGTGCTGGGAGCAACATAGTTCTGCGCGCTCGCCGCGCAGGTCAGCAGCAATACCACGATAATAAAGCCGGCGATCTGAATGGGCTGAGACGAAGAGGCACGAGACATAAGGACACTCCTTGGCTGAGCACGCAGGATGTCGTGCACAACAGACGGAAACAGGATAGTGCGTTTCCGGCTACTTCTCAAGCGCGACGCGCGCTTGGTAGTGGGGTCATAGTGTGGAGATGGAGCAGGAGCAGGAGCAGGCTACGGCGGAACACTGTGGTCTATGATCCGATAGCCGCGCACGTAGTATCCATCCCAGGGCTTCGTCGCACGCCATTGTAGCTGATCGGTATATTCGTCGGCGTATTGCATGTGTGAATAGTCAAGCGCTCCGGGAACAGTCTTCGCGCACATCCGCTGGTAATACCGGGCGTACAGGGCCGACGCGAAAATGTCCGTTAACTGTACTCCAACTGAAAGCTCGGAAAACGTAAAGGTGGGTGCTTCTACGATTCTTGCGCAGCGCTGCCCCATGGGATGCCCGAATATCCATGACAAGTGCGAGATCGCCACGTTGCGATCGAGATTGCGCATTCTACTATCAGCGATGACTATTCCGTGACAATCGCGCGCAGGAAACCGCCCATCCGATCCAGCCGCAACCTCATCCAGGAGGTGGTCGAATCTCTCCACGGCGTACTGCATGCCCATATTGTAAAGCGAAGCCTTTGCCGTAGGCTTTAACGGACTCTTCTTGAACACCACCGCAAAACCAGTAGCTTCGTGGTCGATACAAAGCTGCAGCGCGTGTCGGGCAAAGGTGTGGCGGCGCCGAGAGTTCCTGTTGCTCGGGCGGACCAAATCGCTGCCCTTCACTTCGTATTGTTCTGGCCGATTGCTGCCGATTTCCGTCTTAAAGAACTTCACCTTCAGATCACGATATTCGCGATCCAGTTTCCTCCATCGTTCTGCCTCAAAGGCCAGCGACGCGATTATAAACAGAGGAGTTTGTCCCACTATCAACGGCTCGCGATGCGGGTCGGACGATCCTGCTTCGTCAACATAGATGAGAAACATGATTTATATTCCGTATGAAAAACAAACGGCCTACCATTTCTGGAGGCCGCCGGGTCGCACGTGGTGTCCGGTAAACCGAACCGTGGCAGAACCGTTAGATTCTGCCCCATGTGCACCCTCAGTGTGCAATGTTATGTGAGCCGTGTCAAGGAAAAAATGGGAAAAATATAACGCAAAAGTCAAGCAAAATTTTCAATCTGGGGACAATTATACAGCATCTGGCATGTCTAAGATGACGGACTCTACCAGTGGTAGGCAAAAGCACCACTACTGCGCGCTTTCTGTGGATCGGAAAGCGAAGCAGGTTTTTGCAAGCCAGCCGGTCGCAATATTGTTGGGGGTGCCCCGTTCTAGCCTTCTGTTGGCTAGGGCGGGGCAGCCTCCAGCGCTCCCGTCAGCTCGCTAATTTTCTCCACCCGATGCTCCAGGCACCACTTCTCCAGCGAGTCGACCAGCTTTTCGCACGCGCAGGGGTCCCAGAAATTCACCGTACCAACCTCAATCGCAGTTGCTCCGGCGAGCAGGAACTCAATCACATCTTCCGCCGTGCTGATGCCGCCCAATCCGATCACCGGAATCTTGACGCTCTTGGCCGCTTCCCAGACCATGCGCAGCGCAATCGGTTTGATGGCCGGGCCAGACAAGCCGGCGGTGATATTCGAGATGCGTGGCTTGCGGGTTTCCGCGTCGATGGCCATTGCGACAAAGGTGTTTACCAGCGAGATAGCGTCCGCGCCCGCTTCCTCGGCGGCGCGCGCCATCTCGGGAATGCTGGTGACATTGGGCGAGAGCTTCACGACGAGCGGACGCGTGGCAATCTTCTTTACCGCGCTGACCACGTCAGACAACATTCGCGGATCGCTGCCAAAGGCGATCCCTCCGCACTTGGTGTTCGGGCAGGAAACGTTCAGCTCATAGCCGGCAATGCCCTCGCCGTCGTTCAGGATGCGCACCACGTCTTCATATTCGTCCTGCGAGTGCCCAAACACGTTGCACAGAAAAACGATGTTGTTGATCTTCCGCAGCAGTGGAAGCTTCTCTTCCAGAAAGGCACGCGCGCCAATGTTCTGCAAGCCGATGGCGTTCAGCATTCCAGCCGCGGTTTCGAACAGGCGCGGCGGAGGATTGCCCGCCATGGGTTCGCGCGACAATCCTTTGGTCACAAATCCGCCCAAGCGGCTCAAGGTGACCACGTCCTCGAACTCCACCCCGTAGCCAAAGCTGCCGCTGGCGGCCAGGACCGGATTCTTGAAGGCGATCCCTGCGACGTTGACGCTCATGTCGAACGCGGGCTTGGGAGCGGGACCGGGGCCCCCAACGCGCCTGTCGTTGGTGCGATGGGGTGGGGGACTCACAGCGCTCGCCTCTCGCGCGCAATCACCACCGGTTGCCGGACACTGGCCGTCCGCTCCAGTTTGTCCCAGGCAAAGCCGCGGCCTTCCATGGCGCGCTTCAGGGTCTTCAGCAGCACCAGCGAGAACAACTGACGATAGGCGAAGCGTTGCAGCCAGACGTGGCCCAGCAGCAGGAAGTCGCGCTTGCCGCCGGGTTGCTGGCGCTCCAAAGTGAAGGCGATGATCGAGGCGATGAAGTCGATCACCATAAAGAGCGCGAAGTACAGCACCAGCTTGTGGAAATCGGCCGGGTTCGCCGACTCAGGATGACGGTACTTGTCCACAAAGTAGGTAACCATGCCGACGGCAAACATGATGTCGATGAACGGCGAAACCAGCGGCAGCAGGATTTGGAAGATCACCATGTTTGGTATAGCGACCCAGCCCAAAGCGCCTTTCTGCCGCACTGCCGCACGATGCTTCCATACCGCCTGCATGATGCCGAAGGACCAGCGGAAGCGTTGTCGCATCAGGCCGCTCGCCGTGGTGGGAGCTTCGGTGTAAGCCAGCGCGCGGTCCTCATAGTTCACCCGGTAACCGGCTTGCAGCAGGGCCATGGTGAGGTCGGCGTCTTCGGCCACAGTGTCGCGCTGATAGCCTCCAGCAGCGCGGACTGCCGACGTGCGCCACGCGCCGATCGCGCCCGGAACCACGCTCACGGCGTTCAGCGTGTTCAGCGCGCGGCGCTCGAAGTTCTGGCTGGTGATGTATTCCAGGGCCTGCCAGCGCGTCCATAGGTTCACGCGGTTGCCGACCTTGGCGTTGCCGGCCATGGCCGCAACCTTGGGATCGCTGAAGTGCGGCACCAGCTTCGAAATCGCGTCCCGAGCGACGATGGTATCGGCGTCGATGCCGATGAACACTTCTTCCGTCACCTGCTCCAGCCCGTAATCGAGTGCATCGGCTTTGCCCGAGTTCGCCTTGGTCAGCACGGTAACACGCCCGGCAGCGATCTCGTTTGCAAATGCCGTGCGGGTCACTTCGAGCGTCGCATCCTTGGATCCATCGTCAATGACGATGACCCGCAGCTTCGGGTAATCGGACTCCAGCACCGAGCGCACAGTGCGTTCAATGACTTTCTCTTCGTTGTAAGCCGGGATAAGCACGGCGACGGCGGGACGGTAATTCGGGTCGTCACTGCGGCGACGGCAGCGATCGAAGATCGCCAGCACACCGACCAGCACCAGGCGTCCGCTCATCAGCACGTCGCCCACGAAGAAGACAAAGATGATGAACGATTGCACCAATCCGAAAAGTGAGAAGTTCAGACTGTCAACCCAGGCTGCCCAGCGCTCATTCGTCGTAATGGGAGGCATGATGTCGGCACGCGTCTTGCCCATCAGCTCCGACACCTGCACCACCTGATAGCCGCGTTCCTTCAGGCCGTCGAGAATCATGCCCAAGGCGAGCACAGTCTGGCTGCGGTTGCCGCCGCCGTCATGCAACAAGATGACGTTGCCGCAGCGCACATTGCCCGGCGCGCAGGGCGGCAAATTGGCCAGCACGTCGGCCGCAATCTCATCGGCCGAGCGCCGCGGATTATCGCGCCAGTCATTGGGATCGATCTTCTCGCCCACCGTGATATAACCCAAATCCTGCGCCAGTTCCAGCGGACGAACCTGGTCGGCCGTGTCCGGCGCTTCATCGACGGCGTACGGTGGCCGGAAGAGTACCGGCTTAACCCCCAGCTTCCCCTCGAATAGGCGCTCGGTAAGGTTCAGCTCCACTTCGAAATAACGCTTGGAGATGTTGCTGATGTCGGGATGGGTGAAGGTGTGGTTGCCGATCTCGTGTCCCTCGTTGAAAATCCGCTTGGCGATGCCGGGATATTTCTCCGCCTGGGCGCCAATCAAGAAAAATGTGGCTTTGGCATTCTTGTCCTTCAGGACATCGAGGATCTTGGGCGTCCACTCAGGGTCGGGACCATCGTCGAAGGTGATGGCCACCTTCTTTTCCTGAGTACCGCCGTACATGTCGACCACGTAGGGCATAGGCAGCGTCTTGAAGATCTCATCGCTGACCAGATGAGTATTGGGATCGACCGTTATGCGCCGCTCGCCGGCCGCCGGCCGCGACTGAATGCGCAGCACCTCGCCCTGGCCTTCGATGTCCACATCCTGACCCGGCGGAACGATGTCGAGTTTGGTGGTGGCGCCGGCCTCGAACGGTTTGTCCCACACCGCCCAGAGAGACCGGTCTTCCGATCCCAGACGCCAGAGCGCGAAGGTATAGATGCCCAGCGCATGCGCCGCTCGCATCTGGTTGAGCGCGGTGACGCCGTCCAGAAACCACACATCGTGGCGAACGTCGCCATCGAGATACGAAAAGTGCGGATTCATGGCGTCGTCGTCGAAGTTGATGTCAGTTTCGGCGTCAGAGGCCTCCAGCCACGCCTCCTGGGCGGAGACGTTATGAATGTCTTCCGGCGGCGTGCCTTTCTTCTGGCCCTTCTTCATCGCCCAGTCGTAACCGTAGTTGGCGACCGCGCAAATGATCTTCTCCTTGGGAATGACCTTCAGCGCGTCCTGCAAATTCTTGACGAACCAGTCCTGACCGGCCACCGCGCCGGGATCGCCTCCCGGATAATGCTGGTCGTAATTCATCAGAATGAGGCCGTCGGAAACCTTCGCAATGCCGGGATAGTCGAAGTCCCGGTCGTTGACCGGAACCGCAATGTACAGCTTCATTCCTTTGGCGTGAAGGTCGGCGTAGAGTTCCTGCACAAGTTGGTGGTAATCGCTGCGCGAACTCTCGGAGAACGCCTCGATATCGAGCGTGAGGCCCTTGTATTGATCGGTGGCCAGAAACGTCATCAGCTCGTGGCGAAAGCGCTGGCGCGCCGCGGGATCGGCCATGAACTTCGCGGTCAGATCGGGATTCCACTTGTTGACCACAGGATCGAAGTTGTTGACCAGGGGGAAAACTTCCGTAAGCGCTTTTTCGCCCTTCAGGTATGTCATCACCTTGTCGTCGATGGGGCGCGCCTTGCCTTTGTCGTCCAGCACGTTGAACAGGCTGTTCATTTCCGTCACGGCCTGTAGGCGGCCATCGTCGGTCAGCACGTGCATCCATTCCGGAAACAGCATATCGATTTGCGGATAGTACTCCTTCAGCGAGGCGAAGCTGGCGGCGTCCCACTGCACGTAGAAGGCGCCGCGGATGCCTTCGTCGGAATTCAGAACTACTTGCGAGGCAGGCTGCTTGGTTTTACGGTGCGTGTTCACCCGGCGAGGCGGTTTGTGCTTCTGCTCCGGTTTCAGCGCGTGATAAGGCTTCTTGAACTCGGGCAGCGCGATCCCGGGGACTGACGATCCCCGCAAGACAGAGACAACGAAAAGAACCAGCAGCAGGGTAACGGCGATGACGCTGGAATCAATGATGAACCGCAAACGGCGCCAGCGTTTACGTTCGGGATCGTAAAAGACCTGCTTGGAGTGAGGCATCGCTCGCTTTTATCGTAAATGCGGGCAGCGAACCGGGCAACTTGGGCCTTGAAGGTGCGCAGATTCATGGCCTGCCGAGAACTCGATCTCAAGTTGTTTTGAAGGGGCGCACCTTTAGGTGCGCCGTTGCATGCCCTTTGTTTTTTCTTTTCCTTCCGACCGGGCTTCAGCCCGCGAACGGTTCACCGGCGGTTCAGCCGCCAGATGCCGAAATTCAAATATGCCGCGTAGCTCACCCACAACAAATAAGGGACCAGCAGCAGCGCCGACTCCGGAAGCAGCACATAGAAGACGAAAATATTGAAGGCGATGGCGAGCCACAGGACCACGATCTCGGCCAAGGCGCCGCCGGGCATTCGCGAGCCAAAGAAGATTCCCGGCCAGGCAACATTCAGCGCCAGTTGGGCGAAAAAGATCAGCAAGGCGGGCAGCGCGCCGCGTCCGTATTGCCGCCAGACCAGCCAGGCCGAAATGGCCATCAGCACATAGAGCGCGGTCCACACCGGCCCGAATACCCAACTGGGCAGAGTTCCCGCCGGCTTGCGCAGCCGCGGATACCAATCGCGAACGCTGTTGGCCGTAAAGAACGAGCCCAGCCCGCCTGCGCCCAGGCAGATGGCGAAAAACACAATCAGCACCAGCCAGGGTTTCGCATCCACGGAGCAATTGTAGCGGGACATCGGCTGTCAGCTCTCAGCTGTCAGCTCTCAGCTGTGAGCCGCGGGCTACCGGCTGCGCAAGAAACTTACGATATTGTCATCCTGAGCGGAGTGAGGTCGCGCAAGCGACCGAACGAAGTCGAAGGATCTGCGGTTCGCAGCCTCTGTCAGCTTTGCGGCACAAACTCGAGCCCGCACGGCTGCTGGTTATGTCCCGCTGATAGCTGATAGCTGATGGCTGATAACTGAAAGCTACCCAATCAACAACACAATCTTGCCGTAATTGGCGCGCTGCAACAGCAGGCGATGCGCCTCGCCGGCCTGCTCCATGGGCAAGGTATGCCCGATCTCAGGATGCAGTTTGCCCTGTTCGATCCAGGGCTGCATAGCCTGAAGAGTTCGGTCAATGAGTTCGCGGTCTTTCGCCAACACGCTCAGCCACAGCCCGTGTGCGCTGAGGCTCTTCGCCATCATCACTCCGGAATCGAACTGGTGCCGCTGGCCGGTCGCAGTCCCATAGATAATCACTCGGCCAAAGGGCCGGCAGCAGCGCAGGCTCTTGGTCGTGTGCTCGCCGCCCAGCATCTCGAAGACCGCGTCCACACCTTCGCCGTTGGTCAGCTCTTTCACGCGCTGCTCGTAATCCACTTCGCGATAATTGATCGCATAGCCGAGTCCGAGCTGCTTCACTCGTTCCAGCTTCTCGTCGGACGACGAAGTCCCATAGGTCACGATGCCCAGCAACTTGCCAATTTCGACGGCAGCGGTGCCGACGCCCCCAGCCGCGGCGTGAATGAGCACGCGGCGCTGATGTGCATCATTCCAGAGGATGGGCTCCAGCGCGTCACTCGTGAGCCCGGCCTTCCAGTACGCCAGATATGCGGTCAGAAAATTCACCGGAAAAGCGGCTGACTGTGCCGAGCTCCAACCCTTGGGCTGCGGCCACGGCAGTTTCGGTTTCATGGCGATCTTCTCGGCGGCTGCGCCCCACTGCATGTAGCCCATCACCCGCTCGCCGGTATCTTCGACGACGCCGGCAAACTCGCGTCCCGAGATAAACGGCGGAGGCGGCGTGCCACTGTAGACGCCGCGGGTGGTCAGCGTGTCGGCGAAGTTGATACCCACGGCCTCCACCCGAACGATGACTTCGCCCGGAGCCGGCTGCGGCTCGGGTACATCCCGCACTTCCAGAACTTCCGGACCACCTGCGCGAGTGACGACGACGGCTTTCATAGTGAGTTCGATTCTACGACGGCTGCGACCGGCCGATTGTGCAACTTCCGGACATGGAGAAATCCCCGGCGCTACTCCCGCTTGGCAGGATATGTCCGGCTAATGCGGTCGTGCCAGCAGAGGGCATCCACGTCCACCAGCGCCCACAACAAGCCCATCATGAGGGACGCCGTCGAAAAGTACAGCCCGATCACGCGGCTGCGACGATGACGCCAGCTCAGATCTGCTCCCTTGAACGTGCGCCAGCGAATACCCAACATCCGCATTCCAGGTGTGGCGTCGCCATACATCGTAAAAACGCACTGATACACCCCCCACAGCATGACCGGGACCGCCGCTGCGGCCATCAGAACGGGTTTGGTGAGAGTCAGCCTGGGAAGCATCTTGTAGATGACGGCGCCAAAAACCGCTGTCGCCGCGGCAACAATTGCGCAATCGATGAGGCCTGCGTAGAGACGTTGCGAGATATACGCGGCTTGAAATGGCAGCTCGATATGATCAGCCGCCGCCACGGCAGCTTGCTGAGCACCCGGCGGCAACTGTAATCCGTCGAGTAGCGGCGCGGTTGGAAACGCCTCCAATTCCTCCGGCACGTCCAAAATGCGAAGCTGTTCCGGCACGACCGGATCGACCAAACGGTGGAATGTCTCCGGCGCTGCCGAAGCCGGTCGCGGAAACGCGATGACTTTTCGTTTGCCTCGCGGTCGTGGGATGGGAGCAGGCGCGAGCGGCGGATAGGATTCCAGCGCGGCGTCAGGAAGCAAGGTAGCTGGCTCTGGCTCCTCAATGGCCGCTGCGGTCCCGGTTTCCGATTGCTCGCCTGCGGCCGCGGGAGCGTGAGGTGACACTGGAGGCGGTTCTATTGTCTCGACAAGCCCAGCCACAACGGCAGCGTCAGCGCGGAAGCCGTCTCCGGCTGTAACGTTCGCTTGGCTAGCTTCGCATTCTTGTTCTTCGGGCACCGCGGGACTGCTCTCCAGCTCGATGGGAGGGAACGGAAAGCGCATGCTGAAAGCTCCCTCGATGCGCCGCCCACGCCGGTGGCGATAACCCGCAACCCGCTCCTGGATCTCGGTGCGCCAGAGGAGATCATCAGACGGTTGCGGCGAATCGGCGGTTGGGTCGGAGGGTAACCTTTGCTGTTCGATCATGTCGTGGCGCAACTATTCTGTTCTTTCTACGCACATCGGGGAACATGTCGCGGTACAAAGTTGAATGAGAGAAGAGGTCATCTGCTTCCATATCCAGAAATAGCTCGGCTGTGCTCTAACAAGTCGGACCCGCAACCAGCACGTGCCGTGCTCGGCGGATTTAAGAGAGCGTCAAAGCTGTGCGTCATCAACCGAAAGCCAGGCCCGTTTTGCCTGTGTGCAGGCAACGTGCTAAGTTGCAAGGTTCCGCTTCATCAGCTCACTGGCGAAGGAACGCCCGCCTATCGATGATGTCTCGCACTCGATTGATTATCACGGCGCTGTTGTTGTGTCACCTGTTTCTGCGGCCGGGTGTATTAACCAGCCAGTTGCCTGCTTCGGGACAGCAGCAAAATCCGGCGCAAACGCCTGCCCAACCACCGGCCTCGAAGCCTGAAATCACAGTGAGAACGGATGCCGGCGAGGAAGACACCAAGACCGAGCAGATTATTCAGCAGGAACTGCAGGAAAGCAGCCAGCAGGAACTGGGACCGCCGCGGCCGGCGATCAATGTTGCCCCTGGCCGCAACGAAGTACTGATTAGCGCCGACGAACAGGAAAAGAACCAGGACATCTACAGCGGACGCGGTCACGTTGAGATTCGCTTCGGTACAAGCACCTTACATGCCGACCGGGCAACTTATGACTCCACCACCGGCCAGGTGACGGCAACCGGGCATGTGGTATTCGACGGCGGTCCGCACAATGAGCACGTGATCGGCAGCCACGCCACTTACGACGTCAGCCGTGACAGCGGCACATTCTATGACGCCACTGGCTCGACCGGCGCCCGCGTTAAGAACAAGATGATGTTTCTTAGTTCGTCGACGCCGTTCTTCTTCACCGGCAAGGTGGTCGAACGATTAGGCCCAGACCATTATCGCGTCTATTACGGATTCGTTACCTCGTGTCAATTGCCCAATCCGAAGTGGCAACTCGACTCTAAGATTGCCAACATTGAAGTCGGCGATGAGGCACAGTTGCATCATGCCACCATGAGGCTGCATGGAATTCCCGTTTTCTACTTCCCCTACGTGGAGCATCCCGCCGACAAGTTCGGGCGGCAGAGCGGATTTCTGATCCCGGCAATCGGAGACTCCAACAGCCGCGGAACTATCCTGGGAGATGCCTTTTATTGGGTGATTAGTCGTAATGCTGACGCGACAGTAGGGGCCGATTTCTTCAGTAAGCGAGGATGGGCAGAAATGGGCAATCTGCGCTGGCTCGGCCTCAACTCCGTTTTCCAGGCCGAATATTTTGGGGTAGTCGACTACAAGGGTAATCCCCAAACCGGCCAGAACCAGGGCGGCGAGGAGTTTAAGGCCAACGGTTCTACGCAACTGCCCGACGGCTTTACGGGTGTGCTCAACGTCGACTACCTCTCCTCATACATCTTCCGGCTGGCGTTCGCCCAGGGCTTTACCGAGGCCATTAATTCCGAGGTCCGCTCCGACGGCTTTCTGACCAAGAACTGGAATGGCTATGGCTTGAGTCTGCTGGCATCGCGTTACCAAAACTATGAAAGCGAAACGCCCGGCGACTTCATCAGCATCGTCCATGCGCCCAGCCTGGAGCTCTCAACCGCGGAGCGGCCTTTCGATCGGTCAAATTTCGTATATGCCTATGACGCGGCGATCGAGGGAGTTTCGCGCAGCGAAATCGGCTTCGCAACTGCCCCCATCGTCGGACGGATTGACGCCGCGCCTTATCTTGCGTGGCCCAAGCTGTTTCGTGACTGGACCTTCCGTCCCCAAGTCGGCGCGAGGGAGACCTACTATACCGAGCGGCTGGAACCGAGCTCGGAATCTACTCTCATTGGCCGGGCGATCCAGGACCCGATTAACCGCAATGTCGCAAATGCGTCGTTGGAGGTCCGCCCGCCGACGCTGTCCAAGATTTTCAGCCGCAAGCCCTTCGGCCGCGTGCTCAAGCACACCATTGAACCCTTCGCAATCTACCGCTACCAGACCGGCATCAGCGACTTCAGCCAGATTATCCGCTTCGACTACCGGGACATTCTGGCGGACACCAATGAAGTGGAGTATGGCGTCATCAACCGGCTCTACGCGAAAAAGACAACCCTAAGCGCGAAGTGTTATCAGCAGCAGGAACACTCCTCGTCATCGGGAAACCCTTCCACGACGGACAATGGAAGTCAGAAAGCGGCGTGCAAGGACGAGACGGGTGCGGCAGGCAATGTCGTGACCTGGGAGTTAGCCCAGAAATATTTCTTCGATCCCACCTTTGGCGGGGCGCTCATGCCGGGACAGCGCAATGTTTTCGATAGCACCGTCGACTTCACCGGCATCGCCTTCCTCACCGAGCCAAGAATATTCTCGCCTATCATCTCCCGGCTGCGACTTCAATCCGGCAACACCGACTTTCAGTGGGCCCTGGACTACGACCCGGTATTGCACCAGGTGAACGCGAGCACCATCTTTGCCGGCTATCGTTGGGGCAACTGGTACCTGAATGGCGGCCAAACTTACCTGGACGCGCCGGGTGAGGTCGCCTTAATCAACGGAGTGGAGACCCAGCAGCTTTACAACCAATGGCGCATTGGCGCGATCTATGGCGGCATGACCAAACCGGGCTTCAGCGCGGCGGCAAGCGTGGGCATGTCTGCCGACCCCCCTCCTCTGCTCCAGGGGGCAACCGTGCAAACCAATTACAACTGGGATTGTTGCGGCCTGGCCTTTCAGTATTGGCGTTATGCTCTGGGACCGGTACGCAACGAGAACGCCTATCGCTTCTCCTTTAGTCTCACCAATGTGGGCACCTTCGGCAGCATCAAGCGTCTGCAAAGGCTGTACTAGCGCAGCCTCCCTCGGCCATGCGTCTGTCTTACAATGATGTGATGCCGGTTTTGCGCTCCAACTCGCCTTCCGCAGCGGAAGATCTCCAGACCAAGTCTGTTTCCCTGCGAGCTCATCTCCGCTCATTGGGGCGCTTGCTGGTTGCCTATTCAGGCGGGGTCGATTCGGGTTTTCTGGCGTGGGCCGCACATCGTGAACTTGGAACCAGCATGATGGCGGTGCTAGCCGATTCTCCCAGCCTGGCGCGTTTCCAAATGCGCGATGCCGTCGTCTTCGCCCAAGAACAAGGCATTCCACTCCGCGTCATTGAGACCAGCGAAATGGAGCGCGCCGAATATCGCCGCAACGATGGAGCGCGCTGTTTCCACTGCAAGGACGAACTTTTCATCAAGATGGAGGAATACCGCCGGAGCTGCGGCTTCGATGCCATGGCTTATGGCGTCAACGTTGACGATCAAGGAGACTATCGTCCGGGACAGAACGCCGCGCGCCAGCACGGCATCGCGGCGCCGCTGCTGGAAGCGGGATTGACCAAGCAAGATATCCGCCAGCTTGCCCGCGAGGCAGGATTGCGCCTCTGGGACAAGCCTGCGTCAGCCTGCCTGTCTTCACGAATCGAATACGGACGGCCGGTGACCCGGGAAGCGCTGTCAGCAGTCGAGCAGGGAGAAGATGCGCTGCGGCGCCTGGGATTCCGGCAGTATCGCGTGCGTCATCATGGCCAGATAGCGCGCCTCGAAATCGCCCGTGAGGAGTTGCCTCGCGCCATGACCCTGGAAATGGCCTCCGAACTCACCGCGATCTTCAAGGGATTGGGTTTTACCTACGTCACGTTGGATCTCGAAGGCTTCCGCTCGGGCTCCATGAATGCCGTGCTTCCAGCCCAGCGCTTGCGATAGGCAGCGTCAAAGGTCGGGCAGAGCCGGCCTTCCCAAACGCGCCGCTCTACCTCTCCGTGAGATAATTAGGCTCTCATGTTTCCTTCCGAAAGGCGGTCTTTCACTTTGTTCTTGAAACGATTGGCGATTCTGTCGCTGATGTCGTGCCTGGGGTGTTCGGCGCAGCCGAATAAGACATCTACTATCCAGCCCGACGTGAGCGAGCGTATTCAGCGGCAAGTCCGGTCCTACTTTAGCATTCCGCCGGATGTGGTCATCACTATCGGCGCGCTCACCCCCAGCGAGTTCCCTAATTACGATTCAGTGGCCATCACCATGACCCGCCAGGACAAGTCGCAAAAGGCCGACTTCCTGCTTTCCAAAGATGGCAAGACGCTCATTCGACTTACCAAGCTGGACCTGACCAAGGACCCCTACGTGGAAGCGATGAGCCAGATCAATCTGGCGGACCGGCCGGTGCGAGGCAATCCCGACGCCAAGGTGACCATCGTCAACTTTGATGACTTCGAGTGCCCGTTTTGCGCTCGCATGCACAGCACCCTGATGAGCGAGATCCTCCCGCAGTACAAAGACAAGATTAAGATCGTCTACAAAGACTATCCCCTGCCGATGCATCCCTGGGCACAGCATGCCGCCAATGACGCCAACTGTCTGGCTAAGGAAAGCAGTACGGCCTATTGGGACCTCGCCGACTACTTGCATGCCAATCAGCGGAACATCAATGCCTCGCAACAGGCTCTGCCCGCTTCGTTTGCCGAGATCGACCGGCAAACGATGGACTTCGGCAAGAAGAATGGGGCCGACTTGCCCCGCTTGCAAGTATGTCTGAAGGCGCAATCGGATGCGGTGGTGAAGGCGTCGATAGCCGAGGGCGACAAAGTGGGAGTCAGCGCCACACCAACAGTTTTCATTAATGGAGAGCGCCTGGAAGGGGCACTCGACGCTGACGAAGTCAAGTTGGCGTTGAACCGTCAGCTTTTGGCTGCGGGCATCCAGCCTCCGGCATCGCCGGCCGCGCCAGTTGCGCCACCACATCAGGAACCGTCCAGCAAATAACTGGCACGCTGCTGGTCTGGTGATTGCTTTTTCGATTCAGTCGCACCGCTGCGCCCAACGGCTCCGACTAACCCGTGTTCTGCCTCTCAGGAGGGGCGTAGTTTGGAACTAAAAGGGAAAAGGGTAGCAAGTCTCGCCCTGCTGATGATTCCGTTGGCCCTCATTGGGCTGTTCCCCAGCCTCGGCTGTTCCAGCAAGCAGGGCGGCGCGGACGTAATGGCGACCGTCAACGGCCGCAAGATCACGCGTACGGAAGTGCAACAGTATTACGACAACCAGGTTGCCGAAGCGCCGCAGAAGCCGAGCGAGGAGCAGGCCGACAGCCTCAGACTGCAAATTCTGCGGGGACTTATCGATAATGAAATCCTGATGCAGCGGGCCGAAACGCTGGGTCTGCTGGCCACGGACGAGGAAGTCAACGCCAAGATCGCCGAGATTAAGGCGCCCTATACTCAGGAGGAGTTCGACAAGCGGCTGAAGGAACGCCAAATTTCGCTCGACGACTTCAAACGTGAGATACGCCGCTCCCTGACCATCGATAAGGTGCTGAACAAGGAAGTCACCTCGAAGATCAACATCTCCGATGACGACATCACCAATTACTACAACCAGCACAAAGCCGAGTTCAACTTGATCGAGCCGCAGTATCACCTGGCGCAGATCCTGGTTACCACCCAGCCAAATCCCCAGGTGAAGAACATGAAAGCCCAGAACGAGGCGGAGGCGCGCAAGAAAATACAGATGATCGACAACCGGCTGGATAGCGGAGAGGATTTTGCCACCGTCGCCATGACCTATTCGGAACAACCCGAGACCGCTCAAAACGGCGGGGACATTGGCTTCATACCGGAGTCGTCGCTGAAATCCAACAAGACCGCGCTGGATGCCGTCAACAAGCTCAAGCCCGGACAATACACTCCGATTTTGCCGGTCGTTGATCCCAACAGCCACCAGATTGTCGACTTTCGTATCGTAAAACTGATTGGTAAGGAAACTGCTGGTCAACGCGAGTTGAAGGACCCTCGCGTGCAACAGGCGATACGGGAGCAGCTTCGCGACCGCCGTGAACAACTGCTGAAGGCCGCGTACTATGAAACGATTCGCGACAAGGCTACGGTAGAAAACTACTTTGCGGTAGAAATTCTAAAGAAGGCGGGCACCATGAAATAGGCAGAACGGCGCGTGTCATTTATTCGATAATGGCCAACGTATCGCCGGCATTAACTGTCGACCCTTCCGCGGTAAGAATCTTTCGCACCTTGCCGTCCTTCGGCGATTTCATCTCATTCTGCATTTTCATGGCTTCCATCACGATGACCCCCTGCCCCGCTTTGACGTCGTCTTTTTCATTCACCAGAATGCGGACGATTTTGCCCGGCATGGGAGCTTTCACCCTTTGCGGGCCGGCCTCGCTGCCAGCGACCGCGCGTCGGGTACGCAGCGAGCGTGGATCTTGCACTTCCACCGCATAGCGCGCGCTGCCAATGACCATATGAAGCTCTCCTTGCAGCGAGCGTTCGCGTTTAATCTCGTAAGCCTTGCCGCTGAGCAGAACGGAGAGCACGTCGCGCGCGGTCAGTGCCGCATCCACTTCGATGTCCTGACCGTCAACTTTGCACAGCCAGGTGTCTTCGCCGCGTTCGAGCTCGACGTGATGGGTTTTGCCGTCAACGACAACGTCGTAGGTCATAAGAAGCAATTAGCAATTGGCAATTAGCAATTAGCCGATCGCCTTATATTCGATTCGCCTCCAGCAGCAACGTTATGGCGTCTCGCAGATTTTCGCGCGCCTCCTCCAGCGTGTCCCTTCAGAAATCGCGCCGGACAAGTCCTCCGCATAAGCCACGTAACCACCATCGTCGGCCTCCGGAGCTTCTTCAAATACTGCGTTGAATACCATCATCTCTCCCGCAAGATCTCGGCGCGCGCCGTGCGCCGCCAGTTCGAAATCGCCGCCGGCGAAGCAGTATTGCCGTTCTTGGGCACGGCAGACGCAGGCCCTCCGGTTAACGTCGCTTTCGGGTCTGTGGTCGCAAAAATTGCAGCTCCGATGGCGGCGACAATAGGGCGACGCACATCGGTTTCATTGCTCGGCTTGGTCAATAACCGGTCGAGGAAACCGGTATCGATGTTCCCCGCGCGGAAATCCGGGTCCTTCAGAATGCGGCGGAACAAGGACGCATTGGTCTTGATCCCACCGACGAAATATTCATACAGCGCTCGCAGCAGACGGCTGATGGCTTGTTCACGATTCTCGCCGTAGCCGATCAGCTTGGCCAGCAGCGGATCGTATTCTATGGGAACCGTCCAACCCTCGTACATGCCGCTATCGCGGCGAATACCCGGCCCGGAAGGCGAAATGAGGCGCGTAATCTGCCCGGGCGATGGGAAATAGTTGTTATCGGGATCTTCGGCATAGATGCGGCATTCGATGGCGTGTCCGCGTAGCTTAATGTCCTCCTGCCTAAACGCAAGCTTTTCGCCGGCCGCCACGTGCATTTGCAGATGCACCAAGTCAAGTCCGGTGACGAATTCTGTTACCGGGTGCTCGACCTGCAATCGCGTATTCATTTCGAGGAAATGGAAATTACGCTCCTGGTCGACCAGAAACTCCACCGTGCCCGCATTGTAATAATTCGCTGCCTTGGCGACGCGGACCGCGATTTCGCCCATACGGCGGCGCATCTCATCGTCCACCACGGGCGCTGGCGACTCTTCCAACACCTTCTGGTGCCGCCGTTGCACGGAACATTCGCGCTCGCCGAGATAGACCACGTTGCCATGCTCGTCACCGAAGATCTGCATCTCGACATGGCGGGGATTGACGATGAACTTCTCGATGTAGACCTCGTTGTCGCCAAAGGAGCGCTGGGCCTCGCTGCGCGCGGCCTCGTAAGCGGAATGCAGCTCCGCCGGAGAGGAGACCATGCGCATGCCCTTGCCGCCTCCGCCCGCGGCCGCTTTCAGCATCACCGGATAGCCGATCTGCTCCGCCATCCGTTCGGCAGCGTCCAAGTCCAGCCCGCGTTCCGAGCCCGGCACAAACGGCACCCCCGCGCGTTTCATGTTCTGCCGCGCTCGGGTCTTCGAGCCCATCATCTCCATCGACTCCGGCGACGGCCCGATGAACTTGACGCCCGCCGCGGCACAGGCACGGGCAAAGCCGGCGTTCTCGGAGAGGAAACCATAGCCGGGATGAATCGCCTCCGCCTGGCTGCGGCGCGCCACGTCAAGAATCTTTTCGATGTTGAGATAAGACTCGCTGGCCGCAGGCCGGCCGATGTGGTAGGCGTAATCGGCTTTGCGCACGTGCAGCGCCTTGCGGTCCACGTCGGAGAAGACCACCACAGACTCGATGCCCATCTCACGGCAAGCCCGAATAATGCGCACGGCAATCTCGCCGCGGTTGGCGATCAGCACTCGTTTAAACATGACGAATTCTCAACAGGCCGCTGAAACAGTCGCCTCTGGAATGCTTTGTGTCAGGGCACGACTTCAGTCGTGCCGATGAGCCGTTTATTCTTGACATTCCGAGCGGGCTTCAGCCCGCGAGGAATCTGCTTTCCCGACTTTTTCAGCGGTCTGTCAAAAGCGTGCGCCCGGCTTAGGCGGACGAAGCGGTCCGAAGATGCTCTGCGGAAGCGAAGGGCGGAAAGTCGGCAGCTAACGCTCACATCCACAGAAGAATGGATTGTACTGCATTGATCACGAGGAGGGAGTACAGACGTCACACCCTGGTGTGACCACCCCGGGTGGGGAAAGCGCAAATGTTTCCCTCATGGCGACCCCTTAGCCGCCCGCGATAGCTCCTACGATCAGGAAGGGCTCCGCTCCGTTCGCGACCGCATCAGGCAATGACGCGTCCGGCGACTCATGCGACAAGTCCTCCTCACAGGCGAAGAAGCGCAGGAATGGCCGGCGTTGTTTGGTGACGTGGTCGCGAATGGTGCCGCAAAGCATGGGATACTGCGCTTCCAACGCGTCGAGGACCGAGCGCTGCGTAGCTTGGCCCTCGACTTCGAGCTTTACCTCTCCGTTGATTTTCGCCAGTGTCCGCAGATGCGGCGGCACAACAACGCGGATCATCATGACAGTGTCTGTACCTCGACAGAAAGCACCGGCGGCAGATCGCGAACGATGGGCGACCAATTGTCTCCAGCATCGGCCGACAAATAAACCTGCCCGCCAGTGGTCCCGAAATACACTCCGCAGGAATCGAGAGAGTCGATCGCCATCGCGTCACGCAGCACGTTCACGTAGCAGTTGCTCTGTGGCAGACCCTTGGTCAGCGCTTCCCACTCGTTTCCTCCGGTACGGCTGCGATAGACACGCAGCTTGCCGTCGGGCGGATAATGCTCGCCGTCACTCTTGATGGGAACGACGTAAATCGTCTCCGGCTCGTGCGCGTGGACGTCGATGACGAAACCGAAGTCGGTGGGCAGGTTCCCGCTGACTTCCTTCCAATTCTCGCCGGCATCGTCGCTACGCATCACGTCCCAGTGCTTCTGCATGAACAAAACGCCGGGACGCGAAGGATGCATCGCGACATGGTGAACGCAGTGGCCGACCTCGGAGTCCTGATCGGGCAGGAACTGCGAGCGCAGTCCGCGATTGATCGGCTTCCACGTCTTTCCACCGTCGTCGGTGCGGAAGGCTCCGGCAGCAGAAATCGCAATGTAGATACGGGTCGGATCATTGTGATCGAGGATGATCGTATGCAGGCACATGCCACCTGCGCCCGGCTGCCAGTGCGGTCCGGTTCCATGGCCACGCAAGCCGGAAAGCTCCTGCCAACTCGCTGCGCCGTCCGTGGAACGGAACAAGGCTGCATCCTCAATTCCGGCGTAGACGGTATCCGGATCGCTGAGCGACGGCTCCAGATGCCACACGCGTTTGAACTCCCACGGATGCTGTGTACCGTCGTAAAACTGATGCGTGGTGAGCGGCTTGCCGGTTTCCGGCGAGGTGTCGTAAACGAACTTGTTGCTCTCTCCAATGGGCCAGCCCTGCGGCGATTTCCCCGGCCCGCCGCCGGGAGTCTCCCACGTCTTGCCGCCATCGCTGGAGCGCTGGATCACCTGGCCGGACCAACTGCTCGACTGCGAAGCATATAGCCGGTTCGGGTCAGCCGGCGATCCCTTCATGTGATAAACCTCCCAGCCGGCGAAATGCGGACCGCTCACGTCCCAATTCTCGCGCTTTCCGTCCGATTCCAGAATGAAAGCGCCCTTGCGTGTGCCCGCCAGTACGCGTACTTTGCTCATCGTCGCTCCTCGATGTTTCAGATTGCTCATTTGGCACTTGGCATTTAGCACTTAGCACTTAGCACTTAGCACTTAGCACTTAGTGAGATAAATGCGCCACGCTTCGCTGATCAACTCTATTTCGTCGCTTTGGCTAACTGCCAAGTGCTAATTGCTAAGTGCCGCCTTAATTGCTAATTGCCGCCTACATCACCGGCGCCGGTGTGCCGTCCGACCACTTGCCAACCGCGATAACCCACACATCGATTGGCTCAACGTCCTTGAACTGCGGGTTCAGCGCGACCGGCGAGTTAAGCACACCGTCGCCCCATGACGCAGGATCGCCGTGCGGCGTGTAAATCATCACATGGGCGAGGTTGCCTCCGTTCGCGGTCAGACACGCCCGCTCGGACATCATGTAGCTCATCGAACCCGGTTCCAGCGGCGGCAGCTCTTTGTTATCGTAGGCTTCCTTATTGGCTGCGACGATCTCGGCTTTGGATTTACCGGCAATGGCCAGCTTCGTTCTTTCCAGAGTCGTTGGCAAGATCGATCGCGCGGCGGGAGGATTAAAGCAAACCGGCCCGCGCATCTTGGGATTCCAGAAGCTGGGAGAGTCGTCGGGCGACATCCACGCTCGCTCCACGATACAAACAAACCCGTTCTTACCCTCAACCGCGGTCACGTAGCCGTGCTCTGTGAGCACCATGACGGTGGCGTCGCGCGATATAGCCTCGGGGGCTGCACTTCGCGCCATCGCGATCTCGGTATCGCGATCGTCGAGATAAAGATGGAGCGGAGCCATGCTGGTGTACTGCGCCTTGGAATCGTCAGCCGCTACCGCGCAGATTGCGCTCAGTACAACGACCAGTGTCAAAGTTCGCAATGCGCTCGTCTTTGCTATGTTTCGGTTCATTGGTTTCTCCTCCGTGAAAAACTTCCGCCTTCGCCGTTGCCAGGCGCTGGCCCCGGTTTCGTTCTCAAGACGCGTGTTCAACTATATGAATCGCTCCTATATGCGTCTAACGGGCGTCCTCGGCCTGTGTATTCGAACAAGTTACGGCCACAACCATTGCCCGGATTTTGCCTGTAGAGGCGTTGCGTCGCGTTTCTGCCAGCGCTTCCGTACTTCGGCCAGAATCTGTTTGCGATTCTTTTCCATGTGGCCGATCAAGGCGCAGGGCGCATCCGTTTCCCCATGTCGCGCGCCCCAGATGAGCAATTCCAAAACTACGGGCGCCAGGTCGATTCCTTTCTCCGTCAGCCGATAGTTCACGCGCCGGTTGTCCGCGGGCTCGCTCTCGGCGGTGATGATGCCGGCCGCTTCCAGTTTGCGGAGCCGATCCGCAAGGATGTTGGTGGCAATGCCTTCGCCCGACGTCCGGAATTCTTTGAAGCTTCGGTAGCCCCGCACCATCAGGTCGCGGACGATCAGCAGTGACCAGCGGTCCCCCAGCATCTCCAGAGAAATGCTTACCGGGCAGCCCGAGCGATGCTTCGACTTAGGCTTGCCAGCCATGTTGGCGAGGAACATATCAAAGTTGACTTGCATAATACAAGTGATGAGCAAGCGGCGCATCACGGCAAACTGCGGCTGGTCACGTTGGCACGGGCGGCACTGGGCGGCTACTGAGCAGCCACCCACATCCGGTTCATCAAGATCATCTTGCCCCCGCTGCGGGCGAGCTGATAGCTCCCACTCTGTCGGACATACGGCGGGACCTTGTCCTCTTCCACCCAAAGGAAAACCCGCCGCGGTCCTCGCCACAAGGCGTCCAGCGACGCATCGTTCTCGAAGATGGCCGGCGCATCGGGGAACAGCGATCCATAGTCCAGATCGCCCTCGGTCCGCGTGTTCACTACGTGCACCGGCTGTCGAACGTAAAAGTTTAATGTCGAGGCGTCCTCATACGTCCCGTAGGAAACAATCACATCGCCGGGCCGAAACTCCTGCGCGACCGCATCGGCCAATTTTTTCGAGGAAAGAATAGGCGAGAACATCACCAGTCCCTGATGCACGGCGAAGAGCACGAACACCATCATCACGGTGAGGACCCAATTGCCGGCAGCCGCGCGATTGCGGCGGCGATAAAGCAAGTTGAGAATGCTGCCCACAAACAATGCGATGGCGAACGTCGCCAGCGGAACGCGGAAGAGTCCCAGGGCGCGCGGGGTCAGGTCGAAGATGTGACCGAAAGCCAGCGCATATTCGTTCGGGTTCTTTTTCAGCAGGTCGGCGAGATCGCTTTCGGCGGGCGTGCTTTTGCTCTGCGCCAGCAGGAACATCGCCGCTGCGAAGACAACAGTGGAGAAAACGACCAACGCAATCGATCCAATCCGGCCGGCACGGCGCAGCCTGGAATCCTTCGCCGAGTCGTCCTCCTGTTGCAGCCAGCCGCCGATCAGCAGCGCCAGCGCGGGCAGCGCAGGCACAGCGTAATACTCCTGGCGGGTGGAGAAGCTGAAGAACAACAGAATCACCGCAGCCCAGATGGCGTACAACAACATTGCCTGCTGGCGGCGATTCATCGCACCACGCAGTTTGCTCACGCGATGCGGAATGTTCCTGAGCGACTGAAGAAGAAACGCCGACCAGGGAAACAGCCACAGGAGTACCAGCGCCCAGAAAAGCAGCAGCGGGACCGTATCGTAGTCGCGCGGTATGCGCTTGCCGAGATAGCGCAGGAAATGCTCGTTGACGAAATAGAACCACAGAAAGCCCCGCGACTGACCGGCAGCAGGATTTTCGATAGCAGCGGCGATGTGCCACGGTGCGGCAATCACCAGCAAAACCACGGTGCTGGAGATCGGACGCATTCGCAGCAGGTGCTTCAGATTGCCGGTGAGAATCAGATAAAACCCGATGACGGCCGCAGGAAACACCAAGCCGATGAGGCCCTTGGTGAGCACATTCAAAGCCGCCGTCGCCGCTAGTCCCCAGCACGAAGCAATCGACGGCGGCTGTTCCTCCAGCGTCCGCAGGAAGAAGTCGAAGCCCAACGTGAGCCACAGAGGGATCAGCATGTCGGGAATCAGAATGCGGGTGAAGAGGTATGGCCCCACCGACACAGTGAGCACAATTGCCGCCCAGAAACCGGCGCGCTCTCCCAGCGTCCGCTTGCCCAGCGCGTAAGTCGCCAGCAACAGCCACAACTCGGCCAGAATGAGCGGCAATCGCGCCGCCCAGTCCTTCACGCCGAAGACTTCATAACTGGCTGCCATGCCCCAGTACAAGAGCGGAGCTTTCTCCAGATAACGCACGCCGTCGATGTAGAGCGTTGTCCAATCGTGGCGGACAAGCATTTCGCGGGCGGCTTCGGCATGGACCGAGTCGGCATCATCCAGCAGCGGCGGCGAGAACAAGCCGGGCAGATAAACGAGCGCCCACAGCAGTACAATCCAAATCCAACCGTGCTGCGAGCGGGAGCGGCGAAGAGTTTCGTTGCTGGCGAGGCTTGCCTGTGAAGCGCTGGGAGAGCTCATTACAAGTCAGAGGCTTCGATTATAAGTGAGCCTAAATGCCGCTGGTTCAGCCTTCCGAAGGCTCCGCGCCGGGAAGCGCATCTTCCACCATCGGCGTCGCGCGCTTTCTCGCCGGCATCGTGGTAATGACGATCACGCTGACCAGCACCAGCAGCGTTCCCAGTAAAGTTCGCGCTCCCACGGCTTCGCCGGCGAAGAAATATCCCAGCGCGACCGCGATCACGGGATTGACATACGCATAGGTGCCGACCTTGGTTGGAGACTCATGATGAATCAGCCACACATATGCGGTAAACGCGATAATCGATCCCGCAACCGTCAGATAAGCCAGCGCGATCCAAGCGGTGCGAGAAACCGCGAGCGGATGAAATCCGCGAAATTCTCCCAGCGCCGCCGAGGTCAACGCCAGCAACACTCCTCCGCAAAGCATTTGGGCGGCGGAACTCATGGGCTTGGAGGCCGGCAGCGGCAGCTTGCGGGTCAGTGCCGACGCGACCGACCAACTCATCGCGGCCACCAACAACGCAATCGCGCCCGGCGGATCGATGGCGCTCTCGCCCAGCCCGAGCGAGCGGCTCATCAGCACCGCAACGCCGCCAATTCCCACCAGCAGCGCGAACGCCAGCCGCACCGTGAGCCGCTGTGTTCCCAGGAAGAGGATTTCCGAGAGCGCCATGAATACCGGAATGGTCGCCAGCATGACTGCGGCAACGCCCGATGGCACGCGACGTTCGGCCCAGAACAGCAGTCCGTAGTCGAGCACGAAGATCAGCACCGCCAGCAGCGACGCTGACAGCCACTCGCGGCCACGCGGTGAAGCCGTGCCGCGAACCCGCATCCAGGCGTACAGAACGATTCCCGCCAGCAGGAAGCGCATGGCCGCCAGCAGAAATGGCGGGACCTCGCGCACCCCCACGCGGATGGCGAGGAAGGTCGAGCCCCAGACGAAATACACAATGCCGAAGGCAAGCAAAACCTGCCAGGTCGCTGGGCGAGTCGCGCGATCCATTGGAGCTCCACGCGGGCGGTTGGCACAATCCGGCCCGCCTGCTGCAATAGATCAAGGGAACGCGCCCGCGGACGCAGGTTTTGCCTATAAGAAGTCTTTATGGAGGGAAGAGTTGTTGTTTATCGAGTAGTTTTGCAAAGTTCGTGTCCGAAAACGACGGTCGCGTCTCAGTTATCCAGGCCGGTAAACTTGTTTTCTTCCACTGCTATGTGCAGCCGCATCATGCGAGTCAGGTCCTTGCCTTCTCGCTTCAGTTCGGCCACGGCAGCTTCCAGATCGCGCTGCTCGCCCACGTGCGCAATGTGATCGCGAAAACTCTCCAGGCGTATGCGCAGCTCGCTATGCTGGCGCTGCATTTCCCGGGCAAACGACGCCAGCTCTGGACTCATCCTGGCCATCATCTGCAGCACCGTCGTCTCTTCGTGAGCATGGTGCTTGGGCAGCCATTCCGCCATCCACTTGCCCTGGGCCGTGGCCTGGTTAGCTGTGGCTAAATCGGTGAAGATCTCCGAATAACAGACGATCTGTTCCAGGGCCGCGTCCAGTTGGTCTAAGCGCCCCAGAAGGTCTTCGTGCTCACGGTGAAGGCTGGCCGTCTCTTGATGGAAGTTGGGATCCAGGCTCGCCATCGGACACCTCGCTAGGCTGATGGTCGGCTTGCGATATCCGCTGGGCAGTGATGTCGATCACCACCCCGAGTGACAAGCCGAAACCGGATCCCGCGGTCCCGGTTTGGCGTGCACCCCAGGCTTCAATACAAGGTGGTGCGTCTGCCGGCGCGGAAAACTACTTCTTGCCCTGCACCGCTGCCAGACATTGCCCATACAGCTCCAGCAGATGCCGGGCATAGTCCTCCGCTTTGGATTCCCCGCCTGCCTGGAACCCCGCTGCCGTCGAACTTGTCCTTCCGTAACCCGTGGTGACGGCTACGAACTTCATCAGGTCCAGCGCAATGTCTTCATCCCGGCGTACGCCTGGAGTTGCCACGCCATGTTCCTCCACATCTTCCTCCATAAGAGCCGGCCTTGCTGATCGGCAGCGAAATCATAGCAGAGAGCGGCGGTTCAGACTTCCAGCCCAACGTGGCACACCCGGCCGACGATGTAGTCGGAATAGCTTTTGCCGCGTTCAATCCTCAGCATTTCGACTTCCTGCTGGGGATCGCGCGGACGGAGCACCAGATATTCGTTAAGGACTGACACGTGTCCCATGACGCATCGTCCACCGAAGCTGACGGCGTAGACATTGGGCCTAAGCCGGCGATAGGGTTGCAGGGAATTGTAATGACGATCGAGCAGCAAGGTTACGCTTGACCTTCCGAAGGGAAGGAGGCGAGCGCCTTTGCCATCGAGCTTGATGAGCACAAAACGCAACCAGTCGCGACGGTCCTCGACGGAGCGCGGCTTCAGCTTGCGCAGGAAGGACCGGTTGAAGCTGCGCGTCTCCAGGATCTGGTGGGGAGCAAAGCGCGCCAACCCCGCATTCTTCGGCGACACCAGCGCAACTCGCTCGATGCCCGCCGCCGCTTCGGGTAGCACAGCACGCTGCTGAATATCCTTGGCGTCCACCAGATCGAGTACTCCGATGCCCAAAGTATCCAGCAGGCGGTCCATTGATTCCAGGCTCAGACCGCGGCGAGCGTTCAAGAAGTTGGAAAGATGTCCCTGAGGAAACTCGGCTTCGCGGGCCAGGTCGCTTCCGGTCATCTCCCCGCGGCGGATTCGGGCGCGGATATGGGCGCGCAGTTGGTCCTGCAGATTTTGAAGTGTCATCGTGAGGGTTTTACCTAACAGCAATACATGTACTTTAGTAGTATGTTTAAAGCAATAATTTTGTTGACGAAGTTGATTCCCCTGTGCCAAAGTCTAACTAGCCCCTGGTTCTGTGGTCCTGGTCGAGGTAATGAAGAATGAAGGACACGGAACCGAACACCGAAGACAGAACCTTTGCCGAACTCCGCCGTAAGGTCAGCGGCGGCGAACTGCTCTCCGCAGCCACGGAGAAGCTTCTCCGCAGCTTGCGCTTTTCCGGAAGGCTCTGCGTCGTTGTGCAGAACGGCAGCATTTTGAAGTCCGGATACGAAGAGGGTTATTTCACCCGGCGGTTAGACGACCGGATGATGCCCTGAAATCCGGCCGGCCGGAGCACAGCGAGAGATCAAGTCGCAATCGTCTCCCTAATTTCTCCGCCGTGGCGCCGGCCGCCGTTTGCACCTAACTAAATAACCAGCAGCAGGTCATCGTAACTGAAACGAGCCCTGTGCATGCGTCTCCGATGTTTACAGAGGCGCGTCGCAGGGCTTCAGTTTTTCGTTGTTAAACCAAAGGGGCACAAAATGCAAGAAACTACCTATGAACTGAAATACTGCGAGCGCTGTGGATCGCTAGGCTTGCGCCGCTCCCAATCTTTGGACTCCTATTGCGAAGCTTGTGGGCAAATCCTGATCAACCAATCTTTCCCGGGAGATGGGGGCCGGCGATTGCTGCTTCGCAAACCCCGTACTGAGTCGCGCCCGCCGCCGCTGAAGCTCAAGAGCGAAGCCCAGGCCCCGTTAGCTCATGGGAGGCTGCCATGAGGTTCTCCAAACTTGCAGCCCGCAAAGCGCAGCTCCTGCTTTTAGAACCCCACGATCCGCCACCAGTGGCGGAAGCAGACGAGACTGATCCCCGGCCGGAGATGCTGTGCTTTCGTGGTCAAACCCTCGCGCTGGTGCGGCACTTCTTTGAGCTTTCCTGCCAGGTTGGCCGCTTGCCTTCCCTCCTGGGCCGCGAATTCTTTCGCGCCCGCGTCTCCCATCACAGCATCCCCAGCTTCGAAGAGCAGGCAGTGTTCACCCGCGATGTTGAGCTGTGTCTCGCCCGGCTAAGCGATGACCATGCTGAGATCATTACCCTGGTCGGGCTGTACGACTTCACGCTTGACGAAGTCGCCGAGATGCTGCGGTACTCCAAAACGGCGGTCCACCGGTGGTTTTCGGAGGCCCTCGATTACCTGAGCGAGATCTTTCTGCGGGCTGGGATTCTGTCGGAACAGCGCCCTGACCGGCGGCAACGGCAGGTAACGAAGCGCGCGCTCCCGGCGGACGTTGCCGCACACGGAAAGAAGCCGCCGCGCAGCCTCAAGGTTGCGCCGAAACTCCGGCCGGCTGCGCCGCTGGATTGCAGCGCTATTTCGCTGGCGAGCCGCTAAAGAGGCTGCGGAAAAAGCCGAAGCAGGCCCAATGCCGCCGGCTAAAGCCGGCTCGGGAAGAAAAAATAAACGGCTTGTCGGCACGACTGAAGTCGTCCCCTGTTACAAGGCGCGCAACTCGAATGTCGGCTCGAGTCGTAGGTGTTACAAAGCGTTCGCTTGCAACTGGGCCGAGGGCAACGCTATTCATCGCTAGGCGACTCGGCAAAACCCATTTCGCCCAGGTGAATCTCGGGGATATCGACATTGGCCTCAGTCGTGCGGCCCTGAGAACGCAATTCGTTCAGCATGGCATCGACTTCGCTGACCGGCAGAGCGCTGCTGTGCCGCAGAAATTCATCGAGCCCACGAGGGTCGAAGACTTGTACCCATGAGTTAGCGCCGAGGTTGTAGTTCACCTGGTATTGCAGCGGGTCAGCTTTCAAGCGGAAAATGTGCAGAGTTCCTGGCATAAGCTTTCAGATCGATGGGAGCCGAAGCCGGCCCCACAGGCTGTTGCATTTTATGACTTGGATTGGCGGTTGGGCAAGCAGGGATTATCGGGTAGTGTCTAGTGAGGGACGGTGAATCGGGCCGGTTCCGGTTCTCGGTCGGCATTGTGAGTGTAATCGCTGATTACGACAGCTATGGCTGGTAAGCAGTTCGGGACGGGACGTAAACTGCTGCTATGAAACGCCCGCTGATTGGCTGCGTGCTCCTAATACTGGGTTGCAGCGGTGTGCTCATGGCACAGACGGTGCGGGACTTCACGAAGATTTACGATTCCTACTTAGCGGCCGTCAAAAGCGACGATTATCGTCGAGTTTCCAGCTTACTCTCAACCGCGACACTCACAGGGATCAACACTCCTGAGAAACAGGCAGACTTCATGAAGAACATGAAGCAACTGCGACCAGTCAGATATCGAACGGCCTCGCTAGCGATATCCGAAGATGGGCAAAGTGCGGAGCTTCAGCTATCCGGGCGCTGCGACTACAGGGACGGGCAGACGAGGGCACTCACTGCCTCCGAAGAGGCAGAGCTACGAGAGAACCCGCCAGATACGCAGGGTTGTTATCTGCCTCTTCGCTTCGTCAAGGATAGTGGTCGTTGGAAGTTGCAGGGGCCGCTGGTACAGCTCGGGGAGGGCAGATGTTAGTCACTCAACGCTGGAGTAACATCACCAATTCACAAGTCATCCCGTCACTTTGCTAAGTATATTATTCCCGCAAGTGGCTTCGGATCAGGATTCCATACTCGACGCTTCGGGAAAACGCAGCTTGCATTTCGACAAAGCCTTGTTCAGCAAATCCTCTACCTCAGATTCTTCCCGGTTCTTGGACATGGCCAGTTCGCTCACCAAAAGATAGCGAGCGCGCTCCAGCATTTTCTTTTCGCGGAAACTGAGCGGCTTGGCTTGCGCCAGCAGAAGCAGGCCTTTCAAAACTTCGGCAACATCCAGCAGGGAGCCGGTCCGCATCTTGTCGGAGTTTTCCTTGAAGCGGTACTTCCAGTCGGCATGGCTTTCGCACCTGCCATCGGTGAGAAAATCCAGGATCTTCTGCACCTCGCCATTGCGCACCACTCGCCGCAGTCCGACGCTGCCCACATTATGAGCGGGCACCATCACCTTCAAACTGCTGGCCTTGATTTTCAGGAGGTAGAATCGTTCGACCTGTGAGCCGATCGTCCGGCTGCTGATCTGCTCGATTACGCCCACCCCGTGGTTGGGGTAAACGACTTTGTCTCCAATGCTGAAACTCTGGTTATTCATGAGGGCCGAAGCACTCTCCCCAGAGTGCGTCTGGGAATATGACGGGAAACTACCTTATGACCCGATTATATTCCACTTCTTCGAAAACGGTCAATTGACGCGGCTTCCAGGTAGTGGGACAGTTGGAATATGGATGCGTGCCTTTCGCGCACCGGCGCGAATCGGCACGCCCAGATCCCTCGCTTCGCAAAAGAGGCTCCCTCGGGATGACAATCAAACTGACCCACTACCAGCTTCCAGGGAAGTAGATGTTTCGGGAAAGCCCGCGAAAGTCGCCCCTGGGAACGGCACGATTTCCCGCTGGCCGTCGCGTATAATCATGGGATGCCTTCGGGTAGCGGCCGGTGGCCCCGACAACATTGACTCGGAAGTATGCCTGAACACATCAAGAAAAAGCTGTCAGAGGAAATTGCGCTCCTCGAACACGAGCTGAACCACGAGCTGCCCAAAGAACTGAAAAAGGCCGTCGCCATGGGCGATCTCAGCGAGAACGCCGAGTACCACATGGCCAAGCAGCGGCAGGAGTTCGTGCGCGCCCGGCTGGGTCAACTGAAACAGCGCATGGCCGATCTGTCGATGATCAACATGGCCAATATTCCTCGTGACCGGGCGGCTATCGGCTCGACCGTGGTGGTCTATGACTCCACCAAAGGCGAGGAGATCGAATATAAGCTGGTGACCAGCGAAGAGTCGGATGTTACCAAGGGATTAATCTCCACCAGTTCGCCCATAGGACGCGCGTTGATGGGTAAGAAGGTGGGGGATGTGAGCGAAGTGGTCACGCCTGCGGGGAAACGCG
>Ga0181530_10000013_pt1 | contig 217110 bp, 198 predicted proteins | sample PEATcosm2014_Bin_42_FD_119769 | JGI IMG/M metagenome (GOLD analysis project Ga0181530, IMG submission 119769) | Peatland microbial communities from MTU Mesocosm Facility, Houghton, MI, USA - PEATcosm2014_Bin10_60_metaG | ecosystem: Environmental > Terrestrial > Soil > Wetlands > Peat | place... | reverse complement strand
TGCCCATCTCCGTCGCATGGAACCGATAGCCTTTGTGGTGAACGATCTCGGAGAGCCGGATGCGGTAAATCCGCCCGTCCGGTTCGATGAGGGGAGGCGACTGCGTGCCTTCTACTCTACAACACATAGTGTCCGCAACGACCGAATGACACGCGCTAATGATGGCGCGCGAGCCATACGACCCCGGTATGGCCTTCTTCGTAATCGGCTCAGGCCGGCAGGTCCCACCTGGCCAACGCCCCCTGCCGAGCTATCTCCCTTCGGCGCTCCGGCGTCAGGGCAAGCGCGCGGGCCGGGCCTCCCTTGCGGCCTCCGCAGCGTCGGGCGCGCAGGACGGCGACGCTCAGGGCGCGGCCCAATGAATCAGTGCGGGGGAACAGTGATGCAGAGTTTGGCATGGGGTCAACTACTGGCCGCCATTTCCGGCTCGCGCAGGATCCCTGGGGCCTCGCAGGCGAACTCGGCTTTCGTTGCGCAGCGGAAGTTCCGGTCCAGCCAGATCACCATTGCGGTGCCGTCATCCGGACAGTCCTCGCAGGGGACGAAAAATCGAAGGTGGACCCCATTCAGCGTGACGCCGCAATGGTGGACGCGCGCCTCATGGTGGGCGCCCTGGACCTCCCGCAACCACACGGGGTCGATCATCTGCGGGGACATGAGATTGAAGGTCTTCACGAGGGTTCAGGGGGCCGGTCTACTTTTCACCTAACCAACACCAAACCCATTCAACTACAACGGGCCGAATCTGCCCCGGTTGCGGGCCGGTCCGCCATGGGGTGAAACCCTACCTCACGAATCGGACGTGCTGGGCGAGTGGCCTGCCCCCTTGGCTGAAGTGTCAACATGAGAGCCCGGGCACCCATTGCCTGTCTCAAGCTTAGCTGCTCATGGACGCGCCGTTGCGCCAAATTCGGTGCGCGGTGCATCATGGATTTACGCCCGACCACTCACGCCGCCACTCCATCGCGGTCTGGTAAATGGTGAATTCAGGAAGGGCTATTGCCGCAATCGCTCGCGTACGCGCCATGGCACCAGATACCACCTGCCGTGGTACTGCACCCCTTCGTTAACCAAACATTTCAAAGGCCGTCACAAGACGGCCTTTGTGTTCAGGAGTAACTGTTCCGAGACGTTACGTCCGCATTATGTTACGACCGGCAGGCCTGTTCTTTACCAGACCTTTGCCACCAGCCGACTTGGCTGCGCGTTTCTTTGCTGCGGTCATACGGCCGCCTCTGCTTTTCTTTGCCATAAGGTTAATCTATTCGGGTTGGATCTATGACGTTTAGCTTCAAGAACATGATACTCTGTCGACAGGTCCAATCTATGGGGATTAACCCTACCTCCTCGTCGTTAACGCTGCGTCCGGCGACTCATAGGGGACGTCTCCGTTGCCGCCGGTAAATGGGCCACGCGAAATCTCCCTGTCTCAATACCGGTCGTTTTTGGGAAACAAAGGCTGAGATGCGTTGCGCAATGGGACAGCGCAGCGAAGCCGCGGGTCAGGGAATGGACATCGGTACGTTTCCTTTCGGAGCTGATCATGCGACTTCAGTACCGGAGTCGGGATTGCTCACATTCCAGGGAACCCCCCCCTTGCCCTTCATCGCCTCCAACTGGCGCATGAGCTTCGTCTGGTTCCCGCCCTTCATCACGCGCATCATCTTCTGCAGTTGTGCGAAGATTGGCGGACAACGACTTATGAAAGGCCTTGGTTGCTTAGTCCCAGGGCGGCACAGAGTTATTAGTGGCACGCAATGGCACGACTTGTGCCGCACTCAGGACTTCGCAAGGAGCACGCGCAGCGGGATGACCTCAACTTTCGGAGCGAGCCGATAACTGCGTTCCCCGGGATAGACGACTTTCAGTTCGCTCAATTTTAGATCCTCCAAGGCGATGCGCATCGATGGAGTAAGCGTGGGGGCATCAGTCCGTTTGCATTCGATCCCGATACGGCGTCCTCCTTGGAACAGCAAGAGATCGATCTCGGCCCCACCGTGCGTGGCCCAGTAGTATGACGCTTCAGGTCGCAGGGCTTTTATCATTTCCTCGATGGCATATCCCTCCCACGATGCGCCAACTTTGGGATGAAGTGCCAGCTCTCGTGAGGTACTAATGTCGAGCAATGTATGTAAAAGCCCGCTATCACGAACGTAAACCTTCGGCGCCTTCACCTGACGCTTTCCGAGATTCTCGAACCAAGGCGGTAATTGCCGGACCATGAACACGCCGGTCAGCAAATCGAGATAGCGGCGAACGGTAGATTCGTTTACTGCCAGTGCCCGAGCCAATTCGGCCGCGTTCCAGATTTGGCCATGATAATGTGCCACCATGTGCCAAAAACGGTTTAGCGCGGCAGCCGGAATCTGGACGCCCAATTGCGGTAGATCGCGCTCCAAGAATGTTTGCAGGAACTGCCGCCGCCAGGTAACTGAGTCAACTTCTCTGCGGGCGGTATATGCTAAGGGAAAGCCGCCTCGAAGCCAGTGGCGAGGTTGCGCGCTAGAACCCAAGTCCCGGAGCCGCAAACCCTCCAATAGTACCGTTTCGATCCTTCCCGCAAGGGTCTCGGACGACTGTCGAAGCAGCTCAGGCGATGCGCTGCCTAGGATCAGGAAGCGAGCGGGCAGGGGACGCCGGTCAGACAGGACCCGCAGCAGCGGAAACAATTCGGGGTGACGCTGAACCTCGTCGATGACGACCAGTCCCCGCAAAGGTCGGAGCGCCAGATCCGGCTGCGACAGGCGGGCGAGGCTCGCCGGATCTTCGAGATCGAAATAGTTGAGCGAATCTGCGGCCACGAACTCTCGCGCAAGGGTCGTCTTGCCGCATTGGCGCGGCCCAAGCAAGGCGACCAAGCGACTACGCCTCAAGGCAGCACGGATTGCCTGGCGGTCAGCTAAGCGAGCGATCATGCCACGGATGATTACCACGAAAAACCCGCAGTCAATGCAGGATTTTCATGGTAATGATTTGTGGCCTATTCTTCCACCTTACATCACACCCCCGGAAACCCGCCCTTGCCCTTCATGGCCTCCATCTGACGCATGAGCTTCTTCTGGTTCCCGCCTTTCATCATCCTCATCATCTTCTGCATTTGCTGGAACTGCTTTACGAGCTGATTGACGTCGGAGATCTTCACGCCCGCGCCCCTTGCGATCCGCTGCCTGCGGCTCCCGTTCAGCACTTCGGGCCTGCGGCGCTCCTGGACGGTCATCGACCTGATGATCGCCTCGGTCCGGGCCATCTGAAGCTCCGCGTCGTCGCCCAGCCGGACGCCGCTCATCCCCGGCAGCATGCCGACGATGCTCTGCATCGAGCCCATCTTCCTGACCTGCTGCATCTGGGCCAGGAAATCCTCCAGGTTGAAGTCGGCCTTGCGCATCTTCTCCGCCATCCGCTCCGCCTCGGCGCCGTCGATCGATTCCTGCGCCTTCTCGACTAGCGAGACCACGTCGCCCATCCCGAGGATTCGCGAGGCGAGCCGTTCGGGATAGAAGGCGTCAAAGTCGTCGGTCTTCTCTCCCGTTCCGACGAACTTGATGGGCGTCCCGGTGATGGACTTAATCGACAGGGCGGCGCCCCCCCGCGCGTCGCCGTCCAGCTTTGTCAGGACGAGCCCGGTGAGCTGGAGCGCCTCGTGGAAGGCCTTGGCGACATTGACGGCCTCCTGCCCCAGCGCCCCGTCCGCCACGAGGAGCACCTCGTCCGGGCCGACCGCGGCGCCAAGGAGCCTGACTTCGTCTATGAGCGCCTCGTCGATCTGAAGCCGGCCCGCGGTGTCGAACAGGACCGCGTCCGCGCCCGCTGCGATGGCAGCGTCCAGCCCGGCCCGGCCGATCGCCGGCACGTCCTTCGACGCGCGGTCGGCGTAGAAGCCGAGCTCCACCTGGCTGGCCAGGATCTCAAGCTGGTCGATCGCGGCAGGCCGGTACACGTCGCAGGCGACTGCGTAGGGACGGTAGCCGCGCCTTTTCAGAAGCCGTCCCAGCTTCGCGGCCGAGGTCGTCTTGCCCGAGCCGTGGAGGCCCACAAGCAAGATCTTGAGGGGGCGCGCCGTGCTGAGCGCCGTCGAGCCCTCGCCGAGAAGGCGGACCAACTCGTCATGGATGATCTTTACAATCTGCTGGCCTGGGGTAACGCCCTTTAGCACCTCCCGGCCTGCGCACTGGGCCTGCACGTGCTCGACGAATTCGCGCGCCACCTTGAAGTGGACGTCGGCGGTGAGGAGCGCGGCCCGCACCTCGCCCAGGGCGGCCGCCATGTTCTCCTCGGAAAGCCTTCCGACACCGCGCAGGTTTCTCAGCGCCGAGGATAGCTTGTCTGTCAGGGATTCAAACATTGGAACCCACCGGATGGATCAACGGGCGCCCGGACGCAACCCCCGGTGAGCTTTTTTGGGATGGCTAATCGGGGCGCATTCATGAGACAGTCGCACCCCCTATGAACCCTGTCCTCAAGCTTCTCACTGAAGGCGTTCATCTCACGACGGCGCAGATGGCGCAGGCCGCCGGGATCTCCGAATCCGAGGTCAACCAGCACCTTGAGCAGCTGAGGAAGGACAGGGTGTTCCTCGGATGGCGCCCGGTCCTCGACCTCTCGCGTGAGTCCGACGCGGCCGTACGCGCCGTGATCGAGGTCAAGATCACCCCGGAAAGGGGCGGGGGGTTCAACCGGCTGGCAGAGCGTCTCAGCCGCTTCGACGAGGTCGAGTCCTGCTACCTGATGTCGGGGGCCTACGACCTGCTCATCTTCGTCAGCGGACCCAGCCTGCAGAAGGTCGCCGGATTCGTGTCCGAGAAGCTCTCGACGCTCGAGGGAGTGCTGTCCACGAGCACGCACTTCATGCTGCGCTCCTACAAGGAGGGATCCTTCCTCATGGAGGCGCCCTCCCAGGAGAACGACAGGCTGAAGGTGTCGCCGTGAAGCGATTCATCGCCCGGCACGTAGCGGGACTCCCAAAGTCGGGCATCCGCGACTTCTTCGAGATCGTGTCGAAGATGAAGGGCGTCATCTCGCTGGGGATCGGCGAGCCGGACTTCGACACGCCCTGGCACATACGCGAGGCCGCGATCTACGCCCTTGAAAAGGGCAAGACCCACTACACCTCGAACCTCGGGCTCCTTGAGCTTCGCCGCGCAATCGCGGGTTATGTGGAACGCAATTACTCGCTCGGCTACCGGCCCGACGACGAGATCCTCGTGACGGTCGGGGTTTCGGAGGCGATAGACCTTGCCCTTCGGGCGCTGCTCAATCCCGGCGACAAGGTGCTGTACCACCAGCCATGCTACGTCTCCTACCATCCGGGCGTGGCTCTTGCGCACGGCGTGGCGATTCCGGTGCCGACCCGGGCGGACGACGGGTTCGCGCTCAATGCGGCGGACCTCGAGGCGGCGTGGCAACCGGGTTGCAAGGCCCTCATGATGAACATGCCTTGCAATCCGACGGGCGGGACATGCGACCCGGCGCGGCTCGAGGCAATCGCACGGTTTGCGGTCGAGAAGGACCTGATCGTCCTCAGCGACGAGATCTACTCCGAGCTGGTCTACGAGAACGCACACACGAGCATCGCCGTCTTCCCCGGCATGAAGGAGCGCACGATCTTCCTCCACGGGTTCTCGAAGGCGTTCGCCATGACCGGATTCCGGATAGGGTACGCTTGCGGACCGTCCCAGCTCATCGACGCGATGATGAAGGTCCACCAGTACTCTATGCTTTGCGCCCCGATACTTTCCCAGGAGGCTGCGCTCGAGGCGCTGGTCCGCGGGGAGGACGGGGTTAAGTCCATGCGCGAGCAGTACCTCAGGCGGCGCGACCTGGTCGTGGGCCGGCTGAGGGCGGCGGGGCTCGCCTGCCGCGCCCCCGGGGGGGCGTTCTACGTCTTCCCGAGCGTGGCGCAGACTGGGCTCAGCGACCGTGACTTCGCGTACGGCCTCCTTGAGTCGCAGCGAGTCGCGGTCGTCCCGGGCGGCGCGTTCGGCGAGAACGGGAGGGGGTTTGTCCGCGCGAGCTTTGCCACGGGATACGACCAGCTTGTGGAGGCCTGCGACCGGATCGAACGGTTCGTGAACGCCGCGACGCCATGCTCCGCTCCGTCGTCATCGTAGGCCGGCCCAACGTCGGCAAGAGCCGGCTCTTCAACCGGATCGCGCGCAGGAGGATCTCCATCGTGCACGACCAGCCCGGCGTGACGCGCGACGTCGTGTCGGCCGACGTCGACGATGGCTACACGCTCATGGACACCGGCGGGCTGGGCCTCAAGGAGGGAGAATCCTCTTCGGCTGCAATCATCGCGGCGTCCGAGAGGCAGATCGGCTTCGCCATCGACACGGCGACTCTCATCCTGTTCGTCATCGACGGGCTGGAGCGCGTCACGGCCCTCGACGACCGGATCGCGGCGCGCCTCCGGCGCGGGGGCAAGCCGGTGATCCTAGTCGTGAACAAGGCGGACTTTGGCGACGACAAGGCGGACCGCGAGGGGATCGCGCGCCTGGGCATGGGCGAGCCGGTCTTCGTGTCCGCAGAGCACGGACGCGGCGAGTCGGAGCTGCGCGGGGCCATCCTCGACCGGATAGGGCGCGGGCCGGACCCGGCGGAGGACGCCGGCGCCGGGCCACCGGCCAAGCGGGAAGGCGGGGCCATCTGCATCAGCTTCATCGGGCGCCCGAACGTGGGCAAGTCGTCGCTCGCCAACCGGCTCCTGAGGAGCAACCGCCTGATCGTGGACGAACGCGCGGGAACCACCCGCGATGCGATCGAGCTTCCCTTTGATTTCAAGGGCAGGGACGGGAAGCTCCATGGCTTCAGGCTGATCGACACGGCGGGCATCAAGGCGGCCACGAAGCTGGCGTCGTCCGTGGAGTACTTTTCGCGCCTGCGGTCGCTTGACGCGATGCAGCGCTCGGACGTCGTGTTTCTGGTCCTCGACGCCCTTGAGGGGGTGACTCAGCAGGACAAGGCGATCGCGGGCGAGGCGGTCAAGGACCGCAAGCCGATCGCGATCGTCGTCAACAAATGGGACCTGGTGCACGCGGCCTTCAGGAGGGACGGCGGAATCCCGGGTGCGAAGAGTGAGCGCAACTACCGCGAGAAGTACGAGATGGCCGTTTTCGACCGGCTCTTCTTCACACCGGGGGCCCCTCTCATCTTCGTGTCCGCATTGAGCGGCTACGAGGTGGACCGTATGATGAACGCGGCGGTCAAGCTGTACCGGACCATGGACAAGAAGCTTCCGACCTCCCGCCTCAACGAGGAACTCGCGCGGCTCGCGGAGCGCACGCCACCGCCCGCCATAGGGGCCCGGCGGTTCCGGATCTACTATGCCACGCAGACGGGCAACCGGCCCTTCCGCATAAGGATCTTCTGCAACCGTGAGGAGGGGCTCTCGGAGGGATATCGCCGGTACCTCGAGGCCGGGCTTGTAAAGGAGTTCGGGCTCAACGGGTGCCCGGTCGAATTCGAGCTTGTCGGAAAGCCGCGCGGCGAGGCCGCCCGCTGACGCCGGAAAGAAACCCGACCCATGCCCCAGCCACTCCGCCTCGTCTTCATGGGTTCGGATGCCATCGCCCTCCCGTTGCTGGACTGGCTGTGGGGCGAGGGCGCCGGAATCGCCCATATTGCCGCCGTGGTGACCGGCCCGGACAAGCCCTCCGGGCGGGGCAAGGTTGTCCGGCCCAACAGCGTCAAGGCCTGGGCGGCCGGGCGCGGGCCCGCGATCCTCCAGCCGGAGCGGCTCGACGCAGGAGTCGTTGCGGAGCTCGCCGCGCTGAATCCCGACGTCTCGCTCGTGGCCGCGTTCGGGCACATCCTGCGCGAAGAGGTAATCGCGGTCCCGCGCCTCGGCACGCTGAACCTGCACGCCTCGTTGCTTCCGAGGTATCGCGGGGCCTCGCCCATCCAGGCGGCGATAGCCTCGGGCGACAGGGAAACCGGGTTGACCCTCATGCGGATCGTGCGCGAGTTGGACGCCGGCCCGATTGGCGGAGCCGAGCGGGTGGAGATATCGCCGCTCGACACGGCCCTGGATGTCGAGGCGAAGCTCGCGGCCGCCGCGATCCCACTGGTCGCGAGGACGCTGCCTCTCCTCGAGCATGGCGAACTCTCCTTCCGCGCCCAGGAAGGCGCGCGGGCGACCTATTGCCGCCGGCTCGACAAGACCGACGGCGTCCTGGACTTCTCGGCGCCCGCCTCCGTGCTTTCAGCGCGCATTAACGCGCTCCATCCTTGGCCATCCGTCGCTGTCGACGTGGCCGGCGCGCCCGTGAAGCTCGGCCTCGCGGACGCCATCGCAGGCGGAACGGCAGCGGTCCCGGGTGCCGTGATAGGCTCGGACGAGCATGGCCTTCTCGTGGCGACCGGGTCGGGGACCTTGAGGGTGCGCCGACTCCAGCGCGTCGGCGGACGAATGCTGGGCGCCCCGGAATTCTTGCGTGGGTTCCCGATTCCCGCCGGCACGGCGCTGCCTTCGCAGCCGATGCCCCCGCTCGTTTCGGATTCCCCGTTTAGGCGCTGACCCCGTCCGACACATGCCGCTTGTTTTCACTGGGCCTTTGGGCAAGATACCGGGCCGATGCCTGGCAGGCCCGTCCCACGCAGTCTGATGTTCATTTGCGCCGCCGTTGCGTCGTCAATTGCGGCGCCGCGCGCGCCCGCGCAGACCGAGGTTGCCGACCTTCGCGAGGATGTCCGCGGCCTTTCGCAGCGCATCGGGGAGCTCACGCTGCGCGTGGAGCAGCTTGAGCACGAGAACGCCGTATTGAAGGCGAAGGTCGCGGCCCTCGGCTCGAACAGCGATTTTGTGACTTTAGCGCAGTTCAACGCTGCGGTGGCCGACCTCAATGCCTCGATCAAGTCGTCGGTCGGGTCCTCGCGGTCCGAAATCCTGCAGGTAGTGGCCACGCAGATGGAGACCTTGGCAAAGCAGACAAACGCTGCGCTGGATTCGATCGCAAAGGCGACCACGCAGGCGCGGCCCGCCGTGCAGGCCCAGGGCGCCGCGCCGGCGCCCGAGAGCGCAAACCCGAAGAAGGGCGTGAATTACACCGTGCAGAAGGGCGATTCCATCGGGTTGATAGCCAAGAAGACGGGCGCGAAGGCCCAGGAAATCATCGATGCGAACAAGCTGGCGGATCCGTCGCGGATCCAGGCCGGCCAAGTGCTCTTTATTCCCGGAGGCAAATAGCGCGGACGCTGCCCCGGCCCCTTTTTCACATGGCACCCCCAAGAAAATCCCGACTGGGCCGCGGACTAGGCGCGCTCATCTCCGCCGCGAGGCCTTCCATGCCGGTCGCCGCAACACATATCGCGCATATTTCTCCAGCGCAGGGATATATGGACATCCAAGTGCACCTTGTCGAGCCGAGCCCCTACCAGCCGCGACGCGAGATCGCCTCCGAGCAGCTCGCAGAACTCGCCGAGAGCATACGGAGCGAGGGACTCCTGCAGCCCATCGTGGTGCGCAGGCATGGCGACAAATTCCAACTTATCGCGGGGGAGCGGCGCTGGCGCGCCTTCCAAATGCTCAAGATAGGGTCGATACCCGCACGGGTTGTGGAGGCGAGCGACGCGTCGGCGGCGTCGATAGGGCTGATAGAGAACCTCCAGCGCGAGGGGCTAAACCCGATCGAGGAGGCGCTTGGTTTCGCGAGCCTCTTGAGGGACTTCGACCTGACCCAGGAGTCTGCGGCCGAGCGCGTGGGCAAGAGCCGAGCCGCGGTGGCCAATTCCCTGCGCCTGCTTTCGCTGGACGCTGAGATTCAGGGCTACATCGCGAAGAACCTCCTCAGCGTCGGCCACGCCAAGGCTCTCCTTGGAATCGACGATCCAGCGGCGCGCACCGTCCTCGCGCGCAGGGCGATCGAGGAAGGGCTCAGCGTGCGCCAAACCGAGAGGCTGGCGCAGGCAAGAAGGGCGCTGGGTGCCTCGAGGTCGCCGGGCCGCGGCCGGGCCCTGACGGCGCGCGAGGCCACGGCGGTGGAAAGCATCCAGAAGATGCTTACCTCGCACCTGGGCGCGCGCGTTGCCGTGATCCATACGCCGAAGAAAGGCAGGATTGTGATCGAATACCGCGGCAATGACGACCTGCAGCGACTGCTCGAGAAGCTCGGGGTTGGGCGCGCGGATATCATCTGAGGGCCCTCCACGAGTCCGGGGATCCAAGTCCCGGCGTTGACAAGGCCCGTCCCGATCTGCTTCGCTGACCGTTCCTCGATATGAGCATCCTCCTAGGCATCTTCACGTTCATCCTCATCCTCACCTCGATTTTCCTTATCTTGTTGGTTCTTGCGCAGAAGGCGAAGTCGGACGGGGGAATGGGCGCTGCCATGGGAGGCGGCATGGCGGAGGCTACGTTCGGTGCGGACACCGGCAACGTGCTCAGCAAGGCAACAATCAACGCGGCTATCGTGTTCTTCGTCCTGAGCTTCGCCCTTTACCTCGGGCGGATCTACGAGGGAAAGCACGCGGCGGCGTCGGGCGGCGCGCTGCCCGCCATTGCGGCCCCCGCGACCCCGGCGACCTCCAAGGCCCCCGCCCATGTCCAGGTCCCGGCCGTCATCGTCCCGACACCGACTCCGGCCCCGGCGAGCAAGCACTGACCGGCTTTGAAGAGCTCAGGCGAGCCTTTGCCGGGTTCGGGACGGACGGGCGCCGTGCGCGCCGGGCTCCTTGCATCCTTTGTCAGCGCATGCGTTGCGACCGCCGGGATCGGCGCCCAATCGGGACCCCCGGCAAGGGCCGATGCCGCGGCAGTGCTCGACCAATTCAGGCGCTCGATCTACGCGGAGCCAATATACATAGAGTTCGACCTCAGGGAGATGCCCCGGCGCGGGAAGGAGCGCGTGTTCCACGGCCGCCTCTGGGGCGCCCGGAATGGACGCGGACCGGTCACCCGGTTTGAGCTGGATGTAGGGAGGGGCGTCCCCACGCACCGCGTGCTGGTCCAGGGCGGGCCCGATGCCGGGATTTGGGTGTCGGACGGGCAAGGGGGGGGAGAGCCCCTCGACGAAAAGGCGGTTTTGATGCCCCTCGTCCCCGGCGCCGAGATTACGCCCTTCGACATCCAGATGCCCTATCTCTACTGGCTCGACGTGGACCGGACCGGCGAGGAGCGGGTGCGGGGGCGCCCGGCCTATGTCTACCTTTTCACGCCGCCCGGGGAGTTCGCTGGCGCCAATCCCGGCGTTAGGTCCGTCAGGGCGTACTTGGACATCCAGTACGACGCCCTGATGCAATCGGAGATAACCGGCGCCAACGGCCGAGTGGCTAAGACCCTTTCCCTATTGGAGCTAAGAAGGGTAGGCGACCGGTGGATACCCAGGGACTTGGACGTCCGCAACGAGGAGACGCGGGATAAGACGCGACTCTCTGTCACGGCGGTGGCGATCGGCATAACTGTCGACCCCGCGGCGTTCGACCCGTCCCGGCTGGGGGCTGCAGCCGCCCAGCCTCCACGCGCAAGCATCACACGGATACCGCAGTGACGCCGATTGAAGAATTTCGTTGCGGCTGGGGCATCTCCGGTGCCTGCTCATGGCCCGTTCAGGTTTCACTCATTCAACGTCATGGCCTCACGTTCTGCCTCGGCTCCACTCACTTTTGATTTGCCGATCTCACTGATCGCAAAGATCGAGAGCCACCGCCGCAGGTACAAGTTGAAGACGGCGAGCGAGGTCGTGCGGCTGGCGATCGACGAATTCAATTTTGAAGATTGCAAGCCCGCCCGCGACCCTCACCGCCAGGTGTCAGTCCGCCTCGGCTCGAACCAGCGCGCGATGCTCAAGCGCTACGCGAAGAAGAAGAACGCGAGCGTCGGAGAGCTGCTGCGATTCGCGCTCGACGGCCTTCCTGCGAAGAAATCCAAGACCCGCTGAAGGGGGCGATGGACAAGGGCGGACAGGGTCATTTTTGAGGAGCTCTCCGCTTGCATTCGGGGCCAAGGCCCCTTTCAAGTGAGCCCCTTTGCTCACGATGTCATCCGCCCCATTGCCATCCCTCTCAACCTGGGCCCGCAACATAGCGCCGTCACCGACGCTTGCCATAGACGCGAAGGCTAAGGCACTGGCGGCCGCCGGGCAGGACGTCTGCAGCTTTGCTGCAGGCGAACCGGACTTTGACACCCCGCAGCACATAAAGGACGCGTGCGCAGCGGCGCTCCAGTCCGGGAAGACGAAATATGTCCCGACTCCCGGGATCGAGGAGCTGCGCAAGGCGATCGCAGAGTCCTACGGAGCCCGTTACGGGCTGAAAATCGCCCCGGGCCAGGTGGTCGTCAGCCCCGGGGGAAAATTCTCCTGCTTTCTGGCGGTCCTCGCCACGTGCTCCCCCGGCGACGAGGTTGTCATCCCCGCGCCCTACTGGGTGAGCTATCCGGAGATCGCGAAGCTTGCGGGCGCCATACCGAGGTCGGTTCTTTCGACGGACCAGTCGGGATTCAAGCTCAAGCCGGAGCATCTTGAAGCGGCGATCACGCGCCGGACGAGGCTGCTCATAGTGAACTCCCCGAGCAACCCCACCGGCGCCGTCTATTCCCGCCCGGAGCTCGAGGCGATCATGGAGGTGGCGATCCGCCACAACCTGTACGTCCTGTCGGACGAGATATATGAGAGCCTCGTCTACGACGGGCTCGCGTCCACCTGCGTCGCGACCTTGGGGCCCGAGGCGGAGGCAAGGACGATCGTCGTCTCCGGCTTCTCGAAGACCTACTCGATGACGGGATGGCGGCTCGGGACGCTCGTTGCTGCGGCCCACATCGCGAAGGCCGCCGCAGAGCTGCAGAGCCAGATGTCTTCGAATGCCACGTCATTTGCGCAATACGGCGCGCTCGCCGCGCTCAGGGACGGCGCAAAGACAAAGGTCTCGCTTTCCCAGATGCTTTCAGCTTTCGACCGGCGGCGGCGCCTGCTCCACGAAGGGCTTTCGAGGATCCCGGGCGTCTCGTGCGTCCTCGCGCAGGGCGCGTTCTACCTTTTCCCCAACATTTCGAGCTTCGGGCTGAGCTCGCAGCAGTTCTGCGAGAAGCTGCTTGAGGCGGAAAAAGTCGCCGCGGTACCGGGGTCCGCCTTTGGGGCCGAGGGCTACGTCCGCATGAGCTATGCGACGAGCGACGAGACCATCGTCAAGGGCCTCGCGCGGCTCGCGAACTTCTGCAAGGGGCTCAAGCATTAAGGAGGAGCCCGCAAGCCTTCAAAGAACCAAACATGGCCTACAAAGACGTCACACCGCCCGCGGGCGGGAAAATATCCATCTCGGGCGGAAGCCTTAAGGTACCGGACAACCCGGTCATCCCATTCATTCGGGGCGACGGCACCGGGCCAGACATTTGGGCCTCGGCCGTGCGCGTACTCGACGCCTCGGTGGAAAAGGCCTACGCGGGCAAGCGCAGGATTTCCTGGTTCGAGGTATTTGCCGGGGAGGAGAGCTTCAAGCGATTCAACAACTGGCTGCCGGACGACACCGTCCAGGCCTTCAGGGAGTATCTGGTCGGGATCAAGGGACCGCTGACGACCCCGGTCGGCGGCGGCATCCGCTCGCTCAATGTGGCCCTGCGCCAGATGCTGGATCTATACGTGTGTCTGCGGCCCGTCCAGTGGTTCACGGGCGTTCCCTCGCCCGTGAAGCACCCGGAATTGGTCAACATGGTGATCTTCCGCGAGAATACCGAGGACATCTACGCGGGGATCGAGTTTGCCGCCGGCACGCCCGAATCCCAGAAGGTCCTGGATTTCATCGCCAGGGAGTTTCCCAAATCGTTTGAGAAAATTCGCTTCGGCACGAAGGCCAAGGCGGAGGCGTTTTGGAAGGAAGTCGGCGCCAAGGACTTCCTGTCGGACGTCCAGGTGGGCATCGGTATCAAGCCCGTTAGCTATTCGGGGAGCGTCAGGCTGGTCCACACGGCGATCTCCTACGCCATAAGGAACAAACGCAAGAGCGTCACGATGGTCCACAAGGGCAACATCATGAAGTTCACCGAGGGCGCCTTTCGCGACTGGGGTTACAAGGTGGCAAAGGAGTTCTTCGGCGCGGTGGAGATCGACGGCGGACCCTGGTGCAAGATCCCCGAGGGCAAGCCCGGGGCCGGCATTGTGATAAAGGATTCGATCGCCGACATCACGCTCCAGCAGGTCCTGACGCGCCCCGCTGAATTCGACGTCATCGCGACGCTCAATCTTAACGGCGACTACCTTTCAGACGCCCTTGCAGCCCAGGTCGGGGGCATCGGGATTGCCCCCGGGGGCAACATCAACTACATATCGGGCCACGCCATATTCGAGGCGACGCACGGTACAGCCCCCAAATACGCCAACAAGGACGTCGTGAACCCCGGATCCGTGGTCCTGTCGGGCGAGATGATGCTGCGCTACATGGGCTGGCCCGAGGCCGCCGATCTTGTCATCAAGGGGCTTGGCGGAGCGATCGTCTCGAAGCAGGTCACCTACGATCTTGCGCGTCAGATGCAGGGCGCGACAGAGATCAAGTGCTCTGCGTTTGGCAGCGCGGTCATAGCCCACATGTGACCAGCGCCTGGGGAGCCCGCCGCAGATGGGCGGGCGGAGGGTTCATTTCTTAATGAACTTGAGCAGCCAGATGAAGACCAGGGCTCCAATGATGGCAAATATGAACCGGCCAGCGAAGCTGTAGGCCACGATCCCAAGCAGCCGGAAGCACGTGGCGCCGAGAAACGCGCCCACGATTCCGACAATGACGTTGCCGGGCACGCCGAAGCCGCTTCCTTTCGAGATAAGGCCGGCGCACCAGCCCGCAAGGCCTCCGATCAACAGGAAGACGATGAAGCTTGTGAATGTCATGGATTCGGCTGGGCCCCGCCGTGGATCATTTTGCCGGGGGCGGGCCCGTAAATTGCATCTTTGCCACGATGTCCGCCAGGCGCTTGTGCAGGATCTCGTCCTCCTCCGCCACCGTCTTCTTGTATGCCGGCCCCTCCGTGACCCTTTCGGCGAGCTCCGTGCTCACGACGAAGGCGAACCCGTTCCTGACGAAGAGCAGATTGCCCCGCTTTGCCACGGGCGGCTTCCCGGGCGGCGCGAAAGCCAGTTGATCCTGGAACATGGAGCCTCCCGGGAGCAGCGTGTAGCAGAAAAGCGCCCCGTCTAGGAAATGCGGTGCGAACGACGCGCTCTCAATAGTCGCATCGGGGCAGTAACGCTTGAAGTCAGGCATGACGAAGTTGCCGAAATAATAGATCAGGTAATCCTTTATGTCGCGCGTCTCCATCTGCCAGCGCTGGGTCGCGTCCTGCTTGAATGCGCCGATGCTGATCTGCACGCTGAAGCTGTCCTGAAAAAAGACGACCTGATCGGTGTCCCGGACCTTTCCGCCAAGCTCCGGCAGTACGGGCACCGCGATCTTGAAGGCGTTCGTGGGGGAAATGTAGACGCCGTCATGAAGGGCGCCGGCAAGCGCCGGCTCGGCCTCCTGGGATTGAGCCGACACGGCCACGGTTGCGAGGAAGAGGACAGTTAGGACTCGGGGGGGCATTTTAAGGCTGGGGCAGTTTGGCTCGGCGCGCGGAGTCTTTCAAGCCGGGCGCGGTGATCCGGGGAAGAGCTTGATCCAAACCGGAACTGGGATGGCCTCCGCCCTCACCGACGATGAGAATCCCGCGGACTTGAGAAGTTCCAGCCAATCCGGCTCCCGGCCGGACTGGCGGCTCCTGATCACCGCGCCCATCTGCTTGCGCCTCTGCTGGAAGCAGCTGCGGATGAACATTTTGTGCTCCTGAGCGAACAAGTGCGGCACTGCCCTCCTCACGAGGTGGAGGAGGGTCGAGCCGACGTCCGGCCGCGGGTAGAAGCACGATGCGCTCACGCGGTGCCCCGGGGCGGTGTCGTAGGCGGCCTGCAGGAATATCGAGATGGCGCCGAAATTGCGGGTGCCAGGGATCGCGGTGTACCGGTCTGCCGCCTCGCGCTGGAGCATAAGCACCATCCGCGATGGAAGCGGTCCGGAAAGAACCGCGTCCATCCATGGGGATGAAATGGCGTAGGGAAGGTTGGCCACGACCTTGCAGCCGGGCGCCCGTTCCGCGGGAAGACGGGCCAGCGGCTCGTCAACGGCGTCTCCCTCGGAAAGATGAAGGGCCGCGGGATAACGCGGCGCTAGTTTCGCGGCGAGGTACGCGCAGAGCGCCTTGTCGCGCTCAATGGCCCAGACCTCGGCGCCCGCCCCGAGGAGGGCTCCGGTGAGCGTGCCGAGCCCCGGGCCGATCTCGACCACGGTGTCTCCGGGCGAGATCCGGGCCAACTCAAGCGACTTGCGGACGATGTTGCCATCCACGAGGAAGTTCTGCCCGAGGAACCGCTTGGGCGCGTGCCCAAGGCGCGCGAGCAGCGCGCGTGTTTCAGTGGGCGTGAGTGCCATTGTTCAGGCAGAGCGAAGCGATGCCACAAACGCGGAGGGATCAGTTGATCTCATCAGGGCTTCTCCCACCAGCACGGCATGCGCCCCGGCCCGCCGGACGCGGGCGGCGTCGGCACCCGAGTTGATCCCGCTCTCGCTGACGGCGACGACGCCTGCGGGAAGCTTCGGAATCAGGCGCTCGCTTAACGCCAGGTCGGTCCTGAATACGGAGAGGTCGCGGTTGTTGACGCCGATGACCTCGGCTCCGTGTGATACGGCCCGACCGACCTCGTCCTCGGTATGCACCTCGAAAAGCGCGGTGAGGCCAGCCGCGCGGGCCGCGCCATGGAGAATGCGTATCTCTTGGTCATTCAACGCTCTAACAATTATCAGGATGGCGCTTGCGCCGGACTCCCGCGCCTCGATCACCTGCACTGGGTGTACCATGAAGTCCTTGCGCAGGCAGGGTAGGCAGGGCGGGAACGCGCGCATCCGAGCCGCAACCAGGCGCAGATCGTCGATAGAGCCCCCGAAGAACTTCCCGTCGGTGAGGACCGACAGCGCATCGGCTCCGGCTGCCTGGTATATGCGCGCGCGGTCCACCGCCGAGGCGTTCCTCGCAATCTCTCCCGCGGAGGGGGAGCGGCGCTTGATCTCGCCGATCACGGCGAGCATTCCGCCATCCCTGCGCAGGGCGGGAATGAACGGCTGGGGTTTGGGAATGGACGCGTCCAGCCGCGACAGCTCCCGTTCGGACACGGTCCGAATCCGGGGCGCGATCTCCCTGCGCTTCCACTCCATTATCTCGGTCAGCTTGTCTGGCACGCCCATCACGAAGCATACCCTGCGCGCGAAAACCAGACCAGAATCCTTGTCAGGGCCAGCCAAAGGGGCCCATCCTCCGTCCATGAGCGCAATCGACGATCTGCGTCACACCATCGCGCGCCTGCGGGGCGGCGACGGATGCCCTTGGGACCGGGAGCAGACCCACCAGAGCCTCGCCCGCTGCCTCATCGACGAGTGCAGCGAGTTGCTCGACACGATCGACCGACTCGACCTGCCGCACATGCGCGAGGAGCTGGGCGATGTTCTCATCCAGGTGATATTTCACGCACAGCTTGCGCAGGAGGCGGGACACTTTGACCTCGAGGAGGTCGCGCGCGAGGTGAATGAGAAGCTGATCCGGCGCCACCCGCACGTTTTCGGCGGCGGAAGACTCGAAACCTCCGAGCAGGTCCTGACCCAGTGGGAACAGATAAAGACCGGGGAAAAGCGGGCGAAGGGAACCTCGGGACCACCCGTCTTCAAGGACCTTCCGCCGCGACTACCCGCGCTCATGTACGCCGAGGCTGTCTGGAAGCAGGTGGGCAAGAAGGGCCTCGCGACCGAATCGGGCGTCGACATGGAGCGTGTGGCGCGGCTCGCGGCCGAACTCGACCCGGAAAAACTTGGCAGGATACTCTTCGAGGTGGCGGCGGCCGCTCAGGCCCGCGGACTGGATCCGGAGGGCTCCCTGCGGCGGCATGCGGACGGGTTGATGCGCCATGTCCAGCGACAGGTCGAAAAAGCCGCGGCCACCGCCTGAAGGCGTCGTTGCCTCTTGGTGGGCGCCGTTCGGCGACCACTTGGCGCTTGAGCGCAGGTGCTCGCCGTACACGGTGCGCAATTACCGCGCGGCGTTCGACGACTTCTACAGGTGGCTACTTTCCTCAGGGCTCTGGGGCAGGGGGCTCGACGCCCTCGGGGCCCGCGAGATCCGCGATTTCGTGATTGAGGCGCAGCGCCGCTATGGACGCCGCACGCTCCACAACCACGTGTCTGGCCTCAGGGCGCTCTGTCGCTTCTGGATGACGAAGGGCCGCCTGAAGCGAAACCCGTTCTCCGGGGCGCCGCTTCCAAAGCTCGAGAAGCGGCTGCCGCAGTTCCTTACGGAAGAGCAGGCCAGGACGCTGCTCTCAAGCCCGCAGCGGCTACTCGAAAACGGAGGCTGCGATCCATTCACGGCCTGGCGGGACAGGCTTGCCATGGAACTGCTCTACGGGGCGGGGCTTCGCGTTAGCGAGCTGGTTGGGCTAAGTCACGGGGCGGTCGATACCCGGGAGGGTGTGGCACGAGTGATGGGAAAGGGGCGAAAACAGCGAATATGCCCGCTCGGCAGGGTGGCGTGCGCGGTCCTCGAGAGATTCCGGGACGAATTCACACCCGGGGCCGGGCTATCGGACCCCGTGCTGTGCAACGCGGGCGGGGGCCGGATGACGGTCCGCTCCGTCCAGCTCATGCTGAAGCGGCACCTTGCGCTGGCCGGACTGCCGCTCGACCTCACGCCCCACAAGCTGCGGCACTCGTTTGCAACCCACCTGCTCAACGCCGGGGCGGACCTACGGGTTGTCCAGGAGCTCCTGGGGCACGCGCAGCTTGCGACGACGCAGGTCTACACCCACGTGAGCATCGCGCGCCTCAAGGAGGTCTACGACCGGGCGCACCCGAGGGCCTGACGGCAGTAGCCGGCTGTCAGAGGCTAAGCCGGCGGGTCGCCCCGTTGCCCGCCGAGTCATAGAGGGTCACCTCGACGGAGGTCGCCCCCGCCAGGCGGTCCAGCGGGAGCTCCAGGACGAAGGTCTCCTCCCTTCCGTCGAGGATCCCGTCCGCGGGCTGCTCCACCGTCTCCCTCACGCCGTTGTTGAAGTCAAACTCGGCGCTGTCGAGAAGAGAGAGCGCGTCCCGGCCCCGGATGGTGACGAACACCTTGCCGGCCTCGCGCTTCACGGACGCCTCCTCGATGACGGGAGGGGTGTGGTCCACGACTAGATCGTCAGTCTCGAACGTGACGGACAGGCGCTCGGCCTCGGGCCGCGGCGCGGATTCCTTCGCGACAAGGCGGGTGAACCACGTGCCCTCCTGGAGGTGGAGGGTGTCGAACTGGACGTAGGAGTCCTTGCTGTCCACGGCGATGTCCGTCCAGGCGGGATCTCCGTCGCGCCGTATCGAGAACGTGTACACCAGATTGTCGCCGTCGGGATCGCTCACGGTCCAGAAGGCCACTCGCGTGCCGGGCGACGCGACGATCTGGCTTCCCAGGAACCCGGACTTTCGGTGCTCGCCCTCGTGCTCCGCCGACTGGATGAGCTGGCCAACGGTGGTAACGACCGGCGGCGGCATCTCCGGAGGAACCACGATCGCGAAATTCGGCGAGAGCATCCGGAATTCCTGGAGCTGCGGGCGGTGGTTCTGCGGAAGATAGTAGATCTGTGCCTTGTCGAGCTCGAGCGTCGGCTTGGACTCGGCCGGCAGGGCAAGCTTCAGCTCGACATAGCGCCCGTTCGGGGCCTCGGCCCTCCAGCCGTCGGCGTTTGCCATGGGGATCCACGGGCTCCATCCGTCGGTTTCGTTCGAACCGTTGGTCGTGCGGACAGAGATCGACAGCTGTGCCGGGTCGAGATCGCGCAGGCGGTTGAACCTCACGGCGCCAAGGCGGGCCTGCGAGCACAGGTCCACGCGCTTCGTCTCGGCCGTGCGCGGCATCGAAGCGTTGAAGTCCAGGAGGGCGAACCCGGGCGCGTTGTTGCGGATCGCGAAAAACCGGCCCGGGGAGCCAGGGACGGGCTCGAGGGCGTTCAGCTGCGAGGAGCCGCTGCCCGCAAATGTGAGCGAGAGCCGGTTCACGAGGTCGTATCCCGACATCTCGCCCTGTTCCCCACCCGATATGACGAGCAGCTCGCCCGTCCGGCAGATGCGGTAGAACGCGACGCCGGATCGCGAGGCGAGCGTCTCGGGAAAACCGTCGGCGGAGAACCTCTGGAGAGAGCTTCGCCCCTGGAACCGCTCGGCCTGGGCGGGGGCGTTGACAATCTCGGCCGAGATATCCTTCGGCTTGGCCCCGCCCGCGCTCGGCATGGGCGTCGGGCTGGGATTCGGATTAGGCGTGGGCGGGCCCACCGCCACGCCGAGGGCGGGCTCGGCGGGAGGGGTGATCTGCACGTTCGAGGAGACCGCGTGTATCTCGCCGCCCGAAAACACAATCGCGGCGAAATACCCGCCCCTCGGGTCCGGAAGCAGGTCGGTCACCTCGGCGTCGTGGTTCTCCTGGGCGATGAACGGGGCGCCGCCGTCAGGCTCGAAAAGGTAGACGTTGCCCTTGGGCGCCGAGCCCGCGGCGATCCGGCCGTCGGCAAGCCGCGCGATGCGGCGCAGGTTCCTGTCGCTGACCTCCCCGAAAAGGGACACACCCCTGCCGGCAAGCGTCCTGGCGTCCGTGATCCGGTCCGGCGACACGCCGGCTGCCGCGAACTTTCCGATGTCGATCCTGTAGACGCACCCCGGGTTGCCTGTCGCCGCCAGGGCGGTCTTGCCGTCTTCCGAAAGGACGATGTCGAAGATCGAATCGGCGGGAAGGCCCGTCCGGGCGGCGATCTTGCCATTGCGCAGCAGGTAAAGCCCGCCGCTCGGAGACGTACCGGCGAGGATGGATCCGTCCGGAAGCCTCTTGAGCGCGTAGACCTGGGGATCTCCAACCCTCACGAGCACCTTTGCCGAGTAGGTTCCGGCGGACAGGTCGGCGGCAACCTCTATGACCTGGCCCCCCGGGCCTCCTCCCACGAGCCATTTTCCGCCGGGGGCGGGTTCGAGGCACCAGAGCAGCTCGCTGGGCGCGCTGCCCTTCAGGTCGGTGAGGACGGGACCGGCGACGAGGCGTCCGTCGGAACGGGTCGCCAGGCCTCGCATGTCGCGGCTCAGGACATCGCGGTAGAAGTCGACATCGGTCTTCTTTGAAAGCGGCTCCGCCCGAAGGCCGCATGCCGCCGCAAGGACCAGGGCGAGAGCGATAAGACGGGGGCGAGGATTCTTCTGGATGGGCATGAATGGGTCCAGGGCGCCGGTTCACTCGACAACACGCACCGTGCGGTGAAAGTCCGTGAAGGAGACCTTGCCGGGGAGCACGTGAGTCTCCCAAAGGGGCACAAGTGCATCGCGCCTTTGGTAGCGTGCCGAGTCCGCGGCCGCGGCGATGCGCTCGATCGAGGCCGGCGTGTCCGGTGTTGCGACCGCCTGGTCGAAGAAGAGCGCGGACTTTTCCACGACCGCGATGCAAAGGCCGTCCTCCGGGCGGTTCCCCCGCATCGCGCCGAGATAGGCGTCAAAGCTGCGGAGCTGTCCCGGACGGAACATATGCCCGTGGCCAGTGATCTCGTCCAGCACGCGACCGGGGGCGACGACGACCTCGAGGGTCTTGCCGGACCAGGAGGGGTCTACCGGAATGTCGACCGTGCAGCTTTCCTCGGCGCCTTGGAAGTTCCGCCAGCCAAGCGTGGCCTGGAGCGTTTCGCCCGCTCGCACGACCGTGCGAGACAACTGGAACCTTTCGGCCGTGACCGATGGGTTGGCTTCGAGGCGATCCACGCGGAACTCGACCTTCCGCGGCAGCGCCTTCTCGAACGGGTTTTGCAGCTCGGCGGAGAGTCCGGTCAGGAATTCAAATATTCCCGACACGAAGCCCTGCTGGCCGGCGTAGACCGACTCCCTCGAAAGCTGCTGCGTGGGGGAAAAGGTCACTGTGCTCACTATGCGGAAGCCCTCCCCGGATTCGTTGTCGTTTGACCCGAAGACGGACTCGACGATGGCCGTGAGCATGATCAAGGGGGCGATCCGCTTGTCGCGGACGACCTGGAACCGGATGGTCCGCGGCGCTGCGCCGCCGCCGGCGACGACCTCGACATCGGTCATCTCGGGCCCCGCGCCCAGGAGGCCGGAAACGGCGGACAGCCGGTCCTGGCTGATGCATCCGATCACGGGCCCCACGTTCGCGACCTTAACCGACTCGAGGTTGGACGGAAGGATCGCGACCACCTCGGCGGAGCACATGGGAAGCTGGACGTCTCCCAGCCCGAGCATGGGATGGCCGAATGCGACGACCCTGTTGCCGTCGACGCGGGACACCGTGCCCGTGCCCGCTAGGGAGATGTCGCCCGTCGCAAGGGCCACGGAGATGGCGTCGCCCGGCCGGAGCGCGGAAATCGCCGCCAGCGGCTGCGCCTGCGCGCTTGCATCCTGCCGCCCCTGGCTGCTTCCGCCGAGCGCGATGATGCCGACACCCAAGGCCGCAAAACGGGGAGCCATGATGGAGGCTGCCCTCGGGGAGACTCCGCCGAGTGCAAAGACGGGGTTCATCGCCATGAACGCCGAGTCGGAGTCGAGGGCGGGATTCTGCAGCGCGACATCAGGGGCCGCTGGCTCCTGGGAGATGTCAGGCGTCCGGGCCGCCATGCGGTCCGCGACCTCGGCCATGTCCGCGGCCGGCGTGAAGCCGGCGTACCGGACGGTCTCGAAACGCTGAATCTGGTAGCTCATCGCCCCCGCGAACCTGCCGTCGATGTAGAGAGGGCTTCCGCTCATCCCCGCGACGGCGCCCATGTTCTGGACACGTGGGTCCGTGAGCCTGCAAAGGATCATCGACTTGCCCGGCCCCAGGGCGTTCTGAATGACTCCAGCAACCTCGACGGCGAACGGCTCAGGCTTCGTCCCCTGGAACACGGTCCACACCTCGCCCCGCTGCCCGGCCCTGATGTCTGCCAGCGGAAGGATTTCCCCCTGGGCGGGCTGTGCGCCCAGACGGAACGCGGCGGACGCCAGCAGGCAGAGTGTCAGGAGCGTGCGGCCCATCGTTGGATCTCCAATTCTGCGTGTTCCACGGGTCCTTTGCGAGGATTCAGAGCCGGCGTATGGCCGAGTCCATCACCTCGCACGCCCTGTCTATCGCGGCGCCCTCGTGCGCCGTGCTTATGAACGCGGTTTCATAGGCGCTCGGAGGCAGATAGACCCCTCCGTCAAGGCAGCCTCGGAAGAAGCGCGCGAAAAGCTTTGCGTCGCCTGCCAGCGCGCTTGCGTAGTCACGCACGGGGGTGGATGTGAAGAAGACGCAGAACATCGATCCAGCCTGCGGCACCTGGACGTCCAGACCCTTCGACCGGCACGCGCCGGAGAGCGCGCCGCGCACCTGGCGCCCAAGGGCGTCGAGGCGAGGGTAGGGAAGGGTCTCCTCGAGGAGTTCCAGCGCGGCGATTCCAGCGGCCATGGCCAGCGGATTGCCGCTGAGGGTGCCGGCCTGGTAGACTGGGCCCAGCGGCGCGAGCTGGTCCATTATCTCGCCCCGGCCGCCAAAGGCCCCCACGGGAAGCCCGCCGCCGATGATCTTTCCGAGAGCGGTCAGGTCCGGGATGATCTTCTCGATTTCCTGGACTCCGCCCTTCGCCAGGCGAAAGCCGGTCATCACCTCGTCGAAGATCAGGAGGGCGCCATTGCTCGTGCATGCACTCCTCAAGTGGGCGAGGAATCCCGGCGCGGGCAGGATAAGGCCCACATTGGCGGGATAAGGCTCGACGATCACGGCGGCGATCGCACCGGGGTTCGCCGCAAAAGCGGCGTCCACGGCCGCGCTGTCATTGAATGGCAGCACGACGGTCTCCCGTGCAAACGCCTCCGGGATGCCCGCGCTGTCCGGGTGCCCATGGGTCATCGCACCCGACCCCGCTTTGATCAGCACCGAGTCCGAATGCCCGTGGTAGCAGCCGGAGAACTTGATGATCTTGTCGCGCCTCGTGAATCCGCGGGCCAGCCGGATCGCCGACATGGTCGCCTCGGTGCCGCTGTTGCACATCCTGACCTTCGCGATCGAGGGCACGAAGTCATGTATAAGCTCCGCCATCCGGACCTCGTACGGGTTGGGGGTCCCGAAGCTCGTTCCGTCCTCGAGCGCCGCGGCGACCGCCTTCCTGATTCTGGGGTGGTTGTGGCCGTGGATCGCTGGTCCCCACGTGCACACGAAGTCGATCAGCTCGCGGCCGTCTGCCGTGATGAGCGTAGCGCCGCGCGCCGACCTGGTGAAAAATGGAGTGCCCCCGACCGACCGGAACGCGCGCACCGGCGAGTTGACGCCCCCAGGGATGCGCTTCAGCGCCCGGGCGAACAGTTCGTCGGAGACGCTCATTGACTGACGTACTTCTGCACGATGGGTATCCGGCGCCCGACGCCGAACGCAAGCGGCGTGATCTTCAGCCCGGGCGCCGCCTGCTTCCGCTTGTACTCGTTCAGGTCGACCTTCCGGATGACGTCGCTCACGGTCGCCTCGGGGAAACCCTGCGCGACGAGGTCGCTGCGGGAGAGCCCCTCCTCGACATATCCCTTGAGCACGGCGTCCAGCACGTCGTAGGGGGGCAGGCTGTCCTGGTCGGTTTGGTTCGGACGGAGTTCGGCGCTTGGAAGCTTGTCGATGCTCGACTGCGGGATCGGGGGCGCCCGGCCTGCGCGCCTCGCATCCGTGTTGATCCAATGCGCGAGCGCGTATACCTGGGTCTTGAAGACGTCGGAGATGACGGCGAGCCCGCCGCACATGTCGCCGTAGAGCGTGCAGTAGCCGACCGCCATCTCGCTCTTGTTCCCTGTCGTGAGGAGCAGGGCGCCGAACTTGTTCGAAATCGCCATCATGATGACGCCGCGCACCCTTGCCTGGATGTTCTCCTCCGTGACGTCGCGCGGCCTGCCGGCGAAGATCGGGGTGAGCGCCGCCTCGCAGGAGGCCACGATCTCCGCGATCCCAATCGTCTCGAATCGGATCCCGAGGTTTTTCGCGAGCCTTTGCGCGTCGTCTCGCGAATGCTGGGACGAGATCAGCGACGGCAGGGACACGCCGATCACGTTCTCCGGCCCGAAAGCCGCCGCGGCGATCGCGCCGACAACCGCGGAGTCGATTCCGCCCGAGAGCGCGACGAGGCCGGTTCTGAACCCGCACTTGTGCGCGTAGTCCCGGAGCCCGAGCGTCAGTGCGGCGAGGATATCCGCCATCTCGGGCTGCTCGAACGTCGCCGAGAGCGCGGATGAGGCCGCACGCATGGACGCGCCGGCCTCCACCACCATGAGCTCCTCGGCGAACGCGGCCATGCCGGTCTGGACGCGGCCCACGGAATCGCTCACGAGCGACCGGCCGTCGAATATCAGCTCGTCGTTGCCGCCGACGGCGTTCACGTAGGCGACCGTGCAGCCGATGGCGCGCGCGGCGTCGGTGACAAGGGTCTGCCGGACGCCGCCCTTGCCGTAATTCCAGGGGCTGGCGGAAAGGTTGACCACGAGGTCGCACTTCAATGCGGCCAGCTGCCTTACCGGATCGAGGCCGCTGTAGAGACGGCGTGTGCTGATCATCGGGTGGGCCCAGATGTCTTCGCAGATCGTGACTCCGATGCGCACGCCCGCGTGGGCGATGACCGTCGGCTGGGGTGCGGGCTCAAAGTACCGGTCCTCGTCGAACACATCGTAAGTGGGAAGCAGGCACTTGCGCGCAACCGATGCGATCCTACCCCGGTGGCAGAATGCGGCTGCGTTAAAGAAGGGGCGCCCCGAGCCGCCCGAGTTCGCCTCAACGGTGCCCACGAGCGCCGGCACCTCGCCGACGGCCGCGGCTATTGCCCTGAGCGAGGCCTCCACGTCCGGAACAAAGTGGCGCTTGAAAAGCAGGTCGCGCGGGGGATAGCCGCAGGTCACGAGCTCGGGGAAGACGACCAACTGGGCGCCGCGTTCCACGAGCGCGGCATATGCATCGAGAATGCGCCGGCGGTTGCCGGCGAGATCCCCGACCGTTGTGTTGATCTGTGCAAGCCCGAGGCGCATTCGTGGACGTGTAAACCATCAACGTGGACGCCAATGGGTTTGCTTTCAACATATTCGGCGGCCTTATAGGGATCCCCGTGTCCAGACCCTGCCGCCTCATACTTGCATCGGCCTCGCCCCGCCGCCGCGAGCTGCTCTCACAGCTGGGCATTCCGTTCGAAGTCGTTGTTGCGGACGTGTCTGAGCACGAGGATCCGGTGACAGATCCCCGCGTCATGGTCGCCCACAACGCGGCCCTCAAGGCCGACTGGGTTGCGGAACGCCATCCGGATGCGGTTGTCCTTGGGGCGGACACGACCGTCTTCCTGGACGGCAAGGCGATTAACAAGCCGCGCGATCTGGACGAGGCCCGCTCGATGCTTCGACGGCTGTCGGGACGCGAGCACACGGTCTACACCGGCATCGCGGTCCGGCGGCTGTCGACCGGGTTGAAGATCGACCGCGGGGTCTCGAGCACGGTCGAGTTCAAGCCGTTCGGGGACGCGGTGATCGAGGACTACATCCGGCTCGTCAGCACGCTCGACAAGGCCGGCGCCTATTCCATCCAGGAGCAGACGGACATGATCATTGCGGGATACCGCGGCTCCTTTTCAAACATCATGGGGCTTCCGATGGAAGCGACGAAACAAATTTTGACGGGAAGCGTCCTACTGGGCTAGGCTAGCCGTTTCCCAGCACGCGCCACAACCGCCCGATGACCCATACGCTTACCTTAGCTTCGCCTGTCGCCTCGATGAGGCGGCTCGCTGCGCGCGTCATCGAGGACCCGGACTCGCGCTCCGTGTTGATAGGCATCCTGGCTGTATTACTGGTGCACTTCCTGCTGTTTGCGACCGCTCCGTACCTGCTGCGCACGGAGCCGACTCACGGCGTGTTGCGGAATCCCGCGCAGCGGCAGTTCGACATCGAAATCGCTCCCAACGCGTTCGTTAAGGCGGTGCCAAGGCCGCCCCCGCCAAGCAGATACGTCGAGGCGAATCCCAATGCGCCTGACAATGTCCCGGACAAGACAAACAACTTCAGCTCCCAGAACCAGCAGCTCGCCCAGGAAAAGCCGCAGCCGGACCAGCACAACGACAAGCCGAAGACCGAGGGGAAGAAGGATTTCGAATCCAACCAGGTCGTAAGCGGGCAGCTGACCAAACCCCAGGATTCCGTGCCGGTTTCCCTGGATGCGGCGAAGCAGCCGGTCAAGACGGAGATGGCGCCCAAGCAGCAGCAGAACCCGCTTGCCGGGTTCGAGAAGCTTACCGGCACCGACGACGCCTTCGGCACCAACATCGGCAAGGTGGCCAACTCGAAGCCGGCGCCCGTGAAGGTCGAGGGCGCAAACGATGCCTCCCTCATCCAGAACGCTCAGAACACAGAGCCGGCGATCGACCCAAAGCATCCGCGTGCGAGGCCCGAATTGCAGCAAACCCACACGAGGCCGGCCATATTCGAGGACAACCAGTTTGGAACGAGCAACATCGGCCCGATCGCCTACAACGCCAAGTGGAGCAGCTATGGGGCGTACCTCCACAAGATGATGGAGGCGATACAGATCCAGTGGGAGCGGATCCTTATCGACAGCAGGACCGAACCTCCGGCTGGCAGCACTGTGACGGTGAAGTTCACATTGGATTCGAAGGGAAGGATCACCGAGATCCTCGACGTCGAATCCACATCGAGCGAGCAGGGGAAGGCCAGCTGCGTGAGCGCGATCACCAACACGGCACCGTACGGCGACTGGTCGGACGACATGATCGCCGTCCTCGGGAATTCGCAGGACCTTACGTTCAAGTTCTTTTACGAGTGAGCGCACCCGCCGAAGACTTCTGGGCGGACGTCCCGTTCGGCCCCGGTGTCAAGCGGGTGGCATGCGATGCGAACGGCCTGGCGGCCCTGGACAAGCCGGAGGGAATGCTCTCGCACCCCAACGGGCCGCGCGACGAGGCCCGGTCCTTGGTCCGGGCCCGCTATGACCGGGAGCGCGAGTGCTTCGAGTGGCCGGGCCCGGACGGGGAGACGCGCAGGCTCTGGCTGATCAACCGGCTGGATTCGGCGACCTCGGGACTCATCCTCGCCGCGGCGGACGAGGCGCTTGCGCGCGAAGTCAGGGCGCAGTTCAAACGCAGGGGCGTCCGGAAGGCCTACCAGGCCCTTGTGTTCGGAAAACCGAGACAAGCCTCAGAGACGTGGCGGGACATCCTTGATGTGAAGAGGCAAGGCGGCCGGATACGGACCGCAGCCGTCGGAGGGGACCTGCCTGCGGAGAGCCGGATGATGCTTGTGCGGTCCGGCTTGGACGGGAAACGCATGTCCATGATCCGGCTTGAGCCGCGAACCGGGCGAAGCCACCAGCTGCGGGTCCAGTGCGCGAGAAGGGGGCTTCCGATCGTGGGGGACCGGACCTACGGGGACTTCGGCGCGAACCGGGAATTCGCTAGGCGCGGGGGACCGAGGAGGATGTTCCTTCACTCGCACGAGATCGGCCTTGAATACAAGCTCGGCGGTCGGGAATACGCTTTTGCGGCGACGGCGCCCCTGCCTGCTGAGTTTGGAAGCGTCAGTTGAGTTCGGAATGGACGCCTGAGGCCGCCAAGGGCAGGATTGCCGCCCCGCAGACCGTTTCGTCCCCGCCATGATCCTACCTAAATCCAACCGCCTGACGCCCGAACAAATTGCCGAGGTCACCGGAATCGTCGGCGAGTTCGGATGCCAGATCCAGCCCATCGTGGGCGCCGTCAGGACCATCTATGCGATCGTTGGTGATGAACGGGATGAGTTGATGATCAACAGGTTGGAAGGGTTGCCGTACGTGGAGCGGATCGACCGGATCCAGTCGCCCTTCAAGCTCATGGACCGCAGATCGGATCTTGCAAGCCACCGGATCACGATAGGCGGCGTAACGCTCGGCGAGGAGTTGGCGATCATTGCGGGGCAATGCACGATCGATCCCAAGAACCCAAGCTTCTTCCTGGAAACGGCCGCGGCGGTGAAGGAGGCGGGCGCCCATGTTCTGCGCGGGGGTGTCTGGAAGCCGCGGACCAACCCGTATGCCTTCCAGGGCGACGCCAAGTCGATCGACACCCTGATGGAGGCGTCGCGCCTCACCGGCCTTCCCGTCAACACCGAGGTGATGGATGAGTACCAGGTCCGCGTCGCGCTCGACGCCGGGGTGCACATGCTGCAGGTCGGCGCCCGGAACGCGCTCAATTACTCGCTGCTCCGCGCAATCGGCCGTGCGGTGGCGAAGCGCGACACGGTGGTCTTGCTCAAGCGCAGCCTCCACATGGGGCCCCCAAACGAGTTCATCTCGGCCGCGGAATACATCGCGGCCTTTGGAAACCCCAACGTGATCCTCTGCCCGAGGGGCACGGCTCCCACAATCGACGGATACCGCAACCACCCCGACGAAAGCATCACCCCGCTGCTCAAGGAGAAGACCTGGGCTCCCGTCGTGGTCGATCCGTCGCATTCGGTGGGCAAGGCCTCGTACGTGCCCGCCTGCGCCCTTGCTGCGGTCGCCTACGGCGCGGACGGGCTCTGCATCGAGGCCCACGTGTGCCCCAGCCAGGGAATTGGAGACGACCCGAAGCAGGCGCTGACGCCGTCCGTGCTCGCGGAGACGGTCGCCCAGGCGAAGCAGATCTGGTTGCTCCGCCACAGCGTCGCGGGCGGCCCTTGACGCTGTCGAGGCTGTCCCGGGCGCCCAGGCGACCCGCGGCCGAGCCGGGCGCCGTGCAGCGCCGGACCTTGGCCCGGATGCTCGGCCTGCGGATCTGAAGCGGACCCCCGGCCGGGTTTGGCGGGCCGGCCCTACGTCTGGCGGGACGCTGAAAATGGTGGCGTTGGGGCGCAGCCGTCGGCAATGATTTTGCCCAGTGGCCGCCTGCCACGGCGGCTGTCGCCTCCTGCGGACAGGAGCCGCGCCAGCCTTGGCCGCGGCCCACCCCAACTCGGCCAACAATGAAATATGCATCCGGATTGGCACTGGCCGCGATCCTCGCGACCACGACAGGTTGCAAGCAATACGAGGAAGTCTATTCGGTTTCCTTCCGCACCAACACGAGCGCCGAGCTGGCAAGCGGCGACATCACGCTGACAAGCCCGTTGCCGGCAGCCGGCATGATTCGCGGCTGGTATACGCTGCAGCTGAAACCGGTGGCGTCCAGCAACAAGGAAGTGGAGATCTTCTATCAACTGTTCCACCACAAGGAATCGGGGAGGGTCGAGTGGACGGTCAGCGCCCCAAGGATGGGAACTGCACAGTCCAGCTTCGATTTCATGCCGGGGCTCGTGGACGCCAACATTGTGGCCCGCGCCTCGCCTGTCCTGAAGGGGTTTTGGAAGGGCAGGTGGTCCTATTCAGTCTTCTCCGGCAGCCGCGAGGGCGGCAACATCGAGATAAGGCGGAGATAGAGTAGCTGAAGCGGCCGCCGTCCTACAGGAGCTCGAGTTGGCCGGTGTCCGCCGGCACGACCGTGATCTTCTTCTTCGGCCGGGCCTCAGGAGAAGGCAGCGCGACGCTCGAGTCATCACCCTCCAGGCGGGCGAGAATCGTCTTGGCGCGGTCGATCACGCCGGTCGGAAGCCCGGCCAGCCTTGCGACCTGGATGCCGTAGCTGCGGTCCGCTGCCCCGGGAACCACCCGCCGGACGAACACAATGTCGTCGTTCCATTCCTTCACCGCGACCGAGAGGTTGCGCAGGCGCGGGAGGTACTTGTCGAGCTGCGTGAGCTCCTGGTAGTGCGTGGCGAAGAGGGTCCGCGGCCCGCGCAACGGGTCGCGATGCAGGTGCTCGACCACCGCCCAGGCGATGCTCAGGCCGTCATATGTCGATGTCCCGCGCCCTATTTCGTCCAGTATGATGAGAGAGCGGTCCGTGGTGTTGTTCAGGATGTTGGCCGTCTCGTTCATCTCGACCATGAACGTCGAGTTTCCCCGCGCCAGGTCGTCGCTCGCCCCGACGCGCGAAAAGATCCTGTCAACGATGCCGAACCGGCATGACGCGGCCGGAACCCATGATCCCACCTGCGCCATGAGCACGATCAGCGCGACCTGGCGGATGTAGGTCGACTTGCCCGCCATGTTTGGCCCGGTGATCAGGGCGATCTGCGCATCGTCGCAGGATAGCGCCGTGTCGTTGGGAACGAAGGCCTGGGCGGCGCCGCCTCCGCCTTCGCCCGACCTGAAGGCCTGCTCTACGACGGGATGGCGACCGTCCGTGATCTCGAGCGAGTCCCCTTCGTCGATCTCGGGTCGGCAATAGCCCCAGTCGCGGGCGATCCCGGACCAGCCCGCGACCACGTCGATCTCCGCCAGGGCCTCGGCCGTTCGGGCGAGTGCCGGCGACTCCTTGAGCACCGCGGCGATCAGCGCCTCGAGGATCTCCCTCTCGCGCATGAGCGCATTGTCCTCGGCGTGGAGGATCTCCCGCTCCTTCTCCCTGAGCGCCTCGGTCACGTAGCGTTCGCCCCCGACCGTCGTCTGCCTTCGGACGTAGTCCGGCGGTACGAGGTGCAGGTTTGCCTTGGTCACCTCTATGTAATATCCGAAGTTGTTCGTATACCGGACCTTCAGGCTCCGGATTCCGGTGCGTTCCTGTTCGCCGCGCTCCAGGTCGGCAAGCCACGCCTTGTTGCCGCTCATGAGGGCGCGCAGCCTGTCGAGCTCGGCGTCATAGCCCGCCCGGACGAAATTCCCCTCAGAGACGTCTGCCGGAGGCTCGTCGGCGAGCGCACCCGAGAGCAGACCGCGGAGATCCGGGAGTTCCTGCATGCGCTCCCGCAGCGCGGCCGCGTGGGGGCCGAGGCCGGCCAGCGACGCGCGGATCCCGGGAATGCGCTCAAGCGTGTCGCGCACGCCGCACAGCTCGCGGGGGTTGCGCAGCCGGTTCTCGAGCCGGCCGAGGATGCGAGGTATGTCCCGGATCCCACCTAGCGCCCCGACAAGCTCGGCGAGGCGCGCGGGCTGCGCGATGAACTCGCCGACCAGCGCATGGCGCCGGCGGATCTCGGGCAGTTCGAGGCCGGGCGCCGCGAGCCAGCGCTCGAGGAGCCTGGAGCCCGCGGCCGTGGTGGTGCCGTCCATTGCCGAGAAGAGCGATCCCTGACGCCCGCCGCGGACCGAGGCGAAGATTTCCAGGTTGCGGAGGGTCGCCGGGTCCAGCAGGAGCGTGTGCGCGCTTCGATACTCCTGGACATTGCGCAGGTTCTCCGGCTTTGCGCGCAGGTTGTCCGTCGCGTAACCGACGAGGGCGCCCGCCGGCCCCAGCGCGGGATGGTCGTTCCCGAGCCCGAATCCCTGGAGGTTAAGGACCCCGAGCGCACCGGCGACCACCCTTGCGCCCTGGGAGGTCTCAAAACGGTAGGCGGGTAGCTCGGTGACGGTCCGGCCCGCGGCGAAGGCATGCAGGGAATGGGTCGCGGCCTGGTCGTGGGGAGCGGTCCTCCAGCGCTCGATGTCGCCCTCGGGCGCAAGCAGCTCCGCCGGGTCCAGCGACGTCAGCACCGGGAGCAGGTCCCCGATGTTGTGCGCCGTCGCCACCTTGAAATCCCCGGTCGACAGCTCGATCCACGCGGCGTGAAGCCCCGCCTTGTCGAGCGAGACCGCGCATAGGTACCTGTTCTTGGCGGCCTCGAGCTGGTTTGCGGCGAGCGTCGTGCCGGAACTAAGGATCCTTGTCAGCTTTCTCCTCACCAGCCTGCCGGGCTGGGGCGGCTCGTCCTGGTCGCAGATCGCCACCTTCTTGCCCGCGGCAAGAAGCTTCCCGACGTAGGTGTCGACGGCGTGGTGGGGAAGCCCCGCCATCGGGTGCTCCTGGCGCTTCGTAAGCGTCAGGCCGAGCAGGCGCGAGGCCACGACGGCGTCGTCGAAGAAGAGCTCGAAGAAATCGCCGAGCCGGAAGAGGAGCAGCGTGTCCTTCGGCAGCCCGCGCTTCACCTCGAAGTACTGCTGCATCATCGGGGTGAGTTTCTCAGGTTCGCTCATCGGCCCCATTCGAACGGCTCGACTAGCGGAATTCAATGTTGGAGCGAGGGGCCGGATGGGCACGATGGGGCCCGCCCAAGCATGCCGCCCGAACCGCCAATCCCTGCCGTTCCGCTCTTCCACCGCGACTTCGGCGGCGCCGGCGGGCCGCCGATCGTGATACTTCACGGGATGCTCGGCTCCTCCCGCAACTGGCAGACGGCGGGAAGGGACCTGGCCGCAGTCCGTCGGACCTTCGCGCTCGACCTTCGCAACCACGGGATGTCGCCGCATGCGGAACCGATGAACTACGACGCGATGGTCGCGGACGTCATGTCATGGATGGACGCCCGCGGCATCGACGGGGCGGAGATCATCGGTCACAGCATGGGAGGCAAGGTGGCGATGCTTCTCGCATGCCGGCACCCCGCGCGCGTGCGCCGGCTCATCGCGGTGGACATCGCCCCCAAGGCCTATTTCTGGCCTGCCCGCCGGGCCGAGTTTGCGGCGATGAACGAGCTCGATCTCTCATCCGTCAAGTCAAGGGCGGACGCCGAGAGCCGGCTTGAGGCGCGAATCCCGTCCTGGGCCATGCGGAAGTTCATCGCGACGCACATTGAGCGGGCGCACGGGGGCGCCTGGAGGTGGCAGCTGAACCTGCCGGTGCTTGCGGCGGCGCTGCCTGAGCTCGAGCGAAACCCCCTCGCCCCCGGGGACCGTTTTGACGGCCCGTCGCTGTTCATTGCCGGCGCCCGTTCGGCATACGTCCGGCCGGCCGATGTCGATGCGATCCGCAGATATTTCCCCTCTGCCCGGATCAAGACCCTTGCCGATTCGGGCCACAATCCCCACATCGAGGCGCGGGACTCATTCGTGAAGGCCATCGCCTCGGACGGGTGACCTCCAGCAACCTCAGACGTCGGCCTCGATTCGTTCGGCGCTCAGGTTCTTCCACCGGTCAAGCACGCGGCGGTGGATCTCGTCCTGCGAGAGACCGTAGGCGGCCCGAAGCGAGTCGACGCTCGAGCCATGCTCGATGAACTTGTCCGGCCAGCCGATTCGCTCGACGGCGGTCGCGCAGTCGGCCTCCTGAAGCGCTTCGAGTACGGAGCTTCCGAAACCGCCCGCGAGGACGTGGTCCTCGAGCGTGACTATGAGCGGGACCACTGCCGCCTGGCTGAGAAGGAGGGTGCGGTCGAGGGGGCGGATGAAGCGCGCATTCACGACGCCGACAGAGAGGTTCTCCTCCGTCCGCAGCCTGTTGGCGATGGACAGTGCGTCCTGGACCATCGGGCCAAGCGCCCAGAGGACGATGTTTGAGCCCTCGCGCAGGACCTCGGCGTGGCCGATTTCGAGGCGCTCCGGCTTGTCCTTCACCTTCACGCCGAGCCCCGCCCCCCGCGGGTAGCGGATGAACGCCGGCGATCCCAGCTCCAGGCCCGTGTGAAGCATGTCGACCAGCTCGTCCTCGTCCTTGGGCTGCATCATGGTGACGTTCGGGATGCAGCGCAGGAAGGCGATGTCGAAGAGTCCGTGGTGGGTCGGTCCGTCATTGGGCGACAGCCCCGCGCGGTCCATGCAGAATGTGACTGGCAGGCTCTGCAGCGCGATGTCGTGGATGATCGGATCGTAGGCTCGCTGAAGGAACGTGGAATAGATCGCGCACACGGGGCGCATGCCCTTGGCGGCCATGCCCGCGGCGAAAAGCGCCGCGTGCTCCTCGGCGATCCCCACGTCGAAGAACTGGCGCGGCAGCTCCGCCGCGAGCTTCGAGAGCCCGGTGCCGCTCGGCATCGCGCCCGTGATCCCGACGACCCGGGGGTCGTTCTTCGCGAACCGGACGATCGCCTGTCCAAAGACGTCCTGATAGGAGGGTGGGGTGCCCGGCTTCGGCTTCAGGCTGTCGCCGGTAACCGGGTCGAAGCCCCCCACGCCGTGGAACTTCTCGGGCGACACGACCGCCGGCTCGAGGCCCTTGCCCTTCATCGTGATCACATGGATCATGACGGGGACGTCGCATTGCTTCGCGAACTCGAGGTTCTTCTGCAGCTCCTCGAGATCATGGCCGTCGATGGGGCCGACGTAGCGCAGGCCGAATTTCTCAAACAGGCTAGAATTGACGAAGAAGTCCTTGGTCTCGCGCTTCCATTTCATCCACAGCTGGTTCATCTCGTGGCCGTGCGGAAGGCCCGTGAAGAACTTCTCGAGGTCGTGGTGGATCTTGTTGTAAGTCGCGCTCGTGCTGAGTCGGTTGAGGTATTTTGCCATCGCGCCCACGTTTCGCGCGATGGACCACTGGTTGTCGTTCAGGATCACGATGAGGCGCTTGGTGGACGTGGCGACGTTGTTCAGCGCCTCGAGCGTGATGCCGCACGTGAAGGCGGCGTCGCCGCACACTGCCACCACATGCTCGTTGGTGCCCCGCAGGTCGCGCGCCGTGGCCATCCCGAGCGCGGCGCTGAGCGCCGTACCGGCGTGGCCGGCGCCATAGGGGTCGTGGGGGCTCTCCTGGCGGTAGAGGAAGCCGCTGGCGCCGCCGTTGTGGCGCAGGTTGCGGAAGAACTCACCGCCCCGGCCCGTCAGGAGCTTGTGGACATACCCTTGGTGGGCGACATCGAATACGAATGAGTCCCTGGGCGAATCAAACACCCGGTGAAGGGCGATCGTGAGCTCGACGATGCCCAGATTGGGGCCGACGTGCCCGCCCTGGATCGCGGTGACAGAGATGATCTCCTCGCGGATCTCCGTGGCGAGGCGCGCAAGGTCCGCATGGGCCAGGGCCTTGACATCGGCCGGCCCCTTGATCCCGTCGAGGAGTCGGGGTTGGACGTCGCTCATCAACCCTCGCGCTCCGTCTCGAATTTGGTGAACACGGCGGCGTCGCGTTCCTTCTTGAGCTGTTCGATCTTGAGCTCCGCCTCCTTCAGGCGGGCCTCGCAGTGCTTCAGCAACTTGTTCCCCTCCTCAAACTTGGCAAGGAGGTCGGCCAGCGGCACGTCGCCCGATTCCATCGACTCGACTATCGCCTCGAGCTTGGACAGGGCCGACTCGAAAGACAGCTTCGATTCCTTGTTTTCCACGCACGCGAGGATGTCGCGCGCCCGCGCCTTTTCAACCTATCTTTGGCGGCCCGCCGGTGCTATCTCGCTGCTGAAACCGTCACAGGGACGGTGACTTCGCCGCTCCCGTAGCCCTTCAGGAAAAGGCTTCCCGAGCCGGGCTTTCCGCCCTCGACCGTGACCGCGACAGTCGTCTGGCCCTCGGGCACCACGACTTCGGGCATGATCACGCTCTCGGGAATGTCGGTTGTGACGTCGAGCAGCAGGCCGCCCGCGGGCGCCGGGTGGGAGACCGTGAACGTCAGGACCTGCTTCTGGCCGGGCGCCAGCGCGAGGGACGCCGGATCCGCCGCCACGTCGCTGGAGTCGATCCGGAAAGTGCCCACGAACGAGTTGCCGGCGGCGCTGGAGAGCGTGACCTTGTAGGTCCTGCCGGGGGGAAAGGGGGGCACGAAGAAACCGAGGGACGTCGGCGACTCGTAGACCGTCCGCACGGCGGTGCCGTCAAAGCCGATCAGGTCCCGGGGAGTGAAGCCGCGGCCGAGGACGCCTATCCTCGCTCCGACCGGGCCGCGGTTGACCTCGATCGAGAGGACCTGCCGGCTCACGATGGCCGCGTGCGAAAGCGGGGTGTAGGCCTGGTGGGCGCCGCTGCCGAGGCCGCTCTCCGTGTGATAGTCCACCAGATAGTAATAGCCGATTTCATTCTGATACGCCGGGAGCCTGTAGTCGTACTCGAAGATCTCGGTCGACACCTCGCTCCTCTTCATGTCGTGGTTCTCGGCGCCCACGACAATGTGGGGCGTTATGCTGTCCGCAACGACCGCGGAGCTCTTTGGCGTCACGCGCAGTGTGAACGTGTAGATCCCCGACGGGTTCTCCGGAAGGGATGAGGGCGTGAGGTTCGTCAGCGCCAGGTTTGCGCATCCGCTGAGAGCCGCCATGGCGAGGGCTGCGCCCGACGCGGGGATTAATTGTCTCGCGAAGCAAATCTGTTTGAGGTCCATACAATGATAGTAATGACGGGTGTCGCCACAGTGGAGCAAGCCAAAGCTGACGCCGCCAAGCCGCTCGGGCTTTACGTCCACGTGCCGTTCTGTGCCAGAACCTGTGATTTCTGCGCCTTTTACCAGGTTCATCCGACCGCCGAATTGGTGAAGGATTTCATGCAGAGCCTGGCGGCGGAGGCCGGGCTCGTAAAATGGCACCGGCCCCTGATGACGGTATTCTGGGGCGGCGGGACGCCGGGTCTGCTGTCGCCTGCGGACCTTGGGCGGCTGGCGGCGGTCGTCCGGTCGCTGCCGGGGGGGGGCGCCCCCCGCGAATGGACGGTGGAACTCGCGCCCGGCTCGGTCACAAAGGAACGGCTTGCCGTGCTGCGGTCCGCTGGGGTGACCCGGGTGTCGCTCGGCGTCCAGAGCTTCAAGCCGGCGCTGCTCGATGCCCTCGGAAGGGCCCACTCGCGGGGGCAGGTGTACCGGGCCTATGAGCGGATTCGCGCAGCCGGCTTCGCGAGCGTCAACCTGGACCTGATGTTCGCACTGCCCGGCCAGACAGCATCCGAATGGGACGCCGACGTCGATGAGGCCGTCTCGCTCGGCCCGGACCACATCTCGACGTACTGCCTTACCTTCGAGGAGGATACGCTCCTCTGGGTGAAGCTCTCCAAGGGAAGGGTCCGGCTCGATCCGGAGAACGAGGCACGGATGTACGAGCGCACGTGGGAGCGTCTCGGTTCGGCGGGCTACGCCCAGTACGAGATCTCCAATTTCGCCCGGGCGGGCCATGCTTGCCTCCACAACATCAACACCTGGGAAATGGGCGAATGGGTGGGCCTCGGGCCCTCCGCGGCCTCCCAGTACCTGGGCTGCCGGGGATCAAACGTCGCCGACCTCGCCGAATGGGCCGCGCTTGTCGCCCACGGCGAAAGGATGACACGAGACCGCCTGGCCATGACGCCGGCCCTCCTCGCCGAGGATGCGCTTGTGTTCGGGCTTCGCATGAACGCAGGGGTAGACATTCGCGGGCTTCAGGCCCGCTGCCCGGACGCTCCTTGGGACAGGGTGGAAGCGCTGATCGACCGGCTCGCCGGCGAGGGCCTTGTCGAACGCGACGGGCCGCGCGTCCGGCTGGAGCCCAGGGGCCGCCTTGTCGCCGACTCGATCGGATCGGAGATCATGCTCGCGTTCGATGCGCCGGCCGCAATGCAGTTCGGAACAGCCTGACCGGGCTTTCCGGTCGCAACACGCTAGCTTGCGACGTTCTTGCCTGCGAGATGGGCGAAGAAAGTGTCCCTGCGGTTGCGGGCGGTTTCCAGGTCTTTGGTTCCCAAAGACCTGCGTATTCTTTCCTTCGTGAACTGCGTGGGGTGCACCGTGTAGTGCAGGAACCAGGTCCCATGGTTGTTCCAGAGGTGGTGGTTGGGATTGCCCGTGGCTAGGCGTATACCGGAGTCTTTGGCTGGTAGGGTCATGTTGCGTGATGGTCTTCTTTTTGATCGGATCGCGCAGCAGGGCTGAAAGCAAAAGACCGACCTGGGCATCAGGTCGGTCATCGCTTTCGGGAGCGTTTGGGTTCGAGGCCCCGTGGCCTCGCACATCCGGGCTTTCACCCGATCCACCGTGGCCGCTCCCGGCCCGGTTGGCAGAACCGGCTTCTGAGGGCCGGCTCGTTCCTGATGCACCTTAAATGATGGAATTCCGCGCCAATCCGTCCAGTGTTTTCTTGGAATAGTGATTGGTTTGTTGCAACTCGTTGGATGCCAGACTCAAGATGTCCGAGTTGCATCGGCCCATAGATGTCCTCCCTTCGCGTCACCGTCGCAGTCATCACCTACAACCGCTCCCGCCTGCTGCGGCAGACGCTTGCGGGCATCTTGCGCCAGGATTATCCGGCCGACCGGTGGGAGCTTCTCGTGATCGACAACAATTCAAGCGACGACACCCGGGATGTCGTCACGTCGTTCGTGACCGCAAATCCGGCTCCCCGGCGGATCGTCGAGACGCGGCAGGGGCTCGACCACGGCCGTAACCGCGCCATCGAGGAGGCCAGGGGCGACTTGGTCGTGCTCGTTGACGACGACGTCCTGGTCGAACCGGACTGGCTCGCGCAGCTGGTCGCGCCCTTTTCCTCTGAGAGCGCGCACAAGATCGGGGTCGTAGGCGGGGAGGTGGTGCCCGTCTTCCCAGACGGCATTCCGGCATGGATGGAGGGCTTCCACCGGCCGCTCGGGTTGAGAAGCGACCCCGGCCCACTGGCACCCAACCAGGCGCCCATGGGCGCGAACTTTGCGTTCCCGAAATGGGTCTTCGTCCGCTTCGGCATGTTCGACACGCGCCTCGACCGGCAGGGTTCCCGGCTTTTTGGGGGCGGGGACAGCGAGATGATCCGGCGGCTCCGCACGGTCGGGCTCGAGGTGTGGTTTGTCCCGGGGGCGAAGGTGCTTCATCAGATATCCGGCGATAGGCTCACGCTGGGCTATGCCCTGCGGCACGCGTTCGATTCGGCCCGCTCGCGGGTCGCGGACAACGTGCGCACCCTGCGCGAATCGCACAGGTCGCCCCTGGGGTTCATGGCGACCCGCGCCGCAGTCTGCGCGCTCAAGCTGGTCCTCTTCCTGCTGCTTGCCATGGTGTGCATGCTTGTCCTTCGCACGGGCGCGGCGAGGCGGGCGCTCGTCCGGGCGTGGCGCAGTTGCGGTTACCTGTATCAAATCGCCCGCACGGCCGTCCGGACGACCTGAAAGACCCGGCCGAGCCCAGCCATGGCATCCAAACCCCCGGTCTCCGTCTTCATCCTTTCGAAGGACGAGGAGCAGAAGATCGGCCCGGCGCTCGAAAGCGTATCATGGGCGGCCGAGATCGTCGTGATCGACTCGTTCAGCACCGACCGGACGGTGGAGATTGCGCAGGGGTGCGGCGCGAGGGTCGTGCAGGTTGAGTTCAGGAAGTTCGGCGAGCTCCGCCAGGCGGGGATCGAGCACACGACGCAACCGTGGATCTTCAGCCTCGATTCCGACGAGCGCTGCACCCCGGAGGCTCGCGACGAGATCCTGCGCATCGTCGCGGACCCGGGATCGGCCGACGCCTACCTCGTTCCGCGGCAGAATTACCTCCTGGGCCGGAAGATCCGCCACGGCGGATGGTACCCTGATTACCGGCAGCCGCAGCTCTTCCGGCGTGGCCGCATGAGCTACGCCGTCGAGGACGACGTGCACGAGGGCTGGACAGTCCAGGGCCGCCTCGGCCGGATGCGCCATCCCATCGTGCAGGTTCCCTACGCGACGCTCGCCGAGGCCATCAGCAAGATGAACCGGTACACCTCGCTCGGCGTTTCAAGGCAGCTGCGCCTCGGCGCCCCCACCGGCTTCGCCAAGGCGCTCCTCCACGCAAAATGGGCCTTCTTCAGGTCCTACTTCCTGCAGCTTGGCTTCCTTGACGGCGGGCCCGGCCTCGTGATCGCCATGCTGCGATTCGAGAATTCATTCTACAAGCACGCCAAGGCTATCGAGCACCGGCACACCCCGCCCGGCGCGGGCTAGCTGAGCGCCACGCCCCTTGCCTTGGCGGCCCGGACAAGCGCGTCGGCCATGTCGGACGGCGTCACCGCCACCTCTATGCCGCATTCCTTGAAGACGGCGATCTTCGCGGCCGCGGTGTCCTCGGCGCCGCCGATGATCGCCCCGGCGTGGCCCATCCTGCGCCCGGGCGGCGCCGTCGCGCCGGCGATGAAGCCCGCGACGGGCTTCCTGCAGTTCGCCTTGATCCAGCGAGCGGCCTCGACCTCGGTCGTCCCGCCGATCTCGCCGATGATGATGATCCCGCGGGTGTCGGGGTCGTCGTTGAACATCTTGATCACATCGAGGTGGGAAGTCCCGTTGACCGGGTCGCCGCCTATTCCGACGGAAGTGCTCTGGCCTATTGCGCGGACCGTGAGCTGGTAGACCGCCTCGTAGGTCAGCGTGCCCGAGCGCGAGACGACCCCCACATGTCCCTTCCTGTGAATGTAGCCCGGGGCAATTCCGATCCGGCAGCCGCCGTTTGATTGGTCGCCCGAACCCGGCGTCACGACGCCCGGGCAGTTCGGGCCCACGAGCCGGGTCTTTCCCCCGGCCATCGCCCGCTTGACCCGGACCATGTCCCGCACAGGGATCCCCTCGGTGATCGCAACGACAAGGTCGAGCCCCGCGTCCGCGCACTCAAGGACCGCGTCGGCGGCGAACGGGGGCGGCACGAAGATGGCCGACACAGTGGCGCCCGTTTCCCTGGCCGCGTCGGCGACCGAGTTGAAGATCGGCACGCGGTGCGGGCCGTGCTCGAAGACGAGGCCGCCCTTTCCGGGGGTGACGCCCGCCACGACCTTCGTGCCGTAGTCGAGCGAGAGCTTCGCGTGGCGACCGCCAAAGTCGCCCGTTATGCCCTGTACCATTATCTTGGTTTCCGGAGTGATTAGGATAGCCATGGGAAATTGCTAGGCGGTGGGAGGGGGGAGCCCGCGTGCGCGGGCGAACTGCCTTGCCCGGGTGCTCACGCACAAAGCGGGGCTAGTCGGGGGATGCGGAGGCGGGGGGGGCTCGGCCATGGTTGCTTCTGCCGGTCGAGTCGGACCAAGCCCTCAGGCCACGAGCCTCACGATCTTCTGCGCGGCGTCGGCCATGGAATCCCCCGGGACAATCTTGACGCCCGAGGCGGAAAGGGTGGCCTTGCCGGCCGCAACGTTGTTCCCCTCGAGGCGGACGACAAGGGGCAGCCGCAGCCCGACGAGCCGGACCGCCTCAACGATCCCCTTTGCGATCACGTCGCAGTCCATGATCCCGCCGAAGATGTTCACGAGGATGCCCTTCACGTTCGGATCGCCGAGGATGATGTTGAACGCCGCGACAACCTGCTCCTTTGAGGCGCCTCCGCCAACGTCGAGGAAATTGGCCGGGTTGCCTCCAAAGTGCTTGATGATGTCCATCGTGCTCATCGCGAGGCCGGCGCCGTTGACCAGGCATGCAATGTTGCCGTCGAGGGCGATGTAGTTGAGGGAGTGCTTGGAGGCTTCGATCTCCTTCGGATCCTCCTCGTTCAGGTCGCGCAGTCCGACGATCTCCGGGTGGCGGAAAAGCGCGTTGTCGTCGAAGGAGACCTTGGCGTCGAGCGCGAGGACCTCGCCGGCGGGCGTCGTGATCAGCGGGTTCACCTCAACCATTGAGGCATCCGTCTCCCAGTACATCGCGTAGAGCGCGCGGATGAGCCGCGAGGCGCTCTTTGCCTCCGCCGCGTTCAACCCGAGCCTCGTGACGAGCTCCCGGACCTGGAAGTCGGCCAGCCCATATGCCGGGTCCACGACGACCTTGAAGATCTTGTCCGGCGTCTCGCGCGCAACCTTCTCGATCTCGACGCCCCCCTCGGTCGAGGCGACGATAACGGGGCGCGATGCCGCGCGGTCTAGCAGGATCGCAAGATAGTACTCCTTCTTGATGGCGTTTGCGGTCGTGAAGTAGACGGTCTGCACCTTGCGGCCGGCGGGCCCGGTCTGAACCGTGACCAGGGTGTTGCCGAGCATCCTCGCCGCGGCCTCCCTTGCCTCGGCCTTCGTCTTGCAGAACTTTACCCCTCCCTTGTACCCGTCCTTGAACGTCCCCTTGCCGCGCCCGCCCGCGTGAATCTGCGACTTCACCATGGTCGGGCCCTCCGGCAGCCCGGCGAGCGCATTGATGAACTCATCAGGCGTCTTGGCGGCCGCGCCCTTTGGTACGGGCACGCCGAATTTCTCGAAGAGGGCCTTGGCTTGGTATTCGTGTACGTTCATGGACGATCGCGGGTGGTTTGGCAGAATTGTGCGGGAAAGGCACGCTAAACACCGGCGCGCGTCACCCTCCAGAACTCGATCGGGGGATCGCCGGCCCTGCGGATGGTCTCCGCGTCGGGCGTGGCGGCGAGGCCCTCGCTGGCGTCGGCCAGCATCGAGGAGACGCCGGGATCCCTCAGGACCTGCGTGGAAATGACGATATCCGCGCCAGTCGACACGGCGCACAGCCGCTGGCAGACGTTCACGGTCGTCCCGAAATAGTCCAGGCGGTCGTTCTGCCCCGTCGCTAGGCACGGGCCTTGGTGGATGCCGCACTTGATTGCCAGAGGGTACGCTGCGTTGTCCTGCGCCGACAACGAGGCCTGGGCCTTAGCCATGGCCCTGAGGGCGGCGGCGGGGTCCATGAACACGGCCATCGCGGCGTCCCCCATCGTCTTCACGACGGCGCCGCCCTCGCTGAATGCCGCGTCCTTTATGACGTCGAAGTGATTGAGGACGCGGCTGAAGGCCGCGGCATCGCCGATGTCCCGGCAGAGCTTGGTCGAGTTCCTCACTCCCGTGAACGCGATCACGATCGAACCCACCGGTATCCGTCCGCCGGGCCGCAGGTTCTCCCTCGAGAAGAGGTCGCGGAAGGTCTGGCGCGAAGTCACCACGGCGGCCGTGACCGACTGGTCGCTCCATGCGGCGCGCTCAACTACGGCGAGGCGCCAGGCCGAGTCCGTGTTGATGACCTTCAGGAATCCGTCGGGCGCCACGACGGGTTCATCCGCCTGCGCATGGCCGGGCCCCAGCTCGATCCGGATCAGGGGGGAACCCCCGCTTGCCACGCGGAACGGATGCTGGGCCTCGAGGCCCGGGGCCCGCACGCGGTATCGGCCCGCGGGGAACGGCGTCGCCATGTAGAGGTCCTCCTTCGGGCCCAGACGCTTCTGCGCGACGATGTGGGGGGTTATCTGGGGCCCGCCCACGCAGTACACGGCCCGGGGGACGCGCCGGACCGACGGGTTGGGGGCAAAGGTGAGCTCCACCGACTGGTCAAAATCCGCGGTGAAATCGACCCCGCAGGAATCGCAGTGGGCCTCGCTCGAAACGGCGGACAGGTCCGCCTTCCCGTGCCTTGTTCCACGGCAGAACGGGCAGCGCACCTCCCAGCTGAAGTCGAGCATCCCTGCGCGCGTGGCGTGGAGGAAAAGCTCGAGCGTCTCGCGGCGGCCTGCGCCCCAGGCATCCGCAATCGCGTACGGGCGCATATTCGACGCGGATAAGTCGTCGGCCGTCGACAGGAAGTCGCAGAGCCGCTCGACGAGCGGCGCGGGCTGGCGGGCCTCCGAGACCAGCTTCGAGGAGATGGACGCCATCCTTTCCCGGGCGCGCCCGGTGACGAGTGGCGTGCGGCTGCGCTCCGGGACCATCGGCACCACGAATGCCAGATCGTCATAGTGCCGGAAGACGCGCTCGGCCGTCCGGCGCATGCGGGTCCCGATCCAGAACGACACGAACAGGGCGCCCAGCAGGTCGTGCGTCATGACGCGCGTCTCGTAGACCAACGTCGTGCCGCCCCCGGGGCGGGCCGAGAGTTCGCACGACAGGTGCATCCGCGCAAAGGGGCCCTCCGTGAAGACCCGGCTGACGGAAAAGCGCACCGGCTGGACCCACTCAAACTCGCGCTCCTCCCACTCGGCGGCGATCCCGCCGTAGACGGCCCGCAGCCTGCGGACGCCTGGCTCGGCGGGAGGGTCCCCCTTTGCGGGGGCCCGGACCTGGATGGAAGGGAAACCGCAGTCCCGGTTGAATCGGACGGTGTCGGACACAAAATGCCAGAGCACCCCTGGCGGCGACTTGAAGTCCCACGTCCAGCGATAAAGTTTCTCAGGTGATGCCATGGGATTTCGGCGCGAGGAGCTGCCTCGCGAGAAAGGCCGCCTGCAGCGCCGAGACGTCCTTCAGCCCCTTCTGCGCCAGGCCAAGGAGATCCTGGAGCTGCTCGTGGCTGAATGTCGACTCCTCGCCGGTGCCCTGCACCTCGACGAACCTGCCCTGGCCCGTCATGACGATGTTGAAGTCCACCTCCGCGTCCTTGTCCTCGATGTAGGCCAGGTCGAGGAGCAGGCTTCCGCCGAGGAGGCCCACGCTGACCGCGGCCACGGAGTCGACCAGCGGGCTTTCCTTCAGCTCTCCCATGTCGAGGAGCCTCTGGACGGCGAGCCGGGCCGCGACGTAGGAGCCGGTAATCGCCGCCGTGCGCGTGCCCCCGTCCGCCTGGAGGACGTCGCAGTCGAGCCACAGGGTGTTCTGGCCGAGCCTGTCCAGGTCGATGACGGCGCGGAGCGACCTTCCGATGAGCCGCTGGATCTCGACGGTACGGCCATCCAGCTTCCCCTTGTTGATGTCGCGCGCCTTGCGCTCATGTGTCGAGTAGGGGAGCATCGAGTACTCTGCGGTGAGCCAGCCGCCCCTGACCCCCTGCTGCTTCATCCACGTGGGAACGCCCGGCTCAATCATCGCGGCGCAGATAACCTGGGTCGAGCCGTACCGCACAAGGACCGACCCCGTCGCATTCGGCGCGAAGCCGGCCTCGAACGAGACCGGTCTGAGTTCGTCGGGCCTGCGTCCGTCGGCGCGTTCGGGTGCGGGCATGGGTCTAGCCGGAAGCCGGCCGGTCCGGAGCGCGCTCCTCACGCTCGATCGGCTTAATCTTCAGGCGGTTGGCCCCGTTTCCCTCGGACATGAAGGCGATCAGCCTGTCGTTGAAGTCCTTGGCGGGATCGTGACCCATCCGCTTGAGCGCCTGGGTGAGCGCCGCCACCTCGACCAGGCGCGCCATGTCGCGCCCGGGCCTCACATAGAGCTCGATGTGCGGCACCTTCATTCCGAGGATCTCGTAGCTGTTCTCCTCGAGCCCGGTTCGCTCCTCCGCGACTTCCGGCGTCCACTCGTGGAGCGAGACCACGAGGTCGATGCGCTTCTCGAGCCGGATGGATTTCACGCCAAACATCTCGGCGATGTTGATGATTCCTATGCCGCGGCACTCCATGTAGCCGCGGTTCAGCGCGCGGCTCGACGCCATGAGTTCGCGCTCGTCGAGCAGCTTGATCATCGTGATGTCGTCGGACACGAGCGAGTGGCCGCGTTCGATGAGCGCCAGCGCGCATTCGCTCTTTCCCACTCCCGATTCGCCGCGCAGCATCACGCCGACCCCCTTCACGTCCAGCGTCGTTGCATGCTCGATCGCGCTCGGGGCGAATTCGTTGTCAATGCACAGCGTCGCCAGGTTCACGAGGTTCATCGTAATGAGCGGCGTCCGGAAGACCGGCAGGTCCATCTCGGAGGCGACCGTGAACATCGCCTGTGTCGGATTGTAATTCCTCGTGAGGATGATGCAGGGGACGGCGCGCTTCACCATCTCCTTGAAAGTGGCTGTCTGCTCCAGCTGGCTCCGGGTCTTCAGGAAGGTCATCTCGGCGGCGCCTATCACCTGGATCCGCTTGTTTGCGAAATACTTGAAGAAGCCTGTCAGCGCAAGGGCGGGCCGGTTGATGCTCCCTTCTCGGATCAGCCGGTGGAGCCCGGCGTCCCCCGTCAGCAGCTCCAGTTTGAGCTTCTCCCGGTAGGTGTCGTAGAAGTGAGCGACAGTGATCCCGTGGATGGCCTTCTGCATGGCCCAATTTCAGCACATTAGTCGAGGGGAACGCACGGAAAAAGCGCGCAGGCGCGCCCTGGGCGCCCCCCGCCGCGTCAGAGGTTAAAGTCGTCGCCCAGGTAGAATTTCCGTGCGCTCTCGTCGCGGATGAGGAACTCCGCGGTGCCCTGCGTGAGCACCCGCCCTTTGTGGATCAGATAGGCCCGGTCCACGATCCGGAGGGTCTCGCGCACGTTGTGATCCGTGACGATTATGCCGATTCCCCGGCTCTTGAGCTGGCGCATTATCCTCTGCACCTCGGCCACCGAGATGGGGTCGATTGCGGCGAAGGGCTCGTCCATGAGCAGAAAGTGCGGCCGGGTCACGAGCGCCCGGGCGATCTCGAGGCGGCGCCTCTCCCCGCCCGAAAGCGTGTAGGCCCTCTGCTTTGCGACATGCTCCAGGGCGAGCTCACCGAGGTGCTCCGCGAGGCGCGCCTTCCGTTCGCGCCGCGGGACGTGGACCGCCTCGAGGATCGCCAGGATGTTCTCCTCCACGGTGAGCTTCCGGAACACCGAGGGTTCCTGCGGCAGGTAGCCGATCCCGCGCCTGGCCCGCTGATGCATCCGGAGCCGGGTGATGTCGTGATCGTTGAGCAAAACCCGCCCCTTGGTGGCCGGGACAAGGCCGACCACCATGTAGAAGATCGTCGTCTTGCCGGCGCCGTTCGGCCCGAGAAGGCCGACCACCTCGCCGCCCTCGATCCGGAGGTCCACGCCGTCGACGACCGCGCGGCTTCCATAGACCTTGACAAGGCCCTGGGTTACGATCGACGGGGCTGGCATCTTATTTCGCGGACTGACCCTGCGGCGGCTCTTTCGCCGGCGCCGCGGTCTTGTCGGACGGGAATCCGAGGTCCTTGATGCCGGGAAGCAGGATGTGCGAACGGTTGGCCGGCGTCCCCTCGATCACGGCGCGGCGCTGGCCCCGGTAAAGGATCATGCGCGGGCCCGACGCCTCGTAGTGCTCGCTCTCGATCCGCACGACAGGTTTCTCGGTCAGGACTATCCGGTCCTCGCCGGGAAACACCTCGGCGCGCCCGCAGGTCGCCACGCGGTCCCCCTGGACGATCCGGACGTTGCCAGTCGCAAGTAGGTACTTGAACCTGTCATGCCTGCCGATCGTGGCGTTCTTGTCGCCGATCCCCGTTGTGATGACCTTGAGGTAGTCGCAATGGAGCGTGATGTCGTTGCCCGTGGCCACGACGTTGTCGTGGAAGACCGTCGTGCTCTCCGTGTCCGTGCTCACGGACTCGGCTATCCCGGAGCACTCGACTGTCGTTGTCGGGGGTTCCGCCGGACGCGCCGGCGCGGCCAGGGACAGGGCCGCCGCGGCAGCAAGGAGGGGGAGGGGTTTCATCTTAGGATGTCCGGCATCGCGGCATGGAACACTACGCGGGCGTTGCGGGCGATCAGAACTTTCTTCTCGTTGTAAGAATACGTCCACTGCTCGCCGGTCACCTCGACGTCGTCGCGGACCAACCGTACGGACCGGTCGCCTCGGGCGACCTTTTCGTTGATCAGGAAGGTGGCCTCCGGGCTCGAGAGGACAGAGTCGACCTTGGCGCGCGCGTCGCCCGAGTAGACCGTGACCGTCATCCCGGAGATGTCGATCCGGTCGGAGTTGACGGGCCGCACCTCGTCGCCGCGAAGCGTCATCTGGGAGAAGCCCTCCTTCGTGAACAGGGGAAGGGTCCAGTTTCGCGCGGGCGGGGCCACTGCAATGTCCTGCGCCGCGGCGCCGGGAAGGGGCGCGAGAAGCGCGATCACGGCCCAAAATGCCTTTTCACGTCGATTCACAAAGGCAATGTACGCCGCCCGGCCCTACGGTTCCCGCCCGCGGCCTTTCGCGCGTCCAACAGCAGGTCGCAAACCTCGCGGACGGCTCCGAAACCGGGGAGCTTGCGCGTCACATAGTCGGCGGCGGCAAGCGCGGCGGGAAGCGCCGTCGGGACGGAAATGCCGATTCCCGCCGCGGCAATTGCCGGGGCGTCCACCACGTCGTCGCCCATGTAGGCGCAGTCGCGCAGCGGTATCCCGAGGCTTCCGGCAAGGCCGGTGAGCGCGGCGAGCTTGTCATGCCGGCCCTGGATGACGTGGGGGATCTTGAGCTCGGCGGCGCGAAGGGAAGACGTGGCCGACCGCCGCCCCGATATCCAAGCGAGCTCAAGTCCCGAATCGCGCAGGAGCGCGAGCCCAAGGCCGTCGATGATCGCGAACCGCTTCGACTCGGTGCCGTCCGAGGAAATGGAGACCGTTCCGTCCGTAAGGACGCCGTCGACGTCCATTGCGAACAGGCGGATCCTGGCCCATTCATCGCGCGTGATCCTCTTTCGTTTCACGACATCCACTCCGTGATGAACTCGATCACGCGGTCCCTGGTCGGCCTGAAGGCGGCCTCGAGCTCGGGCGCGAACGGAACCGGCAGGTCGAGCGCCCCGGCCCGCAGCGGCGGGGCCTTGAGCGGAGCGCGCGACCCCTCGACAATCCTTGCCACGACCTCGGCGCCGAAGCCATGCGTCTTCCTCCCCTCGTGGAGGACGATGAGCCTGCCCGTCCGGGCGACCGACTGGGCAATATCCGAGAGATCCAGCGGGGAGAGGCAGCGCAGGTCGAACACCTCGATATCGGCCTCATATTCCGCCGCGAGGTAGTCGCACACGCCGATGGCGACGTGGACCATCTCCCCGTAAGTCACCAGCGTTGCATAGCTTCCCTGCCTGACGCGCTTGGGGCGCCAGATCTCGCGGTAGCGCGGATCCCATGCCACCGGGTGCTTTCCATGCCGGTAGAGACCCTTGTGCTCAAACAGGAGAACGGGGTTGTTGTCCTCGCACGCGGCGAGGACCGCGTTGAACGCGTCCTGGGGATTGCTCGGGTAAAGGGCCTTGATCCCGGGCATGGAGAGGAGGAACGACTCCAGCTCCTGCGAGTGGAACGAGCCCAAGGACAGGCCGCCGCCGCACGGCAGCCGCAGGACGAGCGGGCAGGAGGCCCCCGAGCGGAATCGCATCGTCGCCGCGTTGAGGGTGATCTGGGTTATTGCCTCGGTAACGAAGTCCGCGAACTGGAACTCCTCGATCGGCCGGTGTCCGTTGACCGCCAGGCCGATCGCATACCCGGTGCACGCGCTCTCCGCGAGCGGCGTGTTGAAGACCCGCGCCCGCCCGAAGTCACCGTAAAGGTTCTCGGTCACCTTGAAAGCGCCGCCGTAGGTCGCAATGTCCTGGCCGAGGACGATCGACTCGGGCCGCTCGGTCAGCACCTTGCGAAGCCCGCGATTGAGCGCCTGGGCCATCGTCAAGCTGTCGGGCGCCGCGGGCTCGGGCAGCCACCCGAAGGGCGGGGGCACGGGGGCGAAGAGACCCGCCTCCATGCCGGCGGGATCCGGCCGCCGGACGGCCATCGCCACTTTCACGCATTCCTCGACGAACGCGGCAATCTCGGCGTCAACGGAGTCGATGAGACCCGCGCCGGCGACGGCTGCGAGCGACTTCCGGTACCCGGGCAGGGGATCCTTGGCCGCAAACTCCTCGGCCTCGCCGGGCCGGAGGTAGTTGCATGTGTCGTATGCCGCGTGGCCGCGCAGGCGGAGCGTCCGCGCCTCGACGAGCATGGGGCGCGAGGTCGAGCGCACCTTCTCGATGACGGCGCCCAGGGTACGCGCCGCGCCCTCGGGGCTCCCGCACTCAAGCGCAAGGCCCTCCATCCCGTAGCCCTCGGCGCGGCGCCAGAGCTCGGTGCCGCGCATGAACTGCTCGTCCGTGGGGGTCGAGTACGCGTAGCCGTTGTTCTCGATCACGAAAACGACCGGCAGCGACTGGAGCGATGCGAGGTTCATCGATTCGTGCACATCGCCCGTGCTTGAGGAGCCGTCGCCAAAGAACGAAAACCCGACCGCCTTGCGCCCAAAGCGCCGCTGAGAGTCGGTCGCCCCGAGGACGGGCCCGCACATCGCGCCCAGGTGGCTGATCATCGGCAGCGACCGGTTTGCCGGGTCCCCGTGGTGGATGTTGCCTTCGCGGGCCCGGGTCGGGCTGTCGGCATTGGCGAAATACTGGTTGAGGTGCTCGCAGAGGTGGCCGCTCCAGATCAGGTGGCCGCCGAGGTCGCGGTGGGTGAAGCAGATCACGTCGAGTGCCTTGTCGGCCAGCAGCGCAAGGGGGACTATCATCCATTCGTTGCCCTGGCCTCCGGTCACCGTTCCCTTGATCAGGCCCTGGCGGAAGAGTTCGAGGATCCGGTTGTCGGCGATGCGCGCCAGCTGCATCCAGGCGTAAATCCGCAGGAGGGACTCGGTCGGGTTTCTCTCAAGGTCCGCAGGGCGAAGGTCGCGCGACGCTAGGATGGCGGGGGCGTTGGGAAATGCCATGGCTGGGGGCTTTACGCTGAACGCCGCGCACCGGCTGGGCAAGCTCGCCGTCGGCCTGGGGCGCTGCATGGGGATCCCGCATGGCGAATCGGGCCGCGCATGCGGTGCTGTGCCTGCCAGCCGGATTCGAAATCCGGGCAGATCAAAGGAGCCGCTTGAGAAGCCGCCGCCGCTTGGATGACGTCCGGACGGAATGGGCCCCTTGGGGGCGGCTGGCGTTCCTGATTGCGCAGGCGGCGCCGGACGTTCACACGACACATGCGCTCGACGAATCAACAAAGACGATGAACATTGTTTACGGTGTCTCCGGTGAGGGGCTGGGTCATGTCTTCGAGGCCGTGGAGATCGCCGCGCGCCTGCAGGAGGAGGGGCACACCGTCAAGATGCTCACCTACGGGGACAGGGCCTGCGCCTTGCTGAAGGACTTCAGCCCCACGCGGATTGCGGGCATCCACCTCCAGTTCAAGCGCGAGGGCATGTCCCTGTTCGACACGGCATGGAGGAACCTGGGCATATTCCCATTCTATCTGCGGAACTGGAGGCGGCTGAGGCGGGAACTCGCGGCCTTCCAGCCCCACGCATTCATAACAGCCTACGAGCCGTTCACCACGTTCGCATCGCATGCCCTCAGGAAGCCCCTGATAAGCATGGATAATCAGAACGAGCTCCTTTACCTTCGGCTCGCGTCCGAGCCCCGCACATTTGCCCTAAAGTTGGCGCAGCTGGCGACGCGGGTCTGCACGTACGGGGCTTCACACTATGTTGTGAAGTCCTTCCACAGGCCGGATGGCTGCAAGAAAAACGTCCATTTTGTCTCCCCCGTCATCCAGGGTGTGATCAGGAGGCTGCAGCCGAAGGTCGGGCAGCATGTTCTTGTCTACCTTACAAAGCCCAATCCCGACCTGGTAGACGTCCTCAAGACGATGCCGGAGACATTTGTCGTCTACTGCAACAGCAGGATCGGCGAGGACGGGAACATCAGCTACCGCGCCCCGGGGGACGGCTACCTCAGGGACCTCTGCGAATGCAAGGCCATCATCGGCACGACCGGGTTCTCCCTGATTGCCGACGCGATCTACCTCAAGAAGCCGTATTACGGCGTGCCCCTTAGGAAGCAGTTCGAGCAGACGTACAACGCGCACTTTCTTGGCCGCTCGGGCCTCGGGGAGTTTTCCGAGACGCCCTCGGCGCGCGATCTCTCGCGGTTCCTCGCAAACCTGCCGGCCTACAGGGAGCGGCTCGCCAGGTACCACCTCAACCCGGACGAGCAGGTGGAGGTCCTGCTGGATGTGCTCGGGAAGGTGGCTCGAAGCCCTGGCCAGACCTTCAGGGCCGTTGGCGTTTCCCCGTGAGCGCCGGCGGAAGGGCTCTCGGCGCGCCCCTGAGGCGGGGAAAGGCGCCGGGGCGGCGTTTGTCCCGGCCAAAGCCGGTCCCTCCTGTCAAACTCCGTCGATCTTCCGGATTCGGGCGATGTGCCTTCCCCCTTCGAACTCGGTGGCGAGCCAGACCCGGACGATCTTGATGGCTTCGTCCTCCGTGATCGTCCTTTGTCCGATCGAAAGGCAGTTGGCGTCGTTATGGGACCGGCTCCAGGTCGCGACCTGCTCGTTCCAGCACAGCCCACAGCGCACGCCCCTCACGCGGTTGGCGACAATCGCCTCGCCGTTGCCCGACCCGCCGAGAACGATGCCCCTCTCGAATTCACCGCGCGCAACCGCCTCGGCGACCGGCCGGACGAAATCGGGGAAGTCGCAGGGCTGCTCCGAGTCGGTGCCCATGTCGCGGACGCTGTGCCCGTCGGCGAGGAGCACTCCCTTGATCAATTCCTTGTACCTGAATCCTGCGTGGTCCGATCCGATCGCGATCGTGTAGGTGCGGGGCATCGAGCTGGGTGGGTTGGGATAGGGGATATTCCGCCCGCTTTAGGCGGCGGCAAACTAATAAGGCCCGACGACCCGCCAGAAGGCCGCCGGATCCCCCAGGTGTTCGAGCACCGCGTCCGGCCTGTGGGCCACGAGCTCGGAGACGTTGGAGCCGCCCGTGGCCACCGCGAGCACCCGGGCCCCGAATGCCCGCGCACAGAATATGTCGTAGGGTGTGTCCCCCACGATCCACACCCGCTCCGCCGGAAAATCGACCCCCCAGTGACCACGGGCACGCCTGAGGGCATGCGGCCCCAGTTCGTCGCGGATCTCGCTGTCATCGGCGAAGGCCCCGATCGGAAAATACCCCCAGAGGCCGTGAAACCCGAGCTTTGCCTGCGCGCTGCGGCGAAAATTGCCGGTCACCAGGCCAAGGGCTACGCCAGGGTGCTCGGACGCGCGCACTAGAATTTCCGATACGCCCGGAAGGACGCTTGCGTTGCATTTCGCGAGAATCCCGGGCAGGGCTGCAATATAGCCGTCAAGGTAGCTAGCCACGTTCTCCTGCGTGTTCTCGATCCCGAACCTCGCGAAGATCTGCCGGATGATCCACGGGTCGGTTCGCCCAGCGAATTCGATCCCGGCGAGCGAGCCCGATACCCCGAAGACGGCATGGAGAGCCGCGCACAGCGCCTTCATGCCGGCGCCTCCCGACGTGAGGATCGTGCCGTCTATATCCCAGAGCAGCAGAAGCTTTTGCATTTTATGTGAAACCTCAAACCCCTGTGAACGTCTAGAGCCGCTGAAGCTTTGGCACAGCAACATGAGATGCTCGCATCGGCTTGGACATTTGCAGTAACAGAATTCCCAAGTAATTTTCCAATAAAGACATCATGAAAACAACCAAACTATTGATAGTGCTTGCCGCCGCCTCGGGAGCGCTGTGGCTAGCAGGTTGCTCGACGGTCCAATCCCGTATAGACAACCATCCGGAAGTTTTCGCGCAACTCACGCCCCAGGAGCAGGCCCTCGTGAGGGCCGGTCAGGTGGGCCTTGGTTTCAGCACGGAGGCGGTGAAGCTCGCCTTGGGCCAGCCGGACCGGATCACAGTGAGGACGGACCCGACGGGCCAGGTGCAGGTGTGGCATTATGTTGAGACCGTCTACTATGACGGCGCCTTCCTGTACGGCGGCCCGTATTGGGGCGGCTGGGGCGGTTGGGGCGGCTGGGGCCGCCGCGGCTGGTGGGGCTGGGGCGGGTACTGGGGCGGGCCGTACCCAGTCGGGCCGGTAGCCGCTTACGACCGCTTCAGGGTGGAGTTCCGCAACAACAGGGTCGTCGCGTTCGTCCAGGAGCTGCCGCAATAGGCGGCTATCGCCGGTTCGCAGGGCTTCTGCCACAGGCATGCTGCCTGCTGGCCGCGCCTGCGCAATGGATGCCGCGACGGCTGGGTGATCCGGGCCGCGGGCGTGCCCGCGCCGCGCGCGGTGGCAACAGGCGCGCCGCCTAGGATTCCGGAGGGAAGGCCCTAGCAGGCCGTGTCCGCGGCCTCGGCCTCGCGAACCCGTACCTCGACGCTCAGCGAGCGGGTCTTGCCCCCGCGGTAGGTCCCGCTCACCGGCCGAATGTCGGCGTAGTCGCGCCCGGAGGCTAGCTTGACGTAGCGCTCGTCGGCGGGCCTGTCGTGCGTGGGGTCGAACGGGGCCCAGCCGTACCCGGGGACGAACGCCTCGATCCACGCGTGGGACGCCTCATCCTCCCCGGGCCGCCGGTGAGACTTGATGAAATAGCCGCTCACATACCTGGCCGGTATGCCTGTGCTCCTGCAGAGCCCGAGCGCGACGTGGGCGAAATCCTGGCACACGCCTGACCGGAGCCGGAGGGCGTCCGTCGCTCCCGTGCCCACGCCCGTCGTCTTCGGCCTGTACGTGAAGCTCCTGTAGATGTGCTGGCACATGCGCTGCACATCCGACCACACGTCGCGCCGGCCGTCGACGAGCGCATCCTGGGCTTCCCTCCACAATGCGACGTCCAGCGGGACGTAGTGAGAGTCCGTCAGGAACTCGGCATAGAGCTCGGTCTCGGGGCTCGCCTGGAGCTCGGCGAACGTGACGGCGGGCACCGGCGCGCGCGCTGCGTTCGGCGTGGTCTCGACCTCCGACGTGGCCTCGATCACGAGCCTGCTATGCTCCGCCGCGACGTCGAAGAAGTGGACTGTGTTGCCGTAGAAGTCGACGTATTCGCGCGGCTGCGCCGGCGGATCGGTCCGAAGCTCGAAACTCCGGCACGCCTGGGTCGCGTCATCAAGGGGCTTCAGGCGGACCTCGTTGAAGCTCTCCTGGGCCTTGCCCGCGTAGACGAACGTGGTCCGATGCAGAAGGCTGATCAGCATGGCGTCCCGTGGAGGATGCTGGAGGCGGCCTTCCTCACTGCTGTTGCTGGAGTTGCTGCTCCTCCTGCGTGGAATCGGCCGGGTAGAACATCGTCGTCTGGACGACCGCATCGCTAATCCGGTTCAGGGTTTCTTCGGTTTCCACCAGGAATTCGTGTAATCCCCCGCTCAGCACCTCGTCAATCGTCAGGGACTGGAGGTTGGCGAGCAGGCGGCGCGAGACCCGGGCGGCCTCGGTCCGCGGCCGTGCGCCCGACTCCCCGAGTATCCTGCGCAGGAAGTCGTCGATCTGCGCGACGCAGAAGTGCACCGAGCGCGGAAAAGAGTCCGAGAAAATCAGGAATTCGGCGACCTTCCATGGGAGGATCTCGCGGACGTAGAACCGGCGGTAGGCGTCGAGCGCGCTCGCCGAGCGCAGCACGGCCTGCCACTGCGCCGTGTCGAGCGCGCCGCCGACATCGGTCGCGCTGGGGAGCAGGATGTGGTACTTGACGTCCAGGATGCGGATCGTCTTCTTGGCGCGCTCGACGAACTTGGCAAACTGGATGAACTCCCACCCCTCGCTTCGGGAATAGGTCGAGTCCGTGAGCCCCTGGAAAAGGTGGGAGTTGCGCTTGATGTCATGGAAGAACTCGTACGGGCCCGCGGCCCAGACGTCCGTTGTGCTCCTTGACTTGAGGAACAGGTAGAGCTCGTTGATCGTTTCCCACATCTCTATCGAGATCTGGTCCCGGATCATGCGGGCGTTCTCCCTGGCCGCGAAGACGCATGCGAGGATTGAGTTCGGATTGCGCAGGTCGAAGGAGAAGAACTCCGTCACGGACCGGCTGTCTGCTGCCTCGTAGTACTTCCCGAACAGCTCCTCGTCCCCGGAGCTGGCGAGTATCGAGCCCCAGTGCTCCTTGAGGTGCGCGTCGTCGTATCCGCGGAAGTCCAGGATGAACTGGAGGTTCACCTCGAGCAGGCGCGCAATGTTCTCGGCGCGCTCGATATACCGGCTCATCCAATACAGGGAGTGGGCAACTCGAGAGAGCATCACGTTGGCCTGGGGCCGTGGAGCCGGAATCTTCGGGGCAGCGGGCATCAATCATCCTCCCCTGCGGGCGCCCCGCCTGTGTCCGCAAGCACCCACGTATCCTTGGATCCGCCGCCCTGGGACGAATTGACGACGAGCGACCCCTTGCGAAGCGCGACCCGCGTGAGCCCGCCCGGGGTGACCACCGTCTTCTCGCCGCAGAGCACGTACGGCCGCAGGTCGATGTGCCGCCCCTCGAGCCCCTGCTGGCACCAGGTGGGAGAACGCGACAGCATGATGGGGTCCTGGGCGATGAAGTTCCTCGGGTAGGCCGCGACCTTTGAGCGGAAGTCCTCCACCTCCCCCTTCGTTGCCGCCGGTCCGATCAGCATCCCGTACCCGCCCGCCTCGTTCGCGGACTTGACCACCAGCTTTGCGATGTTCTCCAGGATGAATTTCCGGTCGGACGGGTCGGACGCCAGGTAGGTGGTCACGCTTGGAAGGATCGGGTCCTGGCCCAGGTAGTACTTGATGACCTTCGGGATGTGTGCGTAGACCACCTTGTCGTCGGCGACGCCCGTCCCGATCGAGTTGGCGAGTGCGACATTTCCCGCGCGGTAGGCGGCCACGAGGCCGGGGACGCCGAGCATCGAGTCGGACCTGAACACGGCCGGGTCCAGGAAATCGTCGTCGATCCTGCGGTAGATGACGTCGACTGGCAGGAGCCCCGACGTCGTTCGCATGTACACGGAGGCGTCGTGGACGACGAGGTCGCGGCCCTCGACGATGGGGACCCCCATCTGGCGGGCCAGGAAGCAGTGTTCAAAGTAGGCGCTGTTGTAGACGCCGGGGGTGAGCAGGACGACGCTGGGCTTGTCGCTCCTGGCGGGGGCGATGTGGATCAGTGCCTTGAGGAGCTCCTCCGTATAGCCCTCGACGGGGCGAACCCCGTAGCTCTGGAACAGGTTGGGGAACGCGCGACGCATGGCCGCCCGGTTCTCGATCATGTACGAGACCCCAGAAGGGCAGCGCAGGTTGTCCTCCAGGACCAGATAGCTGCCGTCGCGGTCCCGGATCAGGTCGGTGCCGCAGACGTGGACGTAGATGCTTCGCGGAACCGAGAAATTCATGAACTCGCGCCTGAAATGCTTCGCGCTGAAGATCTGCGCGGCCGGCACGACCTTGTCCTTGAGTATCTTCTGCTCGTGGTAGACGTCGTGGAGAAAGAGGTTGAGCGCGGTGATCCTCTGTATGAGGCCCGCCTCCAGACGTGACCACTCGCGTGCGGGGATTATCCGGGGGATGAGGTCGAACGGGAAGATGCGCTCGGTGCCCTCGGCGTCGTTGTAGACGGTGAAAGTTATGCCGCGCCTCAGGAACGCCAGGTCGACCGCGGCGCGCCGTTGCTCGAACTCGGCGATGGGGAGCGACCCCAGACGCTTGGCGAGGAGGCGGTAATGGGGCCGCACCTCGCCTCCCGCCGCGTACATCTCGTCGTAGAATCCGCCTACTTCGTAAGGAGTGCTTAGGAGCGACACGGGGGTTTGGTGTAGGTTGTCGGGGACCGTTCAGCAAGTCCCTTGCCAGACCGGGCCCCAAACCACCGCCGCGGGGGCCTATTGCTTGGCGGCCGGGAACTTGAACTGCATCTCGATCCTGACGTCCACGGCGCGGTCGTCAGCGGCGGTCCCGGGATGAAACTTCCAATTCGCAACCGCCGTCGCGCAGCGCCTGCCGATGTCGTCGTCCGTGGTCTTCTCCACCTTGACGTTGATCACCGTCCCGTCGCGCAGCACGACAAACGACAGGAGGACCTCGGCGCCTGTCATGCGCTGGCTCGGGCTGAGTTCCGGCTCGGGCGATTCGTAGCTCACCGGAAGGGTCTTGGCCTCGCTCGGACTGAAGACCCGGTCGCTGCGCAGGAGATGGGCCGTTAGCTTTAGCGTCTGACCCTCGGGGATCTCGCACGAGATCGGCGTGGGATCGTAGCCCGGCAGCGTCAGCTCGAAGGATGCAACCTTTGGCGTGAGGTCATGGAGAACAAGGGGGGTCGACCCGAGGCGCATGCCGTCCTTTTCAACCCAGGCCCCGGTCGGGTCGCTCGTGAGCTCGAGGGAACCGTCCACGTATTTTGTTTCGACCGGGGTCTTGGCGCCCTTCTCGACCGTGACCCTCTCGGCGTGGTCGTGGCAGCCGGGGCGCGTGAATGTCACGACGTAGTCGCCGCGCGGGACGTCGGCAATTGTCGCCGGCGTCCTGCCGGACTTGACGGGATTGCCGGTCGGGTCGGCGGCCGGGCGCACTGAGAAATCGAGGCCGTCGGGGCTGCTCGAGACTTCGAGCGCCCCAAGGGAGGATTCGAGGCGGACGGTGCCCAGGTCCGTTGTTCTGGAGCCCTCGACCTCCGCGTTCAGCTCGACGGGCTCGTGGTCGGCGAGGGCAATCCGGACACGATGCGCGCCCGGAGCGATCCCTTCCGCCTTCACGGGCGAGATCAGCGCCGCGGCCCCGTCGATCGACACCGAGGCGCCGGCCGGGTCCGTGGCGACCACGAGTGTTCCGGGAAGCCTGCTCGGCCTCGTTGTCTCAACCCCGACGGGCACCGTTTGCCGGGCGGTGTTCTCGGTCTGGGTGACGCCTATGGCGGTCTCGACATCCTTGCGGGTGCGCTCGGCCTCCTCCCTCCTGCTCTGCTCGGTCCCCTTGATCCGCACCTCTGCAAGGTGATGGGCCAGAGCCTCCTGCTGCTCCAGGTCCTTTTCCTTTATCCTCTCCATCCGGTAGTCGAGCACGATCGCGATCGCCGCAAAGACCAACGCGGCGGCCGCAAAGACACCGACATAGAATCCGACCTTGCTCCTGGGCTGAGGCTCCTCCCGCGCCGCGGGGGCCCCTTGTGCCGGGAGCACGGGCCCGGGTTTCTCGGGCTCGACCGGGACGCCGACCACGACCGGCTTGGAGAGGGGAGCGTCGGCCGCAGCGGATTTGTGCGCGCCCGAAGCGAAGGGCAGCTGAATAGGCGGCGGGCGAGCCACGGTGCCAAGCTCGGTGGCTGCCGGCTCAGGGGGCGGCGCGAAGGCGGCCGGGGAGAACGATGGCGGAGCAGGCTGCCGAACGATGGGAAATGGGGGCACCGGCCGGGGAATGGGCGGGGGGGCGGGCGGCGCAGGCATCGCCGCCTTCTTGAGGGCCGTGGGCGCGGTGAGCTTTGGGGACACCGGCGGGGGAACCGCAGTGCCCGAGGGCGCCAGGGTGGGTTTGGACCGGGAGGGCGCGGTGACGGGCTGCGCGGCGGGTTCGGGTGCCTCAGGAGCGGGCTCCACCAAGACCTCCTGGGCCGGGGCCTCGGCTTCGATCCATGCGGGATTCCATGCGTCCCGTGAAGCGAGGCGCGAGCCGAGGAGTGCGAGAACACCGGCCGACGCCGCCGAGAAGGACGACTCCACCGCATCGCCGGCAAACCTCAGCCCGAGATCGCCGACATGTCTCCTGAGATCCGGTGCCCAAGGCGAAGCGCCCACCGCCGCGGCGATGTTCCGGATGAACCAGGACTGCCTGCCCGTCAGCCCGATGCAGGCAAGCGCCGGCGGGCCCTCCGCCTGCGGGAGCAGGCCGAGCGCCACCTTGAGGCCCTCGCCGACAACGGCGCAGATCTTGGGCCCGGTTTCCGTGAAGTCGTACCCCTCGTTGAAGAACAGCCGCTCGCCGGCGCCGCGGAATTTGAACCTGAGCACCGTTCGCACCGCCTCAAAGACCGTATTCAGGCCGACGGCGCACGGAACGACCCCCTCGATTCCTCCCGCGGTGACAAGAAGCAGGTGGGATCGGTCCGAGCCGAGGTCCCAGAGCGCGACCGATCCCTTGCCGGCCGTGCGCAGCGAGGCCGAGATGGCGCCCGCCCGCGCGATCGCCGCAGGACCGGCTCCTGCCGACTCCACCTTGAGGCCCGGGATGCCGCCGCAGACACGCTCGACCGATTCGCGGGAAGCAAAGGCGAGGATCCATTTATCCATGCCGTCCGGATCGATCAGGCCCCCGTCGCCGGCATTGCATGCCGCGTACGAGAACGGATGCTTGGCGTCTCCCTGGGTCGAGCCCGCGATCGTGCGCAGCGATTCGCTGGTCCTGTCCAGGAGCGACTCGGTCTCGGTCGATACGTGCCATTCGGCGCCGTCAGGCCATAGGGAGGCGACCTTGAGCCCGTCGGCCTTCGCCGAGGGGACAACGGCGCCGAGGAGCGCCTCCAGGGCCGCCTTATTCTCCAGGACGCACTCCCCGCCGGCCTCGATCGTTCCGTTCGCTGCGCGCAGCGCGTGCAGCGTGTGGTGGGTCAGTTCGACGATGACCTGTATCTCCTCCGCCTTGGGCATGGTCGACGTTCAGCGGGCGGCCATCGGCCGCGTCATGCCTTGACGAAATTCTTCATGTTCTCCTGGAGCTGGCGGTGCCGCTCCTCAAACATGACCTCCTTCGCGGCCAGAGCCGCGAGCTGAGCCTCCATCTTCGCGCCCTGTTCAGAGAGCTGGGCCTCGGCCTGGGCAAGTGCTTCGGCGCGCGCCTGCAGCTTGGCCCTTTCGGCCTCGAGGGCCACTTCCCTGCGGTGCACCTCGGCTTCACGCGCCTTCACGCCGCTTTCGATCTCGGTCCTGATCGCGGCGAGCTTGGCCCGCAGGTCGGCGAGCGCCTTTGCCTCAGTCTTCAGCTTGGCCTGGGTTTCGGCGGATTCGCGGGCAAACGCGGCCCGCTCTGAATCGAACGCGGCGCGATCGTTCTCTATCTTGGCGCGGGCCTCCTCGAGCGCGGCCGCTGCGGCAGCGTTCGCCGCTTCGATCTTTGCAAGGTCGGCGCCCTGGGGGATAGCCACGGCCTTCTCGCCCTCTGCTTTCAGTCTGGCGAGCTTGTCCTCCCACTGGGCGCATTCGGACTCAAGCGCCTTCAGCCGCTTTGCCGCGTCGGCCTCGAGCGCGCGCGAAATGGCCGATGCCGCCTTGGAGGCCGCGGCGGATGCTGAAATGTCTGCCTCGAGCGCCGCGCGGTCTCTTTCGAGCTTTGCCAGCAGCTTCTCGGCCGCCGCCTCGCGCCTTAAGAGGGCCTCTTCGCGTTCGCTGGGGTTCATGTTCGTGACTGCCGCCGGAAACCAAGCTCGTACGCGCCGGGACCCCGCGGCGGAACGACGTGGGTCCGGGTCGCGCCGGACGGACGTGTCGATATGACAGTTAAGCTTTTACCAGACTTCATTATGGCTCGAATTATAGCTGTCGGCAAGCCTGACGAGCCTCCCCTTTCCCGGCACCGGTGTCAAATAGCATGGATCGCCGACTTTGAGACCGCGAGCCCGGCCTCCTTGAGCGCCTCGCTGAGCGTAGGATGGGCGTGAATCGTGCGGCCCAGGTCCTCTGCGCTCCCGCCGTATGCCATGTGCGCGACCACCTCCGCGATGAGCTCGCCGGCGCCCCGGCCAAGGATCTGCGCCCCAAGGATACGGTCGGTGGCGGCGTCAGCCACTATCTTTGCGAATCCGTCGCTCGAGCCGTTCGCGAGCGCGCGGCCGTTGATGCTAAAGTTGAACCTGCCCACGTTGACAGGGATCGACCTGGCCTTCGCGGCGTCCTCGCCGAGGCCGACGGAGGCGACCTCGGGATCGGTGTACACGATGGCCGGCACAAGGTCCCAGTCGATATGGCCCGCCTTCCCTGCGATCCATTCCGCCACGGCCGCCCCGTCCTCCTCGGCCTTGTGCGCGAGCATGGGCCCGGCGACGACATCGCCGATGGCCCAGATGCCGGGGACGCCGGTGCGAAGGCGGCCGTCCACCTTGACCCGCTTCCCCTCGTCGAGAGAGACTCCGGTATTCTCGAGCCCGAGCCCGTCCGTGTAGGGCCGGCGGCCCACCGCGACGAGGACCTTCTCGGCCGGGAACTCGAGGGTCGTGCCCCCGCGCTCGGCAATGAGCACGGCCTGCGCTCCGCCGGCCCTCAGCCCGCTCACTCTTGCGCCGGTCTCGATCCTCAGTCCCTGCTTCTCAAGCAGCCTGGTGAAGGCGCGCACGATGTCGCCGTCAAATCCCGCCACGATCTTCGGCAGGAGTTCGACGATCGTGACGCTGCTGCCCAGCCTCGCCCAGACAGACCCCAGTTCGAGGCCGATGGACCCGCCACCCACGACCACGAGCGGGGAGGGCGCCCGCTCAAAGGCTATCGCGTCGTCGCTTGAGACCACGGTCCGGCCGTCGAATCTCATGAAGGGAAGCTCCATGGGGGCCGATCCGGTCGCTATGACATAGTTCCTGGCCGAGATCGAGATGGCCCCGCCTGGGCCCCTGACCGACAGCGCGGTCGGCGAGGTGAACGACGCCTCGCCCTCCAGGACGGCGACCTTCCGCGCCTTCGCGAGCGCGGCCACGCCTCCGACGAGCTTGGATACGACGGCGTCCTTTCGTCTGAGGATCGCGCCGATGTCGGGGGAAACGGCGCCCGTTATGATGCCATGGGCGGCGGCATGGTCCCGGGCGAAGACAAGCTGCTCGGAAGTGTAGAGGAGGGCCTTGCTCGGGATGCAGCCCACGTTCAGGCAGGTGCCGCCGAGCGTGGGACGCTTGTCGATCAGCGCCACCCTGAGCCCGAGCTGCGCGGAGCGAAACGCGCACGCGTATCCGCCCGGGCCCGCTCCGATTACCGCCACGTCGTAGGTGTCCATGGAGGGGCGCCGGTCAGATGCCCAGCAGGAGGCGCGAGGGATCCTCGATCTCCTGCTTGACCTTGACGAGGAAGGTGACGGCCTCGCGGCCGTCGACTACGCGGTGGTCGTAGGTCAGGGCGACGTACATCATGGGGCGGATCACGACCTGCCCGCCGAGGGCGACCGGCCGCTCCTTGATCGCATGCATCCCTAGGATTGCGCATTGGGGAGGATTGACGATCGGGGTGGAAAGGAGGGAGCCGAAGGTGCCCCCGTTCGTGATCGTGAACACGCCGCCCTCGAGGTCGGCAAGGGTGATCTTTGCGTCGCGGGCCCTGGCTGCCGCGTCGGCGATGGCCTTTTCAATGTCGGCCAAGCCGAGGCTGTCGCATCCGCGGATGACGGGGACCATCAGGCCGTTCTCCGTGGATACGGCCACGCCGATGTCGTAGTAGTGGTTCTGCAGGAGGTAGTCGCCCTCGACCTGGGCGTTGACCGCCGGCACCTCCTTGAGGGCCTGGACCACCGCCTTCACGAAGAACGGCATGAATCCGAGCTTGAGCCCGTTCCTCTTGACGAAGTCCTCCTGGTACCTCGAGCGGAGCTCAATGACGGCGGCCATGTCTATCTCGTTGAACGTCGTGAGCAGCGCGGCCTCGTGCTGGGCGGAGACGAGGCGCTCGGCGATCCTCAGGCGCAGCTGGGAGAGCTTCTTTCGCGTCTGGCGGGGGCCGGGCTGCGCCGCGGCGGGGGCCTGCACCGGCGCGACCGCGGGGCGGGCCGCCTGCTCGGACGCCGAGAGCATGTCTCCCTTGGTCACCCGCCCGGCCTTGCCCGTGCCCGCCACGGCAGCCGGGTCGACGCCTGTCTCCTCGGCCAATCGGCGGACAGCCGGGGACAGGACGGCGCCTGCGGGCGGCGCGGCCGCGCCCGGAGGGGGCGCCGCCTCGGGCGCCGGATGGGGCCTTGCGGCCGCGGACGCCGCGCCGTCGCCCGCGTCGATTGAGGCCACCACCTGGCCGATCTTCACCTCCGCGCCCTCCGCGACCCTGAGCGTGATGACGCCCGCTGCCTCTGCGCTGCCCTCGGACGTGATCTTGTCCGTCTCGAGCTCAAAAAGCGGCTGGTCCCTCTTCACGAGATCGCCGTCCTTTACGTGCCATCGCGCGAGGATTCCCGTGCTGATCGACTCCCCCATGGGCGGTATTTTGACTTCGAGTGGCATGGTTAAAGGGTGTAGGCGTCCGTGAGCAGGGCTGCGAGCTCGAGCTTGTGGAGGGCAAGCGAGCCGACGGCCGGCGATGCCGAGGAGTCACGCCCCGCGTAGACGGGGTCCCTGCCGAAGATCCGGGCGAGCTGCGGGGCGATCCAGGACCACGCGCCCATGTTCTGCGACTCCTCCTGGCACCATACGAGGCGCGCCTGGGGGTGCCTTGCCGCGATCTTGCCCAGGCGCGCCGCGTGGAGCGGGTAGAGCTGCTCGACCCTGATTATCGCCGAGTCCTTGATCCCGTCTCGGCTGCGGTGGTCGCTAAGGTCGTAAAACACCTTGCCCGAACACAATATCAGGCGGCCCGGGCGGGCCGGCGCATCGGGATCCTCGATGATCTCCTGGAACGCACCTTCCGTGAAGTCGCTTATCCTCGAGACCGCCGCCGGGTGGCGGAGCAGCGACTTGGGCGACATCACTATCAGCGGCTTCCTGAAGTTGCGCCTGACCTGGCGCCGGAGGAGGTGGAAATACTGGGCAGGCGTCGTCACGTTCACGACCTCGATGTTGTCCTCGGCGCATGCCTGGAGGAAGCGCTCCATGCGCGCCGACGAGTGCTCGGGTCCCTGGCCCTCGTAGCCGTGGGGAAGGAGGAGGACTATGCCGCACGTCTTCTGCCATTTCGACTCGCCGCTCACGATGAACTGGTCGATCACGACCTGGGCGCCGTTCGCGAAGTCGCCGAACTGTCCCTCCCACAGGCAGAGGAGGTCGGGGTAATCGAGAGAGTAGCCGTAGTCGAACCCGAGTACGGCGGCCTCGGAAAGCGGGGAATTGTATACGCAGAAGCGCGCCTGCTTGGGGTCGAGGTTCGTCAGGGGCGTGTAAGTCTCGCCCGTCTCGCTGTCGGCGAGGACGGCGTGCCGGTGGCTGAAGGTCCCGCGTTCGGTGTCCTGCCCGCTCAGCCGGACGGGCGTTCCCTCGACGAGCAGCGAGCCGAACGCGATCGCCTCTCCGAGGCCCCAGTCGACGGGTCCGCCGCTCCTGTAAGCCTCGGCGCGCGAATCCAGGAGGCGCCTGATCTTGGAATTGACGCTGAAATTCGCCGGCAGGGCCGTGAGTCCGCGGACGACCCGTCCGATCTCATCCGCCAGGACGCCCGTCCGGACGGGGGTGTGGTGGTATTCGGGCTGGAACTCCGCGGTCGAGCCCTTGAAAGGGTTCGGCGGCTTGGCCCGCCTGGGGGCCCCGCTCGCCTCGCGCGCCTTTGCCTTGGCGAGGTTCTCCTCGAGCGCGGCCGAGTACTCCGCCTTGATCGCGTCGCCCTCGCCCGCCGTGATCGTGCCGTCCCCGACCAGCTTCTCCGTGTATATCGCGGAGACCAGGGGGTGGCCCGCGATCGTCCGGTAGAGCATGGGCTGCGTGAATGACGGCTCGTCGGCCTCGTTGTGGCCGCGCCTGCGGAAGCAGTACATGTCGATGAACACGTCTCGCTTCCAGCGGACGCGGAAGTCGAGGGCGAGCTGGGCGACCATGCACACCGCCTCGGGGTCGTCTCCGTTCACGTGGAAGATGGGCGCCTCGATCATCTTGGCCACGTCCGTGCAGTACCGGGTCGAGCGCGCGTCGCGGGGTTCGGTCGTGAACCCGATCTGGTTGTTGATGACGAAGTGGACGGTGCCCCCGGTCCGGTAGCCCGGCAGCAGCGAGAAGTTGAGGGTCTCGGAAACGATTCCCTGGCCGGCCACGGCGGCGTCGCCATGGATCAGCAGCGCGAGAACGCGCCTTCGCTCCTCCGAGTCGCCGCGCAGGCGTTGGCGGGCGCGCGCCTTGCCCTCGACTACCGGACCGATGATCTCGAGGTGGGAGGGGTTTGCCGCGAGCCGGACCTCGACCTTCTTCCCGGAGGTCGTCGTCAGCATGGACTCGTACCCGAGATGGTACTTCACATCGCCGTCGCCCTCGACGGTGTCGGGGATGTAGTTCTCGGAAAACTGCTCGAACAGCTGGTCGAACGACTTGCGCATCACGCTGGCGAGCACGTTGAGGCGCCCGCGGTGGGCCATTCCCAGGTTGATCTCCTCCACGCCCGCGCCGGGGCAGTGGTCGATGACGGCGTCGAGCGCCGCGATGATCGTCTCGCCCCCCTCGAGGGAGAACCGCTTCTGGCCGACGTACTTCGTGTGAAGGAACTTCTCGAAAAGCTCGGCCTTGTGGACGCGCCGCAGGATCCTCACCTTCTGGGGCCGGTTGAAGGCCGGCTGGAGGCGGGTGGACTCGATTCGCTCCTGAAGCCAGAGCCTGCAGTCCTGGTCCTGGATGTGCGCGTACTCGACGCCGACGTGGCCGCAGTAAGTCCTCTGCAGCGACGCGATGATGTCGCGGAGCTTCATCTGCCCGCCGCCCAGGTAGGTGCCAATGTCGAACGAGACGTCGAGGTCCGCGGCGCCGAGCTGGAACTGGCCGAGGTCGAGCTTCGCGACGGGCGGCGGCGGGCCGCCCAGCGGGTCGAGGTGGGCCTGCAGGTGGCCGATTGCCCGGTAGGCGGCGATCAGGTAGTGGACATGCGACTGCTTCAGGCTGTCGATGATCGGGGAGCCGGCGCCCTGGCCCTTGAGGAGGCTGCCGATCGAGCCGCCGCTGCTTCCGAGGGAGAAGCCCTGGAAGAAGGCGCGCCACGTCGGATCCACCGCGTCCGGGTTGTCGAGCCAGAGGCGGTGCATCGCCTCGATGAGGTCCGAATTGGCGCGCGTCGGCAGGGTCGTTGAATTCATTAATTGATGGTGGCGCGGGGCGCGCGGGCGGTCGCGGAGTCGGGTTTGGGCACAGTCTGCACCCGGCCTTCCCGAACTCAAGCGCCAGGGGGTCCTCCCGGTGGTTTGCAATCGCGCTTCACAAGCGCGGCGCCTGCATTAGGGTGGTTTCTCGATCCGCCATGGAAGACCGCATCAAGGATTGCCTGATCGCCCTGATGGACGCCATCAAGCGCGCCGATGGCGACGCCGTCGCCAGCCAGACGGCCCTACTGGATAGCCATTTGCGGCAGGCCCGCGGAACTCTCGACCCCCGGCTCGCCCACTTCCTTGAGCGCCGCAGCTATCCGAGGGCGCTCATGTTCCTGGAGGGCGGGTCGGCCAGGACCGCGGGCTCTGGCGGCGGGGGGCGCTGACGGTGACCGGCCCCATATCGACCGACGGGGGGCAGGGGCTGGGCCACAATCCCTTCGGGGCTCTTGATGGCGCGGGCCTGCCGCAGGCATGCGCGCCGGCCGCCAAGGGCGCAACCGGGGCTGCGCCCCCGGCGAGGAGCCGGGGCCGGGTCGACATCACGCGCGAGAAGGGGGGGCGTGGGGGCAAGACCGTCACCGTGGTCGACGGGTTCATCGGCATCGGACTTCCGGAGAAGGAGCGCTTGGTGAAGAAGATGCGCGCAGCCTGCGGATGCGGCGGCACGGTCAAGGAGGGGCGCATCGAGATCCAAGGGGACCAGCGCGAGGCGGTCTCGCGCATCCTCGCCGAGGCGGGGTTCCGGCCGGTCTTCGCGGGAGGATGAGAAGGCAGGCGGCCTAAGCCGCAAGCCCTGCAGCCAGGGCGAGCGCGCTCTTTGCGCGGTTTAGGATGTATAGGTGATAACCCGGGGCGCCGCGGGCAATCAGGTCCCGAATCTGCCCCAGCGCCCAGTCAATCCCGACGGCCTCGAGGATCTCGGGGGCTTCGCCGGCGGCCTCAAGCCTGCGGACCAAGATCGGCGGAAGCGAAGCCCCGCACATGGACGTGAACCGCTGGATCTGCTTGAGTGAAAGGACGGGCATTAGCCCCGGCACGATCGGCACGGTTATGCCCGCCCTGCCGCAGCGGTCGACAAAGCGGTAATACGCGTCGTTGTTGAAGAAGAGCTGAGTCGTCACGAATGCCGCGCCTGCATCCACCTTTCGCTTGAGGTTGGCCAGGTCCACCTCCGCACTTGGCGCCTCAGGATGCTTCTCGGGATAGCCGGCGGCCCCCACGCAGAAGTCGGGATGCCGCCCCTTGAGCAGGCTCACAAGCTCGTTCGCGAATCGCAGCCCGTCCGCGGCCGGGATGAACGCGGAGGAGCCCTTCGGCGGGTCGCCGCGCAGAGCCATGATATTCCGAAAGCCGTCGGAGTGGATCCTGTCGGCGATCTCGACCAGCTCCGCCCGGGAATGCCCGACGCATGTGAGATGGGGCATCACGGTGTATTCGAACTCGGACCTGAGGATCGAGCTCACCTGGGCTGTGCGCTGTCGCGTGCTCCCGCCGGCGCCGTAGGTGACCGAGGCAAAGTCGGGGGAGATGGACCTGAGCGCGGCTGCCGTCTGCCTGAGCGCCTCCACGCCCGCATCGTCCTTTGGCGGAAAAAACTCGATGGACCGCAGCGGGCGTCTCTGCGCGAAGAGCTCGGAAAGGGGGCGGTCGGCCTGAATCACTCATCAACGCATCGCAAAATGTTGATATGCGTAAAGGAAAATCCGGGATTCCGGCGGCAAGTGCCGGCCGCCCTCACTTGGCCGCGCTGATGAAGCCGCGAACCGACTCCCAGAGCGCATCGCCGCCGACGGCAAAGACGTCGTTGTGCCCGCCCCCGGCGACCGTGTAGGAGGTGACCCTGGCCCTTGCAGCGGCGGCAAGCCGGCCGGCCATGGCCAGAGGCACGATCTCGTCCCTCGACCCATGCACGATCAGGATGGGGCATGTGACTGCGGGGATCTTTTCGATGGAATCGAAGCGCGACCTGATTATCAGGGAAACCGGCGCCCACGGCTGGAGCGTGCGGGCGACCTCGGGCAGCGCCGTGAAGGCGCTGACCATTACCAGGGCGGCGACCCTGCGTCGGCTGGCCAGGTCGACCGCGACCGCGGAACCCATCGACCATCCCGCCGCCACGATGCGCCCGCGGTCGATGCCGGGGCGCCGCTCGAGATACTCGTAGGCCGCGTCCGCCGCCTCGTAGCACACGCGCTCGCTCGGCTTGCCGCCGCTCATGCCATAGCCCGGATACTCGGGAAGCAGGACATTCATTCCCAGCCTCCGGAAATGGCTGAACTCGCCGGCCATCTGCGCGGCGTAGGCCCCGTTGCCGTAGAAGAAAATGACCGTTGGCGCCTCCCTCGGGTCCGCCGCGGGCCCGCCGGCCGAACCCAGCGCCCGGCCGAACTGCGCAACGATTCTTGTCCCGTCCCGCGTTTGCAGGGGGACCAGCTCGTAGTCGCTGCCGGAAGGGATGACGGAATCGGGGCGGCCCTGCGAGTCGGCTCCGGGGAAGACCAGGATTCTCTCGAGGGAGCCGCAGCCGCCGAGGATTCCCCCGAGGCAGGAGAGGGCTGCGGTCGCAACGAGCATCGATGTCAACCGCCTCACGCGACTCCGCCCATCTCGAACCGGGGCGGCCTGTCAGGGCGCCGGCGCGCAGCTGCAGGTTCTTTGGCGCTCCAGGCTGTCATTGACGGGATTGGCGGTCGGGCGCGGGGGACGTCCCCGGCGCCCGGATGGCCCCGCTATTTGCCCTTCTTCTCCGCCTCAAGGAGCTCGTCGGGCTTCTGGGGCAGCCTGGTGAAGGTGTACTCGTCCACCTGGAACGCGCGCCGCTTCATCAGGTCGTTGATGGGCGCGTGCCCGTCAGAGCTCGACACGACAACGAACACGGGCCCCGCGGGAACCGTTTCGAACTCGGGCGCGACGGGATTCGCCTCCGCCTTGACGTCGGTTGCCTTGCCGAGCGGGGCGACTCCCTGCTTCGCGTCCGGGACCGGCGGCTTGAGCTTCTTCTCCTCGGGCTTCCGGCCCAGCGCGACCGAAAGCGTCCTGCCGTCGAAGGTCGTCAGCTTGAAGGTCCGCAGGTGCGCCGCCGCATCGGTCGCCGCCGCATCCTTCGGGTCAACGGTGTCGGTGAACCTGAGCGACGTCAGCGAGGCGAGAAGCGACGACAGCTGATCCGAGTTCAGCTTCTGCCCCGCGGGCGCGCCCTCCGCCGCCCAGGGCGCGTCCTTCTTCGCGCGGGCCGCGACAATACGCGCTCCCCCGTCGAACGGGATCTCGACGCGCGAGACATCGTCGGGCTTGACCGCCACGAGCTGGGCGTTGGCCCATCCTTTCGCATCGGTGTCGAGCCAGACATGCAGGTTTGAGAAGAAGGCCTTGGGCTCGCTTCCGAAACGGATGAACCGCCCGTTCCCCATCTCCGATGTCTTCCCCAGGCTCAGGCTCCAGATCTCCTTTCCCGCCTGGTCTCTGAGCGCTATCGAGGAGTCCTTGAATTCAAGGTGCGCGAGCCGCTCCGGATTGGACGTGACGAAACGGTCGACCTTGGCCTCGTTCAGGTCCTGGATGAGGCGCGAGATCTTGTCGAAATCCGCCGGCATGTCGAAATAGCTCGGCACGCGCCACGATCCGTCGGCGTTGCGGGCGAGCTCGACCTTCTTGCCCTGGTCGGAGATCACGATGCCCGTGGCCCTGGATGCGGTGTCGGGATCCACGAGCGCCTTTCCGACGCGGGGGTCCTCGGAGGGCGCGGGCTGAGGCCTGTTCGCCAGGTAGGCGGCGATCGAAAGGATCGCGAGTACAGCGATGGTGATTGCGAGTGTTCGGAGTTTCATCTCTAGGCGGCGCAGCCCTTAGGCACGGCGCCGGTGGTAGTACCAGAACCACAGGCCAAAGCCGCAGACGAGCAGCGGGGTGGCCAGAAGATTAATCGCAAGGAGCCCGTCCTCAAGGGCGTCGATCCCCTCGCGCAGGGCGAGGCGGATGCCGCGCCTCTCGGCGCGCAGTGCGGCCGCCTGCTTCTGGAAGTCCTCGATTGCGCGCGTCGCCTCGGGCGAGGCGAGCAGCCTCCCGCCTTCGCTCTTCTTTCCCTGGAGCTCGGTCAGCTTGCCCTGGACCTCGTTGATCCGCGCCTCGAGCGCCGTCAGCTTCTCCTTGTACTTCTCGGCGGCGTCGGCCTCCATCCGCCTCACCACGGTGAACGGGCGCAGCGACGTGCCCTTTCCGCGTATGGAGATCAGGTCGCGGGAACCCGAAAGGAAGTCCAGCGAGTTGGCGGCGAACGAGAGGTTGTCGTTGATCGGCTCCGCGGCCGACCTGCCCATGAAGTTGAACTTGCGCACGCTGTAGTCGTCGAAAAGCCAGTCGGTGTCGGCGACGATGATCAGGATGGAGGAGGTCTTGGACTGCTTGAGCGACTCGGGGGCGGGCGGCGCGGGGGCCTTCTCGGCGGGCTTGCCATCCTTCTTCTCGGGGTTGGCGGGCTCGGGGTCCGCCGGCGGCCCGTCTGGGAACGCGGTCTTGAACCGGCCGGTCACGAGCGCCGCGATCGTCTTCTTGCCCGAGGGCGTGATCTGGCGGGCGACCTCGTCGGGCTGCGCGAACTGGAGCGCGGGCGTCGGCATGTCGCCGGTCTTCGACGAGGTCTCAATGAGCGGTGTGAACGTGAGGTCCGCCCCCGCCTTGAGGGCCACGCTGCCCGCCTCGATGAAAAGCGCCGACTCCAGCTGCGCCGTCGGCGGGGACTTCGCGTTGAAGTTCTCCTGGGTGACGTTGATCCACACCGGGTACCGGGTCCGCGACCCGTCGCGCAGCTCGACAACCTCGGCGTTCTCGAGGTCGCCCACGACCTTCTGCGGGTCGTAGGCGATTCCCCACCCGTTAAGCAGCTGGGGAAGGTCGCTGGAAACATTGGGCTGGGGCCCGCCGAACATGGCCGCCTGCCCGCCCTGGCGCCTGAAATAGACCGACGACGGATCAACGGCGAGGAACACGGGCTTGCCGGAGAGAAGGAACTGGTCGATCGCGAACTGCAGCTTGCGGGAAAGGTTCTCCGGATGGACGATGGCAAGCACGTCCAGGCCGGCCGGGAGCTCCGTTGCCGCGGACTCGACGGGCACGATCTGGTACGTGTCCTCCCATTCGGCCACGACAAACTGGCCCTCCATCCCCTCCTGGCCCATCATCGGCATGCCCGGGGAGCCCTGGAGGGGTAGGCTAGTGATCAGCCCCAGCTTCTTCTTGTCGGTCTGCCCGACCCCGTAGATGAGCTCGGACACGTCGTATTCGAGGAACTGCTCGCGCTGCGGGTTGAGGGCCCCGATCACCTTCTGCTGGTCCGCCTGGGTGGCGACGAGCCCGAAGTAGAACTGGCTGCCTCCCGGGATCGTCTGCGGCTGGATGCCCGCCGCCGTCGCCTTTTCCTCCTCCGGGGTGTCCGGCTCGGGATCGATGACGTTGAGCCGCACCTTGCCGTGGGAGGCCCGGACATACTGGCGCAGCATCTCGCGCACGCGCTCGGCGTAGTTCTTGTACTCGACGAACTGCCCGCTCGTGTCGCGCGAGAAGTAAAGGTCGAGGGTCGTCGGCTCGGCGATCTTCGCCAGAAGGGCCTTCGTCCCGGGCGACAGGGTGTAGATCTTCTCCGCGGTCGCGTCGTATCGCGCCGGGATGGACGTCGCCAGGTAATTGACGAGTACGAGGCCGACGAGAAGAAGGGCGATTGCGAGGGTCTTGCTTCCGGGTCTCATGGCGGGATTCTGGGGTTCAGCGCTCGAGCGTCACCACGTTGAGGAACAGGGTGAACCCCATGAGCGACAGGAAGAACACCACGTCCTTCGGGTCCACGATTCCCCGGACCATCGGGTTGAAGTGCGTGACGAAGCTGAAGTTCGAGATGGCGTCCGCCACTCCGACCGGCAGGAAGCCCTCGAGGAAGGCCGTGAACCCGCTGTAGCCGAGGAACACGAGCACCGTGCAGATGGCGAGGCTGATCACGAAGCTGATGACCTGGTTCTTGGTGAACGCAGAAGTGAGCGAGCAAACTCCGAGGAAGCCGCCGGCCATCAGGATCGCGCCAAGGTAGCTCGTCGCGACGACGCCCCAGTCCGGGCTGCCCAGGTAGCCTATCGTTATCGCCATCGGGAAGCTCAGGGCGATGGCGAGCGCGAGAAACGCCCATCCCGCGAGGAATTTCCCGATCACGGCCTCAAGCGTCGTCACGGGCAGGGTGAAAAGGAGCTCGGCCGTGCCGGTCTTCTTTTCCTCGGACCAGAGCCGCATCCCCACCGCGGGCACGATGAACAGGAAAATCCACGGATAGAAGCCGAAGTAGGCGTCGAGACTCGCGATCCCGGCCTTGAAAAACCCGCCGAAGCGCGAGAACGCGAGGCCAACGGAAATCAGGAGGAAGGCGACCAGGAAGACGTAGGCGACCGGCGTCCGGAAGTAGCCGAGGAACTCGCGTTTGAAAATGGGCGTGACCTGTTTCATACGTCAGTGTCCGTGAGGCTGCGGAAGATCTCGTCCATCCGGGCCCCGGGCCGCCGCGCGAGGAGCTGGGCGGGCGACTCGTCGGCCGTGATCCTGCCCCGGGAGATGATGATAACGCGGGTGCAGATCGCCTCGACCTCCTCGAGTATGTGGGTCGACAGGATGACGGCCTTCTCGGCGGCCATCTTCTTGATTAGCTGCCGGACCTCGTTCTTCTGGTTCGGGTCGAGCCCGTCGGTCGGCTCGTCCAGGATGAGGGTCGGAGGGTCGTGGAGAAGGGCCTGCGCGAAGCCGACGCGCTGCTTGTAGCCCTTCGAAAGCGTCTCGATCGTCTGGTCGCGGACGGCGACGAGATGGGCGAGGGAGATGGCGCGATCAACGTGCGACCTCAGGGTCGCGGTGTCGCGATATCCGCGGACCTCCGCGATGAAAGCCAGGAATTCGGCGACCGTCATCTCCGGGTACGCCGGTGCGTTCTCGGGCAGGTATCCCAGCCTTTGCTTCACGGCGACGGGGTCCTTCCACACATCGATCCCGTCGACCAGGGCGGTCCCGGCGTCCGGCCTCACAAAGCCGGTTATCATCTTCATGGTCGTGGACTTGCCCGCCCCGTTGGGCCCTAGGAATCCCAGGATGTCGCCGCGCTTTACGGAGAAACTGACGCCATCAACCGCGCGCAATGAGCCATAGTTTTTTGCCAGGCTTTTGACTTCAATCATGGGTTGTAAAGACGGGGTCTGGAAGCGGAAGGTTCGTGAGAAACGGAGATAGAACCGTGAGTTCCATCGCGATTTCAAGTTGAAATTTCTGGGGCCGGCCGCGAATCCCCGCGCTCGCGCTCCGTCTTGAGCCTCAATTGACCGCACGCGGCGGCAATGTCGTGGCCCTTCTCCCGACGCAGGGTGACCGAAACGCCCGACTGCTCAAGGACGGCCGCAAATGCGGCCTGCCGGGCCGCTTCGGGCCGCCTCCAGGGGAGTTCGTCGACGGTGTTGTAGGGTATCAGGTTCACGTGCGCGTGGAGATCGAGGGCGATGTCGCGGAGCCTGCGCGCCTGGTCGGTCGAGTCGTTGACGCCCTCGATCAGGATGAACTCGAGCGTCACCATCCGGCCGTGGCGCTCGCTGAAGGTCCTGACCGCTGGGAGAAGCTTGGCCAGCGGGTAGGCCCTGTTGATCGGCATGATTTTCGAGCGGACCTCGTCGGTCGCCCCGTGGAGCGAGACCGCCAGCCGGAAGCCGAGCGGCTCGCCGGCGAGCCGGATGATCTTCGGGACGAGCCCGCTCGTCGAGACCGTGATCCTCCGCGCGCCGAAGCCCAGCCCCCATTCGGCGTTCACGATGGTGAGGGCCGTGATGACCGCGTCGTAGTTGGCGAGCGGCTCGCCCATCCCCATCACGACGATGTTGTCGAAGGACGCGAGCTCGGCCCGCGCGCGCGGCGTCCGCTCGTCCTCCGCGTAGCACACCTGGAGCAGCTGCGCGACAATCTCCCCGGCGCTCAGGTTCCGCCTGAGCCCGTTCAGGCCGCTTGCGCAGAACACGCATCCCATGGCGCATCCGACCTGGGTGGAGATGCAGATCGTCTTGCGCGAGTGCTCGACGCCGACCCCGTCCTGCGGAGCCCGGATGATGACCGTCTCGATGAGCGAGCGATCCTCCAGTTCGAGGAGCAGCTTGTCCGTCACGTCGGCCGAATGGCGGTTGAGGACGAGCGACGCGGGCATGAGCGCAAACGTCGCGTCGAGCCATGCCCGCAGCCCTCTGGGAAGGTTGGTCATCTCGTCCCACGAACGCGCCCTCTTCTTGTAGACCCAGTCGAGGATCTGCCCCGCGCGGAACGGCTTCTCGCCCCGACCGGCGAGGGATGACGACAGGGACTCAAGCGTCTCGCCCGTGAGCGCGCGCTTCGCGGGTTCAAACTTCATCGCTTGGCGATCGCTCTGTTGAGCGCGCTCACGATCGCCTTGATGGAGGCAAGCTCGATATTCGTGTCGATCCCGGCGCCGAAGAAGGCGCTTCCGCGTGCCATCTTGATCTGGATGTAGCTGACGGCCTTCGCCTCGGCGCCCTTGCCGAGCGAATGCTCGGAGTAGCTGACGACGTCGAACTTTGGAAGCTCCGTCGATCCCAGCGCGCGGACAAACGCGTCGATCGGCCCGTTGCCGGACCCGGAGAGCATGCGCGGCGTCCCGTTCGCGACGATCCGGGCCTCGCACCTCACCGTCGAGTCGCGCTCCGTGGTCTTGAAGTGCTCGAGCGCCACGGGCGCCGTGCGGCCCAGGTATTCGCGCTGAAACGCATCCCGGATCTCCGCGGACGTGAGCTCGGTGCCCTTGGCGTCGGCCAGGTCGTTGACGATCCGGCCGATCTCCTTGTGCATGAGCTTGGGCAGCTGGAGGCCGAACTCCTTCTCGAGGACGTAAGCGACGCCGCCCTTTCCCGACTGCGAGTTGATCCGGATGATCGCCCGGTAGCTGCGGCCGATGTCGGCAGGGTCGATCGGGATGTAGAGGACGTCCCAGGGCTTGCCCGGCTTCTGGTGAGCAAGGGACTTCTTGATGGCGTCCTGGTGGGAGCCGCTGAACGCGGTGAACACGAGCTCGCCCGCATAGGGCTGGCGGGGCGGCACCTCGAGCCGGGTGCAGCGCTCGTAGACGTCCCGGATCGCGTTCAGGTCGCTGAGGTCGAGGCCCGGATGGATCCCGTGGGTGTAGAGGTTCAGGGCGACCGTCACGATGTCGAGGTTGCCGGTCCTCTCGCCGTTGCCGAAGAGCGTCCCCTCGACGCGGTCGGCGCCGGCGAGGAGCCCGAGCTCCGTCGCCGCCACGCCCGTCCCCCTGTCGTTGTGCGTATGCAGCGACACGATCGTCGAGGCGCGCCGGGTCATGTGGTCGCACATCCACTCGATCTGGTCGGCGTGGACGTTGGGGGTCGCGTATTCGACTGTCGCCGGCAGGTTGAGGATGATCCTGTCCGACGGCGTCGGACCCCAGACGTCGCTTACCGCCTCGCAGATCTCGAGCGCAAACTCGAGCTCCGTGCTCGTGAAGCTCTCGGGAGAATACTCGAGGCGCAGGCGCATCCCGGAGGCGGCCAGGGGGCGGCCGTCCCGCTTGAGCTGCTCGACCGCGCGGACGGCGATCCCGACGATCTCGGGCTTCGGCAGGTTGAAGACGTACTCGCGCTGTCTGGGCGAGGTGGAGTTGTAGAGGTGGAAGATGACGTTCCTTGCGCCGCTGATGGATTCAATGGTGCGGGCGATGAGGTCCTCCCGGCACTGGCACAGCACCTGGATGGCCACGTCGTCAGGAATCAGCTTCCCCTCGATCAGCCGCCGCGTGAATTCGAATTCGATCTGGGAGGCCGAGGGGAACCCGACCTCGATCTCCTTGAAGCCGATCCGCACCAGCATCTCGAAGAACTCGATCTTTTCCTCGACGCTCATCGGCTGGGCCAGGGCCTGGTTCCCGTCCCGAAGGTCGACGCTGCACCAGATCGGGGCGCGGGTGAGCGTCCGGTCCGGCCATTTTCGGCCGGGCAGGGCGACGGGGGGGAATGGGGCGTACTTGGTGACGGGTTCGGGCTGCATGGAATGAAAGGGTTGAAATTAAAGGGATTGCGCGGGAATACAACGCCAGCTCGGTCGGAATGGGACCGCGGCGAAAGGAGAGATGACGCGTACGCACGACCCGCCGCTGCGCGGCGTCCTCTAACGGTCGTGCGCGCGGGTAAGTCGGAGGGCCTGTAAGCCGAGTGCCATCTCTGCCAGATTCATCGGCCGCCGGCGCTCAAAGTCAAGAATCCCGAGCGGGACTGCGGTAACCGCTGCCGTGCAACCGGCGTCTTGCAGAATATGCCCGATGATGCATCGATCCTCATATGCCTGACGACCAGTCGTTTGATCTGGCTGGCTGTCTTGATCGCGTTCGGAAACGCGATCAGATTGCTGCACGGGATCTTGTCGAGCACCTCCATCCCCTCGTCATACGGATCGTCCGCGCCCACCTTCCGCGCCGGGTCGCGGAGGAAGACCTTGCACAGGAGATATTTCTGAAGATGTTTACGCGAATCGAGCAGTATCAGGGAACCATGCCGTTCACCCATTGGGTGTCCAGGATAGCGGTCACGACCTGCATCGACCACCTGCGCGCCCAAAAACGGCGACCGGAGCTGCGGTGGGCGGACCTGTCCGAGCGCGAGGCCGAAATACTGGACTCGGCGGTCGCCAGCGAGAACGAGGTCGCCCCGGATGACGCGCTCGCGGCCCGGGAGATCGTCCACAAGATGCTCGAGCGGCTCAAGCCCGAGGACCGGCTCGTCATCCAGTACCTGGACCTCGAGCAGAGAAGCATCGCCGAGATCAGCGCGCTCACCGGATGGAGCCCGACCCTCGTCAAGGTCCGCGCATTCCGCGCGAGACGGAAGTTGCAACGGTTTTATCGCGAACTTACGGAGAGTGAGCGCACATGAACAAGTATGACAAGGCATGGCAGAGGCTCGTCGCGGCCGCGCGGCGGGCAGCCCCCGCCGGGGAGGACGAGTCCGCCCCCTATGGGTTCTCGGCGCGCGTTGCCGCCCTGGCATTCGAAGCTGAGAGCCCGTACCCATCGATCTTTGCCCGGCTCGCGCTTCGCGCGGCGGCCGTGGCCTGCGTGCTCGCGGTCGTGTCCGTTGCCGTCAACTACCGGGCGATAAGGGGCGCATTTGAAAACGAGCCGGCGGTTGCAGCCAGCGACGATCCGGTCGCGGAGGTCGTCAACCTGGGCTCCTGATCCATGGTCAAAACCTGGCAAGTCATCCTGGCCACCGTCGCCATCTTCCTCGCGGGGCTCGTGACCGGCGGGGCCACGGCGCTTGGCATCGTAGGCTGGGTGGCCCGCCACCGCGCGATGGGCGCGGGGCAGGGGGTGCCGGCCGGCGCGCGTCCTGGGGCTGGCGGGTTGCAGCAGTTCGGCCCGCAGCTCATGCGCAGCTTTGCGAACCAGCTCGACCTCTCGAAGGAGCAGCGCGCCAGGATCATGCCGATCGTGAGGCGCACGGCCGGTCAGCTGGCCCGCGACCGCCGCGAGATCCAGCTCACTTCCGCACTGGCGATCGAGAAAATGCAGGACGAGATCGCCGAGATCCTGACACCCGAGCAGCGCGTGAAGTTCGAGGACCTCATCAGGCAGCAGAGGGCCAGGCTCCAGCAGTTCAAGCAGGGAGCGCAGCCACAGCCGCCCCAGGAAGCCCAGCCGCCCCCGCAGCCTGAATCGAAATAGGTGTTGCGCGCCCGGCGTGGCGGGACATGTTGCGCCTCGGCCAGGCGCCATGCATGGGCAGGCGCGCGAACCCCGCCAGGGCCGGAAGGCAGCAACGGTACCGACGATCTACCAGTGCCGTGGAGTGCCTGGCCACTTCATCTTCCTTCCGATACCTCCCTTGTCCACAACAGGTTACCAGGTTCTGGCGCGCAAATGGCGGCCGCAGACGTTTGGCGACGTCGTGGGCCAGGACCACGTGGTACGCACGCTCAGGAACGCAGTCGCCCGCGGCAGGATTGCGCATGCCTACCTGCTCGTCGGACCGCGGGGCACGGGCAAGACGTCGATCGCCCGCATCTTTGCGAAGGCGCTCAATTGCACGGGCGGTCCGAATGCCGACTTTGACCTGAAGGACCCCGCGGTCGTCGCGATTGCGGAGGGCAGCCACCTGGATGTCATCGAGATCGACGGGGCGTCCAACAACAGCGTCGATCAGGTGCGCGACCTCCGCGAGACCTCGCGCTACGTCCCGGCGCAGGGAAAGTACAAAATCTACATAATCGACGAGGTGCACATGCTCTCGGCGTCCGCATTCAACGCCCTCCTCAAGACCCTGGAGGAGCCTCCGCCCCACGTTAAGTTCGTCTTTGCGACAACCGAGGTGCAGAAGGTGCTTCCCACGATCCTCTCGCGCTGCCAGCGCTTCGACCTGAAGCCGATCCCCGCCGACCTCATTGCGGAACGGCTGAGGGCCATCGCCGCCGCCGAGAAGGTCAAGGTGGACGCGGCGGCGCTGGCATGCATCGCGAGGCTCGCAGACGGCGGAATGCGCGACGCCCAGTCGATCCTGGACCAGATGATCTCATTTTGCGGCGGCGAGATCGCGGAGGCCGACGTGCTGGACGTCTACGGGCTCGTGGCGGAGGCCAAGGTCGCCGAGCTGGCCGGGGCGCTTGCCGCCGGCGACAACCGCCTGATCGTCTCGATTGTGGACGAGTGCGATTCGGCGGGCCGCGACCTCGTCCGGCTTCTCACCGACCTCCAGGCCATGGTCCGGTCCGCCCTTCTGGATTCGATCGCGATGGACGGCAAGAGCAGCCGGCTGGGCGGGGTCCCGATGACAACCGAACAACTCACACGCCTTCTCGATGGGCTGCGCGAGGGGGAGGGAAGCGTCAAGCTGGGCCTTGCCGAGAAGATTAATTTTGAGGTCGCCCTGCTCAAGGCCGTGGAGGCGAGCAGGGCTAGGGCGATCGACAGCCTGATAAAGGAGCTGGCATCGATTGCCAACGAGACCGGGGGGGCCTCCCCGGCGGACGAAAAAAAAAAGGGCTGATTGATCGGCTGGAGGCGAGGCTGGAGGCGGGCGGCCCCGCGCAAGACCCGGCCGCGGGCGGTGAGGCGGAGTGGCCGGACGAGAACGACGAGACGGCCTTCCTCTCCGAGGCGGCGGCCAGCGGCGAGGCGCAGGTGCCTGTGGCCAGAAGAGGCGCGGCTCCGACCCTGGGCGTGAAGCTGCCTCCGCTGGAGGACCTTGTGGAGAAGGTGCCCGCACCGGTGCGCGAGATGCTCGACGACCTCTTCCGCGCGAAGTTCACAGCCGTCCGAAAGTTCACCGACAAAACCGGAGCCGGCGCTCCCCCATGAGCAGCGGACCCGCCCGTTCGCCTGTCATCTTCGAGGGCGCCCGAGTCGCGCTCCTTGCGGCAAATATCTCATGGACAACCCTGTGCCTAGGGGGATTCCTCCCGGGCAGCAGGGCGTTGACGGCCGCGCTGACCGCCGCGCTGATCGCCGTGCATTTCGCGGACCCGGACAGGGGAACGTGCGCCCACAGGGCAGGATGGCTTTTCGTGCCTTTCCTGGTCTACGCCGCGGCCAACGTTGCCTGGGTGACGCCGGTCCGCTGGCTCGGATGGATTGACTGGCTCAACTTGGCCCAGGCGGCGGCCGTGTTTTGGGTCGTGCTCAATGGGGTGGTGGCGCCGGCTAGCCGGCGCTTCTTATGCGCCTTCCTGATAGCGCTCGGCGTCGTTGCCGCGTTCCTGGCGGCCTACCAGCATTTTGTGAGGCCGGACTGGCTCATGCTCGGCCGCACCCAGGCGGCGCAGTTTGTCGGCAGGGCGAGCGGACCGTTCGGGATACCGAACAGCCTTGGCGTCCTCATGGCGCTTCTGATCCCGCCGGTGGGGGCGCTTGCGCTAGGGCCGGGGCGTCCGGCTGCGCTGCGGGCGCTGTGCGGCGCGGCGCTCTGCGCGCTTGCGGCCGGGTTTGTCCTCGCCATCAGCCGGGGCGCATGGATCTCCCTCGCTGCGGCGTTCGCCCTGAAGCCGCTCCTGACCCCGGGCCGCCGCCTCGGCCGCCGGGTTGCCGCGGCCGCCTTGGCCGCCGCCGGCGCCGCCGCCGTAGCGGCGGCGTTCTACCTGACCTTCCCGCTGATGCGCGAGCGCATCGACCAGCTCGTGATGAACGCGGGAGAGCTCTCTCGCCCGGCCATGTGGCGCGGAGCCTGGAGGATATTCGAGGACCATCCGGTTCTGGGGAGCGGCGCAGGCAGTTATGACGCCCTCTTCGAGGCTTACCGGCCCGAGGGCAACCGGGACCAGCCGACCTACGCCCACTGCGACTACCTGAACACGCTTTCCGACTATGGTGCCGTCGGCTTCGTCCTTCTGTTCGGCGCCGCCGGGGCCGTTGGATGGCATTGTGCGCGGGCGCGAGGGCTGGCTGGCGCGGCAATCACCGGGCTGCTCGCGTTCGCACTCCACCTGCTCGTCGATTTCCACCTCAAGATACCTGCGCTTGCGATGATTATCGCGACGGTCGCTGCACTCGTCACGGGCGAGGCGTGGCCGCGTGGGGATGTGGCGGAGCCGACGGGAGGCAGGGGCCGGGCGCTCGCCCGGGCCGCGGCGCTGTTCGCTGCCGCAGCCGTCCTTGGGTCCACCTTCTTCTGGATCATCCCCAAGTACCGGGCCGAGGAGATCAGGAGACAGGCCCGCGAGATGATCGACGCCTTGGCCAGGTCGAGAGCCGATGCGTCAGGCAAGCGCCAGGTTGTCGAAGGGATCCGCGCCCGGCTCGACAAGGCCGTGGCGATCGATCCGTCGAACGCCCAGGCTTGGTCCGACAGGGCCTATGCAGATTCGCTTTGGGCCTTGGCGAATCCGCCGGAGACAGCGGAGCTGGGAGCCGAGGCTGCGCGCGATGCGGGACTGGCCCTGAACCTGTGCCCGGTCGTTGCGGAGTTCTGGATCCGCCGCGGCGTCGGGCTGGACATGCAGGGCCATTGGCTCGAGGCAGGCGAATGTTTCATCCGCGCCCTCCGGCTCGCGCCCGTCCGTGCGGATTGCTGGTATTACCAGGCTTATCATCTCAGCCTGATTGCGGGTGAAACCGGCGCCGCGCTGGCGGCTGCGGACTATAGCTTGCGTCTTGACCCCGGCTTCCTTCTTGCACAAGCTTTGCGTCAGCGATTGACAGCAAGGCTTCAACAACACCCCTGAACGCCTATCATATTATGAACAAGATATTACATGTAATTGCCTTATGCGTTTTCATGGGGCTGGTTTCGGAGACGGCTCCATCCGCTTCGGCTGCACCAGCCAAGGTTGCGGGGCAGATTGTCGCAGCCCGGGTGCAGGGTCATGTCACCGCGATATCCAAGGCAGTAATGGAGAACAGGTTACTACACGATGGTGACCAGGTTTCCGAGCAGACAACGATTGTCACCGATCCCGAGGCAAGCGTCATCCTCGTTTTCTCCAACGGCGCCGCCGTGGTCGTCGCCGGCGACTCAAGGCTCGATGTCGGCGAATTCGTGCAGGATCCATTCTCAGGCAACCTCAAGGTGTCCGACATCAAGCAGGAGACGGGCACATCGCTGACCAAACTTGACCTCACGAGGGGCGAGCTTACCGCGCGAGTCGCTCACCTGAACGTGGACAAGGGGTCGGAGTTCACGATCCAGACCCCGGTCGGCGCGGCCGGAATACGCGGCACATTCCTCACGGTGATCTTCCGCCCGGGGAAGGACCACAAGGCTCAGTTCTCGGTGCAGACGTTCGAGGGTCTCGTCGTGTTCACGGGCCTCACCTCCGGCCCCGTCAGCATCCCCGCGGGCCGAAAGATCGAGGCTACGATCGAATACAACCCGAGGGACGTGAACAATCCGGCGGGCTGGCGCCCGCCCGCGTCGCTTGTCGTGGAAGGCAAGCCCCTTTCGCCATCGGACGCGGCGAATTTCCAGAGCGAGCTGCAGACCATCCTCACGGCGCTCGGCGACATCGTGTTCGCTTCATTGACGGGGGAGAATGCCCCGCCGCCGCCGGCACCGCCCATGAACCCGCCGACCCCTGGCGCGGGCAGCGGATCCTAGCAGGCCCAAGGCCCGTAATCTGCTTTCATTGGGAGCCCGCGCTGAATAGCGTTCGGGCCCGTGGCACCCCTGAAAAAGTCCGCGCCCCCGCGGCTTCGCTGGCTGCTTCTCGCGTTGATCCCGCTCGCCTGGTGCGTGATTGCGCACATGGGGGCGCTCAAGTCCCTGGAAGACGGCTCGGTCGACTTGCGGTTTCGATACCGGGGACCGATCGAGGCGCCCGTGAAGGTCGTCTACGTCGATGTGGATTCGCTGTCGCTGGACTCGATTGGCAACATGCCGTGGAACCGGGAGTTCTTTGCCACCGTCGGCAGGACCCTGATCGAGCGCGCGGGGGTCAAGGCGATCGGGATGGACTTTGTGTTCTCCGACGCCGGCGTGGCGGAATCAGTCGACCGGGCCAAGTTCGTCGCTGGCAACCGCGCGTTGGGGGCCTTCCTTTGGAATACGCCGTCGGTCGTGGTCGCAACGTCCTTCACGGCGGCAGACTACCACGACCTCAACGGCAAGAAGAAGATGCGGGAGATCCCGGACGTGAGCCGGCCCGATCTGCCCCCCCTGCACCAGATCGAGCCCCCCGAGCTGCCGTCTTTGAGCATTGCCCCGGGCAGGACCATCGTCCCGCCAGGCGTGGGATTGATTGACACCGTCAACCAAGGCACCCGCTGGGTCCCGCTCTTTGCACCGACCGCCGCAAGGACCTTCTATGCCATGGCTGTCGAGCTCGCCCGGATCTATTATGACATAGACCGCAGCGGATTGAAGGTCGAAGGCGACCATCTGGACCTGGTCCGCGCGGATGGATCCCTCGCGGCGAGCATCCCTTTGACGCGCAAGCAGCTGGTCGAGGTCAACTGGTTCTCCCCATGGCTAAGCGCCGCCCGCAATCCGCGCGAGAGCTTCAGCGTCGTCTACGAGTACTCCCAGCTCCTCGCCTCCGGGAAGCCCGAGGAGCGAAAGAGCGCCGAGGAATTCTTTGCCGACCCCCTCTTCAAGGGCGCCGTCGTCCTGATTGGGCCCACCGACAGGCTGCTGCAGGACCTCGCCCCGACCCCGTTTGACGACGAACCCGTGCCGCGGATCGGCATCCATGGCAATCTTCTCAAGACGATTGTCTCGGGCCAGTACCTTTGGCGCCTCCCCGAACCCGGCGCGTACGCCCTTATCTTCGGGCTCTCCATCCTCGTCTCGGCGCTCGCGGTCGCGGGCGGGGGCCGCGCCGTCTTCGCAAAGGCGATGGCCGTCCTGTCCGCGGCGCTCTACGCGGCCCTGGCATTCCAGCTCTTCAAGCTGAGCCATGTCATCATTCCTGTCGTCGCGCCGCTGGGCGCGGCGTTCACGACGAGCTTTGCGGCGATCGCCTGGCAGGTGGTTGAAGAGCAGAAGCAGAAGGGGCGGATCAAGGGCATGTTCAGGGCCTATTTGTCACCGGAGCTGGTTGAGCGGATGGTGAGCTCCGGCGAGGAGCCCAAGCTTGGCGGCATCGAGGAGAACATCACCGCCTACTTTAGCGATATCCAGTCCTTCTCGAGCTTCTCGGAGAAGCTGTCGCCTTCGCGCCTGGTCCACCTGATGAACGAATACCTGACCGCCTGCACGGAGATCGTCCAGGCCGAGGGCGGCACGCTCGACAAGTACATCGGCGACGCGGTCGTGGCCATGTACGGCGCACCGCTGGCGCTGCCGGACCACCCGCTCCGGGCCTGCGTGGCCGCGCTCCGCGTCCAAAGGCGCGTCGGCGAGCTCCGCGAGAAATGGACGAAGGAGGGGGACAGCTGGCCGGCGATCGTCCGCGGGCTCCAGACGCGCATAGGGCTGAACACCGGTTCCGCGGTCGTCGGCAACATGGGAAGCCAGACGCGGTTCAACTACACGATGATGGGCGACAACGTTAACATTGCCGCCCGAATGGAGACCGGCGCGAAGAGCTGGGGAGTCTACTCAATGTGCACGGAGGCCACGCGGGCCGAATGCGAGAGGATCGGGCCAGGCCGCGTCGTCTTCCGCAGACTTGGGCGAATAACGGTCCAGGGGCGCGCCCAGCCGATTCCGATCCACGAGTTGGTTGCTCTGTCGGAGCACGCCTCCGACCCGATGCGCGAATGCATCGCGGCTTTCGAGCAGGGGCTCGCGAGGTACTATGAGCGCGACTGGGACGGCGCGATCGCGCTCTTCCGGCGGTCGGAGGCGCTGGAGGCCCACGGGCCCCGCCAGGCGCCGGGATCCGAGGCCAGTCCGTCGCGGATCTACATCAGGATCGCCGAGGGCTATCGCAGCGAGCCGCCCCCGGCGGGCTGGGACGGCGTCTACCACATGACGGAGAAATAAGGGGCCTTCAGACGGAAATGCGGCCCTTCAGGTACGGCGCGCCGTGGCCGGCGATCCTGACGCGGCTCCCGGCGAGCTCGCACCAGAGCTCCCCGGACCGTTTTGAAAGCTGCCTCGCGTGGAGCCTTGTTTTCCCGAGCCTGTCGGCCCAATAGGGGACCAGCGTGCAGTGCGCCGAACCGGTGACGGGGTCCTCCGCCAGGCCCGCGTCGGGCGCGAAGAAGCGCGAGACGAAGTCGCAGTCCCTACCGGGAGCCGTGACGATGACCCTGCCGGGCACGACGGGCGCGAGCGCCGCATGGTCGGGCGCGAGCCCGGCCACGTCGTCCGCGGACCCGTAGACGCAGAGCCACATTCGCTCCGACCGCAGGACTTCGCCTGGCCTGCGGCCCAGCCCCCGCAGGAGATCCGCGGTCGGCTCGGCCGCCCGCGCGGGACGGGACGGAAAATCGAGCTCAATCAAGGCTCCGCGCCGGGCGACGGAGAGCGGCCCCGACTTCGTGTCGAAGACAAACGGGGACTCGGACTGGCCGAGCTCGTTGAAAAGGACATGGGCGGTCGCAAGCGTCGCGTGCCCGCAGAGATCGACCTCCACCGCGGGAGTGAACCAGCGTAGCTCGGCGCGCGCCGGCCCCGTCCGCACGAAGTATGCGGTTTCCGAAAGGCCGTTTTCATTCGCGATGCTCTGGAGGATTGAGTCCTCGGGCCAGCTCTCGAGAGGGACGACCGCGGCCGGATTGCCGCGAAACGCCCGGTCCGTGAACGCATCGACCCAGTATATCGGCAAGTCCATGGCGCCCATCCGGCTCAGTGGTTCTTTGATCCCGCAGACGAGCTGGACGCCGGTGCGGACGCGTAAGATGCTGCCGGGGCTGCCGCGGCGGATGGCGCCGCGTGCGGGGCGGGGGCTGATGCCGCCGGCCTGGCGCCCTCAGGCGCAGGAACGCTCCTTGGGGCCTCGGCATAGGTGCGGTCCCTCATTGTGCCCTGCGGGGGCGCGGCATGGGACTCCTTCACGCCTAGATCAATCGCCGGCCCCAGTCTTGGCCGGTCCGTGGGCGGTGCACCGGTCCTCGGCGCCGGCACGGCCGAACCGGGCGCGGCCGACCTGCTGGCATGGGACGGCGGAGGCCTGGGTGCGCCGACCAGGGGACGCGGAAGTGGGACGAGATCCCCGTGCAAAACCTTTTCGGGAGGCGGGGAGCCCGGATCCCGTGGCTTGTGGTGCCAGCGGTGGGCTCCCGGCGGGACGCGGCCCCCGTCGAAGTGTGGGTGGTGCCAGCCTCCCGGACTGTGCCACAAGCCCCAGCCGCCGTACCAGACCGAGTAGCCGCTCCAGTCGAAGCAGTAGGAGAGCCAAGGGCCCGCCTCGAGCGCGGGGCCGAAGTTCATGAACGGGCCGCCAAAGCCGTAGTAGGGCTCATCCGAATAGACGACGTCGGTGTCGTAGCTTGGCGCATAGACCCAGTCGCTCTCGGCGGGGAGGATCTCGATGGTGTTGCCCTGGACCACCACCCGCTGCTGGGGGGTGGAGACGAGCGCGCCCGCCGCCAGCGCCCGCGCCCGCAGCCGCTGGATCGATTGCATCACGTCGGCCGGCGACGAGAGAAAGACCGAGCCCACGGCCCGGGTCCACTCGATGTTCTCCGCCATCCACGAGATGATCGCAGGATAGTGCGCAAGCGCGCGGACGCTGGGATCCCAGGGCTGGCTGTCGATCCTCGTCATGTCGCCGTATTGGACCAGGTACGCGGCGGCTGCCGAAATGTCCGCCGGCGCGGTCGAGGCCGGCAGAATGAGCGCGAGCAGCGGATCCGGATAGAGCGCTATGGGGCCAAGCAGCTGCTCGGTCGCGCTAAGCGGTCGAGGCACCGGGGCGACATTCGGCGGAGCCGGCTGCGGGCCGGCGCCCCCTGCGTACGGGGCCGTGGAAGGCGGCGGCTGGGGCGGGGGAGTCGCCGCGGCCCGATAGTACTCGACGCACGACTGCGAAAGGATTGAAGCCGCGACGAGCAGTAGGGCGGGGGGCGCCTTGCCGAGGGCCATGCCATACCGTGTTGCGTTGCCCATTAACATGCAAGACGCGCGCCGCGTGAAAATAGTCCTTTCATTGGTGATCTCCGCGCCTACGATCCGGGGCAACCCCCGATGGCTTCACCCCCCCCTTCCGGTCCGACAGCCGGCGTGCCGCCCGCCGAGCGCCTCGTGTCCCTGGACGCCCTCCGCGGCTTCGACATGGTGTGGATCGCCGGAGCCGACGCGCTTGGGGAGGCTCTAGGACATATCAACGGGGGCCCGGTCACTCGCGTCATGGCCCGCCAGCTCGACCATGTGGACTGGGCTGGATTCCATTTTGAGGACCTGATCTTCCCGCTGTTCGTCTTCCTCATGGGCGTCGCCATCCCATTCTCGCTCAGCAGGATGGTGGAGAAATCGGGGCGGCCGGCGGCCGTGCGCAGGATCTTCCGCAGGGCCGCGCTCCTCTTTCTCCTTGGCGTGTTCTACTATGGCGGGTTGTCCCATCCGTTCTCGGACATCCGGTGGCTGGGCGTGCTGCAGCGCTTCGGGCTCTGCTACCTCGGAGCCGGGCTCCTTTTCCTCTACGTGAGGCCGCGCGGGCTTGTGGCGGCGTGCGCCGCGCTGCTTGTCGGATACTGGGCCCTTCTCACGTTCGTGCCCGTGCCGGGGATAGGGGCCGGGCATTTCGCGGAGGGCCAGAATCTTGCAAACTGGTTCGACCGCATGTACCTGCCCGGGAGGAAGTGGGACGGCGACCACGACCCCGAGGGTTACCTGAGCACGCTTCCGGCCATCGCCTCGTGCCTCTTGGGCGTCTTCTGCGGGCTTTGGCTGCGCGACCAGCGTGTGCCGCCGTCCCGCAGGGCGGCGCTCCTCGCGGCCGCCGGCGCCGTGCTGCTCCTCCTCGGCCTTGCCTGGGGAATCCAGTTTCCCGTGATCAAGAAGATTTGGACGTCTTCGTTCGTCCTCGTGGCGGGAGGCATCAGCGGTATCGCGATGGCCGCGTTCTTCCTCGTGATCGACGTGTGGAGGGTCCGGGCCTGGGCCGCGCCCCTTGTCTGGGTGGGAGCCAACTCGATCACGGTCTACCTGCTGAGCAACATAGTCGATTTCGGCGCGCTATCCCTCCGGTTCGTGGGCGGGAACGTGACCTCGTGGCTCGACGGGATCCGCCCCGGCCTGAGCGGGGTCACCGTGGCGCTCTTCAGCATCTTCCTCTGCTTCGCTGTGGCGCGCTTCCTGTACAGGAGGAACGTCTTCCTCCGGCTCTGACGGGCGTCCGCCGGCTATCGGGCCGATTCCCGGCCAAGGCGGCAGACCTCGGCGATCGCCGCCGCAAGGCTGCTCGCCCCCTGGTCCAGCCAGCGCTCCCCCTTCTCGGCGGTCGCGGCGGTCGCGTCCCCCATGACGCCGGACTTGGAGACATCGCGGGACGCCCAGGCGACAATCGCGGGCGAGGCCGCGGGGCGGACTTCCCCGGGGTCCCCGATGCGGGCCGGGAATTCGCAGACTGCCCTTGAAGGGTCGGTGAAGCGGGCGGCCGCCGCGAGGACCCATGACGTCTCCACCTCGCCCGCATGGATCCCGAACGCGGCCTCCTGCGCCGGAATGTCGGACACTGGCGATGCCTGGAGGATTCCCGCCCGGAGCCCGTAGAGGGCGCGGATTTCGCGGAGCGTCGGCACGAGGACAGGCACGTTGCCGCCGTGCGTGTTGATGACCGCGAGCGCGCGGAAACCCCACGCGGCCGACTGCCGCGCCACCGCGAGGATCTGCGACCGGAGGGTCTCCCTGGAGATCATCAGCGTGCCGGGGAAGCCCGTGTGCTCGTTGCTCTTCCCTATCGTGATGGGGGGGGCCACGTAGCACGAGGCCCCGGCGGGCAGGCGCGCGAGCGCGAGCGAAAGCCACACCTGGCCCATGAGCGCGTCCACGGCCAGCGGAAGGTGCGGTCCGTGCTGCTCGATCGCGCCCGTGGCGAGGATCACGGGCGCCCATGGCTTGTCGGGCAGGGCGCGGATCCGGCGGAGGGTCATCGCCGGAAGGTAGCGGTCGCGGCAGCTCGGGAAGTTCATGTGGTCGCCAGGTTCGCACCCAGGGCTGGCCGGTCATGAATGTCGGAGATCAGCTTTGCGAGGCGCCCCGCGGCGGCAGCGAGAATGGCGGCGCCCTCGTCGCGGGCCTCCCCGAGGAGGACGTGCGGGCCCGACAGCGGGACCACGGACTCGTCACCCCAGGCGGCAGTGCGGGTACCGGGATCCCCGGGGCCGGGAGGCTCGGGCTCGCTGCCGTAAAGAGCCGTCAGGAGAGTCTGGAGCCTGCGGCGGCTCCGGCTGCGGGTGGGATGGAAGTCTAGGTCGAGGGCGCTCAGGTGGATGTGGAACATGTGCAGCCCGCGCGACACGCGGAGGTCGCGCGCCGCGGCGCTGCACAGCTCCTCGCTCCACGGGCTCGAGTTGAGGATCGCGATCTTTCGAAATCCGGCTGCTGCCACGGATACTGCGACCTCCGCGATCAGCGCGTGCGCCGTCGGCTGGTCGACCGGGAATGCGCAGGCCGCGTCCGCGCCGAATACGAACCGGAGGGGCGGGACGACAAGCGGCCTCCTGTCCGGCGGCGCGAGCCGGCACGCGTCGCGGAGGACGTGCATGAGGACGGTTTCCTCGGCGTCCAGGGGATGCCCGAGGCCCCAGTCGGCCATTCCCGCGAGCGGCAGGATGACCACGGTTCCCTCGCGATTCGGCCAGGCGCCGATCCTCGGGGATGAGTGCCAGGGCCAGAAAGTCGCCTCGTCGGCCACACAGAGCGGCGGCGTGGTCGCGGAGGGGGCTGCGGGCGCTGTCACGGGCTCACCTTATGGCCAGGACCTCGATTTCCACGCAACACCCTTCGCGGGCCAGGCCCTTCACCTCGAGCAGCGTGCTCACGGGCCTCGAGTCCGCAAAGTAGCGGTTCCTGACGGCCGAGAACTTGTCGAAGTCGGGCATGTGCGTGAGAAACGTCTGGACCTTGACGACGTCGCGGAAGCCCATTCCCGCCTCCTCGAGGATGGATCCGATGAGCTTGAAGACGAATTCCGTCTGCGCCGTCGCGTCGAACGGGGCGACGACCTTCCCGTCGCGATCGACAGCCAGCTGCCCCGTGACGAACAGGGTGCTCGTGCCATCATGTTCCACCAGGACGCCCGGGCTGTAGGCTCCGCGGGGTGCGGGGTGGTTCGCAGGATAAACGAGAGTCTTCTTCATGGTCGGCTGGTTGGTTTCAGATCCCTGGCGGCATTGGATGAATTCGGCCCGGCGGGCATTATCTGGGAAACCGGGGGGGCCGTTCCATTAAAATCAGCCCCCGGGTGGATTGGCCGGGCCCGCGGTCGGCCCGCTTTTCCCCGCGCGTCTTCAGGCCTCTGCGTCGGGATGCGGATCGGGCATTGGCTCGATCCTGCCGAGGAGAACGATGAACGCGAGGACGCCAATGACGAGTATCACGGCGGCCACGAGGAACGCGTAGGTGAACGAATGGGTGAACTTGACGACAAGGCCCGTCGCGATCGGGGCGGCGATACCCATCGCATTGACTGCGAAATTCATGATGCCTCCGACCGCGCCGACCCCGCCCTTCGGGGCGACCAGCGATGGCAGCGACCAGCCAACGGGCGCGGCCGCCGCAAGGCCCCCCAGTGAAATTGAGATCCACAGGATAGCCCATGCGGGATTTGCCGTCATCGTCGCGCCAACGACCGCGAGGCCGAGGAGCATTCCCGCGACCAGGACGGTCTTCCGGACCCTGGTCTCATCGGCCCCCCGCGCGATCAGGGCGTCGATCAGCCATCCGCCGATCGCAAGGTCCGTCACGGTCGCGACGGCCCAGGGCGTCGCCGTGTAGGCCGCCGACCTCAGGATGCTCATGCCGCCCGTGCTGACCAGGTAGGCGGGAAGCCAAGTCAGGAAGAGGTAGAACGAGTATCCGTAGGCGCCGAACCCGATGGCCAGGCCCCATACCTTCGGCTGCCTGAGCAGATAGCCCATCATGCCGAACGCGCCCGCACCGGAGACGCCCTCGGCTACCGCTCCACCCGAGATGATGTGCTCCCGCTCGCGCCGGCTCAGCCGGCCGTCCCGGCTCGGGTCCCTGTAGAGGAGGCAGAAGGCCACGAAGTACACGAAGCTGATGGCCGAGGTTATCGCAAAGCCCCACCGCCAGTCGAACCGCACCACGGCGTACGCGATCAGCGGCACGCCCACCACGTTGGAGAACTTTGCCGAGGCGTCGAATATCGCCGTCGCCCTGGCCCGCTCGCTCCGGGGAAACCAATGGCCTGTCGCCTTGGACACGGCCGGGAACGAGGGCGCCTCGGCGACGCCGAGGAGAAGCCTCGCGGCCACGATTCCCCAGTATCCGCCCGCGGCGGCCGTGACGCCGGAGGCGATCGTCCAGAGGAGGGAGCCCCAGCGCCCGACCCGGGTCACGCCAAGGCGGTCGACGACAAGGCCCATGGGTATCTGGAGGGCGGTGTACGTCCATGCATACGCGCTAAGGAGAAACCCGAGGTCGGCCGGACCGAGGTCGAACACCCGCTGCAGCTGCGGCGCCGCGACCGAGAGGTTGATGCGGTCCAGAAAGCTGACGAGGATGCCGGAGCCCAGGAGGACGCCGATGCCCCAGCGCCTCCGCGGGATGGGGTCTTCCGGAATCGTTGCCATCGGGCCGCCAGCCCATCGCCGCGCCGGCCGGTTTGCAAAGTTTGTCTTTGGGAATGTGAGGCGCCGGAGACTCGGGCGCGCCGGCCCGAAGCCCGTGTCCCGGGTGCTCGGCCGTCCCGGCGAGGCGGGCCGGATGTCAACCGCCCGGGGATTCGCCGCCTCCCGCGGACGGGCCGCCCCGCGACCGGTGCCCGCGCAGGCAATTCCGGGCTCGCATGAATCCTGACGGCTGGCAAATCTCGTTGGGATGCCGCTGGTATTTCTGAGTCTGGCCGTCGCCGCGCTTTGGATAAACCTGCTGGGCGCGGGATTGGCCGCACGGCGGTTCGTCGGCGACTACCCGGTTGCCCGCGTGACCGGGGTGCTCGCGGTCTGCCTGGCGTGCTTTTTCCTCGAACACTTCGCAGGCTGGGGACCCCGCCCGCCCCTCCTTCCCCTCGTCACGGCGGCTTCGATCTGGCTGATATGGCGGAACCGGGGGGTGCTGCGCGAGAATCTGATGACGGAGGCCCTCTTCGGGGTGGGGTTCTTCTATTGCCTGGCGTGGCGGTTCACGTTCCCGAACATCGACGACTCGGGGGAGAAGATGCCGAACCTCATGATGATCGAGGCCTACATGAGGGGCACGCGCCTGCCTCCGCCCGATCTCTGGCTGCCGCCCTTCCGCGGGAACTGCTACTACAGCTTCCAGCACTACGGCGCGGCGCTGATGGGGCGAGTGCTCGGGGTCGGGCCGGGCGTCAGCTACCACCTGGCCTATTGCGTGCTTGCCGGGCTGATAACGCTCCTGGTGGGCGCCAGCATTGCGCGCTTCTGCGCGTGGCCTCTGGGGCGTTGGGTCGGGGTCCTCTCGCTTCTTGTCGGCGGAAGTGGGGCCGCGGTCGCGGCGCACGTGCTCCTGACGCGCGCGTTCCCGATCGACGCCGTCCGGTTCCTCGGCGGGGCGATTATCCACCAGTTTGCCAACCCCCTCGGGCAGCATGCCGCCGCGCTGATGGCGAAGCCGGACGTGTTGCCGCGGGACCTCCCGATGGAGCCGCTGAGCTACATCCTCACCAATGGCGACTACCATCCGCCGCTCGCCGGATTCCTGCTGCTGGCGCTCGCCACGGCGTTGATCGCCGCGCAGGCAACGGGGGCGGAAGGCTTCCAGCGGACCCTGAATCATGCGCTGCTTGCCGCGACCGTTCCCATAGCATTCATCTCCAACGCGTGGATCTTCCCGCTCCAGTGCCTTCTGGTCGGGGGATGGTTCGCGTACCGCTTCCTCTGCGGCGAAAGGCGCTGCTTGCTGCCGGCGCTTGCCGGCGCCGCCGCCGCTGCCGCGCTGGAATACCCCTACCTCGTCGAGTTCACCCAGCAGGCGATCGGGAGCAACGCGGCGATCCAGTGGACCGGCCCCGATGACCGCACGCCATTGCTGGGCTGGATCCTGGTCTTCTGGCCGGTGGTGGGGATCATGGCCCTCAGCCTCTTCAACCGCGAGCGGCGCCCGCTGACGATCTTCTTCCTGGTGATCTGGACCCTTGAGCTCGCCGGGACCGAGCTTTTCTACAACCACGATGTCTATGGGGGAGTCTGGAGCCGGTTCAACACGACGCTCAAGTGGTGGCCGTGGGTGTTCGCGGGGATTATCCTCACGCTGGGCGCCAGCAACCTCGGCTCCAGGTCCCGGGTGTGCCGCCTCGGTACGCTTGTGCTGCTTCTGCCCCTGCTGGTCTTCGGCGTCGATCTTGCCAAGCAATATGCGGTGATGCCCAAGAATGCGGCCGGGAAGCTGGCGGGGTCGATGTGGATCGACCGGGACCCCATAATGAGGGACATGATCATCGAGCTTAGAACCCGCCCGGACGGCATCGCGCTTGAAAGCGGGCTCGCGATGGCGAACACGCAGTCGCCGGCCGTCTCCCTCTTTGCCGGCAAGCAGAGCCTGCTCGGGTGGCCTTGGCACGAGACCACCTGGAGGGGCCCGTTCACCGAGATCGGCGAGCGGCTGACGCAGATCGGCGCCTTCTACCAGGGGAGGCTCCCCGACCCGCTGGCGTGGCTCCTCCACAACAACGTCAAGTACGTCCTGTGGCTGCCCAGGGACAACGGCGACGGGAACTCACGGTTCCGGCCGCTCTTCGACAGGATCAGCCCGCGGTATTTCTGGCACCACATGTACGGAAACGAGAAGAACTTTGCGGTCGGGTATTGGGAACGGATCGATCCCCCGCCGGCCCCTTAGGACGCCCGCACGGGGAGGCGGAGGGGAGCCCTCCCTTCATGCGGCGCGCTGGCGCGACAATATTGTGCTCCGTGCGATTTCGTGCCAGTGTAGGCCGCTAGGGTGTTTTCCCATGGCCGTCGAATTCAAGGACTATTACAAGACGCTGGGGGTCGAGCGCTCCGCGACGCAGGAGGAGATCAAGCAGGCGTTCAGGAGGCTCGCGCGCGTCCACCACCCGGACGTCGCGAGGAACAAGGCCGCCGGCGAGGCGAAGTTCAAGGAGATCAACGAGGCGTACGAGGTCATTGGCGACCCCGAGAAGCGCCGGCGCTACGATGAGCTGGGCGCCAACTGGCAGGATGTCGGAGGAGACCAGGGCGTCCGGCGTCCGTTCGGCCGCGGGCGCGCAGGCTCGCCGCGGGGGGAACCCAGCTTCGAGTTCGGGGGCACGGGATTCAGCGATTTCTTCGAGTCCTTCTTCGGCCGCGGGCGCGAGGGGTTCGAGCCGTTCGGCGAGCGGGCCCAACACGAGGAGGGTTTCGCGTTCCCGGGCCGGGACGTCGAGGCCGACATCATGGTCACCCTCGAGGAGGCGTTGCGCGGCTCGCTCCGCAAGGTCACGCTGAGGCGGACCGGCAGCGACGATGGCGGCGACCGGGAGGACACATACAAGGTTCGCATCCCTCCCGGGGTCCGCGAGGGGCAACGCATCCGTCTCGCCGGCCAGGGCGGGGCCGGATACGGCGGCGGCCAGACGGGCGACCTGTACCTGAGGGTGCGGCTGGCCCGCCATCCGGACTTCAGCGTGCAGGCGGCCGACCTTTACTATGACCTCGACCTCGCGCCTTGGGAGGCGGTCCTCGGGGTCCGGGCGAAGGTTCCCGCGCTCGACGGGACGACCACGCTGCGCGTGCCGCCCGGAACGGCCGCCGGCAGCCAGCTCAGGATGCGCGGGCTCGGCCTTCCCCGCGGGGACGGCAGCCGCGGCGATCTCTATGCCGTGGCGCGGATCCAGGTGCCTCCCGCCGCCTCCGCGGAGGAGCGCGCCTTGTGGGAGAAGCTGGCCCGGGCCTCGGCGTTCAGGCCCAGGGATAGGTGATGAGTCATCGCGCCGGCTCCCGCGAGGTTGCCGCTCCGGATGGTTTCCTGCCGATGGATCCAGCATGCCTGGAACCCGAAATTGGGAGTGGAGTGCCTCCGGGGCGGCCTCCTAGGCTGCGCCCATGCTCCCGCAGGTTTACTTGGTCCGTCACGGCGCGACAAGCTGGTCGGTTGACGGCCGGCACACGGGGCGAACCGAGATTCCGCTGACCGAGCAGGGCGAGAAGAACGCGCGCGGACTGGCGGTGCGCCTGGGGCCCGTCGCCTTTGGGCACGTCTTCACCAGCCCGCGGCTGCGGGCGAGGCGGACCTGCGAGTTGGCCGGATTGGGCCGGACCGCCGAGATCGAGCCCGACCTCGCCGAATGGGACTACGGCGAGTACGAGGGCAAGCGCTCTGCGGATGTTCTCGTTGCGCGACCCGGCTGGAACCTGTTCCGGGACGGCTGTCCCGGCGGCGAAACCCCGGGGCAGGTCGCCGGGCGCGCGGACCGGCTCATTGCCCGGCTTCGGGCGCTGGAAGGCAACGTTGCGCTCTTCTCGCACGGGCACTTCGGGCGCGTGCTCGGGGCCCGCTGGATCGGGTTGCCCGTGGACGAGGGCGCGCGATTCCTGCTGGACACCGCCTCGGTCAGCATTCTTGCGTTCGAGCACGGCAACCCTGATGCGCCGGCCATCGCGCTCTGGAACGGCCGGGCTCCAGATTCTTCGGCCCCTGAGGCAGGGGTCTGATGAGGGGTGGGCGCGCCGTCAGCCCGGGCCCGAGGCGGTCCGCCCTCCGTCCTTTATGGGCGTTGCGAACTTGTACTCGATGTCCCACGGGAAATAGATCCACTTGTTCTGCTTAAACTCCTTCACGCAGGTGTCGACAATGGGGCGCCCCGCCGGCTTGGCATAGAGCGTCGCGAAGTGGGCCTTCGGCAGCAGCTGGCGCACCACCTGCGCGGTCCTGCCCGAGTCGACCAGGTCGTCGATCAGCAGGTACCCCTCGCCGTCCCCGGCCACGCTCTTCAGGACCCGGACATCGGCCTGGACTTGTTCTGCCTGCCCGGTCCCCGCCGCGGCATAGCTCGTCACGCAGATCGTGTCGACCAGCCGGATGTCGAGCTCCCGCGCCACCAGCGCCGCGGGCACGAGGCCCCCGCGGGTGATCGCGATGATGCCTTTCCACGAGCCCTTCGCGTGCAGGAGCTCCGAGAGGTAGCGTGCGTCGCGGTGAAGCTCGACCCAGGAGACAATGATTTCGTCTTCGTACTTGGACCTGGCCATGCGCAAGGCTGGTTAATTGGCGATTGACGATCAACCCAGATCGGCCGGTCTCGATTCGAGATCGTTCTGCCCGACATGCGCGAAGCGCGGCGGCGGCACTTAGCAGCGCGAACGCGGCCACATCACCGCGGTCTCAGGTTCCGCCCGAACCACTCGGTGGCAAGCGCAGCCACCTCCTCAAGCGCGCCGGGCTCCTCAAACAGATGGGTGGCTCCCGGCACGAGCACGAGTCGCTTTTGGCAGCGCAACTGAGCGTATGCGGCCCTGTTGAGCTGGAGCACGTGATGGTCGCGCTCGCCGACGATGAGCAGGGTTGGCGAACTCACGCGGGGCAAGGCGTCGCCCGCGAGGTCCGGCCGGCCCCCGCGGGAGACGACAGCCTGGACCAGCGGCCCCAGCTCCGCCGCGGCCACGAGCGCGGCTGCCCCGCCCGTGCTTGCGCCGAAACAACCCACGCCAAGATGCCGCGTCTCGGGTTGCTCGTTGATCCAGCGTGCGGCATTGGCCAGGCGCGTGGCCAGCAGGTCGATGTCAAAACGCAAATGCCCGTCGACCGCATCCTCCCGGTCTTCCGCCGGCGACAGCAGGTCGAAGAGAAGGGTGGCGATGCCGGAGGCCTGGATCGTCCGCGCGACGAACTTGTTCCGCGGGCTGTTCCGGCTGCTGCCGCTGCCATGCGCGAACAGCACGACGCCGCCGGCCCCGGCGGGAATGGCGAGGTCGCCCGGCAGGCTTATGCCGCTGGCGGGGATTTGGACGGAGCGCGCCGAGGCCTCCCGGCCCTTGTCATTGATGCTCATTTTCGGATCGCTGGGGCACCGCCTGTGGCTGACCTGCGCTGGGCTGAGGCGGATGTTGTCCTGACGTATCCGGGGTTCTCAACCCGATTCTATCCCGCCAGCTGACTTCGGATCTTCAGGAGTTCCCTCCGCCGCGACGGGGTTATCTTGGGGTAGCCCATCTTCACGCCCCGCAGCGCATCGATCAGGACACGCGAGATGATCAGGCGGGCGTTGTACTTGTCGTCGGCAGGCACCACAAACCACGGCGCGGTCTTCGAGCTCGTGGCGCCCAGGCAGTCCTCATAGGCTCTCATGTACTGATTCCAGTATCTTCGCTCCGCGGCGTCGGCCTGGCTGAACTTCCAGTTTTTGTCCGGTTCATTGATGCGCTCCAGAAAGCGCCTTCTTTGCTCCTCTTTCGACAGGTGGAGGAAGAACTTGAAGACTAGGGTGCCGTTTCGGTGGAGGTGTTTCTCCAAATCGACGATGGAGCGGTACCGCCCTTTCCAAAGCGTCTTCGTGCCGACCGATTCGTCCGGAATCCGCTCACCCCGCAGGACCTCGGGATGCACGCGGGCGATCAGCACCTCCTCGTAGTAGGAGCGGTTAAAGATGCCAATCCTGCCGCGCGTCGGCAGACGGCACGTCGTGCGCCACAGAAAATCATGCTCCAATTCCTCTCCGCTCGGCTGCTTGAAGCTGTGGACCTCGCAGCCTTGCGGGTTGACGCCGGAAAGGACGTGACTGATCGCGCCGTCTTTCCCGGCGGCGTCCATACCCTGGAAGATTAGGAGCACCGAGTAGACTTTGGACGCATCAAGGAGACGCTGCAGATCGCTCAATTCCTCGACGTCCCCGGCCAGAAGTTCCTTGTAATGCTTCTCCGACTTGTAGAGGGGCGCTATGTCCGTCGCCCATTTCCTCAGCTTCATCTTCTTCCGTCCGGTGAAGCGGAAGTCCTTGGTGTCGATTTTCATATTGGCGGCGATGGCACTCACGCGGGCGCGATGGGCCTGCAGAGGGCGCCTAGATTCTGCGGCGGTGTCGAGGCGGGAATCTCGCAGCCGGCGTTGACCATGAAGGGGTCGCCGGCCTCGGCGTAGCACCGGCGGATCGCCGCCGCGATGGCCTCGGGCGTTCCGCGCATCACGCATGCGACGGGATCGACATTGCCGGCCAGAATGGCCTTGGAGCCGAGGACGCGGCGGGCCTCAGCGAGGCTCACCATGTGGTCGATGTCGACGATATCGAGGCCCAGCGTCGCAATGCCCGGCAGGAGGTGCTTGATGTTGCCGCAGATGTGAAGCCGGACGTAAACGTTCATCCCGTGCAGCGCCGCAACGAGGCGCTGCTCGTGCGGAAGGATGAGGGATTCATAGACCTTTGCCGATACCTGGCTGCACACTGCGTCGCCGATGCCGATCGTGTCGGCGCCGGCGGCCACCTGCGGGCGTGCAAAGTCGATCGCCGTTTCGACACAGCGCGCCATCAGCGCGTCCGCATAGGCCGGATCGTCGAGCAGATCCACGAAGAAGTTCGACACGCCCCGCAGGTCGGCCGCCTCGGCCGCGGGTCCCTCCACCCAGCCCATGATCGAGTAGCGGTCGCCGGCCCGCGCCCTGTAGGCGCGCACCGCCTCGATGCGGTCGCGCATGCGCGGCGCCTTCACGGGATCGGGGCGCGGCAGTTTCGCTAGGTCGGGATCCTCCTCGAGCGGCGGCTTGAGGCAGATCGGCACGCCGTCGCGGGGAAAATCCATCGGCGCGCCGAAACCTGCGGTCTCCCGGTAGGGATCGGACATCGTGTTGAGCTGGTCGATGCCGAATTCCTCGGCGCAGCGGAGGTTGGCTTCAGTCAGCACCCGGTAGTCCGAGGCGAAGGCTCCGTAGAAGGACCCGATATGCTCGGCGGCAAACTGCATCAGGATCGGCAGACGGGGAAGCACGTCGGGACGGCTGTCGTGCAGGACGGCCAGATAGCGTTCACGCGGTGTCATTGGGGAAGGATGGCCGGGAAGGGGCGGAGAAGGGCCGGTCGGGTCCCGTGCGGCGGTTGTGGTAGCCCAAGGTGCATCGCCTAGTCTTTCATGCCGCCTTGAGCCCGTACTCCGCAGGGAGATATTTCTCCGGATCGGCCAGCGACATCTGCCGGGCGATGAATTCAGCCTCGTCGGGCGGCAGTTCGTCGAGCTGGGCGGACATCGAGTCGAGGTAACCGAGCTCGCGCGGGGCGATCTTCAGCAAGCCCGCGGCGTGGCCCGCGCGCAGGCAGGCTAGGGCCGTGCGCGCCGCTGCGACGCCCGCCTGGTAATGGCTGGGTGCGGCCACGACCGAGCGGGCGACCGCAAGGACGTTCTCCGGCGTCAGCACCCAGGCCTGCGGATCGAGGCCGGCGTCGGAGTCGACAAGCCAGCGCCTCAGGGTGAGGGCGGCGGCTTTTCCTTCCGCCAGGGCGCGGTTCATCAATCGGCAGTCGTAGATCAGCTGCTCCATGTAGCAGGTCGGCGCCATGCCGGCCAGGAGGCGGACGTTCTGCACCGACTCGTTGGACCATGTGTCCGCATAGGCCGCGGCGATGTTGCCGAGCGGGCTGAAGTGCGCGCACGCGGACGTCTTTCCCTCCATGGCCATCGGATAGCCGGTGATCGCCTTGAGGTAGGGGTTCTCGTAGGCGCAGTCCTTGCCGGGGCCTATCGCCCCGTGTTCATGTGCGACAAGCGTGCGCACCGTGGAGACGGCGCGCACAACGGCGGCGAAGACGCGAGGGATCATCTTCTGCTCGGCAAGGACCATCGCGGTATTGCCGAAGCCGCAGGCGGTGTCGCCCGCGCAGACGGCCCCGTGTCTGCGCGCGACGGCGGCAAGCTGCTTCCACAGGAATTCCATGTCGCGCACGCCGAGCACGCACAGCGCAAAGATCACCTGCCCGAGGTCGCAGTTCATCAGCGCGCCGTCGTGAAGCTCCTTGCCGCCCACCGACTCGATGCTCAGAAGCTCGGCGCCGGCGCGCGCAGAGCCTTCAAACAGCTCCAGCATCCGGTCCCAGTGCTCGCCCGAGCGCATAAGCGGAGGGCGGGTGAACTCCCGGTTGTCGTTGGGCGTCACCCGCAGCGCCGTCGGAAGGCCGTATTGGCGCCGCGCCTCCTCCATGCCGGCGAGGAGAACCTGCACAATCTCCAGGCCGAAAGCGGGCGTGGCGGTCATCGGCGGCAATGTCTCGAACTCGATCACGACCCCGGGGGCTTCGAGCTCGGCCGCGCGCCGCAGCGCGTCCTTGATTATCGCTTGGTAATGGCGGACCACGGCGGGCATCGTGGCCGCGGCGACCTCCATCGCGGGGAGCGTGAAATTGAGCTCCGGGTAGACCAGCCCGCCGCCCAGGCGCAGGCCGTGGCGGGTCACGAGAGGCTTCGGCGCGCTGCCGAAGAGCAAGTCGTCGGCGTTGGCGATCGCAAGGCTCTGGTATTTCATGGTCGAGGGTATTGGGGCTCCGGCCCCGGCAGCGCCCGCCGTCCCCGGCGGGCGTCGCGATCAGGCGATTCCCACGAGCGCGCGGGCCTTGTCGGCAGCCGAAGCGGCGTCGGGGGCAAATCCGTCGGCGCCTATCTCGTCGGCGAACTGCTGGCTGATAGGCGCGCCACCGACCATGATCTTGACCGGGGGGCAGCCTGCGCGGATAGCCCGCACCGTCTCCACCATGGCGGGTATGGTGGTCGTCAGCAGTGCGGAAAGGCCGACCACCTGGGGTCGCTGCTCGTTGATCGCGGTCACGAACCTGCCGGGGGGCACGTTGGCGCCAAGGTCGATGACGCGGAAGCCGGCCGCCTTCCACATGACGGCCACCAGGTTCTTGCCGATGTCGTGCAGGTCGCCCTGGACCGTTCCGATCATGGCCGTGTACTTGGGCGTGATGCCCGCGGCGAGGAGCCGCGGCTCCAGCAGGCCCATCGACTCCTTCATCGCCCGGGCCGCGACGAGCATCTCGGGGACGAAGATCTCGTTGTTCTTGAACCTCTCGCCCACCGCGGCCATCGCGGGCACGAGCGCCTTGTCGACGAGGTCGGCGGGCGCGGCTCCCTCGTCTAGGGCCCGTTGCGTTAGGGCCTTTGCGTCCTTGCTCTTGCCGGCGGCGACGGCTTCGGAAAGCTGTTCAAGCGTTGTCATGGTGATTGGGTGTTTTGTGACGCGGTTGCAGGCTAGCAGAAGTCGGTGCGGCAGGCGAGGGCGGCGACGTCCCGCCTCGGGGGCCCTTTCGGCGCGGCGAATTGCCGCTGCGCCGCTCGCCGCGCCAGCGGGTCTGGCCTCGGGTCGCCGGGCAGGCCGGTGAAGCTGTTTCGGAGGGGGCGGGCGGTCGTATCAGGGCAGGGCAAGGTGGTCGATGTAGGCGTCTTCGAATCCGGGCTGAAGGTTTAGCTCGATCGTCTCCATGGCGCGGCACGCGGTCGTCATCTCCCCGATGAGGCTCCGGTCGTTCAACGCTAGGTATGCGCCCCCGAGCGAGGTGTTGCCGACGATCTGGATCTGATCGGCTGCAAAGCCCGGGAGCAGCCCGCATCCGATTGCGTGCTGCAGCGACAGGTAGAACCCGAAGCCGCCGGCGAGATAGAGCCGCTTCACGTCGCGCGGCGCGGTGCCGAGCAGATGCAGGAGCGTCGAGGTGCCGGCCGCAATGGCCGCCTTGGCCTGCAGGAGCCTGGCGATGTCGAGTTCGGAGATCCAGATCGGCCCCGATGCTCCGTTGGCATGCAGGCGCAGCTTGCGCCCGTGGGCGTCGGCCTGCACCGCGTCGCCCGCCCGCGAGCAGAATGCGGCGTCAAACCGGCCGCTGGGCTGGAGGATGCCCTTGCGGCGCGCCTCCCAGAGAAAATCCACGTAGGCCGAGCCGCAGATGCCGACCGGCCGGCCTCTCCCGCCGATGATGCCCAGCTCCGCCGCAAAGGGCTCCGTCCGCAGCCGCACCCGCTCAATCGCCCCGCTGACGGCACGGGTGCCGCTCGTGAGGCCGCCGCCCTCGAAGGCGGGCCCGGCCGCCGTGGCGCAGCCGACCAACCTGTCGCCGACCTTCGCGATGATCTCGCCGTTGGTGCCCACGTCGATCAGCAGCGCGGGGCCCTCGTCGTAAAGCAGGCCCGTGGCGACGATTCCCGCGGCAAGGTCCGCCCCGACATAGGCCGCGGGTCCCGGAAGCAGGTGGACCTGTGCGGCGCCGCCGCCAAAATCCAGGCCGAGGTCCCGCGGGGCATAGGTCCGGTGGTCCAGGAATGCCGGCTTGAACGGATGGACGCCCATGGGCGTCGGGTCCACGCCCGCAAACAGGTGCAGCATGGTGGTGTTGGCGGCGACGCTCATCGCGCCCACGTCGGCCGGCGCCACGCCGGCCTGGCGGCATGCGTCCCGCAGCAACGGAGCGATTGTCTCTGCAGCCACTGCGCGCTGCATTTGCCCGAGCGCCTTCGGGTTGGAGCCGCACCGCTCGATCCGCGTGAGCACGTCTTCCCCGAACCGTATCTGGGCGTTGAAGGCCGAGGTTGCCGCGACGACCCCGCCGGTCGCGAGATCGCAGAGCAGAAGGGCCACGGTGGTCGTGCCGATGTCGACCGCGGCGCCATAGCGCGCCCCGGGGACTATTGAGTCGCACGCCCAGGGGATGTTTAGGCGAAACTCGGCCACCACCGACGGCTCGTGAGACATCAGCGAACCCGCCGGCAGCGCCAGCTCGACATCGCCGGGGCCCAGGCGCACCTGGCACGACTTGACGCGAGCCATGTCTCCGGCGCGGATGAGGCCTCCGTCGGCGACTCGGCGAAGCGAGCCCGCGCGGAGCTCGGCCTCGCAGCCTCCGCAAAGCCCGCGTTCGCCGCAGCGCGTGTTCAGCGGGTAGCCTCGGCGCGCCAACAGCGCGGAGAGCGGCTGCGCCGCCTCGGCTCCCTCTACGTCGAGGTCATGGCGCCCGTCCGGCGCATGGAGGTGGACGCGCGCCGAGGTCACTGCCGATGCTCCTGCGGCGCCCGGCCTTTGGCCCGGCGCACTGCCCCGACTGGACCGGCCAAGGGGGGGTACGGCATGCGGTACGAACCGGGTGAACACGCCTCAGAATTCATCGAAGGCGACCTGGCTTGGGGAAACGCCGATCTCAGCGAGCATCTTGTTGCACGCCCTGATCATCATTGGCGGGCCGCAAAGGTAGTATTCAACGGCCTGCGGGTTCGCGTGACCGGCCAGGTAGCGCTCGCCCACGACCTCGTGGATGAAGCCGACGGGGCCCTTCCAATCGTCCTCCGGAAGCGGCGAGGAGAGCGCCTGGTGGAAGCTGAAATTGCGATGAGCCGCTTCGAGATGCCGGAAATAGGCGCCGTAGAACAGCTCCTGCCGCGAGCGGGCCCCGTACCAGAAGCTGACCCTGCGCGCGGTCCCCTCGGTCTCAAAGAGGTGCGACAAGTGCGCGCGCAGCGGGGCCATTCCGGAGCCGCCGCCGATGTAGACCATCTCCTTCCCCGTCGGCTTTATGTGGAAGTCGCCGAATGGGCCGATGGCTGTGACGGTGTCGCCCGCCTTGAGGTTGAACATGTACGCTGAGCCGACGCCCGGCGGGCAGTCGTGCCCCGGGGGAGGGGTCGCGATGCGCACATTGAAGCGCAGGGTGCGTTCGAGCTTGGAATTGCTGGCGAGAGAGTAGTTGTTGCGGCGGCCCGGCCCGGGATTGCTGGCGACAAGGTCGAATACGTGCTGGGCCCTCCAGACGGCCGCGTAGGGCTCGGGTATGTCGAACTCGCGGAAACGGATCATGCTGTAGGGGGGTATGTCGAACTGGAGGTAGTCGCCCGGGGCGAAGGCGATCCCCTCGGCCAGGTCGGCGGGCTCGAACTCGAGTTCCCTGATGAAGGTGGCGACGCTCTTGCTGCTGACCACACGCAGGAGATGGGGCCGCGGCGGGCGCGCTCCGGCCCCGCCGGGCTTCGTTATGTTCAGGTAGAGGCGGCCGCCGCGCTCCTCGATGGGGTAGGTGGCGAGCCCGCGGCAGACGGGCGGGCGCGCCGGCGAGCCGTCGGCGAGGTTGAAGCGGCCGTTGTGCTTCGGGCACTCGATGATCCCCCCCTTGACGAGGCCGTCGGATAGCGGGGTGTTGCCGTGGGTGCACATGCCGTCGGTGGCGTAGAGCCTGCGCTCGGCGTCGCGGTACAGGGCGTAGGTCCTCTTGCCGTGATCGAAGCGGATGACATCGGCCGGCCCCAGGTCGGCGGCGGCGCAGACCTGGATCCACCCCTGCTCGTCGGCCGTCGCGCCGTCCCCATTAAAGGTGCAGGGGTCGGCCTTCCGGGCCTTGGGCGCCGGGATCCGGCGCCTTACGCAGTAGGTCGGGTCCTTGGCCTGCCTGAGGACGGCGGGGATGATCTCGCGCCAGGCGGCGAGCAGGCTCGGGTAGGGCGCCGGCATGTCGTCCTTCACAACCTCGTGGAGGCGGGGCAGCGCGTGATACGGGACCAGCGGGAACATGTGGTGCTCGGTATGGTAGTTCATGTTCCAATACAGGTACCGGTTGATGAGATTCATGCGCACCGTTCGGCAGTTCAGGCGGTGGTCGAGGACGTTCTCGGCCAGGCCGGCGTGCTGCGTGAGCCCATAAACGGCCTGCAGCCACGCGCCGTAAAGGTGGGGGAGGCCGACGTAGAGGAGCGGAAGGATGCTGCGTGTGTAGACCGCCAGGCCTATGACGGATGCGTATATGAGGACGTAGACTCGGGCCTTGCGGTAGATCTTTTGGAATTCGCTCTCGGGAATGAAAGTCTTCTCGTCTGCGCCCATCCTGCCGAATGAATGCATCAGGATCTTGCTGAAATACTTCGGATACACCGGCAGCCCGAAGAAGCCCAGTATCATCCTCCTGATGTCCGGCGGGCGGGGCACCGCGATCTCGGGATCGCGGCCGACGATGATGGTGTCGCTATGGTGGCGGGTGTGGCTCCAGCGCCACACGGTCGACTCCCGCATCACCATGAAGGACGCGATCTCGTAAAGCGCGCTGTTCATCCAGTCGGTCCTGAAGGCCGTGCCGTGCCCGGCCTCGTGCCAGCGCGAGTCGGAGGTGGAGGCGTAGAGTACCCCGTAGACCCCGAGGGGGATGACGGCCCACCATGTTCCCCAAAGCGCGTACCCGGCGTAGCCGGATCCCAGAATGAGGCCGAACCAGATGAGGGTATCGCGGACCGCCGGGGCGTCGCGGCGCTCGAGGAGCCGGCGCATGGTGGCGCGCGGGACGGGACATTGGTACCAGTCGGCCTCGGCGAGTCCCTTTTCAACGGCAAGCGCGGCGTTCACCCCGACGAGGCTGTAGTCCAGCGTTGCGGCGGGCTTGGACAGGACGGCGGTGCCTTGATCGTCGCTCATGGGGCGGGAAGGGGGGCTGTGGCGGCCGCAGGCACCGCCTTGACGATGCGGGCGTCGGCTGCGTGGGCGATCCTCTCGCCGGGCTGCACGACCAGGAACCTATCGCCGTCCCACGGACCGTGCAGCAGGTCGCGCAGGAGCGTGGCGTCCCCCTCATGGCGCTGAAAGCGCCATCCGAGGGATTTCGCGCATTCCTCGGCGTAGCGCCGGTCCTCGTCATCGCCGGGCAGGCCGAGGTCGGTGTAGCCGGCGGTTGTGTGCTGCGCGAAGGCCTCGCGCTCCGCCTCCAGCAGCGCCTCGGCCTCCTCCGCGCCGAATTTTGCGGTGTACTCCGCGCGCAGCATCGCCTCCCTCTCGGGGCCGGGCACCCGCCGGGCCCTGTTCCATCCCGGCGAATACCAATAGGTCCCCGGCTCGTCGCGCATCTGGGCGGCGTAGCGCTCCTTGCTGCCGAGATAAAGGGTGATGCAGTCGTGCGCGCGGGGGACCACAAGCGGGCAGCGGCGAGGGGCGAGATCCGCCAGCGCCAGGCCGCAAAGGCCGTACCCTAGCACGACCTGCTGCACCGCGGGGTCGTCCTCGGCCCGGCCGATGGCGCCCGTGAGCATCGAGCGCAGCCCCGTGGGCTGGTCGTGCAGGCCTATCTCAAAGAATTCCCGCCGCACGATGTGCGTGGCGCCCTGCGAAAGCGCCGCTATTTCCGCCTCGAGCACTCGGCAGGCCACCACAGCCGTCGCGGGTGGCGGTTTCCCGGGCGGGTTTGGCATCCGGATCCCGATCATCGGTTCCAACCCTCCTCGATCTGTTCGAGAGTGCGGCCCTTGGTCTCCGGGACGAATCGCCAAACCACAAGCACGAGCACGGCGCAGAACGCCGCGTACACGTAGAACGGGAAGGCGTGGTTGAACTGGCGCACGAACCACAGGTCCTTCGCATTCATGATGGGGAAGGTCTGCGTCACCGCGTAGTCGGCCGTCCACAGGAAGAAGGCGGCCAGCCCGAGCGCCCGGCCGCGCACCGCGGTGGGAAAGATCTCCGCCAGGATCACCCAGGTCACGGGCCCGACCGAAAGCCCGAAGGCGGCGATGTAAAGCACTATGAACAGCAGCATCCACCCGCTGGTCGCTCTGGGATCGGCCATGCTCTGGGCCATCGCGCCCATGGCAAGGAGGCTGATCCCCATCCCGGCCGTCCCGAGCAACATGAGCGGCCTGCGGCCCCACCGGTCGACGGTTGCAATGGCGACCAGCGTGAAGAGGACGCCCGCGCCGTTGATGACAACCTGCTGCAGCAGGCCCGCGTCCACTCCCGTGGAGGCGCTCATGGTCTTGAATATCGTCGCGCCAAAGTACATGAACACATTGATGCCGGTGACCTGCTGGAGGACGGCCAGCGCGATGCCCAGGAGCAGCGGCCGCCGCAGTTGCCTGGAAAAGAGCGCCCCCCACGTCCCCTGTTCCCGGGAAATCGTGTCCTTGATGCTGGCAAACTCGGAATCGGCGAACTGCGCGCCGCCCACTTTGCCCAGGATGGCCTTCGCCCGTTCCTCGTGCTTCATTTCGATGAGCCAGCGCGGGCTTTCGGGTATCGGCAGGAGCAGCACGCCGAACAGCACCGAGGGCACGACGCCCGTGCCGAACATCCAGCGCCACCCGGTGCCGATCAGCCACGCCTGGTCGCCTCCCCGGGCGATGAAGTAATTGACGAACGAGGTTGCCAGGATCCCGCCGACGATGGCGATCTGGTTGACCGAGACCATCCGCCCGCGGATCTGCGCCGGGGTGATCTCGGCGATGTACATCGGAGTGGAGATCGAGGCGATGCCGATGCCCACGCCGCCGAGGAAGCGGAATACGATGAAGACCAGGATCTCGCGCGCCAGCGCGGTGCCTATGGCCGAGGAGAAGAACATGGCCGCGGCCAGGAACAGGGCGGGCTTGCGCCCGAAGCGGTCGGAAAGGGGCCCCACGAGCAGCACCCCCGCCGCGCACCCGATGAGCACGCAGCCCGATGCCCAGCCTTTCATGAAGTCGCTCAGGCCGAACCGCGCGGTCAGGGGCTCGATCGCGCCCGAGATGACACCGGTGTCGTATCCGAAGAGCAGGCCCCCGAGTGTCGCTACCAGGCAGATGGGCAGCAGGTAACGCAGGTTAACCGCTGCCGATCTCGGGGATGCGGGGGGCTCTGGCATGGCGGGCGGGATTCAGGGGCGGCCGCTGTCGCGGATGGCCTGGAATAGGGCCAGCATGTTCTCCACGGGGGTAGGTCCCTGGATGTTGTGGATGGCGTTGAAGACAAATCCGCCGCCGGGGCCAAAGATGTCGATCCGCTCCCGACACTGCCGGTAGACCTCGTCGGGCGTGCCGAACGGAAGAGTGTGCTGGGTGTCGACGCCGCCGCCCCAGAACACGATGTCGCGCCCGAATTCCCTCTTCAGCCGGACCGGGTCCATCTCGGCGGCGGAGCACTGCACGGGGTTCAGGACGTCGAAGCCGGAGTCGATGAAATCCGGGATCAGGGGGTAGACGTCTCCGCAGGAATGGATGAACGTCTTCCAAGACGAGTGGCGGTGGATCAGCTCGTTGAGCCTGCGGTGGAAGGGCTTGAAAAGCGTTCGATACGCTTCGCGCGAGATGAAGGGGCCGCGCTGGGTGCCGAAATCTGTGCCGGTGAGCAGGGCGACCTGCACCGTGTCGCCGAGGAGGTCGACCAGCGTGCGGATGTTCCGCTCGGCGATGACGCACTGCCGCTCGAACACCTCCATGATGTAGTCCCGCCGCGAGACGGTGGAGATGTACCACTCCTCGATGTCGCGGATGCCCCTGGGCCTCTTCAGGAATGGCGCGGGCACGAGCGCAATGTCGCCGAATGCGGCGCCGGGGACCGAGAGGAGGACGCCGAGGTCGCCGCGTTCCTCGAGCCAGCGTTTCTGCTCCCGGTAATAGGCGAGGTCGGCCTCCGTCAACGGCGCAAACTCCTCCAGATTGTCCGCGGGGTCGAGCCGGTCGTCGTCAATCGGCGGCTGGCGGACGATCGTGTCGAAGAAGTAGCCGCCTACCGGCATGTGGCCGCTCGGCGCGGCGGCCATGTCGCCCTCGGGGTAGATGTGCCAGCCGCCTTCGGGGGCGCGCGCGACATTGAACTGCCCGGGCACGAGGACCTCCGTGCCGTCGAACATCGTGAAAGGCTTCCAGTCGCGCGATTCCGTGCCGAAGAGGGACTTGCGCCCAGGCAGCCCGACCACGTCGATCGGAAGGGCCGCGAGCAGGAGGTCGTCGACCTCGCCGAGCATCTGGTAGGGCTCCTTGACCTTCACCCGATAGCCGTTGTCGCCGATCAGGCGCCGGCGCAGGCGGGACACGGCGGACACATGGATCCCTGTGACCGAGGATGCCCCGAAGTCGACTGCGACTCGGTCGGAGGTCTTATGCGCCAGTGATGCCGCGAGACGTTGTCGTCCGGTCATGCCTCCTTCTTAGCAAATTCGGGGCGCCGTGGCCATGCCCGGGCGGACGAAAAACATATCCCGGGCGACAAGTCTGGTTTGACATGGCCGGCCCCCGGGCCAAGCCAGTGCCATGCGCAACTACCACGGCATGGAGATCGCCTGGGCCAACCGGCTCGTGCAGACATCGCAGGTAGACTTCGGGCGCGTGAAATATATCCCCGGCGGCTATTGCGGACCCCGGCGCCAGCGCGATTATCAGCTCGTGGTGCTGCAGGCGGGGGGGGCGCAGGTCACCGTGGACCGCGAGACGCTGGCGCTGCCGACGGAGCAGGCGGTCCTTTTCCTGCCCGGCCACCGGGAGCACTTCGTCTTCTCCCCGGAGCAGGAAACGGAGCATGTCTGGTGCTCGATCCGGCCCCGGTTCATGCCGGCCGAGCTGAGGTGGCGGCTGGCGCGCGCACCCCGGATGGTGCCGTGCTCGGAGCTGATGCACCGCCTGTTCGCCGCAGCGCAGGGATGCCGCCGCGTGAGCGGCCCGGCCGCCGGTAGGGTGGTGGAGCACATCGGACTAGCCTTGTTCGCCGAGTTCCTGCACCAGGCGACTCTCTGGCCGCATCGCATGCAGCGGGACGAAGGGCTGAGCCGCGCGATGGCGTGCATCGAGGAGCACTTCGGGGAGGAGGACTGCCTGGCCCGCGCCAGGAAGGCGGCGCTATGCTCGGAAAGCGGGCTTAACCAGCGGTTCCGGAGGTATCTCGGCACAAGTCCGGCGCGCTATCTCTGGCTGACCCGGGTCGAGCGCGGCGTCGCGATGCTGCGCGACACGGGGCTTACGGTGGCGGAGATCAGCGCGCGCTGCGGGTGCAAGAATCCGTTTCACTTCTCCCGGCTGGTGAGGCGCAGCCAGGGCATGCCGCCGCGCCAGGTGCGCCGCTACGCCTGGCAATGACGCCGCGGCGAGTGGGCGAGGTCCCGGAGCCGCCGGGCGTGGGGGGTAGCGCGGCCCCCGGCGGGGGAGCGCGTTCCCAGGCCCGACGCCCCGCCGGCTCTTCCGCACGCTCGTCGCTGGGTCTGCCGGCCGCTTGCGGCAGGGGGCTCAGGCCTCCTCGGCGGTTGCCTCGGCCGATGGGTCCCTGCGGGCGGTTGCGATCTCCCTCCGGATTTCGTCCAGGGTGGAGGCATCCTCCATCGTGCTGAGGTCGCCCGGGGCGCGGCCCTCCGCGATGGCGAGGATCGCGCGCCGCACGATCTTGCCGGAGCGGGTCTTTGGCAGGGCGTGCACGATGCCTACGAAGGCCGGCCGCGCCAGGGCCCCGACGCGTCCGACCACCGCCTCCTCGACCTCGCGCTTGAGCTGGGCCTGCGCCTGCGCGGTGGCGTACTTCTCGGGCTGCTTGAGCACGATGAAACACGCGATGACCTGGCCCTTGATCTCGTCGGCCTTGCCGACCGTGGCCGCCTCGGCGACGGCCGGGTGCGACGAGAGGGCCTCCTCGATCTCCCGCGTGCCAAGGCGGTGCCCCGCGACGTTGATGACGTCGTCCGAGCGCCCGAGTATGAAATAGTATCCGTCCGCGTCCTGAACGGCGTAATCAAATGTCGAATACAGCATCTTCCCGGGGAACTGCCCGCAGTAGTGCCGCGCGAAGACGTCGTCGTTGCGCCAGACGGTGCTCATGCACCCGGGGGGCAGCGGCAGGCCGACCGCCAGCACGCCCTTCTGCCCGCGCGCAACGGGCTCGCCCGTCGAGGCGTCGACGATCTGCGCGCGGTAGCCGAAGGCGGGAAATCCCGGTGAGCCCGGCCGCACGCGGACGGGCCCGGCCCCGGGCATCAGCGTGAGGAGGGGCCAGCCGGTCTCCGTCTGCCAGTAGTTGTCGATGATGGCCACGTGGCCGAGCGCATCGCGGATCCATTCGGACGTCGGCCTGTCAAGCGGCTCGCCGGCGAGGAAGAGGTTGCGCAGCCTCCCCAGGTCATGCCTGCGGATGAAGGCGGGATCCTGTTTCTTTAGCACGCGGATGGCCGTGGGTGACGAGAACATGACGGTGGCGCCGGCCTCCGAGGCGATCTTCCACCAGATGGCGCCGTCGGGCCTGATGGGCAGTCCCTCATAAATGACCGTTGTCATGCCCTGTATGAGGGGGCCGTATACCGTGTAGGAGTGTCCGACCACCCACCCGACGTCCGCGGTTGAGAAATAGGTCTCGCCCGGCCGTCCGTCGAAGATGAGGCGGAGAGAGGCCGCAAGCGCCACGGCTTAGCCGCCTGTGTCGCGCTGGACCCCCTTCGGCTTGGCGGTGGTGCCGCTGGTGTACAGCAGGTAGCTCGGCTCGCTCGATTCCAGCCAGGCGCAGGGAACCTCCTCGCCGACGTGGGGGGCCGACGCCGCCGCGAAGTCAAGGTCGCGGGGCGCGACCATCGCCGCCTCCTTGTCCAGCCCGCGGTTGATGGCCAACACGCGCTCCACGCGGGTCTGCGCCATGGCGACGGCGTCATCGACCAGGCGCTTCAGCGGGATCAGCTTGCCGCCGCGCAGTCCGGCATCGCAGGTGACAATTGCGCGCGCTCCCGCATCGTCGATCCGGTTCGCCAGGCTGGGCGGGGCGAAGCCTGCGAAGACAGCGGAATGAATCAAGCCCAGCCGGGCGCAGGCCAGCATTGCGATCGCGGCCTCGGGCACCATGGGCAGGTAGAGGATGACGCGGTCGCCCTTCTGCAGCCCCAGCGAGCGCAGGGTCGCCGCCATTAACACGACTTTCCGGTGCAGTTCCGCGTAGCTAAGAACCTGCGCCACACCCGTCTCTGTGGAGACGAATCTGATGGCGGGCTGATCCGCGCGCGTGGCGAGATGTCGGTCGACGGCGTTGTGGCAGAGGTTCGTCCGGCCTCCCACGAACCAGCGGGCGAAGGGCGGGCGGGAAAAATCGCAGACCTGGGAAAACGGCTCGGCCCAGTCAATGGCGCGGGCTTGGCCGGCCCAGAAGGCATCGGGGTCCCGGAGCGAGGCGGAAACAGGATCCTGGGCGCTCATTGCGGGACGGATCGGGTAGAGCCGGAACAGGGGAGGGCGGACTGCTCTGGGGCGACGGCGAGGGAACCGCGAAGCGAAGGGGGCGCCATCAAGCGCCGGGGTGAGGCTGGTTCCCCGGCCGGGGGAGGGGCGGTGCGGCTACATGACCTTGCTTGTGAATGCATGATGGCCCGCGATTCGGCGGGCCCGAATAAACGTGCAACCCGGCGGGCGGATGGCAAGAACCTCAGCTGATGAGCGAAGGCAGTCCGACGCTCTGTTCGCCGCGCCGGCAATACCCGCCCGGCTTCCGTCCGCGCCGCGGCCTCAACTGGGGCATCCTGGGGTTGATGTACACGAGCTACTACTTGTGCCGCTACAACCTGCCGATGGCCAACGCGGCGATCTGCGCGGAGTTCGGGTTCTCCAAATCGCAGATCAGCAGCATCATTTCCCTCTTCTTCATCGCCTACGCCTGCGGCCAGGTGATCAACGGGCTGCTCGTCGACAGGCTCGGTGGAAAGACCGGGATGCTCATCGGGGCTGCGGGTACCATCGTCGGGAACGCGCTCTTCGGAGCCGCCTCCTTCTGGGGGCTCCTGTGGCTCTTTGCCCTGATCCGGGGCATCGACGGGTACATGCAGGCCTTCGGGGCGCCGAGCTTCATCAAGATCAACGCGGCCTGGTTCAGCAAGACGGAGCGGGGCACGTTCGCCGGCGTCTTCGGGTTCATGATCAATCTGGGGCGCTTCGGGATCAATTATTTCGGCGCCGCGATCCTGGGCGGCGTGGTCTTCCTCGGGATCTGGCACATTCCGCCGCAGCACTGGCGTTGGGTATTCTGGATCCCCGCGCTGGTGGCGACGTCCGTGGCGATCCTGCTCGCGGTCTTTGTCGAGGACACGCCCGAGCAGGCGGGCTTCGCCGGGGTGATGGGGGACGAAGAGGACCACGCGGTCGTTTCGGGCAAGACCGAGATCAGCGTCGTCTTTCACCAGGTGTTCTTCAATCCGGTCGTGTGGGTGATTGCGGCGGCGTATGCATGCACCGGCGTCGTGCGGCAGAGCATCGACCAGTGGTTCCCGCGCTACCTGGCGGAGGTTCGGCACCTGGACTTCAAGTCCAGCGCGTTCCAGCTGACCGGGGTGCTGATCCCATTTGTAGCGTCGGCCGGCTCCCTTATTTCCGGGATTGTTTCCGACCGCCTCTTCCAGGGGCGCAGGGCGCCGGTCGCGCTGGGGATCTACGTCCTGGAGGTGATCGTGATCCTGATCGCCGCGCAGGCCCGCTCGACGCCGGCGATCATCGCGGCCTTTGTCGCGATTTCCTTCACTGCCAACTCCACCCATTCGCTGCTGGGGCCCGCTGCAGCGATGGATATCGGCGGCCGCCAGGCGGCCGCCTTCGCGTCGGGCGTCATCGACTCGTTCCAATACTTTGGGGCGGGCATCGGCCTCAAGCTGCTGGGCTGCCTGCTGGACTTTGGGTGGGGTTACTATTTCTACTTCATGGCCCCTTTTGGCGTAATCGGGGCCCTTTTCATGTGGCGAATCGCCCATCGCCGAAGCCTGAAAAAAGGCGGGAATTAGCCGGGTAGGGCACTGCCAATTGTCCCCCGCGTCCGTGCGAGGACCCGGCCGGACTCCCGCGTTCCGCCGACCCGGCAAGGATCGGTTTGCCGGCTGGAAGATGGCACTTTGCGCCGAGGCAAGAGCCTGTGGAAGCGCAGGTTAAGCTATATATAATTGCTTGTGCAACAAGCATCTACTTGATCAAACGCGCCCGAAGTTTGACTTTGATCAAACGACTGACTGACTAGTCAGTCAGTATTCATGGCATGAATCCTGACAAGAAACAGCGCATCATGCAGGCGGCGGAGGAGCTCTTCCGGACGCGCCGCTTCCACGAGATAACTTTGGACGAGATCGCCCGGGAGGCCGACGTCGGAAAAGGGACCCTCTACCTTTATTTCTCGGACAAGGAGGACCTGATTTTCCAGGCGGCCGTGGCGGGTTTCGATGAGATGTGCGTGCTGCTTGGGCGGAACGCCGCCGAAGGCACGGCCTTCCGGGAGGCGCTGCTGCGGACCTGCGAGACCATAAGCGGCTTCTTCCAGGCCCGGCGCCCGCTCTTTCGCATCATACTGTCCGAGGGCGAACGCGACATGGAGAGCGGCAAGACGGGATTGCGGCAGCGCTGGCGGGAGCGCCGCAAGCCCATGACCGAGGCCGTGGCGGAGATCATCGCGCGGGGCATGGAGTCGGGTGAGATCCGCAGGGACATGCCGGCGGATGTTCTCGCGGAGTACCTGCTGGGCATGCTCCGGACCCGGTCTTGGGAGCTGGAGGGCCGGCCGGATGCGCTGCGCACCCTGGCTGGCGTGGCGGACCTGTTCATCAACGGGGCGAGCCTGCCCGCGCCGGCAGAACCATGAATTATCCCGAGGACCTATGAGCATCTCTAACGGACAGTCCCCCCTGGAGCCCCGGGCCCCAAGCGCCCAGTCGCAGAGCCCGGAAGCCTCCTCGGCGGCGGCCAACGGCGAGCGGCGCCGCAAGAGAATCCTGCTCGGGATCTACATCTTGGCTGCCATAGCGGCGGGCGTGTTCGCCTACTGGCTCATCTTCATGTGGGGGATCGTCTACACGGACGATGCCCGTTTTTCCGGCCACCTGGTTGACATCGCCCCGGAGATTAACGGCAGGGTGATCGAGGTTGCCGTGCACGAGGGCCAGTTCACCCGCAAGGACGCGGTCATCTTCCGGCTGGACCCCTCGATGGCCCAGGCGGCGCTGGACCATGCGGAGGCATCGCTCGCCTCCGCCCAGGCCGGTCTGGCCTCGAGCACCGCACTGTACGAGAGGGCGGTGAACGGCAGCCGGCCGGAGGAGATCAAGGCTGGCGAGGCGACCGCCAGGCGCCTCGAGAACGAGGAGGCCATGGCACGGCTCGATTTTGAGCGGGCGCAGGCGCTCTTCAAGGACAGCGCCGTGTCCCAGGACGCCCTCGACAAGGCCCGCACCGCCTACGAATCCGCTCGGCAGAGCCGGGAGAACGCCGTCGAGAACCTGATCCTCCTGCAGCAGGGGCCCCGCAAGGAGGACGTTGCCGTGGCCAAGGCTGCCGTGGAGCTTGCCCGGGGCAGGGTGAAGGAGGCCGTGGCCGCCCTGGACAACGCACGGAGCGACATTGCACGGTGCACCGTGAGGGCGCCCTTTGACGGCTGGGTCGTCCGCCGCTGGCTCGATCCCGGAGCGATGCCCCTGGCCGCCCAGCCGGTCGTCAGCATGTTCGACCCGGCGACCCTGCGCGTGGACGCCAACATCGAGGAAAAATACCTCCATGAAGTCGCGATCGGCGATGTCGCCGACATCTCGGTCGACGCTTTTCCGGCGCTGCGCCTGCGCGGACATGTGACCGAGATACTGCGCGCGGCCAACGCGCAATTCAGCCTCATTCCCGCCGAGGGCGTCTCCGGCACGTTCATCAAGGTCACCCAGCGCGTGCCGCTGCGCATCGCAGTGACGGCGCCGCCCGAACTGGCGATTGGGCCGGGCCTGTCCGTGGAGGTACGGATCCATTCCGGCACGGCGAACCGGCGCGGGACGGGGCATGACTAGCAACCGCGACCTGCGGGCCAACCGGTGGGGCGTGCTCGGCATCATCATGCTCGGCACGTTCATGGCCGTGCTCGACTCGAGCATCGTCAATGTCGCCCTGCCGCACATGATGAGCACCTTCGGGGTGGACCGGGAGCAGATCGAGTGGGTCGCGACCGGTTTCATGCTCACGTCGGCGGTCGTGATGCCCCTCGTCGGCTGGCTCACAAACCGGATAAGCTACAAGACCCTCTACCTGGGCAGCCTGCTGCTCTTCACCCTGGCGAGCGCGGCCTGCGCCATGGCCTGGAGCTACGAGTCGCTTATCGCAGCCCGCATCCTCCAGGCGATGGGAGGCGGCGCCATCCAACCCATCGGCATGGCCATCGTGGCCGAGCTGTTCGAGCCGCACGAGCGGGGGAAGGCGCTGGGGATCTGGGGCATGGGCATCATGGCCGGCCCGGCGATCGGGCCGACCCTAGGAGGCTACCTCACCGACGCCTACAGCTGGCGGACCATCTTCTCGGTAAACCTGCCGGTGGGGGCCCTGACGCTGCTGGCGGGCATGATCGTCATGGGCCCGCTCCGCGCCCGCGGCGCCCGGCAGGCCTTTGACGTGTTCGGGTTCGGCTTCCTGTCGATGGCGCTCATCGCGGGGCTCACCGCCCTTTCGAACGGGCAGGTCAAGGGCTGGGAGTCCGATTACATCCGCCTGTGCGAGGCCATCACGGTCGTTGGCCTGGTGATGTTCATCGCCGTGGAGCTGGCGGTGGAGCACCCGCTCCTGGATCTGCGCCTTTTCACCATCCGGAATTACCTGCTCAGCATCGTGCTGGCCGTCTTCCGGGCGATCGGGCTGTTCGGAAGCGTCTTCCTGTTCCCTATATTCCTGCAGAACCAGATGGGCTACACACCCGTGGAGGCCGGCCTCTGGATGCTGCCGAACGCGTTGGCTGTCGGCATGACCATGCCGCTGGCCGGCTGGCTGGCGGATCGCTACGGACCGGCGACGCTGACGTCGCTGGGCTGCATCCTGGTGGGGAGTTCGCTCCTCGTGTTCGGCCTCCTTGATCCGCAGTCGGAGTGGCCCATGCTCGTGCTGCCGCAGATTGGCCGCGGCGCAGGCTTGGCGCTGATGATGGCGCCGTTGATGGCCGCGTCGCTCAACGCAGTGCCCCGCGACGAGCTGCCGATGGCCAGCAGCTTCCTGAACGTCTTCCAGAACGTGGGCGGATCGCTTGGCATCGCGCTGCTGAACACCTTCGTGACCAACTCCATCCACCGGCATGCCGTGAGGATCGGCGAGGGCTTTCCCGTCGAATCCCAGGGGTTTGTCATCCGCTTCGGATACCAGATCACGCACATGGTCGTCCGGCATGAGGCGGGCATGGTCGCCAATCCCCACAACAAGGTCGCCTTCGCCGCTGCCCAGGCCATCAGCCGGCGCGCCCAGGTGCTGGGCTTTGACAACGGGTTTGTCCTGGCCGGGCTTATCCTGATTAGCGCCATCCCCCTGTGTCTCCTGCTCGATCCCGCCGCCCATCACCTGCAGGAGGACGAAAAGGCCGAAGGGGCAGCCACGGCCGAGTACGTCGCGGAGTAGGGCCGCATCGGGAACGTCATTCGCCCAAGCGAAACAGCTGCCCCCTGCGGGTGACAGCAATGCCGCTATCCGATTCCCGCCTCTCTCCGGGAGCCGACATTACCATCAATGGAGACGCCGGCATCTTCCACCTTGCCATGCATCGAACCACAAGGCATTAGTTCATTTCGATGGCACCTCGCGAATCCAACCCGAATTTCATGAATGGGGTTCCGGAACTCCTGATCCTCAGGCTGCTCAAGCAACGCGAGATGTACGGCTACGAGATCGTTCAAGCAATCCGCAGCCGCTCCGGCGCGGTGATTTCAGTCGGCGAAGGTGTGGTCTATCCGGTGCTTCACGGGTTGGAACACGACGGGGCGCTGGTCTCGCGGCGCAAGTCCGTCAACGGCCGCAGCCGGATCTATTATTCCGTGACTCCCGCCGGATCGCGCCGATTGGCTGACCTATCGGAGGCTTGGAACAATCTGTCGGCCGCAATCCAAGAGATGCTGATGGGAGGACAACATGGCGAAGCCGTTCAATGAGCTTCGCGAACGGCTGCTGCGGGCCGGCGTCACGCCGCGGCATGTTCGGCGCTACCTGGCCGAACTTGGCGATCATTTGGCCGACCTAACGGCGGAAGAGAAACGCGCGGGCCGCAGCCCGGCGGATGCGGAAGCCGCGGCGCTCATGCGGCTCGGCGGAATGGATGCCCTCTCAAAGGCGATGATTGAGCGGCGCCAGTTCCAATCCTGGAGCGTCCGGGCGCCTTGGGCGATGTTCGGTCTCGCTCCGCTCCTCGTTCTGGCCGGGGCCTATTTCATCGCCTGCCTGATCTTATGGTCCGGCTGGATGGTCTTCCTGCCGGGGGCCGATACGCCATTCGTCCGGCGGCTGGATGGGGTCGCAATCGTCTATTTTGGCGTCGGCAGGTTTCTTTATTTCGACGCGCCGGTCCTCATCGGGTGGGGGATCGGACTCGTCGCCGCCCGTCAAAGGATTAGGGCGGCTTGGCCCATCGTTGGCTTGGTCGTGATCGCATTGGTCGGCGGCGCGGCCCAGGTCCACACGAGCCGGCCAACGGTCCCCGGCGGCGTCGGGCACGTGAGCATGGGACTCACCCTTGGGCCTTCCGTTCAGGGTATTCCCTACGGCATGTCCCATGCCTTGGTGATCTTCTCGCTCGCGGTGCTTCCGTATCTCATCTGGCGGCTGCAAAAGGCCCGCTCCCCTTCCGCCTAGCCGCCCGTGGGAGTGCCAGCCGCGTCGAGTCCAAAGCTCTGCCTGGGGCCAGACGGAGGCCACTTATGAAGCTGGGGCGCCAACCGGGCGGCCTTCGGCTCGACTTTTGCGCAGGCACCAATTACGGATTCGTCGTCGTGGACCGGCTCCCGATGCCGCGACCCCCCTTTGAATGGCGTGCCCCAGTGTCCCGTGCCCATCTCCGAACGGGCCGAAATCACCATCGGCCACGGCGGCGGCGGGCGTCTGACCGAGGATCTGATCAACGGCATCTTTCGGCCGGTGTTCGCCAATCCGGCACTGGATTGCCGGCATGACGGGGCCGTGCTGCAGGCCGACGGCACCCGCCTGGCATTCGCCACGGACGCGCACGTGGTGAGCCCCCTTTTCTTTCCGGGGGGCGACATCGGGAAGGTCGCGGTCAACGGCACGGTCAACGACCTCGCCATGTGCGGCGCCCGTGCGCTTTGGCTGAGCGCCGGATTCATCCTCGAGGAGGGCCTGCCGGTCGAGACGCTGCGGCGCGTGGCGGTATCCATGGGCGCAGCGGCCGCAGCCGCGGGCGTCGCGATCGTCACGGGCGACACCAAGGTGGTCGAGCGCGGCAAGGGCGACGGGCTCTACGTCACGACCGCGGGCGTAGGGCTGATCGAGCATGATCTCAGCATCGGGCCGGCGCAGATCATGGAAGGCGACGCCGTCATCCTAAGCGGGGATGTCGGCCGCCACGGCATGGCCATCATGGCGGTTCGGGAGGGCATGGCGTTCGAAAGCCCGATCGAGAGCGATTGCGCGCCGCTGGCGGGCCCCGTCGGGGCGCTCCTTGCTGCGGGGCTCGAGGTGCATTGCATGCGCGACCTCACCCGGGGCGGCCTGGCCACGGCCTTGGTCGAGCTGGCCGAGACGCGGAAGGTCGTGATCGAGATCGACGAGCGCGCGGTCCCGGTCAGCGAGGCCGTGCGCGGGGCGTGCGAGATACTCGGGATGGAGCCGATGTACGTCGCCAACGAGGGGCGTTTTGTCTGCTTCGTGCCTGAGGCCGACGCGCCCGAGACGCTCGGTGTGCTGGCCCGCACCGCCCCGGGCGGGCCGCCGGTCGTCATCGGCCGGGTGCGGGCGTCGTCCGCAGGGGAGGTCTCGCTGCGAAGCGTGATCGGCGCCGAGCGGATTCTGCATCGCCTCAGCGGCGAGCAGCTGCCGAGAATTTGCTAGGGTAAGCGCAAAGATAACCCCCAAAGAGAGGAGAATAGGATGAAGTCGCAAATCATGGGTCTGAAGGTGGCGGGCACGCTGTTCATATTGGTGGCCCTGGCGCATCTGGCTCGGCTGGCGCTCGGCTGGACGGTTCAGCTCGGGGGCCGCTACTTCGGCATGAAGTGGAGTATCGCCGCGATCGTGGTTTCGGCCGCGTTGGGCATCTGGCTTTGGATGCTTGCCGGCTGCGGCAAGACGGAAGCGGCGCCCCCGCCTCCAACGGCGCCGAAGGCCTGACCCTGCTTCAAGCCGCGGGGCCGGCGCGCGCGCGGAGGCGATAGCGGAAATAGGCTGCGCAGGCGCCCTCGCTTGATACCATCGGAGCACCGATCGGGTGCTCCGGGGTGCAGCGCACGCCAAAAGCGGGGCATTCGAACGGCTTCTTCAATCCGCGCAGGATCTCGCCGCTGATGCATTCGCCCGCCGGCGCGGCAGCCGGCGCCCCGAGGCTGAACTTGCGCGGCGCATCGTACGCGGAGTATTTCTCCCTGAGGCTCCAGCCGCTGGCCGGTATGGTGCCCAATCCCCGCCAGTTGCGGTCGACGACCTCGAACACCTCGGTGGCGATCGCGCGGGCCGCCGGGTTGCCCTCGGGGCGGACCACCCTCGCGTAGGCGTTCTCGACCTCGGCCCGGCCGGCTTCCAGCTGGCGCAGGCAGCGGAGAAGGCCCTCGAGGATGTCGACCGGCTCAAATCCCGTCACAACGATCGGCACGTTGTATTCCCGGGCGATCGGCCCGTACTCGCCCGTTCCCATGACGGCGCAGACATGGCCCGCGGCGAGGAAACCCTGCACCAGGTTATCCGGCGCCCCCAGGAGCGCGCGCATGGCGGGCGGCACCAGCACGTGGGAGACCACCATCGAGAAGTTGGGCAGGCCTTCGCGCTTGGCGCGCAGCACCGCCATCGCATTGGCCGGCGCGGTCGTCTCAAAGCCCACGGCAAAGAAGACCACCTCCCGTTCCGGATGCTCCCGCGCAAACCTGACCGCATCCAGGGGCGAATACACCATGCGCACGTCCCCCCCCTTGGCCCGCGCCGTGAGCAGGTCGATGGTCGAGCCCGGCACGCGAAGCATGTCGCCGAAGGAGCAGAGCGTCACGCCGGGCCGGACCGACAGCTCGATCGCCTGGTCGATCATCTCGGCAGGGGTCACGCAGACCGGGCAGCCGGGGCCGTGCACCAGGGTGACGCCCTTCGGCAGCAATTCGTCCAGGCCGAACTTCACAATGGCGTGGGTCTGGCCGCCGCAGATCTCCATGACCGTCCACGGGCGCGTCACCGTGCGCGCGATGGCGCCGGCAAGCCCGTTCACCAGGGCGGCGTCGCGGTATTCGTCGACGAATTTCACGGCGGGCCCCGGGGCGGGGCCGGCCCGGGCTCGAGCCCCTCGAGCTCGCCCATTGCGCGCAGGTACCGGAAGGTCTCCTCGGCCTCCTCGGCGTCGACGACGCCGATGGCGACGCCGACGTGCACCAGCACGTAGTCGCCGGGGCGGGCCTCGGGCGCGCAGGCGAGGCTCACCTCCTTTATCACCCCGCCGAAGCTGACGCGCCCGCTGCGCTCCAGCGGGTCTTCGCCTTGGACGCTTAGGAGTTTCCCTGGTACGGCGAGGCACATGGCGTCGGGCTAGCTTAGCTTCACCGAGGTGAGGTTCCAGAGGGCGCCGAGAGCCTGTCCGGCCGCGATCGCCCCGTCATTCGGCGGCAGTTCCCGGGGAACCAGGACCTCGAATCCCTCGGCCCTTAGCGCGGCCGAGGTCAGGTCGACGAGAAGCGCATTCTGAAAGCAGCCCCCCCCCAGGGCCACGGTCCCGGCCGCCGCCGCGCGGGCGACGGCTACGATTCCCTGCGCGAGCGCGTGGTGGAACGACGCCGCAAGCTCCGCGGGATCGCGCCCCGCGAGGCGCCCCGCCTCGAGCGAGTCGACAAGCGGGCCCCAGTCGAGCTCGGTCGCCGCGCCGCTCCCGCCGGATTCGTGACGCAGCGGAAACGGCAGCGCGGGTGCCCTCGCGGCGTGTCCGGCGGCGGCCGCCTCGAGCGCCAGGGGGATTTGCCCTTCGAACTGGTTGCGGGCGCCCAGGCCGAGCAGGGCCCCCACCGCGTCGAACAGGCGGCCCGCGCTGGTCGTCACGGGCGAATTGACGCCGCGCGCAAGCATGGTTCCAAGCAACCCGGCCTCGGCGTCGGAGAACCCGAGGCGCCGGCCGAGTGGCCCGAAACCGGCGCCTCCGGCCGCGTGCGCGAGCCCGAGCGCGGTTCGCCGGCCGTCCCGAATCGCGGCTTCGCCCCCGGGCAGGCGGAACGCTCGCAGGTGCGCGAAGCGCCGGGCCTCCCCCTTGCGCAACAGCAGGAATTCCCCGCCCCAGATCGCGCCATCCTCCCCGTAGCCGGTGCCGTCCCAGGCGACGCCCAGAACCCCGTCCGGCTCGCGGCCGTGCTCAAGCAGGCAGGCCAGGATGTGCGCGAGGTGATGCTGCACCGCCACGCAGGGCAGGCCGGTCGCCCTGGCGTACAGCGTCGACGCGTAATCGGGGTGGCGGTCGCAGACGACCCGGGTGAACGCCGAGCAGTGGATCTCGCCAAGCATCGAAACCGTGCGCTGAAAGACCGCCCGGGCCGAGGCAGCGTCGAGGTCGCCGATGTGCGGACTGAGCACGAGCCTGTCGTCGGCCGCGACCGCAACCGTGCTCTTCATCTGGGCCCCCACGCAGAGCCAGCTCCCCTCTATCCTGGCGGGCAGCCTCAGGGGGGCGGGCGCGTAGCCCCGGGCCCGGCGCAGCAGGATCGGGCCAGCCGAGGACGGCCGCACGACCGAGTCGTCCACCGGGTGGGCGATGGGCCGGTTGTGGTCGAGGAACGCGTCGGCAATGCCGGCCAGCCGACGGTGCGCCTCGTCCTCGTCGGTGCACAGCGGCTCCTCTGCGAGGTTGCCGCTCGTGGCGACGACAGGCTTCGCAAATGCCGCCAGGAGCAGGACGTGAAGGGGGGAGTAGGGCAGGAGCGCGCCGACCCAGGGGTTGCGGGGCGCCAGGGCGGGTGCGAGCGCCGCATCCGGCCGCCGCCTGAGCAGCACGACGGGGGCCGCGGGCGAACCTAGGAGATCCTCCTCCTCGGCGGACGTCTCCGCCGATAGGCGCACCGCGGCCAGGCTCGGGAACATCACCGCAAAGGGCTTTTCGTCGCGGTGCTTGCGCCGGCGCAGCTCGGCCACCGCCGATTCGTTGGCGGCGTCAGCCATCAGGTGGTAGCCGCCGATTCCCTTGACCGCCAGGACCCCGCCGCGCGAGAGGACGCCCGCGGCCGCGCTCAGGGCAGCCTCTCCCGCAAGCTCGCCGCCGGACGCCTCGCGCAGGACGATGCGCGGCCCGCAGACGGGGCAGGCGTTGGGCTGGGCATGGAAGCGACGGCTGCGCGGGTCCGAGTATTCCGACGCGCAGGCCGGGCACATCCGGAAGGCGCGCATCGTCGTGTTCGGGCGGTCGTAGGGCAGGCGCTCAAGGATCGAGTACCGCGGCCCGCACTGCGTGCAGTTGACGAAGGGATACCGGTGGCGCCGGTCGCGCGGGTCGAGCAGCTCGCGCCGGCAGTCGCTGCACAGCGCCAGGTCGGGCGGGAGCGCCGTGGCGGCGGGCAGCCCGTCCGGCCCGCTCCTCGCGATTGTGAACGGGTCGGCCGGCCCCTGCTCGGCTAAGCCGGCAGGGCGCGCCTCCACGTCCTGCACCCGCGCTGCCGGGGGGGCCTCTTCCTTGAGCGCGCGCACCAGCGCCGTGACGGCAATGGCAGGGCCCACGGCGCGGATCAGGACGCCCTCGGAATCATTCCGCACCCAGCCGCGCAGGCCCAGCCGCGTCGCGACCCTGTGGACGAAGGGCCGGAAGCCGACGCCCTGGACGACGCCGCGCACGCGCAGCACCATGTCGGAAGGGGCGGGTGGCGCGGGTTGGGGGGGTAGGCGGGCGACCATGCGATCACCCCTTCGGGACCAGGTCGGCAAGCAGGCCGTACCACTGATCGATCCCCTCGCCGCTGCGGGCGGACAGTTCGATCACCCTCGCCTGCGGGGCGATCCTCCTCACGTTGTCCGCCGCGGCCGCCCGGTCGAAGCCGAGTACGCCGGCGACATCGGTCTTGGTAATCAGCACGACGTTTGCCGACTTGAAGATCGGGGGATACTTGAGCGGCTTGTCCTCGCCCTCGGCCGCGGAAAGCAGGACCACGCGCAGCTTCTCCCCGAGGTCAAAGGAGGCGGGGCAGACAAGGTTGCCGACGTTCTCGATGAATAGCAGCCGCGCGCCCGAGAGGTCCAGCTTCTCGACCGCGCGCGCCACCATGCCCGCGTCAAGGTGGCAGGCCGAGCCGGTCGTTATCTGGGCCACGGGCGCCCGCGAGCGGCCCAGCCGTTGGGCGTCGCGATCCGTTGCGAGGTCGCCCACAACGGCGGCGCAGGGCGTGGTCCGGCCAAACTCCGTAAGCGTTCGTTCAAGCAGCGTGGTCTTGCCCGCGCCGGGGGACGACACGAGGTTGAGCGCTGCCAGGCCCAGCTCGTGAAAGCGCCGGCGGTTTCGCGCGGCCTGCCGGTCGTTCCCCTCGAGCAGGGAAAGCTGCAGCTCGACCGTTCGGGTGGCCGTCCTTGGGAGCGGTTGGAGGGATTTTTCCATGGCGGTGCTCAGGACAGCTCGATCCTGGCCAGTTCCAGCTCGCGCCCCTGCACCAACTCGCCCGCTATCCGGCCGCATTTGGGGCAGGTGAAGATGAAGTCCGAATCGACTTCGAATTCCAGGTCGCAGTCGGTGCAGCGTCCGCGGGCCGGCACCGTTTCAAGCTCGAGACTGGCGCCTGCCGCGGGCGTTCCCCTCGCAACGGCGTCGAATGCGAACCGGAGAGCGTCCGGCTCGACACCGGCGAGCGCGCCGATCCGGAGCACGATGCGGTGGACATGGGTAGCGCCCTGCTCGCGCGCCTGGGCGAGGACCGCTTCGATTGCGGTTTCCATGATTCCCACCTCGTGCATGGCGAAGGAGCCCCTGGGCTAGGGCCTGATTCCGGCCGACACGGCCAGCAATGCCAATCCAGCGGCGGCGACGGCCCAGCCCGGGGCCCTCGAAGCGCGCGCCGGCAGCCGGGAGGAAAGGCTGCCCGCGGCGACGCCGGCCGCCAGCAGTATCGCTGTGGCCGCCACGAAGCCGCACCCATAGGCGAGGGCCCCGGCCGATGCCGGCATCTCGGCCCCGTGGGCCGCGCCGTGGAAGATCGCGAAGGCGCCCACCCAGGCGGCGCCCGCGGCCGCCGGGACCCGCACCTGCCGCGCGATCAGGAGCCCCAGCACGAGGACCGACGCGGCAATCGCCTGCTCCACGCCCGGCACGGGCCCGGCCCAATGGCCCGCGGCGGCTCCGAGCGCCATGGCAACGAGGAACGCCGCCGGAAGGAGCCGCGGCGCGCGCAGCTGGGCCGCCCAGAAACCGACCGCGGTCATGGCGAGGAGATGGTCCAGCCCGCTGAAGGGATGGACGAGGCCGCCGGCAAATCCGGTGGCGGGCTCGAGGCCCGGGTGGGCCTGCGCGGCGGGAATTGCGCAGAGAAAGAGCGCAGCTGCGACAAGGGCGTTGGATCTCGGTTTCATGTAGTTTTGCGTTGGGAAGGGGGCTGGTGGGGATGCACCCTTTGGCTGGGCACGACCACCACGGGACAGGGGGATTTCTGGATTACGCCGCCGGCCGTTCCGCCGACGAAGAGATGGTAGAGGGCCCCGTGGCCGTGGGAGCCCATGACGATGTAGTCGGCATTCGCCCGCGCCGTCTCGCCGAGGATCGTTGCAACAGGGGGGCCGTGCAACACGGAGATCTCCGCGTCCACGCCGGTTCCCTTTAGGCGCTGCCGCCATTGCTCCATGGCCGCCTCGGCCTTCTTCTTTTCCTCCTCAGCCAGGCGCTCAGCCTCGGGGGCGTATTCGTTGATGACCGCCGGCGGCGGCACAACGTGCAGCAGCAGCACCCGGCCTCCGACATCAACCGCAAGGGCGCCGGCTTGCGAGATTACGCCCGCCGCCGCCTCGGAGAGGTCGATCGGGGCAAGGACGGTTTTCATGGGAATCCTAAGGTATCATCTTGGTGCAGCGCCGGCAACGCATGGATTGCGCATTTCTGTGCGGTACTTGCGCTGCCGTTTCGCGGCCCAGCGCAATTTTTGTGCTGGAATTAGCAATAACTGCGTAGAGAGAGCCTGCCGCCGGTGTCATCATGCTTCGCATGGCCGAATCACACCCCCCGTTTGAGTATGTAACATGTGATGGCAACGAGGCAGTCGCGCTGGTCGCGTACAGGCTGAATGAGCTGATCGCCATCTACCCGATCACGCCGTCCTCGCCCATGGCAGAATCATGCGACGAGTGGGCCGCTGCCGGCCGGCCGAACCTTTGGGGCCAGGTGCCGCGGATCGTCGAGATGCAGTCCGAGGGCGGAGCCGCGGGCGCGGTGCACGGGGGCCTGCTGGGCGGCGCCCTGACCACGACCTTCACGGCCTCCCAGGGGCTGCTGCTGATGATCCCGAACCTTTACAAGATCGCGGGCGAGCTGCTGCCGCTGACGGTGCACGTCAGCGCGCGCGCGCTCGCCGCGCAGGGCCTGTCGATTTTCGGCGATCACTCGGACGTCATGGCCTGCCGTGCCACCGGGTGCGCGCTGCTCGCCAGCAACTCCCCGCAGGAGGCCCACGACCTCGCCCTGGTGGCGCATGCCGCCAGCTTCCGGTCGCGGGTGCCGTTCATCCACTTCTTCGACGGATTCCGGACATCGCACGAGGTGGCGAAGCTGGCGATGCTCTCCGACCGGGTCCTCCGGGCCGTCGTTGACGAGACGGACATCGCGGACTTCCGCTCCCGCGCCATGACGCCCGACCGCCCGAGCCTCCGGGGCACGGCGCAGAATCCCGACGTCTACTTCCAGGGCCGCGAGGCGGTCAACCGGTTCTACGACGCCCTGCCGGAAACAGTGCAGGCCACGATGGACATGCTGGCCGCAGCGACCGGCCGCGCTTACAAGATCTTCGACTATCACGGGCATCCGGAGGCCGAGCGCGTGATCGTCGCGATGGGCAGCGGGGTCGAGACGGTCGTCGAGACCGTCGACTGGCTTGTCGCCCGCGGCGAGAAGGTCGGGGTCATCGCCGTGCGTCTTTTCCTCCCGTTCTGCGTGAAGTCGTTCCTGGCGGCCCTGCCTGCCGCGACGAAGGCCATCGCTGCGCTGGACCGCACCAAGGAGCCCGGCTCGCTTGGCGAGCCGATCTACCTGAACATCGTCGGCGCGCTGGCCGAGGGCCAGCCTGCCCGCGCCGTCCATCCGCGCGTCTACGGCGGCCGATACGGGCTCGGCTCCAAGGAGTTCACGCCCGGCATGGTGCGGGCGGTGTTCGACCGGCTGGCCGAACCCGCCGCGCCGGCGCACTTCACGGTCGGCATAAACGACGACGTGACGGGCACCTCGCTCGCTTACGACGCCGATTTCGACCTGGAACGGCCGGACGTGCGGCGCTGCGTGTTCATCGGGCTCGGCGCGGACGGCACGGTCGGGGCCAACAAGAACTCGATCAAGATCATCGGCGAGCAGACCAACAACTTCGCGCAGGGGTACTTTGTATACGATTCCAAGAAATCGGGATCGATGACAGTGTCCCACCTGCGGTTCGGACCGAGGCCCATCCGCGCGCCGTATCTGATCCGCCGGGCGGAATTCGTCGCCTGCAGCCAGTTCCATTTCGTCGGGCGGTCGGATGTCCTCTCCTATGCCGCGCCCGGCGGGACTGTGCTGCTGAACTCACCCTATCCGCCGACGGAGACCTGGGCCAAGCTGCCGCGGAAATGGCAGGAGACGCTGATAGAGAGGAAACTCCGCCTCTTCGTCATCGATGCCACCGGCGTTGCGCATGCGGCCGGGATGGGCCGGCGGACGAACACCGTTCTGCAGACGTGCTTTTTCGCCCTTTCCGGGGTGCTGCCGCCCGACGAGGCCGTGGCGCAGATAAAGAGCGCGATCGCCAAGACCTACGGCAAGAAGGGCGAGCAGATAGTGCGGATGAACTTTGCGGCGGTCGACGCCGCGCTGGCCGGCCTGCGCGAGGTCGCGATTCCCGCGGCGCCGGACGCCGAGGCCGGAGCGGCAGCCCCGGCGTCGTATGACGGGGCGCCGGAATTTGTCCAGAAGGTCACGGCCCGGCTTCTTGCGGACCAGGGCGACCTGATGCCGGTCAGCGCGATCCCGTTTGACGGATGCTGGCCGACGGGCACCTCGCGATTCGAGAAGCGCAACATCGCTCTGGAGATACCGGTGTGGGATCCCGCCGTGTGCATCCAGTGCAACAAGTGCGTGCTCGTCTGCCCGCACGCCACCATCCGCGCGAAATTCGTCGCTCCGGAAAGCCTGGCGGGGGCACCGGAGGGGTTTCTCTCAGTGGCGTTCCGGTCGACCGAATTCCCCGGCCAGCGCTACACGCTTCAGGTCGCTCCCGAGGATTGCACCGGCTGCTCGCTCTGCGTCCAGGTCTGCCCGGCGAAGGACCGGAGGAACCCGCGGCACAAGGCGATCGACATGGCGCCGCAGGCCCCGCGGCTGGCGGCCGAGCGCGCCAACTGGAAGTTCTTCCTCGGCCTGCCCGATCCCGACCGCACACGGCTCGACACGAGCACTGTCAAGGGCGTGCAGTTCATGGCGCCGCTCATGGAGTTTTCAGGCGCCTGCGCGGGCTGCGGCGAGACGCCGTACCTGAAGCTCCTGACCCAGCTCTTCGGCGACAGGCTGGTGATTGCAAACGCGACCGGCTGCTCGTCGATATACGGCGGAAACCTGCCGACGACGCCCTATAGCGCGAACCACGAGGGCAGGGGGCCGACCTGGGCAAACTCGCTCTTCGAGGACAACGCCGAGTTCGGCCTCGGCCTGCAACTGGCGATGGAGCAGCGCGCGCGCACCGCGCGGGACCTCCTTGGGCGCCTCGCCACCCGCCTGACGGCCGGGCTGAAGGATGCGCTCCTCAGCGCCGACCAGAGCACGGAGGCCGGCATCGCCACCCAGAGGGGGCGCGTCGCGGCGCTGCGCGAAATCCTGCGCACCGTGGACGGGGCCGACGCCCGCCGCCTTGAGGCCCTGGCCGACGACTTGGTCAAGAAGTCGGTATGGATCGTCGGGGGCGACGGCTGGGCCTACGACATCGGCTACGGCGGCCTCGATCACGTGCTGGCGAGCGGGGCCAACGTCAAGGTGCTCGTGCTCGACACCGAGGTCTATTCGAACACCGGAGGGCAGGCCTCAAAGTCCACGCCCATAGGGGCGGTCGCGAAGTTTGCGGCCGCGGGCAAGAGCTCGGCGAAGAAGGACCTCGCGCTCATGGCCATGCAGTATCGCCACGTCTACGTCGCCCAGATCGCGTTTGGCGCGAAGGACAGCCAGACCGTCATGGCCTTCCGCGAGGCGGACGCCTACGACGGACCCGCGCTCATCATCGCCTACTCCCACTGCATCGCGCACGGCTTCCCGCTGGAGCTGGGGGCCGAGCAGCAGAAGCTCGCGGTCGAGAGCGGCTTCTGGCCGCTGTTCCGGTACGATCCGCGGCTGGCCGATTCCGGCGAGCGGCTGAAGCTTGACTCCGCCCCTCCCAAGGGGGACCTCGACCGGTTCACGGCCAATGAGACGCGGTTCAGCATGCTCAAGCACGTCGCGCCCGCGCGTGCGGCCGAACTGGCGGTGCGCGCGCAGGCGCAGGTGCGCCAGCGCTTTGCCTTCTACCAGCGGCTGGCCGCCCACAATGGAACCCAGCCGGCAGGCGACGGGTCTCCTCCCGCGGCTGCGCCGGCGGCCCCAACCCCGAGCACGATCCAGCCATGAACCTTACCACGCAGTATCTTGGGCTGAAACTCGAGAACCCGCTCGTCATCGGCGCGTCGCCGTTCTGCGACAGCATCGAGTCCGCGTGCAGGCTGCAGGACTCCGGGGCCGCCGCGGTCGTGATGCGATCGTTGTTTGAGGAGCAGATCGAGGCCGAGATCCGCGCCCTGGCCCACAACATCGAGTCGCCGGCAGAGAGCAACGCGGAGGCGACCTCCTATTTCCCGAACTTCTCGGAGTACCAGCTCGCCCCGGAACAGTACCTCCGGCAGATCGAGTCGCTGAAGAAGGCGCTCACCATCCCGGTCATCGGCTCGCTCAACGGCGCCCAGCTGGGCGGCTGGACCGACTATGCGCGGCGCTTCGAGTCGGCGGGTGCCGACGCGATTGAGCTCAACCTCTACCAGCTCGTGTCGCGGGCAAACATCAGCGCCAGCGAGGTCGAGGCCGACTTGCTCGAGATCGTGCACCTCGTGTCCAGCTCCGTGAGGGTCCCCGTGTCGGTCAAGCTGTCGCCTTTCCACACGTCGCCGGCGAATTTCGCAAAAGCCCTGGAGCATGCCGGCGCCGCCGGCGTGGTGCTGTTCAACCGGTTCTACCAGCCGGACCTGGACCTGGACGAGCTGGAGGTGCTGCCGCAGCTCCGGTTGTCCGACAATTCCGAGCTCCTGCTCCGGTTGAGATGGCTCGCGATCATCTCGCCGCAGGTGCACTGCTCCCTGGGGGCGAGCGGCGGCATCCACGGCCACGAGGATGCTTTGAAGGCGTTGTTTACCGGGGCCCACGCGGTGCAGGTCGTGTCGGTGCTGCTTCAAAAAGGCCCGCGTTTCCTCACGACGATCCTGGACGGCATGCGCCACTGGATGGGCGAGCACGGGTATTCCAGCATCGAGGAGTTTCGCGGCACCATGAATCTGCGCCACTGCCCGGACCCCTCGGCCTTCGAGCGGGCCAACTACATCCGCATTCTCCAGGCCTGGCGGCTGGCAGCCCCCAATGAAAAAGCCTGACCGAAAAGCCTGGCTCCAAGGCGCCGACGCATTGTGCGCCAATCCGCCCGACCCGCCGCCGGGCCCCGCCTGGCGCATCGTGCTGCTGGGCGCGCCTGGAGTCGGCAAGGGAACTCAGGCCGAGCTCCTCTGCGAGCGGCTGGGCGCATGCCACCTCTCCACGGGCGACATCCTGCGCAACGCAAACTGCCAGGGCGTGAAGATACTGACCCCCGCGCTCGAGGCCGCCCTTTCAAGCATGCGGCAGGGAGCCCTGGTGTCGGACGAGACCATCCTGGAACTGGTGAGCGAGCGCGGACGCTGCCTGCGCTGCTGCGGCGGATTCGTGCTTGACGGCTTTCCACGCACCGTGGCGCAGGCCGAGGCGCTCGATGCGCTGCTAAAGCGCGAGGGGGTGAGCCTCGACCTTGTGTTCGACTATGAGCTGCCGACCAAGGAGATCGTGGCCAGGCTGAGCGGACGCCGCGTCTGCCCCGAGTGCAAGGCGGTCTACCACTTGGTCGAGCAGCCCCCCGAGAAGGCGGGGATCTGCGACGTCTGCGGCGGCCGCCTCATCCGGCGCGAGGACGACAAGCCCGAAACCATTCTCACGAGGATGCGGGTCTACGAGGAGAACACCCGGCCGCTGCTGGAATGGTATGGGCGGCAGGGCCTTCTCGTCAGGGTCCCGGCGCACGGCACGCCTGACGAGATCTACGCGCGGGCGTGGACCTGCGGCAGGTCCCTGGAAAACGGCCGCGCTCCGCAGGGGTTGAAAACTGGCCGCGGCGCAGCAGGCGGCGGTGGAGCGCTCTGACCGCCAGCACGGCCTCCCTGAGGCCGCGCTTCGCGGTGCGCGATAGGCGCTCGCCGAATCCGAGGTCCTCTGCCGGAACGGTCAGCAGCCATGCCTCCGGTGCGCGGCCGAAGGCATCCCGCGCCAGCGCCAGAAGGCCGCGCGGGTCCGCGGCGTGGGCAAGGATCTGCGATGAGCCCGATGCAATGAGCCGGCGCATGCGCACGGGTCCCGGATGGCCCACGGCGGCGTCGACGAAGACCGCGGCGCCGGCCCGCGACAGCGGATCAGCCAGCTCGGGCGTCAGCTGGTGGCAGGCCACCGTGAGCACGCCCGGCAGGCGCATCCGCTCCACGTCTCCCGCGACGGTCGGGCCGATGCCGTCGTCGCGGCGAAGGGTGTTGCCGTAGCCGATGACCAGGAGGGCGCTATCCACGGACCACCTCGCGGCGCACGTCGCCGCCGGGCCCGATCAGCTGTATCCGCATCGGCATCTGGCCGGCGGCGTGGGTTGAGCAGCTCAGGCAGGGGTCGTAGCACCGGATCCCGTGCTCGATGCGGTTGAGCACCGGCTCGGGGATGTCCTCGCCTTGGACATAGTGCCGGGCGATCTGCGCGACCGTCCGGTTCATGGCGAGGTTGTTGTGGCCCGTGGCGACGACCAGGTTGACCTTCGTCAGGAGGCCGGCGCGATCAACTGTGTAGTCGTGGAAGAGCGTCCCGCGGGGGGCCTCGCTCACGCCTACGCCGTGCAGCGAGTTGACGCCCGCGTCCGCCCGGAGGTCCTCGCTTAGCAGGTCCGGGTCCTCCAGGGCGCGCTCGACGTGCTCGATGGCGGCGAGGATTTCGACAAGGCGGGCGTGGTGGTAGAGGAAAGACGAGGTGACCGCGCCCCTGCCCATCTGCTTGAAGGCCCGCAACTGGGCCGTTCCGCGGGGGACGCCCATCCGCTCGCAGACGTTGAGCCTTGCGAGCGGCCCGACCCGGTAGATTCCGCTGGGGAACCCGAGCGCCTTGAAATAGGGCGACTTCAGGTAGGAGGAAGCCTGCACCGATTCGCTGATGTAATCCTTGTATTGTGCGGGCTCGATCTGGTCCGCGATCACATTGCCGGTGCTGTCGGTGAACCGCAGCTTGCCGCCGTGATGCTCCCAAGTGCCGTCGGACGAGACGAGTCCCATGAACAGCGATGGAAAGTTCCCGAAGATGAGGGCCTCCTGCTTGTGCGACTCCAGCATCTTCATGAAGAGGCCGAGGGCCGCCTCGGTCGTGGCGAACGCCTCGGGCAGCCACTGCCGGATCCGGTCGCGGCCCTCCTCGGTCAGCGGGTTCCGGACGCCGCCGGGCACGGCCCAGGCCGGGTGGATCTTCCTGCCGCCGAGGATCTCGATGATCTCCTGGCCGAACTGCCGCAGCCGGATGCCCGCCCGGGCGAGCTCCGGGTCGGCGGCGATCAGCCCGAAGACATTGCGCCGCGACTGCGGGGCGTCCCAGCCGAGGATGAAGTCGGGCGCGCTCAGGTGGAAGAAGCTCAGCGCGTGGCTCTGGATGATCTGGCCCAGGTTCATCAGGCGCCGCAGCTTGTCGGCGGCGGGAGGGATGGCCACGGCCATGATGGCGTCGCCCGCCTTTGCCGAGGCCAGCAGGTGGCTGACCGGGCAGATGCCGCAGATCCGCGACGTGATGCCCGGCATCTCGCTGTAGGGCCTGCCCTCGCAGAACTTCTCAAAGCCGCGGAATTCCACTACGTGGAATTCGGCGTCGGCCACTTGGCCGGCCTCGTCCAGGAAGATGCTGATCTTGGCGTGCCCCTCGATGCGGGTCACCGGGTCGATGATGATGCGCTTGGCCATGAGTGTGCGTGCGATTCTCAGCCGAACTTGATCTGCTCGCCCTCCAGTTTCAGAGGGAGACCGGCCAGCACCCGCTCCAGCAGCGCCTTGATGCGCGCCGCGTCCGGCGGGCAGCCGGGCAGGTATGCGTCCACCGGTACGATCTCATGCAGGGGCCGGACGCGCTCCAGAAGCTCCGGCACGATGCCCTCGGCCCGCGGCAGCCGCGGGTTGTGCTCGGCGTTGTCGATGTAAGCGCACTGCAGCACGTTCTCGGCGTTGTCCGGGCCCAGCTGGTTGCGGATTGCGGACACGTTGCCGGTCACTGCGCAGTCGCCGAACGATACCAGCACCCGGGTGCGCCTGCGGACCTTGTGGAGCTGCTCCAGGTTGTCGCGGTTGCAGACGGCGCCCTCGACCAGGCACACATCGACGCCTTCGGGATACTCCTTCACGTCGATCACCGGGCTGTAGACGACATCCACCCTCCCGGCCAGCTCGATCAGGAACTCATCCAGGTCCAGGAATGACATGTGGCAGCCGGAGCAGCCGCCCAACCATACGGTGGCGAATTTTAGACGATCCATTGTTTTTTCTCCCGGGCATTGACGATGAATTCGAGCTTCGAGCGGTCGCGCACCATCTCGGCCACGGTCGCGCCGTGGCTGAAGAGAGCCCCGGTGGGGCAGGCCAGGACGCACTTGCCGCAGGACGTGCAGGTCTCCGACTCGCCCCACGGCTGGTGCAGGTCGTCAATGATCGTGGATTTGGCGCCGCGGCCGGCGACGTTCTTGGTGCCGGCGCCCTCGATGTGCCAGCAGACGCGGACACACCGGGTGCACAAGATGCACCGGTTGTGGTCGATCCCGAACAGCGGATGGGTCGCGTCCATTCCCCATTTTGGGAAACAGTAGTCGTAGCGCACGTGGTCCATGCCGTGCTCCCAGGCCAGCGTCTGAAGCTCGCAGTTGTTGTTGGACACGCAGACGGAGCACACGTGGTTTCGCTCCGCAAACAGGAGCTCGAGGGTCATCCGGCGGTACTTGCGAAGCCGCTCGGAGTCTGTGTGGACGTCCATGCCCTCGGCGATGACCGTCGTGCATGACGGAAGGAGCTTGGCCACGCCGGTCACCTCGACCAGGCACAGTCGGCACGCGCCGATGTCGTAAACGCCCTCGAGGTGGCAAAGGGTCGGGATCTTGATCCCCGCGTCGGAGGCGGCGTCCAGGATGGTGGCGCCCTCCTGGGCACTGACCTCCTTGCCGTCGATGGTAAGGGTCTTGGCTGCCATGGCGTTTACGAAGCCTCCTTGTTTTGGGCCGGGGCCGCGACGGCCGGGGCCGCGGGTCCGCCGTTTGGCTCCTTGCTCAGGAGCTCGAGGTACTCGTTGCGGAAGAACCTCAGCGTGCTGACGACCGGATTTGGCGCGTTCTGCCCGAGGCCGCACAGGCTGGTGTTACGCACCATGTCGCACAGGTCCTCCAGCTTGGCGAGGTCGCCCGCGGTGGCCTCGTGCTTGACGATCTTGTCCAGCAGGCGGTGCATCTGCACCGTGCCCGCGCGGCAGGGGACGCACTTGCCGCACGATTCGTCCATGCAGAACTCCATGAAGTACCTTGCGACCTCGGGCATGCGCGTCGACTCGTCCATCACGATCATGCCCCCGGAGCCCATGATCGAGCCGAGGCGGGTGAGCGACTCGTAGTCCACCGGGGTGTCGAGCTCGTGGGCGGGAATGCATCCGCCGGACGGCCCGCCGGTCTGCACCGCCTTGATCTTTGCGCCGTCGGGCGCGCCGCCGCCCATCTCCTCCACGATCTGCCTGAGGGGCGTTCCCATCGGCACCTCGATAAGGCCCGTGTTGGCGATTTTGCCCGCCAGCGCGAACACCTTGGTGCCCTTGCTCTTGCCCGTCCCGATCGCGGCGAACCATTCGGCCCCCTTGCGGATGATCGGCGGGACGTTCGCAAACGTCTCCACGTTGTTTATCAACGTCGGGCAGCCCCACAGGCCGCTCTCGGCTGGGAATGGCGGGCGGGGCCGCGGGGTGCCGCGCTTGCCCTCGATCGAGGCCATCAGCGCCGTCTCCTCTCCGCAGACATAGGCGCCGGCGCCGATGCGGATATCGATATTGAAATGGAACGGCGACTCGAAGATTCCGCTTCCAAGAAGGCCGATAAGCTTCGCCTGCTTGATCGCGATCTGCAGGCGCTTGATCGCGAGCGGGTATTCGGCGCGGACATAGATGAAGCCCTGGTTCGCGCCGACCGCGTAGCCGGCGATTGCCATGCCCTCGAGCACGCTGTGGGGGTCGCTCTCGAGCACGCTGCGGTCCATGAACGCCCCGGGGTCGCCCTCGTCCGCGTTGCAGACCACGTATTTCTGGGCGCCGGCCGTCTTTGCGACCGTGGCCCATTTGAGGCCCGTCGGATAGCCGGCGCCGCCCCGGCCGCGCAGCCCGCTCTTGATGACGATGTCGACCGCCTCCTTCGGCGCCATCTCGAGCAGCACCGTGTTCAGGCCCTGGTAGCCGTCGGCCGCGATGTACGACTCGATCCTCTCGGGGTCTATCTCCCCGCTGTTGGCAAGCACGATGGACATCTGCTTGCGGAAGAAGGGGTGATCCGGGTTGCCTCGCGCGACCCCGGTCGCCGCCCCCTCTGTCGAGGCGACGAGAGACGGGGCGTCCTCCGGAGTGACCTTCTCGTAAAGGATGCCGGCCGGGTCGACGCCGACCAGGGGACCCTGGCAGCACAACCGCATGCATCCGACGCCGCGCACCTCGACGCGGTCGCTGAGCCCGGAGTCGCGCACTGCCTTTTCCAGCCCGGTCTTCACCGCATCGGAATGGGAGGACATGCAGCCGGCCGCCGTGCAGCAGCGGATGACCGTTTTCTTGCGGGAGGAGCGTTCCTTTTCCGCGATCGCGTTCAGATCATCAAGGTCCATGGGGAAGCCATCCTTTCACTTGGGCAACGGCGGACTCGGGGGTTTGCCGGGGAACGGTCGCGCCGTCGTATACGACGGCCGGCGCGATGCCACACGCGCCTATGCAGCGCGCGGTCAGAAGGGAGAGTTGCTTGTCGGGCGTCGTCTCGCCGGCCTTGATCTTCGCCTCATTCTCGATTGCCGCGAGAACCCGGTCCGCCCCGCGCACGTAGCAGGCCGTGCCCAGGCAGACGACGCACGTGTGCGCGCCCTGGGGCTTCAGCGTGAAAAAGTGGTAGAACGTCGCCACGCCGTAGACGCGGCTCGGGGGAAGCTTGAGCTGGTAGCCCACGAAGAGCAGGAGGTCGTCCTCGAGATACCCGAAGAGCTCCTGCGCCTTGTGCAGCACTTCGATCAGGGCGTCCTGCCGGCCCTGGTATTTCTTGATGTGCGCTTCAAGGATCTTGAAGCGCTTGTCCCCGCTGGCGTGCTTCATCACGCGGGCGACGGCGCGCTTCTTGTCGGACCCGATCGAGACGGTTTTCACAGGAGTTTAGGCTAGGGGATGGGGGCGTGGGCCACAACGCGTATTATGGCATTGGATGGGCATTTCTTGAGGATTCCCCGCGCGGGCCGGCTGCGGGCTCCAATCAAGAAATGCGGAGGGATTGCCAAGATCAGCGAAGAAGACGCCCGCGCCTCGGCTACGATTGGGCCAAATGCGCGCGCCAAGGCATGGTTCCGAAAATTGCTGCGAGAAGCCCGCCCGGCGCTAAGCCGGGCGGCCCTTCGGCTTCCGGGATCCGGTGCGGCGGGCGCGGCGCTCCCGGCCTCGGAAAGAGGCGTTCAGGCGGACCCGATTATCAGGCTGCGGCCGGAAAGTGCCGCACTGAGGCGAGGTCGCGGCGCAACTCCGCGCGGAAGTCGGGATGGGCGATGGAGATCAGGAGCTCCGCCCTCTCTCGCAGGCTCTTCCCGTGCAGGTTGACGGCTCCGTATTCCGTCGCGACCCAGTGGACGTGCCCCCGGGTCGTGACCACGCCCGCCCCGGCCGCGAGCTGCCCGACGATGCGCGAGATTCGCCCGCCGGACGCGGTTGACGGCAGCGTGATGATGGCCTTGCCGCCCAGCGAAAGGGCCGCCCCGCGGATAAAGTCCATCTGGCCGCCGATTCCCGAGTAGATGCGGTGGCCGATGGAGTCGGCGCACACCTGCCCGGTCAGGTCGATCTGGATGGCCGAGTTGATGGCGACCACCTTCGGATTCTGGCGGATGATGTGGGTGTCGTTGGTCCAGTCGCAGGGGTAGAACATCACGAGCGGATTGTCGTCCACGAAGTCGAATAGGCGGCGGCTTCCGTTTATGAAGCTGGTCACGATGCGGCCCTGGCCGACCACCTTGTGCCGGTTGGTCACGGCGCCGGACTCCACCAGGTCGATGATCCGGTCCGAGAACATCTCGGTGTGGACCCCCAGGTCATGCTTGTCATGCAGGCGCGCCAGCACGGCATCGGGAACCCCGCCGATGCCCATTTGAAGGGTCGAGCCGTGGTCCACCAGGCCTGCCACGATCTCGCCAATTCGCGCGTCGATCAGGGACTCCGGCTCGGGCAGGTGCTCGTGCAGCGGGCGGTTCGTTGCGATGAAGGCGTGGATCCTGTCGAAGGGCACCACGTTGTTGCCGTGGGTGCGGGGCATTTGCTCGTTGATCTCCGCGATGACGACCCGGGCGTGGTCGGCGGCTGCCTTGGCCGCGTCGGTCGAGGTGCCGAGGGAGCAAAATCCATGCTCGTCGGGCGGCGAGAGCTGCAGCAACGCGGCGTCGAGATCGACGTGGCCGCCGATGAAGAGCCCGGGGACGTCGGACAGAAAAATGGGGACATAGTCGGCCTGGCCGGACGCGATCGCAGGGCGCAGCGGGGCGCCCACAAAGAGGGAATTCGAGAGGAACTCCCGCTCCCGGCCGGGCTCCGCGAAGGGCGCCGGCCCTGCCGTGTGCAGGTGGTAGAGGTGCACGTCGAGCAGGTCCCGCCGCGCGCACATGGCCTCGATAAGCGGCGTGGGAGTGGCGGCGGCTCCATGGATGAAGACGTTGGTCCGGCTGCGGATGGACGCGACCGCCTCCGAGGAGGTGACGGCCTTGTCGCGCGCCGAAAGCCAGAATGAGGATGGTGGCCTGGAGCGGGGAGCTTTGGATTCGATCATGGGATGAACTGCTGAGTCTAACCGTTCGCGGTTTTTCGGACCGCTCATTGCTTGGCAAAGAGTCCGCATCAATTGTCGGCCCTGCCAAGGAAGGTCTGAAGCGCAACGGCCGCGACGGCAATGCGAACCTGTTCGGCGGCAATTTCTTGTGCGCGGCGCCGATTGGGCTCGCAAGGTTCGCTTCCCGCTGGATTCATCCTATTCTTGGCTGCTGCGATGATGTCACACGAGGAATCCAATGGCCCCAGGGACGGGGATCGGTGCGCGCATGATCATCGGGAGCCGCAGCCGCCGTCAGGGGCGGCGTACTACTGCCCGATGTGCGCCGGCGTGGAATCCGACGTGCCGGGCGAATGCCCGATGTGCGGGATGGCGCTGGAGCGCAACCCGGCGCAGGGCCGCGCGACAAAGAAGGCATACACCTGCCCCATGCACCCGCAGGTCAAGAAAGGCCAGCCCGGCGCCTGCCCGATCTGCGGCATGGCGCTCGAGCCGGAGACGGTGGCGGCGGGCGCCGACGAGGAGGCGAACCCCGAGCTGCGCGACATGACCCGGCGGTTCTGGGCCGGCGCCGCCCTCACGCTGCCCATCTTCCTGCTCGCAATGGCGCACCTCGCGCCGGGCCTCGCCCACGCTGCCCATTCGCCCGCCAGCCGGTGGGCCCAGTTCCTCCTGTCGACGCCCGTCGTGTGGTGGGCGGGCTGGCCGTTCTTCGTGCGCGGCGCCCGCTCCGTCCGCACGGCCCGCTGGAACATGTTCACGCTTATAGCTCTCGGCGTTGGCTCGGCATGGACCTACAGCACCGTTGCGTTCTTCCTGCCTGGCGCATTCCCCGCGACCGCGCGCCCGCATGGCGAGGTGGAGGTCTACTTCGAGGCCGCAGCGGTGATCGTCATTCTCGTGCTCCTCGGCCAGGTGCTTGAGCTGCGCGCGCGCGCCAGGACCTCGACCGCGCTCAGGGCGCTGCTGGACCTTGCCCCGGCCACGGCGATTCGGGTCACGGGCCAGGGAGAGAATGAAGTGCCGCTTGCGGAGGTCGCGGCCGGAGACCGGCTGAGGGTTCGCCCGGGCGCAAGGGTGCCGGTCGACGGGGTCATCGAGGAAGGTTCCTCCTCGGTGGACGAGTCGATGATCACCGGGGAATCGCTCCCGGTGGAGAAGGGTTCCGGCGACACGGTGACCGGTGGCACCATCAACGCAGCGGGGAGCTTCATCATGCGCGCCGACAGGGTGGGGGCCGACTCGCTGCTTTCACGCATCGTGCGGATGGTCGCCGAGGCTCAGCGAAGCCGCGCTCCGGTCCAGGGTATGGCCGACAAGGTCGCCGGCGTCTTTGTGCCAACCGTCGCGGCGGTCGCCGCGACGGCGTTCCTGGCTTGGTTCTTCCTCGGGCCCGAGCCGCGCCTGGCCCACGCGATCGTAAGCGCGGTCGCCGTGCTGATCATCGCGTGTCCCTGCGCACTCGGGCTGGCCACGCCCATGTCCATAATGGTGGGCGTGGGCAGGGGCGCGCAGGCGGGCATCCTCGTGAAGAATGCCGAGGCGCTCGAATGCCTGGGAAAGGTGGAATGGCTGGTGCTCGACAAGACCGGGACCCTGACCGAGGGGAAGCCCCGGCTCATGGTGGCCTGGCCCGCGCCTCACCTTGACGAGACGACGCTCCTTCAGCTGTCGGCCTCGCTGGAGCGCGCCTCGGAGCATCCGCTCGCGACGGCGGTGCTGCGGGGCGCCGGGGAAAGGGGGATCCCGCTCCGGCCGGTCGCCGGGTTCCGCTCCATTGCGGGCGGCGGCATTGCGGGCCTTGTCGACGGAAGGCCTGTCGTGGTCGGCAAGCCGAAGCTTCTCCAGGAGGAGGGGGTCTCTCCGGACGCCTCCCTCGAGGAACGCGCCGCGTCCCTCGAGGCCGGCGGCATGACCGTGCTCTTCGTCGGGGTAGACCGAAGACCGGCCGGGTTGCTGGCGGTGGCCGATCCGATCAAGGAGTCCTCCCGCGAGGCGATAGCACTCCTGCACCAGCTCGGGGTGAAGCTCGTGATGGTCACCGGCGACAACCGGCGCACGGCCGACGCCGTGGCGCGCCAGCTCGGCCTCGACCGATTCGAGGCCGAGGTAGAGCCTGCGGGCAAGATAGGGATGGTCAAAGAGCTCATGCGGCGAGGGCCGGCCGTCGCCATGGCCGGGGACGGGGTCAACGACGCGCCCGCGCTTGCCGCGGCCGATGTGGGCATAGCCATGGGCGCCGGCACCGACGTCGCGATGGAGAGCGCGAGCGTCACCCTGGTGAATGGAGACCTGCGCGGCATCGCCAAGGCGATCCGGCTCTCGCGCGCGACGATGGCCAATATCCGGCAGAACCTGTTCTTTGCCTTCGTCTACAACCTGCTCGGCGTGCCGATTGCGGCTGGCGCGCTCTATCCTTTCCTCGGGCTTGCCCTCAACCCGATGATCGCCGGGGCGGCCATGAGCCTGAGCTCGGTGTCGGTCGTCTCGAACGCCCTCCGCCTGCGCAAGATCCGCCTGTAGGAATCCGCGATTCGCTGCGCGCGCGGACGCGCCACTTTTGCGTGGAAGAGGGACCCGGGGGCGGACAGCATGGAGCGAGCAAACGCGCTGCTGCGTGGGGCCGCATGCGGCGCCCCGCGCAAAGCGAAACCCGAGGAAACCCATATGAGCCCCAAGCCCGCCTGTTCACCCCGCAGCCTTCGCCCCCGGTGGGCGCACGCCTTCCTGGCTGTCGTTCTCTCAATCTCCGGAGGCGCAAGGGCGGCCGAAGGCGCATCCTCTCCATCGGGGCTGGAGCTGCGGTCGCCCGACGGCCGGATCGCGGTCACGGTCAATCCGGCGGGCGCGCTCAGCTACAGCGTGGTGGTCGACGGCACGCGCATCCTGAATGACTCGCGTCTGGGCCTGCGCCTGCGAGACGCGGGAGTGCTCGGCGCCGATGTCGTGCTGGTTGATGCGACGCGCTCGGAAAGCGACAGCTCATGGGCCAACCCGCTCGGGAAATGGCGCGAGGTGCGCGACCACCACCGCGAGCTCACGGTCACGCTGCGCGAGAGGGAGGAGCCGGGCCGGACGTTCTCGGTGGTGTTCCGGGCCTTTGATGACGGCGTGGGCTTCCGCTACGTTCTTCCCCGGGCGGACGGCGCGGCGGACTTCGTCGTTGAGGAGGAGCTGACCGAGTTCGCCTTCACGGCGGACAACCCATGCTTCGCGGGCGACCACGTCGCGGTCCCGCCCGACGCCTACGACTCGCGCGGAGGGTTCCACGGGCCGCAGGAATGGGAGTTCAGGAGGAAGCGCCTGTCCGATCTGTCAACCGAGACCGTGACCGGATTGCCGCTGCTCACGCACGCACCCGCCGCGTGGGTCGCGGTCACCGAGGCCGAACTCGTCGACTGGGCCGGACTCTGGCTGGCCCGCGAGCCGCAGGCGGCCGGCACGACCGCGGTCACACTGCGAAGCCGGCTGGCGCCGCGGTGGGACGGGCAAGGGCTGGTGGTCGGAGCGCTGCCGCACGCTTCCCCCTGGCGGGTCCTCCTGATCGGCCGGGAGCCGGGTCGCCTTGTCGAGAGCAACCTGGTGCTCAACCTGAGCACGGCCTGCCAGATAGCGGACACTTCTTGGATCAAGCCGGGCATGATGGCGTGGGACCGGTGGTGGTCCGGCATTGGGCAAATGGACACGGGCACGATGAAGGACTTCATCCAGTTCGCGAGCGAGATGGGCTGGCCCTATCAGCTCATCGACGCCGGCTGGTACGCGGGCACCCAGAGCAGCGATTCCGACATCACGCGGCTGGCGCCCGGTGTGGACATGGGCGAGCTCCTCCGCTTCGCAGCGCAGAGCAGGGTGCGGCTCTGGGTCTGGCTTTACTGGACCGATGTCGACAAGGGCGATGCGTACAAGCAGGCGTTTGCGCTCTACGAGAAGTGGGGGCTAGCCGGGGTGAAGATCGACTTCATGGATCGGGACGACCAGGAGATGGTGAACTGGTACGAGAAGATCACCCGCGCCGCGGCCGGGCATCACCTGCTCGTGGACTTCCACGGCGCCTTCAAGCCCACGGGCATGATCCGCACCTGGCCCAACCAGATCACGCGCGAGGGGATTCTGGGCAACGAGTACAACAAATGGAGCCGGCGCGTCACCCCGGAGCACCGCGTCACGCTGCCGTTCACCCGCTTTCTGGCCGGGCCGGGCGACTTCACGCCGGGCGGCTTCGTCAACAGGCCGCCGGACCGGTTCCAGACAAACGTCACGCCCACCCAGGTGCAGGGCACCCGCGCCGGTCAGCTCGCGCTTTTCGTCGTGTATGACAGCCCGGTCATGTGCGTGGCCGATCACCCCTCCAACCTGCGCGGCCAGCCCGGCATCGATTTCCTGAGGCTCGTGCCGACGGTCTGGGACGAGACCCGCGTGCTCTCGGGCGCCGTGGCCGAGCATCTTGTCATGGCCCGGCGCTCAGGGCCCGACTGGTACCTCGGCGCGCTCAACAACAGCTACGCCCGCGTGCGGAGCATAAAGCTTGATTTCCTTGGCCAGCCGGGAAGATGGCACGTCCGCTGGTGGCACGACGCGGCCGACAGCGCCGAGAACGCGGAGCACCTCGTGGTTGAGGAACGCGACGTGTCGGCCCAGGACACGCTTGACCTGCGCATGGCCCCGGGGGGCGGGGCGGTCATGCGCTTTGTCAGCGCGCCCTGATCCCCCCGGGGCCCGGCGCGGGCCGGCTGCCGGCGCGAGCCGGCATGCACCCGCAATTTAGGGAATTGCCACCCGGAAAGGGCCTCCGCAGCCTCGGCTGAATTCCTTGAAGGCCGCCCTCTTTGCCCTGCCCATCGCAACGGTTGTCGCTGGCTGTGTTTCAATCCAGACGAACCCGCCGCCTGCCGGACCCTCGGCGCGGCAATCCGTCGCTCCGGCGGCACGCCCCCCGTGGGAGCGGGAATGGGCATACCTGTCGAAATTCCGCGAGGCGAACGCAAAGCTGGGCCCCCCGGCGGCGGGGGAGCGGCGGGTCGTCTTCCTCGGCGACTCGATCACGGAGAGCTGGGCCGTCAGCGGCGTTTTCTTTCCCGGCAAATCGTACGTGAACCGGGGAATTGGCGGGCAGACGACGGCGCAGATGCTGGTCCGCTTCCGCCAGGACGTCATTGGGCTCAAGCCTGCGCTGGTGGTGATCCTGGCAGGGACCAACGATATCGCGGAAAACGGCGGCCCCACCACGCTCGAGGCGATCGAGGACAACCTGCAATCCATGGCCGAGCTCGCCAGGCTCAACGGCATCCGCGTGGTCCTCGCGTCCATTCTGCCGGCGGTGGACTATCCCTGGCGCCGGGGACTGCAGCCCGCGGACAAGATCTCCGCCGTCAACCGCTGGATCGCGGAATACTGTGCGAGTAACCACCTGGTGTACCTTGATTACTACTCGGCGATGGTGGATGCGAAGCGCGGCCTGCCGCAGGAGTTGTCCGGCGACGGGGTCCATCCATCCGCCGCCGGGTTTGCCGTGATGGCCCCTCTGGCGGAGAAGGCGATCCAAGAGGCCTTGGAGAAGTAGGTCGCCGGCCGGGCGCCCGGAATCGTGCGGCGGACGCCCGGGAAGGGGCCGGTTGGCGTGCCGACCGTCCGTCATCGGGAGCCAGTCCGCCTTGCAAAAGCAGGAATCGCACAATAGAAGGACGTCCCCCTCAAACTATGACCCTATCGAATACCTCGTCGACTCCCTCGGTTGTGCCTAGGACCGCGCTGGTTGCGCTGTGCTGCTCGTTCCTGCTCGCCATCATGCAGACCCAGGCGGTGAAGGCCGCCGACACCGCGGTGGCGCAGCCCCTGGCGGACAAGGCTCCGGCGCCGCCCCTGACCTGCACCTTCGAGAGAGTCACCGAGGGCGAGACCGGACCGTATATACTGAAACTGAAGAACACCTCGGGTGGCGCCATAAAGGTCAGCGTCCAGGTGCTCTCGAGCGTGACATTTCACGCCAACTCAAGGGTCCGGAACTTCCCTGCGCATGTCATCGATCCGGGGCAGGTCTGGACCATCACCGAGCTTGCCGCCTCCGACAAGGTCACGGTCAGCGCCGAGGGTTTTGCTCCGCTCGACCTGGTTGTCCCGTAGGCCTGGAGGGTAGGTCTTTCCGGGCCCAGGGGAACGGCTGCCGGGCGTCTGTCCTTCCCGGTGGTTGTTTCTCCCGCCCATCCGTCGGTCGGCCAGGACCGTTCCACGGCGTGGTTCGCCCGCGTCGCGCAGCAGGATCGGCAGGGTGGGGAGGCTGCCACGGCCCCTCGGGCACGGGGGATTGCCCCTGCCGGGCGCGCATGAACCTCCGCGGTGTGCCGCGGGCGGGCGGGGAAACCGCCGGCGGCGGGCTGGGGCGTCGGTTTAGGATTGGCGTCGATTCAAACACCCGTGAAGTGGAGGCATGGCCTGGCTTCCACGCCTTGTGGTTGTGCTGGTGATCCTGCGCCTGGCGGCCCAGCTGGCGCTGGAGGCCCTGAACCAGGTGGAGGCCCGCCGCAATTCGGCGCGGTGCCCGGCGGCGCTTGCAGGCGCGATGGACGCCGCGACCTATGCGAGATCGGTCCAGTACACCATGGCAAGAAGCCGGTTCGGCTCCGTGCAGGCGGCCTACGAAGCGGCGGTCCTGCTGATTCTGCTGTTCAGCGGCGTCCTGAGGTGGCTTTGGGCGGGGCTAAACGGCCTCGCGCCCGGCGCGGCGTGGAGCGGGGCGCTCTTCCTCGGCGCAACCATGATCCTGCTCGGCTCCCTGGGCCTGCCGTTCGAGTGGTGGTCGCGGTTCCGGCTGGAGGAGAGATTCGGCTTCAACAAGAGCACGCTTGGCCTTTGGGCGGCCGATCAGCTCAAGCATGCGCTGCTCGGGCTCGTCATCGGCTTCCCGCTCACGTGGCTGGTTCTTGCGCTCGCGGGCTGGGTCGGCCCGCTCTGGTGGGTGTGGGGCTTTGCACTGCTGTTTGGCTTTCAGCTGCTGATGATGGTGCTCTATCCCAAGCTCATCCTGCCGCTGTTCAACAGGCTCTCGCCGCTTCCGGAAGGCGAGCAGCGCGCACGTCTCCTGGTTTTGGCGGAGCGCACGGGTTTCCGGGCAAGAAGGATCGAGGTGATGGACGGGAGCAAACGCTCCAGGCACTCCAACGCCGTTTTCACCGGCTTCGGCCGGTTTCGCCGCATTGTCCTCTTCGACACGCTGATGGCCCAGCTCGGCCAGGAGGAGCTTGAGGCGGTGCTTGCGCACGAGGTCGGCCACTACAAATGCGGGCACGTCCCGAGATTCATCGCCCTGATGGCCCTGCTGCAATTTGGCGCGTTCGCCCTCGTCGCATGGCTGGCCCGGGCGCCTTGGTTCAACGTCGCGTTCGGCCTGCCCGAGGGGATGCTCGCGCCGGCCTTCCTCCTGTTCATCCTGCTGGGCGGGCTCGTGACTTTCTGGCTTGCGCCCGCCGGAAACTGGCTGTCGCGGAGGAACGAGTTCGAGGCTGACGCCTTTGCCAAGGGCGCCATCGGATCCAGCGCTCCGATGGTCAGCGCGCTGCGCAAGCTTTCGCGTGAGAACCTGTCCAACCTTACCCCGCATCCCTTGTATCGCCTTGTCTACAGTTCCCACCCAACTCTGGCCGAGCGCGAACATGCCTTGCAGAGATAGGTCAGTCGCCGCGCAGTCGACGGGAAGCCTGGGGTGCGATCGTTGGTTCGGCCCCGAATGCCCGTTTCCAGGCTCCCGGCCTCGTGGGGTTTCGCGGCGCAATGCCCGAATAATTGATGGTCAAATCCCCCTTTCGATCCTCTGAATGTCGCTTGTCCTGTGCGAGGCCCCGATCCGCTGAACCGACCATGGAATATCGAATCCTAGGCAATACCGGCCTGAGGGTCTCCATGCTCGGGCTCGGCGGCTCGTCGCTCGGCTCGGTCTTTCGCGGGATCGACGAAGCGGAGGGGATCCGCACCGTCCACATCGCAATCGATAATGGGATAAACTTCATCGATACCGCCCCGTTTTACGGGATCACGAGGGCCGAATCGGTCCTGGGCAGGGCCCTCCGGGAGATCCCGCGTGAGAAGTATATCCTGGCCACGAAGGTGGGGCGCTATGGCTACAAGGAGAGGGATTTCGACTTTTCGGCTGGACGCGTCACCCGCAGCGTGGATGAAAGCCTGGCGCGCCTAGGCGTGGACCATGTGGATTTCATCCAGGTTCACGACATGGAGTTCGGCAGCATCGAGCAGATAGTGACCGAGACCATCCCCGCGCTGCGCAGGGTGCAGGCCGCCGGAAAGGCGCGCCATGTCGGCATCACGTGCCTGCCCCTCCGCCTGTTCCGCGCGGTGATGGATCGTGTCCAGGTTGATCAGATCCAATCCTACTGCCACTACTGCCTGAACGACACGTCGCTTACCTCCCTGCTCCCGTACCTCCTGGAAAGGGGGGTTGGGATCATCAATTCCGCGCCCATGGCGATGCGTCTGCTCACCCTTGACGGCCCTCCCGACTGGCATCCCGCGCCCGAAAGCGTGCGCGCCAAGTGCGCAGAGGCCGCACGCTTCTGCGCAGGGCGCGGGAGCGACTTGGGCAGGCTGGCCCTGCAGTTCGCCGTCGCCCGCCCCGAGATTGCCACGAACGTCGTGGGAACCGCCAATCCAAAGCGGATCCTCCAGAATATCCGTGACGTTGAGGAGCCGATCGACCCCGAACTGCTACTGCTTGTCCAGCGGATCCTGAGCCCCATCCACGATGTGACCTGGCCATCCGGGCGGCCGGAAAACAACTGACCGGCCGCGGCAGCCGCTCCGGGCCCCGCGCCAAAGACGGCGCCCGTTGCAGAGGCTCGGCGAGCCGGCCCTTCCCTCCGCCGGGGATGGACAACCAGCGTCAGGTGTATAAACGTGATCAAATCCAGACCGACACAGAGGGTGACTTGAAAAGATGGATCCGCTCACAGTGACTCCCCCGGCCGCGGGTTTCACTCATCGCAGCTGCCGCGCCACAAATCGGTTCGCAATGAGAACAGCGCTGATGCTGTTCATCACCGGATTCGCGTTGTGCCCAATTGCCCTTCCCGCTCCGGGCCCCGCGCCCGCAGCCGGCGGCCCCGCCGCATCGCCTGACGACCAGTACGTGCCCGGCCCGGATTCCCTGCCGCAGCCCGGAGTGCCCAAGGGCAAGTCCTTCCGGTTCACCTTCGACCATTCGACGGTCTTTCCCGGCACGACCCGGGCGATCACGGTTTACATCCCGGCGCAATACCGGGCGGACAAGCCCGCTTGCGTGTATGTCGGATTGGATAACCTGGCGTTCGAGGCGCCCGCGGTGTTCGACAACCTGATCTACAAGCACGAGATGCCCGTGACCATCGCCATCGGCGTGCCTTCGGGAACGGTTGAATCGGCCGCCCCGCCCCGTGATCCCCGGTTCGACAGGAGCCTTGAGTTCGACGGTTTGAACGGCAGCTTAGCCCGGTTCCTGCTGGAGGAGGTATTCCCCGAAGTGGAGCGCCGAAGGACCCCCGACGGCCTGCCTATTCTGCTGTCCAAGGATCCCAACGACCGCGCCGCGGGAGGCGGAAGCACCGGGGGCATTGGCGCCTTCACGCTCGCGTGGGAGCGCCCCGACGCGTTCAGGAGGGTGTTCACCGCTATCGGCACGTTCGTCGGCATGCGCGGCGGCGACCGCTATCCGGTCCTGGTGCGCAAGACTGAGCCCAAGCCGGTCCGCATCTTCATGCAGGACGGCTCCAATGACGAGCTGACAAAGGCCATCGGCGAGGCGGGCGACTGGTGGATGGGCAACCAGACCATGCTGCGGGCCCTGGAGTTTGCCGGCTATCAGGTAGAACATGTATGGGGCGAGGGCACCCACAGCGGCCGGCATGCGACGGCGATCTTTCCGGGTGCCATGCGCTGGCTATGGAAGGATTGGCCGCAACCGGTCACCGCGGGCGCGAGCCGCAACGTGTTCCTTTCCGGGACCCCGCCTCCGCAAAACAGGGGCGGCTGGCTCTCAAGAGGGATCCTGCTTCCGGGGGAAAGCTGGGAGCGCGTTCCGGGCGACTACCAAACCGCGGGCGCGGTTGCAGCCGACCAGAAGGGTGAAATCGTGTTTCGGGATGCCGGCGGCAAAAAGGCCTGGAAGGTTGGCGCAGATGGCCAGCCCAGGCAATACGCGCCGATTTCGGTCCCGTTCACAGCCCTCGGCTTCGGGCCCGACGGCCGCGTCTACGTTACAAACGAGAAGGCCGCGTTGGTCCTTGCGTACGCGGCCGACGGACGCCGGTCCGTGATCGCCGGGGATGTCCGCGGCCGGGACATCATAATCACTCATGGCGGGGACGTCTACCTGACCGAGCAGGAGCCCGGCGGAGGCCCTTCAGGCAGGGTTTGGCTTATCAAGGCCGGCGGCGATAAGGTCCTTTTGGACAGCGGCCTGAATCATCCTTCCGGCATCGCTCTGTCGCCCGACGGGCTATGGCTTGCGGTCGCCGAAAGCAGGTCCCATTTGGGCTACAGCTACCGGGTTGAATCCGACGGAAGCGTCAAGGATAAGCAGCGGTTCTACCGGTTCGAGGTTCCGGACGAAGCGGACGACAGCGGGGCCGGCCCGTGGGCCATGGACACCGAAGGGCGGCTTTACGCCGCCACCCGGATGGGCGTGCAGGTCTTCGATCGCAACGGGCGCGTGCGGGCGATTCTGCCGGTGCCCGGCGGTGCGGTGGCCGGTCTCGCCTTTGGCGGCGCCAGTTTTGACGTGCTCTATGTGAGCTGCGCCGACAACAGGCTCTATCGGCGGAAGCTTGGGGTGCCAGGCGCGCCTCCTTGGGGGGCACCGATCAAGCTTCCTCCCTGGGCTGCCGGCTAGGCTCCCCAGGCGCTCCGCAGCGTTTCCTGGAACGCATGGTTCTTCCGGTGCCTTAACCTTTGAATGTCTAAGGGCGGATCCTTTGGGATCGATGCGCATCCGCGCACCGCGCATTCGATGCTCGTGGCACCACTATTCGGGGACGAACGATGGGCATACTCGACGTCGATCGTGCGTTGATCAGCGGCGGATGCACCGGTTGGGCAAGCCTCGGGCCAGCTCCTCAGGAGGTCCGAAGGATTCCTAGAACGACTTGCCGCATGGCAATGCCGCCTGCGGCGCATGCAAACCGCGCACGACGCGGACCGCGGCACCTTCAAGGCAACGAATGGCGCGGGCGGGCTCCTGCAAGACCCGAAGGGAAAAGGGGTTGTTGGCCGCGGTGGCGACAGGGGATTGGCTTGAGAACGTGCTCGTCGGGCTGAAAGCAGCTTGGATCCCGCCCGCACGTTTGGACGATGCGGACCCGCTCGAATCCTCGCATTGGCTTCGAGAGACTAAGGCCAATCATTTCTTGATTGTTTAAGATCACAATTTGCATACGATCGATCAAAATAGATCACAATCTCTCATGGCCCAATCGGAGCAAAGAGCGCTGGCACCCCAGCGATGGCACGACCTCCGGACGCTGATCCGCGAACGCGGGGTCATTCGGATTGAGGATATTTGCCGAGTGCTCAAGGTGTCGGCGGCGACTGTGAGGCGGGATTTGGACAAGTTGGAGCGCACCGGTGCGATCCAGCGAGTTCATGGGGGGGCGGTAAGTGTTGAGAGCCGGTTGGAAGAGCCGCTGTTTGCGGAGAAGACGGCCCGGGCGGTGCGGGAGAAGAGGCGAATTGCGGAAGCCGCACTAAGATTTGTCGAGCCTGGCGACACCATTTACCTGGACGGGGGCAGCACAGTCTTGAATCTGGCCCGGCTCCTGCGTGAGCGGAGCGACCTCACTGTGGTGACGAATTCGATGCAGGCGGCCGTCGAGCTAGCAGGACGGGGGCCCAGGCTGATCTTGGTCGGTGGCGAGCTGCGCAGGCTGAGCCAGACCTTGGTGGGGCCGCTGACGCGACGCATCCTCCAGGAGCTTCATCTAGACAAGGCCTTCATGGGCACGATCGGCTTCTCGCTGAAGGATGGGCTCACAACTACTGATCCGAGCGAAGCGTTCACGAAGGAACTTGTCATGGAGCAAGCGCGCGAGGTCATTGTGATGGCCGACGGCAGCAAGGCGGGCAAAGTGTCGTTTGCGTGCGCCGGACGCTGGGACCACGTCCACATCCTGATCACCGACCGGCCGTTCGATTTCAGCAAGAAGCTCGCGTCAAAAGGCATCAAGATCGTCCGCGCCTAGACCCTTTCCAAGTAATGAACAAATCACCGACATACCTGAGCGATTCGCGGCCGGAGATCGTGCCGTTCGAAATCGACTGCGGCAAGATCCCTGCCTACCGCTACACGGGCGACCTCGCCTCGGAACTGAAGGCGAAGGCGATTACTGTCGTGGAAGCGATCGCGGTCCTCGAGGACATGCTGACGATTCGGGAATTGGAGGAGATGATCGTCAAGCTGCGCTCCGGCGCCTACGAGCCGATCCGCGACTACAATTACCGCGGGCCGACGCACGTCTCGATCGGCCAAGAGGGAACCGCCGCCGGAGCGTGTTCGGCCCTGCGGCTGATCGACAACATCACGAGCACCCATCGCGGGCACGGCGAAAGCCTCGCCAAGGGGACCGTCGCCATCCGGCATATGACTGACGAGGAGCTGCGCCGGCGCGTGCCGGCTTGCACTGCGACCCGGCGCGCCGATTTGGTGGAGGCCGCGCTGGAGGAGCATATCTACCGCACCATCTGCGAACTGTTTGGCAAGGACGACGGGTACTGCCGGGGCCGCGGCGGCTCGATGCACATCGCCGATTTCACCGTTGGGCATCTCGGCGCCAACGCGATCGTCGGCGGCGGCGTGCCTATCGCAACAGGGGCGGCGATGGCTAACCGCTACCTGCGGCGCGGCAACGTGGTGTGCTGCTTTGCGGGCGACGGGGCGTATTCGAACGGCGTGGTCCTGGAGGCGCTCAATTTCGCGGCGCAGGCCCAGTTTACCAACCACTACGCTGGCGACCGTCCGTTCGGCCTGCCGATCATCTTCCTCGTTTGCAACAACCACTATGGCATGACCCATAGGACCGACGATGAGGTAATGGGGATCAGCGATGTCGCCCGCCGTGCCGCCGGCTTCGCCGACAACAATATGCACGCCGCGATCGTCAACGGCATGGACGTCCTTGCCGTCCGCGACGCGATCCTGCGCGCGGCGAAGCTCTGCCGAGATGGGAAAGGGCCGGTTTTCCTCGATGTGCGATGCTACCGCTACTGGGGCCATTCGCTCAGCGACCCGCGCAACGAGTACCGCACCAAGGAGGAGGAGGCGGCCTGGAAGGCGATCGACCCTATTGAGAGCTACAAGCGCGAGATTCTGGCCGCCAAGGTGACTGACGCTGACGGAATAGCCGCCGTGGAAAGGCGCGTCGCCGAGCGCAACGCCCGCGCCGCAAAGCGGGCCGTGGCGGCGGCCGATCCCGCCCCGGCGGACGTGCTCGAATTCATGTACACGGACACCAGGTGCGAATCGGTCCCGGCCGAGTTCGGCACTGCGGATCTTATTGGGCCGCTGCCTGAGATCAAACGAGCCAACGGCGAACTGACCTACAAGGACGCGCTCAAGGAGGCCCTCGTGGAGGAGATGGTGCGCGACAAGCGAGTGGTCTTCTATGGGGAGGACGTCGCAGACTACGGCGGTGCCTTCAAGGTGACGAAGGGCCTGCTCGAGACGTTCGGCCGCGAGCGGGTATTCAACACGCCGATCAGCGAGGCCTGCATCTGCGGCACGGCCTGCGGCGCCGCGATGAACGGCCTGCGGCCCGTGGTCGAGCTCATGTACTTCGACTTTGCGTTGATGTCCTCCGACCAGATCAGCAACCAGGCCGCCAAATGGCATTACATGAGCGGGGCGCAAACCGAGGTTCCGCTCGTGATAAGGGCGTCCGCCGGCGCCGGCAAAGGCTACGGCGGACAGCATTCCCAGATGCTTGAGTCGATGTTCTGCCACATTCCTGGCCTGTTCGTCGTTTACCCGGCGACGCCGTATGACGCGAAAGGCATGCTCAAATCGGCAATCCGCGACAATAATCCGGTCCTCTTTGTCGAATCCCAGGCGCTCTACGGGATGAAAGGCCCCGTGCCAAAGGGCGAATACCTGGTCCCGCTTGGCGTGGCCGATGTGAAGCGCGAGGGAAGGGACGTGACGCTCGTCGCTTGGGGCCCCATGGTCCACGACTGCCTGAAGGCGGCCGACAAGCTGAAGGCGGAGCGGGGCGTTAGCGCCGAAGTTATCGACTTGCGCAGCCTCGTGCCGCTCGACCTCGACACGATAGTACGCTCCGTCCAGAAGACCGGACGGTGCGTAGTTGCCAGCCAGGCGATCCATATCGGAAGCTACACTGGGGAAATCGCCTCGACCATCCAGAACGTGGCCTTCGACTATCTTGACGCCCCGGTAAAGCGCGTTGGGGCGAAAAACGGCATCGCCCCGCAATCTCATATCCTCGAGGCGGCGTTTCTGCCGAATGCCGGCGACGTGGTCGCCGCGGCCATAGCGATCCTGTAAACTGAAGCCATGGCCACGCCCATCATCATGCCGAAGTTCGGTCAGATGACCGAGGAAAGCTACATCGTGGCCTGGCTCAAGAAGGAGGGCGACAGGGTGGCCAAGGGCGACATCCTGTTCACGATCGAGACCGACAAGTCGGTCATGGAGGTCGAAAGCTTCGAGGATGGGACGCTCCTGAAGATCCTGGTTGAGCAGGGCGTCACAATCCCGGTGCACAGCGTCGTCGGCTATCTGGGCCAGCCGGGCGAGGCCGTCCCGGCGGCGACGGCGCCCGGATCGCCGCCGGCCCCGTCCCCAGCGCCAAAGCCCCGGACAGCCGCACCGTCGGAGGCGCTGCGAGAAGCGAAACCCGCTCAGCCCACGCCTCCAGTGCCGGTCGCAGTCCCCGCCGGCGAGCAAGCGCCGGGACCTGCTCCTGTTTCAGTCCCCGCTCCGCCTCATGGCAGGGCCCGCCTGAAGATCAGCCCGCGTGCGGCCGCCCTGGCGCGCGACTGCGTCATCGACCCGACCGGGATCACTGGAACGGGCCCCGAGGGGCGAATCGTCGAGAGGGACGTCAGGGCATACCTCGACTCCTGCGGATATGAGCGGATCCGGACTTCGCCGGCAGCCAAGGAGCTAGCGGCGAAGGAGAAGTTGGATATCTTGACGATCGAGGGTACCGGCGAGGCCGGCCGCATCACGGTCGAAGACGTCCGCCGGGCCGTGGCGCAGCGACCGAAGGCGATGTCCCGGGTACGCCAGGTGATCGCCCAGCGCCTGACGCAGAGTTTCCGCGATGTCCCGCATTTTTACGTCACGGTGTCGGTCGACATGACTGACCTCGTTGCCTTTCGGAACCAGCTCAAGGCCGCGGGAGCCTCCTACACGGTGACCGATTTCATTTCGGAGGCAGTCATCCTCTCCTTGCAGGAGTTTCCTGATGTCAACAGCTCGACCGACGGCCGGACGATCCGGTGGCACAGCCATGTCAACCTCGGGATCGCGGTCTCGCTCGACCAGGGGCTTCTCGTGCCTGTGATCCCCCGGGCGGAGCGGCTGTCGCTTCGTGAGCTGTCGCAACTCTCGCGGGACCTCGCTGAGAAGGCCCGGGCCGGCAAGGCGACGCCCGATGAGCTCAGCGGCAGCACCTTCACCATCTCCAACATGGGGATGATGGATGTGGAGAATTTTTGCGCTATCATCAACCCCGGTGAGAGCGCGATCCTTGCGGTCTCAAGCGCCCAGGAGTGTCCCGTGGCGCGCAGCGGCAAGATCGCCATCCGCCAGATGATGAAAATGACGCTCTCATGCGACCACCGCATCGTGGACGGCGCCCTTGGGGCCCGGTTCGCCAACGCGGTGAAACGCAAGCTCGAGGATGTCGGGCTTTGGAAAATGCTGGCGGTCTGAAGGGAGGCACTATGGCGGCGATTCCCCGCACATTCGTGGGCTTCGGCTTCGGCGCCATCCAGGGCGGACTGTTTCTTTACGAGGCGTTCCGGTCCGGAAGGTTCGAACGGCTCGTCGTGGCGGAGGTGGTGCCGGAGGTGGTGGCTGCTGTGCGCGGCGCCGAGGGGCGCTACCGCGTCAATATAGCCACGCGCGACAGAATCGAAGCGAAAGAGATAAGCGGGATCGAGATCCTCAACCCCGCAGTGCGGGAGGATGCAAACCATCTGGGACTGGCGCTGGCGGAGGCGTCCGAGATTTCGACCGCGCTGCCGAGCGTCGAGTTCTACGACCGGGGCGATCCGTCGGTGGCCGATCTGATCGCCGGAGCATTGCTGGCAAAGGCCGCGCGGCGCGGCCTGCCGCCGTGCGTTGTCTACACGGCGGAGAACCACAATCGCGCGGCCGAGATCCTCCAGGAGAAGTGCGACCGCCTGATTGACACGGGCAGCCGCGCTGGGGTCCGCCGGTCGGGGCAGATACTCAACACCGTGATTGGCAAGATGAGCGGCGTCATCACGGACCCTGCCGAAATCGCGGCGGAAGGGCTCGCGCGCCTGGTCGACGATTTCCCCCGCGCCGTCCTTGTGGAGGAGTTCAACCGTATCCTCATCACGCAAGTCGAACTGCCCGGCTTCAGGCGCGGGATTGACGTGTTCATCGAGAAGCCGGACCTGCTGCCTTTCGAAGAGGCCAAGCTCTACGGCCATAACGCTGTCCATGCCCTCATCGGCTTTCTGATCCAGCGCCGCAGCTGCCGGTTCATGTCGGAGGCGGCGCGGGACGCCCAGCTGATGACGTTCGCGCGGAAGGCGTTCCTGGAGGAGTCGGGTGCGGCGCTGATCGCCAGGCACCGGGGCCTCGATCCTTTGTTTACGCAGGCCGGCTACCAGGCGTACACTGACGATCTTCTGGATCGCATGATGAATCCCTATCTGCGCGATCGCACCGATCGCGTCACCCGCGATCCCCGCCGCAAATTGGGCTGGGACGATCGCCTGATCGGAACAATGCGGCTCGCACTGGACGCCGGAGTGACGCCCCGCCGCTTCGCCCTGGGCGCTGCGGCTGCATGGGAAGCGTTGGGCACGGCGGGTTCCCTGGAGGGTCTCTGGCCGGCTCCCGACGTGCCGCGCGGCCGGAAGGCCGAACTAGTCCAGCTTGTCGCCGCGGCCAAAGACAGCCTTCAGGCGCAACAGCCCTTCGAATAACCAAGAACCCTATGGAAACATTTGATGTGGTCGTCATCGGCGCCGGTTCGGGTGGTTATCCGGCCGCGATCCGCGCGGCCCAACTCGGCGCCTCCGTGGCCATTGTGGAGAAGGAAGCGCTCGGCGGCACGTGCCTCAACTGGGGATGCATCCCGACCAAGGCGCTGATCGGCGCGGCCGACCTCGTGAGTCGGATCAAGCACGCGCAGGCCTTGGGAATCACCGTCCAGGGCGTCGGTGTCGACTACGCCGCAATGATCGCGCACAAGAACAGGGTGGTCGCGCAGTTAGCAGGCGGGATTGAGCAATTGCTCACAGCCCACGGCGTGAGGCAGTTCAGCGGCGTCGCCTCCTTCAGGGACCGCGGCACAATCGCGCTCAGCGACGGAACGCGGATCGGTGCGAAGAAAGTCATCATCGCCACCGGATCGACCTCGGCCGAGCCGCCCATCCTGCCAAGGCACGAGCGGGTGGTCGAGAGCCGGCGCTTTCTCGACCTGGAACGGCTGCCGGAGCGGATCCTTGTCCTCGGCGGCGGCTTCATAGGCTGCGAGCTGTCCTGTCTGGCGGCGCTCCTTGGCTCCAAGGTGACCATCGTGGAGCTCTTGGAGGACATCCTGCTCGCCCTCGATCCCGACGTGCGGCACAGCGTTCGCGCCAACATGGAGAAGAACGCCGGCATCCGGATCCTAACCGGCAAGCCGTTGGAAGGAATCTCAGCGGATGCGAAAGGCGTCCGAGGCGAGTTCGGCGGCGAACCGCTCAAGGCAGACCTCTTGCTCTGCGCCATCGGCCGACGGCCGGTCACCGAGGGCTTGGGGCTCGAGAACATCGGCCTCATGGTCGACGCGCGGGGCTACATCGAAACCGACGACTATGGGCGGACGCGGGTCGCCAATGTATTCGCCGTGGGCGACGTGACGGGCAAGATGCAGCTCGCCCATTTCGCGACGTCCCAGGGCGTCACCGCGGCCGAGAACGCCTGCGGCAGCAGGCTGCGCCGGAATGAGACGGTGGTGCCCAATGTAATATTCACCTCTCCCGAGATCGGCACCGTCGGACTGAGCGAGGAGGAGGCGAAGAAGCAGGGCAGGACGGTGAAGGTCGGCAAGTTCAGTTTCCGCGGGCTTGGCCGGGCCGTGGCTGTCGGGGAGACGGTCGGATTTGTGAAATGGATCGCCGATGCCGGCACCGACCAGCTGCTAGGAGCAGCAGCTGTCGGCACGCACGCGACGGAGCTCATCGCCGAGGCCGCCGCCGCGATCCGGGGCGAATTCACCGCCCGGGAAATGGGCCGGTCGATCCATGCCCACCCGACATTCAGCGAACTGTGGATGGAGGCCGCGCACTCTGTCCATGGCGAGGCGATCCATGCGCCCCCGCGAAAGAAATGACAAGGATCCCAGAATCCATGCAGGCCGTGCGGTTGCATGGAGTCGGCTTCGAAAACCTTAGGGTCGAACAGGTTCCGGTCCCCCGACCAAACGACAACCAGCTGCTGGCCCGGGTCGACGCCGCCGGCGTCTGCGCGTCAAACCTGAAGATCATCGCTCAAGGCAGCGAGCACACCTTCATAAACGGGATCGATCTTAGGCAGTTCCCAGTCCAGCTTGGCGACGAGGGCTGCATCACTATCATCAACGCGGGCAAGAACTTGCGCGACCGTTTCCCGGTCGGGAAGAGGTACTGCATCCAGCCGGCTGTCGACCATCCGCCGATCAACCACCGCGAGCGCTTCCGTAACAACGGCGAGGGCATGCAAAAGGTGGCGGTCGGCTACTGCCTGCCGGGACATCTTGCGCAATACATGCTGGTGACCGAGGAGACGATCGAGGCGGGCTGCGTGCTGCCGATCCCCGACGAGGCGATGCCATTTTTCGCTGCGGCCCTCTGCGAGCCGATTTCCTGCACCATTTCCGGGCAGAATCGCCATATCCACCTATTCCAGAGGACGCCAGCCTCGCCGCGCGGGGCACGGCTGGGGCTCCTGCCGGGCGGCGTGACACTGATCGTCGGGGCGGGCCCGATGGGGCGCATGCACGCGGAGGTGGCCCTACGCTTCAGGCCGCGCTACGTGATCGTGATCGATATCGCCAAGTCCCGCTTGCAGTGGGTCCGCGACTTCCTCGTGCGGCGAGCCAAGTCAGTCGGAGTGGAAATGCACGCCCTGACAAACGAGCCAGGGATCGAACTGATGAGACGAGTGAGCGGGGGGGCTGGCGCCGATGACATTATCGTGGCCGTCGGAGTGCGCGACGTGCAGATCAGGGCCCAGTCATGGCTGGCGCGCGGCGGCACGCTGAACCTCTTTGGCGGCCTCAAGAAGGGAGAGCACATCATCGACCTCGACGCGCTGCGGGTCCATTACGACGACATCCATGTCGTTGGCTCGAGCGGCGGCTCCCCGGCGGATATAGTCGAGACGCTGCGCATGGTGGCTGCTGGGGAATTCGAGCCGGGTCTCCACATGGCGATGGTCGGGAGCCTCGATCAGGCTCCTCGCGCCCTCGAGATGGTGAAGAATGGGGAGAACGCGGGCAAAATCGTCCTCTATCCGCAAATTGCCCCGACTCCACTCACCCTGGCCAAGCAATGGAAGCGAGGCGACGAGCAGGCGTTCTTGCGTGGGCGATCCTAAACGCTGCCCAATACCCCTGCTCAAGCGCATCCTAGCAGCTCGGTACGCGGACCGGCAAAACGTCGACATGGTGGGCGCCGCTGCTTTTCGGAGGGATGACACCCACGGTCCGCAGGGGCGGTGGCGGCTGAGCGGATGCAGTTCCTCTTTCTCGTTAAGAAGCCCAATCTCCTAGGCGGGCGCTGCGGGTGCGATCACCCGGCCGGGTTTGCCGCGCGGGGCCCCTGGACCAGAGCAACCCACCACTTGCACTCCGAAACCCGAACCTACAACCCGACCAAAACCTCCCGGGACTCCCATTTTGATACTCAAGCTACGGGGGTAGGTAAGCGCTACTCCCAAGCTTTATCCTTTGCGATGATAAGGGCGGCAACTTAGGGTGCCTCGCACGACCGATGGTGACTACCATGAGTGGCGCCACAATGACCTCAAGAGAGCGCGTCAGGCGCGCTCTCCAGTTCGAGGAGGTGGACCGCATACCCGTTGAGAACAGCTTCGAGGGCGAGCTGCAGCGGAAATATCCCAGTGACGTCGCGAGGCCCCCCTACACGTACCCAGTGGGCAGGAGCTGGGGCGTGGAGAACAGGAAGGGCCGGCGGATGGACATCTGGGGGTGCATCTGGGAGGCGGGCGAGGACGGCGTCTGCGGCGAGGTGAAGGAATCGCCGCTGCAGGGCGATTGGAGGCGCATGGACGGATTCAAGTCGCCGTTCGAGGTGCTTGAGGGAGCCGACCTGTCGCGAGTCAACGATTCCTGCGCGGCCTCGACGAAGTTCATGGTCCCGATGTGGGGTGACCTGATCGCGAACCCGTTCGAGAGGATGCAGCACCTTCGCGGGACGGAGCAGCTCTTCATGGGCCTCGCGTACATGGAGCCCGAGGTCTACAGGCTGCGCGACATGGTCCACGAATTCTTCATGAGGCAGCTTGAGATGTGGGCGAAGACGGATGTCGATGCCGTGCACCTCGCGGACGACTGGGGCGCACAGCGGTCGTTCCTCATTTCCCCCGCATTGTGGCGGACATTCTTCAAGCCCCTCTACCGGGACTACTGCAGGGCCGCCCACGAATGCGGGAAGTTCGTTCTCATGCACTCCGACGGGTACATTGCCGACCTTATCCCGGAGCTAATCGAGGTGGGGGTCGACGCGGTGAACGCGCAGCTCTTCTGCATGCCCATCGAGGAGCTGGCGGAGAAGTTTGCGGGCAGGATCTGCTTCTGGGGCGAGATAGACAGGCAGAGGCTGCTGCCCTTTGGCACGACCGAAGAGGTGAGGCAGGCCGTGCGGCGGGTCGCCGCGGCTTTCCTGAGGAAGAGGCGGACGGGAGTCGTCGGTCAATGCTTTGAGGGTAAGGACCACCGGATGGAAAACATCGAGGCCGTGTACGACGAATGGAGCAAGGTGTGAGCACGGCTGGGCCTGTGCTGGAGCTGTCGGCTCCTGGGCCCTGCGCCGTTATTTTGGGATTGGCGTCGTTGCAAGCGCCCATGAGTTGGGGCCATGGGTCGTTTTAGACTGTGCGCTTGTAACACCTCCCCGGAGGCCACAACAATCCGCTGCCCCAAAACTAGGACACTCTCTTAGGACCAGAGCGTGCATCCGGCGGCACGAAACGCCTGAATCCCCATGAGATACGCCCCAAGGATAGGGTTGGCAGGACTCATTGTCATTGCAGCGCTATGCGTCGCTTTCCGGGCGCCGGCGGCCGACAGCATGCGCCCGAGGGCCGATGGGAGCCCGATGGACATAGCGGTTGGCGGATTCAGCCACGCCGACAAGGACATCGAGGCCAGCCTCGATCTGCTCAGGAGCTTGGGAGTCACCAGCATACAGACGTACATCTGCTGGAACAAAGTGGAGAAGACACCCGGCGTGTACGACTGGTCGGAATACGACGCCGACGCCTTGATGTTCAAGAAGCATGGACTCAAATGGGTGCCGTTTGTGATCGTCGGACCGTGGTATGCAACGCCTGAGTTTGTCCGCAGGGATCCGAAGATGGTCATGCTCCGCTGCCTTGAGCACGGCCGCGATTCGGCCATTCCGTCAATCTGGTGCCCCAGGCTCAGGGACTATGTCCGCGACTATCTTCGGAGGTTCTCGGACCATTACATGCCGATGGGGGTCATTGAGTCCTTCAACATCGGCATTTCCGGGGACTACGGCGAAGCCATCTACTCGGTCTGGGGCAATTGGCCCGGCGAATACCACTCGCACCCGGGATACTGGTGCGGTGACGCCTTGGCGGTCGCGGATTTCCAGCGCTCGGTGATCGAGCGCTACCCAGGCGGCGTTGGATCCCTCAACCGTGCTTGGAAGACAAACTTCGCCTCGTTTGATGAGGTTCGCCCATTCTTGCCAGCGAAGGCGCCCTCCGAGCGCGCGTGGCAGGAGCTGCTGCAATGGTACAGGGGCTCGATGGCTTCGTACGCGGGATTCTTCATGAAGACGGCCCGCGCGACATTCCCTGGGATCGACTTGTACTTGTGCACGGGAGGCGACATGGCGCCTGAGCACGGCTCGGACTTCAGCGCTGATGCCAAGCTTGCCGCGGAGTTTGGGTGCGGGATGCGGATCACCAACGAGGCAAGCTCGTATCCCATGAATGTCCGGCTCACACGCCTAGTGGGCTCATCCTGCCGCTTTTACGGCGCCTATTTCGGGCATGAACCGGCATCGGTGGTGACGCCGGAGGGAATGCTGGGCCGCATCTTCAATGCGGTGTCGTCCGGCGCCCGACAGCTTTTCCTCTATAACTCTCCCGATCTATTTGCCGAGAGTGACGGCCAGCAGATCGCAGGGCCGGCTGGGCGCTTCGTACAGGCCAACGCAGGCCTGTTGAAGGTCACAAGTCCCATAATAGATACGGCCCTCTACTATCCCAATCCTTCTGTAGACCAGGCGCGGGTGCACCTCGAGCCGGGGCAGCTTGCCTCCAGCTATTTCGGAGACCTTGCGAGCCAGATGCGCCGCTTTGTGGACTTTGACTTCGTGGACGACCGCCTTATCCGCGACGGGGCCCTGAAGGGGAAATCAGTGCTGATTATAGCCGCCGCCGAAGTGATGGACGGCGCCACGACTGCTCGGGTCGAACAGTGGGTTCGGGAAGGCGGTGCCCTCTTCATACTCGGAAGCAGGCCCACAGACTGGGACGGTTCCACGGCGGCCTTTGACGCGCTCGCGGGCCTCGCTCCGCAATCGGACGAGGTTCAAGGGATTTCCGAACTCCTCGTAAAGGAGCCGAAGACACTGCCATTGATCGCCGGCCTTCCCGACGTCTTCATCACGCGCGGATTCACCGACCTCGGCGCAGGTTGTGAGCCGCTGCTGTCCATGAGATACGCCCCGAAGGTTGCGGCTGCCTGGAGGCGCCGGATCGGCGCCGGAGAGGTGTTCGCGTATTACGGGCCCATGGATCTGAAGCCGGCGGAACAGAACTGGATGGTGGTTCAGAAGCTGCCCCTCCGGTTTGTGAAGGACGGAATCCGTGCCTGCGTCTCAGACGGCGTCCTGAACGGGGAGCCCGCCACCCTGAACTTGTCAGCCGACGACATCTACAAGGTGCAGACAGATTCCGGCTTGCTCATCTTGAACCTGGGAGGATCCGGCCGGAAGGTCGAGGTGGCGGGTCAGACTGTCGAGGTTCCGGCGTTGTCAATCGTCCGCCGTTGAAAGGCTTCCACCCCCCAGAGTGTGCCTTGTTGGATTCCTTGGAGTGAACCAGCACTGCGTGTCGTAATTCGTTCAAGCAGAAGGCCCTTGGATTCATCCAAGGGCCTCAAATTGGGTGCCGAGGCTGGATTTGAACCAGAGGCGGCGACTTTGGATCCATTTGTTAATACTTATGTCATAGGCAGTTCCACAAGTCAAGTTTTGAGAAGACACGCGACAAAAGGTGTTTCAAGCGGTGAATTATGCACCAATTATGCTCCGCAAATCTCGAAGGTGTTTGCCGGGGCGAAGCCCATTCCGTGTTACCTGCGGACCTGCTCGCAGTGAGGATTCATGTGGTCCGCTGAAGTGTGGTTTTCAGGTTATGAGCCTAACGCGGTTCCCCTATGAAACAGCGTGAAAAAAGCTCGATCTTTGGGGGACCTTTTGGGGGGAGGCCGGTACGCGCCGGTATGCTCAGTTTAAGCCCTTGAGATTGTCCCGAGGCCGGGAGGCTGGTGTTCGAAAACCCACCCTTTTGTTGACACCTGCGCCGAGGCATTTGGATGAACATCCGGTAGCTCGGATGTCAGCCCATTCGAAAAAGACGTAACTTCAAGAGAGCACGGGTGTTCATGGAAGAGAATGAACAACCAATTCGCATGTGTCGTCACCATTGCCTGGGCGGCTCTGCTTTCGGGGTGCAGCACTGCTGAAGTCACCAAACGAACCGATCTTGGAAGTGAGGCCGTGGCACCGCCGGCCAAGGTCTACGTCGCCGACTTCGACCTGCCGGCTACGAATGTCCATTCCCACCGGGGCTTGGTCTCCCGGTTGGAAGGCGCGCTCCAGCCGTTGTCGGGCCCTCCAAGAGATCCGCAGGACTTATCTGAATACCTGGTGACTCTAATGGCAGATTCCATTGTAAGAGATCTCAACGCCGCGGCCCTTCCCGCCGAAAGACTGCGTCCCGGCTCCCCCCTCCCAACCCGGGGTTGGCTCATCCGGGGCATCTTTACCAATGTGAACGAAGGTAAGCAGGTGCTCCGGGCAGTGGTCGGCCTTGGCAAAGGAAAAACGGAGGTCCAGGTCACGACCGCAGTGGATAATCTATCCGAAGGTCCGCCCCAGCCTTTCTACCAGGTCGTGACCGATGCCAAAAGCGGAAACGCTCCGGGTGCCGGGCCTGCAATCGTCACGTTCCCGCTGCTGGCTGCGGGTCAATATGTTCTGAGCGGCAGAGATTTGGTCAAGAATACGAAGCAAACCGCGTCAGCAATTGCCACCGAGCTCGAAATGCGAGTTCGCGCCGCCAAAGCGGCACGTGGTAACCCCCCAATGGCAATCGGCGGGCGCAATTGAATACTCAATCTTTCGCCCTGGCGACCTGAGATGATTCGTGGGTGCACCGCCTGCCGTGGGTCGACAATCTGCGGACAATCGTGATCTATCTCGCCTTAGTCACACACTCGTGCGTGACGTATATCCGCGCGACTCGCTGGCGCTCAAGCGACCGGATCTTGGAGGCGCGGGCCGGAATCGGACATTCCGTAGGCCAGAGTCGGGTTCGGGAAAGCGGCGAAATCTGCTTTGCGGCGGGAGATTGGGACCACATTCTCGAAGTCGGTATGTCGGAAGAGAAGCCCACTTAACCAGGCGGAACGACGATGACGAAGCCGACCGCTAATCGATTGACGCTGGTCATTGTGGGTGTCGCCGTCTATTATGGCTTGGCTGTCGTCGGCGAAGGCGGGTTTGGGCGTTTCTTCTCTCACCCGGCGTTATTTGCGCTCGCAGTCGCGGTCTTGACCATGTCCGGCGTGGCGCTCTTTGCAGGAGGAAACCTAAGCCCGGGTGAACGCGAGGATCGTGGTAACCGCTGGGTCCTTGCGGCCTTTACGCTGATAGGCCTTCTGGACGGGTATCTGCCTGCCTTCACGGATCGACATGAATTCTGGGTCATCGGCGGTGATGCCGTTCGGTGGCTTGGCGTCGCTCTCTTTGCGGCCGGAGGCGCACTGCGTATCTGGCCAGTCTTTGTGCTTGGCCACCGATTCAGCGGGTTGGTCGCTATACAGCCCGGACATACCCTGGTCACCAGCGGCGTCTATGGCGTCATCCGCAATCCCAGCTATCTGGGGTTACTCATCAACTCGCTGGGGTGGGGCCTCGCCTTTCGTTCGGGGGCCGGCGTGCTGCTCACAGGGCTCCTTGTCCCGCCGCTCCTCGCGCGAATCAGCGCGGAAGAGAAGTTACTGCGTTCACAGTTTGGCAGCGAGTACGATACCTACTGCACCCGGACATCAAGGTTGATCCCCGGGCTCTACTAGACGCCGACAAGGCCAACCCAGCTAGCTGGCTTCGCATCCCTCTCCGGCCCGACCATTTCCTCAACGACGCTTGGGGGCTTCTTGCGTCTAACCGTCAATTCCCAGTTGCAGGGCGGCAGACCTGTGGAGGAGGTGAGAGAAAACCTCAGTTCCAATACGTGAGCCGTGGCCACATCTCCTTCAACGTGGGGTGCAGGTTGCGCCCGAAATAGATCGGGCGATTCTCTTCTGCCATGCCCCAGGGGTGGCGATGCTCAATCACCAGCGTCACTGAGTCGAAGTGCCGCTCCATGCTCCTGCGATTCCATCCGATGCAGATTGCATTTTGGGGCTCAACCTCCGGAAGCCCCCAAAAAGAAGTCGCCTGATGGGCACAAACGGCCCTCGGCAAGCCGAGCGCCGGGCCGAATTGGTCGATCGCTCCGGCTTCACCATAGTTCGCTGTGATGATGGCAGTGCGCGCACGCTCTTCTGCGGGAAGCGTCTGATAAAAACGAGCGACCTCAGCGACCATCTCCGGCCAACCGAACTGGTCGCCCAACCGTTGCTCCAGCGGACCATCGTGACTGACCTCCGTCTTTTGAGGCCTGACACCCAGGGCAGCTTGGTAGGCCAAGAGCCGCTGCGGAGGCAGGAGAGGCAGCACCGCGGGAACGGCGATCGCGAACATTCCGAACGCATGGGCTGACACTAGAGCCTTTGGCCAGACGCGGGAGGCGGTCCAGCGCCAGCAGACGAAGGCTTGTTCCAAAGCCGTCCCGCCTGCCGCAAAGAGCATGGGATAAATTGCCGCCACGTAGTAGTCCTTCCCGTGGAGCACGATCATGGCCGCGAGCAGGAAGAGGTAGAACCAGGCAAGCATCCTCAGGTTCGGCCCTCTGAAAAAGAGCAGGTAGCCTAGCCCGGCGAGCCAGTACGGCAGCAGAGTAAGATTGAGGATCGAAATCTGCTGCACGATGAAGGCCAACGGCGGCAACACCACGTTCTTCCCATCCCGCCGAATAGTTTCCATGGAGGTGAGCAATGGGAAATGATGGCGCACCTGCCAAAGCAACGTGGGTGCAAACAAGAGCGCCATGACAGCCACGCCTCCCCAGAACGCGGGCCGACGGAGTTCACGCCGCAGCGGCGTGAGCAGCAGGGCGCTGTAGAAACACGCCAGCACGAGACCCATCGTGTATTTCATCTCCAGGCCTAGGCCCGCCACCATGCCGAACCACCACCAGAGGCGGCTCTTGCCCGTGCGCGCGATTCGTACGACGAGCAGCACGCACCCGATCCAGAAGAGTGGCTCGAAGGAGCCCACGCAGAGAACGCTTGTGAGCGCCAGGAAGGCGGGTGCCGCCAATACACACAAGCCCGCGAAGACCTGAGCGAAGCGACCTCCACCCAGCTCTCGAGCGAGCAACGAACCAAGCAGTACCGTGCCCGCGCCCCCTAAGGCGGCCAAGAGTCTCACTACGGGCAGGGAACCGCCCAAAACGAGCGCAAGCTTGAAGACCCAAACGATGCCGGGCGTGTCGTCCACGTACCCCCACATGAGATGGCGCGCGCAGTCCAGGTAATAGAGTTCGTCGCGAAAGTACCCGTAGTGCCCGCTGGTGATTAGATGCACCAGAAGCTTTAAGCCAACCAGCGCCAGCACCCAGCGCCAAGCGATGGGAGAGAGTTCCTTGGCAGGCGTGACCTGTGTATTGGCGTCGTAAGCATTCAAGTTCACCGCGGCGGATTCTCGTAGGTTCTGGGTACGGTCGCAAACGCACAGTTCCGGATCGCGGCGCGGCGCAATGGGCCCAAGGCGAGGCATCGGCAGCATAAAAGTAGTATGCGCCGGCGGATCCAAATTCTGCCTTTTTAAGGCCTTCAGAAGGCGAAACCCATGATCAGATGGGGCTTGAGGATCTTCGGAGATTGGGTGCAGGGGTTGGACCTGAACCAACGACCTTCAGGTTATGAGCCTGAACGAGTTTCCCTCTGAAACGACTTGACCTTGACCCGTTAAACTGGACGGCGGGCGATTAGAGTATTCGGCTGAGGTGGTCTTCAAGGAAGGAGCCACCGATGAAGAAGCGAAGGTACAGCAATGAGCAGATCGTCTATGCGCTGAAGCAGGTGGAAGCCGGCGTTAAGCCAGCGGATTTGTGCCGGCAGATGGGCGTCGCGGAAGGCACGTTTTACAACTGGAAGAAGAAGTACGAGGGGATGGGTGTGAGCGAGGTGCGGGAGATGCGGCAACTGCGCGATGAGAACGCGAAGCTAAAGCAGCTGGTCGCGGATCTGAGCCTGGACAAGCACATGCTCCAGGAGATCATCGCAAAAAGAGTCTAAGGCCTGCGCGGAAGCGGGAGCTGGTCAGGTGGCTCGGGGAGGCGTTCGAGATCAGCAAACAGCGCGCGTGCAGGCTGGTGCAGCTACAGGTGTCGTCGTTCTGCTACAAGGCGACGCCGGATCCCAAGGAACCGGCATTGCGGCAACGGTTTCGCGAGATCGCGGCCGCGAGGATACGTTTTGGCTACCGCCGTTTGACGGTGATGCTGAGGCGGGAAGGCTGGTGGGTGAACGCGAAGCGCGTGTGCAGGCTTTACCGGCTCGAAGGCCTTGGCCTAGGGAGGAAACGCAAGAAGAAGCGGGCATCCCATGCGCGCGGGCCGGTGGTTGCGCCGGAGAGGCCAAGCCAGCTTTGGGCCATGGATTTTGTGGCCGATCGCCTCGAGGATGGCCGCCCGATACGGATCCTGACCTTGATCGACGCCTTCACCCGCGAGGTGCTCAGAGTCTGGGCCGACTACGGAATGAACGGTGAGAAGGTCGCAACCCAGCTCGCCTCACTGAGCACCGAACGCGAGCTGCCCGACGCAATCCGCGTGGACAACGGGTCGGAGTTCTACAGTCGCGCCATGGGACACTTGGGCGTACCAAGATGATGTGCAGCTGGACTTCATACGGCCAGGAAAGCCAACAGAAAACAGCTACATCGAGAGCTTCAACGGGAAGCTGCGAGACGAGTGCCTGAACGCGCATCTGTTCTTCTCCGTCGAGGACGCGCAGCAAAAACTTGATGTCTGGAGAAACGATTATAACCATCACCGTCCGCATAGCTCCCTGGCTATGCTGCCTCCGGCAGCCTTCGCCAGGGAGCTATGCGGATCACCCAAAACCGACCTCCTTAGCCGAACAAACTAGAGTCCGACCCTCCAGTCCGCGGGGTCAGGTCAACCAAAGGATTGAAGGAGACATGAAATGATCCAGGGTAAGGCAGCGATGCACTTAGCGAAAAGTGATCCGCGCCTCCACGTTCACGAGGAACTGGAGGCTTCGCATCGCGTGGGCCCGGCGCCGGTGGTGGTGGCAGAGGAACTGGTGGCGTCGAGCTGACGGCGGCCCGTTCCCACAGCGTTCCGCGTAACGACAAGAAATGCGGAGCTTTGGCCAATCTTACGGTAGTTGATCCGCCCCGTTGGGGCGATACTGGCGGCGAATCCGGCGCCACCCCGCGCGAGATTCCCGCCCGCACCCCCGAGCCCGCCCCAGCCCACCCGCCTCCCAGCAAGGCAGACGCCTCGACTCGCCCGGCTTCGCACATTCACGCCGACCGATGAACAAACCCAACGAGCACGCCCCGGAGGACGTCACGGCTCGGCGCATCGCGCAAATGGAGGAGCGTCTCGCGAGAGTTGAGGCGCGGGTCGGCCTCGGGACCGCGGAAACTCCCGCCGCGGCGGCAGCGCCGGCGGAGGCGGTGGCGGCCCCCGGACGCGCGGAGGAGGATCTCGAGTTCAAGGTCGGCCAGAACTGGTTTGCCGTCGCGGGCATACTCGCGCTTGCGATCGGCGCAGCGTTCACGCTGTCCCTGCCATATGCGCGGCTACCCGCCGGCGTGCCGGCGCTCGTCGGAAGCCTCGTGGCGGCCGGCCTTTTCCTGCTCGCGCACGTGTGGCGGAGGTCGTTCGAGCTGGTCGCGGGCCATCTCCGCGCCGCGGGCATGGCGCTGCTCTTTTTTGCCACGCTGCGCCTGTATTTCTTCGGGGCGCAGCACGTGCTGAGCACGGGGAACCTGGCCGGCCGCGTGCCGCTCGTCCTGGTCGTGGCGCTCAACCTGGCGATCGCGTGGCGCCGGAGATCCCCCTGGCTCACCGGGCTCGCCCTGATCATGGGCTATACCGCGGCGCTCGCCGTCGGGTCGGCGTGGTTTGTGCTGGGGTCCGTGGCGCTATTGTCCGCGCTCGTGGTCGCGGCAACCCATCGGGCACACTGGCCGCATCTGCGCCTCGTCGCAATCCCGCTCACCTATGCGACCTATTTCATCTGGGCGATCGGGAATCCCTTTTTCGGCGGCCAGCTGCAGTTTGCCACCGCGCCCGCGCTCGCCCCCAGCTTCGTGCTGGCGGTCATGGCGATCTACGCGGCCGGCGCCTGCCTGCGGCCGGACCGCGCGACGGAGGACGCGGGCACGATCTTCGGCGCGCTGCTCAACTGCGGCCTCGGCTACCTCCTGTTTCTCGTGCACACCGTGGTTGCGTTCGCGCCGAGCCTGGCGGGTGCGCACGGGGTGGCGTCGGTGGTGTTCCTCGGGATCGCCACCCTGTTCTGGGTGCGCGAGCGCAGCCACGTTTCCACCTTCTTCTATGCGATGACCGGCTACGCGGCTCTGAGCGTGGCGATTATAAAGGCGTCCGCGGTGCCGGACGTCTTCGTCTGGCTTTCGCTGCAGAGCGTGGTGGTGGTGACGACCGCGGTGTGGTTCCGCTCGCGGTTCATCGTCGTGGCGAATTTCCTCATGTTTGTTGCGATTGTCCTCGGCTACGTCGTGGTCGCCGAACGCGAGACCGGCATCAGCATCGGGTTTGGCATCGTGGCGCTGGTGAGCGCACGCATCCTTAACTGGCAGAAGAACCGGCTGGAGCTGAAGACGGAGCTGATGCGCAACGCGTATTTAATAGGTGCGTTCCTGGTGTTGCCCTACGCGCTCTACCACCTCGTGCCGGGCAGGTATATCGGGCTAGCGTGGGTCGGCCTCGCGCTCGCCTACTACGTGTTGAATCTGGTTGTGCACAACCGGAAATACCGCTGGATGGGCCACGCAACGCTGCTGCTCACGACGTGCTACCTCGCGGTCGTCGGCACGAGACAGTTCGAGCCGTTTTACCGCATCGTCTCGTTTCTGGTGCTGGGCACGGTGCTGCTGATCGTGTCGCTTTCGTTCACGCGCTGGCAGGCGCGGCAGCGGGCGAAGTCGGCGGAGCCCCCGGGCAGGTGAGCGGGCTCGCGGCGGGGCCTCGATCGAGCCCCCGCAGCCCGGGACCCGGTCGTTGGATCGCCCCGGCTCAGTTCGCAACCGGAGCGGCCACCGTCTCCTTGGCTTCCGGCCCGCTCGGCGGCTCCGGCAGGAACAGCCAGACGAGCACTCCCAGGACCACAAAGGGCAGGAATATCAGCCCCACGGAAAGCAGCCAGCCTTCCTGCCCCGCGAGCCCCATCTTGAAGGTTGCGAATCCGCGCAGGCTCTTCGAAAAGAGCTGGCCGCCGATCACGACGTTCCAGCGCATCGCCAGCACGCCCACCAAGATGAGGAAGGCGCTGTTGTAGTAGATGCGCTGCCGGAACCAGACGGGGATCCGGCCGGGCAGGATCTGCGTCGCGCCCAGCGCAAGCAGCGGCAGCAGGGTGCCGAGGCAAAGCTGGATGACCAGAAGCGTGTTGAAGAGCCGGCCTTCCGCCAGCTGCTTGAGGACGGATATGGATTCCTCGGCCGCATAGAGCCGGTGGAGCCAATCGAGCCCCTCGACAGTGAAGTCGACGAGCAACGCGTAGAACAGGAACTTGCCCATTTCGTCGAGGCAGGCGTCGTCCACCGCCTTACGGCGGAACCAGCAGAGCTCCTTGTAAAGCACGACGCAGAGGGCCATGCCGGACGCCATGGCCGAGAAGATGAAGATGACCGGCATGAGCACATTGCCCCACCAGGGGTTGGCCTTTATGGAGCCGAAGATGAAGCCGACGTAGCCATGCAGCAGAAACGCCGAGGGAATTCCGATCACCGTGATGATCTTGCTCAGGCGCTCATCTAGGTGCAGCGCGGCCGGGGAAATGTCGCGCACGCCGAGCGTGATCACGCGGTACAGGGCGCCCTTGAGGCCGCGCTCGCGCTCCGACCAGACCACCAGGTCGTGGCGGTATTCGCACCACAGCTCAAGCAGCAACACCGCCATCATGTACCAGGCGTAGACAAAGCCGAACATAGCCATCGGCGAGGACGTGTGCGGCGTAATCATCACCTGGTAGCTCCGTTCCGGGTGACCGAGGTGAAACAGCAGCGGCAGCGGGGCGCAGACCAGGAACGCCAGCGCCGTCAGCAGGGCCAAGCGATAGACCGGCGTCAGGGCCTTCACGTTGAACACGCGCACCAGCGAGGCCATGATGAACGCCCCCGCGACGAGGCCGGTGATATAGGGATATACCACGATCAGCACGCTCCAGAGCAGGTTCTGCTCGTTCGGATAGACGTAGCCTTCGATGCTCGTCGCCAGGTGGTGCGCCTCGCCGGCGGCTTGCAGGACAGGGGTAAGGGCGGGGTCCATGTTACCTTACCTCCTTGTCGATGTTCGCGTAGAGAACCCGCGGCTCGGTACCCAGGTGCGGCTTGAGCGTGAACACCTTGTTCTTGCGGACGAATTCCTGGACCGGGTCGTTCTCGACCGGGTTCTTCAGGTCGCCGAAGATGCGCGCCTGGGTGGGGCAGACCTCGACGCAGGCCGGCCTGAGGCCGCGCGTGATGCGGTGATAGCACAGCGAGCACTTCTCCGCCGTCTTGGTCTCCGGGTTCAGGAACCGGCAGCCGTAGGGGCACGCCTGGATGCAGAAGCCGCAGCCGATGCAGTAATTGGAATCCACCAGCACCGCACCGTCGGGGCTGTCGAACGTGGCGCCGACGGGACACGCCTGCGCGCAAGGCGAATGCTCGCAGAGATTGCAGAGCTTCGGGACGAAAAACGACTTGAGGATCTCCTCGCGCGGCACGGTCGACGGCGGGAATCCGTTGCGGCCGCCATTAGGCGAGTCGACCAGCACCTCACCCCGGACTTCGTTCCCGCCCGGTTCCGGCGTCTTGATGATGTAACGCTCGATCCATGTCCGGAAAAAGCTCGACGCCTCCGGCACGTGGTTCTCCGCCTTGCAGGCGTCCACGCACAGGCCGCAGCCGATGCAGCGATCGACGTCGATGCACATGAGCCACTTGTGCTTGGTTGGGTCGTATCCCTTCGGCGCATGCGAAGAGGCCAGGAGGTTCTGCACGGCGGCTTTGGCGGCGTGGGCCACCGGCTGGGAGGCGATCCACCCCAGCGCGCTGCCGAGGGCGCCTAGCATGCGGCGGCGTGAGATCACGTGGTTCATGGCGTCTCCTTCGGCTGATGCGGCACGTGGCAGCCCGTGCATTTGTCGCCGCGGTAATGATCGAGGGGATCCACCTGCTTGATCCACAGGGGCCGCGACGGGCTGGACTGATGACAGCGAAGGCAATCGCTGTCCGCGAACATCCCCTTGGGCGTCTTGACGTCCGGATCGTCGGCGTGCGCGCGGCTTGGGCCGTGGCACGATTCGCACGAAATGGTCTTGTGTTCGTATTTGCCCAGCTTCTGGAGGACATCCGAATGGCATTCGTCGCACGATTTCATGCCGGCGAACACTAGCTTGTGCGCGGCGTTTTCCTCCAGCGCGGCCCCACGGTACCAGCCATACTCGCCGAATGTCTTCGGCACCAGAAGCTTCCGGGCGACTAGATAGGAGCCGACGATCCCCAGCGTCAGCAGGACCAGCCGGGAGACTTGCGGGGGCATCTTGAGGGAGCTCATGCGAGCTCCCCATGGCCGGCCCGCTCGGACCTGCCCCCTCCCGGCATTGCATGGAGCCTGTTGTGCATCAGCCCGTGTCTTGTTGCCGCGGGGGGAGAATTCTCGCCGGATGCTTTAGCATTCGGGGCGTTTATTTCTTCAAGCTCCGGACATACACCACCAGGTCGTTGATCTCGGAGTCCGACATGTCCTCGACCGCCTTCATGCGGGTGGAACCGGCCTTGTCCTTGATGCCTTCCTTCAGGGCCTTGAACGCCTGCTCATCCGTAAACCCGGCCTGCATGCTCGCGTCGGTGTAGTCCTTGATGCCGAGTTTCTTCCCCATCTTGGTGTCGCCCTTGCCCTCCGCCCCGTGGCACTTGGCGCATTTGTCGGTCCACGTGGTTTTTGCGTCGGCAGCATAGCCGGCCAGGGCCGGGCTGCAGACAATCATGACTGCGAATACCAGGTTTTTCATAAGCCTCGGGGTTGTTGGGTTTGGGGTCCGATTGCGCCGCTGGGGCGAACCGATCGCCGCGTTGGAGCACGAGTATTGGCCATGCCGTAGAAATGGACTACGCCTCGATTGGCCAAGACTCCGCATATCTTGCCGGCACCCGTTACGTCGAGCCGGCACGGCCGAGTGGGGCGCAATAGGGGCAACGCCGTGCTGGTCGCCCGCTGAAGTGTGGTCTTCGGGTTATGAGCCTGACGAGGTGCTCCTCTGATGCAGCTCAGAATAGCCCCTGTCTTTGAGAGACTTTTTGGGGATCGCAATGGAACTAGACGCTCCGGTCACAGAAATGGCCCACCTGAAATCTTTCAACAGCGCCCCGACCCCTCTCGACGCACCGGTCGGCGAAGCGCATCAATCCGTTACCTTAGGCGAAATCATCGGGGACGAAAAAGGCGAAAGTCCGCACGAGAGCCTATGCAAACAGAACTAGAGATCTGATCTCGGCCGGATGCTCGATTCGCTCGGCAAGCGTGAGGCCGAGATCGTTCGCATGCGGTTTGGTCTCGACGGTAACGATGAGCTCACCCGGAGGCACGCCGACCCGACACGAGCGGAATCAGATTCGCGCGGCGACGTCATGGCCCTGCTAATCACGCCAGATATTGTTCAGCAAGCGCCACCCGAGAACCACACTAAGCCCGCAGCCGAGTACGCCGACCACGGAAAACCCGTCCACGACTGGGGGCACCTTGTTGCTCCACAACACCGCAGATCCGAGAAAGAGGGCGCTAGTGATCATGCCCATGACCAACCGATTTACAGAGGGTTCGAGCCGGCGGTGCTCCAGATGGATGTCGAACGTGCCATGCTGGATCTTCTTGAGAACGTCGCCGAGATCGCGCGGGAGCATTTCGCCGATGTGCCTCCATTCGCCAAGCATGCGCTGCCATCTCTGCCTTTGGGCGCGCGGCGAAAGGCGCCGGCGGAGAATCTTGCGCCGGTAGGAGCCGATCAGCTCGAGCATGTTCACCGCCGGGCTGAGCAGCCGCGCCGTGCCTTCGAGCATCACGAACATCTTGATCAGGCCCGAGACGCTGCTCGGCAGGATCAATTGATAACGCGAGATGATGCGGACCATCTCGTTGAGGGCACCGCCCAGTTGGAATCGGTCGATGGACTGGCTGCCGTAAAAGGCCACGTAATCGGCGACATCGTTGCTAAAGGTCCCTTCGTCGAAGTCCGCCGGAGCGGAGCAAAGCTCCATGATAAGCCGGGCGAGGCGTATCCCGTCATGATCGGCGACGGCCATCATGGCTTCCTCAATGGTTTCGCGCAGCGATTCGTCGATCCGGCCCACCATGCCACAGTCGAGGATGCCTATGGCACCGCCGGGGAGCACGAGAAAGTTGCCGGGATGAGGATCGGCGTGAAAGAAGCCGTCGCGAAAAACCATGTCCATCCAGATGGTCGCGCCGCGGCGGGCCAGTTCCTCGCGGTCCACGCCCATCTGGTCGAGGCGGCCGGCTTCGCGCAGGCTCACGCCGGTGAGCAATTCCATCGTGAGCACCCGGCTGGTGCACAACTCGGGAAAGACCTCCGGAAAACGCACCATCGGGTCGGCGGCGAAATTGGTGGCGAACTGCTGGAGACTTCGTTCCTCGCGGCTGAAGTCGAGCTCACGCGCGAGCGAGCGCCGAAACTCCTGGACCACGGCCACGGGCTGGTAGCGCTTCAGTTCAGGCGACCTCTCCGCCAGTCCGGCTAGTGTTTGCAGGATATCGAGGTCGCCCCGGATGCACGCCTCGATGCCCGGACGCTGCACCTTGACCACCACCGCCCGCCCATCCGGCAAACGCGCGGCGTGGACCTGTCCAATCGAGGCGGAGCCGATGGGGATCGAATTAAACTCAGCGAAGAATTCGTCCACCGGCCGTCCCAGTTCGGCTGCGATGGTGGCGCGCGCGACTTCGGGCGTATCGGGCGGCACGCTGCGCTGCAACTTGGCCAGTTCGTCCGCGACTTCCGGCCCGACGAGATCGGGCCGGGTGCTGAGCATCTGGCCGAACTTAATGTAGGTGGTACCGAGTTCGGTCACCGCGAGCCGGATGCGGGTGGCGCGCGATTGCTCGGCCAGCGACTCGCCTTCCTTGTCGGTGAACAACTTCTTCTGACTCTTGAATTCGGTATGACTCAGCCACTCCGCGAGCCTGTACTTTGCGAGGACGCTGACGACCTCGCTGATGCGACGGAAGTTACTGAAATGTTGAGGCGGTGAACGGAGGTGCATGACAAAAGGTGGGTGGCGGTGACAGCGGAGCGGGAGCGATTAGTGTCGGCAGAGCGCGGTCGGCACCGAGGGGCGCACAGACGCTCGGTGCTCTTTCCCGGCAGTGCGACTGAGAAAGAAGCGCTTGCCAGACTCCACGAGCAAGAGGCACGCGATCGTGGCGGTCTCGAGATAAGCGAAGTCCCGGAGGATCCAGATCTTCTTCTCCGTGGTGAGACGTTTCCTCTTCATGGTCGGGATTCCTTTCGTTTGAGTCCTGACCAACTCATCACTCGGTTCAATAAAGGCGGGTCACGTCAGAGGCGCCGGAGACCCTCGAAGACTCGTCCGGTGACCGCTCCAAAGATGAAGCCGCCAATGTGAGCCGCATATGCGACGCCACCGCCCGCGTCAACATCGGCCACGGCGCCGACCTGATTGAAAAGTTGAATCAAAAACCACAGTGCGATCAAGAGCGATGCAGGAATAAAGGTAATGCGGGTGAACCAGCCCAAAACAAGCAGCGTGCGGATCCTATCATGAGGGTAGGTAACCAGAAAGGCGCCCATCACACCGGCAATCGCGCCACTGGCACCGAGATTGGGGACGGTTGAACTGGGCATGATGGCGGTCTGCGCCAGCGAAGCCGCCAAACCGCTTAGCAGGTAAAACACCAAGTACCATGGTCGACCCATCGCGTCCTCGATTTCCGGGCCAAATGCCCAGAGGAACACTATGTTGCCCAGAATGTGCATCCAGCCGGCGTGCATGAACATCGCCGTCAGAATGGTGACCCAGTCGTGGCCTGCGACAATAGTGGCGGGAGTCTCCGCCCATTGCGTTACAAAGGCGTCGCCGCCCATCAGTTCCAACACGAAGACAATCCCATTCACGATGATGATTGCGGTGGTGACGATGGGGAAACGGCTGGGCCGCCGAGATGCATCCGATAGTGGAATCATGCTTTCTACGCCTTCTTCCTTCGTTTCATGGGGCAAACATCCGCCTTTGCAGATCGGGCCCATCGATTTGCTCGTCGTTCATTCATCCGCATCAGATCGTCCCAGCTCAATTCTCCGTTCGCCAAAACTCCTTCCCGGCAGGTGCTCGACTGTGGGGGGATGAAGCCTTCAGTTTCAGTGAGTGCCATCGGCAGGACATCCTGGGCTCGGACTATTCTCCAGCGCCTCTTTCACGGCACTGCCGCTCACTGTCTCTTGCTTCAACAGTTGCCGGGCCAACGTCTTAAGGGCCGGGCGATGTTCTTTCAGCAATTCCTGGGCACGCTGGTATTGTTCGGTCACGAAACGCTGGACTTCGCCGTCGATCACCTGACGAGTGACTGGACTGATCTGGCTGTTGTCCTCGACTGCCCCGCCCAGGTATTGGAGCTGTTGACCTGCGTAGCGCACCGAGCCGAGCTTTTCGCTCATGCCAAATTCGGTGACCATGCGGCGAGCCAGCTCAGTCGCCCTCATAATGTCGTCACTAGCTCCGGTACTGATGGTCCCGAACTCCACCATTTCGGCGGCTCGCCCGCCTAACATGACGGCGATCCGGTCCTTCAGTTCGGCGACGGAGAGCAGATAGCGGTCCTCGGTTGGCATTTGCATGGTGTAGCCCAAAGCGCCGCGGCTGTGCGGCACGATGCTGATCTTGCTGACCGGTTCACCATGCGGCACCAGCCCAGCCACCAGCGCGTGACCAGACTCGTGGTAGGCAACCGTGGTTCGCTCCTGCTCGTTCATCACCCGGCTCTTTTTCTCGGAACCGGCGATCACCCGTTCGATCGCAGCCTCGAAATCATTCAACGTGACGGCCGCGGCCTTGTGCCGGGCGGAGAGCAGGGCCGCCTCATTCATGGCATTCGCCAGATCAGCGCCGCTGAAACCAGCGGTCATCCGGGCGGCCCGCTCCACGTCAAAGTCTGCCGCCAGTTTGATATTGCGGCCATGGATCCGGAGGATTTGCACCCGACCAACGAGATCCGGGTTCCCGATGGCGATCTGGCGATCAAAGCGGCCCGCGCGCTGAAGTGCCGGGTCAAGCACCTCCGGACGGTTGGTGGCCGCCATGATAATGACCGGGGCGCTGGTGTCGGTTTTGAAACCGTCAATCTCCGCCAGCAACTGGTTGAGGGTCTGCTCCCTCTCATCATTGCCGCCCAGGCGCGTCACCCCTCCCCGGCTCTGACCAATGGCGTCAATCTCGTCAATGAACACGATCGCCGGAGCCGCCTTGCGCGCCTGCTCGAACAGGTCGCGCACGCGTGCGGCGCCCACGCCCACGAACATTTCGACGAACTCGGAGCCACTAGTCTCGAAGAACGCAACCCGGGCCTCGCCCGCCGTTGCTTTGGCCAACAGCGTCTTGCCGGTGCCCGGGGGCCCGACGAGCAACACGCCCTTGGGAATATGCCCGCCGAGTTGAGCGAATTGCTCTGGCGCCTTCAGAAACTGAATGATCTCCTGTAGCTCGGCAATGGCTTCATCCGCCCCGCCCACATCTTGGTAGGTGACCGTGACATCCTCGGGCTTGACCTCGGTCGCTTTGCTCTTGCCAACCCCGAAGACGCCGCCCAACCCTCCGCCTGCGGTGCCGCCCCCTCGCCGGTAGGCCATGTACCAGAAGCCGCCGAGTAGTGCAAGCGGTAGAAGGTATTGCAGCAAAATGCCACCCAAGGGGTTGGGTGGGCGCTCGAAGCGGTAAGTCACATTTGCGCGTTGTAGCTCTTCAATCAGCTTGGGGTCGCCGGGAGGCGCAGGCACGGTATCGAATGCGACGACCGGAGGAGCCCCGTCCGTTTTGGGGTTCTTCATCTCCCCAATGATGGCCGCTGGGCCGATGGTTACGTTCACGATATGACCATCAGCGACGTTCTTCTTGAACTCGCTGTAAGGAATTTCGGTACTCCGGGTCAGGGGGGCCAAGACGAATACCTGGAACAGCCACAGGAAGATCAGACTCGTGATAAAGTAGCTGATGCCGAAATTAAACTGGCGCCGACCTTGCTCCTGGCGCTTCTTTTCATCGCTGCGGTCGTGTTTTCTTTGTGATGATTCAGGTGAGTTCATAGTTCATTCCCCTAAGTGTTCAAATTCGTGGCAGCTAGACTCGTTACCACCGGCGTTTTGCTGCGCTTTTGAATCATCAACGATCCTCCAGCCTGGGCATTTAGCTGCTCTTCCTACATTCAGCACATTGCATCATCAGACCCCAACCAATGTCTTTAGGGCTGATGATTCCGATCACCTTATGGTTTTGGACAACCGGTAATTGCTTGACGTGACGGCCAGTCATTATCGCTCCAGCATGGAGCGTCTCATCATCGGGGGACGCGGTGATGACGTTGCTCGTCATGATCTCGTCGACTGGAAGATCTGTGATGTCTGTAAAGCGATCTTCCATCGCCAGAAGGCTTGTCAGGTACTCTTCATGCTCCATCAATTCATTGTGAGTTGGGAGCAATTTATGACTCAGATCAGAGTATGTGACAGTGCCCCCCAGCTTCTGCTCGCTGTCCACGACTACAACATCATTCAGATGGTAGCGGAGCATAAGCCGCAGAATCTTGTGCAACGGCGTCTTGGAGCCGACGGTGACAGATCGGGGATTCATCAATTCAAGGACTTTCATTTTGGCGCAACAATGGAGTTCACGACGCCATTATTGAAAAAGATGGCGTGACAGGTTGTTGGTTGATGGAGACCTCGATCAGGCCCTGGCATCAGAGCCAGTATTCCACGGCCCGACGCCGAGCGCGGCGCGGGTCGCGTGATTGGGGCGATCCATGGCGCGTAGGATTACCGCAGCCCAAACGCGGAGCTTTATCATGCCAGTGCCTCCTTGGTGAGTTCCCAAGCTTGGTGCAGTTTGTTGGCGCGTCGCTTGTACTCGGACTGGACCTCGGCAATACGCGCCTCCAGCTGGGCCTTCACGGCGCCCTGCGCCTTGGCGACCTGCTCCTTGAGGGACTTGATCTTCGCGTCCATTTCCTGCTTCGTCGCTTCCGCTGCAGCCTTGGCCCGTTCCTGCGTCGCTTGCAGCTTGGCGTTGGCCGCGCTGATCTTCGCCTGGAGCTTCGCCTTTGCCTCCCGGTTCGCCCGAGCGTGCTCGGCTTTCAGATCGGCAACTTCTGCCTTGAGTGCCGCAGAGTCCCTCTCGATCTGGGAATCCAGAACATCCCCGCGCGCCCGGCGGAAGACAGCGCCCCCCGCAGCCTCCATGCGGGTATCGACGGGCATCACCCACTCCTCCCAAACTTCGGCGACCACGGCCACCTTGCCCGGCTGCAGGTTTTGCGCGACCTCGTCGATAAAGTCCACGCCGACTCCGACGTTCGCAAAGTCGTACAGCATACCCCCGAACGTCCCGGCACCGGCGCCGAGTGCGACCCCCACGGGTCCGCCGAGCAGGCCGATCAAACTTCCGGTGATCAAGCCGACGCCTGTCCCTAACGGGCCTTGGTCGGCCGTCTGTTTGACGACCACATTCCCGTTGGCGTCCTTCGCAATGACAGCGTTCGCGTAGAGGGTGATGCTGCCTTCGGCATGCAAATCCTTGAGGGCCTTGGCGCCCTCATAGGCCTTCTTCTCGTCATCGAATATTACAACGATCATCTTGTCGTTCATGGCTGCCTTCATTTTTGCTGGTTTATTGGGTGTTGTTCCATTTGTGGTTTCCACGATGCCTTCAGTGAGCTGGCTCTGGTTTATGGAGTTCGCCCTGAACGGCGCGTGCAACGCGGCGCGCGGCTAGGGAAATCGCCAACCGGGTAAACCCGCTGCAGAGCATACTGATGCCCACCAGTGTGCCGACCACCCACAGGGTGTTGCTTGGCCAGGTCCGCCAGATCATGATGGCGAGAATGAGGCTGATGATCCCATCGATCAGAAGCCAACCCGACCCACTCAATGCGCGAAGCTGGAATGACAAGATGAACTCCAAGATCGATGCCACGAACAGGTACGCCGCCAGCATGAGCGTCAATGACTCCAGACCCACCAGCGGATGCAGCAAAACGTAACCGCCGACGACGATATAGATGCTCCCAAAAAGCATGCCCCAGAACAGTCCGCCGCCGTGGCGCGTGTGCCAGGAGTACGCCAGATGGGCTGCGCCACTAAGCACGAGCAGCCAACCAACCAACATCGTCACGGCGATGCCGGAGGCCGGCGGTACGATAATCGCCAAAACACCCGCCACGATCATCAACACACTCAGAGCGATCGACCATCGCACGTTTCGACTCATTTCTGTATTTGCGCTCATATTGATTCTCCTTTTTTCGCTACTTCGATTCTGTCGGTTTCTCCATCAGCTCACCACCGGTGGCTTGCCGGCCCAGAAAACATGTTCGTTTAGCTCGGCTGGTTTCGTCGTCTTGAGGATCTCGTTGGCCTTGGCAATCTCGGCGGCAGTCCCGTGGGCCACCAGGAGATACTTGTTCACCTTGACGGCGGTTTCGTACCTCAAAACACTATCTTTGGGTATGCCAATGCTGTAGAGAGCCGCGCCGAGAGCGCTCAAACCACCCACCACAACCGCACTTTCCAATGCGGCGACGATCGACGCTGACAGCGGCCCGGCCACGAGGAGCGGACCGATGCCCGGCACCCAGAAGAACGCCGCACCAAACAACAAGCCCCACAATCCCCCCCACAATGCGCCCATCTTTCCCCAATACTTCATCCGGTCACCGGCATTGTAGTAGCCCACCACTTGTTCATCCGTGTGGTAGTCTTTTCCGACGACGGACAGTTTCTTCATGTCAAAGCCCCCCCTCTGGAGTTCCTTGACCGCCGCCTCGGCCTCCTCGTGGGTGTCATAAACCGCGACGACAGCTTTCGGATCGGATATGGCTTGGCTTCGATTCAATGGTGATTTCATATTTTTGTCCCTTTTGTGCTTTTACGATGTGTTCTAGTGAATTGTACTCTTTGCTTCGGCCGGAACCCTAGGGGAACGACAATGGTGAGTTCTATAATCACTTAGGGCGCAGGAACTGCGGCGCGGCTTTCGACCTGCTCGCAGGTCTTGACTGTCGCGTCTCCGGTCGGCGAGCCGATGTCTCCCGCGAGGTTGCTCGCGAGGTGGAGAAAGCGGTGGACGGCAAACACGGCGGCTTGCCGGCCAAGCTCCGTGAGATGAATGGGCTTGATGCGGTCGCGGCCTGCGGCCTCCCGCGTAATCAAGCGATGTTGCTCGAGTGTCTTGATGATGTCCGTCATCGAGGCTCGGCTCACCTCAGCATGATAAGTGAGGTCGGCCGCCGTGGCCGGCAATGGGTCGAGCGCATAAAGGGTGAGAAGGGTGACGCAGCGGGACCCCGAATTGTCCTGAAAGCCGAGCCCGTGATCCAGTTCGCGACCCAACGCGCGGCGGACGGCGCGACTGGCGGAGAGAATGGACAGGATGATCCTGCAGCTATCAGAGTCGCCGATCCCGGATTGACGGGCTATACCCAACAAGAGCCGCAGGGGATGCCTGGTGATGTCGACGTGTCCCGCCGCATTGAACGAGCCTGTGGACGCGTTGGCGGCGGTCTCTTGCGACCTGGATGCCCGCAAGGGCAGGGAACGTTTTCGACTTAGCTTTTCCACGGCGACAGGATATCGCCCGCCGCGGCTGCGTAGAAATGCTTCCGGAGATCCAAGCTTATGCCTGAAAGGCCTAAGTGCGCTCTCCACCACCTGACAGCGCCAGCCTTACTTCGATCGAACGGTCCGTGTTTGTCGGACAAAACGGTCGGGAACCTGTTTCGACGTGGCTGGCCCCATTGTTCCCGCCCCGATCATTCTCTGCAATATTTCGAGATAGGCAGGCACATGGGCGTCGGCGTGATCCTTCGACCAAACGGCGCAAATCTCCCAGGGAGCGCAGTCGGTGCCGACGTAACGGAGCCCCGCCGGCTGGGGGGGCAAAAACATTTCCGGGAGCAAAGCAATGCCTTCGCCTGTGCCAACGAAGGCAAGCATGCCCTTGAACGACCGCGCGCTACGCCCGAACTTTGGGGTGAATTGGGCCGGCTTTAGGACTTGCAGCAGCAAGATTTTGAAACCTGGGATTTCCTCCTCCCTTATCGTGATCCAGCGTTCCGCTTTCAGGTCGCGCAAACGAACCTCGGTCTGGTGGGCCAGCGGATGCTCCATTGGCAGAACGGCCTTGATGGGACAGGTGCAAAGCAGGCGGTAGTCGATATCCTTCCGCGGCGTCAGTAATCTTCCGCTAACGAATCCCACGTCAATTCTTTGATTCCGGATCGCCTGAGTGTGCTCGTAGCCCGGCAACTCCACGAAATCAATCGAGAGCCCAGGGTGCCGTTGATGGAGTTCGCGCGCGGCGTCGGTAACGAAGAGTCGCGCCGTGTTCCAGTCGGTGCCAATTCTGAAGTTGCTCGTCATACCCTTGGCGATCCGCTGCCCACCGGTCACGGCTATGTCGAGCTGCATGAGCAATTTCTCCACCTGGTGCTGGAAGAAGCGCCCTGCCTCCGTCAGCTGCACCTTCGCCGTCGAGCGCTCAAACAACCTGAAACCAAGTTGCTCTTCCAAGTCGTGGACCTGCCGACTCAACGAGGGTTGCGCCACCCGGAGTCGTTCGGCGGCGCGGCTGAAATTCAGCTTATCGGCCACTGTCAGAAAGTAGCGCAGGTGGCGCAGTTCCATCGCTGATGGCTACCTGTGACTTTTCAACGCTGCAAGCAACATGTGCGATGACGTGATGGGGCAGGGGTCAGCTTTTCGGGCCTCTAATCGCGCGCGGGGCGGCGAAGAAATTCGTAAGAACTCCAGTTGCCGGCCTGCTCGCACTTTCTGCTTCGAGTAAACCCGATCTGCATCAGTTTCTAGCTGACCTTGCGAAACAGCTCGGGAAACCAAAGAACGCGCCCGAACTATATCGTAAAGAGCTCAACGCAGTCGTCCTGCTCGCGAGCAAAAGAAACATCGTTAACGCATCGCACCTTGCTATATTGGATCTGTTTTCTCGCAGCGTTGATGGAGGCGACCAACCATCACGCGCCAATTTCGGTGAAACGGTGCGTCGCCCGGTGCCCCGAACGACGCGAAACGCGGCACTAAGACGGGGCCTTCCAGCTTTCGGTCTTCATTGGGCCCGCCGGCGTTAATCACTATTTCCAGCCAAATGAGCGGTTGAACATGAGAAGTCGCGTCGCCGGGGGATTAGGTGTTTCTGGCTCTCTTGGGCACGAACCAGTATCTGGTACCTGGAATCGCTTGGCCGATCGATAGGTTTCGATAGTTCGAAACGGCAAGACGCGCTCATTAACTTGCCGAGATTTCGAAAGCATGACGAACATTCTCCACCCCCAAGCAAAACACATGGCTGTTGCAGCGGGACCTCGTCGTAAAGCGAATTGATCTGCAATGATCCGGTTCGCCGCGGTGTTTTTCGTCTGGGCGGCCTATCTAGGGGCCCCGGTGCTTTGCGAAAGGGGCAAGGGAGTCTTTACCGCAAACTGCGTTCCCTGCCATGGCCAGGACGGCAAGGCCCACACCCCCGCGGGCCGGAAGTTGCGCGCAAAGGGCCTGACCCAGAGCAAACTGACCGCTGGCGAAATCAGGAGGCAGGTGAACGAATGCCACAAGGATCAGCGGGGAGTGGTCATGCCCCCGTACAAGGACGTTCTGAAGCCCGATCAGATCGATGCGGTTGTTGCCTTCGTCAAGAGCCTTCGGGAAAAATGTGAGTTTGAGCGCGGAGTATTTCCGGGTCCACAGTTCCCGAGAATCGGCGGTAGGCGAGATGGGATACCAAGGTACCGACTGATCGTGCTGCTGCCGTTCTTGCATCAGAACCTTGCCCTAGACGGATCAGGGCCCATTGCAAAGTCTCCATCCCGCGTGTGATTCCGGGGGCTTATGCCAGACAAGCATTACCTTTAGATGAACAAGGTATCCCCCGTCGCTTAGGGGAAGAATATACTGTGGCCATGAATTCCCCAAATACGCCCGCACCGATTCTTCCTGCCACTATGAATCGCAAAACGGAGACTGGAGCCGGGATGCCAAGCAAAGTTGATTTAGTTCAATACCCAAAGCCTGACGAACCGCGAGTCTCCTTCAATGTACTGGCCGTGGCTGTCATCCTCGGCATTTTTCTGGCAATGGTTGCTCTCGTTTACAGTTTCGCCCCTTCTCAGTGAGTGTGCGCGAACTGGTTCAAAACGGTTCGTTTTCACCCTGAAACTGCAGATGTTGCGCCGGGGCATTTCCCGCTGATGGGTGAATGATCTGCAATTCGGCGATGATTTGCCCGGCCTGGGCAAGATGACCGCAACGGGATGCGAAGTTGAAGGGCTATCCGCCGATCTCCCGTACCTCGCGACGTGTGAGCGACAAAACCTTGCGATGAAGCAGATGTTCCTCAGGAAATGCAGGGTCCGTTTCGATTTGGGAAGGGTCCAAAGGAAGGCAGTAAATTGATCCCCTGCCCCCTGTTTCCTGCTCATTAATCACTATGAACAGAGGATCACTCAGGCCAACCGGGAAATAGCCGGTAAGGTTGATCGTCGGAGCCACATGAACGGTGCAGAAAGCCGGTTGCCCTTCTTTCATGCGGCTTTTGCTTCCGGGGATTCTAACAGGACAACCACTCTCTCCAAGACCCAATTGTAGCCGGCAGTACGGGTTTACGGAGCTAAGGTGACGGAAAGGGCCTGGCGGATGCACCCTTGGCTTTTTAGGGACGTACGCTACAATGCATGCATGGAGCTTCGGCATCTGCGTTATTTTCGCGCAGTGGTCGACACGCTGAATTTCAGCCGGGCCGCCGAAAAGCTGCGGGTCGCCCAGCCCGCGCTCAGTCGGCAGATCCGCGACTTGGAGGATGAACTCGGCGTGCGACTTTTCGACCGCAACCGCGTTCGGGTGCAGCTCACGGATGCCGGCCGCACGCTTGCGGCGCATGCTGCCAAGATTCTCGCGCAGGTGGACATCGCACTTCAATCCGTGCGCGACACGCGCGACAAAGTTGGGGGGCGATTGATGATCTGCAACGACTGGCGGCTCTCATTCAAGCTTGTTCCCGAGAGCATCGCAAAGTTCCACGCGCTCCGTCCCGGCGTCGAAATCGAAATCGTTGACCTTCCTAGCGACCAACATCTGGCCGCACTGCGAGCTGGCCGCGCTCACATATGCTTCTTGCGCCGCGATGCGGTCCCCACACAGGCGATCTTTGAATCGATGATCGTGCTGAAGTCCGAGATTAGGCTCGTGGTAAACAGCCAGCATTCCCTGGCCGGGCGGCGCAGTTCTGCCAAGCTGGCCGAATTTCGAGATGCAACGTTCATCCAACCGGCCGATGATTATGGCACCGGATATGCAAAGTGGGTCTCCCAATTGTGCCGGTTGGCTGGATTCACCCCAATCTTTGTCCCCCACAAGAGCGCCTCGGTTGGCGGCCTATACGCGGCCGTCGGTGCGAACCTCGGGGTCGCGGTCCTGCCTGAGTACCTTTGCGACAGCCAGTATCCACAGGTGCGGCACGTTGCGTCCGACTGCCAGCCGTTGGAAATGCACGCCGTATGGTTGCGGGACGAGACCTCGCAGTTGCTCCGCGAATACCTTGAAATCGTTCGGACTTGCAGCGCTGGAATCGGAGTGCGGGACCGAGAGAAACGCAGCGCTTTGCAAACTTAGCGGCATGGCAATCGATTTGTTGCAATTTGGCCAAACCGCAGCGATTCCGCTCAAACGGTTGCATTGGAAATGATGACAACATCCCGCAAGATTCAAGCTTTGTGGTTATCGGGCGATTTTGGCACTCAATATTAGGCGGTCGCAGAGGGTTGTGGCGGCGGCTTGCACGTCCCTGTCAACAAAACGGGCCAGATGCTCCGCGGTTTCCAGATAGTGTTGTATTGCGGCGTCGATTGTCGCATGGCCCTTCTTGGTGATATGCACGTTGATGACACGACGGTCGACGGTGTTGCGCGTGCGCCCCACAAGACCCTGCTCCTGTAATTCGTGGAGTGCATTCGTGACGGAAGGACGCGTGACGCCTGCATGATTAGCGAGATCGGCTTCCATCACCGGGTCTGGGTCGAGGGTAAAGAGGGCCACTAGTATCGAAAACTTCGCCTCGGTGAGACCAAACCGAGCCAAGGAATCCCGCAGAACGTCTTGAGCCATTGCCCCGATCTGCATCCATTCAAGGACGAACTGACAATTCATCTCATCCAAGCCTGGGCGTTGCCGAGCGGCGGCAAGCAGCGTTCGCGCGACCAGCGAATCGGGAATGCCGCCACGGAAGGATGCCACCGGCGGAACAGAGGTAGGTCTCATTTGGCGAGGATACACGGTCCCCTTACGCCTATGAATTGCTTTGGTGCTCTATCCGTAATGCCTGATCGGCATGAGGCAACGTAATGGGGCGCCGGCTTCTGATGCCGGCCTAGCATCACGGATAGAGGAAGGAAGTATCTGCGATCAACTCGATCCTCGGGTATCCTCATTACGTGAAAACCGAATCGATTGCAGCCAACCGAGACCAAAGGGCTCCTGCGGGGATTAAGAAGCTCGAAAATACCAGGGCCCCTAGGTGCGGCATACAATAGGCATGACCGCCATTCCAAGACATCTGAAAAAGCCGTTGAGAAGCCGAACTACCGCAGCGACCGTGCCAAGCGTTGAGCACAGCTTCCGGCTCTTGGTGGAAGGCGTTAAAGACTACGCTATTATCATACTCGATCCTGCGGGCAATGTGGTCAGTTGGAACGCGGGGGCAGAGCGCATCAAGGGCTACCGTGCGGAGGAGATCATCGGCAAAAACTTCTCCATTTTCTACCCGTCCGAAGCCGTTCAGCGCGGCCAGCCGGAAAACGCACTGAGGACGGCGGCCAAGGACGGACGCTCCGAGGATGAAGGCTGGCGTGTGCGAAAGGACGGGGAAACATTCTGGGCCAGCGTCGTAATCACGGCGCTACGCGACAAGGACGGCACGGTGCGGGGCTTTTCAAAGGTGACCCGCGATCTTAGTGAGCGCAAACAGATGGAGAATGCGCTGCGACAGGCAAGCGCATACAACCGAAGCCTGATCGAAGCCAGTCTCGATCCGCTGGTCACCATTGGACCGGATGGAAAGATCACGGATGTCAATGCCGCAACCGAAGCGGCCACGGGGTGGCCCCGCGAGGTACTGATAGGGAGAGACTTCTCGGACTATTTCACCGAACCGGAGAAAGCACGGGCCGGATGGCAACAGGCTTTTCGCGACGGAATGGTGCGCGACTATCCTTTGAACCTGCGGCACCGCGATGGCCGCGTCATCTCCATCCTCTACAACGCTTCAGTTTATAGGGACGAGAGCGGGAAGGTAACGGGCGTTTTTGCCGCCGCACGCGACGTAACCGAGCGCAAACGGGCGGAAGAAGCGCTCCGGCGGGAACAAACCCTGTTCACGGACTTAGCCAATACGATGCCGGACCATATCTATTTCAAGGATCGGCAAAGTCGCTTCATCCGGATCAACGATGCAATGGCGCGAAGCTTCGGGCTTCGCGATGTAACCGAGGCGGTCGGCAAGACCGACTTTGACATTTTCACCGAGGAACACGCCCGGCAAGCTTTCGCCGACGAGCAAAGGATAATGGAAACCGGTGAGCCGAAGATCGGCATCGAGGAGAAGGAAACTTGGCCCGACGGCCACGTCACTTGGGTTTCCACTACCAAGGTGCCCCTGCGCGACGCGCAGGGCTGGATTACTGGAATGGTAGGCATCTCGCGCGATATTACGGAGCGAAAGCTCGCCGACGCCCAGCTTCGCGAGCAAAATGAGATCCTGTCCAAATCGCACGAAGGCGTGATGATCGAGAATCTCGCCAAAGAGATTACGCTCTGGAACCGGGGGGCCGAGGAAATCTTTGGCTGGACCGCCTCCGAAGCGCTGGGCCGATCGCCCGAGGAACTGCTGGGGGCCGAATCTCTCGATGCCCTGTCGGCACTGCGCGTGGCTGTCGAACGCGACGGGAATTGGAACGGCGAGATACGGTTGAAGAACCGTGAAGGCCGTAACCTAATCGTGGATAACCGCACCACGTTTGTCCGTGACGAGGCCGGCCGACCCCGCGCCCGCCTCAGCTTCTTCGCCGACATCACGGAGAAGAAACTGTTCGAGGAGAAATTCCTCCACGCGCAACGAATCGAGTCCATCGGCATGCTCGCTTCGGGCATCGCTCACGATCTCAACAATGTGCTCGCCCCGATCATGTTCGCAGAGCCGTTGCTTCGCGAAAGCCTGTCCAGTCCACGCGACCTCAGGATCCTCGACACGTTCAAGCAATGTGCAGAGCGCGGCGCCGGGCTGGTGAAACAAATCCTTGGGTTTGTCCACAGCACCGCCGGTGAGTTTCAGCCTACACAGGTTAAACACATCGCACGTGACATCATCAGCGTCATTGAGGGAACCTTCCCCAAGTCGATTGAACTTCAACAAACAATTCCCTCCGACCTTTGGCCGGTGCTAGGCAATGCCACGCAGATTCACCAAGTGCTCCTCAATCTTTGCGTGAACGCCCGCGACGCCATGCCCCAAGGCGGTAAACTGCGCATCACTGCGGCCAATCGCCGGCTCAATGCTGCGGAGGCCGGCGCGATTCCCGGAGCCCGGCCAGGCGCCTGGATCGTGCTCGAGGTCGCCGATACGGGCACCGGAATTACACCCGAGGTGTTGGAACGCATCTGGACGCCGTTCTTCACCACGAAGGGAAGAGGCAAGGGAACGGGGCTGGGGCTTTCTACCGTCCGAGGGATAGTAGCCAACCACCACGGCTTCACCGAATTGCAGACGGAAGTTGGTCGCGGCACGACTTTCCGCGTGTTTCTACCTGCCGATGAAGGCGGGTCACCCCAACAAAGCAGTGTTTCACCTTTTGACATACCCGAAGGCGACGGCGAACTGATCCTACTCGTGGACGACGATGCCGCCGTCCGCAAGATCAGCACCGCCATTCTGGAGAAGCATGGCTATCGCGTCGTGAGCTGCGTCGACGGCGTGGAGGCGATCGTCTCATTCTTAGCCCGTGCTTCGGAAATCTCCCTCGTCATTACCGATGTCGACATGCCCCGTCTCGGCGGTACAGAGCTGGCACGTACACTGTCGCAGATTCGCCCCGACATTCGGCTGCTCGCCATAAGCGGATTGTCCCCCGACAAGGTCGACGGCTCCGACATCTCAGAAGCCATAAAGGTGACACACGCGTTTCTCATGAAGCCTTTCAACGACGTATATCTGCTAGGCGCCGTGCATCGCCTGCTTCACCCATCCGAAAAGCCCCAAGCTGCTAAATCTTAAAGTCGGCCCATCGAGGATGACGATTTTTTCCGCGAGTTCCTCTCCTGCGCGCTCGTTGAGCGCGGTTATCCCTCCTAACCATTTGAGGTCCGGACCCCGCTTGTAGCCGTGAGGCGAACACTCGACGATACCGCAGTCAAATGACCCGTTCCATGGCCTCTATTCTACTCATCGACGACGACGAAGCCCTTTGCATGATCCTAGCCGAGGTGCTGCGGTCGGCCGGTTACACGGTGGACATCGCAGGCGACGCCAAGACCGGATTGGCGCTTTATTACGCTGGACTGCACGACTTGGTCATCACCGACATCGTGATGCCCGACATGGACGGCTTGGAACTCATCGACGGCTTACGGAAAGCCCAAAAGCGGCCCCGCATCATCGCCATGTCCGGCGACTCCAAACTCAGCGTTCCCCTGTATCTGTCGAGCGCGCGGCAGATCGGCGCCCAGCGCGTTCTGGCGAAGCCGATTGATTCCGATGTATTTCTCCAAACCGTGACCGCGGTCCTCGCAGAAGCAGCTCCGGCGCAATTCATTCGACGGCCATCCATCGATAGCCTTTAGGAGCATACCCAGCCTCGCCTAGCCGCGTACCGCCACCCGATGAAGTCCTATTTCTGTCCCGCGGGGGCGGCCGTTGACCCAAGGACGCTAATAGAATCCGCGATCGAGTTGCTGCGCGGCATGACCGTGGAGGGTTTTTGACGCCACCAGGGATCAGGTCATCGGGCATCTTGGCCGAGCATCCGGGATAATGTAGGGCGGCGGCGAGGCCGGGCCATAATCGGCTGGGTTCTTTGGGGGTTTTTTGGGGGGGACGCCGCTAGAAACCGCTATAAACCGCTAAACACTGGTCGAAACAGATTCCAGGGTCCAATTTCACGTAAGCTGCCAACAAAAAGGCCCTTAGAGCGGGTCCAAGGGCCTCAAATTGGGTGCAGGGGCTGGATTTGAACCAGCGACCTTCAGGTTATGAGCCTGACGAGCTACCAGGCTGCTCCACCCTGCAACAAGGGGGATGGAGAAGGTGCCCCGAGCCCCATATAGTGTCAACGCCTTTCCCTACTTAAGGCGGACCCTTATTTCCGCGCTTCCGACATCGGAATCCTCGAGGGCCAGAGTCACCGCGGCCTCCGAGAGTTGCTTGATCCGGATACGGACCGACTGGATCTGGGTCTTGGGGTTCATGACCTTGACCGTGAACACGTCGCCCTCCTTGTGAAGCTGCGCACCCACGGTGAGCTGGACCGTCCCGTTCATGGTCACAACCCCCCCTATCCGCGCCACGCTAATCGCGCTCTTGAGGAGATTCTCCGCGAGATCGGGCGGCGCGGCGCCCGTCTGCGAACCCTCCGTCGATGTCGCCTTTGATGCCGGCAGATTCCCGGGCAGCACATCCGAAACCCCAGGGATGCGGAACGGGTTCCAGCGCGCGTTAAACGGGGTGGGCTTGATTCGGTAATGATAGAGCGCATCCATCTCGGCGCGCACCCTGCGGAACCGTGCCCTCAGGGGACTCTCGGCCTGCACGGGCTTCGCAGCCGCCGGCTTCGCGCCGGGCGGGGCGGCGGGATGCACCTTTATGAAGAAGTGCCATACGACCGCCCAGAAGATGAGCAGAAGGGCCAGGATGGCCAGCTGCTTGCGTTGCTTCTTCATTTCTTGCCGAGCAGCTCGACGTTCATGTCGAGGACGATAAGCAGGCTGCCCGGTTCATGGCGCCTGAGTGTCACGGACGTGATGTTTGCAAGGCGCGGACCCGTCTCGGTCAGGTAGAGGAACGACCCGACCTGCTCGTAGGTGCCGGTCACCTTAATTGAGAATGGGATCCGCCGGTAGAGCGCCCGTGAATCGGAAAGGATCACGTTCAGCGGGTGCAACTCGACCAGGTGCGCCTTGGATTGCTGCTCTATCTTGTAGAAATACCAGAGGTTCTCTGCCAGGTTGTCCGGCACGACCAGATTGTCGTCGATCCGCCGCGTGATCTCGCGGGCCGCGGCGAGCTCCTGCCGGACCGCGGGCCCCGATATCAGCGTCGACACGGCAAGGTCGGCATCCTGGCCCAGCTGCCTGTGCTCAAGCTCGAGCCACCTCAGGTTGCTGAGGATGTACCAGGAGACAACCGCGCAGATGACGCAGACGATCGCGCACAACACGCTCAGCGGATGGCGGCGCAGGACGGCTATCCATTGGATGATGTGGGAAGTGTTCACGGGCTGCGCGGCCTCAGGCGAAACGTGATCTCGTACCCCATAACCTGGTCGTCCTCAATCGAGCGGTTAAGGCCGGTGAGGGTGATCGACGTAAAATGGAGGCCGACCTCGGGGTCGGCGCGCAGCAGCTCCACGTAGTTCCCGAGCAGCAGGCTCGCGCGCTCGGAGCTATCGCGGATGCCGCCGCGGATGATCACGCTGCTCTCGGCCCATTCGATCGTGTCGACAATCATCCGGTCCGGAAGCGTGCGGCCCACCTCGGATATGAACCCCGAGACGAGGAACGGGGTTCTCATCTCCGAATAGGCGCCCTCTATCTTCTTGGTTTCCAGCTCATAGAAGCGCTGCAGGCGCTTGATCTCGATCACGTCCCAGCGGTCCTGCTCGATCCTCTGCTCCGCGTCGGCGATCATGTGCCGGAGGCTCATGTCCCTGTAGCCCAGCCATCCCGTGAAGAGCAGCGCGGCCAGCGTCACCGCGCTGGTGATCGTGTAGCTCATGAAGCGCACGCCGATGACGCTGTCCTCGGGCAGCTCCACGATGAGCCGGCAGTCCACGTGCCAGTGGGGGGAGAGGAATAGGCGGTCGCCGGCGCTCTTCATGGCGTTGCGGGAGCTTGGGCCGGCCCGAGCTGCGCGACCAGCGACAGCGGCTGGATCCAGGAGGGCCCGAGCATCGCGTGCCCGGGGGCGTCGATCCCGACGGCGGGCAGCCACCTGGCGAAATCGGGCGAGAGGAATTCGAGGTCGACCGAGGCCGCGAGCGTCTCCTCGAGCCAGCCCAGCCGCTCGGGCAGGTGGGCGCAGAACAGCGCGCCGATGCGCTGGCCTGTCTGCATCTCGAAATAGTCGACGGCCGGGCGCAGGTGCCGCGACAGCATCCTGATGAGCCTCCTCCCGTGGTGCTTGAGCTCCTCCGTCGGCTGCTCGAGCAGCTTGCGGGCGGCCTCGGTGTCCGGGGCCGAGAGCTCCTTCATCGCGGCCTCCTCGATCGACAGGAGGCCGTGGGGAAGCGGCGGCGGCGTGTGCACGCCGTCCCTGCCGATGAAGTAGAGGCGGGTCTGGTTCCGGGAGATCTCGCACACCGCGATCAGAAGGCCGTATCCGACCAGGCTCGCATAGCGCGAGAGGCCCCCGAGCAGCACCGGAGTGCCGAGCTCCAGGCGTCGGGGCCGCACACCCCAGTCGCGCAGCATCACCTGCACCTGCCTCGTAGCCGACCACGGGACGCCCAGGAATAGCGCGGACCGCGCGCTTGAATCCGCCGAGAGGGGCATCCCGTCCACGGGGTTCAGCGCCGCGACGTGCCAGGCCTTCGCCGAGATGATCTTCGCGTGCTCGGCGACGATATTGTAGAGGTATTCGCGGTCGTAAAGTCTGCGGACGTTGATCGAATCCCGCTGAAAGATCCGCTCGGCCGGGTGGAACCCGCAATAGGCCGTAACGAACTTCCCGGAGCGGTTCGTGAAGTTGAAGTCGAGCCAGCGCGCGACCGACCCGACATCCGCAATCGAGACCTCGGCAAACGTGTCGACGGCGAGCGGGCGCACGTCCAGGCGCCCCAGGCGGGCCAATTGCACACAATGGTCCGTCAGGTTTATCAGGACACTGTGGCGTTCCCTGCGCTTGAACATGGGCAGGGCATTAGGCTAAAGCCGCCCGTGCCTGTCAACCGACCTAAAATGCGTATGCCGGCGTCACTGCGCCGGCACTTCGACCAGGGTCCCGGGGACGATGGTTATGGGCGCCACGACCGGGCCCGGCGATATCGCACCCGTAGGCGGGGGTGTCTCGATGCTGGTGAACGCCGTGTCGCCGACATTGCCGTCCGGGGAGCGCAGGGACATGTCGTAATGGATGGTGGGCGAGCCGCTGTCGTGCGGGTTGAAGGTGATCGAACCTGCGACCAAGGAGCCGTAGATCGTCGGGCTATTCTTGACGACAAGCGGGGCATAGGGGAAATACACGACGCCGTAGAACGGGGTGGGTGTGTTTATTTCGATCTGCTGCGGGGTGGACAAGGGTTTCGTACCAATGATCGTCAGACGCTCGGGGATATTTGTCATATTGTTGATTCCACCCCCGTCCAGGTTCATATTCCCATTCTCAAGGTGGATCTCGAGCGAGACGTTCGGTCCACCGCCTCCTAGGGCAATCGGCTTGTTGTTGATCACAATTTGAGCGCTGTCGGCCACGTTGAGATTGCCGGACGCTATCTCGAGGATCACCGGTCCCATGATCTGCAACTGCGCGGAGCCTGAAAGACTCACGTCGCCCGTAGTGACATAAACCACAGTGGGCAGGGTAGCCCCGGGGGTGCCAAGCGACATCGACGTGTTTATGGACGAGATCGACGCGCTGGCCGCGGGGAGGTATTCGGGAAGCTGCGGCTGGAAGGTTTGCGATGCAATGAGCATGCGGCTCGGGTCGATGGTCGTCCCGGTAGGCGTGGCCGGGCCGACGACCTGTGCGCCATTCTCGAACGAAACCGCGTTGGCGAAGGTGCCGGCAGCATAACCGTCTACAAGCGTGGTGTTTAGGGAGACAGACGGGGATGGGAATGGCGGGGGGGGGGATGGCGTGTATCCCGAGAAAACGACCGCCGAGTAGCCGTAATTGTTGAGCGGGTTGTTCGGGTTGATCGGGTCCCTGAAGTACTGGCCTTGGCTTGAGAAGTAGCTGTCCAGGCTGCCGCCGGTCGTGAACGTTATGGCGCCGGTCGTCGCGGCCGCCGCATTCACGAAAGCCGACACGGGCTGGCACACGCATTGGAGCGTCCTCTTCACGGTTGTGCCGTCCGGAAGCGCCACGGTGGCCGAGGACGTGATCTGGGCCCAGTTGGCCTGGGGAGTGTTCTCAACCACGGACACGCTGACCTGCCCTGTCGCGCCGTTCTCGAAGGTGAACCCGGGCAGGGTCAGGTTGGCGGTCGCGTTCACGGAGTTGACGTTCCAGGGAGCCGACCAGTCCCAGTTGTTCTGCGAGTACAGGGCGCGCTCCAGACCCGTCTCCGCCAGCTCGATACAGTGCGTGCCCATCAGGTTCCGCGTGCTCAGCTTGAGCGAGGTGTAGCAGAGCGCGATGTAGCTCGACAGGCACAGGGCGAACACCATCGCGAGGCACAGCGCCGCGAGCATGGCTGCGCCCCGCTCGTTCCCCGGAATGGAATGAGGTCGGCGCTTGCTCATTGTGGGCTTGGCTTATTCTTCAGGATCACCTGTGGCGAGACTACAGTTAACCGGGACTGGGCGCCGCCCATCTGGGAGCCCGCAGTCGTGGTAAAGCTCATGTTGACCTGCTTTATCAGCGGCGCCAAACCCGTGGAGTTGCCGTTGATGTCGTAGGTGCCGAAGCTGAAGTTCGTTACGTTGTTGAGCAATACGAGACCCTGCGTTCCCGGAGTTGGCCAGTTCGGGAAGGCGAGCGGTGCGGCGGGAGGCGCCGTGCGGATGAGGGTGAGCTGCCCCTCGGCGGGGAAATACGAGTAGGTCGCCGTGGCCATCACCGGAGGATTGGGGGATGTCTGCGGGATCCACGTGTTAACGGTCAGCGAGGTGGCGGTCGCGGATGTGACCGCGCTTGCGGCGCTTATGTCCTGCGTGAAATCATAGAGCGCTTGCCGGCTCCGTGATTCAAGCTGCTCCTCATTGCCCTGGCGCATCAGGCCCCGCCCCAGGAAAATGTACGCCGAGAGCACGCCCGCGAACACGAAGGCAGAGATGAAGGTCACCATCATCACCTCCAGCAGCGAAAAGCCCCGAAGCCTCGAGGCCTCCGGCCTACGACCTTTGATATGCAGCCGAGAGTCCATTTTTGCCGACGTAGGTCGTGCTTGTGCGGATATACGAATGCCCCGTGATACCTATCCAAGTCACGGTGAAAGTCACTTGCAATAGCAGAGGCTGAAGTGCGTATGGTTGTGGGTTATTGGGCGGTTCGATACAAAGCACCGTGCGGGTGACGGTGTAGGGGAACGTGCCCCCCAGCTGCTGCGCCATTCCAGCCAACACCGGGTCGCCCACGATCGTGAATGGCGTGGGCCCAGCCGGGTACGCCATGACCGTGGACCAGTTCTGAAGCCGCAGCTGGTCGATTTCGCTATGAAGGATCTGCCCCGCTATCATCTGCTTTCGCGAAAGATCGAGCATTTCCGAACCCGAATCGACGACCTGGATCATGCCGACGAGCGTAAGCGCGAGGACAGTCGCAGCTAGCGCCACCTCCATGATGGTGAAACCCCTTGGGGAACTGAGCTCTTGGTTGTGTAGCACTGCCGGACGGACCCGCTTCTCCAACCGGAAATTCGGGAAAATGAAGATGACTTGCTTTAAGGTTAATGCCAATCGAAATCTGCCCGAATCAGGCGATCGCTTCACAAGGGGATGAGGCCGAACGCATCGGGCATGCCATTCCCCGACCCGCGTGCCCGATTTGAACGGTCTGCGCAGGGGCATTGACATGCGGGAGTACGCCGCCCGGGGCTCACTTATTCCGTGGCCCTTCCAAGCGTCGCAACCCCGTCCGTGGCAGGAGCCACTTAGCGCTTGCCAGCCGGGGCGTGAGACCCTGTTTTGGACCCTTCGTCCGTCAAAATCAAACCAACCTCAGTTCCAACCTCGATCGCAAGGCGGCCCTATTTGGCCGACCTGTGTACCGGCAAGATACATAGATCCACATGAGCATCAGCATCACTCCTAAGGACCTGCTAGACGCAGGCGTCCATTTCGGGCACCAGACCAAGCGCTGGAACCCGCGTTCGAAGCCCTTCGTCTTCGACCACCGCCAGGGGGTCACGATCATCGACTTGGCCAAGACCCACGAAGCCCTGGAAAAGGCTTGCGCGTTCGTGGAGGATGTCGTCGCCAACGGCGGGAACGTGCTTTTCGTCGGCACCAAGCGGCAGGCGAAGGACATAGTCCGCGAGGCGGCTGCGACGACCGGCATGCCGTTCTCGGTCGACCGCTGGCTGGGCGGCACGTTGACCAACTACGAGACCGTCAAGCGCTCGGTCGCCAAGTTCAAGAAATACCAGGAGATGGAGACGAGCGGCGAGCTCTCCAAGCTGCCCCGAAAGGAGGAGTCGGCCATCAAGCGCGAAATGGGGCGGATGCAGCGCAATTTCAACGGGATCGTCGAGATGGGAGGCCTGCCCTCCGCGCTCTTCATCGTCGACGTGGGCCACGAGAAGATAGCGGTGGCCGAGGCCGCGCGCTGCGCCATCCCCGCGATCGCCCTCGTGGACACGAACTCCGACCCGTCGCTGGTGGCGTATCCGATTCCTGGTAACGACGACGCGGTGAAATCCATCCGGATAATCGTCGACACTGTCGTGACCGCCATTCAGTCCGGCCTCGCGCAGCGCGAGTCGCGCCGGGCCCAGCGCGGCGCGGAGGCCAAGGCTGCCGCGGAGGCCGCGGCGGAGCCCGAGGCGCCGGCCCCCGTGGCGGGCGAGATCGACCTCTCCAAGATCGACATCCCGATCGACATCGCGGCCCTCGACGCCGACACCGTCGCGAAGAGAAAGCCGGCCCGGCCCCGCAAGGCCCCCGTGAAGGCTGAATGACATGAGCACACCCATAACCGCAAGAATGGTAAACGACCTGCGCCTGCTGACCGGCGCGGGCCTTCTCGACTGCAAGAAGGCGCTCGTCGAGGCCGACGGCAACGCCGAGGAAGCCGTCACTATCCTGCGCAAGAAGGGCGCAGCGTCGGCCGCCAAGAAGGCGGACCGCACGACGAAGGAGGGCCTGATCGAGAGCTACATCCACGTCGGGGGGAAGGTCGGCGTCCTGATCGAGGTCAATTGCGAGACGGACTTTGTGGCCCGGAACGACGGGTTTAAGACGTTTGTGAGGGACCTCTGCCTCCAGATCGCAGCCACAAGCCCCCTTTACGTATCCCGCGAGCAGGTGCCTGAGGCGGAGGTCGCGAAGGAACGCGACATCGCCGCCGCCCAGGCGCAGGGCAAGCCGCCCGCGGCAGCCCAGAAGATCGTCGACGGGAAGCTCGAGAAATACTACTCGACGGTCTGCCTCGTCGACCAGTCGTTCGTGAAGATCCCGGAGAAGACGGTCAAGGACATCCTCACGGAGGCGATCGCCAAGACGGGAGAGAACATCCAGATCCGCAGGTTCGTACGCTATCAGCTGGGTTCCTGAGGGCCCCGGCCGCCAGGGGGCTCCAATGAAGGTCTCTCGGTTCCAGGTTGTCCGCCGGGGCCTCCGCAACCGCTGCCCGAACTGCGGGGAATCCACCCTGTTCCGCGAGGGCACCTGGTTCGAGGTGAACAGGGAATGCCCGAATTGCGGGCTCCGGTTCGAGCGGGACGAGGGGTTCTTCCTCGGTTCGATGTCGCTCAACTATGGCGTCACGATCGTGTGCTTCCTGACGCCTGTGATGCTTCTCGCGTACAAGGGCGTCATCGGCACGACCACGGCCATCATTCTCGCCGGCGCCGGCTCCATCGGGTTCCCGCTGCTTTTCTACAGGTCGTCGCGCAGCTGGTGGCTCATGCAGTACTACGCGTTCTTCCCGATGCACCTGCCGGCCAACAAGGAAGCGGGCGCCCCGGGGCCCGGCGACGAGAATGCCTGACAAGGGGAAGCATCCCTCTTGACCTCGCCCGGGAAAGGGGCATTGAGGTCAACTTTCACCAGCTTGGAGCCCCCAAAGGAGAGGTGGCAGAGTGGTCGAATGCGCCTGACTCGAAATCAGGTGTGCCCCCTGGGTACCGTGGGTTCGAATCCCACCCTCTCCGCCATATTAATCAACGAGTAAGGTAAGTTAAAGGCAAATACTGGCTGTGAAGTGATCACGCTTCTCGAGCCAGCGGTACCGTAATTGATGGTGGACGCTTTTGGATAATGCACGGATTAGCTTCGGGAGACAAGGTGACCATCGAGAGCGAGGGTTTTGATCCGATAACGGTGGCGGTTGAGTAGCTGAGCGAACGTTACCAAGTCCACGCTACAACCCTGGGTGGGTGCGTGTGCCCGGCATTTGCGAACGGTGCGCGCGCTAGCCTGTGTTTGGCGCCAGGATGGCCCGCCTTGGGTGGAGGGGGTTCGCCAACCAATTTAATAGTTTGCAGCTAGTCTTCTTATGGACTTACAATCCCAAGTACCCCACAGGGGTTGGTCGAATTACCCCATCCAGCCTCCCCAATTCCCCGGTCGGATTCGACAACACCCCGGAAAAGTCCACTTCGGACACAACACAATGAAAAGCATGAAGGCGTTCACCTATACCGTCAGCTCCATGGCCGTGCTGCTTCTTTGCGGCACCGCGCATGCGCAGGTCATCACGAAAGGCAACACGGCCCACGGCACCGACGCGCTCCATTCCGACATGTCAGGTGGCTACAACACGGCCATCGGCGTCAATGCTCTCTACTCCAATATGAGCGGAAGCTGGAACACTGCCACCGGCGCCGACGCGCTCTATTCCACCGGGAAAGCCATTGAAACTCTGCCCAACTACAACACGGCTGATGGCTACCAAGCGCTCTATTCCAACACAACCGGATCCTACAACACGGCGATCGGTTACGCCGCGCTGTATACCAATATTACGGGCCAGAGCAACATCGCAATCGGTCAAGAAGCTGGGTCGATTGTGACTACCGGCTCAGGCAACATATACATTGGCAGCGCGGGGCGTGTCGCAACAGAATCCAACACGATTTACATTGGCAATGGCCAGACAACAACGTTCGTCTCGGGTATTTTTGGCGAGGCCGTCACTGGTAGCGCGGTTGTCGTCAATAGTAATGGCCAACTCGGAGTGACCCCGTCCTCGCAACGCTTTAAGGAGGACATCCAGGACATGGGTTTGGCCAGCGAGGCGATCCTCGCGCTCCGCCCGGTCACCTACCGCTACAAGGCGGACATTGACCCCAAGGGCACGCCCCAGTTCGGGCTGGTTGCCGAGGAGGTCGAGAAGGTCTCTCCGGACCTGGTCATTCACGACGCCAATCATCAGGCCTTCACCGTTCGCTATGAGGCCGTGAATGCGATGTTGCTCAATGAATTTCGGAAGCAGCACGAGGTCGTCGCAAATCAGAGCAAGACGATTGCCGAGCAGCAAAAGGCGATAGAGGCACTCACCGCCCGCCTCGACGCCCTAGAAAAGGTGGCGACAAACAGGTAAGGCGACCAATCCAGAGACCCTAGCTATCCTGCCTCCGGTTAACTCGCGGGTCCTGCTATCAGGCCCATAACCGGTCCCGCTCGGATGACGGGGCGGGCATTCTGAGCGTTAATTTGGCGGGGTCCGGCCGCAGGATGGCCCGCCTTGGGTGGAGGGGGCGGCTAGAACGCGAGACTATGGACTGGAGATACTCCGGGGGCGCCATCCGCGAATTTCAAGGCCAACGCACTCTTAGGACACTGCCCAAGGCTGGCGTTGACAAGCGGCTTTGGGAGATTTCTGATATTATGAAGATCGTTGAGGGCTGGGAGGTGGCGTAACCGTGGACCCATTCAAGAATTTCATTCTCAACTTGAACGCCCCTGGCCGTGGACCGATCACCGTGCTGATCGTTTGGATGTTTGGCGTCGTGGCGCTAGGTATTTTCGGTCACGGCGAAATAGCAAGTTACACATTAGGACTAATGGGAATCGTTGGCGGCGTTATCCTCACGGCACTGGCCCTTCGCACTTAGATTTCGTGCTAGGTTTGCGAAGTATAACATTCCCCTCTGGAGTCGATGTGAAATCAAGACTGACCCACTACCCGAGACTATGATCTGGAGAGACTCTCCGGGGGGAGCGCGGCACATATCAAGTCGTGCCGTGAAGGCGGCAGTAGCAGGGCGGTAGCAATGGGAGAACAGGCTAAAAGCGGCCGAAAAAGCGCAATAAACGGCCTAGGGAGGCCCGCCAGAGAAAGGATCTTGTGCTAATTGCGCGCGCGAGGCCGAGTCCGCCCCAAGGATAGGCCGTCTTTGATCGCGGAGGTCCGCTGGAGCGCGAGATTTGGCCCGGGGAATACCCAAGGTGGCGGGTCGCAAGCCTACGCCTGAGAACAGGCAGGTATCAGGAGGCTGCCGAAATTCCTGTCCGATTCCTGCCCGAAAGGGTGCAGTTTTGTGCCGGGGTCTGCCAACGGCTGCCGAGTTGCCGCTTTGTGATTGCGCTCTGAAAACTGAGAACTCGCGTCCGAGTAGCGGCTTGCGGATCTTACAATATGCGATTTCGAATCCCACCCTCTCCGCCACTTTCGGTCTCCGGGTGAAGACGGCCCCCTTAAGGGATCAGGGATTTGGCAGAACGCCGCGGAGAAACACAGATGATGGCTACAGTACGGAAACAGATAGAAGACCGCAGGAAGAGCCGCGCCAGAAAACGCCAGTTCTAACAAGGGAGGGAGGAATTGGATGAATCCGCCGGAGCCACGAGGAAGGAGCCAAGGAACGACGCGATGGAAACCGTTGCGGGAGGCCAACGCTAAAGTGCAGTCGTTACCTTGCTGCTTGGTTCCGGATACAATTCCGACAATTTCTCCATCACGTTGTCCATTCTAACGTCGTTGATAATAGAAAGCTGTTCGAGGAGCGCCTTTCTGTCTTTCTCTTCCTTTTCGAGACGCAGCTCGCGACACAACCGCCGTTCGGCTGCCAGCCATATCTGTTTGTCGCAGCCGCGCGGACATCCCGTTTCGCGCCAAAGCGCCTCTGCCCGTATCGCGATCTCTTCATGAGTGGGGGTCAACCTAGCGTTGGCGGCGGATGCTGGTTCGGCCGCTGGGGATCCGATGTGGTCAGTGCCGCTGCCGGGTTGTGCCAGGCGAGTAAGCCGCTGCCATTGCTCAAGCGCGTTGCGGACGGCCTTGCTCAGGGTGGTTTCCAGCTCCAGAAGGAGCTTGGGATTGACGGCGGCCTTTGGTGGCGAATGGGTCTTCTTTTTCATGGAGTAGGAATATGCCCCCCCGGCGCCCGTTCGCAACAGGATATCAGAAACAGCATCAGAGGTTTCCCTCTGGGCTAGACGATGGGGACTGACAATCGGACGGGGCGGTCCGTTCTCGCGGACCATGGATAATCCCCTTCAAGACAAGACCTCCGATCCGATGATGGGTGAGTTCGAGGCGGTGTTCGGCGGCTCTAATACAGTACCGCCCTAGAGAGCCGACCACATGGAAGAAGGTGGTTGGCGCCTCGGAATCAGGTGTGCCCCTTAGTACCGTGGGTTCGGATCCCACCCTCTCCGCCAAATCATCCTCTTCTCAAGTCGGGACATCCTCGGCCAAGGATTTCCAAAATAGTCAGTTGCGGCGACTTTCGCGCTGAGGAGCACGTGCCTACTGGACGTCGTAGACCTCCAGGAGCGCGACGCCGGTGTCGCCGCTGGCCCCTGCGACGTCTGCGGTGTAGTCGCCGGGGGGAAGCGTGACCAGGATCGCGGAGTCGGCCGTCGCAGCGCCTCCCCAGGAGAACGCGCCCACCGAGGCCGCCGCCATGGCGATCTGCGCGCTGCCGCCCCAGCCCGTGTTCGAGCTGAGGAGCGTCGAAGTGCCGTCGCCGTTGCTCTGATAAAGCCTGAGCTGGGGGTCGGGCAGGGTTCCGGGGACACCGAATGCGTTGAGCGCAGGCCCCGAGGCGCGGATCAGCACCGTCTTCGAGGTCGAGCCCCCGATCACGAATCCCCCGATCAGGATGCCTCCGCCGGTGCCGACCTGATCCCGCACGGCGATGTTGGTGAGCCGCGGGGAGGTGGGCAGGTAGGAACCGGCAGCGGTGGCATCATAGACCTCCGCAAGGGCCATGCCGGTGTCTCCGGACGCCCCGACTATCTCGGCCGTGTAAGCGCCTCCCGGAAGCGTATTCACGAGGGCGGAGTCAAGGCTGGCGGCGGAGGGCCAGGCGAAGGCTCCGACCGCTGCGGCCGTCGAGGCCACCTGGGCGTTGCCGGCCCACCCGGCGTTTGTGCTGAGGACCGTCGACGAGCCGTTGGCATTGCTCTGGTTCAGGATGAGCTTCGGGTCAGGCAGGACACCGCCGACCCCGAACGCCGACAGCGCCGGTCCGGACGCGCGGATGAGGACGGGCTGGGCGCCCGAAGTTCCGGCGCCTCCCGAGTAGAACCCGAGGATCAGTTGGTTGGCCCCCGTCCCCACCATTCCCCGGCACGAGGCATTGATGAGGCGTCCGGCGTCCGGTGTCTCCTCGAGCATGACACGCTCCGTAGTGCTGAGCACCGAGCCCAGCTCGTTCGAGACGAGGCACGCGTAGTCGCCCGCACGGGTGCCGGATCCGCTCAGGAGCACGGTGGATGACGCCGAGCCGCTGATTCCCGTCCCGTCACTCAGGGGACTCCCGCCAAGGAACCACTGGTAGGTGAGCGGGCCCGTGCCGGCTGCGGCAACGCTGAGAGCCGCCGTCTGACCGGCTTCCACAACCAGGACCGCTGGCAGCGGGTTGATGACTACGGGCGTCGGTGTAGTCACCCAGACGGTCTGCCGCGCGCTGGAGAACCCGGCGGCACTGGTCGTGATCACGCGGACGGCGTAGGCCGTGCCTGGCTGCACGGCGAGCACGGCGGAGGCGGCGCCCGGCCCGGTCGTCGAACCGACGCTGAACGTCGTGCCGTCGGTCGAGAGTTCGACCACGAAGCCGGATTCGTAGCTGGAGCGGCTGGTCCAGCTGACGTTGATCTGGGTGCCTGAGGCGGCCGTGGCGACCACGTTGTCCGGGGGGGGCGCGGTGAAACCGGCGCGCTGGAGTCCCAATTGGATGATCGGACTGCTGAGCATCCGGACCCAAAGGTCTCCGCTGAGGTAGTTGTCGATCATCAGCATGCCTGGGCCTGCGTCGATGCCGACGATGTTGGCGTCGAACCAGTTATCCGCGGTGATGTTGTAGGCGTCGCAGAACCCGTAGTCCGACCATATCGTCGGCAGGTAGGTGTCGTAGATGTGGCGCGCAGACGGGATGCAGATTTCCGGAGCGAAGGGGAGGGAGCTGAGCACGGCGCAGGGGGCAAGCGTGCCGTCATCCAGGGTGACCGGGGGGCCGGGCGGGGCACCGCGGCCCTCATAGCCGGCGTAGGTCACGCCGCCGATCGTCGCATTGGGACCGTCGCAGGCCGTGATGCCAAACTCCGTCTCCCCATAGTTTCTTGTGAGGGTCCGGGTCAGGGCGTAGGCCTGCTGAGCATAGGTGGCGCGGCGGGAGTTCTCGAAATAGTCGATGCCTCCGCCGCTCGAGCGAAGGTAGGGGTCGGTGATGCCCCGGAAATCGACGAAGCAGTGCGAGAACTGATCGGTGAAGAGCGAGCCGGTGGTCGTCCAGACGTAGCTCTGGTCATAGAACGTGCGCCACTGATAGGTGCTGGCCCACGCAGTCCAGGAGGCCGCCGGCAGCGGATTGTTGGCGGCCCCCAAGCCCAGCAGGTAGAGGTCCATGGCCTCGTTGAAGCCGGACCATCCATTGGCATTGAAGCCGGTGACCGGGTCCCAGGACATGGTGATCCGGTTGTCGGCGCGAAGCACGAAGGTCCAGTCGAGCCCGTTGATCAGGCTCTGGGAGAGCCGGCGGATCGAGGCCTCGCTTGGGTCGGTCGGGTCGTCGTAGAAGAGCCCGCAGTCGAGCACGCCAAGCATGAGCCAGGCGGTGTCGATCGTCGACAGCTCGCTCGTCTCCGCGCGCAGGCCGGTGCCAGCATCAAGGAAATGGTAGAACCAGCCCCGATAGCCGGCTACGCCGGAGGAGGCGCTTCCCTGGGGCAGGCTGGAAAGGGTCTGCAGGGTCAGGAGCACGCGCGCACGCGCGTCTGCCCGGCTTATCCAGCCGCGCGCGACGGCCGTGTTGATGCAGCTCAAGCCGAAGCCGGTCGACGCAATGCTCGACACGGCGGGATTGGAGGCGTGGTCAAGCATGAGCCCGGTGGTGAGGTTCTGGGTCGACCAAAAATAGTTGAAGGTATGCTGTTCCACGTATTCGAGGAAGGCGGTGTCGCTCGGGAAGCTGGTCTGCAGCCCAGTTGGGGCCGGAAGCTGGTAGCCCGCGCGCACGGTGGCGGGCGCCGCGGCGACTAGGAGCAGCACGAAGCCCAGGCAACGCAGGGGAGCCGAAGGAATGGGCCGCATCGCAGGCGGAAAGGTTGCCGCGGCTGCTCCGCAGCAGGCATGAACGGCGCAGGCATCACGTTCCGTGATCGTGGTTCCCAGGATAACGGCCGCCTGATTCTTCTCAAGCGCCCTGTGACAATCTCATGGCCGAAGCGGAAGAGGTGGGCGGGTTCGAATCCCCCCCCTCCGCCAAGCGCCGTGAGCCACGGGTCAGATCCTGACGAGGCAAGGAATTTGGCGGCTTGATGGCAAAATGCCCTGGACTGGGTTCACCGGGGCACACGGCAGCCGGGAGGACGATAACCGCGACTCCCGAATGGCATCGCTACCTTGGCTTCGTCCTAAGTCCCTAGGATTGGTTTCTCGAGCGCACCGAGCCGTAGGAATGCCTCGCTCCGCTCAGGCGCCAGCTGCCTCACGAGGTAACGGTTGCGGTCGCCGCGGAACGTGTAGCTGTCCGAGACGTCGACGTAGCCGTGGCCCTCGAGCAGTTCTAGTACCATCGAGCCCGAGCCGCCGAACCTGGCCAGGAAATCGTCGATAACCTCGACGACAATGGCCGGACCGTCCCGGTCCAGCAGCCGCGACATTCCCTGAAGGACCCGGAGCTCCGCCCCCTCCGTGTCGATCTTGCAGACCGAGACCGGCCCTACGGGATTCACCTTGAGCCACTCGTCGAGGGCGACAACCGGCACGGGATACGGCTGGGCCCCCTTGTCCTCGGCGCCGGCCAGCTGGGAGTGGCCCGTGTTGCCCGGGCACGAGGTCATCCGCATCGTCGCGGCCGCGTTCGACAGCGCAATCCGCTCCACCCGGACCGAATCCCCGATCCGGTTGTGGTCCACCGATCGCTGCAGCAGGTCCGCAATCTGCCGCTGCGGCTCAAAGGAGACGACCCTTGCCCCTCCCGTCACCGCTGCCAGCAGCGAGAAATACCCGATGTTGGCCCCGATATCGATGAAGGTGGACCCCGGCTCCAGGTGGTCCAGGATGAACTTCTCGGTCCCGGCCTCGTGCTGCCCGTAGAGCTTGATCCAGTCCGACGTCAGGTCTCCCGGATGGGTGAAGATCCGGAAGCCCCGCCGCGTTCTCGTCGGATTCTCAAGCGAGGCGAGCCACTCACGGCATTTCGCGTCGCCCGTCAGGGCGCACAGCATCGCATATCGGCCCCGGCTGGACGGGTAATGGTGCGCCAGGAAGCGCAGGGCCGAGGGAGCGATTCGCCCCAGAACGCGAACTGCGGGCTTGATGGTGGAACCTTTCACGAAGCCGTCACGCGGTTCCCCCGTTCGTCGGGACGGGTGAGCGTGAACCAACCTCCAAGTACCCACCCGGGGGGCCGGTGTCGAGGCCCGGGTGGGTCGCCGGCCCTCCGCGGTTCGCCCGGGCGTCGCCGGCGCGGCGGCCGGAATTGAAGGGTGAAGGCGCCCGGCGGTGTTATGCTGGGCACACGCCCTACCAAGATGAAGACCCCACGACTTCTGCTCTCGCATGCGGCTGTTCTCCTTGGGTCGCTCTCCGCGTTCGCGCAGATCGCCCCTCCCGCCTACGAGCCGATGAAGGTCACTCATACCGATGTTCCGGTCTTTCCGCAGAGGGTGCTCGCCCAGGGTTACAAGACCGGCCAGGTGCGCATTGCCCTCCAGATCGACGCCGAAGGGAAGCTGACCGACTACCTGGTCACGGCGTACTCGAGCCCGGGGCTCGTCGACGGGGCAGTCGCGGCGATTAAGAAGTGGCGGTTCGAGCCGGCGCGGATCCACGGGGCGCCCCGGGCCGCCGAGGCCGAGTTCACCTTCAACTACGAGTCCGCGGGCGTCGTTGTGGACATGAGCATCCAGACGATGGCGGAGCTCCTCCACCTCAGGATTGTGCCCAACTCCCTGGCCTACAGCGCGTGCGCGCTGAGCGAGCTGGACCGGATCCCGACCCCGGTCAAGATCGTCAAGCCTGTCTACCCGGAGAAGCTGGCGCGCAGCAGCCGCGGGGGCCACGTGACGGTTGAGTTCTACATTGACGAGCACGGGCACGTGCGGCTGCCGTCCGTCGACCGCCAGACCATAGAGGCGAACGAGGAGCTGGCGGCGTTGGCCGTCACTGCCGTGGAGCAGTGGCAGTTTGAGCCGCCGCTGCGCAAGGGTAGGCCCGTGCTCGCGCTGGCGGGGCAGGACTTCAGCTTCAAGCCCGCGTCGCCCTAGGTCAGCACGGGGAGGTCTCTTGGAGAAAGCCGGCCAGCTGCTGGCGCAGCTGCTGGCGGGCGCGGTAGAGCCGGGTTTCGACGCCGCGCTCCGAGCAGTGGGCGATCGCCGCGATCTCGCGGTAGGAGAGGTGCTCGTAGTGGTGGAGCAGCACCGCGACCTTCAGGTCGTGGGGCAGCGCCTCGATTGCCGCGCGGACGGCCTCTAGCGCCTCGTCCCTGGCGAGCGCGGCGTCGGGACCCGCCTCGGGGGCGGCCATCCGCGCGGCGACAGGGGGCGGGCCCCCGTCATCGCCGGGCTCGACGGGCGCATCGAGCGAGACGGTGGGGTGCCGGCGCTTCCAGCGATGGTGGTTGTGGCAGAGGTTGCTGAGCGTCGTGAAGAGCCAAGCGGCGAGGTTGGTGTCGTGCCGCAGGCGCAGGCGCTGCTGGTAGAGCCGGACGAACGCATCCGCCACGAGGTCCTGCGCGTCGGAGGAGTTCTGCACATATCGGTAGGCAAAGCCCAGAAGGGGCCGCTGCCACCTGGCGATCACCCGGTTGAGCGACGCCGCGTCGCCCCGCTGGAGGTCAGCAAGGCTGGCACGGTCGGTGGCGGGATCTGAGGACACGGCGCGCGGGATTGCGCTCAGTCGGTCATGGGCTGTTCGGCAGCTTGTCGATGGCGACTATGCCGAGATACTGCTGGCGCTGGCTGGGTGTCATCTCTTTCGCGGCGGCCAGCACGAGCTGCCGGGTCGAGTCCAGGCACTGCTGGCTGATGCTGCGCCGGGCTTCCACGAACCGGGCGAATTCGATGAAGTCGACGCGGTCCGTTGTTCGCCGGGTGTTCTCAAAGTCTGCAAACTGCGCCTGCATCTGGGAGACCTGGGCGGCGAGGGCGCGAAGGCGCGGCCCCGATGCCTCGTGAAGCTCCCTGATTCGCGCAAACTGCGCGTCACTCAGCCGCAGTTCCCACTTCATCCAGGCGAGCTGGCGGTCGAGCGAATCGGATCCGACGGGCGCGTGAATGCGGAAGTACGCCACGTGCGCCGTGACGCCGACGGCCATGCCCAGCAGGAGAACCAGGACGCCGCGCATCATGGCAGTTTGGCGGCCGGCTCCGCCTTCAGCAAGGGGTCGATGAGCTGCAGGTAGCTGCGCTCCAGGTCGGCGCTGTGCTCCCGCTGGAGCCTGTTCACGCGCACCTCGGCAAGGAAGAGCCCGAGAAGCGCGCAGCAGGCGACGAACAGGACGGCAAACGGTGGCCGGGAAAGCCAGGCATCGATCTCGCTCCAAAAGCCGCCGGTTTCGGCGGAGCTGCGTTCGATCAGGGAGATCCGGCGCCAGACCTCAGGGGCGAGGTTGGGGGCGGGCTCGGTAGGCTCGGCCCAGCGGTCGAGCAGGGGGTCGAGGGGATCGGGTGGTGTTGTCATTTTCGGAGGATGCAAGGAGGGCAAACTGCATAACACCCAAGGGGGCCTCACCCCTTCAGGAATCCATGTCCCGGCGGGGGCCGCCGCCGGGGCCTTCGGGCGGCTTCTTCTCGTAGAAGACGCGGACGTCCATGGCTTCGCCGGGCAGCAGGTCCTTCGCGCGCCTGAGCGCGTTGCGGGTTGCCACCGTGGGATTGGCCTCCGCGGGGAAGATGTTCTCCCGGCCGATCTGCTGCAGGAGGCCGCTGTTCTCCAGCACGCGCGTCACCTCGGGGCTGCTTCCGCTGATGAGCAGGTGGCGGCCCGTCCTGCGGAGGTATTCGTGCAGGTACTCCATGGCCATGACCGTCGACGCGTCGAGGTGGCGGGCGTTCTTCATCCGCAGGATGAAGACGCGGATGTTCTGGTTGTCGGCGAGGCTCCGGACCTGTTCCTGGAAGAGGTCGGCCGCGCCGAAGAAGAGCTCGCCCTCCACGTGGATGATCGAGATCTGGGGATGGGGCCGCTGGGCGGGGTCGGCCAATGCGACGAGGTTCCCGCTCTCGTTGATGGCATACTCCACGAGCGTCGGGGTGCTGGTCGCCCTCAGGAAGAGGGCCAGCGAAACGCCGATCCCAACGTAGATCGCGGTGTCGAGCCTCAGGAAGAGGCAGGAGCCCAGCGTAACGAGGAAGACGACCAGGTCCGATGGCGTCGAGCGGCACGAAACCCTGATCTGGTGCCGGTTGATCATCTTGAACCCGATCCGGATCAGGTGGGCGGCAAGCGCCGCGATGGGAATGAAGTTGAAGACCGGGGTGACGAAGCCGAGGACACCGAGGACGACCAGGCTGCTGAGCATGGACGACAACTGTGTTCTCGCGCCGCTCTGGTAATTTACAGCGGAGCGGGCAAAGGACGACGAGCCGGGCACGGCGCCAAAGAAGGCGCACGCTATGTTGGCGGCGCCCATCCCGATCAGCTCCTGGTTCGGCTTGATCCTCTGGCCGCTCCTCGCGGCGAGCCCCTTGGTGATCGAGGCGGCCTCGAGCATGCCGAGGATCGAGATCGCGATCGCCGTCCCGGCGAGCTCAGGAAGGAGGCGCAGGCTGCCCCGGCCGAGGGGAAAGCCGGCGAATGCCGGGATGATCGCGGTCAGCGAGCCCTCGTCGCGGACCATCTTGAAGGGAATGGCCGAGTGCGGGAAGAAATGGGGGTAGAAGACCGTTATCGCCTTCGCCGCGATTCCAAGGAGCGCGAGGCCAATGAGCGCTTCCGGCCATCGGGGGCGGAACTTCTTTACCAGCCAAAAGATCGCAAAGGTCAGTGCGCCGATGGCTATCGCCCACGGGTGCACCTGGGCCGTGCTCAGGTCGAAGATCGCTTGAAGGACGTTGGTCGAGAAGTTCTGCCCCGCCTCGACGTCGTAGCCGAGCAGGTTATGGAGCTGGCTTGCTATCAACAGGATGCCAATCCCCGTGCTGTACCCCACGACAACGGACCTGGAGATGAACTTGGTGATCTCCCCGAAGTTCAGGAGCCCCGCAAGGAGCTGGATCACGCCGATCACGGCCGCGAGGAAGATCGCGAGATGGAGAGGTGCCAGCCCGATCCCCGAGTTTGCGGCGATCGTCGCGGCCACGATCAGGCTGATCGAACTTGTCGGGCCGAACACGTGGTGGCGCGACGAGAAGAAGAGGGATCCCACGAAGCCCCCGATGATCACGGAAATGATGACGGGCTGGGGGGGAAGGTTGAGGATGAGCGAGAACCCGATCGCCTGGGGAATGGACACGAGGGTAACCGTGGCCCCCGCGATAAGGTCCGCCCGGAACTTCTCCCATGAGTACCGGCGGAGCTCCCCCACGAAAGGAAGCTGCACCTTGAACATGCGCGACCCCATCGCCGCGACCTCCTCGGTGAGCTCCGTCACGCTGTCCATGGGCAAGGTCTCTTATCGGCGCACAAGGCGCGCAAGCGCGATCTTAATTGGCGGCAGGCGGTCCGGCCGCCGTTTAACGGGAGTGTCACGGGTGCGTCACGCGACTGTAACAAGCGGAGGGTAGGTTGGAGGCGGTCCGGTCTTTTCAACAAAACCAAAACAATCAGACATCTCCATGCACCCCCACAAAGCCAAATGGATCGCGCTTCTCGGCGCTGTCTCTGCCCTCTGCGCGGCCCCGGCTTCGGCCCAGATGCTCATCAATGGCGCGGGCGCCACATTCCCATTCCCGATCTACTCCAAATGGTTCAATGAATATGCGAAGGTTGATCCGTCCGTGCGGTTCAACTACCAGTCCATCGGCTCCGGCGGCGGGCAGGCGCAGATAGTAGCGGAGACCGTCGACTTTGGCGCCTCGGATGGTCCGATGTCCGACGAAAAGCTGGCAAAGGCGCCGAGGGCGATCTGGCATTTCCCGACGGTCGCAGGCGCGGACGTTGTCACCTACAACCTCCCGGGAGACCCCAAGCTCAGGTTGGACGGCCCGACAATCGCCGGAATATTCCTCGGCAAGATCGCGAAGTGGAGCGACCCCGCGATCGCCGGCCAGAATCCGGGCATCAAGCTCCCGGACATGGATATCGTCTTCGTCCACCGCTCGGACGGGAGCGGCACGACGTACATCTTCACGGACTATCTCAGCTCGGTAAGCCCCGAATGGAAGGAAAAGATCGGCAAGGGCACCTCGGTCAAGTGGTCCGGCGGCATCGGCAGCAAGGGCAACGAGGGTGTCTCCGGCCAGGTCAAGCAGGTGCCGGGGTCGATCGGCTACATCGAACTCGCGTACGCGAAGCAGAACAAGCTGACCTACGCCGATGTGAAGAACTCCTCGGGCAACTATGTCACGCCAACGATAGATTCAGTCACCGAGGCGCTCGCCACGGCGGACATCCCTGATGATTTCCGCTTCTCGATGGTGAATCCGCCCGGGGCGAATGCATACCCGATCTCGGGGACCACGTGGCTGCTCGTGTATGCCGAGCAGAAGGACCATGCGAAGGGCGAGAAGCTCGTCCAGTTCCTCAAGTGGGCCTATTCGGACGGCGAGAAACTCGCCCCTGGGCTCGACTACGCGCCCCTGCCCGACGCGCTGATCAAGCGCGCCCTTGAAAGGGTGCAGAGCATCAAGTACTGACGGGGCCCGAAGAAGGCGGGCGCGGCCAGCGCCCGCCCACTCGTCTGATGACCAACCAGGCCCCAATTTCCATCCTTCCCGCGCCCGGCTCACAGCTCCCGGACCGCTTGTTCAAATGGGCGGCCGCGCTGGCCGCCGTGATGGTCGTCGTCCTGATCGTCCTTGTCGGCTGGGAGCTCTACCTCGGGTCGCGGCAGGCCCTGTTCAAGTTCGGCGCCGGGTTCCTTTGGAGCTCCGAATGGGACCCGGTTGCCGAGAAATACGGCGCGCTCCCGTTCATCTTCGGGACGCTCGTGTCCTCGCTTCTGGCCCTCGTGATCGCCGTTCCGCTTAGCATCGCGACGGCCCTCTTTCTCACCGAGCTTGCCCCGATGAGGCTCCGCCAGCCGATCATCATGGCGATCGAGATGCTCGCGGCGGTCCCGAGCGTCATCTTCGGGATGTGGGGCATCTTTGTCCTCATACCTTGGCTGAGGGACCACGCGTTCGTCTGGCTCAAGCACACCCTCGGATTCCTGCCGCTGTTCCAGGGGCCGATCTACGGGGTCAGCATGCTCGCGGCGGGCATCATCATCGCAATCATGATCCTGCCGATAGTCACCTCGATCTCGCGCGAGATCCTGCGCTCAGTTCCGGATCTCCAGCGCGAGGCGGCCTATGCGCTTGGCGCCACGAGGTGGGAGGTCCTAAGGATAGCGGTTCTCAGCTACGCGCGCAGGGGGCTTTTCGGCGCCGCCGTCCTCGGCCTGGGCCGCGCATTGGGGGAAACGATGGCGGTCACGATGGTGATCGGCAACCGCCCCGAGATCAGCGCATCGCTCTTCGCGCCAGGATACACGCTCGCAAGCGTGGTCGCGAATGAGTTCACGGAGGCGACGACTGACCTTTACCTCAGCTCCCTGTTCGAGCTGGGTCTCGTGCTTCTCGCCGTCACGATCCTGGTCAACATCGCTGCCCAGGTCATGCTGAAGAGCATGACGGGGGGCGTTTCCTCCAAGGTCGCCTAAACCCGTGGAAGCCTCGCCCTACCTGCCGAGTCCGGAATACGCCCGGTGGCGCAAATGGAAAAGCGCGGCCGTCACCGGGGTCCTCGTCATGTGCGCCCTCGCGGTCATAGCGCCGCTCTTCATCATCATCTACTTTCTCCTCGCGCGGGGCTACAGCTCGCTCGACTGGAGCTTTTTCACCCAGCTTCCGAAGCCCACCGGGGAGGTGGGCGGCGGCATGGCAAACGCGATCGTCGGGACGATGACGCTCCTCGCCATGGCAGCGGTCGTGGGGGTGCCGTTTGGGGTGTTCGGGGGGATCTACCTGGCCGAATACGGCTCCGACCGCGCCAATGACTGGCTACGGTTCGCCGCCGATGTTCTCAACGGCGTCCCGTCGATCGTCTGGGGAATGGTCGTCTACCTGATTCTCGTAGTCCCGTTCAAGACGTTCTCGGCCTATGCGGGCGGCGTCGCCCTCGGGCTCATCATGGTGCCGCTCGTCATGCGCACCACCGAGGAGGTGCTGGTGCTCGTTCCCCAGAGCTACCGGGAGGCGGCCCTGGCCCTGGGCATAGCGCGGTGGAAGGTGATCCTGGTCATCGTGGTGAGGACCGCGCTCAAGGGCATCGCGACCGGGGTCATCGTGGCGCTGGCGCGCATAGCCGGCGAGACGGCTCCCCTCCTGTTCACAGCCCTGGGCAACAGCTTCTGGAACCACAACCTGAAGGAGCCGATCTCGGCGCTGCCGCTCCAGATCTTCGCTTACGCGATCTCGCCCTACGACGACTGGCACAGGCAGGCATGGGCCGGTGCGCTTGTCCTCATGGCTTTGATACTCGCCCTCAATATCACGGTCCGCGTATTGTCGCGCGACCGCCAAAGCACCCGTTGACCGCCATGTCCATCCTTCCCGAAACGGCCCAGGCTCCTGCGTCCGTCGAGCCGATCCGGGTCTCCGCGACGCCCGCAGGCGCCCCCGCGGCCAACCTGCCCATCGAGGCGGAGGAGATCGCGTTCGACATCAGGAACTTCAGCATGTGGTACGGGCAGCGGCAGGCGCTCCAGGACGTCACGATCAAGATCGCCGCTCGGAAGGTGACGGCCATCATCGGCCCGAGCGGCTGCGGCAAATCGACCTTCATCCGGGCGCTCAACCGCATGCATGACCTGACCCCGGGAACCCGTCTCGAGGGATCGCTGAAGCATTTCGGCGACGATCTCTACGGCCCCGGCGTTGAGGCCGCGGTCGTCCGCAGGCGCGTGGGGATGGTGTTCCAGAAGTCCAACCCGTTCCCGACGATGTCAATTGCGGACAACGTGCTCGTTGGCCTGCGGCTCAACGGGCTGCATGACAGGGCCGTCCTGCAGGCGCGGCTCGAGGAGTCGCTGCGAATGGCCGCGCTCTGGGATGAGGTCAAGGACCTCCTCAATCGTCCCGGCACAAGCCTCTCGGGCGGCCAGCAGCAGCGGCTCTGCATAGCCCGCTCGCTGGCGGTGCAGCCGGAGACGCTCCTCATGGACGAGCCATGCTCGGCCCTCGACCCGATCGCAACCGCAAAGATCGAGGAGCTGATCCAGACGCTGCGCGAGAAGTACACGCTCGTGATCGTGACCCACAACATGCAGCAGGCGGCGCGGTGCTCCGACAGGACGGCCTTCTTCTACATGGGCCGCCTCATTGAATACGGCGAAACGCGGAATATATTCACCAGCCCGAGCAACCCCCAGACCGAGGCCTATGTCTCGGGCCGCTTCGGGTGAGAAGGGCGGCGTTCCCCTTACTAAAATGACCCACTACAACGAAGAGATGACACGGCTGAAGGAAAGCCTGCTGGCCATGGCCAGCCATGCCGAATCAGCCCTGACGCGGGCGATGCGGGCCCTCGTCGAGCGCGACGACATGCTTGCCCAGTCCGTGATCGACGATGACAGCATCATCGACCAGTTCGAGGTGGAGATCGACGACATAGCGATCCACCTGCTTGCGAAGGCGCCAGTCGCAACGGACCTGCGCCTGACCACCGTGGCGATGAAGGTCTCCCAAAACCTGGAGCGCGTCGGCGACTCCGCCGTGACGATCGCCCGGCGGGCGATCGAACTCAACACGGAGCCGCAGTTAAAGCCCTACATCGACCTGCCGCGCATGGCGACGATGGCGCTCGAGATGCTGCGCGACGCCATTTCGGCTTTCATCAACCGCGAGACCGAAAAGGCGCGCGCGGTCGTCCCCCGCGACCTTGACGTGGACAACCTGAACCGCCAGCTGCACCGGGAGCTTGCGAGCTTCATGATCGAGCGCCCGGCGACGATCACGCGCTGCCTGAACCTCATGACCATATCCAAGTGCCTCGAGCGGATCGCCGATCACGCCACCAACGTGGCCGAGGAGGTCGTTTACCTTTACGAGGCGATCGACATAAGGCATTCCGGCAAGAAGGGCCATGAAGACAAAGATCCTGGTAGTTGACGACGAGCCCGATGCGCTTGAGGTACTGGGCTTCAAGCTGCGCGAGGCCGGGTACGCGCCCGTATTTGCCAGGGACGGCGCGCGGGCCATAACGGCCGCCCGGGAGGAGCACCCCGACCTCATCGTCCTGGACCTCATGCTTCCGGAGGTCGACGGGCTGGAGGTCTGCAAGATCCTGCGGCGCGACCCGTCTACCGCCTCGATTCCCGTGATCATGCTAACCGCGAGGGCGGCCGAGATGGACCGCGTCCTGGGCCTCGAGCTCGGCGCGGACGACTACGTGACGAAGCCCTTCAGCCCGCGCGAGCTCGTGATCCGGATCCGAAAGCAGCTGGCCCGGGTGCGCGCCGGGGACGAGCCGGGGTCGCACCTCAGGGTCGGCGATATCCAGATCGACGTGCCCCGCCACGTGGTCCAGGTGGGGACGACGGCTATCACGCTCACGGCGACGGAATTCAGGCTCCTTGAGATCCTTGCCCGAAGGAGGGGCCGGGTCCAGTCGCGCGACCGGCTGCTGCAGGACGTCTGGGGATACGAAAACCCGATCGACAGCCGCACCGTGGACACGCACATGCGCAGGCTGCGCGAGAAGCTCGGCACCGCCGCCCAGCTCCTCGAGACCGTCCGGGGTGTCGGCTACCGGTTCGCAGCGGAGGGGTGAGGCCCACGGATGGAAGCTGCCCTTATCCTGCTTGCCGCGGCTGCCGCGGCCCTGGCGCTGGCCTGGACCAGGGAGCGCCGGCTGAGGAGGGAGGATGCGGAAAGGAACAGGCGCGACCTGGCCGAGCAGCGGTCTCGGCGCGAGGCTGAGCTGAAGGAGCAGTCGCAGAGGACCGCGGCCCTGTTTGACCGGATGGTCGAGGGCCTAATCGTCGTGGACGCAGGCGGCCGGATCCGCTTGGCCAACAAGGCGGCGGCGGGGCTTTTCGGGTTCAACGCGCCCGCAGCCGGCAAGACGATCCTCGAGGCGACAAGGCACCATGAGGTCGCGGCTGTCGTGGCCAGCCTCGACCGGGAGATCGAGGTGCTCGGCCATGAGCTTCGGATCGACTCGATAGGCGCGCCCCGCTTTCTGCAGGTCAACGCGCTCGCGCTGCGCGACAGCAACGGGGCCAATGACGGGGCGATCCTCGTCTTTCACGACCTCACGCGCCTCAGGCAGCTCGAGGGGGTGCGCCAGGATTTCGTGGCCAACGTGAGCCACGAGCTGAGGACGCCCCTTTCGCTCATAAAGAGCGCCTCCGAGACGCTGCTCGACGGGGGCAAGGAGGATCCCGCGGCGCTCGCAAAATTCCTTGGAATCATCGACAAGCACGCGCACCGCCTGGCACTCCTGATCGACGATCTCCTGCTGCTGTCCACGCTTGACTCCGGGGGCCTCCGCCTGGACAGGCAGCCCCTTCCATTCAGGGCCACGGTGCAGGAGGCAATCGACGACCTTCAGCCCCGGGCGCGTGCCCGGGGCACGACGCTTGAGAACTCTGTCCCTCCTGCGCTTGTTGGCCTGGCGGACGGCGAACGGATGCGCCAGGTGATCTTCAACCTCATCGACAATGCCATCAAGTACGGGCGCCCTGGCGGGAAGACAACGGTCGGGGGCCGGATGCTGCCCAACGGCCGGATCGAGATCGCGGTCGTTGACGACGGGCCGGGCATACCGGAGGAGGCCCAGGAGCGGATATTCGAGCGGTTCTACCGGGTGGACAAGGCGCGCTCCCGGGAGCAGGGGGGGACCGGCCTCGGGCTGGCGATCGTCAAGCACGTGATCCAGGCGCACGGGGGCGAGGTCCGAGTGGAGAGCGAACCCGGATCGGGCTCGGCGTTCATCTTCACCCTGCCGTCCGCAGCGCCGAACCAGTAGGCATCGCGACAGGCCTCCGCGGCGTCAGAATACCCGGGAGAATTCCACAAAGGCCGCGCCAAGGAGCGCAGTCACGGGAATCGTCAGGACCCACGCCCAGACGATCCGTTCGACGATTCCCCACTTGACGGCGCTCAGGCGCTTGGTCGCCCCCACGCCCATGATAGAGGTCGAGATCACGTGGGTCGTCGAGACTGGCACTGCGAGCGACGAGGCCGCGCAGATCACTAGCGCCGCGGTCGTCTCGGCCGCGAAACCCTGTACCGGCTGCAGCTTGACCAGCCGCATGCCCATCGTCCGGATGATCCGCATCCCGCCGCCCGCGGTCCCCGCCGCCATGGTCAAGGCGCACCCGACGACGATCCACTTGGGCACCGCCCCAAACACAGGGATTCGCAGGAACGAGGCCCAGTCAGGGATGTGAGCGAAAAGCCCCTGGCCGGTCGCCACGACCAGCGCGAGGGTCACGATCCCCATCGTCTTCTGGGCGTCGTTCGAACCGTGGCTAAACCCCATGAACCCGGCGCTGATGAGCTGCGCCTTGCCGAAGAACGCGGAGACAATCCGCGGGCGAACGCGGCTCAGGCACACCATGATTGCGCTCATAAGCAACATCCCGCCGAAGAAACCCAGGAGA